>Ga0210397_10000002_pt1 | contig 529987 bp, 460 predicted proteins | sample IncBWH2OmetaG_FD_160126 | JGI IMG/M metagenome (GOLD analysis project Ga0210397, IMG submission 160126) | Forest soil microbial communities from Barre Woods Harvard Forest LTER site, Petersham, Massachusetts, United States - Inc-BW-H-2-O ... | reverse complement strand
GGTCGAAGTTGTGATCGAAGAGATGTTTGGGTCGAACTGAAGTCGATCGCTAGATTACAAACGAGCCGTGGCCGTCGATGCAGAGAAGAAAGAAAACGAAAGAAAACAAAAGAGAAAAACTCTTTTAAGTGAAAAGAAAGAAGTGCGCTCAAAAAAAGCTTGACGGAGTCAGCATTGTTAGAGATGTCTGATTATCCGCACGACTTACGAGGACATAACACCTCTACTTCACGGACTGCGTGTCACGACACAGCAAGTTCCCCGAAGTGATTACTCCGCACACGAATTCCGCGTGTACAATGGCGCTTGACCAACGACTGAAAGGACAAGTCCGATTGGTCACCAGCCCATAGTGGTGCCTTTGGCTACCCCAAGCGAATTTCGAGGCACCAGGAACAATTCACGGAACGCCGCAGCGGACGTGGGATCTCTGATCATATCTTCAGGAGGGCACAATTCTTATGTTTCGGAAAATCTCGCTGGTGTTTGGACTGTGTATCCTTGCTTCCCTTTCAACGCAAGCACAAGACAAAGTGGAAGTCTTCGGAGGCTATTCCTACTTGTACTTCCACACTTCACCCTCAGCTAGTCTGAACGGATGGGAGGCCTCGGGACAATATAAATTCACGGATTGGTTGGGCGGAGTGGCGGATATTGACGGGCATTACGGATCTATCAGAGGAACTGGGACGTCGACTTACACCTATCTTTTCGGCCCGCAAGTATCATGGCCTGCGCGTGTATCGCCGTTTGGGCACTTACTCCTTGGAGGAGCGCATAATAGCACCGCGGGTTTTGGAAATTCGTCCTTTTCGATGGCGCTCGGAGGCGGCATTGATACTAGGTTCACCGACAAGTTCTCCTGGCGCATAATTCAGGGAGACTACTTGCTGACGCAGTTTGGAGGCCGTTCGCAGAATAACTTTAGGTTATCCACCGGGATTGTCATCCGGTTTTAATCGTCAGTGGAAATAATTCTGCTGTTCCGTCGAGCAACTCAAGTACCGAGTAGCGCTCATGATCAATCGGACGTGCGTTTTCACGGATAAACTAAACTTGGGCGCGATGCTCTGGGGCGTGAGCTTGCTTTAGAATTGGTTTCCCACTGCGTGGTTCCGAATGGCCCGTTACGTCTTTTCGCCATTCCAGGTTTTCTTCCTTTTCCGTCGGTAACCTCGCCACTAATCGCGCATTGACCCTGCTGAATTCCATCCGTAACCGGATACATAAGCTCGCCGGCGAATACAATCTATTACAAGCTCGTCTTCGGTCCTTCGATTGTGCGCAGTGCGAGCAACTGATCTGGAGGGAGGAAGAGGCTGACTCCGAGAAGAAGATAGATGTCATTTATGACGCCATTTCTTAAATTGATCAGCGTCCTGCACGTTGTGTACGTTGTGCATGTGTTTTAGCCGGGTGGAATCATACGGGATTATCCGCCAATGGTTGGCCTCAGACCACGTAGAACAGGCCGCCAAATTGCGTGCTCTAGTTTCTTTACTATATATTATTTAATTATTTATATTTTAAGTATATATTCTGGCGGCGCAAAACGACTTCAGGCACGACTTACAGCACAATTAGTATCTCCACTCTATTGTTCGCGACAGAATTTCGCCCGTCTTCGTTAGAAGGCGCAAAAAACGCGGGGACAAGCCGTTGGGCACGTCTTCCTCCCGCTGTCATTTAGGACTAATCGGCCTATTCGATTGATCGCGAGGACGCCTTGATTGGCAATCGCGGTATCTAACAAACCTCAGTTGGCTGCGGATCGAGCCGAGTCACACTATCTCCACTTAGGTTCAGGATGGAGGCGCAGGCAGAAGGTGCATAGACACCTTTCCTTCCTTCAGGGTAGGAGCGAAGTATTCAGATCAGCTGCTAGTTTGCGATGGGTTCACTTTCCGATCGAGGCGGTGAGACTTTCATCGGTACGGCCGCGGCGGCGGACATCGATGCCCAGGCGCTTGATTTTCTGATTCAGCGTCGAAAGCGGAATCAGGAAGCGCTCGGCGGCTTCGGTCTGGTTCCATCCGGTGCGCTCAAGCATATCAATAATGATGCGGCGCTCGATCTCATCCATGATCTGAAACAAGGAGGGGTGCGTGCTGTCCGCGCCGGAACGCGAACCTGGTTCGCCGGGGAGCGGCGGCATGAACTCCGAAAGCTGCAGCCGGACGCCGCGAACGATTTCCTTGCTGCGAATGCTTTCCGGCAAGAGGTCGGCATCCACGCGTTCCTGGGTGGAGAGGACCACCGCGCGCTCGACCACGTTTTCCAGTTCGCGCACGTTGCCGGGCCATTCGTAGTCCATCAAGAGCTTCAGCGCCGCCTGAGTGAACGTGCGCATGGGCTTTGTATTTTCCAGACAGTAGCGCTCCAGGAAATGCGCCAGCAGCAGCGGCACGTCTTCGCGGCGGTCGCGCAACGGAGGAAGCTGCAAGTGAATGACGTTCAGGCGGTGGAACAAGTCTTCGCGGAAACGCCCCTCGCGAACCAAGGTGAGAAGATCGACGTTGGAGGCCGCGACGATGCGCACGTCAACTTTAATTTGCTCGGTTCCGCCGAGGCGCATGAATTCGCGCTCCTGAATGACGCGCAGCAGCTTGGCTTGTGTTTCCGGGCTGATGGTGGCGATTTCGTCGAAGAAAATGGTGCCCTGGTCGGCGACTTCGAACAAACCTTTTTTTGAAGCGACGGCGCTGGTGAACGCACCCTTCACGTGGCCGAAGAGCTGCGATTCGAGAAGGTCGACTGGAATCGAACCGGTATTCACGGGCACAAAAGCTTTGTCCGCGCGCGTCGAAGCGGAGTGAATCGCCTTGGCGATGAGCTCCTTGCCGGTGCCGCTCTCTCCGCTGATCAGGATGGTGGAACGCGAAGGAGCGACTTGCGTGACGAGGTCGAGCAGGACCTGCATCTTGTCGCTTTTGCCGATAATGCTGGGGAAACTGAAACGCTGTTTTAGCGCCCGCTTGAGCTGAACGTTTTCGTCGCGGAGGCGGCGCGACTCCACTGCCTGCGCGACTTGCGCGAGCAGTTCGTCGTTGGACCACGGCTTGGTGATGTAATCCATGGCACCGTTTTTGAACGCTGCCCGCGCCATATCAATCGAGCCGTAAGCGGTAATCAGCACGATGGAAAGCTGCGGATCGCGACGGTGGATCTCCTTCAGCATGTCCAGGCCGTTGCGGTCCGGCAAGCTGACATCCAGCAAGAGAAGATCGAAAGGATGCTGTTCGAGCTTGGCGAGGCCGGATTCGCCGGTCTCTGCGCTGGAGACGCCGTAGCCTTCGCTTTTCAGAAGAATTTCGAGGCCTTCGCGGATTTCCGATTCGTCATCAACGACCAGGATAGAACCCTTAGACATGGACCGCTTTCCTGACTGCCGGGAACTCAACGTGGAAGGATGTGCCTTTGCCGGGCGTCGAGCGAACGTCAATCTTCCCGGAATGCTCCTTGATAATGCCGTAAGTCACAGAGAGACCCAGGCCCGTGCCGCGGCCGCTGGCCTTGGTGGTAAAGAACGGATCAAAGATGCGATGAATGTGTTCACGCGCGATCCCGGCGCCGGTGTCGGCGATTTCGATCTCCACGCTGCCATTATGAGCGGCGGTGCGGACTTCCAGCATGCCGCCGCCGGGCATGGCGTCGCGGGCGTTTAAGAAAAGGTTCAAGAAAACCTGCTGGAGCTTGTTGGCGGAGCCACGAACGGCAGGCAGCGGCTCACCGAGCTGCATCACCACGCGGATTTGCGAAGTCTTCAGCGGGTGCGCGACGAGCGAAAGGGTTTCTTCCACGACGCGGTTTACATTCACGTCGGCCGCTTCTGCCGCGCCGGTGCGCGAGAAGTTCAGCAGGTTATTGACGATTTCGCTGGCGCGGAAAGTCTGCTTGACGATTTTTTCGATGATGGAGTGCCGCGGATCGCTTTCCGGCATCTGCTTGGCCAGCATCTGAATGTAGTTGGAGATGACCGCCAACGGAGTATTCACTTCGTGGGCCACGCCCGCGGCGAGGAGCCCGAGAGAAGTCAGCTTTTCAGTCTGGGACATCTGCTCTTCCATGCGCTCGCGCTGAGTGACATCGTCGAACAGCAGCAGGCGGCCAATGCGCTCGCTGGATTTGCTCACCAGCGGCGTGATGGAGACGTTCAGGGTCAGCAATTTCCCCTGGTGATGCAGTCTCTGCTTATAGATGCCGGTAATCTGTTCCGCGTCACCACGCGCCGCGATTTCTCGCGCAAGCTCCTCCGGCAAGAGGGAGCTGAGCTGGCGGCCAACGGCTTCCTGGCGCGCGACGCCAAAAAGCTGCTCCATGCGTGTATTCCAGGATTCCACGATGCCGTCCAGGTCCACGGCGAGCACGCCGACGTTCAAAGATTCGACGATGTTTTCGCTGAAGTCCTTAAGCCGGGCAATTTCGAGCGCTTTTTGTTCCAGTGAGGTATAGAGCTGGGAGTTATCGAGTGCCACGGCGACGTAGCCGGCGATGGTTTCCACCAGCTCGACGTCATCGCTCGAGAGGAAATCGCCGTCAACCGTTTTGCCGAGGCCAAGAACCGCGACGGTATGCTCGCGGATGCGGCAGGGCACGAAATAATTGAGATCCAACAGCTCCAGCGTGCGCCGCACGGGTTCGCTGACGTCTCTCGCCGCACGGGGCGACTCGAAAAAGAGCGCCCCGCGGGCGAACTCGGGCCGGGCCGGCTCGAGGAAGCCAAGATCCAGTGATTCAGACAGCCGCACACCCATGGAGCGCGCGATGCGCATATGGCCGGGCTGCATCGGGTCTTCGACGAAAATCGCCAGGCGGTCGACCAGCAGAGTTTGCGAAACGCGATCCATAACGGAGCCCAGCATGGGGTCGAGGCGGACTTCGTTCGTCAGCGTGCGTCCGAATTCGATGAGCGTGCGGCGATAGTCGAGGCGGTCGCGGTAGAAAAAGCGGTCCAAACGGGCCTGAATTCCTTCGCGGAACGGCTGGAAGAGGAACGCGGCGATGACGATGGCGATCATGCCGCCGACGGGGCCGGTTGTCGATGCGTGGAAAATGTCCGCAATCAGCGCAACCAGGGCAAAGTACACCGCGGCGACGCCGGCCGTCGCGGCGGTATAGGCGAGGCCGCGCTTGAAGATGATGTCGACATCCATCAAGCGATAGCGAATGATGGCATAGCCGAAACACAACGGGATCAGAATCAGGCTGAATACGGAAAACTTCATCCAGGGACGCGGTGCCGCATCGAGAACCAGCGGAACGATGTACAGCAGGGAAACAGGCAAAATGCCGATGAGCGTTCCACCGGTGAGCCATTTCAACTGCTGGCGGAGAACCCCGGAAGGCGCTTCACGGAAGCTGCGGTAGAAAACCAGTCCCGCCGCCAATAAGTACAGTGCGAAGAAGCTGAATTCGATCTTGTTGAGAACCAGGTAAGCGCCCAACCAGGGTACAAAACCAAAAGCATTTAGCGCGGTAGCGAGATGGATCAGCAGCATCGTGACAGGCAACAGGTAAACGCCCAGAACCTTCGCGGATACACGGATCGGAGCCTCGCTCCTTCCTGGAAAGACCAGTGCGAAATGAAGCAGCAGGGCAGGCGCGAACAAACGCGCTGCAATCTCTGCCCAGTAGACTTCCCAGTCGAATACGTCCAGTTTTCCGCTGAAGTGAAACGAACAAAAGATGAAGGAAACCAGGCAGAAAACGTAGAAGTGCACCGCGCGTGGCGCGTTCCACCGGCGAATGAAAATGAACAGCCCAATGAAAAGATAGAACAAGCCCACGATGCGCAAAAAGTTCTCGGTGGTGAGAGGCTTTTCCGCGGAGGCCGTAACCAGCGGCGTTTCGAATTCGTCGCCGCCGCGCGAAAGCTTATAGCGCGGCTGGGTCCAGAGGCCGGCACGATCGAGCCGGTGAGCGACGTCCGCGGCGCGATTTACAGGAGAACCGTTGAAGCTTAGAAGAATGTCGCCAGGGCGGATTCCCGCGCGCGTCGCCGGGGAATTGGGCGCGATTTGCCGGGCCTGAACTCCATGATCGGTGTCGAGCCAGGCTACTCCGTCGTAAACGACTTCGTAGCGGCTGCGCTGATCGAAATTGATGAGCGCAAAGATCATCGCCGCCAGCGTGGCTAGCGCTAGCACGACCGCACCGAGGCTGACTCTCAGATTCTGCTTCATGGCCCAGTCAGGCAGGGATACACCCCGCCGCAAGGAATCAGGTGCAAACCAATGTCCATTCTTTGGTAGATGACAGGCCGACGAACTCTAGCGTTATCAACATATTACAGAGGCCGAAGGTCGGACTTTCCGTGGTCATCCAGTTTCTGGAAGGGCTGATACAGCTTTCGAGAACTTTTGGGGTGTCAAAATTGAACGCTTAGACCGCCCCGGAAGGTCCGAAACGCTGGAACCAGAACCACATGGCCGTCCCTGCTCATCGTGGAAACGTAACCCTGCGCCAGCAAGTTGTCACAGTCGGCGATGGCTTCCCATCGTCCGATGGCGAACTTGGGCAAGGGTTGCCGGAAACCCACGTGCAAGTAGGGATCGAGATCGTAAAGAGACTCACCGTAACCATCCACACGAGAAACAGTCACCCCGCTGATCCATTTGTAACCGATGTCCAGCTTTGTGTTGAGCCGCGGCACTTTCGTACTCACGCCAGCACCCAGGGAATGCCGCTGGGCCGTTCGAAGTGTATCGCGGAGCAGACCATCCACAGCTTCGGACGGCATCAAAGCGCCGCCATACGAGTAAACCGCGGTCAGCTCCAGGTCATCATCAATCTTTTCCCGAAGGGCCACACGCGCGCCCCAACTGCTCGAAGAGCCGCCGTCGTAGGCAAATCCGTTCGAAAGATAATCCTGGAGATAGTCGGCGTTGGGTAGATCATTCCCGCGGCCAAAGACTGCTATGTGGCGGTTGTCATCGTGAAACGCTGCGATCTGTAATTTTCCGCGCGTGCCGATTTTGCGGTCAGCGGCAAGTTCCTCGTGCCAGCCACCCTGCAATACGGGCCGTCCGGCGCGCCATAGCAATGCCGGAAAGGCATCGAGTTCGTTCAACGTAGCCGCCAGGGCGCCCCCGGGTTGCGCATCACCGCCCTCGAGCGGAGAAGGCCCAGCGGGCATCGAAGCGAAAATCAGCGCGGCGCTCCAATCATCCGTGACGCGGACGTTGAGCTCCGCACGCGGGCGCAAAGCAGAGGCCGCAGATCCAAGTCCAACCAGAACGAATTCTCCGCCGTAACGCAGGACCGTGCGGTCATTCAAGGCCAGCGCGCCGCCCTGATCGATGCGGACTCCGCGGAAGGTAGGCCCTTCGGGGCCCAGGCTGGCTTCACGCAAAACCAGTGCCGTATGGGGACCAGCACCAAGCGTTCCCGTCGGCAGCCACACGGTGGCAATCCCGCCGCCCGGGGCATCGCTGTCGTAGCTCATCTGGCCGGCCAGGATCATCTTGCTAGTGCCGCCGAGTTTCTGCTCGTAGGCCACGGCGGTAGAAGGTGCGCCGGTGATGCTCGAAGCGGAACCGGGGCGCCGGGCGCCGTCGGTGAATTCCATGCGCAACCGGGGCGCGCGGGGCTTGACGGATTCCACGGTGACCGTGGAAGCGCTCATAATGTCGCCGTCCATCCATTCCAGCACTGGGCGAACGGCCGAAGCGGAGCGCAGCACCCACTTCCAGTCGTCCCCTTGCGTGGAACTGTTGGAGGGAGCGCGCCGCAACTGATCGAGCGAAGCAAACATGGACTCCAACTCAACGCGCACGACGGTGGTCAGATTCGGACTGATGCGGATGTGCTTTTCGAGCGTGGGAAGAAACCCGGCGAGCGTGACGCGCAGAGCGTAAAAACCCGGCGCGAGCTTGTCGCCACCAAAAACGCCTTGCGTATCGGTAAGAAACCCTCGCGAAATCGTCATTCCCGGCGCTTCGGGAATCAACGCGACGCTCGCGCCTAACTGCGGGGTTCCCGAACTATCGCGGACAACTCCCGCAAGCTTGCCCGGGACAGGCTTCGCTTGCGCGGCCGCGTGCCCCGCCCCAAAGGACGAAACCAGCGCGGTCAGGATCAGGGCCCCCAGGGTTCGGAGCCGTTCCTGTTTCACTTGCATTACCTCCCCGGTGTGGCGTTGGCCACGGTCTTCATTTCCGCGGGTGCCTTCACCGTAAAATCTGCGGTACGCGAAATCGTCTGCTTCGAAAGAGTGTCGGTGGCGTTAATTTCCAGAGTGTATTTTCCTGGCGCCAGCGTGGCGAGAGGCAGCAGCCGTTCAATGGTGACCTGGTCGCCAGTCTGCTTCATTTCCGCCGAAGTCTCGTTAAACTGCATGATTTGTTCGCTGCCTTTTTTCACCGTGTACTGAAACGTCGCGGCGGACTTGTGCGTGGTGTCGTCGGGCTTCAGGTTGTAGACCTGCATGTACACGCCAAGCTTGTCGGCGGTAGTGAAATCGCCATCGAGCCGTGGCCGTACTTTCGAAGAGCCAAGTACAAATTGCCCAGCGCCAATCTGCTTGGCGGGAACATGTTCAATCTGGTCCGCGAGAATCAAGGAACTGGCGTCGAGCTTGGCGTCGTCGTAGCGCGGCACCGCCAGGCGGCTATTTACCACGCCCACATTCCCGCTCTGCACGTCCTTAATCACGATATCCAGCCGGTAGAGTCCCGGGCGCAGCGGAAGGGCCTTCTGATAGATCGACTGCAGCTTCAGGGATTGCTGGAAAAGCGAATCGGGAAAGTCGCGGCTTACGGAATCCTCGAAGGTCTGCACCACACGGCCCGTGAGCGTCGTGACGCGTCCAAAAACATTCAGCGTGGCCGAGTGAATTCCTTCTTTGGAAGTAAAGGAAAGCTGGCCGTTGGGAACCTGGATGGTAACCGGCACGAGCACAGTGTCATTGGTCACTTTCAGATAATCAGTCCGCCAGGTAAAGTGCACCTGGTCGCGAACGATGCGGGAAGTCACCACCGCCTCAAGATCCTTGAATTTTACTTCGGGCGGTTTGTTGACCTTGGCATAAAGTTCCAGGCGGCTGAACTCATTCATACTTTCCGGTGTGCCACCCATGGAAGTGGGCGTCGTCATGCCATCGGAACGCGTAAAGCGGTCGGTCTTCGATGCCATGCCCATGGCTTCCAGCTGGCTCAAACCCGCGCCGGGAACGTGCAACAGCGCGTCCTTTTCGCCCGGATCCATCGTCATGTGAAATTCGCCGGAGCCGCTGGGATCCACGAATTCGAGGATAACGTTCTCGCCGATGCCCTCGAGATAGCGCCAGCGCCATGTTTCCCACGGATACGTCGTCGTTGAACCGCCGCCTTCCGAGGCAGGGCGGTCATACGTGCCGCCGGTAGGGTGCGATTCAATTTCGTCCGGTGGTCCCCACATGATGTACATGCGGCCGCGATCGGTTTTCCACCCTGGGATACCGGAAGCGTAGTGCTCGTTGGCGTAAGCGATGCGCCGATAATGCTCTTCTTTAAAATCGTTTTCGGGAAGATCGGGATTGCTGCTGCGGCGAAGCCAGAAAGATTCTATGAACTGCTCGCGCTCTTCATTGGTTTCCAGTTGCAGGAAGGCGTTCCGCTCTTCAGGCGAAATAATGTAAGTGACATCCTCATTGAGCCATTGCCTGTAGGAGCTGTCCAACTCCTTCAGGGTCTTTTTCATTTTCTTCTTGGTGTCTTTGGTCAGTTTCTGGGAAACCGGAGGCGCCAATGGATCTTGCGGCGGCGGAGCCTGTTGTGCGAAGCCCTGCGGAATAGCGAGGACAAATGAAAATACCGAAACAGATAGGGCACGGACTACCCGTAACATGAAGACACCTCAAGGTCTAGGACGTTGTGATTCTAACCCCGGACAAGTCCCCCGTCAATCGCGGAATCCCCTGCATTTTCTGACACTTGTCCCCCAAGCTCGGTTAGATCAGGGGCCTTTCTGTTTGGTTGCCTGACAGTTTTTGACCTGAACGAACGTACAGTGAAAATTCCTGCCGGAATCGAAAGTACGGGGGAGAGCAACTTAAGTTTCAGGAACAGTGAAAGCTTGAGAATCGCGCCGCCTACTGAACTCGCTGCGGCTGGCCGTCCGAACCGACCAAGGTGTCAAAGATGGCGAGCACATGGCGGCGGTAATCCAACATGCGCGAGAAAATATCGCGAAGCTGGGGATCGCGCTCCGCTTCCCGGTGCCATTTGGCGAGAACCGCGGCAGGAACTTCGATGTCCCGGCGCAACTGGTCCGCAGAATGCCCGCGCAGAAAAAGGCCGTAGAAAAACGCGGCTTCTCGCTGCGGAAAGTCGAAATCGTTCACGACTTCGACAGGAACGAATTGGGGCATTGTCGCCATAGAGAAAAATGCAGTTTACTCAAAAGCTCGTCCGCGTCAAGTAGGACTGCAGGTTCCTTGCCGCGTTCCGTGCAACTCCCCCCTTCCTCCGGGGTCACCGAGCCGCTATCGAGTACGCAGCCGTTGCAACCCAACGGTTGCCAGCCGTCTCTAACCGCCGTAGGATGTTTAGAGAGATGGCTGGGTTACATAACGCGCGCAAGTCGTCGCTCGCCGGAGGCACCTTCGGCCGGTTCATGCGCTTCGGTCTGCTCCGGGGACTCCACTCCGTCGAAATCGATCCGGAAAAATTTCGCAGCGAGCTTTCCAGCAAATACCGGCTGTGGGTACCGGACTTCGCGCGCATGCAGGATGTTCCCATCGAGCGGCTGGACGCTATCGCCAAAACGTTGATTCGCGATGCCGAGCGGCTGGCTCTCGCGGAAGGTGCTGGCTTCGGCCTCGGTGGAATCATCACGTTTCTGCCGGATGCCAGCTTGCTCACGGTCATCACGCTGCGCTTGATCCAGCGGCTCTCGCTGCTATATGGATTCGAAACGCAAGGCCGCGACCAACGGCTCGAAATGTGGAAGGCTGCCGCGGCTGCCGCAGGAATCGACTACGGCAAGGATCTGGCCGAAAAGCAGCTCCTGGAAAAACTTGTTCCGCGCATCGTGGAGCGCTTCGCCGCCAAACTCGGCGCGGAGACTGCTGAGAAATGGGCTGGCCGGCTTATCCCCCTCGCCAGTTCGGCCATCGGCGGCGCGCTCAACTTTTCTTTTGTGCGAGGATGGGGCCGTCGCGTTCAGCGCCACCTGCGCGCAAAGCACCTTGAGGCCAAGAGTTCTGCTCCGCCTCCTCCTGCATATCGGACCGTTGAAGCGGCGCTCGTCTAAAGCAAATTTTGTGGCCAGTAGAATGGCTGGAGCCCCATACCGCTTGCGAGTCCGGCAAAATATCAGCCCTCGCGTCTAACCAGGAATCATGAGTCCGCTCCAATCTTTCTCGCGATGTTTCTATTCACTGATTCTCTTTGTGGGATTTTTGGCCGTTCCAATCGCCGCGCGTTCCCAGGACAAAGACAAAGAGCAAATCAAAGGGGTCCTTGCCGAGCCCGACGATGCCGTGGAGGTCCGCGCGGAGATCGCCAGCGTCGAAAAACTCATGCCGCAACTTGTCGATCGCGGCGGAGCGCTCTATTTTCTGTCCACTTCCAGGCAACACCTGGGAGAAACACTCGAAGCTCTGCGTCTGCTCAAGGAATGCCTAGCGTTGCGCGAGGGTTTCGACCCCTCGGGCAGCCCCTCCTTGAGAGTCCTGAAGGGCTCGAAGGAATTCGACGACCTGGTCGTAAGTGTCCATCGAGATTATCCGGTGGTAGCGCAAGCTCAATTGGCGTTTGTCACTGAGGAAAAGGATCTGGTTCCGGAAGGACTGGCGTACGACGCCAGACAAAACGTGTTCTACCTGAGCAGCCTCAATCGCCGGAAAATTGTGAAGATCACTCCCGAAGGAAGAGTCTCGGATTTCGTCCCGGCCGGACGCGACCACCTTCTGCCCGTGCTCGGCATTCGCCCCGATCCAGCCGATGGCACCGTGTGGGCCAATTCGTGGAGCGAAGACGCGGCGCGCAGCGAGCTCCTCCACTTCGATGCTTCCGGCAAATTGCGGGGACGCTATGCGCCGCAGGGCACAGCAAAGCATGGTTTCAACGATTTAGTGGTGCGCAAGAACGGCGAAGTCATATTGACCGACAGTGCCAGCAATCAAGTCTTCCAGTTCGATCCAGCCGCGCACACCTTTACGCCGCTTTCCATCCACCGCGTCCTTTCCGCACCCAATGGAATCGCGCTCGCCGATGACGATCACCAGTTGTTCGTAGCGGACGACCTCGGCGTCGTGCGCGTCGACCTCGACAACGGAAACAGTAGCGACGTGAATCCCGGCCCGCGCAGCACGCTGGCAGGGATCGACGGCCTTTACTGGCACAAAGGCAGCCTGATCGCGGTGCAGAACGCCATCGGTTCGGCGCGCATCGCGGTGTTTCACCTGTCCAAAGACAGCTCGCGCGTGACGCAGACCACCGTTCTCGAGAATCGCACTTCGTTCACGATCACCCCCACGACGGGCGCGATTCACGGCAACGATTTTTATTTCATCGCCAACAGCCAGATTGACAGTCTGAACGGCGACAAAGTGATGGACGTGACGAAACTTGGCGTGGTTCGAATTGCGGTTGTGCGGCTGCCTTGATCGTACCTTTCGAACGAACTGAAAGTAGAGTTCGGTGGAATTTCGAATGGCCCCAACGTAAAGTAGAGAGAGAAACGAATACTTTTTGAGAAGTGGATACGCGGAGGCGAGCATGAACGGAAACAAGAAACTCTGGACCGTTGCAGTTCTTTTCGCGGCAGCCGCGGGTCTCGTGCTCCTGCCTCAACATGCAGCTTCCCGCCCTTCAAGCGGAAGCATCACCACTCAAGCCGCAGCCGATGAACCCGTGCCGGCGTACCACGTCCAGGCGCCACAAGGTGAGCTTCCCGCCACGATGAATCCGGAACTGTTCCCCGACCCCGTGGTCCAGAACGCATATACCGTTGCCGCCAAGATCAAGAAGACGCTTTATCGCGAGCCATGCTATTGCCATTGCGACCGCAGCCAGGGCCACACCAGCCTGCTCGATTGCTTCGCCAGCAAGCACGGCGCCGGGTGCAATATCTGCATCGGCGAAGCCCTGTACACCTACGAGCAGTCTCGCAAAGGCAAGACCTCCGCACAGATTCGCGCCGGGATTATCCAGGGCGAATGGCAATCCGTGGACCTCGCCAAATATCAGCAGCCGCTCCCCGCAAAGTGATGCGCCGGCCCGGCGATTTTATCGCGGGTTCAACTTTCTCGTAACGCCGCCAACCTCCGATGCGTCCCACAGTCAGATCGTCAGGCAGTGGGAATCCGTAACGAGTGGCCACTGCCGCGGTTCTGCACGTACTCCAATCAGGGGCGAACAATGTCAAAACGGCTTCTTTCTGCTGGTTGCATCCTTGCGGTCGTGTGCGTTCTGGCGCTCGCTTTAGCAGGCGCGGGTTTGCGCGCCTCCTCGAGCGCGGCGGATAAACCAGGTTCGTGGGGATTCGAGATGACCAATCTCGATAAGACCTGCAAGCCCTGCGACGACTTCTACCAGTTCGCCATGGGCGGCTGGATGAAGGCCAACCCCATTCCGCCGGAATACTCCACCTATGGCAGCTTTACGCGCCTGGCGGATCAGAACCAGCAGAATCTTCGCCTGATTCTTGACGAGGCCGCCAAAGCCAAGGCCGCTTCTGGTTCCAACGAACAGAAGATTGGCGACTATTACGCCAGTTGTATGGACACCGCGGTGATTGACGCCGATGGAACCAAGCCCATCGATCCGGAGCTCGCGCACATCGCGGAGATCAAGGACCTCGCGGGCTTCCAGGCCGAAGTCGAACGCCTGCAAAGCCTCGGCGCTGGAGGGCTCTTCCGCTTCACGTCGCGCCAGGACCTCAAGGACAGCACGCTGATGATCGGCGGAGCCTCCCAAGGCGGGCTGGGATTGCCGGAGCGCGAATACTACACGCGCGCGGACGAGAAATCGCAGCAGCTTCGCGACGCCTACGTGAAGCACGTTGCCACCATGCTGGCATTGCTCGGTGATGCGGCGGACAAGTCCGCGGCGGAAGCGGCCGTCGTCATGAAAATTGAAACGGCGCTAGCCAAGGTTTCGACGAAAAACACCGATCTCCGCGACCCCGATCAGAACTATCACATCGTGACTCTCGCGGAGTTGAAGACGCTCACGCCCAATTTTTCCTGGGAATCCTATTTTCGCGCGGTGGGCCATCCCGAGCTGAAACAAATCAATGTTGGGCAGCCCGATTTCTTCAAGGGCCTCGATGCGCAATTCACCGCCACGCCCATCGACGACTGGAAAATCTATTTGCGCTGGCACCTGGTTAACACCGCGGCGCCGGCACTCCCTGAAAAATTTGTTGCGGAAGAATTCGATTTTCGCGGCAAGACCCTGACCGGCGCCACGGAAATTCAGCCGCGCTGGAAGCGCTGCGTGCAGGCCACCGACCGCACACTCGGCGAAGCGCTCGGGCAGCTCTACGTCCAAAGATATTTTCCGCCCGAAGCCAAAGCCCGCGCGCTGGCCATGGTGAACAATCTGATCGCCGCCCTGCGTAACGATTTGCAGAACCTTCCGTGGATGGGGCCTGAAACGCGGGCGCAAGCCATCGCCAAGCTGCAGGCGTTCGCCGTGAAGATTGGTTACACGGACAAATGGCGCGATTACTCCGCGCTGAAGATCGAGCGCTCTACTTATCTCGCAAACAATTTCCGCGGGGCCGAGTTTGAGTTCGCGCGCCGCTTGGACAAAATCGGCAAGCCCGTGGACCGCACGGAATGGGGTATGACGCCGCCCACCGTAAACGCCTACAACAACAGCGGCATGAACGAAATCGTCTTTCCTGCCGGCATCATGCAGCCGCCCTTCTACGATCCCAAAGCGGATGACGCCGTGAATTACGGCGGCATGGGCGCCGTCATCGGCCACGAAATCACGCATGGCTTCGACGACCAGGGCTCCAAGTTCGACGCCAAGGGCAACCGCAGCGATTGGTGGACCCCGGAAGATCGCAAGAATTTTGACGAGCGCGCCACTTGCGTGGAAAAACAGTTTGACGGCTACGAAGTCGAGCCCGGCTTGCACCCGAACGGCAAACTGGTCTTGGGCGAAAGCATCGCAGACCTCGGCGGGCTGGCTATCGCCTACGCGGCGTATGAAAAATCGCTCGAAGGCAAACCGCGGCCAAAAGACATCGATGGCTTCACCCCCGAGCAGCGCTTCTTCCTCGGCTGGGCGCAGGTGTGGGGAGCGAATCAGCGGCCGGAAGCCGCGCGGCTACAGACGAAAACGAATCCGCACCCGCTCTCGCGCTTCCGTGGCAACGGAGCGCCCTCCAACCTGGCGGAATTCGCCAAAGCCTTCGGCTGCAAAAAGGGCGATCCCATGGTTCGCGAACAGATTTGCAAGATTTGGTAATCGAGTTCGCCTGGCTTTTCTGCTTGCGGGGCGTGCTGGAGCCGGATGAAAAAGCCGGAATCCTACTCTGCGATATTCACTGGGACTTCGAGACGCCGTTCTAGAAATGGAACACGACTCCGGCGGCAAGCTCGAAATTGTTCTGGGACTGGCTGAAAAAGGTGGTTCGCACGTAGTTTGCTTCCAGGCGGCCGGAAAAACGCGGATTGAAATGGTAATCGACGCCGCCGCCCGCTTGAATGGAGAATGCGTTCTTGCTGTTTCCCTGGGTCTGCGGCATTTCGTGGGCTCCTCCGAAGATGCCATGCACCCACGGTTCCCACCTGTCTGCGCGCCATGCGATCTTCGGGCCTGCTCCGTAAACCACGGTCTTCACGTGCTCGCGGTCAAAAATCTGCGGCGCAAAATCCGCCGAGACGTTGGCTTCGATGGCGAACCATTCGTTCGTAAAATAGGATATCGATGTTTTTACGCCCACGGCACTCGCGTTGAAGATCGACGAGCGAAATCGCAGCCAATCAACGCCGAGCGCAAGTTCCCAGCGCGGCCGGTCGGTGGTGGTATAGAGAAACTTTGGGTTGGGCGGCGGGCTGGCCGGGTCGGCGGTCTCGAACGGCAAAGCCAATGCTGTTGCCATAACGGGCGTTCCAGTCGTCGTGAATGGCTTGACCGGGGGCAGGAAAAACAGGTCTGTCGAGGCGACCGAATTCGCGGACGTCACCTTCGGGATCGAAGCCGTCTTGATCTCCGCTGAGCCGTTTGCCGGGTCCGTGCCATCGGTCGACGCGGTTCCCTGCGCCTTCGCTACTCCCACGCTCCCAAGCAATAATACTGCCGCTGCCAAAAGCCTCTTCATGATGTTCCCCTCTGCGGGACGACCCCACGCCTGGAATCATCCACCTAGCTACGGTAAACAACACCGAGGCCCTTTGTCTACGTTCTTTCGCAGCAGGGGGCCACAAAAGTGAAAACGGCCGCGGCCGGCGCACCCTTAGCAAAGTGAGCCGATTCCGGGTGGCTTTCGATTGAGCGAAAGCCACCCCGTGCAATGCCTTTTTCTCCCTCCGATGCGAAATGCGACAGTGGTATTCTCTCATCGTGCTCTACCACCGAGAAAAATATCGAAGGAAATTTAGGTGCGCCTCCCGCCAGGATGTTAGGGCGTCTCGCACGAAGGACCTCATCGTCCAACCGACTGAAATTCTCGAGCAGGGCGAACGTTCTCTATTCGGGAAACCGGGGACGGGGCGTTTTCTGATATTTAGTTGGGCGCCGACGGAAGCTATCCCCCAGCAAACAAATCATTTAAAGTAATACTGACTAACTATACCGATGTGCCGCAATCATTTTGTCGGGGCCGCGGAATCTACGTGCCCAAGCCCTTTATGTTCGCCCGCCAGGCCGTCCTTCTATCTCCTCTAAAACGTCCTCATCCCACACAATTACTTTCTCGATAATAAAAAGTTTTATTAACCCCTTTGGCAGCAGCACTTATGCCCCCCCCCCGCAAGTGTTGCAAACAAAAGACTTACGGCACGGCTAACCCCTTTAAATGCAACACTTACAAAAACCCAAGCGGAGTCCCGCTGCCACTTGTCAAAAGAAATCTCAGCTCCTCTGGCCCCGCGGCTCAGGCATCTATCAAAAACTTATCCCCACTTCTGCTTCATCCTTTTTGTCGTTACCTCATTACCTCCCTACTTCTTTACCTCCTTGCTTGCTTACCTAGCCGTTTGTCCTCCCGGTTACCTGTCCCGAAGACGTGCATCCTCCGTACTATTGGAGCCAGCGCCGCTATCGAACAGACTTTCTACGGGTCACCATTCCTTACGTTTAGTGTGTTTAGGAGGGTGTGATGGGTAAGTTTTCTCGCAGTTGGGAGCTCGCGAAACAGAGCTTCGCCATAATCCGTTCCGACAAACAATTGATGCTCTTCCCGGTCATCTCGGCGGTCGCTTGTCTGATCGTCACCGCCGTGATCGCCACCGGCGGCACTCTGATGATGCTGCCGGCGATTACTTCCGCGGCGGCTTCCGGGGAACGCTTCAATCCCAACCAGTCCCCCGTTTTCCTGCTCGGCATGTTCACTTTGTACGTCGCCAACTATTTCGTGATGGTTTTCTTCAACGTCGCTCTCGTCGGCGTCGCCAATAGCCGTTTGATGGGCGGCAAGTGGACCTTCCGCGACGGCCTCGAACTAGCCTGGGCCCGCAAGGGCACCATCTTTCAGTGGGCTCTCGTCGCCGCCACCGTCGGCATGATTCTGCGCACGCTCGAAGAGCGCATGGGCCTCATCGGCCGCTTGATCATGCGCCTGATCGGTGTCGCCTGGGCGCTAGCCTGCTACTTCGTCGTTCCCGTGCTGGCCTTTGAAGATCTTTCTCCCTTCGAAGCCGTCAAGCGCTCGTCAAAACTCTTCCGCGACACTTGGGGAGAAAAAGTCATCGGCGGATTCAGCCTCAGCCTGGTTTCTCTGGTGCTGATGCTGCCAGGCATCGGTCTCTGGCTCGCCGCCATGTTCCTGGGCGGCATCAAGGGGCTGATCTTCGGCACCGTCGTGATGATTCTCTACTTCATCATGCTTTCGGTGTTTATGTCCGCCGTAGGCGGCGTCTTCAACGCCGCGCTCTATCGCTACGCCTGCTTTAAGCAAGTGCCCCCGGCCTTCGATCACGACCTGATCGCTTCCGCCTGGGCGCCTAAGAGCTAACCTCCCACGTGTGGCGGGCGGGCCGCAAGGTCCGCCCCGCCGCACAAAATTCATTTTAGAATATGAGTCTCGGGAAATTCTGGTCCACAATGCAGAATCCTTTTTAAAAACTAAGTTGGTTCCGGGAGATTTTTGTGCGGCACTTTATTAGGAACGCTGTAACCGTAAGCGCCTGCCGCGCGTCCTAGAAACCAAACGCGTGTTGGCCTTCCTCTTTAATGTACGACTCGGCAGGAGTTGCAAAAACAGGACCGTGCTGCCCCCCAAATGGCAGGCGGCCCTGTTTTTGCATTGCAGTAGAGATTTTCGCCTGTGCTGAGCGTAGAATGCATTTTGCCCCGCACTGACTGAATTGCGGGATTCCACCGATGATCCGGTTCTTGAAAAACCGAATGCTGCATCGCGGCGAGAGCGCCACTCCGGCGTCTCTCGGCAAACTCGAATTTGATCTCATGGAAATTCTGTGGGCCCGCGGCGAATGCAGTGTCCGCGATGTCATCCAGCGCTTGGATCGTCCCCTGGCGTACACCACGGTGATGACCACGCTCGACCGCCTCTACAAAAAAGGATTGCTCGAGCGCCACATGCCGGAGCGCGCGTTCCTTTATTGCGCGCGTTTTTCCCGCGAGGAATGGGAACGCAGCCGCGCGGAAAGTTGGATCGCCGGCTTTCTCGGAGGGCCGCATCCTTCGCGCGATTTGCTGGTTTCTTCTTTTCTGGACGCGGTGGGCGAGCACGATGCCGTGCTACTCGATGAACTGGAACAAAAAATCCAGACGAAACGCAAGGAACTTTCGCGGCGAGGCAAGCCATGAACGTTCCCTACTTTTTAAGACTTCTGTGCCTGTGCCTGGCTTCCTTCTTCGTTGTGAACGCCTTTGCGGGTTTGGGTGCGGCGCTCGCTTCTCGCGCGGCGGTTCGCATGGCGGCAACGATGCGCGCGCGGACGGCGGCACTATTTCTATTTGTCGTGCGCTTGCTCCCGTTTGCATTGGGAATCGGCGTCGTGCTGGTGCTCTGCGTGCCCAGCTATTTATGGCTCGAGCCGCAAGCCACTGCGGAACGCGTTGGCTGGGCATGCCTCACCCTGGGACTTTTGGGAGCACTAGGATTGCTGCTCTCCTTCGCGAGAACTGCTCGCGCCGTCGCCGCTTCGGCTCGCTGCAATCGTCTCTGGCAGAAAGCCGGCAGCGAGATCCGCCTAGCGGGAGAACCCTCGCAGACCGTGATTGTTGATGAGGAAGGTCCCTTGCTTGCCCTTGCCGGAGTTTTCCGGCCACAGTTAGTCGTTTCGAACGGCGTGCTCCGCGCCCTCTCCGCCGACGAGCTCAAGGTTGCTTTGCAACACGAAAACGCTCATCGCGTTTCCCGCGACAATTTAAAGCGCCTGTTTCTCCTGTTGGCGCCGGGCCCCATCCCGTTTCTCGCCAGCTTTTCTTCGCTCGACCGCTCCTGGGCTAAATTTTCGGAATGGGCCGCCGACGATGAAGCTGCCGCGAGAGATCCTCTCCGCGGGCTTTCGCTGGCCGCGGCGCTTTTGCGCGTCGCGCGAATGGGAGCGGGACCGCGGCTGAATTCTCTGCACGCATCGCTCGTTGCGGGCGATGACGATCTCTCCGCCAGAGTCGATCGCCTGCTGCGCGTCCAGCCGGCTGGGCCGGTGCCGCCTCCCCGGGCACGAGGTCGCGCCTTTGGCGTTGGCCTGGGAATCGCCGCGTGCCTGGCCATCCTGCTGGGCTGGCCGCCAATTCTTTCTTCCGTGCATCGGCTGCTGGAACTTTTCGTTCACTGATTCCAGTCAGAATCAATAGTCTTGTGACTTGATTCTTAATTGAACTGCTGCAGCTACGACCTGTGGTAGTAGGCCTCCCCATTTCATAGTCTTTCCTTTGTCATGACCGATGATCCCGTTCGAGTGAGTGTCCGAAGTCCTGGGACTGCAATTTTTTCTCTGCTGGCTCTCCTTTTTCTGCCGCAACTGCTGCTGGCGCAGAATCCGACGGGCTCGGTGCGCGGCGTTGTACAGGACGCGAGCGGTGCACGCGTGCCCGCCGCAAGAGTTGCCATCCAAGCCACAGACACTTCCGCGCAGCGCGAGGTATTCGCCAACGATCGAGGCGAATTCCGCGTAGACAATCTTCCGCCCGGCGTATACCGGCTGACGGTGCAGGCCAAGGGCTTCGCCGAAGCGCGTTCGAACGTCACCGTGCAGCTCAGTTTGGTCCGCGACGTGACCATCGCGCTGAAGCTCGAAGGAGCGGAGCAAAAGGTTACGGTGGAAGGTGAAGCGTCTTCCATCACCACGCAGGAAATCAATACCACGAGCGCCGTCCGCCAGGCGATTATCACCGCGCACGATTTAGACACGCTGCCGCTGGCCGCGCGCAGCTTTGCAAACATCGCTTATCTGGCGCCGGGGACTGAACCCGTGGAGCCTTCCGATCCCACCAAAGCGCGGATCACCGCGGTTTCGACGGGCGGAAGCTCTGCGTTGAACAACGAACTCTCAGTGGACGGCGCGGACAATACCGATGACTGGATCGGCGGATTCCTGCAAAATTTTTCGCCGGAAGCGATTCGCGAATTCGCTTTTCGAACCGCGCTGGCGGACGCGGACACTGGCCGCACCACCGCGGGATCGGTCGTTATTACAACTAAGAGCGGCACCAATGAATGGCACGGAGATGAAGCCATTTACATTCGCGCGGCCGATTTGAACGCAAGATTCCCGATCGAAAATCCGGCGCCTGATCCGAAGCAGCCGTTCTCCCGCCAAAATTATGTAGCAACGCTCGGTGGCCCGATCATTCGCGACAAACTGTGGTTTTTCACTTCATTCGAATACGTGCATGAGAACGCCAGCATCGCCTACAGCCCGGCGAACCAGCAGCAATTTGACGCGCTCTCGCAGCTTGCGTCGGCGGGATTGATCGACGTTTTTGGCACGACCGTGACTTCCATTCCCGTTCCCAGTAGCGTGCCGGTGCCGTTCCGCGATTACATCGGAATGGCGCGATTTGATTGGGAGCAATCCGGCCGTTCGAATTGGTTTTTCCGCGCGGCTACCGACAGTTATCTGACGCGAAATGCGCTGGTGCAGCAAGGCACGCTGCCCTCCACAGGAGCGACTGCGCACAACAATTACTTCAATTTCGTCGTCAGCAATCAATTCACCTTTAGTCCCACATGGGCGGGCACGCTGGTGCTGGCTGCGAGTACGCTGCACCTGACGCAGACGCGTAATTCGAATCTCGGTTTTGCGCTGGCGTTTCCTTTCTCATCGACCTCCCACACCATTTCCGGCCTGGAAACTTTTGGCGACAATCAATTCGTCACGGCCATCACCGCCTTCCCGGTCTTGCGCAACCAGGAAAAATATCAGTTGCGCTACGACGTAACGCACACGACCGGCAGACACTCGCCGCGTTTCGGAATCAATTTCATTCACGAGCCGGTGATGAGCGGCGCGTTGACGGCAAATTCCGAAGTTCTTATTTCCTTTCCCCAGAATCCGGTGTTTTACGCCGCAAATCCGGCCAATGAGATGCAGTTCAGCACGGACCTGCAAGCCGGCTTGCCGCCACAGCCGCCCCCCAACGGCGACGGGAGTTTTTCGCAGAACGTGCAGCGGCTCGGACTTTATGCCGAGGATTCCTGGCGCGTTACGCCGCGCCTTACCGCAAACTACGGTCTGCGCTACGACACGACATTTGACCTGTTCATCGCTTCCGGGCATGACCAGAGCCTGAATCCCGCACTCGCGGGGAATGGTATTGTCACGGGCATTCCGCACGATTACAGGAAAGCATTCTCTCCGCGACTCGGGGTGGCGTACGGCCTGGGCGATTCCGGAAATACCGTAATCCGCGGCGGTGTGGGGCTTTATTTTGACGACCTCGCGCAAAACGGCTGGGTTGAGGCCTTCACCGCCGTCAACAACTTCAACATTCAAAACGCATCGGGACCGCCTTCGCTGATCGATCCCAACTACCACACGCCGTACGCGCTGCACGCCACGGCCGGGATCGAACATGCCTTCAACCGAAACTGGACCGTCAGTGCGGACGGGCTGCTGGAAACCGGAATGCACGGCTACCGGCGCTACGACTATTCGAACGTTTCCGTCTTCCGTTCCGACAACCGTTCCAGCTACAAGGCGCTGGAACTGCATCTCCAGGGAAATGTCACCAAGCGTTTCAACCTCGTCGTCAACTACACGCTCTCCAGTGCCAAGACCTGGGGATGCGTGCTCGGTGAGCTGTTCGACTACGTCAACGGCGTTTGCAATACGCAGAATCCATTTGGGCCGGGGGATTACGGCCCATCCGGCGAGGACGTCACCAGCCGCGCCATGGTTGCGGGCACTTTTTATGTGCCCGGAGGCTTCGAGCTCAGCCTGCTATCACAGGCCGAGACCGCGCGACCTTTCACGATCACCACTGCGGACAACAGTGCGCGGATTTCCGTAAATGGGCTGCCAACAAGCCTGGATCAATTCCGCGGCACGCCGTATGTCCAGGTGGATCTGCGGGTGAGCCGGCCGTTTAAAATACATGAGCGCTGGACGGTGGTGCCCTTTTTCGAATTCTTCAACCTTTTCAATCGCAACAATCCGGGTGCTAATTTTGTGACCAATGTGGCGTCCTTGCCGGTCCCTCTGGCGCAAATGCAATCCGGGAGTGTCACGAGTATTTGTGCCGACCCGGCGTGCGCCACGACGCGCCCGGTGACTAGCCTTGGCCAACTGGCCTTCCCCGCTGGCGCCCTGGGCGATTTCTTTGGTCCGGGTACCACGGTCGGGATCCCGTTTGCTGGGCAGTTCGGCGTCAAGCTCAAGTTCTGAGCCGATTTTTTTCTCTTCAGGGCCCGCTGCACGCCATCTCTGCAGTACCCAACTCTCCCTCACTCATAGACTATCGTGCTGAAGTGCGAGCACCCTGCGTGCGAAGCCGCGTTGCTGCAACCTGATATGCTGGAGTCCGATTTCGATGACGGCGCACGCCCAAGATGACTGACAACCGCAACCTCGAAGCTGCCCGGAAGTATCACGAAGCCACGAAACATTCCTACCTGAGTATCCGCACCAATCCGCATTTCATGGACTGGAGCAACCAGCCGCTGCCGTTCAAGATTTATCCGACGCTCGAACCGTTGCGACTGCCGGACGAAGTGCATCAAACGGGAGTCGCGGCTCTGTCTGCCATCGCCGAGAGCGTCCCGGCGCAAACCAATGCTGCTCCGGATCTTGAGGCGGTCGCCCAACTGCTGTATCTGTCCGGGGGAATCACCCGCAAAAGAAAATATTCCGGGGGCGAACTCTACTTTCGCGCGGCGGCATGCACGGGAGCGCTTTACGAGATTGAGCTCTATCTGGTCTGCGGCGAGCTAGCCGGATTGCAGGCCGGTGTCTATCACTTTGCGCCCGCTGAGTTTGGACTGCGCAAGCTTCGCTCCGGTGATTACCATGGAGCCCTGGTTGCCGCCACCGCGGGTGAACCGGCGATCGCTCACGCGCCATTGAGCATCATTTGCACCGGCACGTATTGGCGCAACGCGTGGAAATATCAGGCGCGGACGTACCGTCATTTTGGCTGGGACAATGGGACGCTGCTCGCCAACCTGCTTGCTGTTGCCACGGCGCTGGGGCTGCCGGCGCGAGTGGTTGGCGGGTTTGTGGACGCGCAGGTGAATCGTCTGCTGGATGTCGATCCGCAACGCGAAGTGGCTTTTTCTCTCGTAGCCCTGGGCCACCAAGCCGCAATGCCACCGCCAAATTCTGCGGAAATTTCACCACTTCGTTTCGAAACCGTGCCACTCTCTCAGCGCGAAGTGGATTATCCCCTGATGCGAGAAATGCACGCAGCCTCGTCGCTGGATTCCTCCGAAGAGGTGGCGGAGTGGCGCGGGCACACTCCCGCGGCTGATTTTCCGGCGCCCGCCGGAGCCATCATTCCTCTAACGCCAGTGTCCGACGGGGAAATGCCGCGTGATTCGATCGAGCAGGTCATTCAGCGCCGCGGTTCCACGCGCAAGTTCGCGCGAATCCCCATCACCTTTACGCAGTTATCCACAATGCTGGATCGCGCGACGCGTGGTGTGCCCGCGGATTTTCTCGAACCGCCGGGAGCCCAACTCAATGATCTCTATTTAATAGTGCATGCCGTCGAAGGACTCGCGCCCGGAGCCTACGTTTTCCATCGCAGCCGTGGAGCGCTCGAATGCCTGAAGCAGGGAAATTTCCGCGCCGATGCCGGCTACCTTGGTTTGCAGCAGGAATTGCCCGCCGACGCGGCCGTGGACATTTTTTTTCTGGCCGACTTGCGGCCGATTTTGCGGCGGTTCGGCAATCGCGGGTATCGTGCGGTGCAGCTCGAAGCCGGCATTCTGGGCGGAAGACTTTATTTGGCGGCCTATGCGCAGCGGCTGGGTGCTACGGGCCTTACGTTTTTTGACGACGACGTCACGCGCTTCTTCTCCCCTCACGCCGAAGGGAAGAGCGCGATTTTTCTTGTGGCCGTGGGCCACAGCGCGAAACACAAACCTGGCTGACCAGCGCTGACAGCCGCACCGCCGCTATTTGCGTATAATTAGAATTCACTCCAGGAGCTATCCGTGAAAAATGTGACGAGCCTGTTTCGACTCTTTGCTGCGCTAACTCTGGTTCTCCTTCCGGTTTCATTTTTTGGCGTGCCTCACGCGGCTGCGGCCGGCCAGGGATTAGTTTCAAAGACCACGGAAATTGACGGCGTCAAGCTGCACTACACGACCGGCGGGCACGGCCCGACGGTGATTCTGTTGCACGGGTATGCGGAGACTTCGCGAATGTGGACGCCCATCCTGCCTGTGCTCGGTGAGAAATTTACGGTAATCGCGCCGGACCTGCCGGGGATTGGAGACTCGGGGATACCGGCAACTGGTCTGGATATGAAGGCCGCGGCGATCCGCATTCATGGGCTGGCGCGATCGCTGGGGGTGCAGAAAGCGCGAGTGGTGGGGCACGACATTGGCTTGATGGTCGCGTACGCGTATGCCGCACAATTCCCCGCGGAAGTGGAGAAGCTGGTGGTGATGGACGCGTTCCTGCCGGGAGTTGAGGGAGGGGACGCGGTGTACAACAACCCCGGGCTGTGGCATTTCCGGTTCCATGGGGAAACACCCGAGGCGTTAGTGCGTGGACGTGAGCGCGTGTACTTCGATTATTACTGGAATGAATTCGCGGCAGACAAGTCACGTTCGCTTTCGGAAGCCGACCGGAAAGCGTACACCGAAGCCTACTCGCGCCCGGGACGGATGAAAGCCGGATGGGCGTACTTTGCTTCGTTCCCGCAAACGGCGAAAGATTTTGCGCAGCTTTCGCAGACCAAGCTGACGATGCCGGTTCTCTCGATTGGCGGAGAGAAGTCATTGGGAGATGTTCTGGGGCAGCAGATGAAGCTGGTGGGTACCGATGTGACGGTGGTGGTGCTGAAGGACACGGGGCATTGGATACTGGAGGAAAATTCCAAGGGGACGACCGACGCGCTGGTCAAGTTTCTCTGAGAATCACTTTTGTCGCGACTTGGACGGTTGAGATACGCTCGTACGCCTCCGGCCTGCTATTCTTAGGAAGAGAGTTGCGGAGAATCTGCACGAACCATGTTTGAGAATCTTACAGAGAAGCTGCAACGCACGTTCAAGAACCTGCGCGGGCAGGGCAAGCTCACGGATGAACACCTGGACACCGCGCTCGCGGAGATCCGCGAAGCGCTCCTGGAAGGCGACGTTAATGTCGGCGTGGCGGATGAGCTGCTCGCGAACATCCGGGCAAAGGCGATTGGCAGCGAAGTGATGCTGCAGCTTTCGCCGGACCAGCAAGTGGTCAAAGTGGTTCGCGATGAGTTGGCCGCGATGCTGGGAAAGCACGCCAAGCCGATTTTCGCGTCGCGGCCGCCCTCGGTATGGATGATTGTCGGGCTGCAGGGTTCCGGTAAGACGACCACAACTGGAAAACTTGCGAAGTGGCTTACGCAACATGGACATCGTCCGCTGGTTGTGTCAACAGACGTATATCGTCCCGCGGCGCGGGAACAGCTGGCGCAAGTGGCGAAAGCGGTGGGCACGGCCGTATGGCCGGGTGCGGGGACGGACAAACCGCTGGAAATCGTAAAAGGTGCGATCAAGGAAGCGAAACTTTCCGCGAGCGACGTGGTGCTGGTGGACACCGCAGGCCGCTTGCACATCGATGATGATTTGATGAACGAGCTGGGAATGCTGAAGAAGGAGTTGCAGCCCAGCGAGATGCTGTTCATCGCGGATTCCATGATTGGGCAGGACGCAGTGCGCTCGGCGGGGGAATTTCACAAACGGCTTGGGTTGACGGGCGTGATTCTGACGAAGCTGGACGGCGATGCGCGCGGCGGGGCGGCGCTTTCGATCGGGAAAGTTACCGGCGCGCCGGTAAAATTCGTCGGACTTGGGGAAAAATACGACGCGCTGGAAGGATTTTATCCTGAGCGGATCGTTTCGCGCGTGTTGGGAATGGGCGACCTGATGTCGCTGATCGAGCGCGTGGAGCAGACGGTTGACAAAAAGGCCGCGGCCGAACTCGAACGCAAGCTGCGCAAGGAAGAGTTCACGCTGGAAGACTTCCGCGATCAGCTGAAACAGATTCGAAAGATGGGGCCGCTCGAAAAAATTGTGGATATGCTGCCGAAAATGGGGCCGCTGCAGAATCTACCGAAAGATGCGAAGGTCGATGAGGGCCAGCTGACGCGCGTCGAAGCGATTATCAATTCGATGACCAACCAGGAGCGTCGGGATCACAACGTCATTGATGGCAAGCGGCGGAAGCGCATCGCGAAGGGCAGCGGCACGACGGTTCAGGACGTGAACACCGTCCTGAAGCAGTATCTGCAGATGCGCACGATGATGAAGCAGTACGGCTCGATGGCGGCGCGCGCAAAAATGAAGGGACTCGGAAAGCTCGCCGGGCTGTCGTGATCCGCGAAGATTGACGCTCGTCCAGAGCGGAACCGAAGACTCTAACACGATCCCCCGCAGGGATTTGCTACCTGGCCAGAGCCCGGAAAATGGCGATAGGCCCCAAAACACCCACAGCGATCCCGTAACCCAGATCGGCCCAAACCACGCGCGCGTAATTCAGCACTACCAGAATGGCGGCAAGGGGCAAGCTTACAATCGCCAGGAGATTGCCCTTTTTCGCCAGCTCGGGTGCCTGCGCCCACAAGTGCGAAAGATCAGTGGTTGACGGGAAGGCGTGCATTCCGATGGATAACCCGAGCCAGTAGAAGAAATAGGCAAGTGGATCGAACACCTTCAGTTCCCAGACAGGCAAAAACGCCGCGGTACAAAAAAGCACGCAGAGCAAGGTATTCACGAAAAACGGCCCCATACTGATAAAGAACTGCGCCTTGAAATCCTCGGTCTGCTGATGGATTACATATCCGGCGGGATTGCCAAAACGAAAAAAACAGACGTCGAATATTTGAAGCTTGAACAGTCTGCAAAAGAATAAGTGCGCCGTTTCATGGATGATGACGCCCGGGAACGTCAAAGCGGCAATCACGGGTCCAGGAATGAAAAACATACGGCCTCCTACTTGCTTGGGTTCTTGCCGCTGCGGAACAGCCGATCATATTCCCGCTTGTCGATGATTTTTCTGCTATCGAGCCGGTAGCGATTTCGTTCGGCGAATTCGTCCAGTCCTTTCATCGCCTCCGGATTGTCTTTTGCCAACTGGCGTGCTGTCTGCAGCATCTCTTCCGAGCGCTGCCGGTACGAGCTGTCTCCTGTAATGGCAAATTTACAGGCAAGCGCACTTGCAAGACCGGCGGCGGTGTTCGCAAGGGGGCGTTCCTTCCATTGTTTCTCGGCGATGGTTACGAAAGCGTCGTAGTCTTTGCGTGCAAAGACAACCCCTTCGTCATAAGCCTCGGCGATGAAGGCCAGGTCGGGCATTTCCGGATAGGCCGTGGCTGCCTCATGCATCAGTCGGGCAGCCTCAATCTCCTTGCCCTGCTGGTCCGCCAATTTGCTTGCCTGTTCAGCTTTAATGAGGGCGCCCTCGGCACGTTGCCAGAGACTCTTGACTTCCTTGAACTCAGGTTCGTCGCCATTCTCAAAGTGCCCGCTATCATGCCCCTGAAGCGCCTTGTCCGCGCTGTCGAAGTCGCCACTAAGGAGAGCAGACTTAGCCGCAAGAAGAACTGCTTTGTCCGAGCGGGGAGCTATGCGCAGAGTTTCTTGCAGATGGGGCAAAGCCTTACTGTACTGTCCCTCGGCGGCGAGGTGCTCTCCGACGTACATTTCGCGGCCGGCATGAAAATATTTCCGCCCATGTGCGAGAGCCACCACGAGCAGAAGAAGCAAGGCTGCGAGACTCAACTTCAACCACTGAGGATAGTCCCAATCTTTGATTAATGGCCCGCAAGCGGCGCAAAACCGAAGATTTGCTACCTGCATCGCGTCGGAGGCACTTCCGATATACGTATTGCAGCGCGCACAGATGGACTTGCTGATGAGCGGCATATAGAGGGAAGGCAGCCGTCTTTCCCTCGCTTCCTTAGATGCTACCTTAACGCAGCTTTCACAAAACGTCGCGCCATTCAGATCGAAGAGCGAGCGAACCGGGAAGGTTTGGCCGCAGTGACTGCAATTTCCTTCGCTCATGGGCGCACATTATGGACCGGAATTACGAGTTGTGGAAGGACTTTGATGATTAGGAACTGAGATTTTACAGGTGCGAAGTTTCCTCAAATCATAAGTTCGCACCGGGCCAGGAACTTCTCACGCGTGAGCGGTTGCTTCAATTCGAACTACCTCAGCGGCGGGTAAAAACTTGCCACTTTGAGCGCCAACTTTTCCGGATCGAGATCAGTGCGGTTGGAAAGAATGATAACCGTGAGGCCGCCGGCTTCGGTGAAGCGCTCGATCACAGTGCGAAAGCCCACCGTGCTTCCTGTATGCCACATGCGTTGGTGTCCTTCGTAGGGATCAAGGAACCAGCCGAAGCCGTAAGACACCGGCTTGCCGGGATGAAGATTGTCGTCGTTCGGTTCGAGCGGCCAGTGGGGCTGGGAGCCGTCGTTGAGTTTCACCGGGGTTAGCGGAGACTGAAATTCCTTTTCGCTCAGCAAGGTGTGATTGCGCAGCGCGTCATCCCACTTGGCGAGATCCTCGAGATTCGAATAGACGCCGCCGTCGCCGAGGGTTGCGGAAGTGGAGCTTTGATCAGTTTCCCTCAAAACATTGCCTTCCTTAGAATGGCCGTAGGCGCGGTTCGTGACTTCGTTTTTTCCTTCTTGATAGACGATCGTGTGATTCATTTTCAGCGGCGCAAAAATCCGTTCATGAAGGAATTTGCCGTACGGCTGCCCTGAAACTTTCGCGACGATCAGGCCGAGCACGACGTATCCGGAATTGCTGTACGACCAACCGGTCCCGGGCGCGAACTTTCCGGCGTTTTCTTTTTCCAATAATTCCAGCACTTCCGCGTCCTGGATTTGCTTCTGTGGCGACCAGATCGGTCCTTTTGTTTTTTCAACCGCGTCCATCAAGTCTTCGTAATCGGGCAAGCCGGAAGTGTGATTGAGGAGGTTTCGAACAGTGATGGTCTTGCCGTAGGCCGGATAATCGGGAAAGATTTCCGTCAGTGTTTCCTCGTAGCGGAGTTTTCCGTCGTGGACGAGCAGCATGATGGCCATGGCGGTGAATTGCTTGGTGAAGGAGGCAAGGCGGAAATTGGTGTGCGCGTCAATCTTTGTCTTGGCGTGGAGATCAGTGACCCCTTCGGTTCGCGTGTAGGCTGTTCTTCCGCCGATGCGAATCAGCGCGGCGAAGCCAGGTTCATCGGGCTTGACCAGCCCGCCAAAGACGGAATCCTCCACGCTTTTGACGGGCTCCTGGATCTGGCTTCGAATTTCCAACGCACAAAACAAAGTGAGCCACAGTGCCACGGCTGCCCTGCATAAAATCTGTTTACGCCACAAACCACACCTCAAATCACCAGCAGGAGGATATCATTCCCCCCGTGCGTTCATCTCCCCGTAACACAGCTGGGCTATCTCTAAAGGTTCCTTCGAAACTTCTATGAAACGTATTGCGCTTGATGATCCGCGGTACTACCTCAACCGCCACGTGCAGTGGCTGGAGTTCAACCGGCGCGTGCTGGAAGAGGCGCGCGACCCGGGGAACCCGCCGCTGGAACGGGTGAAATTCCTGGCCATCACCGCGAACAATCTGGACGAGTTCGTGGAAGTGCGCGTCTCGAGTTTTCTCCAGCGCATCGAGCATGGTTCGCGCGACACGGGGCCGGACGGGCTCACGGCGGAGCAAGAACTCGAAAAAGTGTCGGCGGCGATGCATGTTTTCGTCGAGGACCAGTACAAGTGCTGGAACGAGGAATTGCTCCCAACGCTTTCGAAGCAGTCGATTCGGGTCTTGTCGATGAGCGAGCTCGATTCGAAAGACAGCCTGGCAGCGAAAAAGTTTTACGAACGGCGAATCTCGCCGATGCTTACGCCGGTTACCGTGGACCCTTCGCATCCTTTTCCGCGCGTGCTGAATAAGGCGCTATGCATCGCATTTCTTTTGCGGCGGCGCCGCGACGGCAAAGGCAAACCATACTTCGGCGTGGTCACGGTGCCCCGGGCGCTTCCGCGTCTTCTGCGTCTGCCCGCGGGTGAGGACGGTATTCGTTACGTTTTTCTTCAGGACATTATTTCGACGTATGCGGCGAAGCTTTATCGCGGGTACGAGATTCTGGCGTCGACTTCCTTTCGAATCACCCGCAACAGCAATCTGTATCTCGAGGAAGAAGAGACGCGCAGCCTGCTGGAGGCGGTGGATTCGCAAGTCACGCACCGGCGCAAGGGCGAAGCGGTGCGGCTGGAAATCGAAGCGGGCGCGCACCCGGAAATCGTCGATCGCCTGGTCGGCACATTCAAATTAGACGAGTCGCTCGTATTTCGAGTGCAAGGGCCGGTGAATCTCCAGAGACTCTTTCATCTGTACGAGGAATCGCCGCGGCCGGACCTAAAGTACCCGCCGTTCGTTGCCCGGCAGATTCGAATCGGTCATGACGCTGATTCGATGTTCGAAGCGATTCGCCGCCAGGATGTGATGCTCCATCATCCGTACGATTCCTACGATGGAGTCGTAAATTTCCTGCAAACGGCGGCGCATGATCCGCGTGTGCTTTCGATCAAACAGACGTTGTACCGTACGAATTCGGATTCGCCAGTAGCGCGCGCATTGCTGGAGGCCGCGGACAAAAAAGAAGTGACGGTAGTGGTGGAGCTGAAGGCCAGTTTCGACGAAGCCACCAACATCCGCTGGGCGCGAAGCTTTGAAGACGCGGGCGTGCAGGTGTTTCACGGGCTGGTGGGATTGAAGACGCACGCGAAGCTGGCGCTCATCGTGCGGCAGGATCCCGATGGAAAAATCCGGCGATACGCGCATCTGGGTACGGGCAATTACAATCCCTCGACGGCGCGCTATTACACGGACCTCAGCCTGCTCACGCGCGACGAAGCGATCACCTCCGCGGTCCACGACGTCTTCAATTTCCTGACGGCGTACGCCGAGCAGCCAAACTACAAACCGCTGATGGTGGCGCCTCGCGACATGGCAAAATCCTGCATCGCGCTGATTGACCGTGAAACGCGGCACGCGCGGCGCGGGCGGCCCGCGCGGATCATCGTGAAGGTGAACGCCATCGTCGATCCACCAGTGATCCAGGCTTTGTACCGCGCTTCGCAAGCCGGCGTCGAAATCGATCTGATTGTGCGCGGCCAATGTACGCTTGTGCCCGGGCTCCGAGGCATCAGCAGCCGCGTTCACGTTCGCAGCATCGTCGGGCGTTTCCTGGAACACAGCCGCATCTTTTATTTCGAGAACAGCGGCAAGCCGGAAATTTTTCTCGGCAGCGCCGATTGGATGCCCCGGAATCTCTATGAACGGGTGGAAGTGCTCTTTCCGCTGAAGGATCCGCAGCATTGCGAAAGAGTGTGCACGGAAATTCTGTCTTCGTATCTGGGGGATACGCGGAAAGCGCGTATCCTCGCCTCCGACGGCAGGTACTCCTACCCGCGCGCGGCACGCAACGGGCACGGCTTCTCCGCGCAAGATCATCTGATGCGTCTGGCGGCGGGCACAGGAGACCCGCAGCGCAACGCAATCCTGCCCAGGTCCGCGGTCGCTTATACTTCAAAGGACATCGCCGCCGGACCGGCAAACGGCGAGGGCGATACGACAGGGCAGGACACCTCGAATGCAGCCGTATGATTTGATCGTGATTGGATCCGGGCCAGGCGGGCAGCGCGCGGCCATCCAGGGCGCAAAAGCAGGGAAGCGCGCAGCCATCATCGAGAAACAAATCGCGATTGGCGGAGCCTGCATCAACAGCGGCACTATCCCCAGCAAGACCATGCGTGAAGCAGTCCTGCATCTCTCCGGTTTTTACGACAAAAGTTTCTACGGCAGCAGCTACACAGGCAAAGACAGCATCACTATGGCGGACCTGAACTTCCGGGTTCAGCACGTGGTGGAAAATGAAGTCGGGGTGATTCACGACCAACTGAAGCGCAATGGCGTGGAGCTCATCCACGGGATGGCAAAGTTCGTCGATGCGAATCACATCCGCGTGGAGAACAGCAACAGTTATGGGGAATTCGAAGCCAAGTTCGTGGTGATCGCCACGGGCACCAAGCCGGCGGTCAATTCGAAAGTGCCCATCAACGGGCGAAACATCATTAACAGCGATCAGATCCTGAGCATGCCGCAGCTGCCAAAGACGCTGATTGTCGTGGGCGGTGGCGTGATTGGCGTCGAGTACGCCTGCATGTTCGCGACGCTGGGCGTGCGTGTGATTATCGTAGAGAAGCGCCCGCGGCTTCTCGAATTTGCAGACACGGAAATGGTGGAGGCGCTGACGTATCACATGCGGGACCAGCGGGCCACGCTGCGGCTGAACGAGGAAGTTGAGAGCGTTGAGGAATTGCCTGACGGAAAAGTGGCCGCAAATCTCGTCAGCAAGAAACGCATCAATGCCGACGCGCTTCTGTATGCGGTTGGACGGTCGGGAAATGTGGACGGATTGAATCTGGCCGCCGCAGGAATCGAATCCGACGACCGCGGGCGCATCAAGGTGGATGAGAATTACCGCACGGCACAGCCGAACATTTTCGCGGTGGGCGACGTAATTGGTTTTCCGAGCCTGGCCTCGGTTTCCATGGAGCAAGGGCGGATCGCCGCCGCCCGGGCCTTCAATCTGGATGTGCACACCGACCCCGCCGGCTATCCTTACGGAATTTACACAATCCCGCAGATTTCATTCATCGGGAAAACCGAAGAGCAGTTGACGGACGCGGACGTTCCCTACGAAGTTGGCGTGGCCTACTACCGGGAGATCGCGCGCGGCCAAATCAGCGGGCACACGGATGGACGGCTAAAACTTCTGTTTCATCGCGAGACGCTGGAGCTCTTGGGCGTCCATATCTTCGGCGAAGACGCGGCCGAGCTGCTGCACATCGGACAAGCCGTTTTCCTGCTGAAAGGCAAAATCACCTACTTCGTGAACACCGTGTTCAACTATCCGACGCTCGCCGAGTGTTACAAGGCTGCAGCCTTCAATGGCCTGAACCGATTGCGCTAACAAGCGTCGCCCATGCGGATCGGCTTTCCGTTATTTCACACAGCCCCAGCCGCCCCGGCCTCGATGTGTGCTATAGAGGGCAGACTCCCGGCGCATGATCTGCCACCCTACCTTCAGAGTGGACAAACCTTCGACTCCTACCAGAGTCCGCGTCACCGTCCAGTATCCCTGACAGTTCAGAAACAGATCAGAATCGGAGAGACAATGAATCGAAATTTAAAGCAGTCAGTATGGGTGTTGGCACTCGGAATGGCCTTCACCGGGTTCGGCACGTCCAGTCTTTCTGCCGGGGTTCCCGCGCAGCAAGGCCAGGACCAGGATCGCCACCAGGACCAGGACCGCAACGAAAACGAACATGGACCCCGCTGGTTTTTCCAGCAGGGCTTGCAGGACGGCCAGCACGACCGCCAGTATGGCGGCAACCGCAGCGATCACCGGCAACCTCGGGATGCCAATGACCTCAGCGCCTATCGCGACGGCTACAAACATGGCTACCGAAACATTCCAACCAATCAACGGAACGAACAGAGCAGGACCATGGAATATTTCGAGCAAGGATTGCGCGACGGCCAGCACGATCGCCAGTACGGCGGGAGCCGCACCGACCACCAGCAACCAAACGATTCCGATGACCGCCTCGCCTACCGCGACGGTTACAAACACGGATACCGGAACATTCCAACGAACCAGCCGACCGAACGCCCCGTTAGCGTGAATTATTTCGAGCAGGGTTTGCGCGATGGCCAAAGCGATCGTCAGACCGGCGCAGGCCGCAGCGATCACCAGCAACCCAACGACCCGAACGACCTGCGCGCTTACCGGGACGGATACAAACAGGGATTTCGAGATACAAACGGACGAAACAACTAGTTCCTCACAAGCTGCAAGTGAGCGAAATTAAGGGAACCATAGGCAACAGGGCAGTTCCTCTGTGAATTGCGTATTGCGTGGAGAGAGCTCCCGGCCCACGGCCGGGAGCTTCCTTTTTGCGGTCTTCCCGGTTCATAACTGCCTGGCCGCAAAGCCCGGGCTGATAGTTTGTTTGGCGTGGAGTGGTGAGGCAGGCTAGAATAGATGGGTTCAGGAGGACTGACTTAGTGTTAACGATTCGTTTGGCGAGAATTGGCAAGAAGAAAAAGCCCTTTTACCGCGTGGTGGTGATTGAGCGGACTAGGCCGCGCGACGGCCGCGTGAAGGAAGCGGTGGGCACCTATGATCCGCTGAAGAAGCCGGCGGAGATCAAGCTGGACGCTGCACGCATCCAGTATTGGCTCGGGCAGGGCGCACAACCGAGCGATACCGTGCGGAGCTTTCTGAAGCTGCAAAAGATCGCGAAGCCATAAAGCCTTCCTGAAAGTTGCGCGTCCCGGCTGGGCTGGGACGCGATTCCCAGGTGCCCAATGAAAGAGCTAGTTGAAACCATTGCCCGGGCGCTCGTGGATCATCCCGAGGAAGTACAGGTGAAGTCCGGCGAAGGAGCACAGGTCACTGTGCTGGAGCTAAAGGTGCATCCGGAGGACTTGGGGAAAGTGATCGGCCGGCAGGGTCGTACGGCCAAGGCCATTCGAACGCTGCTGGGTGCGGCGGGCATGAAACACCGGAAGCGTTACACGTTGGAAATCCTCGAAGATTGACTTCCTTGCGGTCATACTCCCCAATCCAAGTATTCGGTTCTGCTAAACCTTGAGCCTTGAAACTCCACGGTGGGTGCTGGTGGCGCGCATTCTGCGGGCGCGCGGAAATAAAGGCGAAGTTGCCGCGGAACTGCTGACAGACTTTCCGGAACGACTCACAAAACTAAAGGAAGTTTTTGTCGGGCCTGCCGGAGGCAAGATGGACCCGCGCCAGGTCGCGGTGAAAAACTGCTGGCTGAGCCAGAACCATCGAGGACAGGCGGTTTTTCATTTCGAAGGCGTTAATTCGATTTCCGAAGCGGAAAAGTATCGCGGGATGGAAGTGCTCTTGCCATTCGAACAGCGCGTTACGCTTCCCGCTGGGCAGTATTTTGTGTCGGATTTGATTGGATGTTCGGTATTCGAGAATCCTGCTGCAACGCCGGTTGTTGCGTCCTCGCCGTGTTCTCTTGGCGAAGTTCCGTCACTGCTCGGGACGGTGCGCGATGTGCAGATTCCCGGCGAAGATTTCCCCGGGACACCACTGCTGGAAGTCGAGACATCTCAAGGTGATCTCCTGATTCCGTTGGCAGTGGATATCTGTACCAGGATCGATACCGCAGCGCGGCGGATTGACGTGGTTTTGCCGGAAGGTCTTCGCGACCTGAATCAGCCGGAATCCTGAACGGATCAAACGAGAAATATCTTCCGCCCTAAACTCACCTGACATCGATGGTCGTCACGCTATAGGCCGGAAGTGTGATCGTTAGCGCCGAGCCGCTTGCCGCCATCGTTCCAATCGAGACGGGCTGGACGATGGATTGTCCCGCGGTGGTGCTTGCCGTCATCTGATAGAGATGCGCGGTGCCCGAGAGCGCCTGGCCATTGATGGCGGTAACTTTAGCGGCGTTCGAACGATTGATGGCCACGAGGACGACGCGGCCCGGCGTGGCGCTGTCCAGGCTCGCGTAAACAACTACATTCGCAACATTGCTGGAATTCGCCTGGAGCGAGGTGTCGCCGAAGCTGGCGCTGGCGCCATCGAAACCGCGGAAGGCTCGGAATCCCGCCAACGCGTAGGAGTAGGTGCCGTTCGGCGGCCAGAAGCTGGCGGCGAAAACGCCCTGGGCTCCAAAAATTCCAAGGTTGTCGGCCTGCGCGATGGTTCCGGCGATGTGGTTCCAGCCACCGCTCTCGTACTCCGTAACGGAAATTTTCATGCCGGGGTTTTCGGTGTTGATCTTGGCCTGGAGGCGGCCGAGGATGTTGATGGGTGTGCCGCCCAGTTCCTGGTAAATCCACGGGTTGCTGTTTCCACTGTCGGTGAACGTGGGATCCCAGAGGTTGCGCGGACTTTGAACGATGAGCTGGATCTGCGCGTCGGTGAGAGTCGTGCTGGTGAGATTCAGGATGCGCGTGCCGTTCGAATCGTAATCCTCCGCGTACCAATGGAAGTCGTAGACGTCCACTAGAGGTTTTCCATAGGCAGTGGAAGCGGTCTTCAGGGCCTGGAGGTATTTATCCGGGAACCAGTTGGCGCCGGATGGTGTGGCGCTCAGCTCGCCTTGCCAATTGTAGATACCCTGGAATCCGTAGTGAACGGGGCCGAAGATCAGAACATTGGGGAACTGATCTTTCAAGGCTTTCGAAAGATTGATGGTCTTGGTGATGTAGTTGTCGGAGGTAACGGGATTGTGTCCCTGCACTTCCAGATGCGTGGAATTCCAGAGTTCCGGTTCATTGTCCAGGCTCAAAAAAGTCGGGTGCGTTGGGTTCGTGCCGAAGATCCGCAGGCCGGTGAATTTCTGGTCGAGGGCCCATACGAATTCGTCCATGTAGACGTTGGCATCCGTCGTGGGTGGATTGACCGTGAAAGGAGTGCTGGAGACGGTGCTCTTTTTGTCGACGACGGTCTTGAAGCGCGTCAGGTCGGGAGGATTGGCGACGCTGACGGGACCATTCTCATCAGCGGAAACCAGGCCCTGGAGCTGCACGGTAATGAGACTTGCGAGGCCCGCATTCTGATCCGCGGCGATAAAGCTGCGCACGGCCTCGGCGGGAACGGTGCTACTGCTCAGGTAGTTGTCATTGTCGTAGATATAGTCGCTGCCGGCGTTGGAGGCGTTGGTCTCCCAATTGTAGGCGGTCCAGCGGTTGCCGCCGTCGCGATCGAAGGTCAAATGCGGTGGCGCGCCGGTCACTCCATTATAGAAATTCATCCCGTAAATGTACGGGGAAATGGGCTTGGATTTTGTTGGGTCGATGGTGATGGTCACATCGGCTGCGACGTTGGCGGGTGTGGCTGTGGCTTGCGCGGAGTTGGCGCTTTCGCCGACGGCATTCAGCGCGGACACAACGTAGAAGTACGTAGTGCCGTTGGTCACAATCGTATCGGTGTAGTTCGCAGCGGTGGGAGCAGAGATTTGAGCGTAGCCGCTGCCGCTGGTGGTGGAGCGTTTCACATGGTAGCTCGTTGCGCCCGTGCTGGCGGTCCACGTCAGGCTGACTTGAGCATTCCCGCCGGTTGCTTGTAATCCTGTGGGAGCAGCGGGCGGCGTTGCGGGTGCAACGGGCGTCGCATTCGCTTGCGCGGAGTTGGCGCTTTCGCCGATGGCATTCAGCGCGGAGACGACGTAGAAGTACGTGGTGCCGTTAGTCACCGTTGTGTCGGTGAAATTTGCCGCAGTCGGAGCAGCGATTTGCGCGTAGCCGCTGCCGCTGGTGGTGGAGCGTTTCACATGGTAGCTCGTTGCGCCCGTGCTGGCGGTCCACGTCAGGCTGACTTGGGCGTTGCCGCCAGCAGCTTGTAGTCCTGTGGGAGCAGCGGGCGGCGTTGCGGGCGCGGCAGGTGTGGCGCCGACTTCCGCGGAATTGGAGCTCTGTCCGTAGGAGTTGTAGGCCGAAACGACGTAGAAATACTTTGTGCCATTGGACAGGTTATTGTCGGAATAATTTGTTGCGATGGGCGCGGCGATTTGTGTGTAGGGGCCGCCACTCGTCGTGGAGCGTTTGACGTAGTAAGCGGAGGCGCCGGAGCTCGCGCTCCAGCTAAGATTCACCTGCGCATTCGCGGCCGTTGCCGAAAGACCCGTGGGTGCCGCGGGGGCGGACCCGCCCCCGGGTTTGGTGTTGCTCCCGCCACCATAGCCGACGCAGCCTGCCAGATTGACCGCAAGCAAACTCACGAGCCACAAGCGATGGTGTCTGTTTGAGAGAGTTCGCAACGCCATCAGGTAACTCCCGCGCGGCGGAGGAGATGTGAGCCCTTATTCTCAACTGCAAGGGTACGAATGTGGCCGGGGGGGAACAAGCTGTTCGAAGGAACAGAATTGGGCCATGACACTTTGTGTCAGTTATGTGGACTTACTCCACTCCGTTCGAACGACGGGGATAGAGACTAGGAAAATGCGGCGGGGAGCAGGGAGCCCTGCGTGACATCGAACGGCAGGGGGCGCATACTTTGAATGACACCCTCTTGGTAAGGACTATTGGCTGTGCACGCTGCTCAGATTATTCAAGCATGGGGAAAGATTCTTAAGGGCGAACACCCGTCGCTTTCGATCGAAATTACCCGAGAATGCCCTTTGCAATGTCCGGGCTGCTACGCCTACGACGCTGCGCACCTCGGCGGCGGAAAGACCTTGCGTGACTTGAACGATCGCAAGGGCCAAGCCCTGGTGGATGGCGTCCTGGAAGTTGTGGACCGCCTGAAGCCGTTGCACCTGTCGATTGTCGGCGGTGACCCGCTGGTCCGCTACCGCGAGCTGGAGCAGATGATTCCACCGCTATTGAGCCGCGGAATCCACGTGCAAATTGTTACCAGCGCGTTCCGCCCGATGAGTCCGACATGGGCCAACCTGAAGAATCTGTATGTCGTGGTGTCCATAGACGGGTTGCAACCGGAACACGACGTGCGGCGCGCGCCAGCCACTTACGAACGCATCTTGAAAAATATTGTTGGTCAGTGCGTGACCATCCATTGCACGGTCACGGGCCAGATGATGAAGCGCCCGGGATACCTGGAAGAATTCCTGAAATTCTGGACGCCGCGCCCGGAAATCAAAAAAGTGTGGTTCAGCCTGTTTACGCCGCAGGTTGGAGATAACTTGCCGGAGATGCTCACACCTGGTGAGCGCGCGCAGGCGGTTGCCGACATGCTCGAATTGCGTAAGAAATATCCCAAGCTGGACATGCAGGAGGGGCTGATCCGGCAATTTTCTTCGCCGCCGCATTCACCCGAAGAATGTGTTTTTGCACTCACAACCAAGACGCTGTCGGCGGATCTGCAGACGCTGATTACTCCCTGTCAATTTGGCGGGCGCCCCGATTGCCAATCCTGCGGATGCATCGCATCGATGGGGCTGGCAGCAATTGCGGCGCACAAATGGGGTGGCGTCGTCCCCGTCGGGGCAATTTTCACCGCTTCCGTAAAGATTGGGCAGAGGCGAGCGAAACGGCGCGAGAAAAATCAACCTAAAGTTCCGTTTCCAATTTTGGGATCGGATCAGGAACAATGCAGCGCACCTGAAGCAAGAAGGAATTGATTCTGAAAAGTCCGTTAATTTGTTGGAAGGGCGTTTGCCGCAGCAAAGTATTCTCTACTTTCTCTCACTTAATCCGAACTATTTAAGGTCGTCGCGAAAAGTGTTCCAATTTGAACAGATATCTGGCGTTTCTTGTCGCACTCTGTCCCGATGCGGATGAAAGACTTGACGCCAGCACTATTCCTCTCCGTACCCTGTCCAACATGTGGGGTCGATTCGGGAAAGCGCTGTTTGCTTCACTCTGGTGGCTTGCGCTCCGAACCACACGTGGACCGGAAACTTTCGGCGGCAGAGGCCGTTGAAACGAAAAGAATCCATCGTAGCCCTCGAGCCTGAGCAGCCCCAATCTTGCCGATGGTTTACTCGGCTTCGAGTCTTCGCACTCGTGTGACCGGCAAAACGTAGCACCACTCCAAGGACAATAATTCACTTCCCACCAACTGCCTTCCTCCCGGCCAAGTTCGAAGCCCGGCTTCCGTTTGCTACACTTGCGGGAGATGCGCTTTGACCTCATTACGATTTTTCCGGAGTTCTTTGCCGGGCCGCTCGATCACGGGATACTTCGGCGCGCGAGAGAAACGGGGCTCGTCGAGGTGAGCGTGCAGGACCTGCGCGTGTTCACCAAAGATCGGCATCGCACGGTGGATGACCGGCCGTTCGGCGGCGGCGAAGGCATGGTGCTGAAACCGGAGCCGCTGTTCGAAGCGGTGGAGTCGCTTCTTGGGCGCAACGTAGGAGACGCGACAGGGCCGACGGCGCACGAACCAAAAACGGCAATCGTACTGATGTCCGCTGCGGGAAAATTATTTGATCAGGAGACCGCGCGGCGCTACGCTCTGCTCGAGCGCATGATTTTTATTTCTGGGCGCTATGAAGGTGTGGACGAGCGCGTGGCGGAGCACCTGGCCACCGAAGAGATTTCCATCGGAAATTTCGTGCTTAGTGGCGGCGAGCTGCCGGCGATGCTGGTGATCGATGCCGTGACGCGGCTCATCCCGGGCGCGCTGGGGAACGAAGCGTCTTCGCAGAATGAATCCTTCCGCGAAGCTCGGCCGTTCCCTCCAACGGCAGCGCCGAGTGACGAGTCCGGGTTTAGAAATTCCATGCTGCTTGATTTTCCGCATTACACCCGGCCGGCGGAGTACCGCGGCTGGAGTGTTCCGGACGTGCTGATTGGCGGAAACCACGCGGAAGTGGCGAAGTGGCGGCGTGCGGCGGCGATCGAGAAAACGCGCCGGAATCGCCCCGATTTGCTCGGAAGGGAATAAAATGGAAGATCTGGGAGTTCTTATCCAGCTGACGGGAGAGCCGCTGCATCTCCGCGAGTGAGCGCTCGCTTTGAAGGTGCTCTGCAACAGGAACATTGAAGATTGAGGATTCATGAACAATCCGATCCAGGAAAACCATAACGGGCTGGAAAAGCCGATTGCGATTTACTACGAACATCCGGACTGGTTCCGGCCGCTGTTCCAGCAAATGGATGAGCGCGGCGTGCCGTGGCTGAAGATGGATGCGCGGCACCACAACTACGATGTGTCTTCGCCGGAACTGGACTACTCGCTGCTGTTCAATCGCATGAGCCCATCGGCGTGGCAGCGCGGGCTGGGGCACGGGATTTTTTATACGCTGAACTATCTTGCGCATCTCGAAGGAAAAGGCGTGCGCGTGGTGAACGGGTACAAGTGTTTTAGCCACGAGATTTCGAAAGCGTTGCAGCTGACGAATCTGGAGACGCTCGGTTTGCCTTATCCAAAGGCGCGGGTGATCAATCATCCATCGCAGGCATTGGCCGCGGCGGAGTCTATTGGATTTCCGGTGGTGATCAAGCCGAATATCGGGGGGAGCGGGGCGGGGATTGAGCGGTTTAATTCGCCGGCGGAGTTACGCGCGGCGGTGGAGGCGAACCGGCTCTACTTTGGCATTGATTCCACGGCGCTGGTGCAGGAAGCATTCACGGCGCGGGATGGAATCATCACGCGCGTTGAAGTGCTTGGCGGGAAATTCCTCTATGCCATCCAGATTCACATTACCGGCGAGAGTTACAACTTGTGTCCGGCGGACATTTGCCAGAACACACGGGGGGAAGAATTGACGCGCATCGCTTGCCCGGTGGACGCGCCGAAGAGCGGCATGAAGGTCGAAGGCTACGACGCGCCGCGGCAAGTGATTGAAGACGTCGAGCGGATTGTGGAACTCGCGGGCGTCGAAGTCGGCGGCATCGAATATGTAGTGGATGAGTGCACGGGGCGGCAGCTTTATTACGACGTGAATGCGCTGTCGAATTTCGTGGCGGATCCGGTGCGCGTAGTGGGATTCAATCCTTACGCGCGTCTTGCGGATTTCCTGATTGCGGAAGCGCGGAAGCACGAAGCTAGCCGCGCGGAGCGCGTTGTGGCGAGCGGAGGCCCGCGATGAGATTCGGCTACTGGATGCCGGTTTTCGGCGGGTGGCTGCGCAACGTCGAAAACGAAAACATGGAGACGAGCTGGGCGTACGTAAAAAAGCTGGCGCAGCGCAGCGAACAGATTGGTTTTGATGTGACGCTGATCGCCGAACTCAATCTCAACGACATTAAAGGAGTGGTGGCGCCTTCGCTGGATGCGTGGTCCACGGCAGCGGCGTTGGCAGCGGTGACGGAGCGCATTGAATTGATGGTGGCGGTGCGGCCGACGTTTCATTTGCCGGCGCTGCTGGCGAAGCAGGCGGCGAACATCGATCACATCAGCAATGGGCGGCTGACGCTGAACGTGGTTTCTTCGTGGTGGTCGGATGAAGCGAAAAAATACGGCGTATCGTTCGAGCAACACGACGACCGCTATGCGCGGACCACCGAGTGGCTTGACGTCGTGGATGGCGTGTGGAAGCAGGATCATTTCTCGTATTCAGGAAAGTATTACCGCGTGGACGACAACGTCCTGGAGCCGAAACCCATTTCGAAGCCGCGGCCAACGATTTATGCGGGCGGCGAATCTCCCGCGGCAAAGGAGCTGATCGCCGAAAAGTGCGACGCGTACCTCATGCACGGCGACCCGCCGGAAACCGTGAGCAAGAAAATCGCGGATTTGAGCGAGCGCCGCGCAAAACACAAATTGCCTCCGATGAAATTCGGCGTGGCGGGTTACGCCGTGGTTCGAGAAACGGAACGCGAAGCGCAGGATGAAGTGCGGCGCATCACGGACGTGCACCAGTCCGCGGCGGGCTACGCCAACTACCAGCAGTGGCTGGCCGGAACGCAACTCGAGCAGCGCGTTTCGCTCGAAGACTATTCCGTTTCCAATCGCGGGCTACGCTCCGGCCTGGTTGGAACGCCTGAGCAAGTCGCCGAAAGGATCGCTCAATTCGAGGCAGTCGGCGTTGACCTTGTGCTGCTGCAATTCAGCCCGCAACTTGAGGAAATGGAGCGTTTCGCGAAAAGCGTCATTCGGCGGACTACCACCGTGCCGGCACGGACTTAGACAAACGCCAATTTGCTGATTATTTGTTTTGTGGTGAGTACTCTGTCTCCTCGGGGACATCCGTAGGGCTTTCAAAGTCGATGCGATAGCCATCGGGATCCGAAAAAGAAACGACCCACAGCCTGTTTCCGACAAACGGATTTTTTGTAACCTTAATTCCACGTGCCGTCGCGTCGTGGTAGATCGCCAGCGCATCTTCGCACATGAAACAGATGGATACGCCTTCTCCCACTTTGCAACTAGGCCTCCAGGAATCATGGCCTTCTTTGCGGAACTCCTGGAGCATCAAGGCTGCTCCGCCATTTTCCAGCCAGCACCAGCGGAGTTTGCCTTCGTCGATCCATTTCCATCGGATCCCAAAGTCCAAACCATCCACGTAGTAGCGGAGCGATTCTTCCATGTTGGACACGTGGAAGAATGGAACGGCTTGCTTGACGTTTGCTGCAACCTGTTTGTCGACGCTCATTTTTCGAGCTCCTAAGCTGCAAAACGCATGGACGGTCGCATAGTTTCACCCAACGAAGCCGGCGCTGACAATTCATAACGCGCAGGAGCAGGCGAAGTCAAACCTAGGTTATCCGTCTTGATTGGGCTAGGTAAATTATTGAATTTTGGCTATAATTCTTGTTTGTCTTGAAGAGCTGGCCCCGCCTGAGTGGGTCTAGAAGGAAACAGGAACATGAATCCGGTTATACGTAAATTACATGAAGCGCAACTGCGCAAAGACCTTCCTGAATTTCGCGCAGGCGACACCGTGCGCGTCAACGTGCGGCTGCAAGAGGGCGAAGGCGAGAAGGTGAAAGAACGCCTGCAGGCTTTTGAGGGCGTGGTGATTTCGAAGAAAGGCCGGTCGTCGAGCGCGACGTTTACGGTGCGGCGCGTGAGTTTTGGCGTGGGGATCGAGCGCATTTTCCCGCTGCATTCGCCGACGATCAGCTCGATCGAAGTGGTCGGCAAGGGCAAAGTTCGCCGGGCTCGGCTGTACTACCTGCGCGATTTGAAGGGCAAGGCCGCGCGCATCAAGCGGGCGGACCGCGAGGAAGTGGCAGCGGTAGCCACGGCGGGTAGCGAGACACAGGCGTAGAGACGCGTTTTACTGTTCCAAACAAATCTTGAAGAGAGCTCCGAAGTTCGGGGCTCTTTTTGTTTTAGGGGCGATTTCCCTGGGCGAATGGAGAGCGGTTACCAGAGATCAGGATTCCCAAGCCGGTAGCACCCCCTTTTTTTTGTAAGTGTTGCATCTAAAAGACTTAGCTTTTGTGTAAGCGCTTTAGAATCAGCGGATACGGGATAGCTTGTAAGTGCTCATTCTAAAGGGGTTTCCCGTTCCAAGGTTTGCCGTCTATTAGAAGGCGGCAGTCTGGTGGGAAGTCAATTCCGTAGGGGTCCCATTTTTTGACGGGGGGCGGGGGGGGGGGGGTGACGGTGGGGGAAGAAGCAGCAGATCCCTCACCTCCACTCGCAAAAGGCGCGACTGGGTTCGGGATGACAACGGTGGGAGGGGTTTGCGTCGAGATGGGCGTGGGGTTTTGTTGTGGCGTGGGGATTGGCGGTGGGGCGGGTTGAGGTTGAGGGGCAGGCTGGGGTGGGAAGAGGTAGTCGTGGTTGCCGGAGACGGAGTTGCAGATGGCGTTGCGCCAGACGTTGGTGCCGAAGGCGTTGATGTATTCGTGCTGGGCGAGGCGGATGGACTGGAGGAGCGTTTGGGCCAGGTAGGCGACGGTGCGGGCGGTCTTGGGCTTTATATTGCCGGAGACCACGGCGGGGATGAGGCGGGCGAGAGCGGCGCTGAGATCGTTGGCGGAGAGGTAGTCGCCGGAGAAGAAGTAGGCCAGGTCCTTGCCGAGGGTTTCTGCAGTGCGGGCGCGGGCTTCTTTTTGGGCGTGGTCGAAGCAGAAGTGGGGATGGTTGCCGGTGCGCGGGGTGCGGCAACGGCGGCCATCGGAGAAAGTGATGAACATAGGGACACGCGGTCCTTCTTATTGAGAGAGGACATAAACATCTCCTTTAGAGTTTAGTTTTTTGGATTTGTTGACGAAAAAGCGCCGGCAGGACGCCGGCGCTACAAAGATGGCCTGAAAAACAGAAACGCCCCGGATGGGCCGGGGCGCAGTAGTCAACAGAGATATTGTACCATGAGGGTAATATGGCGGGTCAAATGAAAATTACGAGGAAAAGAGAAAGAAGAGTTAAAATCCGCAGCCTTAAAACCGAAGGCTGCGGCACCCGGCAAGTCTCCGCCTCCGCTTAGGGTCGAGCCAACCATGCTCGGAGCGTCAAGTAGATTTCCGGGATGCTGCCGTATTTCGAAGTTATTTTTAGCTGCTTCCCACCAATAACCTGCAAAATAACCGACGAGAATTTCGTCCCGCTTTGGGGATTCGCCACGTCTCCGATTTCCACGCCGCTCACACTCTTTTTGTAAACCTCCTGTGTCTTAAAGAGGTTAAGGAGAGACACCAAGCTGGCGACTACAAAACAAAGGAAAAATGTACTTGCCAGTCGTTGTCCTTGCTGGAAAGCAATCCACGCAACCCAGCCGAAGAGCGCGCTGCACATAGCGAAAATGAAGCTTTCATACATCACAGGATTCGATCTTTGAAATACTATCGGCAGGGGATTGAGCGTGAATGCTTTCGCGTATTCAGCTAGAATCCTGTAACGAATCGCGACAAAGTTCTGATACTGCTGATCGATCAATACCCGGCGTGCGCCGCTCTTGTCCCACAACGCAAGCTGGGCCATTTTCCGCCGCTCAGTGACTTTACCTAATTCCATCCACTGAAGGCTGCCAATCTGATTTCCCTTCATGTCCCGAACCGAAACCCCCTCGTCACTGACGTGGAGGGAGCGCCCCGAAAGTCTCCCGATGTGCGTTAGAAGCGCAACAAGCAGAAGTGAGATGGGCAAGCAGAGAACTGCCGATTTCGATCCTTGTTTGGCCGCCGCGATTCCCAAGCCTATAAATAGTAGTAGCCCAATACTCCCTGCGATAAGACCTAGCCATATGGCCCCCGAATCGAATTTGTGGACACCGTTGACGTTTCGACTCTCCGTCGCCAGAAGTTCAGTCGAGGGCATAGTTCGCTCACTCAATTCTTGATCCAACCAGTCTAAAACTCGTCAAGGATTGTGGTGAGATTGAAAGAGCCTTGAGTGCAGCAACGGTCAACTCTTGGTTAGTCGGATTATCGGAAACTGACGCACTACCAGAAATTGGGGCTGTGTTTCTTTTTGCCTTTCCGGGCTGTCAGGGTTGGACGTTGGTGATGCTCTCGGCGGCGGGCTTGGGGAAATGCGTTTCGTACCAGGCGATAGAGCGGTCTATGGAATCGACGACATGCTTGGGTTCGCTGAGGCCGTGGCCTTCGCGGGGGTAGCGGACGAAAACGGTTTCGGTTCCGACGTCCTTGAGAGCGATGAAGAATTGCTCGGCTTCGGCGATGGGCACGTCGTTGTCGTTTTCGCCGTGCAAAATCAGAGTCGGCGTGTGCGCGCCGGCCACGTGCTTCAGGGCGGAGCGCTCCCAGGCGACATCCATCAAATTGCCCTGGTGGAGGAACTGGCCGAATTCCATTTCTTCATACTGATTGTAGTAGGTCATGTAGTTGTAGCTGATGAGATTGACGATGCCGGCGGTGGGAATGGCGGCTTTGAATTCGTTGGTCTGGGTGATGAGCCACTCGGTCAATTGGCCGCCGTAGCTGACGCCCTCGATGCCCATGCGCTCGCGATCGATCCACAGGTTGCGCCGGACCGCCGCGCTGACGCCGTACAAAACGTCCTGGGCTTCGTTGCCATCCTGATCGCCAAAGACAGCGTCGGCGAACTTCTGGCCGTAACCGGTAGAGCCGCGATAGTTGACGTTCAAGACGGCGTAGCCATGCGCGGCGTAGACCTGATTTTTGATATTGAATGCGGGGCCGTTCTGGCCGTGCGGGCCGCCGTGAATGTTCACGATGAGCGGATGCTTCGAGGCGGCAGTCATGCCGAGCGGCTTGGTGAGGAAGGCTTCGACTTCAAATTTGTTGTCGTTACTGGTGAAGGTGAAGGATTCGACTTCGGCGAATTGTTTTCCGGCGAAAAGCTGAGCATTCAAATCGGTGAGCTTGCGGGCCGCGCCGTCACCGGTCTTTAGAAAAAGTTCGGCCGCGTCGCGCGGTGAAGTGAAGCTGTAGGCGAGCGTGCCATCCTTGCCGACGGACCAACCGGCAACGCTCCCGGTATCTTTCACCACATATTCCGGCTTGCCGCCCGCAATCGGGAGACGCACGAGACGGACGCTACCGCGCTCCTGGACGGTGAAGTAAACGGCGCGGCCATCCGGGGCCCACTGCGGCGTGCCCTGCCGATTGTCGAGGACGGCGCCGATTTCACGGCGGTCGCTGCCGTCAGCGTTCATGACCCAGACGTGAGTGTCTTCCATGGTGGTTTCACGATCGGTGACGCCGCGGCGCGTGCCGCGATAGACGATGTGTTTGCCGTCGGGGGACCAGAGCGGCTCGTATTCGGTGTATTCGGTGGCGGTGAGGCGGCGAATGCTATTGTCAGCGACTTGCAGGGCGAAAATGTCGTAATTGAAAAACTCATCCTGATTCGGCTCGCGATTCGAAGCGAAGAGGATCTCCTTGCCGTCAGGAGACCAATCGATGGAATGCTCATCGAAGTCGCCCTTGGTGAGTTGCTGCACTTTTTTCGTGGCCACGTCGACGGTGAAAATGTGCAGGCGCTGATTGTCGTTGAAGCGGGTCATGCCTTCGCCGGCGTCCGGCTTGTAAAGATAGCGCGTGATGACCATGGGATCGCTATTCGCGCCGGCAGCCGCTGAGCCGGGGGTCGCGGAAATATACGCGAGTTGCTTGCCGTCGGGCGACCAGGCCACGTCTTTGCCCGTGCCGGGAAGCGGGCTGTTGGTGCCGCTCCAGGAAGTGAGAAAGGTGACGTTGGAGCCATCCGCGTGCGCGATGAAGAGCCCGGAGTTCTCGCCTTGCCTTCCGGCAAAGGCGAACCATTTGCCGTCGGGGGAAAAAAGAGGAGCACCGCCACCGTCTTTGTCGCCGCCGATGCGCGCGGATTTCTGGGTGGCAAGATCCATGATCCAAAGTTGGCCGTAGGGGCGGCCGGGGCGGTCGCGCATAACGACGGTGTAGGCGATGCGGCGGCCGTCGGGCGATAGCTGCACGCCGCCGACGGAACGCAACTGATAAATGTCGGCGCTGGAAAATCCTTGTGCTGCGCCGGAAGGAGCCATGGCGAGCAGCGCCAAGGTGCAAGCGATGCACAAGCCGGTCCGGGGAAGGTTCAGATAAAGTCGCAGGCGCATGGAATATTCTCCCAAGAATTTCGGAAAGATGTGTTCAGCCGTAGCTTATTTTTCGCATGGCTTCGAAGTGCAGCCGGAAAGGTTCTACTTCAAGTATTTGTTCATCCAATCGATCCAGTAGCGGAACGCATCCATGGTGCGAACGGGATCGCCGGGAAAGTGTCCGGGAACGGGGAAGGCGATGAACTTCACGGGAACGCCATTGTCTTTGAGGGCGTGGTAGAGGGAGTAGCCCTGCGAGACGGTGACGCGGGCGTCGCCGGTATCGTGGAGGATGAGAGTGGGAGTTTTCATTTGCGCGGCGTAGGTGATGGGAGATTGCGCGCGATAGTCCTTGAGATTGTCTCCGACGTAGGGCGAGCCATTGAATTGGTAGCGATCGCCGACATTGCCGTCGGAGAGATTGTATTCGTCGTAGAGGTCGGTAACCGGGGCGCCGGCAACCGCGGCCTTCCAGATTTGATAGTGGCCGATGAGCCAGGAAGTCATGTATCCGCCGTAGGACCAGCCGGTCACGCCGATTTTGGATTCGTCGATGAAGCCGAGCTTTTTGAGAGCATCGATGCCCGCGATGACGTCGCGGCCGGGGCCGTCGCCGGCATCATTCCAAATGGCGCGCTGATAGGCGTTGCTGATGTTGTCGCTGCCGCGGTAGTTGGGCTCGAAAACCACGAAGCCCTGAGCGGCCATGAGCTGAGGAAGCAAACTGAATTGTGTCGTCGTAGAGGCCTGCGGGCCGCCGTGAATAATCAGCACCAAGGGATATTTTCTGTCTTTCTTGAAATCCGGCGGGTAGACGAGCACGCCATCTTCCTGAAAATTGTCGGGGCCTTTCCATTCGAATCGTTCGGTCTTGCCGAGCGCGAGAGTAGAGATTTCATGATTGAAGTTCGTGAGGCGCTTGGGGGAGTCGTTTGCGGACGTCATGTAGTACAACTCGGAGGGCTGCGTCGGCGTGCTTCCCGTGAAGGCGATATCGCCCTTGCGGCCGACGAAGGCGTCCACCCAGAATCCCCAGGAAGGGCTGATATCACCGAGCGCAAGCTTTTTTGCCGCGCCGCTCAACGGCTGCAGCCAGAGCGAGGTGGTCGTTCCGTCATGGCCGCCCACCAGAAGTGAATTGCCGTCCGGCATCCAGATTACGCGTTGAATGTCGTGGTCGATGGCGCGCGTGACGTCGGCACCGTCGCCGCCGCTGGTTTGCGTTACAAAAATCTCGATTTCATTGTTGGGATCGCTGTCGCGCGGATACCAGTACGCCACGCGTGCACCGTCGGGAGAGAAGAGGCCAAAGCTTTCGAACTTTTCGTGTTTGGTGAGCTTACGAATTTCGCCCGTGTCGACGTTCAGAATTTGAAGCGTGGTCAAGTCAGCGTCACCCTGATGGGGATGCTCCTGTCGGGTAAACAACAACCACTTGCCATCGGGGGACCAGGAGATGGGAGAAGCCGGCGAACTGGGCGGAGCGCTTTTTGGCAAGCTCCAGGCGCCGGAAGTGAGCCGCTTAGCTTTTCCGCCGTCTGCGGGAAGAATCCAGATGTGAGAGGGCAGGGCGGCTTCGGTGGCGAGAAAATCGTTGTCACCGACTTCGAAGGCGTCGTGATGCTTCTCGATTTCCTTTTTGTTCTCGGGCTCGTCGGAGGCAACGTAGGCGATCTCGTGACCGTTGGGCCGCCAGGCGAACTGTTCGATGCCGCTGGGAGCATCGGTAATTTTTCGAGCTTCACCGCCGGTCATGGACAAAACAAAAACCTGCGGCTTCGCTTCTTTGCCGGCTCCGTCAACGGCGACGAATGCCAAACGGTCGCCGTTGGGTGACCAGCGCGGCGAGCCCACACCACGGCGATCGTAGGTGAGCACGTGTTGCGTCGTCGTGGCGATATCCATCAGGACAAGCTGGCGATCGCTGCGATCCTCCTCGAGGTTCGGGCGCGAAACCACAAAGACGATGGATTTTCCGTCGGGAGAAATCTGCGGATCGGATACGGAAGCGATTTTGGCCAGGTCGCTTAACTCGATTTTGCGAGATTGCGCAGAGAGAGAAGCGGCTCCAAAAAATCCCAGCGCAACGCTAAATAGAGCAACGAACGTCGCGCGCAGCAGAGCGTTCATTGAAGATCGAAAGGATGCGGGGCCACGATCGTTCTTGCCGTACGTTAGCTCATTCATCAGGCACGTCCTCTTCAGGAGAAGTCGAAACTCGGATTTTGCCGGGAGTCGGAAGCAAACGACGCGGTATCGTGGCACGCAGGCCGCAGCACAGTCAAGGAAACCACCGGGAGAATACAGGACATCGGCATGCTAGAATCGCCCCGGGCACAATCGAGGCCAAGCAAAAAATTATGAGCCGACTCTGCTCTTCCCGTTTCGAGCGAGCGGCGCGCCAAATGGGCTGGACACGCATCGCCGGCATTGATGAAGCCGGCCGCGGTGCGCTGTTTGGTCCGGTGGTGGCCGCCGCGGTGATACTGAATCCGAAGAGGCGAATCGTCGGGCTGGACGATTCGAAAAAACTGCCGGCCGATCGCCGCACGGAGCTGGCCTTACGCATTCGGGAGCACGCCATCGCGTGGGCGATCGCCGAAATAGATTCCCAAAGGATCGACGCCTGGAATATTTATCAAGCCAGCCGCCAGGCCATGACCGCCGCACTGCAGCAACTCACCACGTCGCCCGACTACTTACTGATTGATGCCATGGAGCTGGACGTGCTGATCGAGCAGAAATCATTGATCAAGGGCGATGCGCGAAGCGTTTCCATCGCGGCTGCATCCATCCTGGCGAAAACGCATCGTGACGCGCGCATGGCGGAATGGGACGCCGTCTACCCACAGTACGGCCTCGGCCGCCACAAGGGTTATGGAACTCCTGATCATCTCGAAGCGCTGAGGGTGTACGGCCCGACGCCACTTCACCGCTATTCGTTCGCTCCGGTGCGCGAATCGGGATGCTGGGCCACGGGCGCGACGCAGGCGACTCTTCCACTCGAAATCTAGCGCTGTGTTTTTGCACTAGGCGGCCGCGAGGGGGTGGTCCGCGCGCCGAAAGCTGTCTGCCGGAGGCACTCTCGCCAAGCAGGCGTCCGCCTCTTTTAGGAGAGTGCGCCGGCCTTGGCCAACAGTTCCTTCCATCCCGCCATGCTCTGCCGCGAGGATTCTTCCGGCGAGCCTCCGCCGTTCCAGTGGGTTTCCAGACTCATGGCTCCGTGGTACCCGTCTTGAACCAAGGCCCGGAACTGGCCGACGTAATCGATAATTCCGCGGCCCATGGCGGCCCATTCGTAGGAACCATCGGGTTTGCGCACTACATCTTTACAGTGCACATGGCCGATGCGTTCCTTGGGAAGTTTCTCGAACCCGTTCGGAAAAGCAATTTCACCACGGTAGGCCGCATTGCCGGGATCCCAGTTCAGCAGGAGATTGGGCGACTGGACGGCGTGCAATGTACGGGCAGCTTCCGCACCGGTCGCGGTATTGCAGGCAAATTCATTCTCGAGAAGGAGAGTTATGCCGTCCTTCGCCGCATCCGCAGCGGTCTTACGAAGGACCTCGTTGATGGCAGCGCGAAAAGGCTCCTGGTTTTCCAGCCGCCAGAAATCGAAGCACCTCACGCGAGTAGTTCCAAAAGCCTTGGCGGCTGCGACAGAGCGCTCCAGGACTTCGCCTTGTTTCTCAAAAGGAAAATCAGCGCCGAACTGAGGCTTTTCCGGGCTGTACTTTGATTTCGGAGCTCCCGGGCAATCGGTTTTGAGGAGTGGGCTGGCGATGTCCGTGACCTGAAGGGAAGACTTCTTCAAGAGTCTTTGCGCTTCGGCAATTTCTTTTTCATCCAGATTGATGATGTTCTTGTTCCACATGCTGCGGAGCTCGACGAAGGCCAGCCCAAACTCTTTCGTGGCGATTTCCAAAGCGTGACCGAGGTCCTGGCTGATCTCATCAGTGATGATGGAAAGTTTGAAAGGGCCCTTGGAAACCGGGAGAGGGAAAGCTGGTTTGACTTGGGATGAAAAGAGCGAGGCAGCGGCCACTCCACCGAGAGCGGTAAGAAAATTGCGACGGGATGGAGACACGGTCATGAAATCTTCCCCCAGGCTGCACGAGTAATATCCCCGGATGTTATCACCACTGGGGAGCGGCTGGTTTGCGCAGGAGCTTGAAGGCGAGAAAAGAGAGGGAAAAGCAGTTCCTGCCGCGCTTCGCCTGGTATTCGCTGTCGAGTTTCCTGGTTTGTAAGGGGATAACTGCCTGCTCACAATAGGTTCTGGGTTCATTGACTTGGCTTTTTCCGGCCTGTTAGCGTTACCAGGTAGCGTTGCGGCTCGTTCAGACGCCGTAGCAAGATGAGGAGAACGCCCGGGGCGCGCTCCAGTGGGAGACTTGTCTCTGTTCGCGTATGGCCTATAACAAGAGTAAGAACGTCGAAGCCGCGCAGAAGTTGCTGAACCAGGGCAAAGTCGCCCAGGCTATCGCCGAATACCAGCAAATTTTGAAGTTCGAGCCGCGCGATCAGGTCACGCTGATGACCATCGGCGAGCTGTATATTCGCCAAGGCGAAACTTTCCAGGCGATCGACTATTTCGAACGGCTGGCGCAAATCTTCGTCGGTGACGGTTTTCTGACCAAAGCGATTGCCGTCTACAAGCGAATTGCCAAGCTTGCGCCGGAAGAGATCCGGCCCCTGGAAAAGCTGGCCGACCTGTACGTGCAACAAGGGGTGATGAGCGAAGCGCGGCCTCTCTTTCTCCAGCTGGCGGAAATCCACCTGAAGAACAACCGGCAGCCCGAAGCAGTGGGACTGCTGAAAAAGCTCCTGCAGGCGGAACCCGATAATCTTCGTATTCAGATACGGCTCGCCGATTTGTACCAGGCCATGGGCCAGACCAAAGAGGCCATGGACTCCTACATCTCCGCGGCCCAGCGCGCGCTGGCGCGTGGCGACCATGCCGAGTGCGAGAAACTCGCGGACAAGGCGCTGAAGCTGGAGCCCGGAAATCTTCCCGCCACGATTGTCAAAGCGCGTTCGTACTCTTCGCAGGGAAATTTGACGAAGGCCGCGGAACTTCTCGACGAAGTCCCCGATCTCGAAAAGGGCGGAGAGCAGACCGAACTCCTGCTGGATCTCTATGTGAAGAGCTCCAGTTGGGATAAAGCAACGGCGCTGGCGCTGCGCGTCTTCGAAGCGGACGAAAAGAATTTCGGGCCGATGCAAAAAGTAGTGGAATCGCTGCTGGGATCGGGGCAGGGCGAAAAAGCCATGGCGATCCTGGAGAAGTCGCGCATTCCCATGATCGACGCGGGCGAACACGAGGTCGTTGGGAAGCTCCTTAACGAGCTCGCCGCGGGGATGCCGGGGAAGATCGAACCGCTCGAATGGCTTGTCGAACTCTATGGCCGCACGAGCGACTCCTTCCGTTTGCCGGACGCGCTTGCAAACCTAGGCGATGCGCTTTCCGCCGCCAATCAGCTGGACCGGGCAAAGCAAGTCCTCGAGCAGCTCGTGGACCGCGAGCCGGAGAGCGATTCGGCCAAGCGCAAACTCAATAATGTTCTCCGCAAGATGGGTCTGCTCAGCAAAGAAGAAGCTCCTGAGATTCCTGAGGAACACTTGCAAGCCGAGCTTCCGGAGCCGCCGGCTGCCAAGCTGCGCCCTGAGCCGGAAGAAACTGCTCCCCAAGTCCCAGTCAAGGCCGCGGCGGTTTCCACGGAACCTGCGCTGGATGAAGAGACGCAAAAGTTCATCGCACAATCACTCACAGACGTCGATCTCTTCGCCAGCTACGGGCTGACCCAAAAAGCCATTGGATTGCTTGAAGCCATTCTCCGACGTGCGCCGCGCCATACGCCGACACTCGAGAAGCTTCTGGACTTCGTGCTTGGGGCAGGAGACGACCGGCGCACCGCCGAACTCGCCGCACAACTTGAACAAATCCACCAGCAAGCTGGAGACGCGCGCAGCTCCGAACGTTTCGGCGAATTGCGCCGTCGCTTCCAGCGTGCCGCAGGCCTGTCCGACGCGGAACTGGCGAGCACTACCGCCGGCGCAACACCTGCCACGAAAGAGCCTGCCGCCGAGAGCGCACACGACATTGCGATTCCGGAAGTCAGCGCGGAGCCGTCACCGGAGTTTGCGGTTCCCGTGGAAGAGGCCGAGCCAGAGCCGATCGAGGTGGCTGCCGCGCCAGCGCCGCCGGAAGTGAAAGAAGAAGTCAAAGAAAAAGAAGAGGTACAGGAAGTCGACCTGTCCGAGGAATGGGACACTCTCCTCGAGGAGCCGCCCGCAGTTGAAGCGAAGGTTGAGGCGCCTTCCGTGCAAGCGGCGAAACCTGCAGCAGTTCCGGAAGCGCAGCACGGAGTCGAGTCCATCGAAGAGTTTGAGATTGGCGAAGAACCAGCCAGCGTTCCGGCGGAGGATACGCCGGCTGTGCCGGCAGAAGAGCCTCCGTTCGCCGAAGTGTCCGCGAAGATTCCGCAGGCGACCGAAGCAGAAAAGCCTGCGGCCCCCGAAATTCCGCACAAAGCGGCTAAGGCGGGAGAGCCTGAATTTGAGCTTGAGCAGGAATACGAACTGGTGCTGGACCCCGAGCCACTCGTTCCGGCTTACGATCAGAAGCCGCCGGAGACGCCGGTCGCACCTCCCCATCCGGAACCGGTCGCGCAAAATGCCGCTCCCGCGCCACCGGCGGGCAGCGGTTTTGCGTCCGATCAGTTCCTGGCCGATCTCGCAAACGAGATTGATGGGCTCGGAATGGACAAGCTCTCCCCGGGCTTTTCAGGAACGACGCCCGGTGCCCCGCCCAAGCCTGCGGCGAAAAGCGATGCTACGCCGCCTTCTCCGGTGGAAACCGGCCCGCTTAAGGAAGTGTTCGAGGAATTCCGCGCGGAACTCGGCGAAATGGGAGCCGAGGAAGAAGACCTCGAAACGCACTACAACCTGGGAATCGCTTTCCGCGAAATGGGGCTCCTCGAAGAGGCCATCAGCGAGTTCCAGAAAGTCGCTAAAGCCACGGAGCGCGGCCGCGCGTTCCCGTACGTCATGCAATGCTGCACGCTTCTCGGGCTTGCCTTCATGGAAAAGGGCCAGCCGGGGATCGCCGCGATCTGGTATGAGCGCGCGCTGAAAACGCCTGGCAATGATCCGGAAAGCACGCTCGCCTTGCGGTATGATTTGGGCGTGGCTCAGGAGACGGCGGGCGAGCAGGATGCGGCACTAAAGAGTTTTTCCCAGGTCTACGCGATGAACATCGACTACCGTGACGTGGCCGAGCGCATCGCTGCTCTTCAGAAGCCTACTCGCTGACCCTGAACCTTTCCTGACAGGACGGGATTTCTCTCATCGATGAGCCGGATTTATCGTGCATTGCTGGTGGTCCTCGCGTTTGAGATGGGCGCGCTGCTGCTCTATCTGCCGTGGTCCATTTATTGGGAGCAGAACTATTTCCTCAGCCATTTTCCTTCGCTGATGCATATCGTGCTCCATCCGTCGTTCCGTGGCGCCGTCAGCGGTGTCGGGCTGCTGGATATTTTTCTGGCCGTGGGGTGGATTGGGTCGCGGCCGAGTGCTACTCGTGTCCCGCCTGCGTAAGGCTATCGTTGGACCGGTTCTTTGCTACGTCACGGACCGGCGCGCTCTCTCCCTGGAACATCCCGCGGACGCACGCGAAGCTCTCCTTTGCAAGATTGAAGCGGCCACAGTGGCGGGCGTCGACTGGGTTCAGATCCGTGAAAAGGATCTTTCCGGAAAAGAATGCGCCTCCCTGACGCGCGAGGGGCTGCAACGCGCCGAGAAGCCTTCAACGAACAGAGCGGGTCCAATGCGCATCATTGTCAACGATCGCGTTGACATCGCACTTTCAGAGAGCGCAGGGGGCGTCCATCTGGGCGAAAGCAGTCTCCGGGTTGGGGAAGCGAGGCGCCTTGTGGACCTCCGCAATGAGAGGCGCGAAGAGGGCGTGGATTTTTTGGTTGGCGTCTCGTGCCATTCGCTGGAGGCCGCGAAGTCAGCCGAAAGCGGCGGCGCAGGTTACATTTTCTTTGGTCCGGTGTTCACTACGCCGTCGAAGGCCGCTTATGGAGCGCCACAAGGACTCGCCCGTCTTGCCGAAGTTTGCCGCTCGGTTTCCTTGCCCGTACTGGCGATTGGAGGAATCACTCTCGAGAATGCCACGTCCTGCCTGGCAGCGGGCGCCGCGGGGATTGCCGCCATCAGGCTCTTCCAGGACGAGCAAGACCTCGCGTCCCTCCTAAAGGCATTACGCACACCGAAAATTTGATCAGCGCTCCATGAGCCGCCGGAGCAGGCGGATTTGGCCCGCATGGTAGATGTCGTGGCAGGCTATGCCGTAAAGCTGCGGCAGGAACTTTACCGCACGTGGAGTGCGGAGCATTTGGGCGACGGCAGACCGTAAAGCGCGATGCTCACGCTCGAGCAGCCGTTTGTCTGCAGTCCACGCCGCTTCGTTGAGCTTGCCTTGCTCCGGGCGTGGGAAAAAATTGCTGCCTTTCAACACAAAGGAACCGCGCTTGCCGCCTTCCATTCTTCGACGCACCGCATACTTCCAGTAGGCCGCGTGCAGCGCCACCTCCCAGATATTGTGACTGCCAAGACGCGGACGCCAGGCGGCCTGCCGCGCGGTCACACCCTTGATGGATTGCTTGAGATTGGGCCCATGCCAGGTCTTTTTTTCGTAGGCTTCGTCGAGCAGATTCAGTACAAGCTTTGCAGAGTCCACGGTTGCCCTCTCCTCCCCCTTTTGACGAATAGAAAAGTCGCGGCAAAGGATGACGCGCAGGGATGGGAGTGTCAACGCGGCAGTTCGATTGGTGGGAGCAGCATCTCCAGTTGCGAGAAGGTTGCATCAGTAGTTGACAATGAGTTGCAATTTATATCGGACTAAGTTAGTCTGATTTCATTGTTGCAATTCATTTGCAAGGAGGGTGCGTGTCCGTTTTTTCTCGTTTCCTTGTTCTTTGTATTTTTATCTTTCCGTTAGCGCCGACCCTGCTGACTTCTCCAGTTCATGCCCAGGAAAGCCCGTACATCGTCGCTTATGACCACTACCTGGAAGAGCCCGGCAACCTCGAAATCGAGTATTTCTCCACTTTTGGCACCCAGCGCCAGGCCAACAACTTTCATTCCTTCTGGATGGAATTCGAATACGGGGCAACAGCCTGGTGGACGACGGAGGTTTACCTGGACGGGCAGACAACTTTCAATGAGAGCACCCTTTTCACCGGCTTCCGCTGGGAAAACCGCTTCCGCGCGCTGAAGCATGAGCACTTCATCAATCCCATCCTGTACGTCGAATACGAAAACATCAGTGGGGCCGACAAGATTATGAAGGAAGTGGAAGGCCACGACGTGGAAGCGGATTACGCGGTTCCCAACTCCGAATTGAAGAAAGAGCAGAAGCACGAACTGGAGTTCAAACTTATCCTCTCCAGCACGGTAAAGGGCTGGAACTTCACGGAAAACACGATCGCCGCGAAGAATCTAACGGGTGGTGTTCCGTGGGAGTTTGGCTACGCGCTGGGAGCCAGCCGTCCGCTCGCCCTCAAGGCCTCCGCGAAACGCTGCAATTTGTGCCGTGAAAACTTCATCGCCGGGGTTGAGATGTACGGAGGCCTCGGTGATCGCTACAGCTTCGGCCTTCATGACACGTCTCAATATCTTGCGCCGGTCATCGCCTGGAATCTGCCGTCGGATTGGACTTTGCGTCTCTCCGCGGGTTTTGGATTGAACGACAACAGCCATCGATTCCTGCTTCGCTGGGGCCTCTCGCGAGAGATTACGGGCTTCGGTTCGATGATTAGCCGGATTTTCGGGGGCCACAAGTGAAGGCCTGCGTCGCGGCTCTCTCTGTCATGATCACGTTTCTCGGCGTCTCGCTGGCTTTCGGAAGGCAGGAGAAGGAACCCCGCTACAAATATCAAAAGGACGGGCTGGTCTACGCCGAGATAGCGAAGGCGCCGGAGAAGGCGCGCGCCAAGCGCAACCCCATGGATAAGGATCCCGACGCGCTGGCTGCGGGAGCGAACTTATTTGAACAGCACTGCTCGGAATGTCACGGCGACATTGGAGAAGGCGGGAAGAAAGGACCCAGCCTGCTGGCACCCGAAGTCCAGAACGCCGAACCGGGAGCGATCTTCTGGATTTTGACCAATGGAGTGGTTCGGAGGGGAATGCCGGTCTGGTCGAAGCTGCCGGAGCCGCAACGCTGGCAACTCGTCCGTTACATCAAGTCTCTGGGCGGGTTGCCTGCAAAACCGGAAAATCCTCCCGTCCCCACGCCATAGCTCTAGCTCTCAACTAAGGCGTCGTTTTGGCCACGTCGTTGAGGATCATCGCCAGGCGTATGCCCGCCTGCGCAAGGCGCTCTTCGATGACGGACTGCGCCGTGTCCTCATAGGCGGCGCTGACCACAATGTGCTTGTGTAGCATTCGATCCCCGATGTTGTTGTCGTCGGCGCAGCTTTTCACGGTAACGCCCGCCGGCTCCGCCGCAATGTTCACCGCCAGCGCGCCGTAGGCTGTCTCAATGGCGTGCCCGTGGCTTTCCCAGGCCCAGGCGTCGACCCGCACACCGTCCTGCTGCCAGCCGGCGAAGGAATCCGCAAATTGGGCTTCCAGCGTATCGGCAAACTCGGCGGGATCCGCTCCTTGCATTCCCGCTTCGACCATTTCCGTGTCCCAGATGTGGTGCAGGTTCGGCGTATAGGATCCTTTGCGGAGGTGCGGATTCCGGCGGAAGTATTTGAGCGGCACGCAGTTACCGCCATGGTCGTCATTGTCCGCGGCGTGCAGCGGCTGATGCAAGTCACCCACAAAATGAAGAATAAACCGCAGTGCCATGGCCCGGTCCGGCCCGGGGGCGTTCTTGTTTTTCAAGATCGCCAGTTGCTCCGTGATGGCTTTCGTGACGCATCCTCCGGGAGGGCAGAACTGTTCCACTTGATCTTTTGCCGCCCCGAACGGAATGTCGATGTAATGCCAATCGGCTGTCGGATGGTTTTTGTTGACGGTTCTGTCCAGGTCGCGGTAGTCATCCGCCCAGGTTGAGGAATCGGCCATTTCATCCAGCCCTCCGCTGCCACACCAGCGCTTCAGAGCCGGATCGATGGGATTGTCGGTTAGGAGTTGGTGGACCATTTGTTTTGCTTCAGGCGTCAGGTGCAGTTCCGCCAAGTACGTAATCGTTTGATGGCCCTTACATCCCCAGGCGCGGGCCGCGGGCGCGCTTGCGAAGCCTCCCAACGCCACGAAAACAAAAAGCCACTTCGCCGTCCGCTTCATGGAGACCCCCAAAAGTTAATGCACGAAGTACACGGGCCGTTTCGTGAATTTCTATTTGTCGTGCGAGATGGGGTAGCTAGTTGCCTGGAACAAACTGGCGTCAGGCGCTCAGCCAGCGACCAATCGGCTTCCAGGATTCCGTGTGATCGCAAACCACGCGCAACGCGGCAGTAATGGGAATCGCCAGCAGCAGGCCCATTCCTCCCCAGACCCAGCCCCAGAAAAGCAGTGAAATGGTGATGGCCACGGCATTCAATCGCACGCGGCGGCCAACCACCTGTGGTGCCACAAAATTCAGCGCGATAACGTGAATAGCCGTCAAAACACCGGCCATACCCACGAAGTTGCCGATAGTCCGCCATTTTGCCAATGCGATCATGAAGCCGGGCAGCCAGGCCAGCACCGCGCCAATGTAAGGAACCATGTTCAGCAATCCGGAAGCGATGCCCGTCAGAATGGGGTAGTCCAGGTCCAAGATCCAAAAAAACAAGCTGCTGGCGGCAATCACCAGAAGGGTCACAAGAGTCATGCCGACCAGATAATCGCGCAGGACGTCTCGCAAGTCCTCCAGCGTCTCTTTGATTTGTGTCCGCCGCGACGATGGAAAAAGCTGCAGAGTTCCGTGCCACAACTCGCGCTTTCCAGCCAGCATGAAAAAAACGAGGAAGGGCATGAACGTAACTTCCAGAAACAGGGCATACAGCGAACCGATACTTCGCATAATCAAAGTGTGGACGATCCCGGGTTCCACAGCAGGCGGAGGTGGTTGCGTTGGACCCTGCTCCGGTGATATCTGCGAGACCTGCCCTTCGATTCCTTTGATCTTGCCTTCGACCGCACCGGCGGCCTGCCGAAGCACTCCGCTGTATCTCGGCCAGTTTGCCTCGAAATCCGAGGTGCGCGTCCACAAGCCATATCCGACGGCGAACAGCACGGCAATCAAGATCAGCACCATGACCATGGCGCCGAGCGTTCTCGGAACTCTTATCCGCTCGAGAAGTTCGACCGCGGGATCGAGAAAGTAGGCCAGCAGGATGGAAAGCAGCAGCGTGATAACCACGCCGGCCGCGTAGTAGAAGAAAAGCAGAATGATGGCCGCGGCCAAAATGCGCAAGCTGAAGTTCGAGCTGGCGAAGCGGACGATGGATGGCGGCGTTTGCGTGACGGACACGAGCGACTCCGGTTCTCCACGTTAGCACATTCATGCAAAGTGTCGATGGTGTCGTGTACGGAAGTTTCAATGCCGCAAATTTTCGATTGGGCTGTGCACTTCTGCGGTTTCCTGCTCGTTGACACAAAAGACATTCACCCCGTTGCGCCGCGGGGCACCCTTTTGCCGTGTGTTAAACTTTTCCGAGGTCGGAGAAATCGGCCGCCCTGTATTCGCATTTTAGCTGGACCGGCTTCTCCCCATGGCGAAAGAACTTTTTGGAACCGATGGCATCCGCGGCGTCCCAGGCACGCCTCCGCTTGACGATGCCACCCTTTACGCGACGGGCCGCTCTCTTGGAGCTTTCCTCTGCCGGAGCCACGGGAAAGCCCATGTTCTAATCGGGATGGACACTCGGGAATCCGGCCCGCATATCGCGGGGCTTCTTGCCGCAGGGCTCGCGCAAGCCGGCGCGTCGGTGGCGTTTGCCGGCATTATCACCACTCCCGGCGTGGCCTGCCTGGTTCGCCAGAATGATTTTCAGGCGGGAGTGGTCATCTCCGCTTCGCACAATCCTTTTCAGGACAATGGCGTAAAGCTTTTTTCTCACGCGGGCATGAAATTTCCGGACGCCGCGGAGGAAGATCTGGAAGCGGACATCTTCAAACATCGAGGCGAAACCGCGCCAAAAGCTTTGAGTTCGCTGGTGGCCGATGAATCTCTCGACGCGGAATATCTCGCCTTTCTTCGAGGGCGCGTGATTCCCGGCGCGAAGCTTTCCGGCTTTCGAATCGTTCTGGATTGCGCCAACGGCGCCGCTTACAAACTCGGCCCGCAACTCTTCCGTTCGTTGGGCGCCGATGTCGTCGCCACGGGCGTTTCGCCCGATGGGCGCAACATCAACGCGGGCTGTGGTTCACTGCATATCGAAGGCTTGCAGAAGCGCGTCGTTGCGGAAAAAGCCAGGCTCGGAGTGGCGTTTGATGGAGACGCCGACCGCGCGCTCTTCGTCTGCGAGAGTGGAAAAATCGTGAATGGAGACGGCGTTCTGCTTGCCGCCGCGCGGTTCCTCAAGGCGCAGAACAAACTGGTGGGGAATCGCGTGGTCGCAACTTCCATGTCCAATCTGGGGCTGGAGCGCGTACTTGCCCGCGAAAGCATCGCGCTGGCGCGCGCCAACGTCGGCGACCGTTATGTACTCGAGGAAATGCTGCGCAGTGGAAATGTGCTCGGCGGAGAGCAGTCGGGGCATATTATTTTTCTGGACGACAGCCCCGCGGGGGACGGATTGCTCACGGCCGTCAAGATCGCCTCGCTCGTTTCGATGCACGGCAAGATTGAATCGCTCGTCGAAGGATTTAAGGATTACCCGCAGCTTATCGTCAACGTAAGAGTCCGTTCGAAACCGCCACTGGACTCGCTCCCGGAAGTTTCCCGCGCGCTTGCCGAAGCGCAGTCCGCCCTCGGCGACAATGGCCGTGTGGTCCTCCGCTACTCCGGTACCGAACAGCTCGCCCGCGTCATGGTCGAAGCCGAACACGACGCCGACGTCCAGCGCTTCAGCCAGTCCCTCGCCAACGCGCTTCGCTCGGCTATCGGGGTCTGACCCTCCTATCTAAGAAATCTTTGCGTCTCTGTTTTTCTTCCAGCCCCGATTTTCCTTTGTCGAAACCGCGCAAGGATTTCCGCTGCCCCCGTTCTAACCTTGATGTATCAGGAGGCATTGCCATGGAAGACCATCCGCGGTCCCTTGTTGTTCGTTTCCGTAAACTCTCTCCGGCCCGGCGCCGTTTGGTGCTTGCCGCTGCCGTCTTGGCAGGAGTTTTTCTCCTTTTCATGCTGACGCCCAGCCGTGATGTTCGGCCCCCGCACAAGGCTGTTCCCGTAACGCCAAATCCCGCAAGCCTAAACAGCGAAATCCTGGCTCCCGATGGGCTTCGTTCCATGTCCATTGACACAAAGGAAGCATCTTCGCCCGCGTCACTTTCAGTGCAATCCGAATTTTATAAAATGAGACCGACCGACACCTCGAATATCCTCCATGAGCCGCCGATCGTCTATTCCGCGGAGCTCTCGGTCGTCACCAAGGAGTTCGCCCGTTCGCGCGCCAGTCTGGAAGAGATTCTCGAACGGCATCGCGGCTATGTGGCTAAGTTGCGCATGGTGGGGCAGCCGTCGGGAAGCGCACTCTCCGCGACGCTGCGCGTGCCTTCGTCGGAATATCGCTCCGTTCTCGCGGACCTGAAAGGCGTTGGCCTCGTGGAGCATGAAGAAGAGGCCGCCGACGAGATTGCCCAGCAGCACAGTGAAATCGAGGCGCGCCTGGTGAACGCGCAGAACGAAGAACAGCGTCTTCAGCGAATACTGCAGGATCGATCCGACAAAGATTATGATCCCGCGGCGCTGCAGCGCCAGGTTGCCGTCCTCCGCGGTGAAATCGAGCGAATTCAGACGGAGCGCTACGCTGCCGGAAGCCGCGTTTCTTTCGCAAACGTCTTTTTCGCCCTGCGAGAGGAGCGCATCCCTCCCGCCGAGACGATCGGAGCAAAGCTTCGAGCTGCTGCGGCTGGTGGTTTGTCCGATGCGTTTGAGAGCATCTCAGCGATTGCGTTGTTCCTGGCTGGCCGTGGTCCGCTGCTCGCTCTATGGATGGTGCTGCTTTACTTTCCGGCGCGCCTCCTCTGGCGCCGGCGTTCGCTGTTGGCCTTCCGGGAAGCCGAGTCTCCCAAGCTGCCATGACAATTCCAGCGCAGGCTGAAATCCAGAATTTCAGCCTGTGCTGGGAACTTTTCGGGGCTTCGCGACATTACACTCAGTGAAGAAGCCTGGCGGCCTAACATGGATGAGCCATTGCCCGTTCTCGTTCTAAACTCGGAGGCGCTTCCGCGAACCGTTATGGACGAGACACCCAGCAACCCGTCGAAGGCAGCTGCTTCCGATAGCGAACCCGCCTCCGCAAGCACGGAGGTCAGCGACGAGCGGCTCATGCTGGCTTTTTCGAAAGGCTCGTCAGATGCTTTTACGGAACTCTTCTCGCGCTACAAGCAGCCCATCTATGGATTTTTCCGCCGGCGCGTCGCCGAATCCGGCCACGCGGAAGAGCTCACGCAGGAAACTTTCTTCGCTTTGCTGCGCGCCGCTTCTCGCTACGAACCGCGCGCACTTTTCCGAACCTATCTCTACGCCATCGGGCTAAGAATCCTTCGTGCTCATCGCCGCAAAGCCGCCTTTCGCGCCGCGTTTTTCGGCCAGCCAAAATCCGTGCCCGATCCTTCGAAGCGCGATGCCACCGAGGCCGCCCTGTGGGTGCGCCGTGCCGTCGAAAAACTCGAGGCCATTGACCGAGAAATTCTCTTGCTCCGCGAATTCGAACAGTTGAGTTACGCCGAAATCGCAGATCTCCTGCAGCTCCCATTGAACACCGTTCGCTCACGTCTTTTCCGTGCCCGCACCGCGCTCCGCAATTTTCTCGAGCCGCCTGTCGAACCCTCGACGAAAGAAACCTCGCTGGATACCGCGCAGAAAGGGGAACGTGCATGAGCACCAATACGCATCCCGTCGCTCCCGAAGAAGTCATGGCTCTCCTCGACGGCGAACTTTCCGCCGAGCGCGCGCAAGCTCTCTCCGCGCACATCGACCAATGCCCCGAGTGCCGGGAGGTTCAAGCTACGATTCGCGCCACTTCGCAGAAGTTGGCCGCGTGGAATGTCGATGCGCCCCGTCAGCTTCAAGAACGCGTTTTTCTCAAGGATGTTCAAACGGGGAGATCGCAGCAAGGAGGAGTGGTCAGTTTATCCTGGCTCCACGACACTCTGGTTCGCAAGCGGATTTGGGCTCCAGCTTTGGCCTTTGTGGTGATTGTTATCGCAGTGGCGGGAGCGTTTACAAATCTGTCCTTCCGACCCAAGACTGCTTCGCAGTCGGTGAGCACTGCAGCGCTTACAGGTCACAAACCATTCGATAATCATAAGGCGATCAGTGTGGATCGCGCGGAAGTAAACAGTGGCAGCGGACCTGCAGATTATTTCGCAGAGGCCCCTCCTCCACCCCCGCCGTCGGGTGGCCCGCAGGCCGGAGCCGGTAGTCGCCCAACCCCCATGATCGCACGCACGGTATCACTCTCCATCGTAGTCAAGGATTTTGACGCGTCGCGCGCGGTGCTTGATGCCATCCTCTCGCGCCACAACGGATACGCCGCCGGACTAAACGTCGTTACGCCGCAAGGCGCAGCGCGAGCGCTACAGGCCTCGTTGCGCATCCCAGCGCCACAACTAACTACCGTGGTAGCCGAATTAAAGGCGCTTGGCCGCGTTGAAGCCGAAGCGCAGAACGGCGAAGAGGTCACGCAGCAGCACGCCGATCTAGTTGCACGCTTGAAGAATTCCCGCGAAACCGAGCAGCGCCTGCAAGCCATTCTTTTGCAACGCACCGGGAAGATCAGTGATGTCCTTTCCGTCGAGCAAGAGATCGCCCGCGTCCGCGGCGAAATCGAACAGATGGAAGCCGAGCAGCAGACGCTTGAGCATCGCGTGGAGTTCGCTACCATCGATTTAAAACTCGCTGAAGAGTACAAAGCGCAGCTGAGTCCGCCCGCGCCCTCGGTTGCGTCGCAGGTCCGCAACGCGTCCGTAAACGGGTTTCGCAATGCCTTCGAAAGCCTGCTGGCGCTGATCCTCTTTTTTGCCGAGGCCGCTCCCACCCTGTTGCTGTGGCTGCTTCTACTCTCGGTTCCGGCCTGGTATTTTTGGCGGCGCTACCGGCGAGCGTTCGCGATGAGTTAGCAATCGTGCCTGGATGACGCGCGAAACACTTCTCTCAAACGAGGCCGCATAGAGGGAATCAAGGGAATGAAGACAGGATTTGCACCGGAAATTCACAATAACGATATTCTTTACTTGGCTAAAGTATTTGATCTTTACCTCGTGGTCAATCGAGCCGCGATTTGTGGGTACACGAATCTTCCAGATCGTCGGAAAGCTCCCAAAGAATGGAGAGTCCAGCAAGCATTCTGTGAGATTTTGTAGACTTCTGTCCTGTAACATCGCATTTCAACACTTGCTGCGCAGCCTAACCGCCGTACTTTCAATGAACTCCACGGTTTCTGGTGGAATATCCGTCGCTGGCACGCAGTTTGCTCTCTAATCAGCAACTTAAAAGATTGGCTTCCCGGGGTGGCCGGAACCGAACCTCGACTCGGTTACCGGTTTTGGGGCGTCAATTGAGAAAAAGGGGGCTTGCACCAGCCCCCTTTTCTATTTTCCGGGTGTTCTTAAGCCCGCCTTGAACGCTGATCAACTGAATCCTCCCGAGGGTCGCTCTGGTTCCTGGAACCAGAGCTTTTTTTATGGGCAAAAAAAGTGAGCGGCCGCTGGGGGCAGCGGCCGCTCGGGCGTGGGGGATGGAGGGTACAGTAATCTGAAGCTACTTGAAGTCTTCTGGCCGTTCGGCTGCGCTCGCGAGCAGCAGGACGACACACAGGAGCAGACAGGTCACTACCAGAGTAATACTCCAGAAGACTCAAACAACTCCCGACTACTCGCTCAGTTTGCCCGCCGGCGAATGCCGCGTCGATAGCTCGCAAGGTTCATTCTTGCCAGTACTTCCCGGTCCCGCTTCTCGGCTCTTTGTTGGTACGGAAGTACTTCTGCCAGAGGCAGCTTCACGCGGAACCCTCTTTCGGGTGAAGCCATTAAAGATTACGAATGACCTGCTGAAGAAGTTCCAGGAAATCGCCCAACTGCCCCTGCTCTTTTTCGGAAAGAGACGAGAGCGCCTTCGCGAGCGATTCGACCCGCCGCTTTCGCCCTTCCTGCAAGATCTTTGTGCCCTTGGCGCTGGCTTCGAGGCGCACGCGCCGCCCGTCTTCCGTGGCGTGACGCCGCACGAGACCCTCGCGTTCGAGTCCTGAAACGATGCGACTCATCGTGGGGGGACGGACCTGTTCGGCATCGGCGAGCTCACCTAGGGACCGGGGGCCGCCAAAGACGAGCACCGACAGCGCGGAAAGCTGCGCCGGGCCAACGCCGCTTTCGCGGTCGCGCACGCGCAGCCTACGGAGCAGGTGAATGGCCGCGGAGTGCAGGCGGTCGGCCGTCTCGAAGGCCTTCCCCGCTGAGAAGCTTTTTGACTTGACATCCGTCATACAATTTAGTTAGCTATGCTAACTAATCTGCTCCCGGAGGTAAACACCCATGAGCGCCACACCCGCAAGCCTGGGCATCCAGAACATCGGCCAAATCTCCATCATTGTCAAAGACCTGCAGCGCGCCACGGCATTCTATCGTGATGTGCTGGGCCTGCCGCTGCTTTTCGCGGTGCCTAATCTGGCTTTTTTCGATTGTGGCGGCGTGCGCCTGATGCTTGGTCCGGCGGAGACGCCGGAGTTCGATCATCTCAGCTCGATTCTCTATTTCCGCGTCCCGGATCTAAATACGTCATACCAGCGCCTCGTGGAATTGGGCGCGAAAATATTTGCGTCGCCGCGGCTGATCGCCCCGATGGCCACGTATGACCTCTGGATGGCGGCGTTCTACGATTCCGAGGGCAACATTCACCAATTGATGAGCGAAGTCGCGCGCACGAAATAGGCTTCGCTGACTTATCCACCGCTCGCGAGCCCGCGCTACAAGCGCCGCGCAGATTACGGTATCCTTCTACCTCCATGCATGACCTCAGCTATTTCCGGGATCACCTGGACGTCTTCGCCGACATGGCGAAGAAACGCAACATTTCGCTCGATCTGGACGCTTTCCGCGCGCTCGACAAGGAGCGGCGAGAGTTGATCACCACGAACGAACATCGCAAAGCGCAACGGAACAAGGCCAGTGAGGAGATTGCGCGGCTCAAAAAAGAAAAGCAATCCGCCGACGCGCTGATCGCGGACATGAAGCAGGTCTCCGAACAGATCAAGCAGTCGGATGAACGCATCGCCGGACTGGACACCACGCAACGAGAACTCTTGCTCAATATCCCCAACGTTCCGCACTCCTCCGTGCCGGCCGGAACGAGCGCCGCCGATAATGTGGAAGTCCGCCGTTGGGGCGCGCCGCCGAAGTTCGATTTCACTCCGAAACCTCATTGGGATGTCGGCGAGGGCACGGGAATCCTCGATCTCCCCGCCGCGACGAAAATTACCGGGGCGCGATTCGCCGTGTACAAAGGATGGGGCGCGCGACTCGAACGCGCTCTGGCGAATTTCTTTCTGGATGTGCACACGCGCGAACACGGCTACACGGAAATCCTTCCTCCATTCCTTGTGAACACGGCTTCCCTCATGGGCGCCGGCCAATTGCCGAAATTCGCCGCCGACCTTTTCAAGGTGGAAAACAGCGACTTCTGGCTGACGCCTACTTCCGAGGTGGAATTGCACAATCTTTATCGCGACGAAACGATTCCCGAGGAGAAACTGCCGATTCACGTCACCGCGTGGACCGCCTGTTTCCGTTCCGAAGCGGGCGCCGCAGGAAAAGACACGCGGGGGATTCTCCGTCAGCACCAATTCCAGAAAGTCGAGCTTTTCAAATTTACTCATCCGGAAAAAAGCTACGAAGAACACGAAGCCCTGGTGAGAAACGCGGAGACGATTCTGCAAAAACTCGGCTTGCACTATCGCACGATACTCCTCTGCACCGGCGACATGGGTTTTGCATCGGCGAAGACTTACGACCTGGAAGTCTGGCTGCCATCCAGCAACGAGTTTCGCGAAATCTCTTCGTGTTCGAATTGCGAAGCATTCCAGGCGCGCCGCGCCGGGATCCGGTTCAAGCCCAAAGGCGCGGGCAAGAGTGATTTCGTACACACGTTAAACGGTTCCGGACTCGCCGTCGGCCGTACCTGGATCGCGGTTGTGGAGAATTACCAGCAAGCAGACGGCTCCATCGTGATCCCGGAAGTCTTGCGCCCGTACATGGGAATTGACCGCATTCCGGCAGCAGAGTAATTGTTCGCGACCGCTTTGGGCATGATTTTGTGTCTGGGCATCCCTCTGTGGGACAATTTCTGCTTTTTGTCCATAACTATATATAAATGAACAATTTACGTCTAAATTGAGCCGAATTTGCACCCGGAGGAGAGGCACAATTCGCCTCGCAACCTCTTGAAAGTACGCCTTTTCGTTTGACTACGCCTTTTCGCCTTGCATACACTCGCCTCACTGCGGCTTGGCGGGGCTTTGTAAATATAGGCCGTAGAGCACACAATTACTTGCATGGACTTTATTGCTCGCATCATTCGCTTTCTGTTCTGGGTCCTCGTCATCTCCTGGGGCGTGAGGCTCCTGCGTTGGATCGTTGGCCGGCTGCTCGGTAATTCTACGGCTGCTACTGAGCGGACCGCCGACGCCTCTGCGGGCCTCGAGACGCCTGGATCATCACGGCGGCTGGTGCGCGACCCTGTGTGCGGAATGCACGTGGATGAAACGCTTTCCATTCCCTTGCGAGAGGATGGCGAACTCCTCCATTTCTGCTCCCTCGCGTGCCGCGATGCGCACTTGGGCAACGTGAAGAAATTCGCGGCTAATGGATAACGAACATTTCAGGCCATTCGAATCCTGAAATGGGGCCAAGTGGAATCAAGAATTCTTAGCTAAATCGAGCAGACGAAAGGACCGACGCCGATGGCCACGGTCGCAAAGCCCACAGCCCCAACGAGACAGATAGGCGCACCGCCGATGGTGCCGCGCATCGCTCCTCGCGAAGATCTGAATCCCTTCCGCATCGCACAGATTCAGTTCGACATGGCGGCGGAATTCCTGAAGCTCGATCCGGGCCTGCGGCAGATTTTGCGCACTCCCAAGCGCATCCTGGAAGTTTCCCTGCCGACGAAGATGGACAACGGGCAGGTCAAGGTGTTCACCGGCTACCGCGTGCAGCACAACGTCTCGCGTGGCCCCGGCAAGGGCGGCATCCGCTATCACCCCAACGTGACGCTTGATGAAGTGAAAGCACTGGCGGCTTGGATGACGTGGAAGACCGCCACCGTTAATGTTCCGTTCGGCGGCGCCAAGGGTGGCGTGATTTGCGACCCCAAGCGCATGTCCAAGAGCGAACTCGAGCGCATGACGCGCCGCTACGCCAGCGAGATTCTGCCAATCATCGGGCCGTCTATGGATATCCCCGCGCCGGATGTTTATACCGACGCGCAGACCATGGCGTGGATCATGGACACTTATGCCATGACCATCGGACATTCCGCGCACGGGGTGGTCACCGGCAAACCGATTTCCATTGGCGGCTCCGAGGGACGGAGCGAAGCTACGGCGCGTGGGCTTGTCTACGTCGTGGAAGAAGCCTGCAAGCTGAAAAAGATTTCGCTGCGCGGCGCGACCGTGGCCGTTCAGGGATTTGGCAATGCCGGTGCGACGGCGGCGCGGTTGTTCGCCGAGAAAAAGGCGAAGATTGTGGCGCTCAGCGACACGCGCGGCGGCGTTACCAATTCCCGCGGCATCGATCCCATCAAAGCCATTCGTTATAAGGAGCGCTCAGGAACTGTGGTCGGCATGCCGGGCGCCTCGCGCATTACCAACGACGAGCTGCTGACCATGAAGTGCGACATCCTGGTGCCCGCGGCCCTTGAAAACGTTATCACGTTGCACAACGCCGAAGCCGTCAAAGCGCGCATTGTCGCGGAAGCTTCCAACGGTCCGACAACGCCGCACGCTGATGAAGTCCTCGCGCGGCGTGGCATCACCGTGCTGCCGGATATTCTTGCCAATGCCGGCGGCGTCACCGTGAGCTATTTCGAATGGGTGCAGAACCAGGAGGGGCTCATGTGGGATGCCGAAGAAGTCAACGCGCGCCTGCAGAAAATCATCGTCCGCGCCTTCCACGAAATGGTGGACACGATGCGCAAACACCACGTTCCGCCCCGCGCCGGCGCCATGATTCTCGCCGTCGGCCGCGTCGCGGAGGCCACGTTGGTTCGTGGCCTTTTTCCGTAATCACCTAACCGTAGGAGGAAGCCGTGCCGATCGACTCTCGAAGCCGGCCGATTGGCGTGACGATTCTGAGTTTAATAGCGTTCGTAGCTTCCCCGGCGTGTATCGTCTTGCTGGGTCTCTCTTTCTATTCGATTTTCATAAATAGCACGCGCCCGTTGCTCCCGGAGGACCTGGCAGGGTGGGTTTGGCTCTGCTTCTGGCTGACGCTGATCACAGCCTGTTCTTTCACGCTGGCCTGGATTGCGTTTGCTGCAGGTGTCGAACTTTGGAGGATGAAGAGTCGTGGGAGGAGATTAGCTTCAGCCTCAATGATTCTATTTTTTCTGCTCGGAATCGTCTATCTTCTCTTCCGCGAGACTTGGTGGACCGTGCTCGGAGTAGGCATTTGCTGCCTAAGCGCTTTCTTTTTCGTATATCTGCAATTACCCTCAATCAATCAAAGTTTTAATTCCTCTCCCCCAGAATTGCCTGGCTGAAGTTTCCTGTTGCGCACGATAAGTGATGCGCGTACATTCGCAGTTGCCGGTCCGTCTGCCTGACGCGACCGGCTATTTTCGTCGTTGGAGCAAGAAAAGACGATGACCACGAATGGACACAGCCACCCGGCGCCTCCGATCCTGCTCACCATTGCGGGATTCGATCCTTCTTGCGGGGCGGGAACCGCGGCGGATCTGAAAACGTTTGCCGCGCATGGCTGCTATGGAGTCGCCGCAATCACTTCGCTTACTGTGCAGAATACACAAGGCGTGGAAACCGTTCACAACACGCCGAGCGCGGATCTTCGCGCCCAGCTCGAAGTGCTGGCCAAGGATTGCGAAATCGCAGCCGTGAAAATCGGCATGCTCGGAAACCGCGGCAATGCCGTGGTAGTGGCGGAATTCCTCGATGCCCACAAATTTGCCCACATCGTGCACGACCCGGTGATGAAGTCCTCCAGCGGAGCGGAACTTCTGGACGCCGGCGGAATCAAGTTTGTCGCCACCGAGCTCCTGAAGCGTGCCAGCGTCATCACTCCAAATGTGCCCGAGGCGGAAATCTTGACGGGCCTGACCATCAAAGACGTCGCCGACATGGAAGCCGCGGCGCGGAAGCTCGTGGAAATGGGCGCTCGCGCGGTCATCGTGAAGGGCGGCCACATGGAGCGCACCACCGATGTGCTTTTCGATGGCACCGAGATAGTGGCGCTGGCCGGTGAAAAGACCAACGAGGATCATCTGCATGGAACAGGGTGCACTTTTGCTTCCGCGCTCACCGCGCAGTTGGCGGCTGGCCGTGGATTGCTCGAAGCTGCGACACTTGCGAAAGTTTATGTGACCAAGGCGATCGAGAAAGCCTACGCCATCGGAAAAGGCCGTCTGCCGCTGGACCATTTCTTCCGCCAGAAGATCGAGCCGCCCGCCCGCGGCATTCACGAAGTCCCCCAGCACGGCATGCACCCCGCCGCCGAGCCGACCGCCCACTGAAAATAATGCCGCCAACGCTTTCGAGGCGTTCTGCCCTTTGGACATTTGTCCTCCTGGCGGCCGCCGTTGGAATCGCGGCGATGCTCTTACCGAAAACTCCCCAGCCACTCTCCTACCATCACTTCGCCGACACGCGAAGCTGGCTCGGCATCCCGAACTTCGGCGATGTTGCTTCCAACATTCTGTTTCTCGTTGCGGGAGCGTGGGGGTTGGTATTTCTGCGCGGCAGGTCCAGCCAGAAGCGCTTCATGGATGCACGTGAGCGCTGGCCGTTTGTTTTCATTTTTTTGGGCCTGCTGCTTACGGCGTTCGGCTCGGCTTACTATCACCTGGCACCGGACAATGCGCGCCTGGTGTGGGACCGGCTGCCGATGACTATTGTTTTCATGCCGCTCGTAGCATCGCTGATTCAGCAACGCGTTGACGTAAGACTTGGCCTCTGGCTCCTGCCAGTGCTGATAGCAGTCGGCATAGGAAGCGTGCTTCAGTGGCGTTGGTCGGAACAGCAAGGTTCTGGCGATCTTCGCTTCTACGCGGCGGTCCAACTTTACGCGTTGCTCGCGTTGCTTGCCGCGCTGCTTCCGCCGCCTCGCTACACGCGGGGCTCCGACCTGCTCGCCGTGGCCGGACTTTACGTGCTCGCTAAATTATGCGAAGCGGCGGACAAGCAGATTTTCTCTCTGGGACACATTGTGAGCGGGCACACGCTCAAGCACTTGGCGGCAGGCGCCGCTGGGCTCTTGATTCTACGAATGCTCCAGATGAGGCAACCGATCGAAGGTCATACAACTTGATGAACGATGCGGCCCGCGACAATGGTGGCCATCGCTCCACCTTTGAAGCTGCGGCCGTCGAACGGCGAGTTGCGCGATTTGCTGGCGGATTTCTTTACGTTGTAAGTCCAGGGCTGATCCGCAGTGAAAATCGTCAAGTCGGCGGGCTGACCCGCGGCAATCTTGCGTTTCATGCCAAGGACGCGCGCAGGTCCGGTCGTAAACAGCTCCACCATTCTCATCAGCGAAATACGTCCGCTATGAACCAATTGTTCCAGTGCCAGCGCAATGGCCGTTTCGAATCCCAGAATCCCGAACGGCGCTTTGTCGAACTCCACATCCTTCAATGCCGGCTCGTGAGGCGCGTGGTCCGTCGCAATGGCGTCGACCGTGCCATCGGCAAGCCCCGCGATCAGAGCCTCGCGGTCTTCGCGTGCCGCGAGCGGCGGATTCATCTTGAAACGCGAATCGTAGGTTACATCTTCATCGATCAGGGTGAAATGATGAGGTGTCACTTCGCAGCTGACGCGCAGTCCGCGCGATTTGGCCCAACGAACTTGTTCGAGCGAGGCCTTCGCCGATAGATGCGCAATATGCAGTCGCGCGCCCGCTAGTTCCGCGAGCTGTACATCCCGGGCGACGCACACCGATTCCGCCGCCGCCGGCATCCCGCGCAAACCCAGCCGCGTGGAAGTAACGCCTTCGCGCATCACCGCTCCCGCGGCGAGCGAAACATCTTCCGCATGCTCGATCACTGGAAGATCGAGAGAGCGGCAGTAATCCATCACTTGCCGCGCCAGTTTTGCCGTGGCGATCGGTTTTCCATCATCGGATACGGCAACAATTCCCGCTTCCTTCATGGCCGCGATTTCCGCGATAGCTTCGCCCTTGCTCCCCACGGATGCGGCTCCAATGGGCCACACGCGAACGCTGCCCGCAACTTTCGCGCGGTCCAGCATGAAGCGCGTCACCGACGCATTGTCATTCACAGGTTTCGTGTTGGGCATGCAGCAGACGGCTGTAAATCCACCGCGCGCCGCCGCACGCGTCCCCGTCTCAATCGTTTCGGAAGACTCTTGGCCTGGCTCGCGAAGATGCGCATGAAGATCGATAAAGCCTGGAGCGACGATCAGTCCCGCCGCATCAAAAACTTCTATATTTTGCTGTGCGGTGATTTTTCCAGCTGGCGCGACCTCTCTTATTTTTTCTCCTTCGAGGAGAATGTCCAGCGCCGCATCCGTCTTCGACGCGGGATCGAGGACGCGGCCATTCTTAACGAGCAGCATGCGAGGGGTCCTTTTGATCGGTGGAGCGGCGATTCTTGGCCGGCAGCGCCTCCGCCAGGGGATGCGCGCCCTCTTCGGGCGGGCCGGAGATGAGCAGAAAAAGCAGCGCCATTCGAACGGCAATGCCGTTGGTGACTTGCTCGAGCACGCAGGATTGCGGGCCGTCGGCGACCTCGGGTGTGATCTCATTTCCGCGGTTCATTGGGCCAGGATGCAGGACAAGAGCGTTGGGCTTGGCGCGGCGAAGGCGCTCGGAGTTGAGTTGGTAGCCAAGCACGTAGTCTTCGGCGGAGATGGACGGTTCGTATTGCCGTTCCGTTTGCACGCGAAGGACGAGAACGACGTCAGCGCCTTCGAGAGCTTCTTCGATTCGAAAAACGCGTCGAATCGACACGCCGGGCGCCCCGATTTTTTCCAGCTCCGGCGGAACCCACATCGCCGGTCCGCAAAGCGTGAACTTGCAGCCGAACTTGCCAAGGAGATGAATGTTCGAACGCGCCACGCGGCTGTGCTGCAAATCGCCGAGAATCGTAACGTTCAGATTTTCGATCGTTCCCAGCCGGTCGCGAATCGTCAGCGCATCCAGCAAGCCCTGCGAAGGATGCTCGTGCGTCCCGTCGCCCGCGTTGATCACCGGAATTTCGAGATGCTGCGCCACGAAGTCCGCCGCGCCGGATGAAGCGTGCCGCATCACCAGGCAGTCCGGCTTCATCGCGTCCAGAGTGTGGACGGTGTCGAGCAGCGACTCGCCTTTTTTCAGGCTGGAAGCTTCGGCCTGCAGGTTCATGGTGTCCGCGCCGAGGCGCGATGCAGCGGTGCCAAAGCTGATGCGCGTGCGCGTGGAATTTTCGAAGAAAGCGAGCGCTACGGTCTTGCCGCGCAGTGTGGCGAGTTTTTTCAGCGGATGGCGTTGAATTTCCTGAAACGGTTTGCTCTGATCGAGAAGAAATGTAAGTTCGTCCGCGGAGAGCGGTTCAAGAGCGAGGAGATCGCGGAAGCGCTGAGTCAATGTCCCTTCTCAAATCGGGGGCAAACTGATTCCATCAAAAAACTCAAAACTATTCCACGCGGTCCACAAGGACCACGCGTTCTTCCTTGTCAATTTCCCGCAGCCGAACTTCGATAATCTCCGAGTCGCTGGTCTGCACGCTGCGGCCGATGAACTGCGCTTCAATGGGCATTTCGCGATGCCCGCGTTCGATCAGCACGCACAGAGAAACACGCTTCGGCCGGCCCAGGTCAAAGATCCCGTTCATCGCGGCACGAATGGTGCGGCCGGTGTAAAGAACGTCGTCGACAAGCACGAGGTCCATATCGTCCACGCCAAAGGGAATATCCGATGAGCGCAGCACCGCTTGCGGCGCGACTTTCGAAAGGTCATCGCGGTACAAGGTGATATCCAGCGTGCCGACGGGAACCTCGACGCCGTCAATGCCGCGCATGGCCTGCGCGATGCGCTGCGCGAGCGGCACACCGCGCCGCACGATGCCAATCAGGGCAAGGTGCTTTGTTCCGCCGGTTTTTTCAACGATTTCATGCGCCAGACGCTGCAAGGTTCGGTCGATTTCCGGTGCGGACATCAATTGGGTCTTTTCGACAATGCGCATGTTCGGGTAATCCTACCATTCCTGACCGCGCTGCGGTCAATCCAGTCCGCAGTCATCAAAAGGCAATGCGGTCGTAGTAGACTCTTGGGCGGAATTGGGAGGCGGCGTTGGCTATGGCTCCAAGCAGACTGTTTTTGAAGCGCGCCCCGTTCCAACGCGGGATGGTTGCGGCGGCACTTTTTCTCACCGCCAGCCTCCTCTTTGTTCCGCGCGCCGCAGCCCAGGCCCCGGCACCTCGCGCGCAAGCTCCGAAGGCATCCAAAGCACCGGCGCGGCCCAAGCTGGTCGTGCTCTTGGTCGTGGACCAGATGCGCGCGGATTATGTGGACAAATTCCGCAGTCAATGGACCGGCGGATTAAAACGGCTGGTGGACGAAGGGGCATGGTTCCGCGACGCGGCCTATCCCTACGCGGCCACGGAGACTTGCGTAGGTCACGCCACGATTTCGACCGGCGCGTTTCCAGCGACGCACGGCATGATTGCGAATGAGTGGTGGGACCGTGAATTGCAAAAAGATGTGACTTGCACTTCCGATTCGAACGTAAAAAATGTTGCCTATGGTGGCGCCACGGTCAAAGGCGGAGACAGCGTCGCCAAAATGCTCCTGCCTGCATTTGCCGACGAATTGAAATTTCAATTGGGCGGAGACACGCGCGTCGTTACGTTTTCGCTCAAGGCGCGCGCGGCTATTACTCTAGGCGGACGGCAGGGAGACTCCGTGACGTGGTTTGATCCGTCAGCGGGCTCATGGACCACATCGACCGCCTACCCAGTCGCGGCATTCGTGGAGGAATACGCCAAGACCCATCCGGTATCGGCCGATTACGGTAAGACTTGGGCTCCCACGTTGCCGAACGCAGCGTATTGGTACGACGAGACGGCCCTCGGTGCGATCGCTCCCGCGGGTTTTGGTGCCGCGTTCCCCCATCCTTTGCGCGGAAAGCCCGACAGCACTGGCGCTGATCCCTCTTTCTACTCCCAATGGCAGACCAGTCCCTACGCGGACACTTACCTGGAGCAAATGGCGGAAGCGGCGGTGGACAAATTGGCGCTTGGAAAACAAGGGGGCACGGACTTTCTCGGTGTAAGTTTTTCTTCCGTGGACTATGTCGGCCATGCGTTCGGACCGCGCAGTTGGGAAGTTCAGGACATTCTAGTGCGGCTCGACAAGGACCTCGGCCAACTCTTCGCCCATCTGGACAAGTCTGTCGGACGCGGCAATTACGTTGTGGCGTTCAGCGCTGACCACGGCGTGGTCCCTATTCCCGATGATTTGCAGAAAGCCGGGATGGATGCCGGCTGGCTGGGCGTCGGACAAGTGCAAGACCGCATCGAGAATGCACTGGAGAAGTTGAATTACGCAAAGCCCACGGTCGCGGAAGTAGGCGGCAGCGATGTGTATTTCACGCCGGGAACGTACGACAGGCTGAAAGCGGATCCCGCTGCGCTGGATGCGGTGATCCAAGCGATCCAGAGCGTGCCGGGAGTAGTGCATGTCTACCGCGCGGACGAATTGGAAGATCGTCCGGCAACGCAGAGCCCCATTCGAATCGCCGAAGCCGCCAGCTTCCGGAAAGCCCGCAGCGGCGATCTCCTGATCGTGCCGAAACCCTACTGGACCTGGGATTATTCCACAGCCAAAAAGCCACGCCAGTACGGTACCACCCACGGTACACCTTACTTTTACGATCAACGTGTCCCCGTGCTATTCATGGGCTGGGGCATCCAACCCGGCGAATATCACGGCACCGTCACGCCAGCTGATATCGCGCCTACCCTCGCCTCGCTCTGCGGAATCACCCTAGCCCCCCGCGACGGCCGCGTCCTCGCCGAAGCGCTAACGAAACACGTTTCTACGGACGCTGACACAAATCATGCATCGCCGACAGCCCCGAAGCCAAAGCCTTGAAATAATTCTCCACCCGAAAGTACTTCGCGACCTCGTCCAGTTATGTATAGGAGAATTTCGACAGCACGAAAGGGCTTCGTGATATTCTTCTGCGCGAAGTGAGTTCCGCTGGCGCCGTTGATCTAAGCGTAAAAATTGGCGCGTTGCGCCTTCGGAATCCTATTCTCGCAGCCAGCGGTACTTTCGGTTACGGCCTCGAATTCGCCCACCTTGTGGACCTGAACAGCCTCGGGGGCTTCGTCACCAAGGGTCTTTCCCGCGAACCCATCGAAGGGGCTCCCGCCCCCCGCCTCTTCCCAACTCCATCAGGGATGCTCAACGCCGTCGGGCTCCAGAATGTGGGCGTGCGAGCCTTCGTAGCCGAAAAACTCCCGGTACTGCGAAAATTCGATACGGCGGTCATCGCCAACGTCTTTGGCTACACCCTCGAGGACTATGTCGAGGTGATCCGCGCCCTGGAGGACGCCGACGGGCTGGCAGGCTATGAGCTGAACATCTCCTGCCCCAATGTCAAGAAAGGCGGCATGCAGTTCGGCAGCGATCCTGCTTGCGTCGCGGAAGTTGTGAGCGCAGGCCGGCAAGCCGCTTCCAAACGTCCCCTCTGGGTCAAGCTTTCCCCTCTCGTTACAGACATTGGACTTATCGCCCGGGCTGCCGAGGAGGCCGGCGCGGATGCCCTGACCGTGGCAAACACTTATCCAGCCATGGCAATCAATTCCCGCAGCTGGAAGTCTCACTTGGGGAACCAAACTGGAGGACTCTCCGGTCCGGCGATTAAACCCATTACCCTGAAGCTGGTCTGGGAGACGAGGAAAGCTGTGAAAATCCCAGTCTTGGGGCTCGGAGGCGTCGAGACGGTAGAAGACGTGCTTGAATACCTGGCTGTAGGGGCCAGTGCAGTACAGGTCGGCACGGCCAGCTTTGCTGACCCGAGGGCCAGTCAGCGCTTGGTTGATGGGCTCTCGAAGAGTCTTTTTGAGCGTAAGATGTTTACTGTGAATGAGATACGAGATAGATTTCTTGCGGAAAATGGTTGACATAACGACGTTTTCTTGCTACACTTTTTTGGATTCGAGTAGCACAAAGAACACACTATGAGACATCGACTACTCATGAGCTGGGCTGCACTGCGGTGGGTTCTCCTTATGTTCCTCGTCGCTCCAGCGATGGAGGCACCCCTTGTAGCGCATCTGAACCAACCCGTGAAGCCGATCAAGACCTGGGTGGGCAATGCCAGCTGGTATGGCCCCGGGTTCAATGGGCGTAAAACCGCCAATGGCGAGCAGTTTAACTGCGAGTCCCTGACGGCGGCGCACCCCAATCTGCCCTTTGGTTCCGTGGTCCGCGTGGTGAACACACGTAATGGCAAGTTCGAACTTGTACGTATCAATGACCGGGGTCCTTATCAAGAAGGGCGCGAAATTGATGTATCCTATCGTGTCGCCCGGAAAATCGGTCTGATCAATTCCGGTGTGAGCCAGGTCCGGCTTGAACTGATTCAGTTACCCGAGAAACACTGACCCCGAAGAGTCGGGGTCCACTATGACCCTGACTTTCGACGCCCATCCCCGCAGCAGCCTGATCGTCGCGCTCGATTTCGATTCCCTATCCTCTGCGCTGAAATTCGCGAAGCAAGTGGCCGATCTTGTGGGCATGTTCAAGATCGGAAACCAGCTCTTTACCGCAGCCGGGCCAGCAGCCGTCAAGGAAGTCGCGGCTCTGGGCACCGGAATATTCCTCGACCTCAAATTCCACGACATACCGAACACCGTCGCAGGCGCGGTGCTCTCCGCGGCGGCGATGACCGGCGTGCAGCTCGTCAACGTCCACGCTCTTGGCGGCAAGGCCATGCTCGAAGCGGCAGTGCAGGCTATCAGCGCAGGAGTGCCTATGGGCGCTGACCGGCCTCGGTTGCTGGCAGTCACCATCCTGACCAGCATGGACCAGAAAACGATGAAGGAAGTCGGCATCAGCGGCGCGCCGAAATTGCGGGTAACCAAGCTGGCGCAGCTTGCGAAGAGTGCAGGTGTGGATGGAGTCGTCGCCAGCGTGCAGGAAGCCAAGGCTATTCGAAAGGCATGCGGTCGCGACTTCCTGATTGTGACTCCCGGCGTACGTCCGAAAGAAAAAACCGCGTCCGCCGAGCAGGACGATCAGGCCCGTACAGCAACGCCGACGGAAGCGATTCGCGCCGGCGCCGATTTTCTCGTCGTGGGCCGCCCCATTCTTGCCGCGCCCGATCCGCGCGCCGCCGCGCAGTCCATCGTGGAAGAGATTGGCGCCGCAAAGTAGCCTTGACGGTTTGACCACAGATTCTTTCCTCCAGTAGCATCCAAGGCGGCACAAGTCTTCGCGCATTTCCATCTATGCCCACTGAAACAAAAAGCGTAATTGTCGGCACCGCCGGGCACATCGATCACGGCAAATCCACGCTGGTGGAAGCCCTGACCGGCACGCACCCGGACCGGCTTGCCGAAGAAAAACGCCGCGGAATCACGATTGATCTGGGCTTCGCTTTCCTGGAAGAAGAAAGCGTACGGTTTGGATTCGTCGATGTGCCCGGGCACGAGCGCTTCATCAGTAACATGCTAGCGGGCGCCGCGGGGATCGACGTGGTGCTCCTGGTGATTGCCGCCGATGAATCCATCAAGCCGCAAACACTCGAACACTTCGATATTTGCCGCCTTCTGGGAGTGCAGCGCGGAGTCGTAGCGCTGACGAAGAGCGACATGGTCGACGCCGACACTCTCGAACTTGTGCGGCTGGAGGCAGAAGATTTCCTGCGCGGCTCGTTTCTGGAACGCGCGACGATCGTGCCGGTCAGCGCTAAAACGGGAGCAGGCCTTGCCGAATTGAAGCAAGCGCTTCGAAACGCCGCCACCGAGATACAGGGAAAGGATTCAGCGCGATATTTCCGTTTGCCGATCGATCGCGCCTTTGCCATGAAAGGCTTTGGTTCCGTGGTGACGGGCACGCTGATCTCGGGAAGCGTCGGCCCCGGCGACGAAGTAGAGCTTTTTCCGGGCGGCGAAAAACTGCGCGTGCGCGGGGTGCATTCCGGCGGAAAAACCGTCGAACGCGCAACCCCGGGCCAGCGAACCGCGGTGAATCTTGCAGGAATCGATCACACGGCTTTGAAGCGCGGCATGGTGCTGGCATCTCCCGGGAAGTTCCGGAAGACGCGCCGGATCGACGTTCGGCTTGAACTGCTGCCATCCGCCAGAAAAATAAAGCCGGGGACGCGCGTGCATTTTCACGCAGGAACAGTGGAAACGATTGCCGAGATTTTTCTTCACGGCGAAAAAGAATTGCCTCCGGGTGGAAGCGCCTTCGCAAACCTGAAGCTGCAGGACGAAGTGCTGGTGCTGCCCGGCGACCGCTTTATCGTCCGCCTGTTTTCCCCCGTGGTGACCATCGGCGGAGGCGCCGTTCTCGATCCCCTGGTGCGGCGCCCGATGTTAAAGGACATGGGACGCGCAGCCTTTCTCGCTACGCTGGAACGAGGCAGCCGCGAAGAGATTCTCTCTTCCATGACGGAGCGGGCGTTGCTGGGTTTGGGGCACGATGAAATCGTAGCGCGAACGGCGTGGACGGAAAAAGAAATCCATGAAGCTGCAACAAATATTAGCAGCAGTGGACGGGTGAAAATCGTTTCCACGGAACCATCGCTACTGGTTTCCGGAAAATTATTCGAAGAAGTTCGCAAGAAGATCCTGGAAAAGGTCGACAAATTCCAGAAAGAAAATCCTCTTTCGCCGGGAATGATGCGCGAAGACTTGCGCGCGAGCCTCGGCAGACGCGTTCGAAACGAGACTTTTCGCGCCGCGCTCGAAGAATTGGCGGCCCAGAAAAAACTCGACGCACACGGCGAACTCGTAAAAAAAGCGGGCTCCGAAATCGCCCTGCAACCGGAGGAGGCCAAAGCAAAAGAACAGATCGAACTGGCATTTGCCTCCGCCGGCCTCGCGGTGCCGTCCGTCAAAGAGGTTTTGGACAAGTTGACCGTGGAACCCAAGCGCGCGGAAAAGCTCCTGCAAATCCTGCTCAGGGAAAAAACCGTGGTGCGGGTAACACAGGAGTTGATTTTCCACCGTGGGGCGCTGGCGCAACTGAAAGAGCAGCTTTCGGGCTACAAGAAAGCCAAGGGCGACCGCATTTCCGTCCCTGTTTTCAAGGAGTTGGCAGGCATCACACGGAAATACGCCATCCCCTTGCTCGAATACCTGGACCGCGAGCGTGTAACGCGCCGAGCGGGGGAAGAGCGTGTTATCCTGTAGGTGCAAGTAGTGACAAAGACTTGCTGCGCTGGTTAACCTGCGCTAGGGTTTAATTGGCGTGCCGTCCGCCGCGGCGGGCGCTTGGAGGCGTTTTATGGGTGAATTTAGTGTCTTTCATTGGCTGATAGTTTTAGCCGTGGTGCTGATTTTCTTTGGCGGAAAGCGAATCCCGGAAGTCATGAAGGGGTTTGGCGAAGGCATTCGCAGCTTCAAGGACGGAATGGCGGGCAATACGCAAACACCCCCTCCGCCAGCACAGACGCCTGCTCCACCGCCTGCAGACAAGACTGCGGAAGAAAAGAAGTAGGTCAACTGTTCACGGATTTTTAATCCGCGATTTCGCTTTGGGCCCCGACCCGATCGGGGCCTCCTTATTTTTAAGCAGTGATTTGTGGAGTACGGGAGCCAGGCTCCCGCTTTTTTTGGCTGCCTCGTATCCATGCAATAAGCGAACACTGGGCCGCGAGCGGGCAAACTTGCCGCGCTCTATAGTCCCTGTTTGTGCCCAAAGAGTAGCGGAAAAGCCCTATCCATTGCGCCAAAACTGTACTTCCGTCCAGTAGCGCAGCCGCAACTTCCTCCTCAGACTCGGGTAATACAAGGTGCCTGGGAATCGTTTTCTTTTCGAAGAATAAAGTCTAGGAGAGAAATATGAAATTCACTTGGTTGAAGTGGAGCGCCTTGCCCGTTGCAGTGCTGCTGGCTGGCAGCGTGGCCATGGCGCAGGATCAAACGTCTTCGCAATCGCAGAGCGGAAGCTCTGCTCCGGCAGCGGCCCCGGCGGCGACACCAGCTCCGGCGGCGAAGCCGACTGTTGCACAACGCAAGGAAAATCAGCAGGACCGCATCGCCCAAGGCGTGAAGAGCGGCCAACTGACCGCCGGTGAAACTTCCAAGCTGGAAACCAAGGAAGCGGCCATCAACGGCGAAACCAAAGCGGACCGCGCGGCCAACGGCGGCAAACTGACCAGCGCAGAAAAGACGCAAATCAATGGGCAGCAGAATCAGTTGTCCAAACAAATCTACGCCGACAAGCATAACGCCAACACAGCCAACCCCGGCAACAGCAAAGTGGGCCAGCGGCAGGAAAACCAGCAGGACCGCATCGCTCAGGGCATCAAGAGCGGGCAACTGACTGCCGGTGAAACCGCCAAGCTGGAGAACCAGCAAAAGGGCATCAACCAACAGGTGAAAGCGGACCGCGCAGCCAACGGCGGCAAACTCACCACCGGCGAAAAGCAGCAAGTGAACAAAGAGCAGAACGCCGCGTCAAAGAACATCTACAACAAGAAGCACAACGCCAAGACGCAGCCGCAGTCTAAGCCAAAGCAGTAAGTTTCCCTCCACCCCTGAGGCAAAAGAGGCGTCCCGGTGCGAATTGGGGCGCCTCTTTTTTTGTCCGCTTGGCGCCGATTGCGGCAAGAATAATTCCGAAGCTAGCCCCGGAGAGATCGAGACTAGTTACCGCGATGTTGGGCCACAATGAGGGTGATGTCGTCGTGTTGCTCGTGCGGGCTGAAGCGCTGAACCTCCTCGACAATACAAGCAAGGGCTGACTCACAGGACCCTCCGCGATGTCGTTGCAGGGCTTCGATCAACCGCTGTTCTCCGAACTGCTCATCTTCCGAGTCGTAGGATTCGGTTATGCCGTCGGTATACAGGGCCAGCGTGTCACCTTCGCAGAGCTGGTGTTCTCCAATCTCGCAATCCCAATCCTTGAAGATTCCCAGCACCGTGGCCGTAGCCTCGAGCCGCTCCACACTATTGTCGCTATGAAGCAGCAGAGCGGGAAGATGGCCGCAATTCGCATAGCGTAGACGGCAAGCCGTGTCGTCGTACTCGGCGAAAAACAGGGTTGCAAAGGCGCCATCGGGCGTATTGTCGCAAAAGAGCTGGTTCACCGATCGCAAGAGCCGCTGCGGATGATCCAAAGCGACGGCGCACTGGCTGCGCAGATTGGCTTGGAGATTGGCCATCAGGAGAGCGGCTGCGATTCCTTTTCCGGAAATGTCGCCGATCACAAACCCGAGCCGCCCTTCGCCGAGATTCAGGAAATCGTAATAATCACCGCCGACCTTGCGCGCCTGGATGCAAAGCCCCGCGTACTCCAGGCTTTTCAGGGGCGGCTGAGATTGCGGGAATAGCCGGGCCTGGACTTGCTTTGCGATTTCGAGTTCCTGCGCCGCGCGGCGTTCGAATTCCAGTTTCTCGGCGAGGTCGCGGCGTTGCGCTTCCACCGCCTGAGTCACCTCGTCGAAGCTCACCAGAGAAAAAGAATTTCCGTCGAGATCCTTGAAGCGGGTAAAGACACCGCCCCAAATCGGAGAATGGTCTGCGCCGGCCACCGATGTATCCGCGGCAGTTGCCGCGCGCACGTGCACCTCATACCGGAGACGTTTCAGCCGTGGTGTGAATTGAAAGCGAACTCCGCGCTTGATCCATTCGCGGTACTTCGCCAGAACATTCTCCGTGACAAACGTAACCTGCGTTGGCTGTCCAATCAGTTTGCACTGCTCCGAGCCGGACTCCGGCGCGACAAGGGTGAGATTCGCAGTGCCGTCCGGCGGGGCCACGGTCACCCAGCGAAGGTTCGGTTGCACGCGGGCGTCAAAAATCAATTGGAAGCCGAGTTTTTCGAGGTAAAACGTCAGGCTTTGTTCGAGATCCCGAACATAAATCGTCACCGACTGGAGCCGCAGGTAGGGGTCCTGGCGATCGAGGCGAACCGCGGAGCCATCTATCCGCTCGTGAGACGCGTCGCTCATGCACGGGATTATAAGTCGGAATGGGATTCCATTGGGTGCGACTGCAAAGACGGCAGCCGGCGAACCGGCGATTGCAGGGTTAGTCTTCGGACCAGCCCAATTCGTTGAGAGAGTGCTGGAGGCGGGCCAGCGGCAATCCCACGACGTTGAAGTAGCAGCCTTCGATCCGCGGAATGAACCGCCCCGCGCGCCCCTGGATCGCGTAGGCGCCTGCTTTGTCGTAAGGTTCGTCGGTAGCGAGATAACGATTGAGCTCTTCTTCTGAAAGTTTGTCGAAGTGCACCAGCGTGGTTTCCACAAACGTGCGCTGCTCGGCATCCGGCAATCGGATGAGTGCGACACCGGTGACGACCGAGTGCGTACGGCCGGATAGCGTTTCGAGCATGTGACGCGCGTCGTCGGACGAACGCGGCTTGCCCAGAATGCGCCCTTCGAGCGTGACCACAGTATCCGCTGCGATCACGATGGCCGGGCCAACAGCCCGCGCAGCGGCGAGCTCTGCCTTGGCACTGGCCAGTCGCTGGACATGATCCTGGGGCGACTCACCCGGGAAGGGCGTTTCATCCACGGCCGAAGAAAGCACCGTGAACGGAATGGCCGCTTCGCGCAGAATCTCGGCGCGGCGAGGCGAAGCGGAAGCCAGGATCAATTTCATGAGGGTTCCCGGAGGGGAAGAATACTACAGCGCAAGCGCGGCCACAGCCTGTGCTTTAGTCCAGTCGAAGAGACGCGCAATCGCCATGCTGTTCAGTGGCGGACGGACACCAATTGTAAAGACGCACACTCGCCGGCATGAAGATGGAACCGTCGCGGGTTATACCAAAAGACATCACCGCTGTTTTCGTAGTATTCGCCGGAATGGAAGTCAACTTCATAAATGCCAGGTGGAGCCGCAAAACGAAACCAGCCACTTTTATCTGTTGTCACCCTATAAGTCTTCGAGCGACTTCGAATTGTGACAACGACGCCGGACAAGTCGATACCTTCAGTTTCTTCGTATAGGGAACCCTCAATGGTGCTGGGCAATTTTCCATCGCGCAGGTTCCTTAAGATTTGCAATGAATTTTGCGCATCCGAGAGTAAGGCGGAATTGTCGCAACTGTCGATCAACAAGCGCCCATGCCACTTGTAAGTGAAGAGAAGGTATTGGTGGTTAAGATCGAGCGAAAATCGATTACTGGCATCTTCGGTGAAGACGGAGGTTTCACGCGGCACGCTTCCTCGAAAGATTCCCTTCACGTGGATTCGGTAAAACCACCCGCCAACTTCCTCGCCTTTGTCCGGGACCGCTCGAATCGAGGTCACCGCACCGATGAAGACTGATTGAGCTTGGAAGAATTCCCCGTTGACCTTGATTTCAGGAACAGGGCAGTACGCCTGTATTCGGGATGGCGAAGCGGCGAAAAGGCAAATCAGAAGCAGAGAGAACATGGCCGCAAGACGAAAATCGCGGAACGGAATGTGGGCGCGCATAGTGCTCCTTCCGCCGCAGTTTAGATAATAACAGATTCCTGGTATTCGCCGAAGACGCGACGCAGGGCGTCGGAAATTTCGCCGACGGTGGCGAATGCTTCAACGGCGGTGAGGATGGCGGGGAGGAGATTCTCCGTGCTAGCGGCGCGACGCGCGAGTTCGCCGAGAGCAGCTTGGACGCGCGCGGAATCACGCCTGGCGCGCAGTGCATTTAGGCGTGCGATCTGGGAGCGTTCAATTTCGGCGTCGATGCGCAGGGTGGGGATGCCGCGTTCTTCCTCCGCAACGAAATCATTTACGCCGACGACAATCTGCTCTTTCGATTCGACGGCGCGCTGAAATTCAAATGCCGCCTTCTGGATTTCGCCTTGAACGAATCCGGCTTCGATGGCGCGCAGCATTCCGCCCATGGCGTCGACCTTCTCAATATATTCAAGCGCGCCTTTTTCAATTTCGCTGGTTAGGTGCTCGATGGCGTAAGAACCAGCGACGGGATCCACTGTATTCGTCACGCCGGTTTCGTGGGCAAGAATTTGCTGCGTGCGCAAAGCAATCAACGCAGCGTCTTCCGTGGGAAGAGCCAGCGCCTCGTCCATCGAATTCGTGTGCAACGACTGGCAGCCGCCCAGAACCGCGGCAAGCGCCTGAATGGCCACGCGCACGATGTTGTTTTCCGGCTGCTGCGCGGTGAGCGAAGAGCCCGCGGTTTGCGCGTGAAAGCGCAACAAAAGCGAGCGCGCATCCTTGGCTCGGAAACGCTCGCGCATGATTTTCGCCCACAGACGCCGCGCCGCGCGGTACTTGGCGATCTCTTCCAGAAGATCGCTGTGCGCATTGAAGAAGAAAGACAGTTGTGGCGCGGATTCATCCACGCTCAATCCGGCATCGAGCGCGGCCGAAACGTAAGCGATGCCGTCAGCCAGCGTGAAAGCAACTTCCTGGATCGCCGTGGAGCCTGCTTCGCGGATGTGGTACCCGGAGATCGAAATCGTATTCCACTTGGGAAGATGGTCGCGGCACCACGCAAAAATATCCGTGACGATGCGCATCGCCGGGCGTACTGGATAAATGTACGTTCCGCGGGCGATGTATTCCTTGAGAACGTCATTCTGAACCGTGCCGGAAAGTTTTTCCAGGTTGGCGCTTTGCCTTTTCGCGACAGCGACGTAGAGGCAAAGAAGAATCGCGGCGGTGGCGTTGATGGTCATTGAGGTGGAAACTTTTTCGAGCGGAATACCGTCGAAGAGCGCCTCCATGTCTTCGAGGGAATCGATCGCGACACCGACTTTGCCGACTTCGCCCAGAGCGAGCGGATGATCGGAGTCCATCCCGATCTGCGTGGGCAGATCGAAAGCAACGGAAAGGCCCGCCTGGCCTTTGCTCAGGAGGTAGCGATAGCGCTGGTTGGATTCGGCGGCACTCCCGAAGCCCGCATACTGCCGCATAGTCCACAAACGCCCGCGGTACATCGTGGGATAGATGCCGCGCGTGTAAGGAAATTCGCCGGGATAGCCTAGGGCTTCGTCAGGATTCCAGCCAGAAAGATTTTCTTCCGTGTAAAGCTGATCGACAGGAAGGCCGGAAAGAGTGGTGAACCTTTCCTGACGCTCGGTGGGAATAGCGGATTTAGTTTTGCTGTCGGGCATAGGAGTAGGAAAATCGAAACTGGAGAATCGAAACTAGCTGCGAATTATAGTCCCTTCATTTCATAGAAAAGCCGGGCTGAAGCCCGGCCTCTACGCCTTCCGCGATTTGCGGAACGAGGTTACCGCGAAAAATACGAACAACAGCGCAATGGCGACAGCAAGACCCACGAGCCAGCGCGCAGCGTCCCGAGTCCACGCGCGGAGTGCCGCGTTCAACCAACCCAATGCCAGTACGCCAAAAACCGCGCCGGTAATCTCGTGAAAAAGCTGCCTTAGCGCGCGCCAGAAGCGCCGGAAACCACCTTGCTGCTGCGGCGCGGCCGTGGCGCTTGCAACCGTGGACATACCAGCATATTAACGCAAATTGCCGCGGACCACAGAAACCGGGTAGCAGAGATCCTACCCTTTGGCCTATAAAACCTGCCCGAAGGTACTGTGGACGGATTGGAGACAACGAAGCGACACTCACTTGTATCCAATGGTACGTGGGCCTAGAATGGCCGAAGATGTATGGGAGATTCGCCCTTGCAACTCGACGATCACCTGAAGAACCTGCTCCGCGAACTGGGACACGCGATCAATGATACGGTGTCCGATTCTGATCGCATCACCGGTGCGATTGCCGGAGTGCGCGCCCATGGGTACGATATCGTGCTCAAACTGGACGCGACCATCGGGCTCGCGAAGCGCGATGCAGCCGCTGCCGAAGCAGCCAAGCTGACGACGCAGGACCGCCGCTTCCTGGAATCCTTGAGAATTCAGGTGGATCAGGAGCCATTTTCGGAAGATAATGAGAAAAAGCCGGCTCCCCGGCTCGCAATGACTCCCCAGGATGTGCGTTTTCTGAAGTCCCTGCGGATTGCTACGGACGAACTGGAATGAAGAGTTTTGTAAAAATCGCCGGCTTCGGAATGCCGTTATTGTTGGCAGTGGCTGGAGCTTTTTCTTCGCCTGCCGAGGCACAAGTTCCTCCGGCTGTGGTGCCGGTCGTCGTGGATACCGCTGTGCCGATCGTGGTGAACGCCATCAAGCCCAAGCCCAAACAGACCGGGCTGGCCAAATTCGAGGGCTTCGTTCAGAACGCCACCATCGCGCAGATCACCGTGCGGGCCAAGGGCAACGACATGTCGATCCAGACTTTCGCCCTTTCGGAAAATGCTTCAGCCCGGATGCAGCAGATTGTCGACAAGGGCGGCTATCAGTACGGCGACAAAGTGACCATCCTGTACGACCCCACAACCCAGAAGGCCATGAAGATCAAAGGGAAACCTTCCAAGCCCGTTTGATTCGCTATGCTGTAGCATGTTTCGCCTGCCTGCCGTCTCCGGACGCTTTTATCCTTCCGATCCAATCGAACTGACGACGCTAGTCCACAAATACACGGCATCTGTTCCAACTCCTGAAGCAGTTCGCGTCAGAGCGTGTCTTGTGCCGCATGCCGGATATGTCTATTCGGGGCACGTGACCGGCGCGGTGCTTACGAGAATTTACATCCCGAAGAGAATCTTGATTTTAGGTGTGCGCCACCATCCGCGTGGAGAACCAGTGGCCATCCTTTCGAACGGAGCCTGGCGCACGCCGCTCGGCGATGCGCCGATTGATGAACCACTCGCCGAAGCTTTGCGCACAGCGTGTCCGCTCCTGCGCGAGGATAGCGTGGCGCACAGCGCGGAGCATTCGCTGGAAGTCCAGTTGCCCTTTCTGCAAGTCCTCGCGCCAGGTTTTACATTTGTTCCTGTCGCTCTGGGAACGGTCCGGTTTGAAACCTTGGTCAGCGTAGGCGAATCCATCGGGCAGGTTCTCGAATCCTTTCGCGATGAGGTCCTGCTGCTGACCACTTCCGACTTGAATCACTATGAAGATGACGCCACCACACGAGTGAAGGACCACAAAGCGATCGGGCAATTGCTGGCGCAAAATCCGCGCGGGCTTTACGACACTTGCCGCGACGAAAACATTTCGATGTGCGGCCTGGGGCCCGCGGTAGCCATGCTCACGGCACTGAATGCATGGAAAGTGCGGAGATCAGAGTTAGTGAAATACGCGACCTCGGCTGACGTCTCCGGTGATCGCAGCGCGGTCGTCGGCTATGCGGGAATGACCTTCTCGTAAAAGCCTGGTCTGTAGAGCGGGTTAGAGGGGGCGGCCGCCGCCGGCACCGTGTGAACTGGCAGAGCTACCGGAACTGGCTGAACTTCCCCCACCCGCACTGCTACTCCCGCTGGAGGCATGAGAAGACGATCCCCCGGATGAACTTCCTCCTGAAGAGTACGATCCTGAACTTCTTCCACCTCCGGAGTTTGACGAGCCGGAGTACGATCCCGAACTTCTTGCTCCTCCGGCATAAGCCATCGCAACACCGCTTCGCGCAATCTCTCCGGTGTACTGACTCGAATGCCCGTCCGCAAAACTCGAAACCCCTCCGCGGGTTGTAATTCCTCCCACCGGCACTCCCTTGGATTTCGCGCCGCCCGTGGAATTCTCCGCCAGCAGGAATTGTTTTGATTTGTAGTCATACGTAATCCGCGGATTTCCGGGACTGGCCGCCGCCGCTGATTTCGCAATGATTTTTTCTGCCATCAAGTGCGCCTCGATCTTCGGCGCAGACGCTGGCGCCAGATGGGGCGCGGATCCGCCTTGAAATTCCTTTGGCGCCTTCTCCAGAACTTTTAGCTTTTGTGAAGGATCCCAGTCTACTCGCTGAAATGGCTCACCTGGCTTGGCCGGCGGAACAAAGATTCCGTGCTTGAGATTGAGTGGCGGTTTGCCCTTGACGTCGTTCGGATGCGCAGGCACAAAGCCAAGCTTTCCGCCGACCTTCACCCAATGCACGGGAGGATGCACCTTCTTGCATGCCTGCAGTTTGCATTGAGGGTGTGGTTTGGTGGATACCACCATCGCGTAGTGCCCATGGTGGTAAATCCATTCGCCCTGGCGACACGCCATATTGCTCCAGCCTTGATTGAGCAGCGTATAAGAATTGGCTTGCGACCTCAACTGGAGCAACTCATCGAGTTCTTGCTGTGTGTGAGCGACGCGGGAAATGAGCGTCGAAGTCGGCGGCGCGCACGCACCCCATCTCCAGTCCAACTGCCGCCATGTGATGGTCTGTGGCTGGAATCCCTGGTTGGGTGCAGGAGACGCTGCGATCGGCGTCTGTGCCGCGTCCTGCCATGCCGGTTCCCAGCAGGTACCGTAGGGCTCACAAGGGAAAAACGAGCCACGCCCGTACAAATCTGTCAGCCAGGGAACAGGGGAAGAAAGTCCCGACGATTTCAGCGCTGCGGTGGTTGCGGCACGCCCGTCTTGCACCCGGGTATAGACCCACGAATCCCAATCCTCCGCGAAAACGGGATGGCTTGTCCCGGCAAGCGGAACCACCTCGCCCCCAAGAAAGAAAAGAGTTTGCCCTTTCGCGATCTGCAAGTTTGGGAGGCCGTCGCGAACCATGCTCTCTCCCTTTTCTCCCTGCGGGGTCAGCGCTGTGCCGTCCAGATAACTGTCCACGCGCATGAAGAAATTATCCGAAGCCTTGAGTTCGATTCTATCCGTGGGCGTCTCCAGGAAGAATGACTCATTGCTTGCCGGTGCAAGTGCCAATGTCGCAGTTCCCGTTACCAGAGACATGCACACAATCAATTTATCTCCTTGTTCGGAGAGTTGCTTGAACAAGAGCAGAGAATTCTCCGCAAGATACGCCTGCCCGCCATCTGCAAACTCGATTTCGGCACGGCCTTCCCCCGTCGCGATGCTAAATCCTTGCTCTATGGGAATTTCGGATTCGGCCTGTTGCCACTGCTGCGTGAGATTCGGGTGTTTTCCGTCACCCGCCGACAGCCGCACATCCCCCTGGACCAAACGGAGCCGTGCCCAGGGCACATCATTCTGCTCGGCCGCCGTAAGGATAGGAGAAATGGGAAGTGAGATTGCAAAAAACGTGAAGAGGGAAAGTACCCGCGTGCCGTGAACTTTCATGCGATCCCTCCTGCTGAAAAATTGGGGACCCATGCGGTGGGACGGAGGCGGGGCTTTACCGGTTTCATCAATTTACTGATTTGCGTTTCGTACCTCGCTAAAAGAAAACGGCCCTGAAGCCCTCAGGGCCGTTCGAATCCGGGATGGATCATCCGTTAGTGGGGTCTGCCGCCGGATGGATGCGGTGATCCAGAGGACGAGGGTGATGGCGACGACCGTGCGCTGCTGCCTCCGCTCGAATACGTTGCACCACTCCTACTGCTGCCTCCAATCGAGCCTCCTCGTTCGCCGCCTGAGTAACGCGGGGCGGGCGGAGGGACGGTGTTGCGCGGTGCGGTTGGCGGAGTGGCAGCGCGCGCCGCGGAAGGCACCTCGGTTCGCGGCGAACCCTTACCTGCATTCACGCCTGTGCCGGCGCCATTCAGCCCGTTTTCAGAATGAACTTCTCTCGCGTTCAGGGAAGGAGAGGAATTTGGCGAAGCATTCGCATTCACAAACCGGTGTTCCCGCGGATCGTAAACAATGGAAGAATCTTTGCTGAACGAAACAACACGCGGGCCGGAATTGCCTTCCACAACCGTTCGCGAAACGCGAGTTGGCGCCGGAGCCGCGGCAAGATTGTTCGTCAGGGCTTCACGCGGGGCCGACTTTAATGTTTGCCATTTTTGTCCTTGTTCCGCGCCGGCAATCGGCTCGCTCACTCCCTTTGCGAGAACAGGTGAGAATACGCCATGCTCTAGATTCAACGGGGTCTTCCCTTTTTCATCGAGAGGATGCATCGGCACAATTCCCAGATTCCCGTTTTTGCGGACAAATACCCCTGTCACCGGCCGGTAAACCGGCTGCGGAGGGTGGACGCCGCGCGGAGTACCTCTGGGGTTGAACACGCGACCAGGCACGCCGTAATACAAGGGCGGAGAATAAAACCATCCGCCGCATGAAGAATCAAAGAGCCAGCCGCCATAATGATAGGGAGCCCAACCCCAGGGTTGAGAGCTCATCCAGGTCCAACCGAATCCAGGATCCCAGAGCCATTGCCCCCCCGTGAACGGCGACCACGCAGCACCGACGCCGAACGGCCTCCAACCAAATCCATAACCGCCGCAAGACGACCAGGCGCCGTAGGTGTAGAGATCGGCGAAACCGGAGGCGTAGTAAGGCGAACCTGTGTATTGAAGCGCGGCATTGGTGGCCGAGGATACAGTGTCAACTTGGCCGGAAACCCAGCGGTCGAAATCATCTTCCTCCGCGATACTGCCAATGTTTGCGCTGGAATCGTCGCCGGCCTTGATTGAAAACGATTGGCCCTTTTCGAGCCGCGTGGTCTTATCCTTGTGCACCACGGAAACATGGCCCTTGATGGTTTCGACCGTGCTGCCGTCATCGAAATTGTCCAGCCGGAAACTGCTCCGGCCGTTGGCTTCCACGGTGAAATCGCCGCCGGTGACGCTGAAATAGTCCCTGACGTCAGGATTCACATAAAAAGAAGCACTGCCCTGACGGAGAACGAGGCGCGTGGTGCGCGAGCCGTCATCCAGCGAAAGATCGTAAAACTCCAGGACTGTATTTTCCTTCAGGAAAGCCATTGCGCCGTTTTCGAATTCAATTTCGGCGCGGCCGTTGTCGGTGGAAATCACGTAACCCTGGCGGATCGGCAGGTTCAGCTGCGCCGTCTCCCACACCGCGCTAGAGTCAGTGAGCGGGTCGCCATGGGCTTCTCTTGTGAAGCGTACATCGCCTTGCACGAGGCTCAATCGAATGATACGAGCGTGGCTCGAATCCGCAGCAGCAGGCCGTGCGCCTACAAACAGAACCAACAGCAGGATAATTGCGATGGAAGGAATCAGTCTACGAGAGATCATGTTTACGCCCTCACCGGGACGTGGCCTGAATCATTAGACGCTCTGAAGAACGGGGAGGTTACCTGCCCCTTTACTTGAGAATAGGGTCTCGCCCGGAGAGGCCGGCGTCAAGCGAAGCTTTCGCCACGCATTCCAGCAACGCCATTATTTGCGGCGAAGTGATAAGATTCTTGCCCGGATAAACTCATGACTCGCATCGCATCACGCGTTTCCCAATTGAACGGCGAAGGCGCACTGGCCGTTTATTCGTGCGCCAAAGAGCTCGAGCGCCAGGGGCGTTCGATCATTCATCTGGAACTGGGCGAACCGGATTTTCACCCGGCAGCGCCTGTTGTGGATGCGATTCGCAACGCGGTTGCTGCGGGGCGAGACCGTTACTGCTCGACGCGCGGCGTGCCGGCGTTGCGCGAAGCGATTGCGGAGTATCTGAAGCGCACGCGGCGGCTGGATGTTGCCACAGAACAAGTCCTGATTGCACCAGGCTGCAAGATGGCGCTTTCCCTGGCGATGATGGCGCTGATCGAACCGGGCGACGAAGTGCTCTATCCCGATCCGGGTTTCCCGATTTATCCGTCCTTCACGCGTGGGCTCGGCGCCGCGGCGGTTCCATTTGGCCTCGAAGAAAAAAATAAATTCCAGCCGGATATTGAAGAAATCGCAAGAAAAATTACGGCTCGCACCAGCATGATCATTTTCAATTCACCGAATAATCCCACAGGAACGGTTTTCAGCAATTCGGCGCTGGAAAATCTCGCGAAACTCGCGGTGAAACACGACCTCTGGATTCTTTCCGACGAAATTTACGCGCGCATCCTGTTCACCGGCGAATATAAATCCATCTGGTCCCTTCCCGTCATGGCGGAACGCACGGTGATTATTGATGGTTTTTCGAAAAGCTTCGCGATGACCGGCTGGCGGCTGGGGTACGCCGTGGCGCCCACGCAGGTGATTGATGCGATGGACCTGCTGGTGTTGAACACGTTTACCTGCACGGCGGAATTCACCCAGGTGGCGGCGATCGAAGCGCTGCGCGATTCCACCAACGCCGTCGATACCATGGTTGCGGAGTACCGCAAGCGCCGCGATCAATTCATCGCCGGGCTCGCGCGCATACCGGGATTCCGCTGCCAGGCACCGGACGGCGCGTTTTATGCCTGGGTGAATATTGAAGAGACCGGGCTCTCCGCGGAAGAGTTGCAGAAAGTGCTCCTCGAGGAGGCCGGCGTCGCCGGAATAGCGGGCGCGGCATTCGGACCTGGTGGCAAGAACTATCTGAGGTTCTCGCTGGTCAGCGCGCGGAATTTGCTGGAAGAAGCGCTGGAACGTATGCAGCGCGTTTCCACGCAATGGCGCGCGACGGTTTCGCAGTAGTCTTGCGGTCGCCGATTTTCCAAAACGATGCATGACGCAGCACATTTTTACGGAGACGTTCAATGAGCACCCCCGCTAATGCAAAGCACATCGCGTGGAAAAATGTCGAACGCGAAAAACTGAACCCGCTGATCGACCGCGAAATGGTGGTCGGCGCGAAGATCATGCTGGCGCGCGTGCTGCTGAAAAAAGGCGCGCACGTGCCGTTGCATCATCACCACAACGAGCAGGTGACGTACATCCTCGAAGGCGCCTTGAAATTTGCCATTGATGGCAAGGAGATCGTGGTTCGCGGGGGCGAAGTGCTGTGCATTCCTTCGATGATGCCGCATGAAGCCTGGGCGCTGGAAGATACCGTGGACCTCGACGTGTTCGATCCTCCGCGCGAGGATTGGCTGAACAAGACCGACGACTACCTGCGCCACGGGCGGTAGCCTCTCCGCAGTCCTGCCAAACAAATTGGATGGTTGGTTCCCCGCCCGCCCGACCTTTTTAGATAGAGTGTGGGGGCTTCTGATTGAAAAGGAGTTGTGAAACGCTCTTGGTACAAAGAGCGAAAGTGGCAGGGGGGGTAAAGAGGGGTGCATCTGATACTGGCGAATTCTCCTGGCGTCAGCTTTGAGAGCGGCGCCCAGAGAATTCCGGGAGACGAGAAGCACGATCCTTAATAGAAACAATTCTTACACGAAATCATTATTTCGCGCAGTTCAATACAGCACAGAAACCCACCAGATTTACGCGTCTCGTCGTGGCCAATCCTGCGCACCGTGCAAGATACGGACGATGAAGAGATTCTCGTTTGCCAACTTGTAGACGACGACGTAGGGAAGAGGCGTAAGAACCAGTTCGCGTGTTCCGAGCTTCTTGCCCGAACGACCTCGGTTTGGGTAAATCCTCAGCGCGAAAACAGCATTGCAAACTCGCGTATCAAGCGCGGAGCGTCTTGTGCGTTTTTTCGAAGAGGCAATCTGCAATATTTTCCAGGCCACGGGCGGCTGCGGTGGTCCAGCGGACTTGCATCAGCTACGACGTTGTTTTTTGGTGATGAGCTTTTCCATACGTGCGGCGACTTCATCGTGTTCGAGCAATTCTCCGCGGTCGATCTGCGCCAAGCCTTCTACTACCTGATGGATGAACCACTCGTCGTAACCAACCAAGCGCTCGACGGCCTCACGCACCAGGGAAGCGCTGTCGCGACCCTGCTGGGCAGCAATAGTGTCCAACTTGGCTTGCAATTCGGGCGATAGTTTTACTTCCATGAGGTCAGTGTAAGAGCTGCTGTCGAGCCTTTCAAAGTCAATTGCAGGTGGCGTTAGAGCACGTCTGTACACCGGAAATCCTCTAATGGGATGGTTGGAGATGGGCGTCGAACCAGGCGACGGTGCGGCGGGTGCGGTCGCGCTGATGTTCGGGCTTGGAGAAGTGGTGGCCTTCGTGTTCGTAGACGACGAGCTGGGTTTCGACGCCGAGTGTTTTGAGGGCGTGCCAGAATTCGTAGGATTGCGGCGTGGGACATTCGCCGTCGCTGTCGCCGACGATGATGAGCGTGGGAGTTTTCACTTTTTTGATGAAGGTCATGGGCGAGCTCTTGGCGTAGACCTCGGGATCGTCGTAGACGGACTTGCCGAAAAACGGAATCATCCACTGATCGATTTTATTTTCACCGTAGTAGCTTTGAAAATTGGCAAGGCCGGCGCCGGCCATGGCGGCTTTGAAGCGATTGGTCTGCGTGACACCCCACATGGTCATGTAGCCGCCGTAGCTCCAGCCGGTAAGACCGAGGCGATTCGAATCGATGGGGGCGATGCGGAGGGCTTCGTCAACGCCGGCGAGGATATCGCGAAAATCGCCGTAGCCGAAATCCTTGACGTTGGCGCGGGTGAAGGCTTCGCCCTGGCCGAAGCTGCCGCGGGGATTTGGCTGCAAAACAAAATAGCCGACGGCAGCGAGTGCGGTGGCGAAATCGGAAGGTTCCGGCCACTCGGACTGAACCGCGGCGCCGGGGCCGCCGTGGACTTCGACGATCAAGGGATATTTTTTCGCGGGATTAAAATCGCTCGGGTAGGTCAGCCAGCCCTGAATGTCGTAGCCGTCGTTTTTCCAATGGATGCTTTTGGCTTCGCCCCAGGCGGGTTTCACGGCGGCGTTGACGTGGGTGAGTTGCCGCCAGTAGCCAATGGGGCCGGCCCAGATTTCAGGCGGGTCGCTGAACGAGCTGCGAATGACGGCGGAAGTTTTTCCGTCGCGGGCGAGGGAAAGATTGGGGCCCCAGAGGCCAGCGGAGACGAGTTCCTGGCCGCGCCAGAGCTGGTCGATGCGGCTGGTGGCTGGATCGACAGCGGCGACTGCGGCGTCGCCTTCGATGAATTGGCCGAAAACAATTTTATTTTCCGGAGTCCACGCGAGCCAGCTTGCGGAGGCTTTCATGTCGGGAGTGGCATTGGTGGCTGGGCCGCCGTTTGCGGAGATGGTGTAGATATCGCCGCCGACGGAGGGCTCGTCGCTCATAAGACCCGAGATGAAAGCGATTTTTTTGCCGTCGGGAGACCACGCGGGATTGGCGATTTGCAGAGGCGGTTTGTAGATGGACTTCATTAAGCCGAGGGCGACGTTGAGAGTGTAGAGCTCGGCGATGTACCAGTTGTTGTCGCCGTTGCCGAGGGCGGCAGTTACGGCGAAGCGCGAGCTGTCGGGGGACCAGTCGTATTCGTAGATGTAGGTGTCGGCGGGAGAGATTTGGCGGAATTCTCCGGTGGCGAGATCGATGAGGGCGAGGCGCTGTTCGAAGAAGGCGTCTTTGATTTCGCCGGTTTCGGGAGTTTCAGCGACAAGCGGGCCGGCGGCGCGAGTGGCGTTCTCGGTAAAGAGGACGGCGATGGTTTTTCCGTCGGGGGACCAGCGTGGAGTGGCGAGGAGACCTTTGACGGTGGTGAGTTTTTTCGCGGGACCAGGGGCTGTGGCGACGACGTACAGCTGAAGCTGGCCTGGTTTTGTGGCGTCGGAGAGGAACGCGAGGCTTTTGCTATCGGGCGACCAGGCGACGCTGCCTTCGGCGCGTGCTACGTTGGTTGGCGCTGCGGTGACGCGCTTTGGCGGTGCGTCGCTTTCACGGTCTGCTAGATAGATTGCCGTGTTGCCGGTGGGGGCGCCGTCTTTGCCGGCTAGAGTTTCAACCCAGGCGACTTTTTTGCCGTCGGGAGAGATGGAGGTTTGTTCGAAGGTGCGCGCGGCGAAGAGCGTGTCCAGGACGCTGTCGAGAGGTGAGCTGGATTTTGGCTTCTCGGCGGCTTTGAGGCGGGCTTCGACCGCTTGCTTCGAGGTGCTCTTGTTTTGTGCGGAGGAATTGGTAGCGGCACAAAGAAACAGCAAGAGAATGGCCACAACTGAACTCTTCAAAAATCGCATGCTCACCGACCTTTGGGGCGCAATGGTGTCGCGCAAAGATAGACCGAGCGGCCACTTGCCGCAAGTGAAGTTGGGCGCGATGAGCGGCCCGCCTCAAAAGGTGGGCCCTACATGGAGTTAGAAAAATCGAAGATCCGGGCGAGAAATGCAGATAGCGATTCGAAGGAAGAGGATTCGAATGAGGATTGTTGCGGCGGGGGTTCGCGCGTAGAATTCGCGCACACGGACCTGTGGAGGTGAGCATGCTGGATCGGCGGGGTTTCTTGTCGTCGGTTGCTGGGGTTGCGGGCGCTGCCGGTGCGCTGGGCGCATTTGCGAATTGGCCGGAGCTGTTCGAACAGGAGCCGCCGAAGCTGCCGGACAGTGCGCTGTTCGGTTCGAATGAAGAGGCATATTGGGCGGACCTGCGGAAGCAGTTTTTGATTCCGGCGGATGAGGTTTATCTGAACAACGGGACGGTGGGATCGTCGCCGATGCCGGTTTTGCGGGCCGTTTTCGATGGATATAACGAAACGGAAAAAATGGCGCAAAGCGATCCGGAGGATTATCCGATTTGGGGATACGGCGCGTGGAACGAGTTTCGCGATCCGCTGGCGGAGTTCGTGGGATGTTCGCGCGACGAGATTGCGTTGCTGCGGAATGCTACGGAAGCGAACAGTTACATGGCTAACGGGTTGGACCTGAAGCCGGGCGACGAAGTGTTGATGACCGACCAGGAGCATCCGGGAGGCGAGCAGCCATGGAATCTTCGCGCGAAGCGGTACGGGATTGTGGTGAAAAAAATCACGCTGCCAAAGCCGGTGCCGAATGCAGCGACGGTGATGAATCTTTTCAACGACGCGATTACGCCGCGAACGCGGGTGTTGTTTTTCAGCCACATCACCACGGTGACAGGTGTGGTGCTGCCGGCTAAGGAGCTTTGCGCGCTGGCGCGTTCGAAAGGGATTCTTTCGGCTGTGGACGGCGCGCACGTGATTGGAATGATGCGGCTGAATGTGCGGGAGATTGGGTGCGACATGTATTCGTCGAGCCCGCACAAATGGCTGCAAGCGCCGAAGGGCAACGGGTTTCTCTATGTGCGCGATGAGGTGATCGACCGCGTGTGGAACACGATTGTCACGGCGGGGTGGGACGAGCCGAAGCTGCGCGCGGAGCGCTTCCAGCGTATCGGGAGTTCGAACGTGCCGTCGTTGTGGGGCCTGCGCGCGGCGATTCAACTGGCGAATCAGATTGGGATGGAGCGAATCGAACGGCGGCAACGGCAAACGGCGGATTACATTCTGAAAGAGATGGTGACGCGCGGGGCGGAGTCGTGGGCTTCGCCCGATCCGGCGCTGCGTTGCGCGATCGTGTCGGTGAACGTGCCGCCGATTCAGATCATGGAGATCGAAAACTGGATGTGGAAGTCGAAGAAAATCCGGATTCGGGGCGGGGCGCCTTCGAAGATTCGGCTTTCGACGCCCTATTATTTGCTGCGGAAGGATGTCGACCGGTATTTGGCGGCTTACGACGAGTTTCGGCGAGCGAACGGTGTCGCTTGACGGGGCAGGCAGGAATGCCTGTCCCACTTTCTTGACCGTGTGCGCAGGGGTCGAATACACTAAGAGATTCGAAAGCAGCTGGTGAACGAGCTAGAGGGCTGTGCGGGCGGCGCGGGTGAAAGAGACGGCCCGGCGATCGCGTGGTACAGATCGGGTATAGCAGGTAGTGTTCGACAAGGGGGATTGCTTTGCCAAAGCGCACATTTCAACCGCGCAAACGCCGACGCGCCAAGACGCACGGCTTCCGCGTACGCATGAAGACGAAGGGCGGCCGCAAGGTGCTGGCGGCACGCCGCAAGAAGGGACGCCATCGGCTTACCCCCGAATAAAATGGGGAGCCCTGTGACTCCGGGCGGTGCGGGGTCCGATGGGGCAACGTTTCCGCGCGAGGCGCGGCCTGCCACGGCAGGCAGACCTGCTGGAGCAGGCAAGCTGGTGCGGAAATCGGAGTTTGACGCCGTGTACCGCGCCGGAAAGCGCCGCTCGAGTTCCCACTACACAGTTTTCTTCCGCGCCAATGAACTGCCGCAGAGCCGCTTTGGCTTCAGCATCAAGAAAGCGCTTGGCGGCGCGGTGGTGCGCAATCGTATCCGGCGGCGCCTGCGCGAAATGGTGCGCTGCCACCGGCTGGAGATACCCGCAGGATGGGACATCGTGATACATCCGAAGAGTTCGGTGGCGCGCGCGGAGTTTGCGGCGCTGACGGCGGATCTGCTGCGGGTGGTGACGGGCTTCACGTTGACAAGCAAGTGAGCGAGCGAGGCCCTGCGTTGGGGACAGGACAAGAGGACAGACTGAAGTCTGTCCTACCAGGTGTCGGAGTGCGTGTGGCACTGTTCGCACTGCGATTCTACAAAGCTTACTTATCAATTCTATTCGCGGGGAACTGCCGGTTCGAGCCGACTTGTTCGCGGTATGCGTATGAGGCGATTGAACGGTTTGGCGTGGCGCGTGGAGTGTGGCTGGGAACGAAACGGCTGCTGCGCTGCCAGCCGCTTTCGCGCAGGTTTGGGCTTGATCCGGTTCCGGAGAAATGGGAAATCATGTCATCAGAGACGAATGCGGTTGAGACTTCCGCCAGCCGCGCCGCGGCCACACAAAATAATGAGGTGCATTCGTGAGCTTGCCGGGACAGAAGGACAAGTTCAGCCCGGAGCTCCGGATCCTTGCGGCATCGCTGTTGTCGATGGGTGTGATTCTCCTGTGGGCAAAATATTTCGGGCCAAAGCCGCAGGCTCCGCCGCAACAAATGAACCGGCCGGCGCAGAGCGCTCCGGCGATACCGGGTACCGCGACATCGCCGGCTGCGAATACTTCACAAGCGCCAAATCCAGCGACGGCGATTTCGCCAGCGCCCGCGACGAGCGTTCCGCCAAAGAGCGATACCCAAGAGCGCACGATCGTCATCGAAAATGATCTTTATCGTGTGGAGATTTCGAACCGCGGCGCGGTGGCGAAGAGCTGGCAACTAAAGAAATACATGGATGATGCGAAGCCGCAGCGCGTGCTGGACGTCGTGCATCCGGCCGCATCCCAGCAAACCGGCTGGCCCTTTGCCGTTGTGCTGGATGATGAGCAACTGCAGAACGCCGCGAATGCCGGGCTTTATCAGAGTACGTCCGGCGCGGAAACGCTGCACGCTCCGGCCGATGTGCAATTCGTATGGAGCGACGGCCACCTGGAGATCACGAAACATTTCCGGTTTGACCACACTTACGTGGTCCGCGTGGAGACGTCCGCCAAGCTGGATGGAAGGCCCATCACCGCGGGAATCGGCTGGCTGGGCGGCTTTGGCGATTTGACCGTGAGGGATCCTGCTCCTGTGGAAACGGTTTCGACGTACTACGGCGAGAACGGAAAGATCACGAGCCTGCCCTACAAGAAGCTGGATGGGCCGGACAAGTGGGGCCCGGGCGTCTGGCAAGGTGGGAAAGATTTCGTGGGGATCGAAGATCGCTATTTTACGGCGGCGTTCCTGCCCGCGAACGGGGCGGCGCCGGGCACACTGGAAACACGCTATTGGAAAGCATCGCGAACGGTCCAAGCAAATGGTCAGGAGACGCAGGAGCCGGTGCCGGAAGTTGCGACGGCAACATCGGCGCAGCCGGTGGCATTACGGGTCTTTGTGGGTCCGAAGGATTACGACGACCTGAAGAAGATGAATCCCCCGTTGAACGGGCTGGTGAATTTCGGCTGGCTGGAATTTATCGCCGAACCCATGTTCCACGCGCTGAAGTGGCTGCACGACTACATTCCCAATTGGGGCTGGGCGATCGTGGTACTGACGCTCATCGTCAATACGCTATTTTTTCCGCTAAGGATTTCGAGCTACAAGACGACGCTGAAAATGCAGCGCGTGGCGCCGGAAATCAAGGCCATCCAGGAGCGCTATAAGAAGTACAAGTTCAACGACCCGAAGAAAGCAGACATGAACAAGGAGGTCATGGCTGTTTATCAGCGCGAAGGCATCAGCATCGGCGGCGGATGCATACCGATGCTGCTACAAATGCCGGTGTGGATCGGGCTGAACACCGCGTTGCGCGGAGCCATCGAGATGCGCCACGCGCACTGGTTGTGGATCACGGACCTTTCGTCGAAAGACCCGTTCTACATTCTTCCACTGACGATGGGGCTTTCGATGTATATGGTATCGAAGATGACGCCGGTGACGGCGACGGATCCGCAACAGCAGGCAATGATGAAATTCATGCCGATCAGCATGGCGGGAATGTTTGTGATTTTCCCGTTCTCCAGCGGGCTGGCAGTGTATATTCTCACAAGCAACCTGGTGGGAATCGTGCAGCAGATGTACCTGAACCGGGCGCATCCGATGCCCGCCGCGGCCAAGCCCGTGCGCGGAAAGAAATCGTAAGTAAAGAAGATTTCGGAATCGCCGGCGAGACACGATTCGTTCGAACGCCATATGACCCAAGAACTCATCCGCGATGGCAAGCTGGACCGGGAAGCAACGGCCGAGGCGCTGAGGAATTTTCTGGAGAGCACCGTGCGCTGTTCTGGACTCGACCTGAAGGTGAGCGTTCGTGCCGTTGCCCCCGGTACGGCGGGTGTAGAGGGGGATGCGGAAGTGCTTGCCGATCTCGACGGCCGGGATAAGGAGATTCTGCTGGGGCATAACGCGGAAGTTTTGAAGGCGTTTGAGCACCTGGCGTTCAAGGCGCTGCGGCTGGAACCGGCATACCATGAGAAAATCCATGTTGACAGCGCGGGTTACCGGGCGCTGCGTTTTGAAGAGCTGCGGATGACGGCGCGAATAGCTGCGGAGCGCGTGCAAAGTTCGCGGCAACCGTTTCAGTTGAACCCCATGTCATCGCGGGAGCGGCGAATTGTGCATCTGGCGTTGAAAGAGATGACTGGCGTTCGAACGGAAAGCATCGGCGTGGGTGAAGAGCGGCAGGTGGTTATTCATCCCGCGGATAAGAAAACTGCTCGGTAGTTCCCTCATTGAAATAAGAACTTGGAATAAGAAAAGAGGACAGGCAGGAATGCCTGTCCTACCTCGCGGCCCAACCCTTTGACAAAACATTTCCGTTGATGTCGAAACGCACGCGATAAGTGAAGCCTGCGGGGCGGTCGCGGTGCGTTTGTATGAAACGGATGTCGGCGATCTCCACTACGGCTACATCGCCTTCTTTGTGGAAGCGCGTGACGGGGAAACGCGAGAACCACATCACCTTCTGGACTTCGGGCAGGAGCCGGGCGGCGGCGATGTAGGAGTTCGGATAGGCATCCGGGTAGTAATGATGTTCGTGCGCGAGCAGATCCGTTTCGCTTGCGGATTTTTCACTCAGGTCCATGCGGAGCTCGTAGACGCCGCGAGGCGTGCGAACCAGGCCATCCCAATGCCAGAGAGACGGTGGAAGCGGCAGCGCGCCGATGGACTGAACTTGCAGATGATCGAGTTCGGCAAACTTCTGGATGCGCGCGAACGCAACATGATGTGCGAAAAGTGTGAGCGCCACGTAAACAAGGGAGGCAAACAATCCCGCGCGATTCCAGTTGTCATGCTTTATTTTGATGCCCCAGCCCTGGAGTGCCGGTAATAGAAAGAGCGCGGTGAAAATAAGTGTGGCGCCCAAGATGACGCGCCCAGAAATCGGCGCGCCGACAATTTCGCCAATTCTGGCGATGAGCAACGGAGCCGGCAAAAATACCAGCCACATTCCCAGGGCGCGCGGTTTTACTTTTTCGGGATGGGAATAAACCCACGCGAGCAACTGCGGCACGAGGAAAAGGGCTGTCAGCGAGAAATCCACGATGAAGATGAGATCCCAGGCGGGTCGGGACCATTGCAAAGGGGACCAGATCATGGTGCCGAACGATGTGACCAGGTCGAGCAAAATATGACTGAGAAGGCCCAGGGCGTAGATCGCGGTAAGCATCGCGAAGGAAGGCGCTTCCCATTTTCGCCAGCGGGCGAATGCTTGTGTGATGGCCGCGAGAATTACGGCCCAGAGCGGAAGAAGAACGAGCGAATGTGTGAGGCTGCGGTGCCAGGTAATGATCAGAAGTATGTCGCTGGAGAAAAAATCCCGGAAGACGTCGGAATCGGGAAAAATGGCGCCAAGCATCAACGACCAGGTGATGATCCGGCCGCGGTTGATGGGGCGGAAAGCGAACATGTCTTCGCCGTGAAATACGGCCTTCCCGATGAGCGCGCCGGCGATGCCGTGGGTGATGGTGTCCATTGTTGAAGCTTATCGAGTGTTCTTCAGCATTCTGAATTTTAGTGAACAAGAATGAGCGGATTTTTCTTGGCAAAGACACTACCGATGCGGAGGGCGGAGACACCTTGGCGGTCGAGTGCGGTGATGGCGGCGTGGGCGGATTCCGGTGCGATGGAGATGAGCAGGCCGCCGGAGGTCTGGGGATCGAAAAGCAAGTCTTGGTATTCAGAGGGGACGGTGGCGTCGAAAATAGCGCAATCGCCGATGAAAGCGCGGTTATTTCTCAGGCCGCCGGAGAGGTGGCCTTCGCGGGCGGCTTCGACGGCGCCTGGAAGATAGACGAAGGCGCGGTGATCGATTTCGAAAGAGACGGTATCGATGCCATGAGTTGGATCACCGAGCGCCATTTCGCGGGCGTGGCCCAACAAGCTGAAACCGGTGACGTCTGTGACGGCGTGGATGGGACTCGCGCCGGGGAATTTTTCGTCAATCTCCTGCAGGGCAGCGGCGGCATCGCGATTGAGAGTCGTCATGGCGGCGACGGCTGCTGCGAGAGATTCGGGAGTGGCACGCTCTTTCTTCAGCGCGGTGGTGATGACCCCCGTGCCCAGCGGCTTGGTGAAAAGCAAAACGTCTCCCGTGCGCGCGCCGACATTTCGCCAAATTCGATGCGGATTGATGATGCCGGTGACAGCGTAGCCGAAGAGCATGTCTTCGTTTCGAATGGAATGGCCGCCGATAACGCTGCATTTCGCTTCGTTCATTTTTGAAAGGCCGCCCCGAATGATCTGCTCGAGGATAGCGGGGTCGCCTTTTTCAGGAAAACCAACAATGGAGAGTGCGGAAACCGGCTTGCCACCCATGGCATAGACATCGCTTAGTGCATTGGCCGCGGCAATCTGTCCGAAAAGATGCGGATCGTCGACGATCGGAGTGAAGAAATCAACGGTTTGCACGAGAGCGTGACCTTCGCCCAGCAAATAAATTCCGGCGTCGTCGTTGGTGTCAAATCCAACAAGTACGTTTGGATCGGTTTGGCGTGGCAGTCCGCGCAGCACGGCGTCCAGCGTGGCCGGATTTAGTTTCGCGGCGCAGCCCGCGGCCTTTGCCATCGAGGTCAACTTCACTTGATCCGCCAAAGTGTCACCTCTCGAAATAGCATTATAGGGATGCCGGGTGGACATTGCTCGTAACATTCTGTTTCGCGAAATCCGACGACAGGTTGCGCACAAGGCTTGAACATGTTCTTATCGGCGGATGTCCTGGGACTTCGCGCTGATCTTTTTTGTGCTCGCCGTAATTATTCCGTGGCGCGGGAGATTGCGATTGAAAAAGTTAATCGCGAAGCCGCAGGTCAGCTCTGTGGAGAGGATTGCGCTCTACGCTTCGACGATTGCGTTCCAATGGTTAGCAGTCGCTGTGGTCACGTGGCGCGCCTGGGTCCATGGCTATAGGGCGGCGGAGATGGGACTGACTGCGCATAACACGACCAGTCTTATTTCAGCGGCCATCATCGGCGGCGCGACCATCGCAGTTCTTCAGTGGCTGAATTTGAGACGCATGGGACGAATTCCGGCCAAGAGTCGGGGAGTAATACAAGCCATCGCTGAGCGCGTTTTGCCGCAGTCGACCGTGGAACTGCTTCCGTTTCTTGCACTTGCAGTTACTGCCGGGCTTTGCGAAGAATTCCTATATCGAGGATTCGCCATGGCGGTTCTAGCGCGCCTGGGATCGCCAGTCTGGCTGGCGATTTTGGTTTCTTCCATCCTGTTCGGACTGGCTCATCTGTACCAGGGTCGTGGTGGATTCCTGAGCACAATGGTAATCGGCGCGGTACTCGGAAGTGGCCGTATGGCGTATGATAGTCTGGTTCCGGTGATTTTCTGGCATACGGCAGTGGACGTGGTTGCAGGAATGGCGGGTCCACGGTATCTAATTGAAAAACAAGTAGTTACCAACGAAACGCTCAGCTGAATCCGAGGAGAACATCGTTTACTGTTATGACAACTCCAGTCCCCGCCCCCCTATCCGCGGAGATCATTCGCAGAGCTCTTGCGGAATTTCAACTCTCCGCCAATGACGAGCAAGTGCTTCAAATTCAGCAATATATAAGGGTGCTGTTGACCTGGAACGAAAAGATGAATTTGACGGCGATCCGCGACCCTCTGGAGATACTGAATCGTCATTTTTGCGAATCCATGTATGCAGCAGTGGCCGTTCCTGTGGAAAACGGTCGGCTCGCCGACGTGGGGTCCGGAGGCGGATTTCCTGGATTGCCCCTGAAGATCATGCGGCCGGATTTGCAGGTCTTTCTAATTGAATCGAGCATCAAGAAGGCCACCTTCCTCGCGGAAGTGGTTCGAGACCTTGGACTTACGGAAGCAAGGGTGCTTGTTGGTCGTTATGAGGAGCTTGGCGAGGAAGTCGCGCCGCTCGATTTTGTATGTTCGCGGGCCTTGGGGGAGTTTGCCCCTTTTCTGGAGTGGGCTCGTTCGGAACAGATTGCAGCGAAACAGGTTATCCTTTGGATCGGAGCCCGGGACCTGCCGGAGATTCAGAAGATACCCACTTGGGAGTGGCGAGAGCCTATGGCGGTGCCAAACTCCTTGAGGCGACTACTGCTCGTGGGAACCAGCAAGGTCGGGAGTGTCGGCTCGACCACTTAGAAACAAGTGATTTTCACAGGCAACGTGGGTCAACAAATTCTATTACCGTTGCCTGTCTGCGAGTCAACTTCGCATGGGGTGTTGAAGGACGATGTTCCACGTGAAACATGAAACTCGGACCAACCCATCTTTTGTCCATCGCGTCGTCTGTGTTCCACCTGGAACAAATGCTTAACCTGTGTGGAGATAGCAGCGCGGCCTAAGCTGTTTGGGTAGGCCCCTCAGAGTGGAAACCCTGCAGCGGGGATGGAATAGGAGGTTGTTCCACGTGGAACAGAGCGAAGGTTGGTTCGAGAGTAAGGTTGGGAGAGTGTTCCACATGGAACATTTTGGGGGGAATTGGCGAGATTTTCACTGGCGGACAAATGTTTCACGTGAAACATCTTGCAACGTGGGGTTACATTTGCTAAATTTTCGCTGGCGAGGGACTGTTTGGCTCGAATTATTGCGGTTGCAAACCAAAAAGGTGGAGTTGGAAAGACTACAACCGCGGTAAATCTGGCCGCCTGCCTCGCTGCCGCTGAACAACCAACGCTCCTAATCGACTGCGATTCTCAGGCAAACTCGACCGCAGCGATCGGGTTCCCGAAAGATCCATCACGCCGGACGCTGTATCACATCCTCATTCTGAATGAGTCATTCGACAAAATCGTTCAAAAATCACAAGTAGATTGGTTAGATGTCGTCCCCGCCGACAAAAACCTCGCTGGAGCCGCCGTCGAGCTTGTCAATGCTGAAAATCGCGAATACAAGCTGCAGACTGCGCTTAAGGGGCTGCAGGATAAGTATCGGTTTATCATACTCGATTGCCCTCCAGCCTTGGACCTGTTGACCCTGAATGCCCTGGTAGCTGCCAGTGCCGTGTTGATTCCCATACAGTGCGAATACCTGGCTTTGGAGGGTGTGTCGGAACTGCTGGATACACTGATGCGCATCCGGCGGACACTGAATCCAAGCCTGGAAATCGAGGGGATTCTGCTGACTATGTTCGATGAGCGGACGACGCTTTCTCGTCAGGTCGCCACGGATTTGCGGAGTTTCTTTGGGACGCAGGTATTCCAAAGCGTGATTCCGCGGAATGTGCGGCTGGCGGAAGCGCCGAGTTTTGGAAAACCAATCATTTTCTACGATATTCATAGCAAAGGGGCTGAGGGCTACACCCAACTCGCCCAGGAGGTAATTGCCAATGCCGAGAAACGCGCTGGGACGGGGGCTAGGAGCGCTCATTCGGGAGCCTGAGCCACAAGCTCAGCCTGAAGTTCCTCCCATTCAACCTCAAGCAACGACCGCAAGCGGCGCAGCAGCTGCTCCTGCACGCGAGGCGGTACATCCCGGGCCTCAGCAGGTCGATATCGACCTGGTTGAGCCCAGCCCTTACCAGCCGCGAACGCGGTTTCGAGAAGAATCGCTGGACGAATTGGCACGCTCCATTCAGGCAAGCGGGATCATTCAGCCATTGGTTGTTCGACCGATCGGTTCGCGTTTTCAGCTCATTGCCGGGGAACGCCGCTGGCGGGCTGCGCAACGTGCAGGTCTAAACAAAGTTTCGGTGATTGTCCGCGAAGTGCCAGACGAACTCGCGTTGGAAATGACGCTGGTCGAGAACATCCAACGGGAAGATTTGAACGCGATTGAAGCGGCTCGCGCGTTCGAACGATTAATGGATGAGTTCCAGCTTACACAAGAAGCCGTGGCAGAGCGGACCGGCAAGGACCGCGCAACTGTGGCGAATTCAATCCGCTTGCTGAAGCTGGAGCCGACGATTCAGGATTGGATCGAGGAAGGTAAGCTCACTGCTGGGCATGGCCGGGCATTGCTTGCCGTGCAGGATTCGCAGCTCCGAATGCGGTATGCGCAACGCGGTGCACGCGGGGGGCTGACGGTCCGGCAGATTGAACGCCTGGCATCACGGCGCGCGCGAAACAATCAGGCCGCGGCTGAAATTCATGTGGACGCGAATATTCGATCGGCGCTGGAAGAGCTTCAGCGGCACCTTGGGACGAAGGTGCTCTTGCGTCAGAAGACAAAAATGCGCCCGGGGCAGTTGGTGCTCGAGTATTACGATGACGCGCAGTTGATGGGCATTTACGATCGCTTGATGAAGTGACGCTGTGATCTTCCAGACGCTGCAAGACTACTGTCCATCGGTGCAGTCGTTTCATTCGACAACTCATCTTTAATGCTGCGTTGACTTGCTCGCACACACGGCTAGAGTAGTAGTGTATTTGGGGGATTGCTATGGCATGGAAGTGGCCAAGTGCTTCGAAGAACGGCATCAGTGAAGAGTGGACAGGATTCATCGACCAAGGCGTAACGCTGGAAGGCACGCTGACGGTTACTGGAACGTTTCGCATTGATGGAAATGTGAAGGGCAACATCATTTCCGATCAGACGGTGGTGCTTGGAGAAGGCGCCAAAGTCGAAGGTCAGATCGAAGGGAATCGTGTAGTGATTTCGGGGCGATTTGACGGCGTGATTTTTGCAAAGGGACGTGTAGAGATTGAAGCCAAGGGAGTGGTCACGGGGGAAGTTCACGCGCCGTGCATGGTGATTGATCCGGGTGGGATATTCGACGGCCGGTGCCACATGCTGGCCTCTTCGGAGACGGCCTCGACGGTTACGATCCCAATCCGCGCAGTGGGGAACGGCTAAGCTTTATTCTTACTCGAATTTTTGTAGCGCAAACGCAGGACACTTCTCGATTCAACTGACTGGCCCAAATACTTCGACACCTGCTGGAATCTCCAGCTCAGCTCTAAGCGTTAAGAGTTTTCGACTGGAATTGTGGAAGCTCCAAGAAGCTTTTCGGACTCCAGAATGCCGGCCTGAATATTCGAATCCCAATCGAGATGTGGAACTTTGGATGTCTTGGCAGCTTTGTAAAAGCGCAATGCGTCAGCGGGGCGGTTGAGCTTCTTCAGACAGAGGCGACCGGCGGAAAGAAGTGACAGCAAGGACTGTTTTTCGGTCGGATAAGTTTTGGCGAGATTTTCGTATTCAGTCGCGGCACGTTGAAAGTCCTGGTGGCCCTCCGCCATTCGGCACAGTTCCAGCCAAGTTGCGGCCGGCATGCGATCTCCACCCGCATTACCGTACTCCTGAAAATCTTCCCACGCAGCCTCGGCATCCTGTGCTTTGAGATGCAGTTGACACACTTTGATCGTGGCTTCGAGGTGCGCTGGAAGGTCCTGTTTGCGCCAATAGAGCTGCCGCAGAATGGAATAGGCATCGAGGGCATCTGGTTTTGCGGCGACGTGCTTTTGGAGTATGGCGATCGCCTCGTCCAGCTTTCCTTTCTCCAGGAGTTCTGTTCCCTGGACAACGGCGGGATCGGCGGTCCAACCGATCTTATCTTCGATGACCGCGTTGGCTTGATGCTCCAGCCCTGTGCGCTGGATTACCAGGGCAGCGAGCGCGCCAAAGATGAATCCTCCAACATGGGCCCAATGCGCGACGCCGGTTGACTGTCCAAACAGACTGCCGTAGAAAATCTCCATGAACAGCCACATTGGGAGGAGCCAGTAAGCATAGGCCTTGAAGCGAACTCGGAAAATCAGCATGAACCACATCATCTCAATTTTCAGTTTTGGGAAGCGGACCAGAAATCCACCCATCAATGCAGCGATTGCACCGGATGCTCCGAGGACGGGAGCAAGGCTTCCGTGATAGAACAACACGTGAAAGAGAGAGGCCGCAATTCCTGCCAGAAGATAGAAGATGGGATAAATCACCCGGCCCCAACGATCCTCGAGGATGAAGCCCGCAAGCCAGAGAAACCACATGTTGCCGATCAGGTGCAGCCAACCGGTATGAAGAAACATAGAGGTTAGATAGGAAATGGGCTTAGGATGTGCAGGGACAAACGCATAATTTTCCAGAATTGAGTCTCTTTCCTCGTCGGCAAAGCGCTGGGTGAGTGAATCCATTTCTGCCTGGAGTTCGGCTGGATCAGTGACTCGGCGTATTCGCGCATCCCATGCGTCCTGACTTTTTCGATTCGGATCGCCGATTTGCTTCCAAACTTCTTCGGGAATTTTTTCCTGAACGTCGCTGATAAAGCGCTCGACCTCCGCTGAGGTTTTCAATTCTGGGTGCATTCCGGCGAGGAGAATCAGGTGTGTACGCACTTCGGCGCGTTCGGGTTCTTGCGCTTCCATCTTCCAGTGGGTTCCAAGGAAGATAAGTATATTGAGAGCGATGAGCGTGAAGGTGATGACCGGCCAGCGGCGGCCTTCCATGTTTTCATGGCGCAGCGGAATGAGCATGGTAGGCCCCTTTCGTTGGCATAGGAGAGAGAATTGAGCTTTTTCGAGTGTAGGGAGCGGGCTGATTGGCGGTAACTGTCCTGGAGTACAGTGCGGGTCAACTGGTAAACGTGGCGCGGCCGCGTTCGACGTTCCGCTATTGAAGAATGCTGCAGCGAGGAGTCGAGTTGACACGTAGGAAGACGCCGACTATCGTTCGACAGGGTGTTCATGAGGTACTGCGGATGAAGATTTTGGTGATTGGCGGGGGCGGACGGGAACATGCGCTGGTTTGGAAACTGAAGCAAAGCCCGCTGGTGGAGAAAATCTGGTGCGCGCCGGGGAATGGCGGTATCGCCGAGGAAGCGGAATGCGAAGCCATTGATGCAGGTGATGTTGCTGCGGTCGTGAAGTTCGCGGATAAAATTCAACCTGATCTCACAGTGGTCGGACCGGAATTGCCGCTGGTGAATGGGTTGACGGATGCGTTTCGCCAGCGGAATTGGGCGATTGTGGGGCCTTCGAAACTGGCTTCGCAGCTGGAAGGCAGCAAGATTTTTTCCAAGGAGTTTTTGGAACGGCACCAGATTCCCACGGCCAAGATGTATGGCGCGTTCGACTTCGCGACGGCAGCCTATCCGGCGCTTTCGAATGTTAGCTGGCCGCTGGTGATTAAAGCGGACGGCTTGTGCGCCGGCAAGGGTGTTTTTCTGGCGGCGAATCGCTCTGAGGCTGAGCATTTTATCCAGCGCGTGATGGAGAGGAATGAACTGGGCCCGGGCGGAAAACGGTTACTGCTAGAGGAAACGCTCGAAGGAGAAGAGCTGTCGTTCATCATTCTGATCGATGGAGAGCGTTATGGGACCCTAGTGCCGACCCGGGATCACAAACGGGTTTTTGATGGCAACGAAGGGCCAAACACGGGGGGCATGGGAGCGTATTCGACCGAGGACTTGCTTCCGGACAACTTGCGCGCAACCGTTGTCGACAAGATTGTTGAGCCGACGCTTCGCGGCCTGGCGGCGGATGGGATTCGTTATCAGGGATTTCTTTACCTTGGGCTGATGCTCACGAAATCGGGGCCGAAGGTCTTGGAGTTTAATTGCCGCCTTGGAGATCCGGAGACGCAAGCAATTGTTGCGAGAATGGATTTTGACCTGGCAGAAGTGCTCAGGGACGTCGCGGCCGAAAAGCTAGATACCTCGAAACTAAAGTGGAAACCAGGAGCAAGTGTTTGTGTGGTGCTGGCATCAGGGGGATACCCTGGGAAATTTGAGATTGGAAAGCAAATTGAGGGACTAACCAGTGTGGCAAATATTGCTGGTGTGAAAGTGCTCCATGCGGGAACGAAGCTTGACGGGGACGCGGTGGTGACCAACGGAGGGCGCGTTCTCGGCGTGACAGCGTCAGGACCGTCCCTTGATGCCGCGCTCGCTGCGGCTTATGCCGCAGCAGCACAGATCCATTTTGAGGGCGTGCATTATCGGAAGGACATCGGCGCGCATGCGACGAAACTGAAGGCTGCGGGAGACTGAAAGCATGGCGAGTGTGCATAGTCTATTTCGGGCGCCCAAGAAGCGTTTGCCGATGGAAGAGCTGCAGGAAGCTCAAGTCATGAACGACTTCGGCTTCGAGGGATGTGTGCACGCGCGGCCGGGCAGAGCGCGCCAGGTTCTGCTGGTGGACAAAGAGACTTTGGACGCCATGGATTTACAACCGGGAATCATTCGGGAAAACATCACGACAACCGGCCTAAATGTAAATAGCTTGGCGATTGGTCAGCAACTTCGTGTGGGCCGAACGTTGCTCGAAGTCAGCGAAATCTGCGCCCCCTGCGACCAGATGGAAAAAATCCGCCCGGGATTGCGCAAAGAGCTATGGGGAAGGCGCGGGATGCTGTGCCGGGTTGTCGAAGGCGGGATGATCCGTCGCGGCGACATGATTGAAAAGATTTCCTGACAATCACGGTTTTGGGGGGCGCCGAAGCGTCGGCGCGTCGGGCGGGCGGTTCTTGTCTTCGGGGATTTTTTCAACGGGTTCCGCGGGTGGAACGATCCAATCGAAACCTTCCTGTTCACTCATCTTGCCAAGGATGTAAGGAGCTTTGCCAGCAATTAAGGGCAGCACCGCTCGCATGAAATTGACTGCGTCCAGTGAAACGGTCTTTTGAGCCTGGCCGCCATGGAAATTTTCGATCACCTTGGTAAAGTGCGGATCCTTAGCGGCAAGGCCCACGATGTTCGGTTCGTTGCCTTGAATCTGTTCGGCCAATGTCGGGCCCTTCAAATCGGGCGGATAGCGGCTCTCGACGAGGGTTCGCGGGGCATGCTTTTCCGGAGGATAAAGCTGGGAGAAACGCGGGCGAAGAATGCGTGTCTGCCAGTATTCCCCGCGGGCGGCGATTTGCTCCTGCTCGATGCGATATTCGACGACCCAGACTTCCGGGCCATAGTAATTCGCACCGAAACCGATAATCACCATCTGGAAGATCGGTTCGTCGGGGGCGAAATCGAGCTTGTGGTGGAGCTGGGAAACGAGCGGGCGAAGTTTTTCAAGAAACGCGACGCCGATGGTTTCCAAGTCGGGTTCCGCTTCGCCGGGAACCGCGGCGTAGCGAGGATCTCTCGGGCCGATGTGCTGGATATCGCGATCCATTCGAATGGGTTTGGGATCGGCGGGAATGCGCCACTCGGAAGCGCCGAAAAGAACGCCAATGTGCGAGGAATCGAGATTCGTTACACGCGGTGGAATGGAATTCCGTTCGATGGGCTGATCGATCGCGGCGAAGATGATGACGTCTTTGGCGACATCCACAATGACGCGGCCACCGGCGAGATTGGCGACGATCTCGTCTTCGCGGGATTGCTCCTGCGTCAAAGCAGTAAAGGGAGCTAAGGCAGCGAGAAACAGCAGAAGAAAAGGGAGAGTTCGGCGGTGGAGAACGCCGTGACAGTTACGCGAAAATAAGGAACGACGAAACATTATTTTTCTGCCGGCATAGCTGCGGCTGCTGACCGTGCCTTGGCAAGCAGCGCGTCCAGAGCAGCACGATTGAGATATTGGCCGTTGCGAATCACGGCAAGAATCTTACGAGTGTTTGAGATATTTTCCAGAGGATTTGCATCGAGAAGAATCAGGTCGGCAGTTTTTCCCTGTTCCACCGTGCCGAGTTCGTTTTCACGGCCAACAAATTTGGCGGCGCCTTGCGTGGCGGCCTGGATTACTTCCAGGGGCGTGTAACCGGCTTGGACAAATTCGGCTAGTTCGCGATGCAGGCTATCGCCGGGAAAAACAAAAGGGTCGAGAGAGTCGGAACCGACAAGCAGAGGGATTCCTGCGCGGTGCAATTGGCCGGTCAATTTCCAATCGTTGGCCGCCTGGCGACCGAGCCATGCGGCGCGTTGTTTCATCTGCTCGTCATTGAAGGAACTACGCCATTCTTTGGCAAGCGACGGGGGAACGAAGTCCAGGTAGGGGTCGTCCAGTTTCCAGGTATCAGGATGCGAAGTGATATCGAGCGAGGCGATGGTCGGTGTAACCCAGGTGGCATTTTTCTTGAGCGTTTGAAAGAGCGCGGCGGCTCTTTCCGCGCTGAATGTGGCGTCGGCTTCGTGCGCGATTCTTTCCCAGGCTTCGGAGTCGCCTTTTTTCTCCGCTTCGACCAATTGCTTGCGCAACGTTTCTTCCTGCGAAGAGAAGGAAAGTGCGAAGGCGCTGTAAAGAAAATGTTCGATGCTGCGCATGCCGGCATTCGAAGCTTCGGCGGCGCCGATTTCGAATGGGAGATGGCCCGCAAAGGAGATGTTCTGTTTTTTGGCTTCGTCAGCGACCGCGAAGAAGGTTTCGCGGGAAGGTAGCGAAATGATCTTAATGAAGTCCGCGCCGCGCTGTTTCAGGTCACGTACGGCGGCGCGAGCTTCTTCGGCGTTCGCGACAGGAAATTGCTCGGGGGTTTTTCGCCCACCCGCGGCGAGCCAGGGACCGGAAACGTAGAAATACGGGCCGAGGAGCGATCCGGCTTCGACTTCGCGCTTCCAGGAGAGAAGCACCTCGAGATCGCCGCCCATGTCGCGGACACCGGTGATGCCGCTGGCAATGAGCACCGGGAGCAAAACGTCTTTGCTCCAGGCGGGATCGGCGTTTATGCCGGCGAGGTGAACGTGCATGTCCCAAAGTCCGGGGAGCAGGAATTTGCCGCGAGCATCGATGACAGTGGCGGCTTTATCGATTTTGATTTTTCCGGCGGGACCGAGCGAGGTTATGCGGCCGCCGGAAATGATGACGGTTTGATCCGGCTTTGGCGCGCCGCCGGTTCCGTCGATGACCGTGACATGCTGAAGTACGAGCGGAGTATCCATGGCAGCAGGGGTTACGTAGGAACAAAGTAGGATCAGAAAGAAAAGTTTTGCGAACAGCTTCACGCCACACGACCCATCCGGGCAACCCGGGACCATTGGCTTCACACTATCATAAGCGGGAGAGATGGACGGAGGAGTGATTCATAAGCTCAGTTCTAATCCTGGTTTGGCTGTGCAATCGGGTAGCGATAGGGTTCCCCGCGCGGGCCAGTTCCAGTAAGCTATAGGCTGGGATCTATGAGTGGCGGACAAATATGGCATTGAGAAAACCGAAGAGTATTAAACACAACGGAAAGACACTCGCGCAGATTCTAGAGGCGCATGAACTGTTTTTCAGCGGGAAAGACGGCGGGGCGCGGGCGGACCTGACCGGAGCTGACCTCTCCGGCGCGGACCTGAGCGGGGCCAACTTGAGCGGGGCGATTCTTCGCAACGCCAACCTCGAGAGGACGGATCTGCGCAAAGCGAAACTTCCGGGAGCGGATCTTTCCGGCGCAAATCTGCGCAAGGCCGATCTGCGCAACACAGATATGACCGAAGCAATTCTGCCGGGCGCCAATCTGGCAGAAGCGCAGGCCAGCGGAGTGGAGTTTTTCCGCTGCGACCTTTCGAACGTGAATTTCGAGCGAGCGCAACTGCGCAACGTGAATCTGCGCCTCGCCAATGTGAACGGTGCAAAGTTTTCCGGCGCGGATATGGGCGTGGCGATTCTGCGCGAAACGGATTTGACGGGCGCGGATCTTTCCGGCGTGGACCTCTCCACAACGCTGCTCCCGAAAGGCCTTACTGCGGCGCAAGTACAGAAAAAGAGCGCCTAAGGCCCGCGGCGTTGATTCGAACGCGGCGAGATATGGAAATCGGCGGCGACGCATGGTAGCCTCGCGCTGAAGACAACCGCTCCCTTCGTGAGTCCGGTGGCTACACCCATCACACAACTCGATAGTTCGGCAGTGCGCGATCGCGTGCTTGAGGAGATTCGCGCGTTGTTGGCTGAACTGGGCAGCCAAGGAGCGTTACCGCTGCTGCGCGGGGGTTCGCAGCTCGATCGTGAACTCGGATTGGGCAGTCTGGAACGCGTGGAATTGCTGGCACGGCTGGAGACGGCGTTCAGCATCCGTTTACCGGACCGTGTTGCTGCGGAAGCGAATACGCCGGATGATCTGGCGCGGGCGATTCTCGATGCGCCGGGAACGGTATTGGAAGACACGGACGCCGGCTCCGCCCTTCGGGCTTCGGTGACCACACAGAAGCTGCACCGCGAGGCCGCAGACACAGGAGTATTTTCCGCGGAGACGCTGATTGATGTGCTGCGGCATCGCGCGGTCCACGACGCCCAGAGAGCGCATCTGCTCATCACCGAAGACACCGATGGCGAGGAACGCAGCTTCACGCTGACTTTTGGCGCGTTGTACGCAGCGGCGCAGCGTTGCGCGGCAGAGCTTGCGCGGCGCGACGTGCCGGCGGGCGGGCGCGTGGCGTTGATGTTGCCGACTTCGCGGGCGTTTTTCATTTCTTATGCGGGAATTCTACTTGCGGGAGCGATCCCCGTGCCGATCTATCCGCCGTTTCGCGCGGACCGCATCGAGGAGTACGCGGAGCGGCAATCGGCGATCTTGAACAATGCAGAAGTCTGTCTGCTGTTGACGTTTCGCCGCGCGGAAGCTGTTGCGAAACTGCTGCGGCCGCGTGTGCGTTCGCTCTCGACAGTTGCCGATGCGGAAAAGCTGATTGATGCCGCGGACAAGGCTCCTCCACCTTCGCCCGGCGCTTTGCCACTACACCTTGCCGGCAGCCGCGCGCGCAAAGGCAGCGACATCGCCCTGCTTCAATACACATCCGGGTCAACTGGCGATCCCAAAGGTGTGGTGCTGACGCATACGAATTTGCTTGCGAACATCAGGGCGGTCGGCGAGGTTGTGCAATTGGGGCCGGATGACGTGGGCGTGAGCTGGCTCCCGCTGTATCACGATATGGGGTTGATCGGCGCCTGGTTAACGCTGCTGCATTTCGGCATTCCGCTGGCAGTGATGTCGCCGCTGGCTTTCCTGACGCGGCCGGAGCGCTGGCTGCTGGCGTTTCACAAACATCGCGGAACAATCTCTGCCGCGCCGAATTTTGCTTATGAGCTTTGCGTTCGAAAGATTGCCGACAAAGATATTCAGGGTGTCGATCTTAGTTCGTGGCGCGCGGCGTTGAATGGCGCTGAGCCGGTGAACCCGGAAACGCTGGACCGTTTCGCGAATCGATTTGCGAGCTATGGCTTTCGACGCGAAGCACAGCTCCCCGTATATGGGCTCGCGGAAGCGACACTCGCGGTTACCGTGCCGCCGCTGGGCCGCGGTCCGTTGATCGATCGCGTGAAGCGCGAAGTATTTGCTTCGCAAGGACAGGCCGTGCCGTGCGAGCCGAATGATGCGACGGCGATTGCGTTTGTCTCGTCGGGTGGACCGATCCCGAGACATCAAGTACGAATCGTAGATGACGCCGGAAATGAAGTTGAGGATCGCACGGAGGGATTTTTGTGGTTTCGCGGGCCGTCGGCGACAAGCGGTTACTACCACAACGCAGCAGCGACCAAGGCTGTGCTGCCGCTTGGTCCCGCGAGCGGTGAGGGCGAATACGCCTGGGTGAATTCGGGCGACCGCGCGTACCGCGCTGACGGCGAAATCTACGTCACGGGGCGCGTGAAGGACATCATTATCAAGGGAGGGCGCAATTTGTATCCGCATGAGGTGGAAGAACTGGCGGCGCGCGCCGAGGGAATTCGCAAGGGATGTATCGTAGCCTTTGGATTGTCGGACGCCGTGGCGGGTACGGAAAAGCTTGTGGTCGTCGCGGAAACGCGAGAACGCAATGCGGCGAGGCGGGGCGCGATTGCCGCCGCGGTGACGGAGCTGGTGTCAACAGGATTGGGACTGCCGCCGGATCGCGTGGAGCTGATACCGCCGGGCAGTATCCCGAAAACATCGAGCGGAAAATTGCGCCGGGAAGAAACGAAACAGTTGTATCTAGCGGGGACGCTCTCGGCATCCAAGGCGCCGGCGTGGCTGCAGATTGTGCGGCTGGGTGCGGGAAGCACATTGCGCGATCTCGCGCAGGACGTGCTCGCCGGCGCGAGGCGCGGGCTGGAGGTTCTTTACGGCTTGTACTTCGGCGTGGTGTTCCTGTTGTGGATCGTACCGAGCTGGACGATCGTGCAATTCATCAAGGATCACCGCGCGGCGGGACGTTTCACTTCCGCTGCGCTGAAAAGTTTGTTTGTACTGATCGGATGCCGGGTAACCGTGGTTGGCAAGGAATATATGGAGACGCCAGGCGCGAAAATCTATGCGTCGAATCACACCAGTTACTTCGATGTGCTGCCGCTGATGCTCGGCCTTGGCGTGCCCTACCGCTTCGTTTCGAAAATGGAAGTGGGACGAATGCCCTTCATCGGCACATTTCTGGACCAGATGGGACATCTCAAGTTCGACCGGACGGATGCGGGTTCTCGGCTGCGCCAGGCACAGCAAATTGAGGAGTTTCTGCGCAACGGGGAATCCGTTTTTGTTTTTCCGGAAGGGACGTTTACGAAAGAAGACGGTGTGCGGCCGTTTCAACTGGGCGCGTTTAAGGCGGCCGTGGCCACGGGTGCGCCAATTATTCCCGTTGCGCTTGCCGGAACGCGGAAGATTTTACGCGACGGCACTTACTTGCCGCGGCCGGGCCATGTGACGATCACCGTTTTGCCACCAATCTATCCGCGAACGGCGGGAAGCGCGAGCGCAAGCGAAGAAGGTTCGGGCTGGCACGAATTGATTCGTCTGCGCGACGCCACCCGCGATACGATTGTCCCGCATTCCGGCGAGCCGCTGCTCTAACACAAAACCACAAACACTGTTGCCGACTTCATGCAGAGGAGCCGCGCCGTGCTGCAAGACGAGGCCCCTCGCACTTTTGCGACTTACCCGGCTTGCTTCGTCGGGCCTTAGTGTTGCATGGTGTAGACCACGGTGATGTAGGTGTCGATTTCGACGGGCTGGCCGTTGAGAATTGTTGGCTTGTAGTGCCATTGCTGAACGGCGTCCAGCGCGGAACGCACCAGCAGCGGATCACCACTGACAACTTGCATGGACTGAATACTACCGTCCGTTCCGATGATAGCCCGGAGTTCTACCCGGCCTTCGCGGTGAACTTGTCTCGCCAGTGGCGGATAAACCGGCTCGACGCGATGGATGAGCATTGCTGGATCGAGACTTGTCATGTGAACGATTTGCGGCCTTGGATGACTTTCCGTCACGGGCTGCGGAGGACGCGGGCCGTTGTTCTTCCCGCCGATGTCCACGCACCAACCGCAGCCAGGTCCGTCGCCTGGTTGATTCGGTCCTGGATCGAAATCCGCCGTATCAACTTGGTTCGCTTCTCCGGCAGTGCGAACATCTGGTCTATTGGTCAGCGGATGAAAGATAAAACGCGAATCGGGGACGGTTGGCCTGGAGGTGGTGGACCGTGCGTTCCCGCGCGGCTGAGTATTTCGGTGGCCGTACGGGACCATTGGAATGAACTCTTTTCCTAACGCGATGCGCTCTGTCTTGCCGAATAGCGGGACGAGAATGAGCGCGGCAAGCACTGCACTTTGCAGGACGATGGAGATCGCCAAGGAACGGCGGCGATTCCGGATTTCGCGACGGCGCTGTTCCGGATCGCCATCGACCAAACAACCACGTAAAGAACCAAGACCGTTCTCGGATATTTCTTCGGAAACTTTTTTGGGCTCGAGAGACATCGCACACCTCCACAAAGTTTTCTGCAGGAGCGGAAGACTCTGCGGTGCTTCGGGACAGAGTTGCAGAGTTTTGCGGCGCCGACTCCCTGGAGGTTGCTCTAAATCTCCAGAAAACCGGCGCCGCGCTCGCAGGGATGTGAGGGGTAGCGCGCGTCCTCACTTCGTTGGACACCAAGGGTGGGGACAAGTTCCCCGAAGGGTGAAATCGAACCACAGGTGCCAACATTTGGGCGCCATTCAGCCCGGGAACAAGTCTAAGCCTTTCATTATTAATAACTTATACAGGCTGTATCCGAGTGCCATTCTTCTGCATCTTATCTCACGTGGACGTGGATCTAAGGAGGGCAATCCCGATGGACCGGCGTAACGTAGTCACGGTAGGTGTGCGCCGCACGGGTTGGGCTGCTCTGGACCGCGATCCGCAGCAGGACACGGTGGAATTCATCTGTCCGCACTGCGGCGCGCGGGACAAGAAAAATGCCCGGCGCGAGCGTGCCTTGTATCATTTCACGGATGGCTTCCTGCAGGATTTGCAGGGCGAAGTGACGCAATGCCATTCGTGCAAACAATCGTTGCGTGTCGTTCCGATCGTGATGTTGCACGATCAGGATGAAACGCGGCGGTTCGAAGCAGTTTTTTCCGATGAGCAGTTGGTGACTTCGAACTAATTATTTTTTATCTTCTCGTTTTGCAAGAAGAAAGGGCGCTCCGATCCGAATCGGAGCGCCCTTTTTCTATTTTACCTCGACTAATTGTTGGCGCGGGTCAGTCACGATACCGGTCGCCGTGGTGCTCGCGGCGTTCGTTACGGCGAAGGCGCTCGAGCCGCTCATACGCTTCGTGCTGTTCATTACGCCAGTGGTTCGCCTGCGAGCTGTAGTAACCGTAGCGCTCGACCGATTCATGGAGACGCCAATCGGTGTATGCAGCGCGCCGATTGCAATCGTCCCAGTCATTGGCCTTCGCACTCGGTGTGCCGGCAAAGAGCATCAATCCACCCAGTGCCGCGGTCGCCAGCGCGGCCTTGCCGAAGACGGATTTCAACAGATGCTTATGCAGTTGCATAACATCCTCCTGAGGGCGTCTTCCAGGCTGGTACGGGGTTGCGTCCTCGTCCTGCTTCTTAAAACACGAACGCGCGGAAAAGGTTGTGCAGGCTTACTTGAAGAAACAGTGCACGTTCTCGGTCAAACGGTCAGCGATCAAGATACAACCAGCTCAACGTCAATCTGAAACAGCAGCAAAATAGCCCGTTCAGTAGGCTTGCAAAAAGGTGTCTACACCCATGTGGTATTTTTCGAGGCCGGCGCGAATATGGTCGAAGGCTTCGTCTACGGTATCGGCAAACTGCAGCATCTTGTATTCGTCCTCGCTGATGGTGCCCGTGCGCACCATGGCTTTCCAGTTCAGGACTTCATCCCAGTACTTGCGGCCGTAAATGAGAATGATGTTGTGCTTAGGGAGTTTATGGGTTTGCAGGAGCGTGAGCATTTCCCAGAGCTCGTCCATGGTGCCAAAACCGCCGGGAAAAACGATGAGCGCTTTGGCGATTTGCGCGAACCAGAGTTTGCGCATGAAGAAGTATTTGAAATTGAAGCTGAGCTCCGGGCTGATGTAAGGATTTGCGAACTGTTCGTGCGGGAGCTCGATCGAAAGGCCGATGGACTTGCCACCGGCTTCGTAGGCGCCGCGGTTCGCCGCTTCCATGATGCCCGGGCCGCCGCCGGAGCAAACAACGAAGCGGCGCGGCCGGGGGCCCAATGTGAGCGACCAGGACGTCAGCTTGTGCGAAAGCTGGCGCGCTTCTTCGTAATAGCGGGACATTTCTAGCAAGCTCTTCGCGTGACGCAGGGCGGCGTGATGCTTGGTAAGTTTCGTCGCGGACATTTTCGAGGTTTTCTCATTTTTCAGACGCGTTAGCCGCGCGTGCGCAACTTCATGCGGTTCGATGCGCGCGGAGCCGAACATGACTACGGTGTCGCCAATCCCCTCGCGCTTCAGCTGCACGAGCGGGTGAATGTACTCGCCGAGAATGCGGATAGGACGTGCAGGGGTGCTCTTCAGAAAAACTGGATCTTCGTGGGGTGCTTTGGGTGCGTGTTGCGGCTTCGGTCTCTTGCCGTTAGGCATGGGGCTTCTCTCCGTATGAGCAATCATTGATTGTAGGAATCGGGGAGGCTCGCGGCAACGCCTTCCGTGGAACATGCGTCGAATCTAGTACACTCCCGTTTCGCGGGCTTTGGCTGATCTAAACTGGTGCTAGGTAATCATGCGAATTGCTGGGTTATTGATGACTCTCCTGTTCGTGCTGGCGGTCATTCCTGCCTACGGGCAGGCGCCCCAAGGGCCGCTCGCCCCCAAGTCCGGCGTTGAGCTGCAACAGGCTCCTAAGGGCATACCCCTGGTCAAAGTGCGGGTCTCCCTGGTGAATACGCCGGTGACGGTGCACAACTCCCGCGGCGAGATGGTTCACAACCTGGAAGCGGGGGATTTTCAGGTTACCGATAACGGCGCGACGCAGAAGATTTCTCACTTCGATCTGGGCGGCGACCCCATTTCCCTGGTGATCCTGGTGGAGACGAGCTCACGAATTGCTGCCCTGCTCCCCGAGGTCTACAAAACTGGGATTTTATTTACGCAAACGGTGATGGGGCCGAACGGCGAGGCTGCAGTCGTGGCTTTTAACGATTCCGTCGACAAGCTGCAGGATTTCACCACGAACAGTGACGCGATCGAACACACTATTGCGCGCCTGGGTCAGGGCACATCGGGTGCGAAGCTCTACGATGCGATGGCTGTCGGCGTGGAAATGCTGACGGCGCGGCCGCTGCCGACTCCGGACAAGCCGGGGCGGCGCCGCGTGATGATGATCCTGGCCGAAGCGACCGACGATGGAAGCTCCGCGAAGCTGGGAGAAGTCCTGCGGCAAGCACAGCTGGCGAACGTAACGATCTACAGCGTAGGCCTTTCCACCACGCGCGCGGAGCTGCAAGCCAAGCCCAAGGACACGCGGCCGCAAATTACGCCACCTGGTGTATATCCCATGCCGCCGCAGCCGGGCGTCGCACAAACGCCCAACACCGAAGCGAATCGATACGGCAACATTGACTTGATGGCCGCGGCGGTCTGGGCGGTGCAGCACATCCATGATGCGGTGAAGGAGAACGCGCTGGAGGTAGCCACTACGGCGACAGGAGGAATTCACCTTGCCACATTCAGGGACCGTTCCATCGAAAAAGCCATTGATGAAATCGGCGGCGAGCTGCACTCACAATACAGCATCAGCTACACGCCGACCGACGCGGACGTCACCGGTTACCACGAAATTAAAGTGAATGTCGTTCGAAATGACGCCAAGAATCTGAAGGTTCGCGCGCGGCCGGGGTACTTCCTTGCCGAACCTGAATCCTAGGCAACTACCCTGAAGAGTTCACAAGACGTGCTTCCAGAAAGTGGCGTCGCGAGACGCGAGGAGCGAATCTTTGCGGGCGTTCCAGCGAAGGAAATGGGGCAAGTGGGTGTGTTCCGTGTGAGCCTCGCGGCTTGCCCACACTTCATGGACCAGGAGTGCGCCTGGCGCCTCAACGGAGCGGTGCAAATCGAACCGCAGGCAGCCGTCTTCTTTTCGCGAATGGCCGACCAGCGCGCGCACCTCTGCTTCGAGAATAGTTTCCTGGCCTTCGCGAGCGCGCAACAAAACGATCAGCGTGACGGCATCCTTGGGAAGCTTCGGATTTCCCTTTGAGCGTGAGCCGTGTGAAGCCTTTTTTTTACCCGAGCGCTTAAAGGTGGTCCTTTTCGGTTTGCGTTTGGCCATGATGGCCGGGATTGTACTCCAACCAGCCAAAACTGCCAGTGGGTTCCTGCATCCAGCCAGAATTGTTTCCCTGCAGACGAATTTCTTATTTCTCGGCGAGCTTGCGGCCGGCGTTCAGGCTGTCGAAGTTGAGGATGGTGTTGAGCACCATCGAGTAGGTCCCGCGCGTCTCGCCGCGGTACACCGGATTGATGGAAAAGAGCACGATGTGGCCGCTGCCGGAGGGCATGTCCACGACGGCGGGATGCTGCGCGATTTCATCGCCGCCTTCGATCAAGCCGGAAACAAGCAGTTCCTTAGTGTCAGCGTAGCGGAAGATCACACGGGCGCGATCGGCCGGAGGAATAACGCGGTAGCCGTTGCGTCGCTGTTCATCGGTGACCGGCGGCGCTTCCCAGATCTCCGACGATTGTTCTTCGGGTGGCTCAACGCCCGGGCGGCCCACGGTGAAATCCGGATCGTCGAGAGTGCCGCGGCCGGTGGGGCGCGATTTTGATTCTGTGCCGAGACGGCGGCGGCCGCGCGCGCCAGCGATGCTGCTGAGAGAGAAGATCGGTCCGTTGTCGCAGAAGGCCGCGACTTTCTCGCCGTAGCCGTAGGCGATGGGGCTGGCCCCGTCCACGAGCCGCGTGCCGACGACGGAACCGACAATCTTCATGCGCTCCGAGTTGCGCGCGCTAAGGCCGGTGACGAGGCCGATCTCTGCAGCGAAGCGGGAAGTATCTGTCGCGGTCAGCAAGACGCCGCCCTTTTGGACAAAGACTTGCAGCTTGGCGAGGCCATCCCAGCCAAGGCCCGGGCGCATATCCTCCGTCGAATCGTTCTTGCCGACGAGGTTCGGCGTTTCCGGCGTGTTCTTCCACGGCAGAGGATTGCCCCAAGCCATGGGCATGCCGTTGATGATGGCGGTTGGCGAGGAGAAATAGCCGACGGGCGGAAACAGGATCACGTCGTACTTGGCATTGAGGTCGTCCATCTTCGCGATGGTCTGCGTGCTGATGTAATCGAAGGGAATATTGAGATCGTCGAGTGCCAGCCGCCACCAGCCCTCGGTCTGCGTGCTGAGCCAGGTATGCACAAACGCAATGCGCGCGGCGCGCACGGCGTGCGTCTTCACGCTGGGAGCGGAGCCGAGTGCGACGACTTGCAAGCCCAGATCGGCTGCCGCGCGATCGAGATCAACGCGGCTCGCGTTGCGAATCACAAATGAGCCGCGGTTGAATTTTTTCCCGCCCGATTCGAATGGCTCCTCGGCCGCTTCTACTCCCGCGTCCTTCATTCTGTAACGCAGCGTGGCGAGGGCGGGCTCGGCGTTGTTGTTGATTGCGAATACCGTGCCCTCACCTTTCACGCCACCGGCGGGGTGAATTCCCTTCACCGGCTCCATCGCGGCGTCGAGAACTTTCGGATCGGTTACGCGCGTGACTTGCACGCCGAAAAGTTCGCCAAAGGTCCAGCCCGTGTCGTCATAAGGGGATTTCTGCGGATCTTCGGGGCTCCAGTATTGATGATCGAGCAGCGCATCGGCGATTCGCGAGTAGGGCTGGTCCATTCGAATGATGTAGCTGCCCGCGGGAAACTCGCGCGTCGTTGGCGCGGGCGGAGCGGCTTTTTCTTTCGAATCCGGCTGCTTCTTGGACTTGGATTCTTTCTTCACCGGCAGCGTTACCGTGAACGCCGACTTGGCGCGCGAGATTTCCACGACCTGCTTTTGCAAAACGCGCAGTAGCTCCGCTTGCAACGTGGGACGCGGGTCATCGGCGGGAAAGACATACGCGGCAGGCCCTTCCGCAGAGGGTTTGGTCACGGAGCGCTTGGCTTTCAGATAAAAATTCTTCAGCAAGAGCTGCTTGTTCTCGTTGAAATAGTGAAGCGAAGTCAGCAGGCCTGTCTGCTCGTAATTATTGTTGTCGCGCTGCGACCAGAGCGTCTTGGGAAGCGGCGGATTCTGCCGATACCAGGTGCGCGAATACTCGTCGGGATCGAGCGTGCGCTCCTGCGTGTCCGCGCCGCCGTTGCCGAAAGTTTCATAGAGCCGGCTGATGCCGTTGTGCATCGCGGCGATGAACATCAAATAGCCGGGCGACCAGGTGTCAAAATCGCCGTGGGCGAAAACTCCGGGCATGCCTAATTTCGTCATGTCCGCCACGTTACGCGAGCCGATCATCTGCCATTCGTCCGTAAGAATCGGATCGACCCAGGCGTTGTACGGACCGTCGCCGACGGTATTGTCATAGAGATAGGGCACGGATTCGTGGAGGTCGTGGAGCACCTGCGCCTTCCAGCCGACGTAAGTGTTCAGCACATTTTCAGTGAGTTTCAGCGTGACGCCCATCGCGTCGCGATTGTTGTCGTGCGCCACGTACTTGCCCCAATAGATCAGCGGCGGATAGAAGTCCTTTGGATGGGACAGGTGCCATCTGTAGATGTCCACCATGCGATCGCGGCCATCCACTTCCACGACGGGTGTGATCAGTGTGATCATGCCTTCGCGAATTTCGCGGATGTACGGGCTTTCGTCCACGGCGAGCCGGTATGCCAGCTCCATCAGCGCGGTGGGCGCGCCGGTTTCCGGCGAATGGATTGTGCCGGTGATGTAGTAAACCGGCACGGCTTCTGCGACGAGCTTATCGGCCTCCGCATCATCCAGTTTAATCGTGCGGGGATCGGCCAGCTTGGCGAGCCGCGCGCGATTTTCTTCGATATTTTTCAAATTCTCGGGCGAAGAGATGGCCACGGCGATCATCTCGCGGCCTTCTTCGGTCGTGCCGATGGAAAAAACCTTCACTCGGGGGCTGGCTTTCTCGAGCAGGCGCATGTACCTGTAAACATCTTTGGAGTAAGGAAGCACGCCGGGCGCGCCGGCCACGTCGCCGAGCACCGCCTCCGGGGTCGGCACGGTCTTGGAGGCAGGGAGATAATTGACGAGCGGCGAAGTGAAATAGGGCGCCGTCGTGTACTTCTGAATCTTCGCGGTGTAGGCCTCGTCGACTTCCTGTTTGGGGCCACGCGCGGGAGCCGTTTCACCATCCGCCAGCGCCACGGCAGCCGAACCAAATGCGTATAACAGAAGCAGGGCAATCCTCAGGCCGGAATGGTGGCGCATTACTTTCTCCTTGGTTTTGGCGAACGCGGGATTGTAACTCACTTTAGACGCGGCAAACTCACTCTACCGGTACGGGAATGTGCGCTCAATCTGCAGAAAGAAACGCCAGGCATACGGGCGACGGCACGTGAACGACTTCGCCCGTGGGAATCAGCTTGCCGGTGGCCGCGTCGATTCGAAATTCGATAATCGTGTTTGAATTTTGATTTTCCGCCAACAGGTAACGTCCTGTTGGATCGATCGCGAAATGCCGCGGTTCTTTGCCTTGCGTCGGCACATTCTCGATATGCGTTAGCGTGCCTCTTTGCGGGTCGATGGCAAACACAGTAATGGTGTCCTCGCCGCGATTCGATGTGTAGAGGAACTTGCCACTCGGATGCCGCGTGATTTCGGCGGCGTCGTTGCGGCCCGGGAATCCCTTGGGAAGGGTAGAGATTCTCTGGAATGAGGTGGGAACAAAGTCATCGATGCCAATCATGTGGAACGCCGTAACGGTAGATTGCAGCTCACCCAGAACATACAGAATACCGCCGCTGGAAAACGCGGCATGCCGAGGTCCTGTACCTGGCGAAGGCTTGGCGGATAGATCGCGTACGGAATGCGACCAAGTGCTTTGCACCGGTCCTATCGACAGAGTGCCTTTCGTTGCATCAAATCCGTAACGTAACACTCGATCGAGACCCAGGTCCGCGACATACACGGAGCGATCGTCAAATGAAGGCTCAGTCCAGTGAGCGTGCGGACTGTCCTGGCGCTCCTTGTTGGGGCCAAGCTTGCCCTCGTCACGGACATTGGCAGTGGCAGCGATTAGCTTGCCGTCCTCGGCGATCGGAAACACCACGACATTGCCGGATGTGTAGTTCGCAACAAAAACATACTTTCCCGTACGATCGAAAGAGAGATAGCACGGGTCTTCGCCAAGGGCGGGCATCTGATTCAGTTGTGTGAGCTTCCCGCTCTTCGTATCCACGACAAAAGCGCTTACGGTGCTCGCTTTGCCTGCTTCGTTCGCTGCATACAAGAATTTCCCGCTGGGGTGCACCAACACCCACGAGGGATCCGGCGTCTCCGCCGCAACGCCCTTCGGCGTCAGCTTCCCAGTGTCCGCGTCAAACTCAAACGCGTAAATCCCTTTGCTCTCCGTCTTGGCCGTGTAGGTCCCAACGAACGCGAGATACTTGTGAGTTGTAGGCGGTTTAGCGGCCGACCCACCGATAGCCGAAAAAACAAGCGGCACGATCAGAAGTGAAAAAGCAAAAACTCGGCGTGTCATTTTCATGGGCAAGTAGTGTAACGCAAGCCGAATCAGAAGAGGGGCACGACGATTTATGCCCCACTTATTTTCCGAGGTTGCGGATCTATTTCTTCTCTTCCTCGTTCTCTTCCTGCAGAACAGCGGCGGCAGCGACCGAGTCATCGTCCTCGAGCCGCAGCAGGCGCACGCCCTGCGTGGAGCGGCCAGCCTCGCGGATTTCGTTCGCGTGAACGCGGATGACCTTGCCGTTGTGCGTGATGATCATTACGTCCGATTCCTCGGTCACTTGCAGCGTGGCGACGACGTAACCGTTGCGGTCCGTGGTCTTCATGTTGACGACACCCTTACCGCCGCGCGAAGTGATGCGGTATTCGGCCAGCGGCGTGCGCTTGCCGAAGCCCTTCTCGGCTACAGTAAGCATCAGCGTGACCAGCGAGTCTTTGATCTGCTCGTTTTCAAGTTCCTCTAGGTTCTGTGTGGTTGTCTTGTGTTCCTTGGCGATGATTTCGAAGCCCGGTTGGACCGCATCCATACTGACGACGTAGTCGTCCTTGTCGAGGTCCATGCCGTTCACGCCGCCTGCATTGCGTCCCATGGGGCGCACTTCCGTTTCACGGAAGAGGATCGCCTGGCCTTCGTGGCTGGCCAGGAAAATCATTCTCTTGCCGTCGGTGAGTTTCGCGCCGATCAATTCGTCCTTGCCGTCGAGGGTGATGGCGATGATGCCCGTCGAGCGCGGGTTCGAAAATTCCGTCAGTGCGGATTTTTTCACCGTTCCGCTCTTGGTCGCCATGAAGACGAATTTGTCCGCTTCTTCCAGGTTGCGCGCCGCGACGAGCGCGGTCAGCTTTTCATCTTCCTGGAATTTCACCAGGCTGGAAATCGCTTTGCCGCGCGTGGCCGCCGCGGCTTCCGGGAGTTCGTACACTTTCAGCCAGTAAACGCGGCCCTTCGACGTGAACAGCAAAATGTAGCTGTGCGCTGAAGCGATGAACAGATGCTCGACGAAATCTTCTTCCTTTGTCTTCGCGCCGATGCGGCCCTTGCCGCCGCGCGATTGGTGGCGATACGTGTCCGCCGCCGTACGCTTTATGTAGCCGGCATGGCTGACGGTAATCAGCATCTCCGTGTCGGCGATCAGGTCTTCGAGCTTGATTTCGTCCACCTTATCGACGATTTGAGTGCGGCGGTCGTCGCCATACGCTTTGTGCACTTCGCGCAATTCCGCGGTGATGACTTGCTTGAGTTTCTTATCGCTCGCCAGAATTTCGCGCAACTCCGCGATCAATTCACGAATGGATTTTAACTCCTTCAGAATCTCGTCGATGGAGAGCTGTGTCAGCCGGTGCAATTGCAATTCGAGTATGGCGTCGATCTGCGCATAGCTCAGCCCGAGCCCGCTGCCACGGCCTGCCGCTTCGATTTCCGGCGCTCCTTGCGCGCGGTACTTTCGTCCATCCAGCTTCACGCCTTCGATTTTTTTCGATTTGCCGTTTTCCGTGATGTTCACGTCCTGTTCGCTGAAATACTTGAACAGGTTTTCCCGGGCGTCCACGCGGCTGGAGGAGCCGCGGATAATGCGGATGACGTTATCGAGATGGTCGAGGGCAATCTGATAGCCGAGCAAAATGTGTTCGCGCTGCTCGGCTTTCTTCAACTCGAAAATCGTGCGGCGCCGGATAACATCGATGCGGTGCTCGATAAAGAGCTTGATCATGGGGATCAGGCCCAGCTCGCGCGGCTGTCCGCCAACGATGGAGAGCAGGATCATGCCGAAGGATTCCTGCATCTGCGTGAACTTGAAAAGATTGTTAAGGATAAGTTGCGATTCTTCGCCGCGCTTCAACTCGATGACGATGCGCATGCCCTCGCGCGAAGATTCGTCGCGCACGTCGGAAATGCCTTCTAGTTTTTTGGTCTGCACCAGTTCGGCAATGCGCTCGATCAGCCGCGCTTTGTTCACCTGGTATGGAATCTCCGTGATGATGATGCTTTCGCGGTCCTTAGTGGTCTCTTCGATGGCCGCTTTCGCGCGCATGGTGAAGCTGCCGCGGCCCGTTTTGTAGGCGGCCTCAATGCCTTCGCGGCCCGCGATATAAGCGCCAGTCGGGAAATCCGGGCCCGGCACGATCTTCATGATTTCTTTCAGCGTCGCGTCAGGCTTTTCGATCAGCACAATGGCGGCGTCCACGATCTCCCGCAGGTTGTGCGGCGGGATGTTCGTGGCCATGCCGACGGCGATTCCGCTTGCGCCATTGACGAGCAGATTCGGAATGCGCGACGGAAGGACTACGGGCTCTTCGCGCGTCTGATCGAAGTTGGGAATGAAGTCGACGGTCTCTTTTTCGAGGTCGGCAAGAATGTCTTCTGAGATTTTCGCCAGCCGTGCTTCGGTGTACCGCATGGCCGCCGGGGGATCGCCGTCCACGGAACCGAAATTCCCTTGCCCGTCCACCAACATGTAGCGCAGGTTGAAATCCTGAGCGAGACGCACCATCGCGGGATAAATCACCGCTTCGCCGTGCGGGTGATAGTTGCCGGAAGTATCACCGCAGATCTTGGCGCATTTGCGATAGCCGCGATTCGAAGCGAGGCCGAGGTCGTTCATGGCCACGAGGATGCGGCGCTGCACCGGCTTCAAGCCGTCGCGCACGTCGGGCAGCGCGCGCGCGATGATTACGCTCATCGCATAGTCGAGGTACGACTTGCGCATTTCCGCTTCAATATCGATCGGAAGCAGTATGGATGTATTTGTCTCGTCCGCCATTTCCCCTCGCTGTTGCTAAAAATTCCGGGCATAGGGGCGCAGTCCGCCGCGCCCTACTGGCAATCTCTACTTCTTGGCCTTCTGTTCCAGCACGAACGCCTTCACCCTGTCGAAGGCATCCGCCGTATTCGTAAACCGCCGCGCCGCAAAATATTCTTCGAGCTGCTCCAAGAACATATCGCGTTCAGTCTCGCCCGCAAATTCAATCGCAACGCCACGCTCGTTATCCGGTGAACTTGTCGGCGTCGCGTGAAATTCGCTGCAGGCTAACCCCCGCAGCCCCGGCAACGTCGTCCATCCCAATTGATAAAACACTGGCTAAATATCCAGGTTCACAACTTCGAGCGCGTTGTCCTCGATAAATTTGCGGCGTGCCTCGACGTTTTCGCCCATCAGCGTCGTAAAGATATCCTCTGCCGCGACGGCGTCTTCGAGCTTCACCTGCAGCAAGGTACGCGTGTCCGCGTTCATGGTGGTGTCCCACAGCTGCTCGGCGTTCATTTCGCCCAGGCCCTTGAACCGTGTGATAGTGAAGTCTTTTTTAGCGTCTTCAACAACGTAGTTGAGAACATCAGTGGCCTTTTCTTTTGTCACCTTGTCGCCATTGCGCGCCACGGTGAATGGCGGATGATTGAATTCTTCGATCTGCTTCGCCAAACCCCGCAGCCGCTTGTACTCCGCAGTGGAGGCCACCGCCCAATTAATTTTCTGACTATGAGGCGGGCCAAACTGGATTTCGTACAGGCTGTGTTCTTCGTCGAAGACAATCTTGCCTTCGATCTTCAATTTGGTCTTTTCCAGTTGCTTCAAAAGCTTTTCCAGCGCCTTTTTGTCCTCAAAGTCCGTCTTCTTCTCGAGGCCGCTTTCCACCAGCACTTCGACAAGCGCCGGCTCGCGCAGCCTGCGGCCAAGCTTCGCCGCGGCAGCTTCATACTCTTGGACATTCAGCAGAAAGGAAGTCAGCCGCGCGCCTTCGAGATTCACGCCTTCTTTAGCCTTCACGACGTGGTCTTCCGTGGCGCGTTTCATCAGTTCGCGCGCAAATTCACGATCGTCACGAATATACTTTTCTGTCTTGCCGCGCTTCACGCGGTATAGCGGCGGTTGCGCGATATAGATGTGCCCGCGCTCGATCAATTCCTTCATGTGACGGAAGAAAAATGTCAGCAGCAGCGTGCGGATGTGGCTGCCGTCCACGTCCGCATCGGTCATCAGAATAATTTTGTGATAGCGCAGCTTTCCGGCGTCGAAGTCATCCTTGCCGATGCCGGTCCCGAGCGCCGTGATGATGGCGCGAATTTCCTCGTGCCCCAGCATCTTGTCGTAACGCGCCTTTTCGACATTAAGGATTTTGCCCTTGAGCGGCAGAATCGCCTGGTACTTACGGTCGCGGCCCATCTTCGCCGAGCCACCGGCCGACTCGCCCTCAACGACAAACAACTCACACCGCGCGGGATCGCGCTCCTGGCAATCGGCGAGTTTTCCAGGCAAGCCGCTCGAATCCATGGCCGACTTGCGGCGCGTCAGTTCGCGCGCTTTTCGCGCAGCCTCGCGGGCGCGAGCCGCTTCGATGCACTTGCCGATAATTCGCCGCGCCACCGTCGAGTGCTTGTCGAACCATTCGCCGAGTTTTTCATTGACCAGTTGCTCGACGTCGCCCTTGATATCGCTGTTCAGCTTGCCCTTGGTCTGTCCTTCAAACTGTGGCTGCGGCAAGCGTACGCTCACGACGGCGACCAGTCCTTCGCGCACATCGTCGCCGGTAATCGTCACTTCATCCTTCTGTTCCTTCAACATGCCCGCTGCGGAAGCGAAGTTGTTGATCGAGCGCGTCAGCGCAGACCGGAAGCCGGAGAGGTGTGTGCCGCCATCCACCGTGTTGATAGTGTTCGCAAAAGCAAAAACGTTTTCGCCATAGGTATCGTTGTACTGCAGCGCGATCTCGATTTCGACGGTGCCGCGCTTCCCTTCGATGTACACGGGCGAATCGTGAAGCGTCGCTTTTCCGCGATTCAAATGCTTCACGAACTCCGTGATGCCCCCGGTAAACTTGAATTCCGCGGCCTTTTCCGTACGCTCGTCCGTAAGCGTTATTTTCAAGCCCTTATTCAAAAAGGCCAGCTCGCGCAAGCGCTGTGACAGGGTGTCGAAACTGTAGACGGTCTTCTCGAAAATCGTCGGGTCGGGATGGAAAGTAACTTTGGTTCCGGTTTTGCGCGTCTTTCCGGTCTGCTTCAGCTTGTTGGTGGGTTTGCCTTTTTCGTAAGTCTGTTCCCAGACCGCGCCATCGCGGGAAATCTCCAGCTCTAGCCAATCGGAGAGCGCGTTTACTACGGAAACGCCTACGCCATGCAAACCGCCCGAAACTTTATAAGTGTCGCTGTCGAATTTTCCGCCGGCGTGCAATACAGTCAGTACAACTTCCGCCGCGGGACGCTTCTCCGTGGCATGCATATCCACGGGAATCCCGCGACCGTTATCCACTACGGTGACGGACTCGTCGGCGTGCACGGTGACATTGATTTCGTCCGCGTAGCCGGCCATGGCTTCGTCGACCGAATTGTCCACCACTTCCCACACCAGGTGGTGCAGGCCCATTTCGCCCGTCGAGCCGATGTACATCGCAGGACGCAGCCGCACGGCCTCCAGTCCGCCGAGAACTTTGATGGACTTCGCGTCATACTTGTGGCCGCCCTGCGGCGTTCCGCCTGCGTTTTCTTTGTCACCCATGTCGTCTCCCGGACTGCCGTCCCTGGAAAATCCCGTTGTAGCAAGACGTACCGCGAGGTACGTGGCGCGAAAGCGCTCCCTTGGCAAACTTTTTTGAAGCGAGGAAAGGCGTGTTCGAGGTATACCGCGTGTATCGCCTTACCCTTTGATTCCGCTCGCATGCGAACGGAACTCGTAGGGTTCCTGCTCCATCCCATCTCGCGCAGCGAGACGTGGCGAAGACTTAGTTTTCTCCAAGCGATTCCGGCGCGAGGCTCCTGGCGCAGAGCCTGCTTTGATGCGCCGTTCCCGATTAGTTGGCGTGCCCTAATTCTGACCAACACGGGCCTATCTGGAGGAAACCAAACTGTGAATCAACAACACAAAAAGTGTACTCGATTTGAGGACTTTTCTCAAGAAGGAGAGTTGTCTTTCTTGTGGAATAAACCGTTTATTTACTTAATATTAGAAGGATTCAAGAACCTGAATTCTAAGAAAACGAGGGCTTTCTTAGGTGCGCGCTTGGGACCGTACTTTTCTTCAGTTTCACGTCGTCAGATGCGCATAGGCATGATGATGTAGCGATAACGGTAGGACTCGTCGGCGAGCGGGCGCATTTGGCCAGCGGACTGTTCGTCCTTCAGCTCGATGCTGATCGGACCATCGGCAGCAGCGGCAAGAAAATCCAGCATGTAGCTGGAATTAAATCCGATGGCGATGGGATCGCCCTTGTATTCTTTCTCGATATTTTCTTTCGCTTCGCCGTATTCCGGGCTCGAAGCGGAAATTTCGATGCCTTCTTTCGAAACGGCCAGCTTCACGGCGTGCGAGCGTTGATCGGCAAGTTGAGAAACACGGCGAACCGCGTCACTTAATTCGCCACGGTCAATGACCACGCTCTTGTTGTTGTCGCGCGGCAAGACTGCTTCGTAGTTCGGAAATTGCCCGGTGAGAATGCGCGAAATCAGCAGCCGGTGGCCCACCTGGAAAAAGAGATGGCTTTCGTCTTTCGCAAATTCAATGTGCGCTTCGGAGCCTGCGGCGCTGGATAATTTTTCAACCTCATCCATGGCCTTCTTGGGAACCAGCACTCTTACTTCCCCATTCAGCCCCGCCAGCTTGTGATCGGTCTCCGCAAGTGCCAACCGGTGGCCGTCCGTAGCTACCATCGCCAGCGTATCCGGCTTAAGGATCAGCATGCCCCCGTTCAGCGTGTAGCGCGACTCTTCCATGGAAATTGCAAATTTCGTCTTGCCGATGAGGTTTTCCAGAATCGCAGCGGGAATTTTCACCAGTGTGTGCGGCATAGCCGGCAGCGCAGGAAAATTTTCTTTTGCCATCCCCACGAGTTTGTATTTCTTCTTGTCACTGACGACTTCCACCCAGTGATTCTCGAGAAGTTTAACCTTGATCTCGCCTTCGGGCAGCAGGCGGACGAGCTCCAGTAGTTTCTTCGCGGGAATGGTCCCGGCGCCCTCTTTCTTGATCTTGGCTTCGCAAGACGTGCGAATGCTCAACTCGAGATCTGTCGCGGTAATTGTCAGGTGGCTTCCCTTGGCCTCGACCAGAAGATTCGACAAAATAGGGATGGTGGTCTTGCGCTCGACAACACCCTGTGTCGTCGAGAGTTCATTCAATAGCGCTGATTTTGTAACGCTGAATTCCATCGATTGATGTTCCTCGCGTGCCGTTCCAGGTGCGGTCATTTTGACGTTTCCTCAACTAGGGCGGGGGCCAGCGCCCTATCTCGCCGCAATTCCACGGCTGTCGTACTGTACTCGCTTTTTGACAAAGTATAAAGTCTGCAACGCATTTCTCACTGTGGAAATAGGTGGGAATACCTCCAACCACTCGCGTGCGTCACCAGAGTCTAAATTCACATATTCACAAGTACAATCATCACAGCAAGTGCTTTCCTAAACTTTTAAGCTCCATAAAGCTTGTTGTTGTGATGAGTGCTGTGGAACTGTGGAAAGCATGGCAACCGTCGCTGTGCTGGCTACATACGGGAATGATTGCCAAGTGGCGTTTTGTGAGAATAGTGGAAAACGCGGCCCTTCTTCAGCGTTCCAGCTCTCGACTCAACAATCCGTCCTCGTTATTCAACACGTTCTCCGCACTTTTTCCAATTCATCTCCACAGCGTTTAATGGGTTGCGATCAAATCGGATTACTAGAATGGGATGGACTAAAGGAGATTACTGCAGAGCATCCATCAAGCGGGTAATGGTGCGATTTAAATCTTTATCCGACCGGCGCAACTCTTCAATCTTGTTGATCGAGTGCAGCACGGTTGTATGGTGCTTCCCGCCGAATTGGCGGCCGATCTCGGGAAGCGATGCGGTCGTCAACTGCTTGACGATGTACATTGCGACTTGCCGCGGAAAAGCGATCGCCCGCGTGTTGCTGCGGACTTTTAGGTCTTGCTCGCGCAAATTAAAATGCTCGCTCACACGCTTTTGGATGAGATCGATGGTGACGCGCTTCTCCTGGGAAGCGATGATGTTTCGTAGCACCTGTTGCGCTGTCGCGAGCGAAACCGAGACACCTGTTAGTGAAGCGTAGGCCATCAAACGTGTCAGCGCGCCCTCCAGCTCGCGCACGTTGGACTTGATCGCCCGCGCAATGTATTCCGCGACATCGTCCGGCAGGCTGAAGCGATCGTTCTCCGCCTTCTTCTGCAAAATCGCAATCTTGGTCTCGAGGTCCGGCGGCTGGATGTCCGCGATTAATCCCCATTCGAATCGCGAACGCAGCCGCTCCTCGATCGAATTGATCTCCTTCGGCAGGCAATCCGACGAAATCACAATCTGTTTCTGCTGCTCGTAAAGCGCATTGAACGTATGAAAAAATTCTTCCTGCGTCCGTTCTTTCCCGGCGATGAACTGAATATCATCCACCAGCAACACGTCTACCGTGTGAAAGCGGTCCCGGAAGCTGATCATGCGGTCAAACCGCAGCGAATTGATCACTTCGATGGTGAACTTTTCCGCGCTCACGTAACTGAGCCGCATCGCGGGATTCCGCTTCTTGATCGTGTGACCAATCGCGTGCATCAAATGCGTCTTGCCCATGCCCACGCCGCCATACAGAAACAGTGGGTTATAAGCCTTGGAAGGCTGCTCGGCTACCGCTCTTGCGGCGGCATGTGCGAATTCATTCGATTTGCCCACAACAAACGTGTCGAACGTATAGCGCGTGTTCAGTTGGTGGTCGCTGCTCTCAAAATCCAGTTTCGCCTGCTTCACGCTGGAAACCACCGGAGCGGCCTGGACCGGCTCTTCCTCGGTGCAGACGTACTGTACCTTCATGCTCGGTGTGCCGAGCTCGTGAAAGACGGCCTTGACGATATCGCCGTAGGTCCGCGTGAGCACTTGCCGGAACACCGCGCTGGGAATCTGCACGAAAAGGGTCTCCCCCTCGGCGCGGTTCAACCGCGTGGGCTGGAACCAGGTCGTGTACGTGTTGATGCTGACCCGGGACTTGACCCGTTCTAGAAATTTGTCCCAGGAGTTGGCTCCTTCACGCTCGCGCCCAGGTTGAGTTGCTGTTGTCATCGGAAGAGAAAAGAAAATCCTATGCTATTTCCACAGATGTGCAAAAGCTGTGGAAAGCGGGTTTACTTGCATCTTTCTGCAGGCTTCGGGATTCTTACCCGCGCCGGAACGTTGCGCTTTGCCCCTGTCGCTCCGCGCGCGGCCCGTCTGAACTTGCCGGCCCACGTACCGCCGCTATGAGTCAGCGCGGGATTGTCTCTGATTGGTGCGTAGGGGGCAAGCGAAAAGTGTGCGAAGGGGTTCACTGCCTTTCACACACCATACACAGTTTTTCCACAAGCACAAAGATTGTGCAAGTGGCCGCTGCATCACTCATTTTCGCGGGATATTCAACTAAATTTTCTGATGAAAAACAATTCTTAGACAAAATTCACGCTATCTTGCCTGAGGAAAAGTCCCATTATTGTGGACTTTTTTTTGCCGGCCGGTCGAATTCATAGATGCCCAGCGGATCGTTTCCCATAATCAGGTGGTCTTTCTCCACCAGAATTGTGTTTACTTCCAGCCGCGCTCCTTCCGGCGTGTAAAGCTGATAGCTCGCGCGCCGGTTTCCTTCCTTGTCAAAATGCAGGAGCGTGTTGTGCAGCGCCATCCAGATTTCCCCGTTTGTGCGATCTACACCCACGGCCGTAAGGATGGGTTTTAGCGTCGGCGGTTCGCCACGCCTTTCCTGCCGCTCGATCTCCTTGCGCGCCGCCTGCGCCGCCGGCCAGGCCTCCAGTGCCGTGTATTGAACGTCCTGCCCGGCGTATCCGACCCGGTCATATTGCCGCACGGTTGGTTCGGGCATATAAACGAACGCATAGTAAAGATGCCCCTGGGCATCGGTGGCCAGCTCCCCGATATTCAGGTACCGATTTAAGTCCTCGCGCTCCGTAAGCGGCTCCGGATCGCCGAACTCCCGCACATCTCGTCCATTCTTATCGAATACCATCACCAGGTGCTGTTCCCGCAGAGTTCCGACCGCCACTTCTCCTTCGGGAAGAGCCGCCACGGAAATCGGATTTTTCACCGGTATGGAACGCAGCAGCGCGCCTTCGGGCGAGAAGACCTGGACCAGGTTTGCACCGCGGTCCGCCACGAAGATCTTCCCTTCCGCATCGGCGTCGCAATCCTCCGCGAACGTGATGAGGGCACGACTACCCTTCGCCGGCAAGGGAGCTGCCGCGAGTTCTCCGATGGAAAGGATTTGCTTGCCCGCGGCGTCAAAAACGATCAGACCCGGCGACGGCGAAGCCAGCACGTACAGTCGCCCGTCTGGCCCACGCTTCACCGTCCGCAATCCGGGGCCAATGCTCGGAAGAATGCGGCGCGTGGCCGTAAGTTCGCCTTCCTCCTGAGCCACAATGCTCCCAGCCGCACACGCCAACAGACACAACACCGCAAGAATTCTCACTCGTAGTCCCACCCTTTTATCTGAATCCTAAGATTACTATGGACGTGCGCAGGTTGCCCTGCGTTGCAGGCAGTTCTCGTGCAATCTAGTCAATACGGAAGCGCAGGCGTTCGATAGCGCGCGCGCGCAGCCGGCCCGCGGGATTGCGCGGACCCTCGTCGTCGGTTTCGACCAGCACGCAGTTCATCTGCACATCGCCGGAAGCGACTTCGAATCGCGCAGGCAACCCATTCAGAAATTTTGTAATGATGCCGTTGCCGTCCATGCCAATCACCCCGCCGTGCGGTCCGGTCATCCCCACATCCGTGATGTAAGCAGTGCCCTGCGGCAAAACTTGCTCGTCGGCCGTCGCCACATGCGTATGCGTGCCGACTACCGCGGACACGCGTCCGTCGAGATAACGGCCCATGGCGATTTTCTCGCTGGTCGTTTCTGCGTGCATGTCCACGAATACAAAGGCCACGTCCGCTGGAATTTTCGCCAGCTCGCTATCGGCTTTGCGAAATGGATCGTCGATTGGCGTCAGAAACACGCGGCCCTGCAGATTGAGCACCGCATATTGCACGCCGTTCTTCGCCGTTCCAACGTAGAGCCCGCTCCCCGGATTGCCGTCCGGAAAATTTGCCGGCCGCAGCAGCCGCGGCTCGTGCGGCATGTACTCCAGAATCTCCCTGCGGTCCCAACTGTGATTTCCACCGGTGAGCACGTCGATTCCCATTTTCAGGAGTTCTTCCGCCAGGCGCGGCGTTATCCCGAATCCCGATGCCGAATTCTCGCCGTTGGCGATCACCAGGTCGACCTGCTGCTGCGCAACAATGTCCGCAAGCCGATCGCGCACGATCTGCCGTCCCGGTGACCCGACGATGTCTCCTACAAAAAGTACGCGCATGCCCTCTTTCTCGCCGCAAAACAAAAAACGGAGCGGACTGCTTGGCCGTGGGTAGCTAGGCCGTGAACCTCTGAAATAGTAGGGCGCCACGAGCCAACCGTTAGGCTTTCCTGCCCCGCTCGCGTGTCTTCCTCATTCCTCCCGAAGAGACCCGCCAGCGGGACAGGCCGTGCACACGGGCTGTCTATCCGCAGCACCTCAGAGATTCGTCATTGGTTCAAACAGCTTTCGCTACCGCACCTGCTTCGAAGTACCGCTCCGTCTCCATTGTATCCAACGTGCCAAAGCGGCGTCCAACCGCCTCCCTGCTTCTCGGCCTTTCATGAAATGGATTTTTTCCTGCAAACTCCACCACCCGAGTTAGAATTGCCACCAGTATTTTTGGAGACGGACTATGCGCCTGCGCCGAAACTTCGCCTTTATTCTGGTCCACTCTGTCATCATCCTTGTCCCCTTGGCCGCCCCGCACGCATCCGTTGGCGCCTCTCCCTCTGACCAACTCGGCAAAGTCGAATTCCCCACAAGTTGCGCCGCCGAAGCGAAACCGATGATCGAAAAAGGCCTCGCGCTCTTGCACTCCTTCCAATACACGGAATCCGGGAAGACCTTTGCTGATGCTGCAGCTCGCGACCCGAAATGCCCCATCGCGTATTGGGGCGAAGCCATGGCTCTCTATCATCAACTCTGGGATTTTCCAGACGATAAAACTCTCAAAGAAGGCCGCAAGGACATTGAGAAAGCGCAGAAGCTTCACACCGCGCACGCCCAGGAACAGGGCCTCATCAACGCCGCCGCCGCTTTCTATCAGAAAAAATCCAATCTGTCCCACGCCGACAGAACCCAGGCGTACTCCTCGGCGCTCGCGCAGTTGCACGCTCAATTTCCCGGCGACGTGAATATCAGCGCCTTCTATGCGCTCTCTCTCGTCTCCCTCGCCGATGAAGATGTTGACACCACCGCGAATCTGCAAAAAGCCATCGCCATTCTCGATCCGCTTCTCCAGTCGCACCCGGATCATCCCGGCGTCGCCCATTACCTGATTCACGCAACAGATAAGCCGGAGTTCGCGGCCCAAGGCCTGCAAGCTGCGCGCCGTTACGCCGCCATCGCACCAGACTCCGCGCACGCCTTGCACATGCCCTCGCATATTTTTGTGCGCCTCGGGCTTTGGCAGGATTCCATCACTTCGAATATCGCCGCGAACGCCTCTGGCGCTCACGCCGCCGAAATGCACCTGGCCGAAGCTCACTATCAAACTCATGCTATGGATTTTCTAAGCTACTCCTACCTCCAGAGCGGCCAGGAAGCCAAAGCGCGCGAAGTCATCGAGCACACGGACCACGTGGTTGGAGCCAGCGACCAAAGCAAGGCCGAACATCGCGCCTATTTCGCCGCGCGAACCGCTCTCGAGCTGCATCGCTGGAAAGAAGCCGCCAATTTGCCGGTTGCCGCCACGCACAAAAACTGGGAGGACACCACCTACTGGGCACGCGCCATCGGGGCCGCACGCAGCGGCGATGTGCCCGGTGCGGAAGCAGACGTGAAGGTACTCACCGAACTCGTCGCCGATCGTGAAAAGCGCGCGAAGAAAAACGGCTACAACGTCTCCACGGAGAAGGCCACCGATCTCCGCGAAGCCGAAGCCTGGCTGGCCTTCGCCAAGGGAAAAGTGGATGAAGCCCTTCAAGAGCTCCGCGCCGCCGCCGATCATCAAGACAAAGACGGTGGCGAATCCGTCGGCATCCCCGCGCGCGAAATGCTCGCCGACATGCTCTTGGAACTCAAGCGCTCCAAGGAAGCCCTCATTGAGTATAAGACGGACATCAAGAACGCGCCGAATCGCTTCGACGGACTTCTTGGTGCTGCCCGCGCAGCCCAGGCCTCTGGGGACGCCACCGTGGCGCAATCGTTCTACACGCAGCTCGCCTCGATTTGTTTGCCGGGCGCCGATCGACCCGAGCTCGTGGAAGCGAAAACTTACCTCGCGCAGAAATAGCGGGTCTGCGATCATTTTTCGCAGTCGTGCTTGGAGTTCGCACGTTCTTGCTGTGAAATCACTTGGAAGTTTGCAGACGTTCTCGAGATCAGTCGACGAAATCGATGACCGCCCCTTCGCGGCGGTCCAGGAATCCGGCGAACGACCCGAAGTTCGGCGCAGTCACATTGTTATACACGGCGTTATAATTACCGTGATTGGTCACATTCAGAGAGTAGACACCGAGGCGCACGTGATGTTCTTTGCCCTTTCCATGGCCGAAGCCAAGAAAAGGAATGCGGAATTGCCGGTATAGCTTCACGTCCAGAGTGAAAAACGTCGCAAAGTTCTGCCCGTTGGGTGTCCCCACGTAGTTCTGCAGCGTATCAATATTGGAGTACGGGTAGCCGGTATGCACGTCGGCGATAGGACTGAACTTGAAGCCTTTCGGCAAGGAAAAAATTCCCCAGGTCACCACGCGGTTGGGTATGTCATACGGGAGGATGCCGTACACGTTGGGGCGAATCACGGGCTGCTGGAAAGGAATGAACACAGCCGAGAGATTGTTCAAATCTCCGCGTGTGCGGCTCCAAATGTAGGATGCATTCACCTCACTGTGGTGAAAGGTGAAATGCACGGTGCTTTCCAGCTCGCGGTAGTGCGATGAGCCCGTGTTCGTGAGTCCCAGAAAAGATTGTGCACCCGGCACAGCCGTGAAAGGATTCACGACCAGAAGGTACGTCGTGTGGCTATCAATGTAACCGACACGAAACAGCACATTCTTCCGCAACGCGTGTTCTACTCCGACACTCCACGTCAAATTGCGAGGGGTCGTACTCGGCTGGCTTGGAAAGGCGCTTGTACTCAGTGGGTTCAACCCGCCGACGTAAGCGTTCGTGTAAGTCACTGGAGGCCCGCTTGGTAGGCCTGCCGTATCAAACGGCGTGATTACGCGAGTAGGATTGGCTGCAAAGTCTCCCGCCAGAAGCGGTAGCAAGCCATAGAACAAGCCGATGCCTGATCGAATAACGGTCTTACCTTCTTTGCCAGGGGAGTAGGCCACACCGGCACGCGGGGCCACCGCTGCCGACCAACCTTGCCCTTCACTCGACAACCGCGCTCCCAGATCGACAGCCCAGTGGGAGTTCATCACCCAATGATCCTGGATAAACTCGGCCACAGCCGTGTCCGATGTACTCTGCGGCGGCCCTAGAAGAAAAGTAATCTCTTCCGCCAGCGTCCCATCCTGGCGATGGATTTGTATCGGATGTGAACTGCTGACTCCGGTATAGGAGCGATAATCAAAATCCAAGCCGACGTGAAGTTCGTGGCTGCCGAGCCATTTTTTCTGGGCAAATTGGTACGCGGAGACCAGTTGGAATTCCTTGCCCTGGCGCGACCATTTGTTAAAAAAATTTCCACCCCACCCTTGAGGTGTGACGAGCATGTCTGCTGATCCCTGGCCATGTGCATTGCTGTCGAAATAGGTGTACTGCGCAATGGTGCTGAAGATGGCGTTGGACTCGAACTGATACCGGTCCGTCAGACCCACGGCTATCCCTTTTTGGTTCAGGTCGTTCGAGGCTGGCTGAGGAACGAGTGCGTTGATATCCGCGTGCTGTGTCCGAAGGGGAAACGCGTTCACCGTGAGCGTCAGCACATGTGTCTGGGAAAGGATCGCCTCGACGGTCGTAAATGTGTTGAACCCCTGTTTCTTGCTGATGTCATAGGGCCAGGGCAATCCGCGCACCGTGCGCTTTTTCATGTCGTACTGAAAAATCTCCGAAAAGAGCAGTTTGTGGGCAATCAGCGGCCCGCCAAAGTCCAGCCCTGGCGTCGCCTCCTGGATTCCAACCATGCTTCCATTCTTCCCAAGCACGGAAGGAATGAAACTCTTTAGTCTGTAGTTCCACTGATCGTCGGGGGGTTTGGTTTCCACCGTGGTCAGCCCGCCAGTGAAACTTCCAAGGCCCGCATTGTACGGTGTCTTGTAGACCGCGAAGGACTGCACGGCGTCCGTCGGCACGGGCACCGCAAAACTTCCGGTCACCGGATCAGTGGTCCTCGCGGAGTTCACCAGCAACAAGCTCTGATTCTCGTCCGCTCCCTTGAAGTTCAGTTTTCCATCCTGTGTTTTTACTACACCGGGAGTCACGGGAAGGACTTCCCGAATTTTTTCCTGGGCTGTCGGAAGAGAAATCAATTGGCGCTGCGTAAGATTCACGGTCGGAGTTGTCGCGCTCTCTGTCGCTATGGTCTGAGTTTCTTCGCTGACCTCAACTTTTTCCGCGACCGTCTCCAGCTCCGCCTGGATATCCTGGACCGTAGCCTGCCCCGGATTCACCGAGACGGATTTTGTGAACGGTTTGAATCCCGGCTGGTTGATCGAAATTGTGTAGGTTCCCGGCTGGAGGTCCTTGAATTCGTACTTCCCTGCCTCGTCCGTGTCCGCGGTAAGGGGGCTGCCATTGGGTTCCGGCGTCAACTTTACGGTAACTCCCGCAAGGCCACTCGAAGTGTTCTCTTGCAGGTTGGTCACGGTGCCATGAATGGATCCTGGGCGCGGTTTATCGTTGCTGGTCTGAGTCGTCTGCCCAGCCGCCGTAACTGTTGCGATCAAGATCGCACACGTAGCCGCAGTCTGCCGTAACCAATTGTGTGACCAGCGATGTGACGCGGTGCTCCCGACGTATAAAGGGGCGTTTTTACGAATTGCCAGTCGAAATAAACTCATAGTTTTGTCTAGCCGAACGCCAATTAGGGATTATCTCGCCAGTGGTCCCGTTGGAGTCACGACTATCGCAGGCACTCTTGTCCTGCCAGTGAACATGCCCCTCTCCCTTGATTTCCACCCGTGGGCTTTGAAAGGAGAGTGCCAACTTCAGCTTGCTCAGCCCAGCTTTCCAGATCATTCGCTTTGGATGCTTCACGCCGCCTGTGCGGGTGCCTGACTTGAAAACCGGCTCAACCCGGCGGTCGCCGCTTCGAATTCTTCCGGGGCCTCCGAGAGGTCCTATCCTCATGGAGACGTCCTGCATTTTCATACACTTGCGTCAGAAGGGCCCCAAGGTGATCGATATCAGAGGTCTGGATTCCCTCTAGGAATTGCCCCCGGATCTCTTCAAAGATGGCCCTGAATTTTGGCGCCAGCCGGTGGCCGAACTTCGTCGCCTGAATGATTTGCAGCCTGTGGTCGTGCCGATTTCGGATGCGGGTGAGAAGCCTGGCCGCCTCGAGACGGTTAACGAACCGCGTTATCTTCCCTTTATCTCTTCTCATCGCCTGGGCCAGTTTTCCAGCCGAAGTTTCGCCTGCCTCCACGCAGCGAAGCAGCACTGCCGCTTCCTGCGCGGTGATTCCGAATTGCAGGAAGCAGCGGTCAAAGGTTGTTTGCAGTCGTATGCTCGTTCGAAAGAGCAGGGATATCAGGTCTTGGCCACGCCATTCCCTGATACTGAAGTATTTCCTCTCTAGCTCGGCACTTTCTCCAAGAGGATTCGGCACCAACCTTTTAGGCTTCCTGGTCCTGCCAGCCGCTGACGCCATCGTGAAGACCGCCATTTCTCGAGACCTAGCGTCTAGAAATGAAAGCCGAGTTCGGCCGTCAAGGCACGCGGCGTTACGTAGTGTGTCCCGCTGAACGTGGACAGGAAGTTGTATACCGCAGTCTTGTTCGCAACGTTGATCGCCGTGAGCCGGGCACTCCACTTAAAACGGTCGCCGTGGAAAAGGTTGTCGTGCCCGATGGCCACGTCAAACAAGCTGCGTGGAGCCACGCGCGGCGGATTGTGGTCGTCATTCTCAGTCCCCGGAGCCGGTATCTGCAGGAATGTGGATCCGTACTGCGATGCAGGACAGAGGGAGTTGGGACTGATAGGCGTAGTAGGCGTTGCGTGAACTGACCCGCAGAAGAGGCCCGCCTGAAACTGCTGGTCTGCCGTCAAGATCGACGCGTCAACGACCGTATCGCTGCCTAGTGGACCGTTGTTGCAGTTGCCCCCCGCACAAGGCACTGGGCCGGCCACGAGACCGCTGTCGTATCGCCAATTGAAGCCAACCCACGGCCCGCGTTTCAAGAACTGGTATTGCATGTGGGCCGTGAGATTAAATTTCTCGTCGTGGTCGATACGGAACACCGAGAAACTCCCCGGTGTGACGGGGACCGCACCGACCCCGCCAATTTGTGGAGTGAAGAATCGAGCGGCCACGCTGGACATTACGACGAGCGCTGTTAAACCGTGGTAATTCGGCACATTCGCCCGGATGGCATAGCCAGGGATCTTCGAGTTATGCCACGCGATCGGGAAAGTGATAGGTGTCGCACCGAGAATGCTGAAGTCGTAGCCGTTGTGCGTGTACTTCCAGATGTACTCGCCGTCCACGACGAAATACTTTCCGAAAGCTTGCTGCAACCCGCCGTGGAATTCATTGCGATAGCCGGCAGGCAGGGTGCTAGCAGCAGTACTAACCAACCCGGTATTTGAGTCTGTACAACCCTCACCCGCAAGTGCAAAAAGGTTGGCCACAACCACGTCCTGGCAGCCCCTGCTAGAAAGTACCAAGTTCTCGTTAAAAGGGCTTTCCAGGGCTCGCGCGTAAGAAACGCGAAGGACCGTATTCGTGCGCTTGATATTGTAGGCGACTCCAAGGCGAGGCTCCGCCTGGGACTGTGAGGTAAAGCCGTTATAGATATCACCCCGAATTCCAAGGTTGAAGGACCAGCTTTTCACCGTGATCGTGTCCTGGATGTAGAGAGCAAGCTGTTTCACATCCGTATGGCCGTGGAACAAGTGAGACGCGCTTGAAGTGCTTCCGCAGCCGTCCGCGGGCGACGGCGTCGGCCTAGTAAGGTCGATGCAACCTAGGAGCGGTACGAAACTGGGATTCGCTACGAAGGGCGTTGGATACGTAGAAGGGTTCGTTGATGTTGCCGTAGCGCATTGGCTCGGATTGTTGAGTCCGGGATTACCTACAAATACCGGAACCCCCCCTGCATCCAGGCACGGCGCATTGAAAGTTGGATCGACGATTCCAAAGTGATCGTTCTCCGTAAGGATCGTTTGCTCGTACACGATTCCGGCCTTCACATTGTGAATGCCCTTCACGTAGGACAAGCCCGCTCGCGCGCCTGCGTTGGTGAGCGTCCGGTCCTGAGCAACGGTTTCCTGTTGAAGATTCGATGGGCCCAAGTCTGCGAATGGATTGCCGCTTGGGTAATAATTGTAGGCGTCGCGTCGCACGAAACCGCCCAGGGTAAAGACGGCGGTCGGGCTGATCAAGTGATTCCAGGTTGGCGCGATGTTGAACGTTCCGATTTTCGAGCGCTGGTCCGTGGGGCCCACAACATTGCCGTCGGGATCGAGACCGTTGTTCGCAACGACCACTCCGTTCCATGGCGTGGCATTCTGGGCATCAAACGAATTGGGCGTCTGGAACCAGGAACGCGTGTAACTCAAGTTGAGATGCAGAGAATCCGCAGTCGACATTTGATAGTCCACGCGGTCGAACATGTTTTCCATGTTGCCTTTGTCGTGCATCACGCTGAACTCGGACGGATCGAGGAACCGGCCGGTATTCAGTCCGCCCACGGCAATAAAGTTGCCCCACTTCTCGCCACCATACGCTACGTCGAAACCCCCATTGACTGAACCGAAGGAACCGTACGACGCCGTGACACTGCCATGAGGAGTGGTCTGACCCTGGCCTGAGCGCGTCGTCACGTTAATAACTAAGCTCGTCTTGTCGCCATACTCCGCCGGCGGTGCCCCGGAGATCACCTCCAGCGACTGAACCGAATCGAGCGGTATCTGGTTCGAGAAAACCTTGCTTTGCTGGTCGGTGATCGGCTGGCCATCTAATGAGAATGAGTTTTCCGCATGATCCCCTAATCCGTGGAAAAGGCCATTCGAATCCGCCGCGACTCCAGGCGTCGAAAGCGTAACGAGCGAGCTCAAAGACGACGACTGGCTTTCCAGCGGAAGCTTTTCGAACAAACCGCGGTCCACGTCGGTGTGAAACGTCGATTCATTTTCCACCAGGTCACCACCCGTAGCCTCCACCGTTATGCTGGTCGACGCGGCGGAGCCAACGTTCAGGCTGATCGCCACACTCAGAGGAACGCTCGAGCGCACATCAACATCCTGGGTGTAGCTCGCGAAGCCGGGGGCCGTAATAACCATGTGATACGTGTTCAAGGGCACGTTCGTAAAGCGAAACGCTCCATCGCTTCCAGTAGTCGTTTCCCGTCGGTAACCGCTCACCGCGTACGAAATCTCAACCGTTGCGCCCGCAATTACTCCGCCAGACGCATCCTTCACAACGCCTTCAATCGATCCCGAATTCCCCATCTGCGCCTTCACCGGTGCAGCCGTCAAAAAAAATACGAAACCAAAAACAATTGCAGTTAATCTGCTCAGTCGCTTCAACATTTTCTCTCCATCCCTTGAAGGGTCAGCTGTGTGAGTGTGGATAGAAACCGCCTGGAAATGTGGCGGTTGCGTGGCCGCTTGAATAAGCGTCAACGCACAGTAGGGAAAACCAATGAACTGAAGATGGAATTACGCGGAAGGAGGGGCGCGCCCCGCGCGATGCAGCGCAAACGAATCGCTCGGAGCTGCGTGTTGCGGGAGCGAAAAATACCAGGTGACAAACTCAGGCGTGCTGACGAGGTCGAGGGGCGCAGCCGCCAGCGTCGGCATGTGCAGCGCCTGACAAATATGGCAGGCGGTATCGGGGCCTTTCGTGTGTTCGTGAAGGAAACTGCCGCCCGCGGCAAAGTACAACAGCGCAGCGCAAGCCAACAGCGCCAGCGCGCGGCGCACAGCCGTCCTTTCAAACAAGAATCTAAGGCGATTCATAGGCCAGATTTACCATAGCACCTCGCTCGCATCAGGTCGAGGCCCGGTCCTTTAAAAGCAACACAGTTACACGCGCCTTCCTTGACCCCGCAACCATTTCATCCTAAGCTTCGTCTTAGTACCTACATGCTCGGCAAGACACAGCGGATTCGTATCTTGGCGTTGCTCCTCGGGATGGTCTTCCTCGGGGCGCAGTTCCACTTCTGCGCCGATTTGACGGCCACCCCTTCGGCTTCGCACATCTGCCCGATCTGCTCTACCGTGGGTTCTGCTGTCGCCACGCAGTCTCCAAGCATTGCCGTTGTGCCGTTCGTCAACCGGCTCGAACTGCCGCCGTTGCTCGTTTCCCCGGGTTCTGCCGTTCCGCGCGCTACCTCTCCGCGCGCTCCTCCCGCGCTTTAACTAACTCCTTCTCCCTGGTCTGTTCCCGACTGCTAGCTGTCCCCTTTGGGGGGACGCGTAAGGATTATCACCATGAGAAAACTATCTTTATGGGCCCTGGCCCTTCTGGCCGCGCCGGCTTTCTCGGCAGCGCAGCAGCCTCCTTCGGCCCCGGTGCCCAGACCGAGCGCCGCCTCGCCGCAGACCCCGGCAGCGAGAATCTCCATTGAGGAAGCCATTCGCCTGGCGCTGGAGCATGACCATGCTCTCCTGGCCGCGCGCACCACCATCCTGCAAAATCAGGCCCAGGAAATCACCGCTAATCTGCGCCCCAACCCCGTCCTCTCCTGGGACGCTCAGTTCCTTCCCATCTTCCAGCCCAATAAATTCACAGCCGACTACATTGACAACGTGGCGCAGTTTGACCTCGGCATCGGCTACACCTTCGAACGCGGCAAAAAGCGCCAGCATCGCCTGCAAGCCGCCAAGGATCAGACTGCTGCCACCACCTCTACCGTCGCCGACAACGAGCGCCAGCTCGTCTTCAACGTTTCGCAGCAATTCGTCGCCGTGCTTCTCGCGCAATCCACCATCGATTTCAATCAGCAGGATCTCGACAGCTTTCAGAAGACCGTGGACATCAGCGAGACGCGCTACAAAGCCGGCGACATGAGCGAGGGCGATCTTCTCAAGATCAAATTGCAGTTGCTGCAATTCCAGAGCGATGTCTTTACCGCAAAGCTCGCCAAAGTCCAGGCGCTCACCGGCCTCCGCCAGTTCCTCGGATTCGAATCTGTTCCCGACAATTATGATGTGGAAGGCGACCTCGACTATCTGGCTGTTCGCGCAGGTCTCGACGATTTGAAGGCCCTGGCGCTGCGCACGCGTCCCGACCTCCGCGCCGCGCAGCAAAACCTCATTGCTGCCCGCAGCCAGGAGGCGCTCGCGGAAGCCAACGGCAAACGCGACCTCGGTGCCAGCTTCAACTATTCCCACGTCGCCGCTACAAATACCGGCGCATTCTTCTTCAACATTCAGCTCCCCTTCTTCGACCGCAACCAGGGTGAGATCGCCCGTACTCGCTACGCCATCACGCAATCCCAGGAACTCGCCAGCGAATCCTCCCAGCAGGTTCTCAGCGACGTCGTTGACGCTTACGAGGCGCTTCGCAGCAACGAGCAAATCGTCCAGCTCTATCGCGGCGGCTATGTCGATATGGCCAGGCAGTCGCGCGATATCAGCGAGTACGCCTATAAACGCGGCGCCGCCAGCCTGCTCGATTATCTCGATTCCGAGCGCACCTATCGCGCCAATCAGCTCGCCTATCGCCAGGCTCTTGCCAGTTATATGACCGCGCTCGAACAGATGCGCCAGGCCGTGGGAACAAGGACTCTGCCATGAGAAAAACTTTCTTGCCTTCAGCTATTTCTTCGTTCGCCGCTCTCACAGCCGTGCTGGTCTTCGCGGGCTGCGGCTCTGGCTCGGGGGACTCTGAATCCAAAATGACCTCGTATTCAGGAACGGAGTCTAAAGCGGACACCGCTTCTCTCTTCACCGTTCCTCAGGATCAGATGTCTCATATCCAGGTTGTGGCCGTGGAGAAAACGAAGCTCCCCCGCGTCCTGCGCCTGACGGGTAACGCCACCTATAACGCTTTCAAGACCACTCCGGTTTTCAGCGCCATCGGGGGGCCCGTCAACCAGATCCTGGTCGCACCCGGCGAGACCGTGCATGCGGGTCAGCCGTTGCTAACGGTGAACAGTCCTGACTATTCCGCGGCGCGGTCTGCTTACATCAAAGCCCGCGACGCATTTTTTCTTGCTGAAAAAATCTATAACCGCGCGCAGGACCTCTACTCTCACGGCGCCATCGCCGAGGCCGATCTCCAGCAAGCCGAATCCGGCCGCATCCAGGCGCAGGCTGACATGCAATCCAGTGAGGACGTCCTGCGTGCACTTGGCCTGAAAGATCCGGAAGCCGTAATGAAGCTCCCTCCGAATACGACTTCTCAAATTCCCGTAATCGCCCCGGTCGGCGGTGATGTTGTCGAGCGTCTCGTCGGTCCCGGCCAGCTGCTCATGGCCGGCGCAACACAGATTTTTACCATTTCCGACATGAGCACCGTCTGGGTCCTCGTCAACGTCTACCAGAGCGATATGGCATACGTGCACCCGGGTGATTCCGTGGACATCACCACCGACTCCTATCCGGATGTTTTTCACGGGAAAATTTCTTACATCGGGTCGGCGCTCGATCCCAACACGCGCACCCTGCAGGCGCGTATCGTCACCAGTAATCCCGCCAAGAAACTCAAAAAAGACATGTATGTCACCGCGACCGTCCAGGCCGGCGCGGTTCGCGATGCGCTCATCGTCCCTGACGCCGCCGTTCTCCGCGACACGGAAAATCAGCCCTTCATCTACGTGCAATCCGGTTCGAATCAATTCGCCCGCCGCCTCGTCAAGGTCGGTGACAGCCAGGGCGGCCGCACTCAAGTTACCGACGGCGTGAAGGAAGGCGAGCGCGTCGTCGGCGACGGCAGCCTGTTCCTGCAATTCAAGAATTCTTTGCAGCACTAAAGGGAGACTCAACCGCGAGATCAAGATGATCCATCGCATTGTCCAATTCGCTCTGCAGCAGCGCTTCCTGGTGATGATGGTCACCGTGCTCATCATCATCGCCGGTGCTGTCTCCTTTCAGCGCATGCCCGTGGATGCCTATCCCGATCTCTCGCCCCCGATGGTCGAACTCATCACCCAGTGGCCCGGCCATGCCGCTGAAGAAGTCGAGCGCCTTACTACACTCCCGCTCGAGCTCGCCATGAACGGCTCCCCGCATCTGAAAGTGATGCGTTCGATCTCCCTCTACGGCCTCTCCGACGTGCGGTTAACGTTCGACGAAGGCGTCGATCCTTATTTCGCCCGCCAGGAGGTCTTCCAGCGCATTAGCGACGCCCAGCTCCCCCAGGGCGTCACTCCCAGCATGGCGCCACTCTTCAGCCCCAGCGGTCTCGTTTACCGCTACGTCATCGAGAGCCCGGACCGCACCCCCATGGAGTTGCATACGTATGAGGACTGGATCATCGAGCGCGCTTACAAGAGCGTTCCCGGCGTCGCCGACGATTCCGGCTTCGGCGGGCCGACCATGCAGTATCAAGTCCTGCTTGATCCCGTGAAGCTTTACAATTTCCATCTCCCGGTCGTGCAGGTTCTTAGCGCACTCACTGCCAACAACTCCAACACCGGCGGAGGCTTCTACACCCAGGGCGGCCAGTTCTACTACGTGCGCGGGCTCGGCCTCGTTAAATCCACCGACGAAATCGGCGAGGTCGTCGTCGGAGCCGGCAACGGCGTTCCCATTCGAATCAGGGACATCGGCCATGTGGAGATCGGCCACGCTCCGCGCCTCGGCATTTTCGGTTTCCAGGACAAACAGAAAAGCAACGACGACGCCGTCGAAGGCGTCATCCTCATGCGTCGCGGCGAGCAGACCCAAAACGTCCTCGCAGGCGTCGAGAAAAAAACGGAAGAGCTCAATCGCAATGTCCTTCCGCCCGATGTGAAAATCCGCCCCTACTACGACCGCAGCGACCTCGTCCGCGTCACTACCGACACTGTCGAGTGGAATCTGATCCGCGGTATGGTTTTCGTTCTCATCGTCCTAATCTTTTTTCTCGTCAGTGTCCGTGCCGCGGTCATCACCGCGCTCACCATTCCTCTCGCGTTGCTCTTCGCTTTTATTTTCTTGAACGCCACCGGCGAAGCCGCCAACCTGCTTTCCATCGGCGCCATTGACTTCGGCATCATCATTGACGGCACTATCGTCATGGTCGAGAACATCTACCGCGAACTCGGCCTGCGAAAGGGCCAGGACTACAAACTAAACGAAGTCATTCTCGCCGCTGCGCGCGACGTCGACCGCCCCATTTTCTATTCCGTCGCCGTCATCATCGCCGGCTACCTTCCCATCTACGCGCTCACCGGCCCTGCCGGAAAACTGTTCCATCCCATGGCCGACACCATGGCCTTCGCGCTCGTCGGCGCCCTGGTCTTTACTCTTACCTTCGTTCCCGTTCTCGCTTCCTACTGGTTCAAGAGCGGCGTTCAGGAAAAGCCCAACCGCATCTTCGATTGGGTACGCGACAGTTACGGCAAGCGCCTCGAATGGTGCCTCAATCATCCGAAGACCACGCTGTTCGCCGCGACACTCATCTTTGTGTCTACGCTGCTGCTGGTTCCTTTTATCGGCGGCGAATTCCTCCCGCACCTCGATGAAGGCGCGCTTTGGGTTCGCGCCACCATGCCCTATACCATCTCTTTCGAGGACGCCAGCAAGTTCGCGCCGCAGGTCCGCGATCTGCTCTCCAAATATCCGCAAGTCACCGTCGTCGGCTCCGAGCTCGGCCGCCCCGATGACGGCACCGATCCCACGGGCTTTTTCAATTGCGAGTTTTATGTTGGTTTGAAGCCCTACGGCGACGCGTCCTGGAAAAAAGGATCGGTCCATTCGAAAGAGCAGCTCATCGAAGACGTCCAGAAAAAGCTCGAGACTTATCCAGGCGTCATCTTTAACTACACCCAGCCCGCCGAAGACGCCGTCGACGAAGCCCTCACCGGCCTCAAGAGCGCCCTCGCGGTAAAAATCTTCGGCCCCGATCTCGACACTCTCGAGAAAAAAGCCGTGGAAATCAAAAATGTTCTCGCCAGCACCCAGGGCTTCACCGAGCTCACCGTCGTTCGCGAACTCGGCCAGCCCAGCCTTATAATCGATGCCGACCGTCAGAAAATTGCGCGTTACGGCATTAACGTTGCCGACGTCGAAGCCGTCGTCCAGGCGGCCGTCGGCGGCCAGGCTGCTACGCAAGTTATCCAGGGCGAAAAGCTTTTCGACCTCATCGTTCGAATGGAGCCGCGCTTCCGTTCCAGCGCCCGCGACATTGGCGATCTCCTCGTCCCCGCTCCCGCTGGTCAGCAGATTCCTCTCTCCGAGCTCGCCACCATCAAGGAAAGCACCGGCGCCTCCTTCATCTACCGCGAAAATAACTCGCGCTACATCGGCATTCAGTTTTCCATTGAAGGGCGCAACCTGGAAGGCATCGTCAACGCTGGACAAGCCGCCGTCGCTAAGTCCGTAAAACTCCCGGAAGGCTACTCACTCGATTGGGGTGGTGAATACAGCGAGCTGGTCGAAGCTAAATCGCAATTCATCATTATCGGCCCGCTCGCGATCCTTCTGATTTTCCTGATTCTCTTTGCCCTCTATGGCAATTTCAAATTTCCCATTGGCATCGCACTCGGCGTGGTTCTCACCGAACCGATTGGCGCGCTCATCGCCCTCAAGCTCACGCATACGCCCATAAGCGTTTCCAGCATTCTCGGCTTGCTCGCGCTCCTCGGCGTCTCCGTGGAAACCGCCGTCATCCTTGTGAGCTACATCAACAAGCTGCGCCTCGAAGGAAAATCCGTCCGCGAAGCCACCATGGGTGCCTCGCTCCTGCGCCTTCGCCCGATCATGATGACCGCTCTCGTCGCCTGCCTCGGCCTTCTCCCCGCGGCCATGTCCACCGGCGTCGGCAGCGATACGCAGAAGCCCTTCGCCATCGTCGTTGTCGCCGGCCTGCTCTCGCGCCTGCTCCTCGGCTTCTTCGTCAATCCAGTCCTCTATGAAATCGTCGCCCGCGATGGCGACGTCCTCCAGGTCTGATCTTTTCTCTGATCTCTGATCTTCTCCACGGATTTCTCTCCGTGTCTCCATGCCTCTGTGGCAATCCGCTATTTCTTCTCTGGTGGCTGCGCGGTCGGCGGCAAAATCCCGTTCAATCGCAAATAGATCGCTTCTGTCGCATAGTGATCCGTCCAACTGCCGCCCAGCGCCACCAGCGCGCCTCCCCTTGAAATCGGCCGGCCGCCGAACAGCACGAATTGCTCCCCTAGCTTCGAATCATCCACGCCTGCCAGCGCCGTCGCGCAAAATGCGAACGAATCCTTCAGCGCCGCCACCAGCTTGTCCTTCGAATCGTTTTCCGCGATCTTCACGTCCGGCGCCGTCTGTCCGGAAATCTTCGAGCAAAACGTATTATTCGATTGCGTGATGTGCATCACCAGGTGCCCGAACGAATTCATCTCCGGCGAAGGCTTGAAGCTGTATTTGTCCGCCGGCATCGCCTCGGCCGCTCCCACCATGTTTTTTTCGTATCGCGTCACTCCCGCCTTCACGAACCCGCTCACCGGATTTGCCACGGGCGACATGTCCGGCGGCGCGCCCGCTGCCGGTGCCGCTTGCTGCGCCCTCGCAACTGCCGCCGCCATCAACATCGCTATCCCCGCCACCATCAAACTCGCACGTATTTTCATTGTTGTTCCCCTCTCCCCACAAAATTCAGAAAAAAGCATACCCCTGTCCCGCTCCTCCAACAAGCACCACCCTCGCCCTAAACTTGCCGCAGAGTTGGTAGGGAAAACCAACGCTGTGTAGGGGCGCAGCATGCTGCGTCCCTTTTGCTCGCAGCGAACGTATTTTTTCCGGTGGAATGCTGCCTGAACTCTCAGGCAAGGTTCTTCAGCGTCTTCTCAATCAGCCCTGCCGTCCCCGCATACGGATCACCCGGGCTGTCCCACTCCATCGAAAAATATCCTTTGTAATCATGTTTTTTCGCGATCCCAAACGTCCGCGCCAGGTCCACGTGCGCGACCTTGTCCTTCCCGTCCCCCACCTCTGTTTCCTTCACATGCGAAATGTTGTACGCATGCCCGAACATCTCCGCGATTCCCTTGTACGCGTACTCCTCGTCGTACGCTGCCAGCGTATTCGCAAAATCCGGCAACGCATGCAGCCACGCGCTGTTCACTTTCTCAATCACCTTCACCAGGAAGAACGGATCCTCGCTCACCGCATTGTCGTTCTCCAGGTTCACCACCACGTTCTTCGCCGCCCCATATTCCGCCACCCGCGCCAGGCTCGCCGCCGTCCGCTCCACGTCCGGCTTCGCATCCTTCGCCGGGGGAATATTCGTCCGCACGCTCGGCGACCCGATCGCCACCGCCGCATCAATCCACTGCTTGCTGAACGCCACCGCCCGTTCCCGCTCCGCCGCGTCCGCCGCATACGGACTGTGCTCCCCATCCACCGCAATGTTCACGATCGCCCCGCCCGCCTTCGCCACCGCCGCCCGCAGCTCCTCCAGGTACCCATTCTCCAGCGACCGGAAATGCTCGCTCCAAGGCTCAATCTTCCTGATATTGAATTTCGCCCCTACATGCCCTGCAAACTCCGTCAACTCCATCTTCCCGCTGCCGCTGCTCCCGGCCTTTTCATCGCGCCCCATAATGAATTGCCGGAACGGATACGAAGCAATCGCAATCCGCTCCCGTGCCACCCCCGGGAACCGCATGCCCGGCCCCGCCTCCGCCGCGACCGCCGTTTCGCTCCTCCAATCCTTCGCAAAAACACTCTTCAGCCCCGGCGACACCAATGCACCGGTCGCTGAACATGCGGCGAGTCCCAAGAATTGTCGTCGTGTATTCATCACCAACCTGCCCCCGTCCAGAACACGTAGAACTTCGATCCTTATTTCCAGCAACTCAGCCGCTCTGCCCGTTTCTGGAATGAGGCCGCAAGAGAATGAATCCGAGCTCTCAACAGCGACCTTCGGCCCTCCGGTGCACGCGTGTAAACAAGGTCCACCGGCCCCACAAAACGGCGCCACTTCTTAGCAAACATTTCTGCAAACTCTTTTTTTCGCGCCAGCACCTCAGGAACCGCGAAATAGTCTTCCCGAAAAAACCGCCACAACCGCGTACGTGCCAGCAGATATCTTGGGTTCTCGATAGGCGCGAGAACTTCCCCCAAAGTTCGAAGAAAAATCGCTTGCTCGGCTCCTCCTCCCCCTGTGACGGAGCAAAATACGGTGCCATCCCGGTTCTGGCTGGCAAACACAGCAAGCTCTCGTGCCCGCCCCCGGATTGATCCCTCATACTTCAGCGCTTCCAGGATTGCCTGTCCAATCTGTCGCACGCTTCGCTCCGGCGTTCCGTGTCGGATGAAACGCCATACCGCACTTGCCAGCCAGGGAAGGCTTACGATGGCGGAGATTCCAGCCACGACCTTGATATACAGCCAAAAATCCCATCCTCCACGCATACGTAAGCGCATCATTTCCGCGAACACGGCCACAAACACAAGTCCCGCCTGTGTGAGCAGCGCCGCAATTGTATTGCTCATCACGAATCCACGCGGCAATATATCTGGCGGTGCTTTGAGACCGTCAATCATCTCTTTTCGCGAACCAGACTCCAGCGCTTCCCGCCAACACTTGCGCAAGCCCGCTCGGTCGAGTGCCCTCGCCATCGTCTGCGTGTTGGTTTTCGCGAGTTCTACGGAGCTAAACGGCGGCTGTCCAAATCCCAACCGCGCGGTCCCGTTCTCAATTGTCAGGTCCTTTGCGCTCACTCCAGCAAACGCGCCGCACCTGCGCACCAACAGGTCGTAGTCCGGACCGGGGCCGAAAATTCCAGGCTCAACGCAAACCAGGTGCCAGATATTCGCTGTTTTCTCCGGATGCTTCGCATCCACTCGGATCGATCGTCCGCGCATCTGGTTCGACAGCATGTACGAGCCTACGAAGCTCGCTAACACCAAAGTATTGATACACGGCGCGTCCCATCCCTCTCCTAGCAGGGACTTCGTGCCTACCAGTACCATGATCCCGCCCTTGTCAAAGACTGACGTCAAAAGTCGTACCGCCCCTTGGTAGTACGTCCCGCGCAATTCCACCATCAAGTAGTCTTGGTCCTGTGCCATCGGCGTGAGCACCAGATCGCCAGGACGCAGGCCCAATTCTGCCGCCGCATCACGCAGAATGCCTTCAGCTCTGCGAGGAACCACCACAATCGAACCGCTTAATACCCCCAGTCCCACCACTGGCGGGACCGCCCGCCGCAATGTCTCGAAAATGGGCACGATGCCTATGTCCTCAAACGCCGCTACATCCCCGCTCCCCGTTGGCATCTCTCCTTTACGGATAAAATCGGTCAGCACCACGCAGCGCAATGCCTCCCCCCACGCGTCCGCTTCAAGTTTCACGATCGTCTCGATTGATTTCAGCTTGGTGATCGATGAGGTCAAGAGCTTTAAGTGGTCCGCCGGATTGCGAAGCCTTACCCGCCTTCTCTCAACCGCACCCATAGTTAGCAATTCATGTCGCACACCTTTGAGTGTTTCCTGGCTCCCCCCATAACTCTCTGCGTCGCTGTAAAGACAATGCGAAAGCAGAATCTCGAGCCATTCCAGGTCCAATGCCGGGATCTTTCTGTCCGGCAGTCCTAACGTCTTCAGTACATCTTCAGGAACTTCGCGTCCGCTCGCGTGAAGGTAAATCAACATGCTCGATGCGTACTCCGGCTCGTCTAGAATTTCCTCTACAAACATTCGAGGCGTTCGCATCCACCGGTGCGCGGCAATTGCGATTTGAAACGGCTCATTCTTCTTCAATCGTTCCGCAAATTGATAAGCCAGCGCGCGAAAATCCGAAATCGCTTTCTGCTCTCTGTTTGCAGGCGTGCTGAAATAGACGTAATCCTGGTGAGGGCACAAATCGCCCTGCTGCACCAGCTCGGGCACAGACACCTCAGCATCTACGGGCCCGCAGAGTTCCTGGTACCGTTCCCATTCAAAGGGCGACACATCATAGGGAGGAGTCGCCGTCAGCGCCACGATCCTTGGCTTATTCAGCCGTTCCATCACAAACGTCAACGTCCGCCACCATTCCGTTCGCAGGTGGTGGGCCTCGTCTACAACGACTAAGCGAAATCCCGCTCTCTCCACTATTTCTGGCAGTCGGCTGGTCCTTGTCGCGGCATCAGCCTCTGCGTAGTGGTTGCTGAAATTGGCTGACGAATTCTCTTCCTCATTCTCATCGGTCTCGTCATGTTTCTCGGGTTCACTGCAGCAAATCGAATGCAGCGCCTGATATGTAGTTACCGTAAGGGCTGTTGGTTTCCTCAGATCCGTTGAGACCCACAAGGGGAGTGAACTGTTACTAGGAAGAAAGTTTGTTGTTAGCCGGTCGACCCATTGGTCTCGAATAGTTATAGTCGGTGCGAGCACCAATGTAGGTTCATCGATGCGCCGGATCACCTCAAGTCCAAGCACAGTCTTTCCCGACCCAGGCGCCGCAACGACGTGCAGCCGTCCGTCCGCCAGGTATTCGTCCAGCCGCTCAAGTAACCGCGCTTGGTATTTACGCCAGGGTCGGCAAAATGCCAACTCCGCCGGAAACGTCTTCACCCGTTTTTCTGTGTCCGGCAGCTGCATCACCACTCTCGGCTATCACCTCTGGAAAGTCGCCGTCGATTGTCGCGCGGCGGTCTGGCATTCGCAAGAATTCCAACGTCCATTTCTTCACAAACAAAATGCAGTAGCTGTCTAAATCGTCCAGTTCTGCACCCTTAGTCCCCTTACCCGCTGGAACTCTCTCTCATTGTTCGTCACCAGCGTCAGACCTGCGGCCTTGGCATGCGCCGCGATCCATAAATCGTTGTTCCCGATCATTTCTCCCTGGCGTTCCAGCTCTGCGCGAATCGCACCATACGACTCTGCCGCCGTCTCCGGCAAGCCTTGCACGAGAAGCACTTGGGCTAGCTCCCGCAAGAGTTCCAATGCGGCTCCGCGTTGCGCGCTTTTCTCCGCCCCGTACACCAGTTCGCCAAATGTAATTACCGAGAGAACCGCTTCTCCCGGCCTGAGCGCTCGGAACCGCCGCAACACTTCCTCCGTTTTTTTTCGCCGGATGTAAATGCAGGTATTCGTATCCAACAGGTAGCGCGCGTCCATCAGAGGCCCTTACGCTTCTGCGGCTTATCCTTCTCTCGTCCAGGGAGCTTCAAGTCCTTCGGCAGCCCTGCCAGCAGGTCGAATGCGCGAACCAGATTCCCTCGCTGTTCCCGCAGCACGATTTCGTCTCCCCTGCGCGTGATCTCCACTTCCTTGCTCTTCAGCCGGAACTGCTTGGGCAGCCGTACCGCCTGGCTATTCCCCGATTTGAATACTTTGGCCGTCGCCATTTTCGTCGCTCCCTAATGTATATACGCATAGTATACACAAAACTGCTCTCCCCCAGATAGCCCTGTTGAATCCCTCTGTTTCCGTCTGTGCGGCCCAGCCGGGGTAACCGCAACCAGCACCCGGGGCCCCGGCCACCTGCGGACGTTTCGACGATCCCACGCCACCCACGTATAATGTGCCCTCCACTCCAGGAGAGCACACCATGCGCTATCGCAAATTTGGCCGCACGGGATGGAATGTCAGCGAAATTGGCTACGGCATGTGGGGCATGGCCGGCTGGACCGGCTCCGACGACGCCGAATCGCTCGCGGCCCTCCAGCGCGCCGTCGATCTCGGCTGTAATTTCTTCGACACCGCGTGGGCTTACGGCAGCGGCCACAGCGAAGAGCTTCTCGGAAAAATCCTGCGCGCCAACAAAAATAATTCTGCCGCCGGCGGCCCCGACAAAAAACTTTACGCCGCCACAAAAATTCCGCCCAAGAATCGCCGTTGGCCCGCTCGTCCCGAATATTCTCTCGACGATTCCTACCCGCCCGACTACATCTTCGAGTACGTCGACAAGAGCCTCAAAAACATCGGTGCCGACACGCTCGACCTCATCCAATTTCACACGTGGGAAGATATCTGGCTCAACGACGAACGCCTCCCCCGCGCCATCGAAAAACTTCGCGCCAGCGGCAAAGTCCGCGCCGTCGGCATCAGCCTCAACCGCTGGGAACCCGCCAACGGAATTCGCGCCGTGCGCGCCGGTCTCGTCGACGCCGTCCAGGTCATCTACAATATTTTCGACCAGAATCCGGAAGACGAGCTTTTCCCCGCCTGCCGCGAAAAAAATGTCGCCGTCATCTCCCGCGTCCCCTTCGACGAAGGTACTCTCACCGGCACGCTCACGCTCGACAGCAAATGGCCTGCCAACGATTGGCGCAGCACCTATTTCGTTCCGGAAAATCTCAAAGCCAGCGTCGCTCGCGCCGACGCCCTCAAGCCCCTCGTCCCCGCAGGCTCCACGCTCCCGGAAATGGCCCTGCGCTTCATCCTCAATAATCCCGACGTCAGCACCATCATTCCCGGCATGCGAAAAATCCGCAACGTCGAAGCCAATCTCGCCGCCAGCGACAAAGGCCCCTTGCCTCCATCGCTCCACACCCAACTCCGCCCCCACCGCTGGGACCGCACCCCCACACAGTGGAGCCAATAAATGATCACCCCAAATCACACCCGTGATTTCGACCTCAGCCAAGCGGAGGGAGAAATTCCTCTTTGTTTGTACGGAATTCTGCTTGCGAATTCTACGCGCTTTTTTTCAGGGCGCGCTCGACGAGCGTCAGGCAGCGTTCGGCTTGCTCGCGCAACAATTCTTCGCTGTCGCTGCGGTCACGCTGCATGCTGTGGAGTTCGTCGGCAATCGCCAGCGCTGCCAGTACCGCGACTTTTTGCGTATCCACCGTCGCGGTGACGTCCGCGATCGCGTGCATTTTTTCATCCACAAATGTCGCGAGCTTCTGCACGTACTTCCCATCCAGTTCTCCCTGGATGGAGTACGACTGCCCGAAAATCTGCACTTTCACTGGCCCGCTCATGAAATCTCCGCGCGTCCTTACCGGCACAATATCACATCTGCTCCCCGAATAAATCCCGTCTGGCCGCATGACTTTTTTCTCGCAGTCCCATTTACTTTTTTCGCCCCGTTCGGTACCGTGTGAGTTCCAGCCTGTTTTGTCTCTCCAGTCCGCATGATTCTGAATCCGTCCGTTCGCACAAGGAGCGCCTCATGGCCACCAAAGCTCGTTCCAGGAAATACGCCGCCGTGCCGCAACATCCTATCCGCGTCGTGCCGCTCCATCGCCCGGAGATCGATCGCGTCGCCGCCGCAGTCGCGCCCAAACTCAGTTACCGTGGCGGGCCGCTGCTCACTTCCGTGGAAGTATTCACAATTTTCTGGGGCGCGGATTGGAACCAGGCGCCACAAAACGCGCTGCTCACGAACATGAATTTGTTTTTCGACTACATTCTCACGAGCCCACTGATCGATCAGCTCGGAGAATACAACGTCCCCGGAAAAACGATCAGCCACGGCAAACGCACGGGCACGATGACTCTGACTTCGCCTGCTCCAAAAACGTCCGTGCAGGACAGCGCCATTCAACAACTTTTGCAGCAGGAGATCTCCGCAAAAAATCTCCCCGCTCCCGGCCCTAATTCACTCTATTTCTTTTTCCTTCCGCCGGGCGTGACGGTTGTGCAGAGCGGTAGCGCTTCCTGTCAGGATTTTTGCGGGTATCACGATTCCACCAGCGGCAATATTTTCTATGCGGTCATGCCTTACCCCGGATGTTCCGGGTGCACCGGCGGACTCACCGTCGCCGACGCGCTCACTTCCACCAGTTCGCATGAACTTTGCGAAGCCATCACCGATCCGGTGCCCGGGCAGGGGTGGTACGACGACAACAACGGCGAGATCGGCGACATTTGCGCGTGGAAGACGCGGATACTCGGCGCTTACACCATTCAACTGGAATGGTCGAACAAAGCCGGAGCGTGCGTGTAGGATTCGAATCGATCTTACTGCGCGCGGAGTTGTGCGCCTAAATTATTTTCGAGAGAGGCAACGATTCTGGCGCTGTAATCACCGATTTGCGCGTCGGTCAGAGTGGCTTCGCGGCTCTGAAACGTGATTCGAACGAGCAGGGAATATTTTCCTGCGGGGACATTCTTGCCGCGAAAAAGATCCGCTGCTTCGATGCCGGAAATTTCAGAAATGTTGAGCGCTTGAATCGCATTCACGACGCTGGAGAAATGCGTGCCATCTGGCAAGAGCAGCGAAAAATCCCGCTCGACACCGGGGAAGCGCGGCAAGGGCTCGTAGCGCCGAGCCTCTTTTGCGGCGCGAACCGCAGAGCAGAACCGATCAAGGTCGAATTCCGCGAGAAAAACATCCTGACGGAATTTGAATTTCTCCGCGACTTGCCGGGCGAGCTGGCCAGCGGCGCCGATTTCGTTCGAACGGAGCTGCAGGCGGCCGCGGCGTGCGGGGTGCAGCCAGGCCGGGCCGCCTTCGTGCCATTCGAATGAGCCTGCCAGCGCACCGATGGAGTCGAGATCGCCTTTGAGGTCCGCGAAGGAAAACTCGCGAGATGGCTCGTAAAGATTTTTCTGACGCCCTTCGCCAGTTGCGCCGAGGGTAAGCACGGGTGTCTCGACGGAATCGCTTCCGTTCAAGCGATAGTGGCGGCCGATTTCGAAGAGCCGGGCATTGCGCTGGCCGTGATTCAGATTCCATTCGAGCGCGGCGGCCATGGTCACGAGGCCGTTCGAACGCAGGACGCTGGCCTCTTCGGAAAGAGGATTCGAAAGACGCGCGGGCGCGACGCCTTCGGGGCGAAACAGCGCGTCGCGTTCTTCCGCGACGTGCGGAATCGTAAGGATTTCGCGATAGCCGAGACCGATGAGCCGTTCACGCAAACGCGTTTCCGCTTCGTAATGCGGTAGCCGCGCCGCGCCCTGGCGCGCAGCGGGTAGACGCGGCGGAAATTTATCGAGGCCGTAAATGCGCGCGATTTCTTCGATGAGATCGATTTCGCGTTCGACTTCGGCGCGCCAGGAGGGCTGGGTGCATTCCCACGTGGCAAGAATGGAGCCTTCCGCGCCGCGGTTCTGGTCGATTCGAATGGGGGCGAATCCGAGAGCGCTCAGGCTGGATTCCACTTCCTTGTCGGGAACGTCCGCGCCCATGACGCGAAGGAGTTCCGCGCGCGTCACGCGGATTTTCTTCGGTGTACGCTTGCCGGGATAAACGTCCACAACGCCGGAAAGAAGTTCGCCGCCCGCGAGCTGGAGAATCAGTTCAGCGGCGCGGCGCGAAGCGAGCTCGGCCATTTCCGGATCGGCGCCGCGGCCGAAACGCGTGGAGGCTTCGGTGTGCAATTTGAGAAAACGGGCGGCGCGGCGGACGGCGACCGGTTCGAACCAAGCGCACTCGATCAAAACATTCTTGGTGGAAAAGGAGATTTCCGTTTCCGCGCCGCCCATAATTCCGCCGATACCGACGGCGCGGGAACTGTCGCCATCGCTGATCATGCAGAGGTTCGGATCCAGCTGGCGCTCAATACCGTCGAGTGTTCTTATTTTTTCACCGGGCCTGGCCTTGCGGACGACGATTTTGTGATCGCGCACTTTGTCGTAGTCGAACGTATGAAGCGGGTGGCCCAGCTCGAGCATCACGTAGTTTGAAACGTCGACGACGTTGCTGATGGAGGCGACGCCGGTGGCTTCGAGGCGGTCCTTGAGCCATTTTGGCGACGGCTGGATTTTTACGTTTCGAATGACGCGCGCCGTAAAGCGGCCGCAGAGATCGGGTGTCTGGATTTCAACTCTTACCGCGTCGCTGGCTTTGGCCGTGCTTTCCGCGGGTTTGGGCAAAACCGGTTTCACCGGGAGTTTGTAAATGGCGCCTACTTCGCGGGCGATTCCCAGATGGCCGAGACAATCGGGGCGATTCGAACTGACCTCGGCTTCGATGACCGCACCGTGCGCGCCGTTTTCCACGCCGCCAATGTTCGTGCCAGAGAGGGCGAGGCGCGAGGCCAGCTCCTGCGGCGTCGCGGTGACGTCGACGAAGTCTTTCAGCCAGGTGTAGACGACCTTCATTGATTTTTAATCGAGCCCTTCACGGTCCGCCTTAGAAGGCGGACCCTACAAAACCGGAGCTTCCAATTTCACGGCCGGCTAAAGCCCGGCGGTTACGCATGCTTCCTATGGAAACTGCTTCAGGAAGCGCACGTCGTTCTGGAAAAAAACCTGGATGTCGTCGATGCCGTATTTCAACATGGCCAGGCGGTCGATGCCGATGCCGAAGGCGAAGCCGCTGACTTTTTTCGCATCGTAATTCACGAAGCCGTAGACGGCGGGATCGACCATGCCGGCTCCGAAGAGTTCGATCCAGGCCGCGCCTTTGCATTTCGAACAGGTGCCGCCGCTCGCCGCAGTCCCGATTCCGCCGCAGAAGGGGCAAGAGACGTCGAATTCGACGCTGGGCTCGGTGAACGGAAAATAGCTGGGCCGAAAGCGCGTTTTGACACTGGGGCCAAAAAACTGTTTTACGAAATACTCGATGGTGCCGGTGAAATCGCAGAAGGTGATGTCGGCATCGACGGCGAGGCCTTCGATCTGGTGGAAAGCGAACGAGTGCGTGGCGTCGGGGTTGTCGCGGCGATAGACCTTGCCGGGAACGATAACGCGCACGGGGGGTTTTTGCTTTTCCATGGTTCGAATCTGCATCGGAGAAGTGTGCGTGCGAAGAAGGAGTGGCGTTGTAGCGCTTTTCGGCAATTCCAGATAGAACGTATCCATGTCGTCGCGGACGGGATGGAATTCCGGGATATTGAGGGCTTCGAAATTGTAGTAAGGCGTTTCGATTTCTGGGCCTTCGACGACGGAGAAGCCGATGGAGAAGAAGATGTCTTCGATTTCCTGGAAGACCTGGCGAATCAGGTGATGCGAGCCGGCGGGGCGTATGACACCTGGGAGGGAGAGGTCAACGCGATCGCGAGTCGATGCAGCTTCTTCGGAAGTCTTTTCAGCAGCGACCCAGAATAATTCAAGCGATTCTTCTATGTGGCGCTTGAGCTGATTCAGCGACTGGCCAACAATCGGTTTCAAAGTCGGCGGGGCAGACTTGAGCCAGTTTTCCGAGATAAGGGTGAGCACGCCAGCTTTCCTGCCCAGCCAAGCATTCTTCATCAAGGCGTAGTTAACTTCGTCAGGATTTTTTGCCGCGAGCTGCTTGTCGAAACGCGCTTTTTCGTTCGCGAACAATTCTTCGATCGCTAGAGGATCGTTGATTGTCAGCGCAGCGAGAGTTTTCTCTGTTGGGTTCTCGATGTTCGGCATGATCGCGATGTAGATTACACCGAAGGGCACGATTTATCGTGCCCCTACGGGAGAAAATCGTTGGTAAAAATGCCGGCGCTGACCACGGTTTGCCAAGCGGCCTACACCCTGCCGAGAAGAGGTGCGGCAATGATGCGCCCTTACAAAGAGCTGGCGCTACGCTTTTTTCGCCTTGGTTGGAGGCGGGGCAGCAGCTTTGGCGGTCGCCACGAGTGAAGTGAATGCCGCGGCATCCTTTACGGCGATATCGGCGAGGACCTTGCGGTCGAGCGCCACGCCCGCGGCTTTGAGGCCGTGGATCAACTGGCCATAGGTCAAGCCGTTGTTCCGCGCGGCGGCACCGACGCGCTGAATCCAGAGCTTGCGATACTCGCGCTTTTTGACGCGGCGATCGCGCTTGGCGTAACGATCGGCGCGATTGGCGGCTTCCTGCGCCGACTGGTAGAGCTTGCTCTTTGTTAAGAAAAAGCCTTTTGTGCGTTTGAGGTACTTTTTGCGCCGTGCACGGCGCTTTGTTCCGCGTTTTACGCGAGCCATGGGTTTCTCCTTAGTCTTTTCTAAGCCGATGGTTGAGAAGGCGGGAGTTTCTTTCGGACGGGTCTAAAGACCCGCCACTACAAGACCTCAGCCTTCACGAGGCCACGGCTAATTATTTTGGGAGACAAACAGGGTGCGCGAACGTGCAAAAAAGCCCGTACCGCAACGGGTTTGTCTCCTGATATGAACTACTCGCCGCATTTCGCTATCGCCTTACGGCAATGGTTTACTTCTGCGGCGAATCGGCCGGCAGGCACCCGTGAAGCGCTGCCTAGCACGATGTTGCGAAACTTTCGTTCCGCATTTTCTTCGCAGGACACTTGCTGCCGTGCCCATGTTTCAAAGAAAGTCTTTATCCGTACGGAAGCATTTGCTTGACGCTGGCCACGTCGGCCTTGTTTACGAGCGTCAGCTTCTTGAGCTTGCGCATACGGCCGGGCGCTTTGGTGCCCATCAAGTGGCGCTTGCCGGAATGTCCCCGCTTGATTTTGCCATTGGCCGTGAACTTGAAGCGCTTCCTGGCACCGCGGTGGGTCTTCAACTTCAATTTCGGTTTCGATCGGTTTCTCGGCATTGCTGCAGATCCTCTCCTGATCTGAATCTTGGTTGCCCAAATCGGGCGCAGCATGCTGCGCCCCTACAAAATACCAGTTGCGCGATTGATTGCGCCGGTTACTGCGACTGCTGAGCGCTGGATGACGGCTGCCCCGCGGGCTTGGCCACGCTTACGCCTTTTTTCGGTGCGAGCAGCGCCACGAGTACGTTGCCTTCCATACGTGGCATGGTCTCGATCTGCCCGTGTTCGACGATCTCGGTCAGCAAGCGATTCATCTTGGCGCGGCCCACTTCCTGGTGCGCCATTTCGCGTCCGCGATGGAAAATCATGGCGCGGACTTTATGGCCTTCGCCTAGGAATCGGATGATCTGATTCTTGCGAACCTGATAGTCGTGTTCCGCGGTGGCGGGCCGAAACTTGACTTCCTTTAATTGCGAGCCACGGCTGCTCTTGCGCTGCTCGTGAGCCTTCTTGTTGGCCTGATAGAGATACTTGCCGTAGTCGGTGATTTTGCAAACCGGCGGATCGGCCGTGGGCGAAATTTCCACCAGGTCGAGCCCTTTTTCCTTGGCCCGCTTGATGGCCTCAAACGGCTGCATGACGCCGAGCTGGCCGCCCTCTTCATCAATCACCCGGATCTCGCGAGCCCTTATTCGTTCGTTGACGCGAATACGGTCGCTCTGCCGGAAGCTGCGTTCTGCGATAAATCCCCCTCGGACGCTTTGGTAATCGCGGCTGACCCACACATCGCCGCCAAGCGTTTGACCCACCCCGGCCCCACACGGCGCAAAAGAGCCGGGGGACGGGCCTCAAAGTATAGCACGCGCTCGCGGGAGCACAGCAAGGGGCAAAACGCGTGAGGCAAGCAAGTTTCCGATTATTTGACTCAGTGGGACTCAGCCTGTGAGAGGCACACTAAATGGGGGTTTGCGAACAAATTTTCGTGATCTGCCGAGCGCCTAATCCAGAACACTGAACTGTAAGTATGGCCTGGACAGTTTGACGATTATGTCGCGGCTGTCTTCGTCCAGTGTCCCTCGTCCTTCGTTGTCGCGGTCGGGTCGACCGACAGCCTTGAACTCGACGTCAACTTTGAAATAAGGGCAGTCCCGACTGACGAATGTGCGATGTGAACCTGTGGACAGGCCGCCTTCGGTCGTGAAAACCCTCAGAAGGTCCTCCCGTGCCATGCCCGGTTTAATGCTCTCCATTTTCACCAAAGCATTGGTCACCCAATCTTCGTGGGCTTGCGCGCATGAATCCTGGCTCGCCGCGTTCGTAAGACGAACAGATATCGAACTACTGATAGTGATGATTGAAAGAAATGTGAGCAGAAGAAGTGGCCGAATCATGAATTGCTCTCCTTTCGCAGATACTCCAAGGCCTCAAGAACTCAGGCCGAGATCGCCTTTTGGGCCGGTGAAGAGCGCGCGGAGCCTGGTCTTATCGCTGCGGTCGACGGGCAGTTGGATGTCGAGCTTCTGGATGATGGGAGTCAGTTCGTCGGGGTTGGTGCTGTTCAGTTCGAAGTAATCGAGAGTGCAGCCTTTTGGGGCGTCAGCGGAAGGATGGACGGAGTCGGCGCTCCATTCGATGAAGAAGGGCAGGAGGCCGTGGCGGTCGTCGGCGAGGTTGATGGTTTTCCAGCGGAGGACGCGGCCATCGGGGCGGGCGCGCGAGCCCGGTGTTGGCCCTTCAAAGGCGACACCGGCTTCGCGGAGTTTTTTGGCGAAGGCATCGAGGTCGCCGGGGTGCGCGGCCCAGCCGACGAGGCGCGGCTGGGTGAGCTGATACAAATTGAGAGGATCCTTCGCGCCGGGCTGGCGCGGATCGGGCGCAATGATTTCGAGATAGCGACGCTCGCCAAGCGAGAGCAGTGCGTTGCGCGTGCCGCGGCCGGGATGGACTCCGCCGACGGCGGCGCGCACTCCGGCGTTGTCTTCGACGAAAGCAATGCCGCGATCGAGATCGCTGCAGCCTAGAAGAATGTGGTCGAGCAAGGCGGGCACGTCATCCTCTTCCTGTTCCTCGCCGAAGGTGAGGGAAGGCGCGACGAGCGCGGCGCCGGTGAGCGCGAGAAACAAGCGGCGAGAAACGTGGTCAGGCATGAGCTCCCTCAAAGACTGATAGTAGCGCTGTTCTGGCCGCGCTTGGACAGGTAGGCGTGCCAGAAGAGGCGGGCGGCGACGGCACGGTAGGGGCGCCAGGACTGGCTGAGTTTTTCCAGGCGTTCCGGCGAAGGGCGGTGGCGAAGATGCTTCACCTCTTGGACAGCGGCGGCCAGCGCGAGATCGCCGACGGGCCAGATGTCGGGCCGGCGCAGGGCGCTCAATAGATAGATGTCGGCGGTCCAGTTACCGATGCCTTTGAAGGCGGTGAGCATTTTGCGCGCGGCATCGTCGTGGAGTTCCTGGAGATAACGGAGATCGAAGTGGCGGCGGGAGAGCGATTCGGCGAGGAGGCGGGTGTAGAGAGTTTTCTGGCGGCTGAAGCCGATGCGCAGAAGATTGGGGTCGGTGAGTTTTAGAAACCGTCGTGGAGTGAGTGGGCGGACGGCGGCGTTCAGGCGGTCGAAGGCGGCTTTTGCGGAGGCGAGAGAGACTTGCTGCTCGAGGATGATGTAGACGAGCGTGGGGAAACCGGGTTCGCGGACCCAAAGAGGGGGATGGCCATATTTTTGCACTACCTCGGCCAAATGCGAGTCGTGATCCGCCAGCGCGCGCACACCTTCAGCGAAGACGTTTTCGTTCAAGATGGTTTGTGCGAGTCGCACGGCTGGTTTGCGTCCGGTCCGAGGAATCTTCAGGTTGTCGCGCGAGTCTCGACTTCTTGGCGGAGCGATTCGACGACTTCGGCTAGGGGCTTGGGGCCGAGGTCGCCTTTCGAACGGTGGCGGACAGAGACGGTGCCGGCTTCGGCTTCCTTGGGACCGACGACGAGCATGTAAGGAATTTTCTGCATTTGCGCATCGCGGATTTTCGCGGGCAATTTTTCGTTGCGGTCGTCGAGATGGACGCGGATGTTGTGGCGCTTCAATGTCTCGGTGACGTGATTGGAATAGTCTGCGACTTTTTCGCTAACGGGACAGATTTCCACTTGCACGGGCGCGAGCCAGAGCGGGAAGGCGCCGGCGTAGTGCTCGATCAGAATGCCGAAGAAGCGCTCGACGGAGCCGAGCAGCGCGCGGTGAACCATGAGCGGCTGATGCTTGGCGCCGTCCTCGCCAATATACTGCAGGCCGAAGCGGGCGGGGAGATTGAAATCAAACTGCACGGTGGTGAGCTGCCAGGAACGGCCGATGGCGTCGATGAGCTTGACGTCGATTTTCGGGCCGTAGAATGCGGCTTCCCCTGACATTGTTTTGTAGGGAATATTCATGCGCTGCATGGTTTCCGCGAGCGCGGCGGTGGCGCGGTGCCAGTCTTCCGGTTTGCCGGCGTAATTTTCCGGATGCGATTCGTCCCAATCGGAAAGCTCGACTTCGAATTTGTCGAAGCCGAAATTCTTCATGACCGCGAACGCGAAATCGACGCAGGCTTCGACTTCGGCTTCGATTTGCGAGGGCATACAGAAGATGTGCGCGTCGTCTTGCGTGAAGCCTCGGACGCGGAGCAAGCCGTGGAGCACGCCGCTGCGCTCGTAACGGTAGACGGTGCCAAGCTCAGCGAGGCGCACGGGAAGCTCGCGATAACTGTGGAGCTTCGATTTGTAAATCAAAATGTGGCCGGGGCAATTCATGGGCTTGAGCTGATAGTCGGCCTTTTCGACTTCGACGGGCCCGAACATGCTGTCCTTATAAAAGCCGGTGTGTCCGCTGGTTTTCCAGAGGTCGAGGCGCATGATGTGCGGGGTGTAAACGAGATCGTAGCCGCGCTTGAGCAGTTCTTCACGCAGCCAGTCCTCGACGATCTTTCGAATCAAGCCGCCTTTGGGGTGCCAGAAAACCAGGCCGGGGCCGGCTTCTTCCTGAATGCTGAAGAGGTCGAGCTCCGTGCCAAGCTTGCGATGATCGCGGCGCTTGGCTTCCTCGAGGCGGTGCAGATATTCATCCAACTCTTTTTGGGTGAAAAAAGCGGCGGCATAAATCCGCTGAAGCTGCGGATTGCCTTCCTGGCCCTTCCAGTATGCGCCGGCAACGCTCATCAGTTTGAAGGCTTGAATGCGCTTCGTTGAGGGGATGTGCGGGCCGCGGCAGAAGTCCATGAACTTGCCGGTGCTGTAAAACGAGACCATCAGCTCGTTGGCTTTTTCTTCCACCAATTCGCACTTGAAGATTTGATTGCTCTTCTTGTAGAGATCGAGCGCTTCCGGTTTCGGGATGAGTTTGCGTTCGTTCGGAAGATCCTGCGCGGCAAGTTCGTGCATCTTTTTTTCAATTTTCGCCAGGTCCTCTTGCGTGAACGGTTCCTCGCGCAAGAATTCGTAGAAAAAGCCGGTGTCGATCGGCGGGCCAATGCCGAGCTTTACATTGGGATAGAGTTCCATCACCGCGGCGGCGAGAAGATGCGCAGCGGAATGCCGGAAGACGAACAGCGCATCGGGGTCCCTGTCTGTGAGGATCTTGATCTTCACGTCGTGATCGAGCGGTCGACGCAGGTCGACGAGTTCGCCTTGATCAGGCGCATTCGGCAGCGGCGCTCCATTGGTCGCAGTGACATGTGCGACAAGCGCGGCATCGGCCAGCCGGGGCGAAATCTTGCGCGCGATATCGGCAGGCGTGGTGCCCTTGGGCATTTCCTGAACGCTGCCGTCGGGCAATGTGATGTGAATCTGCTCCATGTTCGTGTTCACCTGGAAGGAGAAACACTAAGCTTATCGGCGGGTCCCCGTAGGGTCAAGGAGATGGCTGTCGTGTCAACGGGCAAATTGCGCGCTTTTTGTTTTATTCCTCCTCTCGCCTCCTGTCGCCACCCTCTGGAGCGTTGTCCCACGCGTCTCGTTTTACACGAGATCCGACTGCTACTTGGGCATCACTTCGCGAGCCAACTTACTTGCCACGACTTCGCGGAGCGCATTGCGTTTCCTTCCTGCTTCGATCATGGCGTCTCGCGAGCCGTAATGCTTGGCGACACTGGTCGCGGCTTTGGCGTCGAGCTGATCGATCGCCGCATAGTTCGCGACCAGCAGTCCCAAGGCAACGTCCCAGTCGCCTGGGTGATCGGTGGTTACGTTCACCCAGACTTTGTAATCGCTGATCAAGCCTTCTTTCTTCAACGATTCGTATATGGGCTTCAAGTTCTCGCGAAAATCTTTCCAGAACGCTTCTCCCTGACCGGGAATGATGTGGTAATAGGTGACGCGCCACACTGGGCCGACGTCATAGTTCGGATTCTGCGCGCGGGCAGGGAGTGCTGCCAACAATGTGGCGACAAAAAGAGTGACCCATAAAACTTTCCTCATGTTGCCTCCTGATTTTTTATTCGATGGATGGAGTTGCGCCCCGTAGGGTTGGCGGGAGTCTACATCCCGCATCGGTACCCGTCAACGCGACCCCAGGTATGCAAGAGACAATCACTGTGGTCCAGGCTTTCCACTACTTCTTGACCATTACCTCTACCTCGCCTGACTCTTCCCGCACTCTCGCAGTGCCGCAGGTCGTGGGCTTTCCGCTGGCGTTGAAACGGCACCCGAAAAGGCCCGCCTTTTTTTCGCCGCATTGCCCGGCCTTCACCGCAACCACGAACCATCCCGACCCCGACGGATTTCCCGCGGTATTTCCCTGCGTGTAAATTCCCATCAGCACGTCCCCATCTTGCGAGGTCCCGTCCGCACACTGGTAGTTGTCCTGTTTATAGGTGTACAGGATTCCGCGCTGCTTATCGTACAGAAACTGCGTGTCCTCTTCGACTCCATCGCCGTCGATGTCCACCAGGTCCGTCCAGTATGCCGAGGGCCCCGAAGCCTTCACGGACGCCGGTCCCACTCCTATCGCCGTTTTTTGACCCTGATTTTTTGCCGCTGCACTCGGGGTGGGATTCGCTGCCTTCGCCGCCGCGACCGGACCCACGTTCACGGTTGGCGTCGGCATCGGTCCCGGCGGCAGTCCTTGCCCTGACGCCAGCGCCGTTATTCCTGCCGAGGCTACTATCCCCGCCCAAATCCATTCTTTTTTCATCGCCTTCCTCCAGTCCTCCTTACTGTACACCCGTGAATTCGACTAAGTCCCGATCGGTCGGATCGTCGGAAACTCGCCCGCTACACCTGCCCTGACGCGCTGGGCCGGAGCGCAATTTACAAAAAATCTACGATTCGAATGTCCAGCGGCCGCCGGCCATGGTGCGTTCGACGGGGATGGTGACAAGCGTCGAGGGATTTTCCTTGAGAGGATCGCGGCCGAGGACGACGAGATCGGCGAGCTTGCCGGCTTCGATGGAACCTTTGAGATTTTCTTCATAGGAGGCGTAGGCGCCGTTGATGGTGCCCACGCGAATTGCCTCTTCCACCGTAATTTTCTGTTTTGGTCCCCAGACGTTTCCCTTGGTGTCGGTGCGGGTCACTTCGGATTGCAAGGCCATCATGGGAATAAACTCTCCCGGCGGGTAATCGGAAGCCTGCGTGGCGCGAATACCGGCATCGAGGAAGCTGCGCAGAGCGAACATTTGATTGAGTCGTTCCGCGCCGTAATAGCGCATTTTTTCGCCGTGATAGTAGACGTAGGTGGAAAAGGGCGTGGGGATGGCGCCAAGCGTCTTGATGCGGGCGATCAAGCTGTCGTTGACGACAGTGCAATGTTCGAGACGAAAGCGCGGATCGTGGCGCGGACTTTCGCGCTGCAACCGTTCGTAGACGCGGAGTGTAGTGTCAATGCCCACGTCGCCGTTGGCGTGCGTGCCGATCTGCCAGCCCGCGAGATGCGCTTTGCGCCCATAGGTGTAGAGCTCTTCTTCGGTCATAACGAGAATGCCGAAGTCATTGGGACGGCCTTCGTACGGCGTGGATAGACGCGCGGTGCGTTCGGAGATCGAACCGTCGCAGACGAGCTTCATCGCGCCGACGCGGACCCACTCGTCGCCTAGTCCGGTGCGAACGCCGGCCGCGATCATCGCATCGATGTAGTGGTAGTTGATGAAGCAGTAGGCGCGATAGAGGAGTTCGCCGGAGTCGCGGGCATCCTGATAGGCGCGCAGATCGGTCGGGTTTCCCTGTGCTTCCGTTGCGGAAGTGATTCCGGACTTGGCGAGCATTTTGGAGATGAGTTTCACGCCTTCGCGATAGTCGTCACGGGAGAAATTGGATGGAATTGCTTTCTCAAAGAGTGCGTTGGCCGCTTCGGCGACGCGGCCACTTGGTTTTCCTGTTGCCGGGTCGCGATCGATTTTTCCGCCCGGAGGATCGGCAGTTTTGTCGTCGATCCCGGCTTTTCGAAACGCGAGGGAATTCGAATACGTGGTGTGGCCGCCGCGGTGCTGGATGTGAACGGGATGATCGGGAACAGCGGCGTCCAGATCCGCAACGCTGAGTGGCCGGACTTCTTCGGTTTTTGTGTCGTCATACTTGAAGCCGAGAACCCAATCTCCGGGGGAAGTCTTCGCGGCGCGTTCACGCAAGGCCACCTGAATTGCGGAGATCGAGCGGAGGTCGCAATCCACCATGCGTAGGTGCATCAGGCCAGCCTGTGCCGGATGCGAATGGGCGTCGATGAAACCCGGGAGCACTGTTTTTCCGCTGAGGTCGATCTTTCGAACGCCGGGTGTCGCGAGATTCAAAACGTCTGCGTTTTTTCCCACGGCAAAAAATTGGCCGCGGGCGATGGCCACCGCTTCCGCGGTTGGCTCGGCAGGATTTACAGTCACCACATGGCCGTTGTGGAGAATCAGGTCCGGCTTTTCCTGTTCGAGAGGGAAAAGCGAGAAGGCAGCAAGCGAGCCGAGAAACTCGCGGCGAGTCGTCCCATTGGTCATAGCGCCTCTGTGACTCTGGCTGAAGATTGAAGCGCATGCTACGCGGCGTGGGAGCGAACGTCAACTTTTTGCGCGAATCACTAACAAGAAAAAACAAGGAGTTTGGTGAGCTAGAGAACGGTAACGCCAGGCAAACCCGTGAAATGAGCGTCCGAAGTAATTAGCTCCGCATGATGCGACTGTGCGGTTGCGTAGATGATCGCATCGGCCATCGTCAGCTTATGGTCGATACTCAGCGACGCGGCGGACAGCGCAATCGTGTCCGTGAGATCCACGACACTCCGACGCAGCGCCTCGGAGAGAAAAACGTTTGCCTGAGATCCCCCCGCTCGAAGCAGCAGAATCTTCAAGACTTCATAAAGAACGATTGTAGGAACCAGAACTTGAACGTCCTTCTGGAAGATTGCCCCGAACGCATCGGCTTTCTCATCGCCGGTGATATATTCCAGCCAGCCGGATGAATCAATCAGGACAATTTCAGAACCGGTCATTGCGATCGCGGTAGTCATCCTTCCATTTCATGCCTTTGGCGATGCCACGGAGATCTTTGATGGATCGCAGCTTGGTAAAGCGAACGCTTCCATCCATTATGTAAACGATGAGTTCCTGGCCAGGCAGGAGCTGGAGCTCCTCGCGAATCTGCTTCGGGATGACCACTTGATACTTGGGAGAAACCTTGACTTTGAGTTTTTCCATAGCTTTGAGTGTCTCCCCTGGAGAGCACATCGATCAAAGCTGATTATATCTCATCATCTATCGATATGGAAACAGTATTACGCACTCCTGGTCGACCTCGTAATCCATTTTAATTCAGCGAGTTGGCTGCGTCTTTGACCCAAGGAGAGTCAGGATCTAAGGCGAGAGCGTGCTGGATGGCACCTTGAGATTTGGTCTTATCGCCTTGCTTTTCGTAGGCCCTCGCGAGCCAGACCCAAGTTTCATCCTGAGAAGGATCGATGGCCAAGGACTTCTGGAAGCTCTCGATGGCTTTGGTGGCGTCGCCGCCAAACATCTTCGGGGCCAGCAGGTACTGGCGGCCAAGGCTGGCCCAAACGTGCGGGCTCTTGTCGTCGAGGGCCATGGCTTTGGTATTCTCCTCTTTGACCTTCGGGCCGAACTTGGGGCCGGCTAACATCGCATTCCCCAGCGGAATTTTTCTGCCATAGAGATCGGCGAGCAAGCTATGCGCGCCCGCTGACTTGTCATTGAGCTGGATGGAGTGCTGCACTGCTTCAATGGCCTTGTCTACCGCGACCGCCGCCGCCTTCTTGTCCTTGCGCATTTCGTAGACATCCATGAGATAGCTCCGCACCAGGGCCAAGTCGAAATAGGTCACGGCATCGGCGGCATTCCGTGTGATGCTCTCTTCGAGTCGCGTCGTCAACGACTGTAACTGCGGCTCATCGCGGGTTTTTCGCGCGGCCTCGATCGCCGGCGCAAACGAATCATCGGTGGCCCCCAGGGGAAAGCTGGCGCCGGAAGAAAGAGCGAAGATGACTATCGCCAGTATTGCCACGAGGGGATAGTAGGGTTTTTTCGACAAACGCATTGAAGTGTCCCTCCTCTCCTATTACGCAGGAAAACTGGACGAATTATCAAGGTTGGGGAGATGCTTTGAGCAGAGGCAGCAAACTCCGGGTGCCATGCAGGTTCGCGAAGATGGTGGCCGCCTTGCGCCCTCGTTTTGCCCACACAGTTCTCCAAGGTAAACTGAACGGTATTATTCGTGGAAATTGAGAAACTCAGGGGCCGGTGAATGCAACGGATCGCGATGCAACTGATTTTCGCATTAATCCTTCTTTGCCCGGGGCTGGCGAGCGCGGCGCAGGAGCCGAAGGCGCTTCCGTTGCCGGACGGGCGCTACAAAGTGGATATTCTGCTGGTGGTGGCGCATCCCGACGACGAGGGTGCGGCCACGCCTTACCTCGCGCGCGCGCTGGATGAGGGGAAACGCGTTGCGGTGGTCTTTGGCACGCATGGCAGCAGCGGCGCGAATGAAGCGGGTGCCGAGCAAGCCGCGGCCCTCGGCGATGTCCGCGAGATCGAGGCGCGCAATGCGCTGGCCACGCTGGGAATTACGAATGTCTGGTTCCTCGGCGGCAAGGACACCGCGTCGCAAAATGTGTTGCAGTCGCTGGCGAACTGGGGGCACGGCAGTTCGCTCGAGCAGCTCGTGCGCATCGTGCGGCTGACGCGTCCGGAAGTGATACTCACTTTTCTGCCGGGCACATTTATCGGCGAAGACCACGGTGACCATCAAGCTTCTGGTTTGCTGGCCACGGAAGCCTTCGATCTCGCCGGCGATCCCACGGCTTTCCCGGAGCAAGTTGCCGGCCCGATGAAGCGGCTGGAACCCTATCTCGAAAACCTGCGGCCGTGGCAGATTAAGAAAATCTACTATTTTGCCGACGCGGACCGCGAAGATATTTTTCGCGGCAAAGGGCCGCGCTATTCCGTGAAAGACCTTTCCAAGTCAACGAAGCAGCCTTACTGGCGGATGGCGCTCGATTCCTTCCGCTCGCACCAGACGCAGGCGAAGTCTTTTCTCGATACCATCGCCGCCATGGACGAAGCGCAACTGGAAAAACTGGTCACCGCGGATGGCGGCTGGACGGACGAGTTGCAATTCGTGCTCGGCAAATCGCTGGTCGGCGGCAGCGTGACCGGAGATATTTTTGACGGCGTTACCCCGGCCGCCATTTCATTTGCGCGGCCGGAAGTTTCGGTGGAACCCGCGCGGCCTGAATTATCGGTTGAACTTGCCGGGCCATGGAGTTTTTACGGTGAATTTCGGCGCGCCCATGGGCTCACGAATCTTCCACATCCGGAGCCGCCGGAGATTGCCCTTCAGGCTCCCGGCACGCTCGTGATTCCCCTCTGGATTCGTAATCGAACCGCGAAGGCACAAGAAGTTACACTGACGGTGAGCCTGCCGGCCGGATGGACCGCGCAATACGGGACAGGAAAGTTTTCTGTAGCGGCGAAACAGGTGGCTGCGTCGCGCATTGAAATAAACTTACCGGCGCTCGCAGAAAATGCGCCGCGAAAGAGCGAGGCGCAGGAAGTCACGGTTCACGCGGAATCGAACGGGCAGAACGTCGGCGACCTCAAGCTGCGCGTCGAACTTCGCAAGCGCGCGCTACCTCAATAGCGGACCTCAGGATTTTTTTGCACGCGCGGACTCCATGGCTTCCCAGGCGTCTTCCGGGAGCAGGAGCAGATCGTTGAATTCGCCGGCGCCACGAAGCCACTGCCCGCCGTCAATGACCACGCATTCGCCGTTGATATATTCCGCCATGTCGCTGAGAAGAAATGCGGCGAGGTTGGCGAGTTCCGCGTGCTTTCCGAAGCGCTTCATCGGATGTTTGTCCCTGGCGTGGTCCTCGAACGGCTTCGAAGGCATCAGGCGGGACCACGCGCCTTCGGTCGGAAAGGGCCCGGGCGCAATGGCGTTCAGGCGAATGTGATATTTCGCCCACTCCACGGCAAGCGAAGTGGTCATCGCCAGCACGCCGGCTTTCGCGCAGGCCGAGGGAACCACAAATCCTGAGCCGCAATTCGCGGCCGCGTAAGTGGTCACGATGTTGAGAACGTTGCCGCCCAGTTTCTGTGAAATCCAGCGCTTGCCAAAAACCTGCGTGCAGTGAAAGGAACCGTGGAGCACGATGCCTACGACGGCGTTGAATGCGTTGGGCGTAAGCTTTTCGGTGCGCGCCATGAAATTTCCCGCGGCATTGTTGACCAGCGCGTTGATTTCGCCGAACTGTTCCTCGGCCTTCGCCGCAGCCGCTTCCACCGCGGCGTAATCACGAACATCACACGTCGTGAATGCCGCCGAGCCCCCGGCGCGGTGAATCTCTTCGCAGGTTTCGCGCAGCGGCTCCTCACGCCGTCCGACGAGAAACATGCGGGCGCCCAGCTCTGCAAATCGCAAGGCCATCGACCGGCCGAGTCCCGTTCCGCCGCCGGTCAAGAAAATGGCACGGCCCTTGAGCAAGTTTTCCTGGAACACGATTCACCGCCCGGCACAGTGGATTGCGATTTCCCGTCTATGCAAGCGCGATTCTATTCCATCAGGGAGAATTTCGATTCTTTTTTCGAGAGATACTTGGTGGCGGGACAGGAAACGACGTCAAGGATGCATCTGGGCGGGAATGATGCGGCCCATCGATTTCGCGTACTCTGAGGCAAACAGCGAGCTTTCCGGATACTCCTCGCTTAATTCGAGAAGAAGCTTTTGTGCCAGCGCGTCCTGTTTTTCTCTTCGCGCGGCGAGGGCCAGTAAAATCTTGGCGTACGACTGCAGGTACAGCCCGCCATCAATCGTTTTTCCAAGCTGGTCCATGCCCAGCTTTTTGTCGCCGTGGATTCCGCCGAACCACAACATAAACCGCGCGCCTCCGGAGAGGCTCCCGATGATGTAATTGGCCGAGCCCAGGGCGACGTAGGCATCGTTGGCGTTCGGCCGCTCCACCAACAGAACCTTGGCATATTCGTTGGCTTCCTTGAGCCTCTTCAGACTCTCCATATGCTGCTTCCTGAGCATCAGGTCGGCGTCGGATTCCATCCCCGCGGCCATCGTCAAGGCAAAAAGAGCTTCCGCATCCTTGGCGTTTGCCGTCATTCGTTTCCTGGCAAGTTTTCGGGCAACTGCGATGGAATCATCAAAACTTTTCATGCGCGCGGGATCCGGCTTGCCGTCAATGCCATTCAAAAATCTTTTTTCGTTGAGGAAGTAATCGCTGCTCAGTACGCCCTGGCGGTAAAGCTCCTCAAACAGATAGCTGGCTGCGATGGCGATATCCCCAAAGGGTTCTTCGGGATGCTGTGATTTCCAGGCATCGAATTTTTCGCGTGCTTCGGTAAAGTTCTGCGCGTAGAGGGAATGAAATCCCGCCGCGAGTTCCGGCACGGATGTAAATGCCGGGCCGGCTCCATCCTGGGCCGCGCCCGCAGGGCACGCGGCTGCCGCGAGCAGCAGGAGGCCTAGCGCGCTGTGGATTCGCCACCGCATTGGACACCTTTTCTTTAAAATAGCCCGGGCAAGAACCTCGGCTTGCCGGACATCGCCGCGCGATATTCAGGATTTGCGAACAGCACGCGCTCCTCGGTCGAGAGGCGTTGCGTCAGGACTCCGATGTGCGCGAGAGCTCCCGCCGTTGCCGTGATCCAGGCCGTATGAATGAGAGGCAGAGCCAGCAATTCCGCGAAGACGGCCGCGTAGTTTGGATGCCGGACGAAGCGAAAAGGTCCCGAAGTCACGACGCCAAGGCGCGTTGAGTCCATGACCTGAACATTCCAGTGATCTCCGAGCGTTCGAATGACCCACCATCGGACGGCGTTTGCCGCCAGGAACACCACGAACATGGGCGCAGCAAGCCAGGGGAGGAAGGGGCGCTTCAAAAGGACGACTTCGACCGCCGCTCCGATCAGCACGGCAGTGTGCAGGGCGACCATCCAGCGAAATCTTGGTTCGTCAATTTTTGCAGCGCCCCGAGCGATCATCTCCGTCTGGTGACGCTTGGAAATGCCCAACTCCACGAAACGCAGCAAGGCCACGAGGACGAGCAAGGCGAGAAATGCGATCGTGCTTAGGTCCATTGCAGCAACAGAAATTCAGCGCTAAAGCCAGGTCCGAATGCCGCCGCCATGGCGTATTCCCCGGACTTGAGCGGCCTCTTTTCCAGCCACTCCTGCAAAATGAAAAGGATGGTGGCGCTGGAGAGATTGCCCACACTGCCGAGGATGTCCCAGGACGGCTGGGTATCGCTTTTTTTCAAACCCAGCTGCGTTTCCACATTCCCCAGCAGCCGCGCGCCGCCGGGATGCAGGATCCATCCTTTAATGTCTTCGCGCGTCCGGCCATGGCGTTTCAGAAAGCCGGAAACCAGGCAGCCGATCTTCGCGCCAATCATTTCCGGGACGTCCTTGGCCAGCAGAATGTGGAAACCTGAATCTTTCAGGTCAAAGCCCATTGCGCCGAGTGAATCGGGAAACGTGTAAGTCTCCGAAACCAGGATCTTCGGGCCAGGCGCCGTTTTTCCGCTGACGATCACGGCGGCCGCGCCGTCGCCGAACAGAATCGACGAAATCAGATTCGCCTGCGAGATATCTTTTCGCTGAAAGGTGAGCGATGGCAATTCGACAGCGATGATCAGGACATTTCCGCCGGGACGAGCGGTAAGAAATTCCGCCGCGCGGCCCAGGGCCATGGCTCCCGCGGCGCAGCCCAATTCCGTAAAGGGCATTCTCCGTACATTCGAACGAAAGCCCATCAAATTGATGAGGTGCGCATCCAAAGACGGGATCATGAAGCCGGTGCAGGACACCGTGATAATCAGGTCAATCTCATCCGCGCGCATCCCCGCGCGCTCCAGGCATTTCTCCGCGACTTCGCGGCCGAGCTTCACGGCGTGTTCGATGTATTCGTCGTTGGTCTTGGAAAGCGGCCGCGCCTCGATGGTGTAGTCAATGGGGAAAATCGAGTGGCGCTGGTTCACCTGCGCATTGTCGACGATGCTCATCATCGCTTCGAGCCGGCGTTCGGGAATGTCAAACACGCGCCCCAAATAGACCTTCATGTCATCCCGAGTCATTAAATGGGGAGGCAACGCCGTCGCCGTGGCGACGATCGTGGGGTGCAACGTTGCGGCCGTTTCTGGCTGTTGAATAAGCGCGGATTCCATCAGTCTCCTTGACGAACAATGCCGAATACGGCGGTCTTACCGCCCAGAAACTGGTTGGGAGGTAGATTTATGAGTGCCCCTGTGCTTGGGCCGATAACTTTATATCATCCTATAGGGAGTACACTAATGTACAGCCAAGCAGCACATTGTTTCCTTCTAACGTGCTTACACAATTCTCGAGGCATTGCTGACTTTGTAAGGTAGAAGTGAAGAGTTGCGGTATCCTTTTTGCCGCCATGAACCAACGCCCCGCGCTGCATCGTATGTTTCAATGTCATTTTTCTTTTATAGTTCTTCTAACAATCGCGAGCTTGCTGGCCCCTGTCTCCCGGGCGCAGGAGAAAGCTCCTGCTCCACTCCTTCTGGTCATTTCTGTCGATGGGCTTCGGCCGGATTACGTGACGGCTGCCGACGCACATGGCTCCAAAATTCCAAATTTGCGGCGTTTCCTGAAGGACGGAACATACGCCGAAGGAGTCCAGGGCATAATCCCCACGGTGACTTATCCGAGTCACACCACGTTGGTCACCGGCGTCTGGCCCGCGAAGCACGGCATTCTTGCCAACACCACGTTTGACCCTTTGCAAAAAAACGAACAGGGCTGGTATTGGTACACGCAAGACATTCGTGTGCCCACACTTTGGGATGCGGCCGCGCAAGCAGGCCGCACTACGGCCAGTATTCAATGGCCGGTTACCGTCGGCGCGCCTATTACCTGGAACATTCCGGAATACTGGCGCGCCAGCACTCCCGATGATTCGAAACTTTTGCGTTCCGTCGCCACTCCCGGCCTGCTTGCGGAGATGGAGGCCGAACTGGGCGAGTACCATGGCGGAATCGAGACCTCCGCCAGAGACGACGAAATACGCGGCCGCTACGCGCAGTGGATTTTGGAGAAAAAGAAGCCGGCTCTGATGACGCTTCATCTTACCGCGCTCGATCACGTCGAACATCAGATGGGGCCCTTCAGCCCCGAAGCGTTGGCGCTTCTGGAGCGGTTGGACGCCGTCATCGGAAATTTGCGAGAAACTGCGGAACGCCTCTCGCCAGGCCGTGCGATCATCGCCATCGTTTCCGACCACGGGTTCGTAAAGGTGGACGCTCAGTTGAATTTATTTGCCGCGTTTTGCGAAGCGAAGCTCTTCACCTTGGACGACAAAGGAAAAGTGACGGACTGGAAGGCGATGCCCTGGGAGACGGGGGGCTCCTCCGCCATTGTCTTGAAGGACCCGAAAGACTCCGCGACGCTCGCTCAAGTGCGCGAGCTGCTTGCAAAGCTGGCCGGCGACCCCGCCAACGGCATCGACCGCATCCTCGAAGCGCAGGAACTTCACGATCGCGGCGGTTATCCGACGGCATCCTTTTTTGTCAGCCTGAAGCCCGGCTGGAGAACCGGTTCGCCGCTCACCGGCCCGGTCCTCTCAAAAACAAAGCCGGGTGGCACGCACGGCGAGCTTCCCGATCTCCCTGATCTTCGCGCAGCCTTCTTTGTGATAGGTCCCGGAGTTTCCGCGGGCAGGTCATTGGGCTTGATTGACATGCGCGAAGTCGCACCCACGCTTGCGCACCTTGCCGGTTTGTCTCTTCCCACCGCGGATGGGAAGAATCTGCTGCCCTGAACCGATTTTTTCCGCGGGATCTTCATTTTACTGCTGCTCGGCAACGGAGTTTTGCTGAAGTGTGCTAGATTTTCGTTCGGCGAGGTGCAGGATGAAGGCATGGTTGCTTCGATTTTCCGTTTTGCTGGCGGCTGTTTTCCCATTTGCAAGTCTTTCTTTGTTTGGACAGCAGAATCCGGCGCTGGCGACGACGGAAGGCGATTTCACGGTCAAGAATTTCAAATTCCATTCAGGCGAGACGCTGCCGGAACTCCGACTCCACTATACGACGCTCGGCAAGCCTGCACGCGACTCGCAGGGCCGCGTCACGAATGCGGTACTGGTCCTTCACGGCACCGGCGGCACGGGCCAGCAATTCCTCTCGCCGCAATTTGCCGGCGAGCTTTTTGGGCTGGGGCAGCTTCTCGATATCACGCGCTATTACATCATCCTCCCCGACGGCGTCGGCCACGGAAAATCGTCAAAGCCCAGCGATGGATTGCACGCGCATTTTCCGCAGTACGACTATGACGACATGGTCGCGGCACACTACAAACTTCTCACCGAAGGCCTCGGCGTAAACCACTTGCGCCTCATCCTCGGCACGTCGATGGGCTGCATGCATTCGTTTGTGTGGGGAGAAACCTATCCAGATTTCATGGATGCGCTGATGCCGCTGGCGTGCCAGCCGGTGCAGATCGCCGGGCGCAACCGCATCTGGCGCAAAATGGTGATGGACGCGATTCGCAACGATCCCGAATGGAAAGGTGGGGAGTATTCGACGGAGCCGCAGCAGGCTATGCGCACGGCGCTCGATTTTCTGCTGATTGCCGGAAGTGCGCCCCTGTACATGCAGAAAACTCTGCCCACGCGCGACGCCGCGGACAAATATCTCGACGATTATTTCAAGGCGCGTCTCGCGGGCCTGGATGCCAACGACTTCCTGTACCAGGTAAATGCGTCGCGCAATTACGACCCGTCGCCCCAGCTCGAGAAAATCACCGCGCAGGTCATGTACATCAATTCCGCGGATGACTTCATCAATCCGCCCGAACTCGGAATTGCCGACCGTGAAATCAAACGAGTGAAGAACGGAAAATTTATTCTGATTCCCGTTAGCGACGAAACCCGCGGCCACGGCACCCACACGCGCGCTATCGTCTGGAAGCAGTACCTGGCGGAACTGCTCGCGAAATCAGCCACTGAAAAGCTCTCGATTGTATTTTTCGATTAAGTAGTTGCCTGGCTGGCGCGGATTTCTTGCCACCGGCGCGGGCGCTTGTTGGCCTGCAGAACTTTCTTGCGTAGGCGGATCGACTTTGGCGTGATTTCCACAAACTCGTCGTCGGCGATGAATTCGATGGCCTGCTCCAGGCTCAGTTCGCGATGCGGAATCAAGCGGATGGCTTCGTCGGCGCTGGACGAGCGCATGTTGGTCTGCTTCTTTTCCTTGGTGACGTTCACGTCCATGTCCTGCTCGCGCGAATTCTCGCCCACGATCATGCCTTCGTAGACATCGATCGCTGGCCCGATGAACAGTTCCCCGCGCTCCTGGATGTTCCAAAGCGCAAATGCGGTGGAAGGGCCGCTGCGGTCCGCCACCAGCGCACCGGTGGGACGAAGCGCCATCTCTCCGCCGTATTCCATCCAACCTTCGAAAATCGAATGAATCAGCGCCGTGCCGCGCGTGTCCGTCAGCAACTGGCTGCGGAGCCCGATGAGCCCGCGTGAAGGAATCTTGAAGTCCATTCGAACGCGGCCGGAGCCGTGATTGCTCATCTTGATCATCTCGCCGCGCCGGCTGCCCGTCGTTTCCATGATGATGCCGATAAAATTTTCCGGGACGTCGATGACCAGGCGTTCCAGCGGTTCCAGTTTTTTGCCGTTTTCCGTGCGCGTGACGATCTCCGGCTTGCCGACCATCAATTCGAATCCTTCGCGCCGCATAGTCTCAATTAGAATAGCCAGCTGCAGTTCGCCGCGACCCAGCACACGGAAAGACTCCGGCGTGTCCGTGTCTTCCACGCGGATGGACACGTTGGTCAGCAACTCTTTTTGCAGGCGGTCGCGCAGATCGCGCGAAGTGAGATACGTGCCGTCCCTGCCGGAAAGCGGGCTGCTGTTGACCGTAAAAATCATGGCCAGCGTCGGCTCGTCGATCAGCAGCGGTTCCAGAGGCATGGGGTCGGCCAAATCCGTGATGCTCTCGCCGATGTTGATGCCCTCGACTCCAGCAATCGCGACCAGGTCGCCCGCGCCGACAGCTTCCGCTTCATCCCGTTCTAGCCCGCGGAAGGTATACAGCTTGGTGATGCGCGTGGGTACCAGCTTGCCGTCCAGCTTGACGATGCCCACGTCGGCGCCGCGCTTCAGCGTGCCGCTAAAAACGCGTCCGATGGCGATGCGTCCCAGGAATTCGCTGTAATCCAGGTTCATTACCTGGATTTGCAGCACGCCTTCCGGATCGCCCGGCGGCTTGGGAATGGACTTCACGATGGTTTCGAACAGCGGGAGCAAATCTTTCGAATCGTCACCCGGCGTGCGGTGCGCCACGCCGTCGCGCGCGTTGGTGTACACCACCGGAAAGTCGAGCTGGTCCTCCGTGGCATCCAGATCAATAAAGAGGTCGTAGATTTCGTCCAGGACTTCTTTGGCGCGCGCGTCCACGCGGTCGATCTTGTTCAGCACGATCACCGGAGGCAGCTTTGCCGCCAGCGCCTTCTGCAGCACGTAGCGCGTTTGCGGCAGCGGCCCTTCGCTGGCGTCCACCAGCACCACGACGCCGTCCACCATGCGCAGCGCGCGTTCCACTTCGCCGCCAAAATCGCTGTGGCCCGGCGTGTCAACGATGTTGATCTTCGTGTCGTGGAAAAAGAGCGCCGTATTCTTGGCCAGAATAGTGATGCCGCGCTCACGTTCCAGGTCGTTCGAATCCATCACACGCTCTACAAGCGCTTCGTTAGCGCGGAAAATCCCGCTTTGCCGCAGCATGGCGTCGACCAGCGTCGTTTTGCCGTGGTCCACGTGCGCGATGATGGCGATGTTGCGAATATCTTGACTCATGGTTTCTGCTTCGTATGATCCCGGCCAAGCCGGGCTCAAGTCCTCTAAAGACAAAAATAGCTGCTGAAACAACCAGCAGCCTTGACGAATGTACCTATCTGTAGGTTGACCGCCCGGCGGTCACACATCCTTAGGTGCGGTGCAGCAACGCTTAGTTTAGCAGACTCGCTCCCATTGCAGCTAGCAAAGTAGGACTGGCATTCCTGCCTGTCCTCTCGTAGTGGTCTCGGTGTACGAAACTGGACAGACAAGAATGTCTGTCCTACGGCGTTACTCGACGCGAAGAGCGATGATCGGATCGACGCGTGCCGCACGCCGCGCCGGCACGTAGCAGGCCAACAGCGTGGCCGCGCTCAGCACAATGGCTACTCCCACAAACGTCAGTAGATCCGTCGGCCCCACTTCGAATAGGAGTGTTTGCAAAAGCCGTGTGAGCGCAAACGCCCCGATCAGACCCAGTACAATGCCCACCCCGGCGAGAGCCATGCCTTGCCCCAAAATCATACGCAGGATTTCTCCCGGGCGCGCGCCGACGGCCATGCGCACACCAATCTCATGCCTGCGTTGCCCAACCGCCAGCGCCATCACTCCGCCGATCCCTGTTGCGGCAATCGTCAGCGCCAGCAACGCAAAAATACTCAACAGATTCGACGTCAGCCGCGGAGCCGCGACTGATTCCGCGCGCACCTGTTCCATGGAACGCACGCGCGCCGCCGGCTGGTTGGGATCCACCGCATACAGCAATTCGATAATTCCCCGCGCGACACTCATCGGTTCGACCGTCGTTTTAACCACCACAATCGCATCCAGTAGCGGACTCTGTGCCAGCGGCATGTAAATCTCATCGACCGCGTCTTTGTCTAGGCCGTACTGCTTCACGTCGCCGACAACTCCGACAATCTGTGTCCAGGTCTTGCCGCTATCCAACGAGAAGCGCTTTCCGACCGCCTCCTGTTCGCCCCAGAAATGCCGCGCCGCCGCGTGATTCACCACCGCCACCAGCGGACTCTCCGGACGGTCGATGCGCGTGAAGGCGCGCCCATCGAGAACGGGAACGTGCAGCGTATCGAAATAGCTTTCGCTTACGACTCTAAAGTCCGCGACGGGAAGTGCCTGTCCGGGAACGGGTGCCTGCCCTTCGATCTGGAAATCTCCCGGCATCTGCATGTTGTTGGTCAGCGGAATCATCATGGAGGCCGCCGCCGATTTCACTCCGCTTTGCGCCTGCACTTTTTCTAGAAAATTCTCGAAGAACGCGCGCTGCTTGTCGTTGGTGTTGTACTTGGTGAAGTCCAGGCCAATCTGCATGGTCAGAACGTTTTCCGGCTGGAATCCCGGGTCCACGCGCTGCAGCTTTTGGAAACTGCGCAGCATCAATCCCGCGCCAATCAGAAGGAGAAACGAAACCGCCACCTGCGCCACAATCAGCAGGCTGCGCATCCTCCGCCGGCCGATTCCAATCGTCGATTGCGCGCTGCCTTCTTTCAACCCGTCCACGACAGTGTCACGCGCCGCCAGCGCCGGCGCCGTTCCGGAAAGCACGCTGGTCAGTACCGCAACCGCCAGCGTAAACAGCAGCACCGTGCTATCCAGATGAATTTCCCTCGCCCGCGGCGTGAACCGCGTTGCAAAATTAACCAGAAGGTCCAGCGCACCCCACGAAAAAAGCAAACCCAGCCCACCGCCGATTAATGCCAGCAACGAACTTTCTGTCAGCAATTGGCGGAACATGCGTACGCGCCCCGCACCCAGCGCTGCTCGGACGGCCAACTCCCGTTCTCGCCGCACCATGCGCGCGAGATTCAGATTCGCCACGTTGGCGCACGCGATGAGCAGCACGAATCCCGCCGCACCGAGGAGCACCAGCATCGTTGGACGCGCATTGTGCGTGAGCTCTTCCTCAAGCGAAGCCGTTCGAATGGAGTAGTCGATGGCCGGCGGATAATCGTTCGGGTACGCCCGCTGCAAATTTGCCGCGACTGCGTTCAAATCAGCCCCCGAATGGCTTACGCTCATTCCCGGTTTCATTCGGCCGAACACTTGCATCATGCGCGCTTGCCGGTTTGCGATAAACGCGGGACGTGAACGGAACGGGCACGCCGTCGTCGGCATGTACACGTCGTTCTCGTCTGGATATTGCGGCACCGGCGGCAACACGCCCACGACAGTATGAACTCTGTCATTCATCGTGAACTTTTTGTTCACCACTGTGGGATCGCCGCCAAAACTTCTAATCCAGTATTCGTAGCTGAGCATCAACACAGCCGGAGCGCCCGGCTGTTCGTCATCCGCGCGAAAACTCCGCCCAAACAGAGGCTTTACGCCGAAGACATCGAAATAATTCCAGCTGACCACGCCCGTCTCCACGCGTTCCGGTTCGCTACGCCCGAGCAGAATAAAGTTCATGTTGTGATATTCGACCAAACCATCGAGAGAATGGCTTTGGCTGCGGTAGTCGTTGATTTCCGCCACCGAAAAGGGTTGACGCAGCATTCCCGCGCGCGGCGCCTGCTGCTGCAGCGTCACCAGGCGGTCGCCGTGTTCGTAAGGCAGTGGTTTCAGCAGCACCGCGTTGACCACGCTGAAGATCGCCGAGTTCGCGCCGATGCCCAGACCCAGGGTGAGAACCGCCGCCAGCGTGAATCCGGGATTTTTGCGCATCATGCGCAGCGCAAATCCGGCGTCCTGCGCGAACATCGCAACGTGCTCGCTCGGCGCGGTCTTGAAAATTCCCACGATCGTTTCCCACCATAGCCGCAGTACACCCGCCGCTCCGCCACGGCGCGCCGCTTCTTTTCGCTGTTCGTGGAAGACCGTTTCCATTTCCGGGCCGAAATCGCCGCGAAAATCGAATGGCAAAAGCCGCAGAAGGGCTCGATAGAAGCGTGTTGCGCGGGAATCTGTTGCATCCATGATGTCCTCCAGCGGCGCCACCACAGCACCGCGGTTCGGACCACTCGGTAAGTCTGGAACTGCATCGTGCAGCTCCGAAGATCCCCTTACGCCGGCCGCGGCCTCTTGAGTAAATTCCTCGCCCGCGCGACGGAGAGCAATTCATCCATCCGCTCCGCTTCGGCGGCGGCAACTTCACGGCCTTGCGTCGTCAATCGGTAGTAGCGCCGGCGTTCGTCGTCATCGGCTTCGGCCGGGCGCGAACGGCGCTCGATGATCAGCCCATCGGCGAGTAAGCGCTTGATGATTCCATAAAGCGTTCCCGTGCTTAGCTTGACTTTGCCGCTGGTGCGCAACTCCACTTCCTTCAAAATCGCGTAGCCATGGAGGTCCTCTCCGGCCAGCGCCAGCAGCACATGAAACATGGCTGGCGTCAGTGGTTCATGGGAATCGGGGTTGTTCAGGCCAGCGCTCAAAAGAATCGGCTCCTGCGAGAACGAAATTCTATCGTCATACGCTATATCGTCTCACGCCATAGTGTCAATAGAAATCGACGCGGCCATCCTCCGCGGAGGAAGCCCTATTTTTTCCGGTTGTAGGTGAAGTCGTATTCGACAAACCAGGTCTTGCCGTTGTCATTCGAACCGCGGCTGAATTGGCGGACCGAAAATCAAAATTGCGACCAAATCCGTCGTTACACGCCTCATGCTCTCCACCTCGCTTGGCGGTGCATCGCTTGGAATCGCCGTCTTAGACGTGGGTGAAGGTGTTCCTGCTACCACTGTTTGTAGGAAGCTTCCACTAAACCATATAACTTGTATCTAAATTTAGATGTTCTCGGGTCAGGAAAACCCAATTTCTGTATTGGTCCTCCGGCGTCTCAATTTGTCCTCTGCATGAACAGGTTTTATTGAAACAAACGTCCATATTTTTCGTAACTTAGGAAAACACCTGACGGGTTTATGCGTCTATATGTAATTAAGGGTGGGCGTCTATGTCACCGGAAGTGATTTCCATGCGGGAACCGGAGCGACCGACGGCTTCGGAGCGGCTGATGCTCTCCTCTGCCCGCTATGTCCATTTTGGTCCGTTCCAGATTGATCAGCAGCGGCAGGAAGTGACGCGCAATGGTTCCCGGCTGAAACTTCAGGGAAAGGTTTATCAGGTGTTGCTCACGCTGCTCGAGAAACCGGGCGAGGTAGTGACGCGCGAGGAATTGCGCATCCGTCTCTGGCCTTCCGATACGTATGTCAATTACGACGCCAACGTAAACACCACCGTCAACAAGTTGCGCCAGGCTCTCGGCGACTCTTCCGACAAGCCGCTTTACATCGAGACCATCCCGCGGCGTGGCTATTGCCTGCTGGTTCAGCCGGAAATCTCGCACAAGTCCGGAACTGTACCGATGGCGCACAATGAATCATCCTCAGCTTCCGCGAAACCAGTCTCACCATCCGTGAGTAGCCTGGATTTTTCCAAGTCGGATGTCTGGGTCATCCTCGGCGTGATCGGTCTGATTCTTGCCGGCATGCTGCTTGGCGCGGGAATCACGCGGCTCTGGATTTCCCACTCCGTTCAGTCGAGTCCTTTCCCTCTGTCCATTCTCTTGTCGTTCGCGTCCGTGCCGCCGGCGCTTTAAGCCTCGCCCAATTTTTCCGCGCAGGCGGCACGGAAACTCTGTCCAGCCAAACTACCGGGAAACGCGCCCAAAAACCAATCCGCGTGTTCGCCCGGCATCCAGCGTGAATCCATTCACTTCACCCTTCGCGTCTCGGCTAAAGTGAAAGGTGAATTTTTGATTGGGTGTTCTGAATATGTCATGCATCCCTGGGACTAGTTCCTTGCCTGAAATGCTCGTCGCGCGCCGTGTCCCATCGGCGCCGATGACGTTCAGCATCAGCCTGCCTTTTACGTTCTCAAGGCGATATGTCACCCTCAATTCATCACTCCAAAAATCTCCCGCGAAAGCGGACATATCGTCGGATCTCATTTCAACTTTATCGATGAACCCGTTCCTCTCCTCCGTTTGCGGAGCAGCCGATCGCGGCTTCATCAACTCACCTAGAAAAACGTCCGCAACCTGGTGCGCGCGCTTCGACGGATTCGCGCTTTCCACATTGCACAGGCAAGCCACCGAAAAATGCTGCTCCGGAAAACGCAGCAATTCCGCCCGGTATCCGCCCCAGGACCCGCCATGGCTCACGGTGTGCAATCCGCGGTAATCCTCAATGCGTAATCCCTTCGCGTATAGCAGCAACTTTCCGTTGTTGAGCTTGCCCACTTCCTGAATCTCGGTCAGAAAATCCTTGCCTCCGATCCGCCCGTTGTAGAAATTCTCATCCCACTTCTGCAGATCCTCCACCGAAGTGTGTACCGCGCCATCCCCGGTCTGTTCGAAGTAGGAAACATCCAAGCTGTACCCTCCGCCTTTTTCCTTTACGTCGTAGGCCATCGCGCGATTTGCGATCAGCGACGTATGATCGTCGCGATACTGCGTGTGCGTCATCTCCAGCGGCGTGAAAATATTCTCCCCTGCGAATTCACGCAGCGACTTTCCGCTCACGCGCTTCACAATAACGGACAGAAGGAAAAATCCCGTGTTGCTGTAGAGCCAGTCGCTTCCCGGCGCGAAATTAAGAGCCTTCTGCCGCACAATCATCTGTAACGCGTCTTCGTCTGTGGTTACGCCGTCTATGTTGATCCCCGCCAGTTCCATCAGCGTCAAATAATCGCGCAGCCCGCTGGTGTGGTTGAGCAGCTGCAGGACGGTGATCTTCTGCCCGTAATCAGGAAGTTCCGGAAGATATTTCCGGATGTCGTCACTGATGGAAAGTTTTCCCTGTTTCTCCAGGAGCAGAATACTCGCCGCCGTGAATTGTTTCGACGTCGATCCGATGTCGAACACGCTCTGCGGCGTGATCGCCACGTTCTCCTCGAGATTCGCCAGTCCATATCCCTTCGAATAAACGATTTTTCCGTCGCGGTAGACGCCCAGCGCGCATCCCGGCGAACCTGTCTTTGTCAGGTCGGAAAAAACCTCATCCACCGCGGCCGTTTTTTTGTCCTGGGCGTGGCTCTCTGTTGCAACAGCTAGCATGCTGAAAATCATCGCGCCGGCCCAAAATCCGCTGCTCATCCTGCTCCGAATCGCCATTTGCATTCGCTCCCTCGGGCAATTTCGCTGGCGAGTCTATACACTCCTTCGCTGCCTCTCAACAGAATCTCGTGTAGACTGCCTTGCCTGCCATGCTCAACGCCATCACGCGCGCCGTTAGTCCGGCCATCATTAACTGCGAAATTTCCTTCATCGATCGCCGCCCCATCGATCTGGCGAGAGCCCAGGAGCAGCACCGCGCTTACGAAAAGCTGCTGGAAAAACTGGGCGCTCGCGTCATCTCGCTACCGGCCGAGCCCGCGCTTCCCGACTCCATGTTCGTCGAAGATCCCGCCGTCGTTCTCGATGAGCTCGCAGTCATCCTGCCGCTCGGCACCGATTCGCGCCGGCCTGAGGCTGCGTCTCTTGCGAAAGCTCTCTCCCGTTTTCGCGACCTCGCTTACGTCACTCTACCCGGCACCCTCGAAGGCGGCGACGTTCTTCGCATCGGCCGAAAACTTTTTGTGGGTCTCACCAGGCGCAGCAACGCCGAAGGCATTCGCCAGCTTGCTGCCATTCTCGCCCCGCACAATTACGAAGTGATCCCCGTTCCTGTCAGCGGATGCCTGCATCTCAAGTCCGCCGTTACCCACATCGGCGGCAACACGCTCCTCGCCAATCGCGCCATGTTTGACGCCGCACCGCTGGCGAGCTACGACTGGATCGACGTGGATCCCGCCGAGCCCCACGCCGCGAACGCACTCGTCTTCGGCGGTACCGTCATTTTCCCGGCTTCTTTCCCGCGAACGCGCGCGCGCATCGAAGCCGGCGGCTTTCACGTCGCGCCGCTCGATATTTCCGAACTCCAAAAAGCCGAGTCCGGCCTCACCTGCTCGAGCCTGTTGTTCGAAACTTTTCAGGACTAATCACGAGCACCGGCTCGCGCGCGCCCGCCCGCGGTCCCGAATAAATACATTCTCGGACTCGCACAAACAAAACGGCCACGCAGCGCTCGCCGTGTGGCCGTTTCGTTCCATTCTTATTAAGAGAAGTGCCGTCTTCCTTACTTACCAAATGTTTGGTTTTAAGTGGAATCGGCGCTTGCGGCCGCGCCTCTGTCTCAGCGGTCGAACTTGAACTCCAGTTGCACCTTGGTCTCAACGCTCGCCGGCGCATATTTCCACTTCTTGAGTGTATCTTCCACTTGCTGAACCAGAATCGGATGCCCTCCAAGGACCTGTACATCCCTGACCAGGCCATCCGTGCCAATCACCACGCTGACCTTGACTACACCGCTCAAGCGCATCTGTTTTGCCAGTGCGGGATATTCTGGCGCCGGTTTCGAAATGGCCCTTCTGTCTTGTTGCCCTTGCTGTGCAAACAAAGTGGCGCTTCCAAGGCTCAACACCAGCCCGAACGCCACAACCGCTTGCTTTCCCGCTTTTGCCGTTTTCCCCATGATCCCTTTCACCTTTTGGTTCGGAATGAAATTTCTGTTTATTCTGGCTTTTCCATGCTGCAAAAGTTTCGGTTACTAGCATCAGCGAGCGGAGAATTCTGCACCACCCCTTTTCTTTTCTTGCGTGTTGTGACGGAAAACTGTTCGTGCGGTCTAGGGAAAAAACTGTAGATGGGTCGGGAAGGATCGTTGTTAGCGAGATCTAGCCTTGGCGCGACGTGTCGAGAATGGGTATTTGAGAACCCGGAAATAGCGTGCCGTCATTCCGTGTGTTCGTCATCAAGCTCTGACCTCTCCCCTTTACAACGATTTAAGCCGTTTTCTGCGCTGAGTTACCCTTTCCGCACACTCGCCCGGTTGCGCAGAATTTCGACTTTTATCGCCAGGTAGCCTGTGTTACGCTTTCCCCGTAATGTTGTCCACCGCCACAAAGCGAATTACGTCCACGTCGTCCATGTCGATTACCTCGACTACGACTAAGACCACTATTACCGCTTCTGGTGCGTGGAGAAACAGCTAGCAAGCTAGCAAAAGTTTCCAAACCACCGCCAGAAGCGAAACTGGCGGTGGGTTTCTTCTTTTAAGCCCCCTCCAGAGACGCTCCAGCGGGATCAGGAGCAACGGTCATGAGCCTTGAAAATGTACAGGATGAAGTCGCCGCAGAACGTTGCCCCGCCTCCTCCAGCTTGACCGGAGTCGTAGTCGCAGAAGCCGTGCAGCGGAGGAGCGGGGCAAGCAGCATGCCGCTGAACGTTGTGGCCTTCAAGTTTGGTGGCAGCTCGCTCCTCGGCGCGGACCGCATGCTTCATGCCTCGTCCCTTGTCCGAGCAGCCGCGCAAAAGGTCAGTGTCACGGTGGTGGTTTCCGCCATGAAAGGCGTTACCGATCATCTTCTTTCCATCGCCCGCGCCTTTGCCAATGGGAACTGCGTTCGGGCTCAACGCGAAGCAGGGTTTCTTCTCCAGCTCCATCTTGATGTCTTGCGCGATCTAGGTTTGGAAGAGGAGGAAGTTCTTCGGGTTTGCCACGACCTGGAGCTTCTCGGCCGCGACCTCCTTTACGAAGTATCTTCCCAGAGCCGCCCTTCCGCCAGCGCCGAGCTTTTCGATCGCCTCGCGTCTTTTGGAGAACGCTTTAGCGCTCGGCTCTTTGCAGCTGCGCTGGGAAAATCCGGAGTCGCCGCGGTCCCCGTGTCTTCTTCTGATTTTGTCCTTACCTGCGACACGTTTCGCGACGCCCAGCCCCACCTTGAGCAAACGAAAGAACGTGGCCGGGAAGTTCTTCTCCCCTTACTCGAAGATGGCCTCGTGCCCGTCGTGACCGGTTTCATCGGGGCCACACCCGACGGCCGCATCACCACCCTCGGTCGCAACAGCTCCGATTTTTCCGGAGCCATCATCGCTCACGTTGTCGACGCCGCCGAACTGGTCATCTGGACCGACGTCGATGGCATTTACAGCGCCAACCCCAACGAATCCGTCGAAGCGCAACTTCTGCATGAACTCAGCTACGACGACGCGCACGCCCTCGCCGCAAGTGGAGCCAAAGTCCTTCATGCAAAAGTTCTGCCCCTCGCCGCAGAAACAGAAATGGTCGTTTGGGTTCGCAACACATTTAATCCGCAGGCGCGAGGCACTCGTATCGGCTCGCCCCGATCCTTGCGGAGTATGGTCCAACAGGAGGAATTAGCATGAGCGCTCAGCAACCACTACCAAGTCACGCCGGCGCCCCGCTGAGGGGCCAGAGAAAGAAAATCAGGGCCGGCGTCCTCGGCGCCACCGGCATCGTCGGCCAGCGCCTGGTGAGCCTGCTCGCCGATCATCCCTGGTTTGAGCTGACCGAAGTTGCCGCTTCCGAGCGCTCCTCCGGCAAGACTTACGCCGAAGCCGCTCGCTGGCATCTCGACGCGCCGATTCCCGGCGCGGCCCGCGATCTCGTCGTCAAAGGTCTCGATCCTTCTCTCGATTGCGACTTCGTTTTCTCCGCGCTCGATTCTTCCGTCGCGGGAGCAGCCGAAGAAGAGTTCGCTCGCGCGGGATACCCTGTCGTCAGCAATTCGCGCAACCACCGCACCGACCCCGATGTTCCCTTGCTCATCCCCGAAGTGAATGCCGCGCATCTCGATGCCATCCCGCGGCAGCAGAAGAATCGCGGCTATGACACCGGTTTCATCGTCACCAATCCCAATTGTTCGACCGCCGGACTGGTTCTTGTCCTAAAGCCTCTCGCTGATGCGTTTGGTTTGGAGAAAGCTTTTGTCGTTACACTCCAGGCGATCTCCGGCGCTGGCTATCCCGGTGTCGCCTCCTTGGATATTCAAGGCAACGTCGTCCCCTTCATCAGCGGCGAAGAAGAAAAAATGGAGTCCGAGCCTCAGAAGCTGCTCGGCAAATGGGACGGCTCGCGCTTCGTGGACGCCGGCCTGGGCCTCAGCGCACACTGCAACCGCGTGCCCGTCGTGGACGGCCACCTCGAATGCGTCTCCGTTGGCCTCAAGAAAATCGCCTCGCTCGACGAAGTCCGCGAAGCCCTGCGAAATTTCGAAGTCGATGCCGAATTGGCCTCGCTCCCCACCGCCTTGCGAAATCCGATCATCGTCCTCGACGAGGAAAACCGTCCGCAGCCGCGCCGCGACGTTAACGCCGGCAACGGCATGGCCGCTGTCGTCGGCCGCGTCCGCGAATGCCCCTTGCTCGACGTCAAACTTACGCTGCTCTCGCACAATCTAGTCCGCGGCGCCGCCGGCGCCTCCTTGCTCAACGCCGAGCTACTCGCTGCGCGCGGCTTCCTCAAGCAGCGTGTCGCCCCGAGCGGATCTCAACTCGCCGAGCCCGTCTCGCGCTGAGAGTCGATCAACCGTCCACACGCGCGACTTAGTTCAAGGCATCGTTTCGTTGACTCCGGCTTGGCCGCGTTCACCGGCCCGCAAACCTCTGTTGACGGCCAACAAGAATGTGCTATGCTCTCGTTCTCTCCTGTTGAACGTCTAAAGGAATGTATGCCAACTTCCAAATCCGAAGTCTTGCAGGGAACGCTCGATTTGCTGGTGCTGAAGACCCTCGATTCCATGGGCCCCATGCACGGCTTCGGGATCGCCTTGCGCATCCAGCAGGTCTCCCAGGACCTGCTGCAATTGAATCAGGGCACCCTCTATCCCGCCTTGCTGCGCCTCGAGCAGCGTGGCTGGATTGCCTCCAAGTGGGGTGTTTCCGAGAATAACCGCAAGGCCAAGTTTTATTCGCTGACCCGCGCCGGACGCAAACAACTCGCGCAGGAAGCCGAAAGCTGGGATCGCATGTCCACAATGATCAACCGGGTGCTGAGGACGAGCTAGCCATGCGCGAATCGATCCGCGTTTTCATCCATCGTCTCGCCGCGCTTCTCCAGCGCCGGCGTCTCGAAAGCGACCTGGACGAAGAACTGCGCTCGCACCTGGAGATGGCAGTGGAGCTGAACCTCCGCAAAGGAATGTCCCCCGAGGAGGCCCGCGGCGAGGCATTTCGCGGCTTTGGCGGCATCGAGCAGACCAAGGAACTCTTCCGCGATCAGAGAGGACTTCCCATGATCGAAACCGCTCTGCAAGACCTCCGTTTTGGCCTTCGTACGGTCCGCCGCAATCCCGGTTTTTCTCTTCTCGCCATTCTTTGTCTGACCTTAGGCATCGGCGCGAATGCCGCCGTTTTCAGTTGGATCGAAGGCATCTTATTCCGTCCGTACCCGGCGGTAACCCATCAGGAGCAACTTCTCGCTCTCACGGGAACGGCGCGCGGCGAATCCGGCCCAACCGGTGTTTCCTGGCCGGATTTTCTCGATTTGCAAAGGAATTGCACGCTCATTGACTCGTTTTTCGTGAGCAAAATCATGGGCACCACTCTCAGCATCGGCGACCGCGCCGAGGTCACCACAGGTAGCATCGTATCGGCAAACTATTTTGACGCCATCGGAGTCCATCCCATTCTCGGACGCGGATTCGTGCCCGGCGAAGACGTGGGACGCAACGCCCATCCCGTGACGGTGATTAGCTACCAGCTCTGGAAAGGGCGCTTCAAGGGCGATCCGCAAATCATCGGGAAAACGCAGCGGCTCAATAACGTAGTACATACCATTGTCGGCGTCATGCCGGAAGGTTTCTACGGGACGTTTGTTGGCTGGGCCATGCAGTTCTGGGTCCCCGCGTCGATGGAGGAGATTTTTGAAGCCGGTGGCTACAAACTCGAGGATCGCGGCGCGCGCTGGATTGAATCTTACGTGCGGCTGAAGCCCGGCGTTAGCCGCGAACAGGCGCAGCAGGAGATTGCCGCCGTCGCCAAACATCTGGAAACGGACTATCCGGATACCAATCGAGGTCGCGGCATAAGACTTTGGCCGCTATGGGAAACGCCGTTCAACAATGCCGGCGCTCTGCTCCCCACGCTCGAAATTATGCTTGCTGTGGTTGTTTTTGTTCTGCTCATCGCCTGTGCCAACGTCGGCAATCTGCTGCTAGTCAGGTCGTTCGCGCGGCGGCATGAAATGACCGTGCGCCTCGCCATCGGCGCCGGTCGCGGCCGGCTGTTGAAGCAACTTTTCACCGAAGGCTTGATTCTGTCGGCTTTCGGCGCAGCTGGAGGACTCCTCGTGGCGCACTGGTGCCGTCATGCGCTCGTGCTGCTCTTCCCAGCACGGGGTGGCGTGGCCATGCACCTGCCGGGAGAAATCGATTGGCGCGTACTGGCCGTGAGCGGCGGCGTTTGCTTTCTCGCCACGCTTCTGCTCGGCCTGGTTCCCGCCATGCAGACCGGCAAGATCAATCTTGCCGCCGCGTTGAAATCCGATTCCGCAGGGGTTGTTGGCGGCGGTGGAAGAGCCTGGGTCCGCTCGGGCCTGGTGATGGTTCAGGTTTCGCTAAGTTTCCTTCTGCTGGTTGGGGCGGGGCTGCTGCTGCAAAGCCTGCAGAAAATCCGAAATACCAGCCCGGGTTTTTCGACGCGCGGCGTGCTGGACACCGCCGTCAATTTGACAGCCGCGGGATACGACGCTCCGCGCGCCCAGAGTTTCCAGGACGAGCTGCTCACTCGCGTGAAGGCGCTTCCCGGCGTGGAGTCCGCGGCCTTCGCGCGAATGACGCCTCTGAGCTACGGTAGTTATTCCTCGGCCCCGATTACCGTTGACGGGTATCAACCTCCGCCGGAGGAGCAACCCATCGTGGAGTACAACGAAGTGGGGCCGGATTATTTCGCGACCATGGGCGTACTCCTGGTATCCGGCCGCGAATTCACCCGAGCGGACGACGAAAAGGCCGCTCTGGTAGCCGTCGTGAATGAAACTATGGCCGCGCAATATTGGCGTGGCAGGAATCCGATTGGCGAGCGCGTTCAGGTCAAGGACCGATGGATGCAGGTGGTCGGCGTGGCAAAAGATTCCAAATACGAAAGCGTTCGCGAAGCGCCCAAGTCCTTTTTCTATGTTCCGCTGCGCCAGAATTTCTCCCGCGGCGCGGGCTTGTACATCCGAACCCCGCTGAGCCCGGAGACCATGGCGGCAGCACTGACCCGCGAAGTGCACGCGCTGGACCCTGGCCTGGCCCTCTTCGAGGTGATCACGCTGCAAGAGCAGCTGGATCGCTCCACCTCCCCGCAGCAGGTGGCCGTAACTTTAGTCGGGGTCTTGGGCGGATTGGCGCTGCTTCTGTCTGCCATCGGACTCTATGGCGTCATGTCTTACACGGTGTCGCAAAGCACGCGAGAGATGGGGTTGCGCATGGCGCTCGGCGCCGGCGCTTCCAATCTGCTTAAGCTGGTTCTGTCGCGTGGTCTGGCGTTGACCGCTGGCGGTGTGGCCCTCGGCGCGGTAGCGGCCTTTGCATTGACGCGCCTGCTCGGGAACCTCTTATATAAGGTCAGCCCACGCGATCCCCTGGCCTTCGGTTCCGCATTTATGATCTTGACCGTCGTAAGCGTGGCCGCATGTCTCTTGCCTGCCTGGCGCGCATCACACATCGATCCCGCCAGAGCTTTGCGGGAGTAGCCGTTCAAACCAGGCTCTTGATATCCCCGGCGCGGTTCTCACGCGAGACTCTTTCGTCCTCCTTTGTGACCTCAAGCATGCGCCGATCGTTTCTAACGCTTTCCGTCCAGCGTCGGCGCGCGGCAGCCAGAAATTGCTTCTTGTCCATTTTTATTTGACGGACAAGCCCTGGATTTTCGGTCTCTTCGTGTGCCGCGGCCCATAGCACCATTTCCGTGAGTACGGGCGCAAGATCGATGCCCTTGGCTGTAAGCGAATAAATCAGTTTTCGTCCGTCCAAAGGGTCTGGTTGGCTGGAGATGATTCCATGAGCCATCAGTTTTTGCAGGCGGTCCGCCAGAATGTTTGTTGCGATTCCTTCATAGGACTCCAGGAATTCCTTGTAGCTTCGGAATCCGCGCAACACCATGTCGCGAATAATCAGCAGCGACCAGCGGTCCCCCAATATCTCCACCGAAGCGTTCAAGGGACACCCCGACCGCCACTTTGTACTGGGCTTCTTCTTTGCCACGTAGATAGCCTAACATTTTTAACTTGCATTTTGCAAGTAAAATGAGCAGACTTGCTTTCGTTGTGGAAATTTTGGCTCGCCCGGTTCACCCTACTGGCAAGAACTGCTGCGCAGTCCACCAAGCCAGGGCGCATAGCGACGAGAGGAGCATGAGATGAGCGGCGTACGACTACTGGTAGGTACACGAAAGGGCGCATTCGTCCTGACTTCGGACGGCAAGCGCGAAAAGTGGGGCGTCAGCGGCCCGCACTTTGCCGGTTGGGAGATCTATCACCTCAAGGGATCGCCTGCCGACCCGAATCGCATCTTTGCCTCCCAGACCAGCGGCTGGTTCGGGCAGGTCATTCAGCGCTCGGATGACGGTGGCAAAACTTGGACGCAACCGGGCACGCCTCCCGGCGAATCGACCACCGGACCAGGAGGAATGCCCAAAGGCGAAAGCAACAAGTTCGTCTACGATACCTCCGCGGAAACAGGGAAACCCCTCACCACTCATCAGTTCTACGACGGCAACCAGCATCCCTGGGAATTCAAGCGCGTCTGGCACATCGAACCCTCGCCCACCGATCCGGATACCGTCTACGCCGGAGTGGAAGACGCAGCTCTTTTCCGTTCAACGGATGGCGGGCAGAACTGGAAAGAACTCTCCGGCTTGCGCGGTCATGGCACTGGTCCCAAGTGGCAGCCGGGTGCCGGGGGAATGTGCCTGCACACCGTAATTCTGGATCCGGCCAATCCGAACCGCATTTACATCGCCATTTCCGCCGCGGGTGCTTTCCGCACCGACGACGGCGGCAACACCTGGAAGCCTATCAACAAGGGTCTGGTCTCACCATACATTCCCGAACCCACGGCCGAAGTCGGCCACTGCGTGCACCACGTCGCCATGCACCGCTCGCGTCCCAATGTACTCTTCATGCAAAAGCATTGGGACGTCATGCGCAGCGATAACGCCGGCGATTCCTGGAAGGAAATCAGTGGCAATTTGCCCACCGACTTCGGGTTTGTGATCGACGTTCATGCGCACGACCCGGAGACCATCTACGTCGTCCCAATCAAAAGCGACGGTGAGCATTACCCACCCGAGGGCAAGCTGCGTGTCTACCGCAGCAAGTCCGGTGGAAACGAGTGGGAAGCCCTGACCAAGGGCCTGCCCCAAAGCAACTGCTATGTGAACGTTTTGCGTGATGCCATGACCGTTGATTCACTCGATAAATGCGGCGTCTATTTCGGCACCACCGGCGGTCAGGTGTACTGCTCCCCCGATGCCGGCGACAGTTGGACCCCCATTGTGGAACATCTTCCGGCTGTTCTTTCCGTTGAGGTCCAGACGCTCGCATGATCCGCGTCGTGCTTCCCGGGCACTTGCGCGCACTCGCGCGCGTCGGTGCCGAAGTGCAGCTTCACATTGAGGGCACGGTCACACAGCGTTCCGTGCTCGACGCGCTCGAAGCACAATATCCCATGTTGCGAGGTACCATCCGCGATCATGTCACGCACGAGCGCCGCCCGTTCTTGCGTTTCTTCGCATGCGAGGAGGATTATTCCCTCGAGCCGCCCGATACTCCGCTTCCAGACAAAATCGCGTCGGGCGCCGAACCTCTCCTCATCATCGGCGCCATTGCCGGCGGCTAGGGGCCAGGGGTGCTGCAAGTTTCGCAGCACCGGAAACGATTTCGGTTTTTTGGTATTTTATGTTGCGCATCAGGAGGAAAATCGCATGGATTCTGCTACGCAAGCAGCTCCCATCCCGAAGGGCGCGCTCTGGGCCGGACGCATCCTCAGCATCATACCCGTGTTGCTGCTACTCACCAGCGCCACTGCGAAGATACTGAAGCCGCCCCCGGTTTTGCGGGGCTTCGCTCAGTTGGGCTATTCCGAGAGCATCATTCTGAAGCTCACCATCATCGAGCTCACTTTTACCGCCATCTACCTGATCCCGCGCACGGCCATTTTCGGCGCGATTCTGCTGACGGCCTATCTTGGCGGTGCCACCGCCACTCACGCGCGCGTGGGTGATCCAGCCTTCATAGGGCCCGTGCTATGCGGTGTTTTGCTTTGGTTGGGACTCTATTTGCGCGACGCACGGCTGCGCTCCCTTGTTCCCCTGCGCAGCTAGATTGCGGGGTCGCTCGAAAGAATTCTGAAACGTTTCTCTCGGTCCCGCGTCATCAACTTAAGGGGTGTCGCACCATGAATCTCAAACCCGACTTGTTCCTCCAGGATTTGAAAGTTGCCGTCCGTTCCCTCGCGCGCGCCAAGGGCTTGGCCATCACCGTGGTTCTCACTTTGGCTCTCGGCATAGGCGCCAACGCCGCCATCTTCAGTCTGGTGCGCGGCGTCCTTCTGCGTCCGCTCGTCAATGCGGACGAGGACCGCCTGATCTACATTCGCCAAAGCGCGCCCAGCCTCGGCGTCGAAAACGCCAATTTCTCCGTACCAGAGATTCAGGACATCAAGTCGGGCATCCACACAGTCAGCGAATTCGGTGATTTCTCTGTCGTCGGCTTCACCATGATCGGTCTCGGCGAACCCCGCGAAGTCCGCGCAGGCGTTGTCGGCGGAACGTATTTCGAGGTTATGGGCCTTCATCCCGTTCTCGGTCGTCTCATCGGCCCGCAAGACGACGGTCCCAAGGCTGATGGCGTGGTCGTGCTGACCTATCGCTTTTGGTCCACCGCTCTCAAGAGCGATCCTTCCGTCCTCGGCAAGACGCTTCGCCTCGGCAGCGGCGGCATGGGAGATCGCTCCGCCACCATCATCGGCGTCCTCGAACCCTCTGTTCCTTATCCAGCGGACACGGAAATCATCGCCAACATTGTGACCAGCCCTCACCACCTCTCGGCCACCATGGTCACCGGCCGCGTTCACCGCATGACCGAACTTTTCGGCCGTCTCGCTCCGGGCGCAACTGTTGACCAGGCCCGCGCCGAGCTTCGCACCGTCTACGCCTCGATGGTCAGCCAGTATCCCGCGGACTACTCGAAAGATGGTAGCTCGCAGATCAGCGCCGTCCTCCTGCGCGACCAAATCACTTCCGGTGCCCGCACCGTCCTTCTGGTTTTGCTCGCTGCTTCCGGCTTGGTGTTCATCATCGCCTGCTCGAACGTCGCCAATCTGATTCTCGCGCGCACCGTTCGCCGTGAAAGCGAACTCGCGATTCGCGCCGCACTCGGAGCCAGCCCCAGCGCTTTGCGCCGGACCTTGCTCGCGGAGAGTCTGATCCTCTGCGTTGTCGGCGCCACTCTGGGAGTCATCACCGCGCGCCCGCTCCTGGCTGTTCTCGCGCGCTACGCCTCCCGCTTTTCCGTCCGCGCCCTCGACCTTACTGTGGATTCCAGCATGCTCTGGGTCGGCGCCATCCTGGCGGTCATCGCCGCAGTCCTGCTGGCCTATGTGCCACACCTTCCGAATGCCAACTCCGCGCAAACGCCCGGCCTCACCAGCGGCGGTGTCCGCATCACCGGCAGCACTAGCCGCCGACTTCGCATCTTCGCTATTACTCAGATCGCGGCGTCTTTCATGCTCCTCGCCGGCGCCAGCATGCTTCTCAAAACGCTCCTTGCCATGCAGGCCGCGCAGACCGGCCTCGATACGCGCCACGTTCTCGCCATCAACGTTCCCGCTATCTCTTACGGAAAAACGCCTCAGCAAATCGTCGATTTCTACAAGGAGTCCATGCGCCGCATTGACGCCCTGCCCGGTGTGAACAAGACCGCCTTTGGCATTGTCGTTCCCTGGCGTGATGCCGGCAGCTTTGGCCCGGGTTTTGCCTTTTCCGCGGACCTCCACGTTAAAGGTCCTGGCGAAGAGGATCCTCGCGCCCAGTTGCGCACCATTTCTCCTGGATTTTTTGCCGCGCTTGGCGTTCCCATCATCGCGGGGCGCGATTTCAATGAACTTGACGGCAAGAACAACGATCCCGTCGTCATCGTCAGTGAGACTCTCGCCAAGCGCATGTTCCCCAATCAGGATGCCGTCAATCGCCATGTCTACTGGACGGATCCCGTGATCAAATTCATTCCCGGAATTAGCACTGCGCCCCACCGCATCATCGGCGTCACCGCCGATATTGACGACGAACACGTCGTTCCCGGGCCCATCCTCACCGTCTATAGCCCGATTGATGAAGGTCCCATTTTTGGCGGTCGCCTTTTCATCCACACCAGCGCAAATCCTTATTCGCTCGTCACGCCGGTCACTCGCATTGTTCGTGATATGTCCGTCGACCAGCCTGTGGAACGCGCCGCTACTCTTGAGGACGTTCGTGCCGAAGTCCTCACTCCGGATCGTCTCAACACGGTCGTTTTCGGCGTCTTTGCCGGAGTCGCGCTGGCCATCGCGCTTGTCGGCGTCGCAGGTGTTCTGGCTTTCTCCGTTAGCGCGCGCACTCGCGAATTTGGCATCCGCCTCGCTCTCGGCTCGCCGCCCCGCCGTCTCCTCGCCGGAGTCATCGGCGAAGGCGCCATCATGGCCATTGCCGGAGTCCTCGTGGGCGCAGCCGGCGGATATCTCCTGGCCCGCTTTGCCGGCAGCTATTTCCTGGACGTGCGCATGCCCAGCCCCGTGCCCGTCGTCGCCTCAGCACTGATCCTGCTCGCGGCTGCGGTTGTCGCGTCCGCGCTCCCGGCCGCACGCGCCGCCCGCATCAACGTAATGGAAGCCTTGCGCTCCGACTAAACTGCCGGCTCAAATTCGAGCGCAACACGCTATCCAGAATTGTTATTGAGCTTCAGCGCGGACGACAGTGATGGACTTGAGCATGCGGACCCAGCGGGCGGGACGCTTCTCATGCGGCGCGACAAGCCGGAATGGGCCTTCTTTCGCCCCGAGAGGAGCTCCGTCCATGGTATCCGCCACCATCACTTCGGATTCGAGAATCCCCGAATCCAGTTCTGCCAGGGAAAACACCACGCGATAACCGTCTTCCGCTCCCGCGATTACGTACGTGGCCATCGACGCCCCACGAAGTTGTTCGCCTTGCGCAACGCCGGCTCTGCGAAGGAGTTCTTCCAGAAGCACGCCCTCGTACATTTCCGTCTTCTTGTTGTGCGGATTCATTACCGAAATTGTTTTGCGCGGCATCTTTTTCAGATCGGAAACGGTTAAGACCAGTGGAGTGGAAACCGCGCCATTAATTCGCAGTTCTGCAGCAGTTGGAGCAGTTTGCGCCTGCGCCGGTGGCGCAGAAGGAAGAACTTGGGCGCCGACCGCTGCAAGCAGCACAGCCACACACGCCCGGATATTGCGATGCACGATGGAGCCTGCTTTCGAGCGCTGGGGTCCCGGAGTGAGTCTCAGCCTTTTTCCAGCATCACTTCCGTGGACTTGATGACCGCGGAAACCTTGTCTCCCACCTTCAATTTCATTTCATCCGCGCTGCGCTTGGTGATCACGCTTTCGATCAGATGCTTGCCGACGCGCATCACCACGTGAGCCATGACGCCGCCAAACTGAATTTCGACAACTTTTCCTTCAAGACGATTTCGCGCTGAGAGTGTCATGCGGCAAAGAATACGCCTCGTTCCCACAGGAGTCCAGAGGGAGCGAGAATGTCAGGCTTTCCTGAAAATTGACTGCCACCCAGGGAGTTGCTAAGTCCTTTCGTATGAGGATTGTGCGATCCCATTCTGGGCCAATCGCTTGGTTTTCTATTTCTCCGCCGTTTCTTACGGCCCCAATCCATATAAATTCATCCAGAGCATAGTCGGATTAAGTCGGTTTGACATAACGATATGAACTGTATTGAATTGTCTCCCACCGAGTGGCGTTGGATCTTGATGGGGTGATCGGGCGGCCCGCGGGCCTCCCTTCCGCAGTTCAGGGGATTCCAAAATGAGCGTCTATTTGTCGTTGGCTATTTGTCCAAAACTGCTTCCGGAGTACCGGCGTTCCACGGCCAGGTCCAACTGGCCACGGTTTTGTCTCGCGCTACTGACGTTTTTCATTCCCCTCTTGTGTTTGCCTTCGGCCCATGCGCAAACCTCCGCGAGTATCAAAGGCATCGTCACCGACCCGTCGGGTGCGCCCGTTCCGTCAGCAACCGTAAAGTCGATGAATCGCGAGACCGGAGCTGTTCGCACCACCATCACCGACTCTGCCGGCCGCTATCTCGTAGTGTCGCTGTCTGTCGGCGAGTACGAAGTGCGAGTCACTAAATCCGGCTTTCAAGATGCCATCCGCAGCGGAATCCATCTGGTTGTGGGCGAAGAAGCCAGCGTCGATCTTCGATTGCAAGTGGGCGATGTAAAATCAGAAATCACCGTCACCGGCGACGCTCCGATCGTAAGCACAACCACCACGGACATCAGCGGCCTGGTCGGAGAAGTGGCCATCAAGGAACTTCCTTTGAACGGACGCAGCTACGACCTGCTCCTCCCTCTCAATCCGGGCATCGTCAATTTCACTTCGCAGAAGACCGGCGGCACGGGAATTTCCAATTCCACGACAGCGAATAACTTCGCCGTCTCCGGCAATCGCCCGCAGCAGAATATTTTCCTGCTGAACGGCGTCGAGTATACCGGAGCGGCCGAGAACAACATGCAACCGGGCGGCACCAGCGGAATGTTGCTGGGTGTCGACGCCGTGCGCGAATTTAATGTCCAGCGTGATTCCTACAGTGCCGAACTTGGCAAACGCCCCGGCGGCCAGGTGATCATCGTCACACAGTCCGGCAGCAACCAGTTTCACGGAGCCGTCTACGAGTTCCTGCGCAACAACGCGCTCGACGCACCGAATTACTTTGACCAGGGTTCCGCTCCGCCGTTCCAACGCAACCAGTTTGGAGCTTCTCTCGGCGGTCCTATCCAGAAAGACAAGACATTCGTCTTCGGAAATTACGAAGGATTCCGCCAGAACCTCCATCAGACTTCCGTGGCTTTCGTTCCAGGCCTGGCCGCCCGAGCATCCGCCGCGCCAAGCGTTCAGCCACTGCTGAATTTGTGGCCCACTCCTCCTCCCGGCACTGCTGAACTACCCCTAGCTCCCGGCAGCCCCATCGGCATATCCCAGTTTTTCAGCAGTCCGCTGCAAACGATTCGCGAGGATTTCGGCACCGTCCGCGTCGACCATACGTTTTCCCAGAAAGACTCCCTCGCGGCCATTTACACCATCGACGATGGCGGTGACGTCACCGCGACGCCGGCCAATCCATTCAGCACGGACATCGTTACCCTCCGTGAGCAAGTTTTGAGTCTCGAGGAAACGCACGTCTTCTCTCCTACCTTGTTGAACACCGCCCGCTTCGGGTATTCGCGCGCCGGCTATTTTTTTACCGGAGAGCCCACTCCGGGGACTCCCGCGGCAACCGTTCCCGGGTTTCTGACGGGACATATCGTCGGAGCGGTAGTAGTTGGAGGCAGTGCGGCATCGAATCCTCAGGCGCAGATCGGCCTCGCGGGAAGTAATAACGGAAGTAATCTACGCATCGCGCGGAATCTCTACACCTACGAGGATCACCTGACGCTGACGCGCGGCAAGCACCAGCTCGAATTCGGCGCATGGTTCCAGCAATTTCAATCCAACGAAACTATCGCGCTCAGCCAGTTCGGGCAAGCGACATTCACCAGCCTCACAACCTTCTTGGCGGGAACAATTTCCAGTTTCTTGTTCGATCCCGCGCCCACGGAGATGAACTGGCGCTCCTTTCTGGGCGCGTTGCACGCGCAGGACACTATTCGCGTCAATTCGAAACTCACGCTGACCCTCGGGTTTCGCGCCGAGTTTACCAGCGGCTGGAATGAGGCTCACGGCCGCGCCGCGAACTATACGTATCCGAATGGCATCATCTCGAACCAGCCGCGCGTCGCGGATTCTCTGTTCACCTTGAATAACGCGAACTTCTTGCCGCAACCGCGCATCGCCGTGGCCTGGAGTCCACTCAGCTCGAAGACCGTAATTCGCGCCGGCTTCGGGATGTACAACGATCTTCAGGATGCCTTGGGATATCGCGCGGACCAGAACGCGCCATTCAATGCGACTTACACCACGCCGTTCACGGTGGCGCAGCTCCCGATCAAGCCCGGGCAGATCCCAGCGACGGCCAAGCTCATCCCCGGCGGTGTTCAGCCAGATATGTATACGCCCACGCTGATTTCCTATTCGCTGCGAATCCAGCGGGAACTTTCGCCGAACACCTCGCTGACGGTGGGCTACGTCGGCTCCCACGGTTATCACGAACTGATCGGCATTGACGCCAACCAGCCTTTTCCCGTGATTTGTCCGGCGTCGCCGTGTCCCGCAATTTATCCCGGGACTTTTCCGACGGGACTTGCAAACACGCCCGTGCCGGCGGGAGCTTACTTTGTTCCCACAACGACGAAGGCCAATCCCACCATCGCGAATACTTGGACGTGGTTTTCGGAGGGAACCAGCTCGTACAACGCCCTCCAGGTGGACGTGAATCGCCGCCTTAGCGAAGGCTTGACGCTGCGTGGCGTCTACACCTTTTCGAAAGTTCTCGACGACGGCGACTCTCTCAATGCCACGACGTCGGGAGGCGGACCGGCGCTTGCTTCGAATCCCTTCAACCTGAAATCGGACTGGGGCTTGGGGAGCTTCGACGTCCGGAACGTTGCCGTAGTCAGTGGGACTTATGCGCTGCCCATCGGGCACGGGAAACGTTTTCTCGGTGACGCGCAGGGATTTGCAAACGTCATGGCCAGCGGTTGGACGGTGAACTCCATCGTGACTCTGCAGAACGGCTTCCCGTTCTCGCCGCAGCTCAGCTACAACCCCTCCAACAACGGCGACACCCGCAATCCCGTGCGCCCGTTCGCCAATCCGGCTTTCACGGGGCCGGTCATCCTCGGCAAACCTACCGAATGGTTCAACCCCGCCGCCTTTCTCGCCCCCGCGTTCTCAACGGCGGCGCTCATGAAATCAAACGGCGGGTTCTACGGAAACGTAGGGCGAGACACCTTGATCGGGCCCGGCCTGGCAACCTGGGATTTCTCCGTGCTCAAAGACACGCGAATTCGTGAGCGCTTGAATCTTCAGTTTCGCGCCGAAATTTTCAACCTTCTCAATCGCGCGAATTTCAACCAGCCCAACGCCGTCGTCTTCACCCCTACCGGCGTCTCCCCCACCGCCGGCATCATCACCAGCACCTCCAGCACCTCCCGCCAGGTCCAGTTCGGCCTCAAACTTCTTTGGTAACCGACCTGCCAGTCGGCTGATTAGGTGACGGCGTGGGGAGGGGGCCGCCGCCCGTATTTTCCCAACGCTCTTCTGTCCCTTTTCGCCTCCAGAGTGTTTCACAACTCTTTTCCAATCAAGATCTTCCACACTCTTCCTCAAAAACTGCCTGGGTGTCGCACCCAGCAATTCCCATTCTGGAACGCGCCCCTCGCTCTGCGTTTCTTCTGGCCCTCTGCGCTTCTGCGTCTCTGCGTTCGATTCTTACTCCAATTCCCCCAACCTTCCAACGTCCCAACGTTCCAACGACTCCTCAAACCACTATCTTCGTCACTATCTCCGTCCCCGCAGCATACAGCTGCAAGAGCGCCCCAAGTCTCTGCGTCCACCGTTCCAGATTTTCCGCCCCGCCAAACGAAACAATCACCGCAAGAATCTCGCGCGTCTCGGCCGTCACCATCGTCCGTTCCGAATCGCTCGTCGCGCTCCCATGCGGCCCAACCGTATCCACAAATACCGGCAATCCCTCCAGATTCAAATCGTACTTCCCGATTCCCTTGTACGTTTCCCCCGCGCGCCCCGCGCGAAAAACAATCTCTCCCACCACATGCCCCAGGTCATACAGCCCCACCGGCATTCGGCTCTCCACCGACACCAGGTTGATCACATCCACAACCGCGTTGATCACCGGCAATCCTTTTCCACCCACCACGCGCCGCAGCAGCGCTTCCGCCGAGTTGCGATATCGCGCCGGATCTTTTCCCAGCGCCTTGTACGCCGCGCGCGTCGCTTCCACTTGCGGCGACGCCAGCACCCCGCGCGGAAACGGCAATTTCTGGATCTCCGCGTCCCGCGTCTTCATCTCTTCCGTCAGCGCCGCCGGCGACACCCCCGCCTCCACGCGCGCCGTCACGCATCCCAGCGCCACGCGCGGACATTTCTTCTTCAACCCCTCATCGATTTTCACGTTCACGCTGGATGCGCTCCCGCCCGCACGATCTTGCGAATGCCTGCCGCATTCTACAGCAGCATCCCAAATCTCGTGAGCCTGGCCGCAGCTTTGCTGCACCAGTCATGCTAAACTTTACGGATTCTAGGCCCGTAGCTCAGTTGGTTAGAGCGCTACCTTGACACGGTAGAGGTCTGGGGTTCGAGTCCCCACGGGCCTACCATTCTCCCGTTTTCCGTTATCGGCTTTGGCGTCCCACGTTGACTTTCCGCGGTCCGCATCCTGGCATTCAGTTCATACCCTAGTCTTCGTAGTGCCGAGTAGGAGTGTGCTTAGCAAACTCCACCTTGCGAGCCTTTCCGATTGTCTCCCACAATAAACACTATGCCCGTCATCGCGCCGGAAGCTCCCGAGATTCCCGACTCGCCTCCACAGAAAACTTCCGATCGCAACTTGCACATTTTGCTTTTATTTTGCGGATTCGTTCTGCGCTTTGGTTTCGTCCTCTGGAAAAAAACCTACGTCCGTTCCCCCGGCTCGATTCTTCCTTTCGGAGCGGAAATTTGCAGCATCGCCGAGCATATCGTCCGGGGGCAAGGTTTCAGTTCGCCCTTTTACCAGGACACCGGCCCTACCGCCTGGATCGCTCCCATCTATCCTTATTTATGCGCCCTGGTCTTTCGAATCTTCGGCATCTATTCCACGGCCTCCGCGCTCGTGCTCCTCGGCATCCAATGCATCATTGCCGCCGCAACGGGCATCACCATCTACGCCTTGGGCCGCCGCACTTTCGGTGCACAAGTGGGATTCTGCGCCGCATGGATCTGGACTCTCAGCCCTATTTTCTTCCGCTGGCCCGTTTCCTGGATTTGGGATTTCACCGCCAGCGCGTTTCTTCTTTCCGCCGTCTTCATCATCACTCTCGATGTCGCGGAAAAAGACACGCGAAAACTCTGGCTCGCTCTCGGCGCGCTGTGGGCCGTGATCGCGCTCACCAATCCCGCCCTGCTCAGCGTGATGGCATTCACCTTTCTCTACGTGGCTTACGTCAACCATCGCGCCTTCCGCCCCTGGTTCGCTTCTATGGCTCTTGCCGGCCTTCTCTTCGCCGTGCTGGTTTCGCCCTGGCTGATTCGCAACGAACTTGTCTTCGGCCGGCCGGTTTTCTTCCGCAGCAATTTCTGGTTCGAATTCCATCTCGGCAACTATCACTTCAGCAACGGAATGGGTTACAGCGGCAAGCATCCAGACTCCAATGCCGCCGTGTTCAAACAATATGCCTCCATGGGAGAACTTCAGTTTCTCGAATACTACAAGCAAGACGGCCTTCGTTTTGTGCGTCAATATCCCGCCGAATTCCGCGAACTCACGTTCCACCGTGCGTGGTGGTTCTGGGATGGCACGCCGCTGCTCTATCAGTCTCGCGAATGGTGGCAGCCCTGGGAGTTCTGGCCGCTATCCCTCGGCGGCTGGCTGGGCCTACTTTTTCTGCTGACCCGTCGTCCCCGCGGCTGGCTTCTCTTCGCCTCCGCGCTCATCGTCTACCCCATCCCCTATTACTTCGTCTATCCGGTCGCCAAGTATCGCCACGCCATCGAGCCCGAACTTCTCTTGCTCTCGATCTATTTCCTATTCGTCCTCTGGAGTGAAATGAGAGCCCTCGGTCAACGCAAGCCATAGTACGAATTTGTTCCAGCGAATTCTCACTGCACCACATCTGAAACTACGCCCTGGCACCTCGCCCCAGGTTGAGCCATCCCCGACGCGGGTGTTATCCTGACGCGTATGGCGGAACCCGTCGTTTCTCCGCCGGAAGTGGCGTTCCCCTCCCCGCTGGAACACTCCCGGCGTCAGCTCGAAGCCTTGCTCGACGTCAGCGAGGCCATCGCTCTGCAGCGCGATCTCCCCGCGCTTTTCCACGACCTCGCCGAGCGCCTGCATTCCGTCGTCGACTTCGATTTCCTCACCCTCGTTCTCCACGATCCCGCGCGCAACGTCATGCGTCTCCATGTCCTTGAAACGCGCATCCCCAGTGAAAAACCAACAGGCACGGAAGCTCCCGTTGAGAACAATCCTTCGGGCTGGGTTTGGCAGACGCAAGAGTCCTTCGTCGTCAGCGACGTCGACGAAGAAACGCGCTTCCCCGAGTTCCTGAAGCGTTTTCGCGAACACAATGTTCGTTCCCTCGCCATCATCCCGCTCACGACGGCGCAGCGCCGCCTCGGCGCCATGGGCTTCGGCCGCCTCGTTCCGCAGCGCATCACCGATACCGAACTCCAATTCATGCAGCGCGTCGCCAGCCTCGTCGCCGTTGCCGTGGACAACGCGCTCAATTTCGAAAGCTCGCAGGCCTACCAGAAGCAACTGGCGCTCGAGCGCGACCGTCTCCGCGTCCTCCTGGAAATCAACAACGTCCTCGTCACCACCCGCGAACTGCCCGAAGTTTTTCGCGGCATCGTCGCCACTCTGGAACGCGTCATCCATCACGATTACACCAGCCTCGCTCTCCTCGATCCGGACACCGGCCTGCTCAAAATTCACGCCCTCGATTTTCCCGGCCACCAGGGCATCTTCAAACCGGAAACCACCGTCTCCCGCGACAACTCGCCCGCTGGCCGCGCCATTGCCACCAACCTTCCCCTGATCGCACGCGGTTCCGAGCTCGACCAATACGGTTCTGAAATCATGCGTACCCTCCGCGCTGAAGGCATACAATCCGTCTGTTGTGCTCCGCTGATCCATCACGCCCGCACCTTTGGAACTCTCAATCTTGCCAGCCGCCGCATGGATGCTTTCACTCCCCGGGACCTGGAGCTGCTTCAGCCCGTGGGCGCGCAAATCGCCATCGCCGTCGAAAACGCCCTGGCCTTCAAGGAAATCGATTCCTTGAAGAACAAGCTCGCCGTGGAAAAGCTCTATCTCGAAGAAGAAATCCGCAGCGAATTTAATTTCGAAGAGATCGTCGGCGAGAGTCTCGTGCTCAAACGCGCTCTCGCACAGGTCGAACTCGCCGCTCCCGCGGGCACCAGCGTTTTGCTCCTCGGCGAAACCGGCACGGGCAAGGAGCTCTTTGCCCGCGCCATTCACAATCTCAGTCCGCGCCGCGATCGCACTTTCATCAAAATCAATTGCGCCGCCATTCCCAGCGGCCTGCTTGAATCCGAGCTTTTCGGCCACGAACGCGGCGCCTTCACCGGCGCCATCAGCCAGAAAATCGGCCGCTTCGAATTGGCCGATCGCGGCACGCTTTTCCTCGATGAAGTCGGCGACCTGCCTCTCGAGCTCCAGCCCAAGCTTCTTCGCGTCCTGCAAGAGCAGGAATTCGAACGCCTCGGCGGCAATCGCACGCAGCGCGTGGACGTCCGCGTTGTGGCCGCCACCAACGCCGATCTTTCGAAGCAAGTCGCCGAGCGCGCCTTTCGCAGCGACCTTTATTACCGTCTCAACGTTTTTCCCATCCAGATCCCCGCACTCCGCGATCGCGCCGAAGACATCCCGCTCCTCGTTCGCTACTTCGTCCAGAAACTCAGCCGCCGGCTCAACAAAGCCGTCGAATACATCCCCGCCGACGCCATGGATGCCCTCGCCAGCTATTCCTGGCCCGGCAACATCCGCGAACTCGAAAACCTCATCGAGCGCGCCGTTCTCCTTTCTCCCGGCAAAGAGCTCCGTGTCCCGCTCTCCGAAATCAAATCCAGCTCCTCCGTTGCCACCGAACCTTCTTCTTCCTTTGCTTCATTAACTTCCTCTACTTCCTTGGCCTCGTCTATCTCCACTCTCGAAGACGCCGAGCGCCAGCACATCCTCCGGGCCTTGAAGCATACCCAGTGGCGTGTCGCCGGCCCCAAGGGCGCTGCCGTCCTCCTCGGCATGAAGCGCACAACTCTGCAGGCCCGCATCCGCAAACTCGGAATCCGCCGCCCGGTTTAATCGCACCAAAAATCAAATTACCTCGATCTTTCCCTAACTTCTTTTCTCTTGGTTTTTACTCAGCATTTCAGTAGATTTCTGCTAACCAGCCCTGCGAGGTCTCCATGAAGATCCTCATCGGTATTCCTGCGTTCTTGCTGGCCCTCTTCTTCTTCGCGCCGCCGCTTTCCGACGCGCCCACGGGCTTCGACAATAAGAGCAATGGCTTGGTGGACGACGCCACGCACACCGCCGATCAAGTGAAGTTTGATGAAATCGAGCAACTCGCCGACGGTCTGGGCCCGTTGTATAACGCGCAATCCTGCCGCGAGTGCCATCAGAGTCCCGTCTCCGGCGCTTCCAGCCAGGTGACCGAATTGCGCGTCGGTCACAACGGCCCGCACGGACAATTCGAAACTCCGAGCATTCCGATTGCTCACGGAACCGAAGTGATCACCGGCCGCTCCCTGGTGAACGACCGTGCAATTTGTCCTAACGCGGCCTTTCCGGACAAGGAAATCCAGGAACGCGTTCCAGACACGGAGAACATCCGCACGTTTCGTCTCTCTCTGAACCTATTGGGAGACGGCTTCGTGGAGGCCGTCGCCGACCAATCCCTTACCGATCTCGCGAAGCAGCAATGCAAAAACTCGCATGGGAAAATCTGCGGTCAGGTTCTCTTTGTGCCCGTCGTGGAAGCGCCCGGACAAATGGGCGTAGGCCGTTTCGGCTGGAAAGATCAGCACGCCAGCCTGCTATCGTTCGCCGGCGATGCCTACCTCAACGAAATGGGCATTACCAACCGCCTCCAGCCTGACGAAGTCACCAAAATCTGCAATACCGTCTCGGAGCCCAACGACACCCCCGGTCCTGACGGCCTCGCCGATATCGACCACTTTGCCCGATTCATTCGCGCTACCAAGGCGCCCGCGCCCGATGCGCAGCTCGCCGGCGGCGCCGTCGCACAGCAAGGTCGCGCTCTTTTCGAGAAGATCGGCTGCGCAACATGCCATGTGGCGGCACTGACCACTGCTCCCGCGGGAACAAAGATTAATGGTGGAACCTTCACGATTCCGTCAGCCCTCGGCTCGATCACCTTCCATCCTTGGGGCGACTTCCTCATGCACAACGTCGGCACCGGGGACGGAATCTTGCAGACCATTCCCGAGCACTACGGGCGCAAAGTCTTTCAGCAGATGTCCGGCTATCTCTCGAAACAGGATTTCGAGAGCAGCCGCAATAAGATCCGCACTGCTCCCTTGTGGGGGGTCCGCTTGCGGCCGCGTCTGATGCACGACGGCGCCTCACTCACGTTTCTGGACGCCATCGCGCGCCACCGCGGCGAAGCCGAGCAGGTGACCGATAAGTTTGAAAAGCTCAAGCCCGCGGAAAAGGAAGCGGTGTTCGCGTTTCTTCGCTCGCTCTGAGTGACTCGCGCGCGTTTCAATCTTCACTGAGTACTATTACTAGAGGTTCCTGCATCCCCCGGACCGCCTGCCTGATCTGGTGGTAATTATTTGCGCAAAGCCCCTTTCCTTGCCGTCGCCACCCTGCATCCTCTTTTGCTAGCCTATAGATAAGTAAGGACATCCGCGCCCTGGCCGAATCCTGATCGTTCACGGAATAGGGACGCAAGCTCAGCTTTTGAATTACGGCCGCACGGCGGCCTGGGGAACGGCATCGCCCTAGTAGCGATTTCGGGAGGTTCAAATGAAGCTCGCTTCCGCGTGTCTCACGCTTACCGGTTTTCTCGGCGTTTTGGGGGCTCCCACGCACGCTCAGTCGCTTCCTGCCGCCAGTGCCACCGGAAGTGTTTCCCGCACCACCAAAGCGGTCAACTACCGCCGTGCCGGGGGCAATACCAAGATCGATTTTCAGGGCACGGAACTGATGCAGCAGTCCAGCGGCGAAGCCAAAGTCCAGAACAAGGGCAATCGCATCGAAATCGAAGCAAGATTTATCGGCCTCGACGATGCCACCAAGTTCGGCCTCGAATATCTTACTTATGTTTTGTGGGCTGTCTCTCCGCAGGGCCGCGCCGTAAACCTCGGTGAACTGGTTCTAAAGAGCGGCAACGGCGAAGTTAAGGCCATCACCGACATGCAGACCTTCGGCATGATCGTCACCGCCGAACCCTATTTCGCCGTCACTCAGCCGGGCAACACCGTTGTCCTCGAAAACGTTTTCGGTCCCGCCACGCTCGGCAAAGTTGAAAACATTGACGCCAGTTTCGAACTCCTCGGCCGCGGCATCTACTCTTCTTCCAACACAAAAATCGAAAACGCCATTTTCGGCATCGACCGCAAGACGCCGCTCGAACTTTTCGAAGCGCGCAATTCCGTTCGAATCGCGCGCATCGCCCAGGCCGACAAGTACGCTGCTTCCACCTTCGGCAAAGCCGAGCAGCAGCTCCGCAACGCGGAAGAAGTCTACGCCCGCAAGAGCGACAAGAAATCCATCGAAGCCGCCGCTCGCGAAGTCGTTGGCACCGCGGAAGAAGCTCGTGTCATGGCCGTAAAACAAAAAGCCGAAGAAGACGCCAACGCGAAAATCGCCGCGGATAAGCGCGCCGCGGAAGCCCGCGAAGCCCAGGCCCGCGCTGACGCTGCCGCCGAAATTAAGCGCCGCCAGGAAGCCGATCAGGCTCGCGCGCAAGCTGAAGCCGCCAAGGCCGAAGCGGAACGCATGAAGCTCGAAGCGCAAAAGGCCGCCGCCGATGCCGCCCGCCAGAAGCAGGAAGCCGATCAAGCCACTGCCGCTGCCATCGCGCAACAGCAGGCCGCGCAAGCCGCCGCCGCACAAGCCACAAAAGACCGCGCTGCCGCCGAAGCCGAAGCGCAAAAAGCGCGTCAGGCTGCCGAACAGGCCGAAGCCGAAAAAGCCCAGCTTCGCGCGCAACTCCTCAACCAGCTGAATTCCATTTTGCAGACGCGCGATTCCGCCCGCGGCCTTATCGTCAACATGTCCGACGTCCTCTTCGACACCGGCAGTTATACGCTCAAGCCGGGCGCCCGCGAGAAGCTAGCGAAAATTTCCGGCATCGTTCTCGCCCATCCCGGCCTGTCTCTGCAGATTGAAGGTCACACGGACAGTGTCGGCGGTGACGATTTCAATCAGCAGCTCTCCGAGCGCCGCGCCGATTCCGTGCGCGATTTTCTCGCGGAAGAGGGTGTCCCGCCTTCCTCGATTGCCGCGCGCGGCTTTGGCCGGACGCAGCCGGTCGCTTCGAATGACACTCCCGAAGGCCGCCAGCGCAACCGCCGCGTCGAGCTCGTCGTCAACGGCGACGCCATCGGCAACGCTTCTGCAACCTCAGCATCGACGTCACAGCCCTAACCTATCGGGCTCCATCTCGTCGTCGATGAGTGGTGCTCCTCTTTCCACGCGCCCACATTTCATTTCAGTCCACGAATCCCAATCTGGAACGTTTCCTGCCTCGCCGCACGTTCTCCCGAAGCATTCGCTCCCACTAAATAAGGCCACGGGCTCGTCAATCCTTCCTCCCTCACACGATTAGGTACCAGAATGTCCCGCCGCGCCCTCTCCTCTGGCTGGTCACTTGCCACTGCAGGTTGTGCGTATCACTGGCCGCATCCCTAAAGAAGTTCCCATCCTCCTGATCGGCAGCGATCTCGACGGCAAAGTCTTCTCTGAGCCTACCAACACCGTCCTCCTCAGCCTCCACGGCGCCGGCATCGTTTCTCATCACGAGCTTTCTCCCGAACAGGAGCTCATCCTTCGTTGCCCCGATCGCAACAGCGAAACTGCCGTCCGCATCGTCGGCGAAATGGGCTCCTCCAATGGCATCCATACTTACGGCCTCGCCTTCGTTGATCCCAACCTGAATTTTTGGAGCGTGGAATTTCCCCCGCTTTCGCGCGCCGCGGTTCTCACCATGCCTCTGCCCCCTGTCCAAGAGCCCGACGCTCCTCGCAAGGAGCGCCGCCAGCATCCTCGCGCCAAGGTCAACTACACCGCCCTCGTCCGCCATCCAGAGCGCGGAGACGACATCGTCCTCTGCGAGGACATGTCCCGCGGCGGGCTGCGCTTCAAAAGCAAAAAGTCCTACTACAAACGCTCGCTCATCGAAATCGCCGTTCCTTACGTCGTCGGCCAAATCTCCATTTTCATTCCCGCGCAGATCATCTCCGTCGTCGAACTTCCCGAAGAAAAACTCTTCCGCTGCGGCGTCGCCTTCCTCCAACCCGCCAAACGCCTCAATCAGTTCTAGCCCGCACCCTATCGGCGCAGTTTGGTTCGGAAGAAAAGGCAGGCGAGCGCCCTCGGCCAAATTTCGGCACGAATCGCGCCCGCCTTTTTCACATTATAGATAGGAGGCTAGACGAACTGTCAGCCTTTCACGTTGATCGTCACTGGTTCCGCCAGCTTAAACGTCATCGGAGTCTCGGGGGCGAGTTTGATGTCCTTCTTTCCCGTTAAAAGGGCGACCGTCGTTCCGGCTCCCGCACCTATCGGTCCGCCGATCAGCGCGCCCGTTCCTCCTCCGGCCAGCGCGCCAATTACAGCTCCTCCAGCCGCTCCACCGCCAATCCAGCCGAGGTTATGTTTTGCATGGCCGTGGCCAACGCGCGGATGTGGGATGGTCCGAACATCGTAGTTCTGCCCGTCCACCGCCACGGACTGCAGCGCAAGCTGCAACCGCGCTCGGCCCATCAGCCTGCCGGATTGATGGGCGTCAACGACTAACCCCTCGGCGTGAGCACCCTGTGGAATTACCGTCTTGCCGTCTACAACGACCGGCTCGGAGACCGTGGCCTCAAAATGGTCTCCCGGGTTGCTCCGGTTACTGGACAGGGCTTGGTCCAGCGTCACGTGTATCGCTGTGTCCTCGGTCAGCGTCACTGGGTCGGCGCGGTCCGGCAATGTCTTGGCAGCCAGGGTCAGTGCGGCCGCCAGCAACACCGAACTTCCGATCGCCAGGTAGTGCCGTTTGGTAAGAATCATAAGCACCTCCACTCAGATAAGTCGCAGATGTTTTTCCTTCGCGGGCCTTTTTAAATTATTTGAAATGAGGGAGATGCCAATCCTGTGCTTCAAATACCGCGGCAAGAATTACAAGGCTTGGGGATTTCTGGAGTACTGTAACTACTAGCGGCTAAATCAGCGCGAATCGCACCGCTCCTGCATTTCCGTCGCGCCGTTTTCCTTCCAACGCAGAGCTTCGATTCTCGTCCACCACAAAAAGGCGGTCGCTCAAACGTACTGCGTGTTGTCGGAGAACGCCTCCCAACTGTTTTCAGAATCGCGCCCCTCGATCCGCGAAACCAGGTCACACAATTCGCAGTCGCGCGAGTGGTGCTGCAATACCGCGTAAGCTCGTGCGAAATTTGCTTGCAAGCGCAGGAGTTCGTCGCCTTCCTCCGTTTTAATCGAGCCAGACTGAGAAAACTCGTCACGCCGTTTGTTCCAGATCTCCAGCGCGCCCTGACACTCTTCGAGGAACCTCTGGTATTCGCTACAGACCGTTGTTTTGATGGAGAGTTGGTTGCTCATACGCTTCTCCCTTCACCGTCGTATGTGCATTTTGTTCCCCAACGAACGTAACTCCCGCGTTTTGTGGTCTTTGAAACAAAAATCCGCTTTTCGGAGGCTGGGTCCCGGTACGAAGAAAGGCCTGATTCTCCACTTTTCGATTGTAATTTTTACTAGCCAACGCCGATGCTCTGCGTCTCCCCGCCAACACCGTGGCCGCGGCCCCACGCTTTCGGCCAACGCTCTCCTTGCTATCTCAAATGAAATTAGTGTCATAGCAAATGGCCGTCCCCCTGCTCCTTCTACCGACAGCGTTTGGACAAGGAGGCTTTCCCATGCACACCCGGCGGCGAATCATTCTTCTCCTGTTGCTCGTGTTGCTCGCAATTCCGGTGTGCCTCTCCGGCTGCAACACCACCCGCGCCCGCTCCACACCCACTCGCTCGTCCATTGTCAAAGCGCAAACACCCGCGCCTTCATCCTCAAAACACGCGCCCCGTGATTCCGCATTCTCCGTTTACAACAATCCCGCTTACGGCGTCTCCTTCCGCTATCCCCGAACCTACTCTCTCGCCGAAGAAGACCTCGCCGACGGTTCGTCCCTCAAGACCCAGCAGCAACTCCAATCCGATCAGCCCGGCGCCCTGCTGATCGCCACCGTCGAGATTCCCTCCGACGCCTATCCCAACACCACTTTCTCCGAAGGTCATCTTCAATTTGCCGTGAATCCCCAAGCCACCGCCGAGTCCTGCCGCTCCTTCGTCGCTCCTCCGGATTCCGATGGGTCCGGCGCCGCCGACAAAACCATCGTTCAAGGCATCCCTTTTTACTGGCGCGACCGCGGCCTCATCACCTCCGAATCCACCTTCAACCGCGACTACGCCGGCTATTCGAATGGAACGTGCTACGAATTTTTTCTTCAGGTCGTTTCCACTCCCGCCTCCAGCTCCGCCGTTCCCATCACTCAGGCCGATCTCGGCAAAATCCTCCGCCCTTTCGAGAAAACCATCTCCTCGCTGCAACTTCACCCCGAGTCCACACTCCAGAGCCATAAGTAAAACGATCTCCCCGAATTTCCCGCTCCTGCCTGCTCCTCCAGCTTCCAGTTCCTGTCTTGCTGAAAACTTGAAACGAACGACCAGCTGCTGAAACGGATAGCCTTGCAAATTCTTTTGCTTCTCTGCCGGAAAACTGATAACTGAATGCTGAAAACGAACAGCGATCCCGGAGGCCTTCATGACGTTCTTTCTCGTCTTTCTCATCGGCGTGCTCACCGGCTTGCGCTCGCTCACTCCCGTCGCCGCCACCGCCTGGGCCACGCACCTCGGCTGGCTCAAGCTCCCGCGCCTCCTCGCCTGGATCGGCAACACTCCCGCCGCCGTCATCTTCACCGTGCTCGCTCTCCTCGAGCTCATCAGCGACAAGCTCCCGAAAACTCCCAGCCGCACCGCCCCTCCCGGCCTCATCGCCCGCATCCTCCTGGGCGGTTTTGCCGGCGCGTGCCTCGCCACCGGCCGCGGTGAAGGAGTCATCCTCGGCATTCTTATAGCCGTCGTCGGCGCTCTCGTCGGCGCCTTCGCCGGCTACCAGCTCCGCACCCGCTCCGTCAAAGCCCTCCGCGTCCCCGACTTCGTCATCGCCCTGGTCGAAGATCTAGTCGCCATCGGCTGCTCCTTCTGGATCGTCTCCCTGCGCTTTTAGCGGCGCGCGCCTTTCTCTTTTCTTCCTTCTTTACTTCTCTATTTCCTTACCTCATTCCTTCTTCCCCCCGCTTGACTCCTATACCCATCTGATCAACGATCCCGATCGATCATCATCATGCCCAAATCTCTCCCCACCCCCGTTTTCAACGACGAAAAGCACCACCTCCGCCTCTACCAAGGCGACTGCCTGGAAATCCTCTCCTCTATTCCGGAGAATTCCGTCGACCTCGTCTTCGCCGACCCGCCCTATTTCCTCTCCAACGGCGGCATCACCTGCCACGCCGGCAAAATGGTCTCCGTCCATAAAGGCGATTGGGACAAATCCCAGGGCCCAGCCGCCAATCACGAATTCAACACCGCCTGGCTCGCCGCCTGCCAGCGCGTCCTCAAACCCAACGGCTCCATCTGGGTTTCCGGCACTTCTCACGTCATCCATTCCGTCGGCTTCGCCATGCAGCAGCTCGGTCTACAAATTGCCATCAATACGGGCGTGGCACACGGAATCCTCATTGTCCGCTCGCCCGAAGACTGCGCAAAAAGCTTCGAAAAGTTTTATTGAGGGAGCTGACCTTTAGAATCCGTCACGAAAAAGGGAATTTTCTGCTGGAAGAAACTGAAACCAATAGCGTTCTAAGGGTTGTGTCTGACGACCCTTATCTGACTCATGCGTTCTGGACGTTCTTCCATCAAGAGACGAATTAAGACCGGACGCCGCAGACATCGGTTCAAACGATGAGGGTTTTGACTCCCTGCCACTTCGCCCCCCGCCCCGCCTTGGTCCCTTCCCCGGCGCCCTTTGGCCCGAGGGCTGTGGGTTTAGCTTCTCTTCTCGTATCTCGGTCGTCGTTCCCGTCAGAGCCTGTTTCTTCTGCGCCGCAAACCTCCGTTAAGACACGCATTACGGAGCCTGGAACCAAAATTCTCTTTGGCAAGGTCAGGGTCGCAATCATGATTGCGCGGAATTTCAGCACTCTCATCAAATCGCCAAACTGATCGGCTCGCCCAGGATATCTTGGGGGGATTGAGACTATTTACAGGACTACAGATCCTGTATGTCGTTGAATTCGCGCTGCTTCTCGGCCCTCGGAAGTACGAGGAAGATTTGCATTTCCATGCCATATACAGGAGGACGTGCGTACTAGTGAATTTTGATGGCTGATCGAAGCATCTGAGTTGCAGAGAGATAGCTACCGTGAAGCACGATAGAACTCAAATCCGAGGCAAAGCGACCGCAAAAGAACTGCTTGCGGAACTGCGGAAAAAGTCCCTGGAGATGGACGAAACGATGAAGCAACTCAACGAATGCGTTGCCGGCCTTTCTAACTGGCAAAATGAAGCTCCCACAGAGGAAGCGAGATGGGTCGTCGAGAAACTCGAAGAGGATGGAATTCAGAGCGAGAAAAAGGGTAAAACCCGCGATTACACTTTATTTCTTGTCGGTCTGATTCTCAGCGCAGCGCTCGGTGTCTTCCTCCACTACTTCAGCCTGACATGACGGCCGCTGGAGGGTGCCTAGGCTGCAGAAGATCAGCGGTATCGCGCGCCGTCAAAGACGGCATCCGACTCTCGCCTTTCAAGCCGTTTCACCAACTGGCAAAATGTGCAGTGGGGCGTGTGGTTCTGCAACACCGTGTAAGCTCGAGCGTACTTCACTTGCAACCGCAGAAGTTCGTCCCCTTCTTCCTTCCCGACCAGCCGTGACTGAGTAATCTTCGCCCGGCGCTCATTCCAGTTCGCCAAGGCTCTCTCGCATTCCTCCAATAGCGTTTGATATTTTTCGCAAATTCCCGTTTTCACATACTGTTGACTTCTCATGGCCATCACCTTCATTGGGCAGTAGTGCATTTCCCTGGCCAACGGGGATAAGTCGTGCGTTTTGCGTTTCTTGTGTCAGGAGAATGTCTTGTTTTGAACAGGGTCCCGGTACGCAGAAAGGGCTATTTCGCACTTCTTGACGGTAGTATTTATAGAGCCGTGTGCCCCAGCCTTCGGTTTAAAGCGCGCTATTTGCGCTCCGGATGGTTTTGCGGAGGCTGTGGGTTTTGACTTTTCCCCCTCCCACGTGCGCGACAAAATCCGCCAGCAACTCCAAATCCTCCGCGGCCTCGGCCTCCTCGATTTCCTCGGCGGCGGCTCCTATCGCCTGCGCTAAAACTCTTCCGGCCATTCCCGGCGGCGTGAAGAACTGCGAGAATGCGCACTTCGTTCTTTTCTATCCGGTACGCGACCAGGAAAGGCGTGCCTGCAATAACCAGCTCGCGTGTACCCGCCACGCGTCCGCTACGTCCCGCAAACGGATGGCTCGCGAGGATGTCCACGGAATCCCAGATGTAGTTTGCGGTTTCGGTTGCCGCGGCCTTGTCATTGGCTGCGATGTATTCGTGCACGGCGGACAGTTGTTGCGTGGCCGGCGTGCTCCACCAGATGACCATTGGCTCGCCGTTACTTGGAGCGGCCCATTTTGCTGATCATTTTCTTTACATCCGCGTGCGAAACCAGTTTTCCTTCTTTCGCCGCGCGCAGCCCCTTTTGCATCAGCTTGACGTGATACTCATTGAGCCGCAGATAATTTTCCACTGCCTCGTTCAGCACGTAGCTGCGGTCGCGATCCATGCTCTCGGCCAGCTCGTCCAGCGACTCCACGGTATCGGCCGGAATCCGGAAACTGATTGTTTTCAGCGTACCCATAATACGCAATGATACGCTGTATTACGCTGCATTGCAACAGCCAGTGCCGCAGCCTGCGGGTTTGGCCTTTCTCCATCTCAGCGGGACGCTACTGACTGGTCGGCAGCACTCCGACCTTCTTCTTCTGCTCGACGTTCTTCAGCCAGGCCGTGTGTTCCGCATCGCTCCAATGATGGATGTCGATGATGTAGCCGTCGGGGTCGCGCAACGAGAGACTTCCGCTCGGCATGTATCCCGGATAGGTGATCGCGGGCACCGCGGCGCCGTTCGCCAACAGGTGCTCGCGGAACGCAGGCAGGTCCGGGGTATACATGGCCGTGAGCAGGGCATGCTTGGTGGGATCGAAGGGCTCCTCCGCCAACAGGAACATCACGGCGCCGCCCTCGCAGTGCATGCGCGCCCAGCCGGGACATGCAGGATCGCCCTCCAGATCGATGAGCTCGAATCCCAGCAATTCGTAGAAGCGAATCGAGCGCCGCACATCCATGACGTGCAGCAGTGGCGTGAAATATCCCGCTTTCGGAACCATGGCCGTGGATTGTACTCCGGCGCTGCCCGCCTGTGAAACACACTATCTAAAGGCTGCGGGTTTTGACTCTCCCCTCCCATTTCGTCCGCGCCCCGGTTTACCATGAGCCTGGAAAGCCTTCGCCCCTTTCCTTCTTACCAATTTAATTTCCACCCTGCGGTCCAGCGCATGCGCCACCCGGATCAACGTCCCAATCGTCAAATTCCGCGGCTCATTCTCCATCGCCGAAATCTTTGGCGCGCTCATCTCCGCCTTCGCCGCCAGCTTTGTCTGGCTCAGATTCTCCGCCGCCCGCAACTTCGCAATCTGCACTCCCAGCTGCAGATTCTCCAGCTCGCTTTCCACCAGGTCCCGCAGCTTCGCATCTTCCATCTGTTTCTGATAGAACCGCTTCCATCGCGTCGTCATTTCTTTTTTCCTTCCTGCCGCCGTCCATGCTGCTCCATCCGCGCTTCCGCAACGCGAATATCTTCCTCCGGCAATTGTGCGCTTCGTTTCACGATCCCGTGCAAGAGAACAAACACCCTTCTCGCGTCCCCAAAATAGAAGATTCGCAGCTTGTCCTTGCCTTGCTGAGTACGCAGCTCTCTCAGCTTTCCTCGCACCTGCGAAGAGTAAGGAAACGGCAGATTCGGCCCTTCCTGTTCCAGCATCTTGATCAGCGCCAGGACTTTCGCCCGGTGAGGGACCGGCAGCCTCGTCAGATACCCTCCACCGGTGCATGGCCGCGCTCGTTCGCGAAGAAATCAACCTGCCATGCCATCTCTTATAGGGTATCCTTTATAAGGTACAATTGCAAATGGTTTACGTGCCGCGGCGGCGTGTCACGGCCTGCGGTCCGAAGCGCATTATTTGCGCTCCGGATGTATTTGCGGGGCCCCAGCGTTTCTCCCCTCTCATTCACGCAATCCTACCATCTTGTCCTTACCAAGGCGGGTGGGACACCCTTAGCGGGCTAGCAATTTCTTGGGTGCCGCATCCCTTTGGGGTTTGGTTTATCAAAAGGTGCGGGTTCTGACTTTTCCCCCATTTCGCCGCCCCGCCTTCGCCCTCTCCTCCCGCCCTCTTGTTTCCATCCCTGCTCGGGAGTAGGCTTCCTGCACTATGTCAAACATTGCAAAACACTCCCCTGGCGCATTTTGCTGGGTCGAACTCGCCACCACCGACCAAAACGCCGCCATCGCCTTCTACTCCAAACTCTTTGGCTGGTCCGCCAACAACATGCCCATGGGCCCCAACGACTTCTATACGATTTTTCAGCTCGAGGGACGCGACGCCGCAGCAGGTTGCACGCTTCGTCCTGACCAACTCTCTCGCGGCGTTCCCCCGCACTGGAGTCTGTACATCGGCGTGGAAAGCACTGACGCTTCCGCCGCCCGCGCCACCGAACTCGGCGGCACAGTTATCGCGCCGCCCTTTGATGTTTTCGACGCCGGCCGCATGGCTGTCGTGCAGGATCCCACCGGCGCCACCTTCTGTCTCTGGCAGGCCAAAAAAAACACCGGCATCGGAATCAGCACCTCACACGGAACGCTCTGCTGGGCGGACTTAAGTACTCCGGATCAGGCGCGCGCTGGACAATTCTATTCCGATCTCTTTGGCTGGCAGATCATGAAGGAAGACGAAGATCTCGCTCACAATTACTGGCACATCAAGAACGGCGAGGAATTTATAGGCGGAATCCCGCCCGCGTCTCATCGGCAGCCCGGCGTGCCGGCTCATTGGCTGGCGTACTTCACCGTTTCCGATTGCGACGCCACTGCCACTGCCGCAAAAAATCTCGGCGCAAAGCTCTATGTGCCCCCCACGGATTTTGAAAATGTCGGCCGCATATCCGTCATGGCCGACCCGCAGGGCGCCACCTTCGCCATCTTCAAAGCCGCCGCCCGCGGAGCCGCGTCCTAGCCCGGCGCCGCAGCTCAGGCCCTACTCAAGTTCTTCCGGCTACTCCCGGGCGGCGTGAAGAGCTGCGAGGATTCGCACCTCGTTCTTTTCTATCCGGTACGCGACCAGGAAAGGCGTGCCTGCCTGGTGCTCCACATTTTGATTTCGTCTCAACTTTTCTTCGTGAGATGTTCCTTCAACGCCCGATGGAGTTCTTCCGCCGACTGCATTTTTTCCATGTGAGTGGGCATCTCGAACTCATGCAGCTTGTGTCCCGGCGCCACGGCCCGCAGGCCGAACTTTGGGGCCGAACCTTTTGGCTTTTCTTCGGGGTGACGAACCGTGGCCAGAACTTTTCCGTCCTGGTCGGTCAACACTGTGATTTTCATTTTCGATCTCCTTACGGCATCAAGTCTCGGAATACGATCATTTCGAACCCGAACTTGGCATCGATCTGGCTAAAGTTCCGGAAGCCGAATTGATAGAACACTTCGGTCTTGCCGGCTGCGTCAGGCGCACGCCGGCATTTGGCCAGGTCGAATACCGCCATATCCGTCTCGGCACTCTGATGCGACACCGGATCCGCGCCGATCAGCAGCGGACCCATATTCGGGCCCACCCCCGGAATGTTTTCCCAGCTCACCCAATAACCCCACAAACTGGTATTGGCTGCCAGCGTCCAATTTTCTGCTAACTTCATATATTGCGGCATGGTGCTCCTCCCTCGTAACCGGAATTCCGGACCCCCGCGCGATCAACGGTGTCACTCGGGCTCACTTCCGAGGTCACCTCAACGGCCCGTAGCTTTCAGATAGGTAGTGAAGGAATTCCCTGAATCGTGTCGGAAAAAATGAAGCAGTCTTACGAGCTGACGGGTGGCCAGCTGCCGCGGGTGCTCCATACGTGGGTTTTGCGTGTGGGGCTTTTGAATTTTTTCCCGCAGTTTTCTCTGCCACGCGCGGGCTAGACGTGAAGGGTCATCTGCCATCACAAGATTTCTTCCGCGAATCGTTGTCTACATTTTCGCCGGGGCGGCTACGCCTTTGCGAATCAGTTTCGCGAGCACGGCTTCGTCCAGATCGCTCAGCCGTTTGAAGCGCACGCAGCATTTGCCGATTTCGGCTTTGGGGAGTGTCTTTTTGAAGCGTTCGGCGAGGTAGCCTTTGCCGTCCCCCGCGGAAACGTACAACGAAATGTAGCTGGCATTGCTGGCCACGCCAATGCGGAACCAGTCCATCTCGCGCCCGTTCGGGTATTTGTACTTCATGTGGCCGTACGCCAGCATCCCGACCTGAATGAACGGTTCCAACTCCGGCGCCGCCTTGCGAATCAGTTTGTCGAGCGCCGCAATGTCGCTCTTCCGCGGCTCTTTCAGCTTCGCGATGTACTCCGCTGATGAAGACACTTTCAGCTGGCCTTTCATGCTCCAGAGCCTACCACTACTTCCTTCTCCAATCCTAGATAGCGCCGCGCCTGCCCCAACCTGATCCGACAATGCAACTCAGGAGAACTCGCCACTTGGCGTCGCTCCCGCATTGTGCTTTCCTATAAAGGACGCCATGAAGCTCCACTCTCACTGCTCCGCGCTTGTTCGTTACATCGTGAGTGCCTTACTTTTTTGTGTCGCTCCTTCCTTCGTTGCTGCTCAGGAAGACCAGCAGCCCACTATCCGCTTTGTCCGCAATCCTGATCCCGCGCCGGACTTCAAGCTCGCCGGAATCGACGGCAAGCCCGTCACCCTCGCGGATTCCAAGGGCAAAGTCATCCTCCTGAATTTCTGGGCCACCTGGTGTGGACCCTGCCGCGCCGAAATCCCCGACCTCATCGAGCTGCAGAATAAATACAAAGACCACCTCCAGATCCTCGGCCTTGTCGTGGACGACGACGATCCCGAGGCCATCAAGAAATTCGTCGGAAAATTCCACATTAATTATCCCGTGGCCCTGGCGACCGACGACCTCCGCCTCGAATACGGCGGCATCCCCGCGCTGCCGACTTCTTTTGTGCTCGACGCCGAAGGCCGTGTCGTGCAAAAACACGAAGGCCTGCGCGACCCCGTCCTTTATGAAACGGAAATCCGTTCGCTCCTCGGCCTGCCCATCGGCGACATCAAAGTGGAAACGTTTGAGGACACCGGAGAAATTTTCCTGAAGCACGCCGACCGCGCCAGCCAGCTTCCCGGCGTCGATCTTTCCAAGCTCACGCCCGAACAAAAAACCGTCGCGTTCCACAAATTCAACGCCAATTCCTGTACCTGTGGCTGCAACTTCACGCTGGCCCAGTGCCGCATCTACGATCGCAACTGCAAGGTCAGCCAGGCAGCTATCGGAAAAATTATCGCCGCCATCCTCGCGCCTCCCCATGCGCCCGCAGCCGCACCGGCAGCCGCGTCGCCATCCATAGCGCCCGCTTCACCTGCGGCCTCGACATCGCCGGAAAAACCTCGGCGATAATCCCCTGATCCGCGTGCCTCGTGCTGGCACTCATCGCCGTTCCCCTGATACTCTTCTTGCGCTCCATGCAACTTCTCTCCCCAATTATTTTCCTTGTCGCGCTCGCACTTTCGTTCACCGGAATTCTTTCGCCGCCCGTCGCACTCCTCGCCGGAATTCTGTTCGGTCTCAGCTTCACGCACCCCTACCCATCCGCTAGCCGCACCGCCGCCCGCGTCCTCCTGCAAGTTTCCGTTGTCGCTCTCGGATTCGGCATGAATCTCCACGAAGTCCTGAAAGCCGGCCGGAGCGGATTCGTCTACACCGCGTTGGGAATTTCGTTCGCGCTCGTGTTGGGCTTGACGCTCGGCAAGGTGTTGCGGGTGCGCGGCAACTCCTCTTTCCTGATTACCGCCGGCACGGCCATCTGCGGCGGCAGCGCCATCGCGGCCATGGGCCCCATCCTGCAAGCCGACGAGGAAGAAATGGCGGTTTCGCTCGGCACGATATTTATTCTGAATTCCGTGGCGCTGCTGATTTTTCCGCCGATTGGAAACGCGCTGCAACTTTCGCAATCGCAATTCGGACTGTGGGCCGCGCTGGCGATTCACGACACCAGTTCCGTGGTTGGCGCGGCCACGAAATATGGCGCGCAGGCTCTGGTGATCGCGACGACGGTGAAACTTGCACGCGCGCTGTGGATTGTTCCACTGGCGCTGATCACCGCGGCGATCAAGCGGGGGCGCGCGCAAAAGGCGGTTGCTGCGGCGTTCGAACGCGACACCACCGAGGCTGGCGCGAGTGCGGGCGACGCAGGCGTTCGAATCCAGTTTCCGTGGTTTATCTTGTTCTTTCTGCTCGCAGCCGTGGCGAACACCTACCTGCCGGCGCAGCATGCGACTTCGAAAACATTTTTCACGCTGGGGAGATTCGGACTGACGGCGACGCTATTCCTGATTGGGACGGGAATTTCGCGCGCGACGCTGAAGGAAGTGGGCTGGCGGCCACTGTTGCAGGGCGTGTTGCTGTGGCTGGGAGTCGGACTGACTTCGCTGTATTTCATTCGAACAGGATTTATTGCTTTTTAGTTTGCGAAAAGATGCGGAAGAAACCGGAACGTTCGAACGCAGGCCGGATTCAGCTGTCCGGCCGGCAGGTAACGCCGGCGGCTTGCCGAAGAGTGATTTGGGGATTACACTCGCGCGGGATAGCGGGCAGGGCATTCGAATGGAGGACGCACATGAATCGTCGCATTAGTTTTCTGGCAGTGATTCTCGTGGTGGCGGGAATCTTTACGGTACGCGGAGCGTTTTCGCAGGTTACGATTCAACCGACAAGGAAGGCCATCAATCTGCCGGATAAATCGTCGCAACTTCCCTTCAGCGATGCGATCTTGTCAGGGAACACTCTTTATCTTGCGGGGCGGCTGGGGCTGGATTCGAAAACGGGAAAAGCACCGGAGAAAATTGAGGACGAGATCAAGAACCTCCTGGACACCGAAAAGGCGGTACTCGCGCAGGCCGGCATGACCATGGACGACCTGGTGTATGTACAGATTTCGTGCACGGACCTTTCGCTGTTCAACACGTTCAATCCAATCTACCGAAGCTACTTCACGACGAAAGATTTTCCAGCGCGGGAATTTGTCGGCGCAGGGTCTTTGTTGCTGGGCGCACACTTTGAATTGCAAGCGATTGCCGTGAAGAAATAGAGAAGCACACTTCAAGGACGGTGCCGCGCGCAGTGGCCGTAGGCGCTGCAGGTGTCCAGGTGGGGCGAGTTGCGGTGGAAATTGATAGAGGCCGACGGCTAACAGCCCATATTTGGTCTTTAATTTACAGACCTCATTTAATCAGTAGCCCATATATCGTCATTTTCCATTTCTTTCCATTTCCAAATATTCCAGCAACTCCTTGTAATTCACCTATTTAGCCGCTAACAAGAATTAACATCCAACGGCCCTCCCGATGCATCTACTAGGGACCACTGGGGCGTAATTATGCTTAGAATTACAACTGAAAAAAAACGTGGAAAAACCGTCTTGGGAGTAGAGGGTCGCGTTGCTGGACCCTGGGTGGCAGCGCTGGAGCAGTGCTGGCGCGAGCTACATGCGGCGTCGCCCCAAGAGAAATTCCACATTGATCTTTGCGGCGTGAGCTTCATCGATGCGGCCGGAAAAGTGCTGTTGAAAGAGATCTACCGGCAAGGGGGGCAACTGGTCGCGGAGGGCTGCCTGAACCAAGCCATCGTGCACGAAATCATAAAGAGCGAAAAGCAGGACGCAAGCGGAGGCCACAAGGAAAAACGGAAGGGCTCGCACATTATTTTCTATGTGGCGTTTTTCAGCCTGGTGTTGATCCCGGGCGCAACGCGGGCGCAAGGAAAGAACCTTCAAGCCGCACTGCCGGCTAACGCGCCTACGCAAGTGTTGCGATTGACGCTGGATCAGACGGTGGCGCTGGCGCTGAAGCAGAATCCCACGGCGCAAATTGCGGTATTGACCGCAGCGCAGAGCGAGCAGGACAAAAATATTTCGCGTGCGGAATTGCTGCCGCATGCAAATGCAACACTTACCGATCAGGCGGAGAAGATCAACGTGCTCGCGGAGTTCGGCGGCAAGTCTCCCTTTCCGGGATTTCCAAAGACCATCGGACCCTTTCAGGTTTTTTCCGCCGGGCCGACGTTTGGAATGCCGGTTTTCGATTTGACGTTGTGGCGGAGGTATCAGGCGGCGCGGGCGACGATGGGAGCAAGCCAGGAGACCAGCCTGTCGACACGCGAGCAGGTGATTTTGCTGGTGGTCTCGCAGTACATCGGGACGCTGCGTGCGATGGCGAACGTGCAGGCATCGCAATCACGCGTGGAACTGGCGCAAGCGTTGTACGACCAGGCGGCGGATTTGCAGAAAGAAGGAGTAGGCACGGGAATCGATACGCTACGCGCCAACGTGGAGCTGCAAAACGAAAAGCAGAGATTCATCCAAGCGGAAACAGACCGCGAGACTTCACTTTACGCTTTGAGCCGGCTGCTTAATCTCGATCCGCGGCAGCCGCTCGAACTGGCGGATTCGCTGAGTTTTTTTGATACACCGCAGCCGGAAGTAGACACCAGCCTGGAGCTGGCCTATGCGGGACGGCAGGAATGGAAATCGCTGGAATCGCAGATCAAGGCCGCGGGATACGACAAGAAGGCGGCGCAGGATTCGCGGCTGCCGTCGCTGCGGTTCGACGGGAATTTCACCTACATCGGCACTTCGTCGAACACCACGCTTCCAACGTACAACTACGAAGCGACAGTGAATCTGCCGCTGTTTACCGGGGGGCGAATTCACGCCGAAGTGGTGCGCGCAGACTTGGAGATTCGAAAGCTGGAACAGCAGCGGGACGATTTACGCAACCAGATCGGGCTGGAAGTGAAGACGGCGCTGGTCAACCTGGAATCGGCGCGGAATGAAGTGCAGGTGGCAAACCTGGGTGTACAGCTTTCGAAAGAGGAAGTGGACCAGGCGCGCGACCGTTTCAATGCCGGAGTGGCCAACAACATCGAAGTGATCCAGGCGCAGGATTCGCTGGCACGCGCGAACGACAACCAAATCGCGGCGTTGTACCGCTTCAATCAGGCGCGTGCGGACCTGGCCAGAGCCATCGGGCAGATGGAAAAGGTTTATTCGAGGTGAGGAAACGATGAGCATCGAGATCGAAGTCGGGCTGGAAAACGCATCGAAAGCGCCGCGGGTGACGGAGGAGCAGCTGTCATTGGAGGAAACTCCCGCGCCCAAAGGGTTAGCGAATCCCAAGGTGAGGCGTTTGCTGTTTGCGGGAGGCGTCGTCGTGCTTGTCGCGCTCGTTGCGTTGCTCGTGTACTACCACAATCGGGAGAGCACGGACGACGCGCAGGTGGATGGGCACATCACCCCGATGGCTTCGAAGATTTATGGGCGCGTAGCTCAGGTTCTGGTGGACGACAACCAGCCGGTGAAAACGGGACAAGTGCTGGTGAAGATTGACCAGCGCGATTACCAGGCGGCTTTGGATCAAGCGAAAGCGCAATTGGCGCTCGCGGAAAGCGAAGCGCGCTCCGCGGGAGTGGATGTGCCGCGGACGCGGGAGAACGTGGCGAGCGGCAATTCGAACGCGGATGCGCAACTGCTAGGGGCACAGGCCGATCTGGCGCGGGCACAGGCGACATACGAGCAGGCACAGACGGCGGATCTGGCGTACGCGCAAGCGAACGTGGAGAAGAGCCGGGCGAACGCCGAGCTGGCGCAGGCGGACCTGGCGCGATACACGCCGCTGATGGAGAAGGGCGAAATTTCGAAACAACAATATGACGCCGCGAAGGCGAATGCCGATGCGAGTGCGAGCGCGCTGAAAGCAGATCAGGAAAAACTGGAGCAGGCGCGGCGCAACGTGGAAGTGTCCAAAGCCCAACGGGATTCGTCCAGGGCGAAAGTGGGACAAGCACAAGCAGGAGTTGCGGTAGCGCTGGCGGACGAGAAGCAGGTGGGCATGAAGACCGCGGATGCGCAGGCGAAACTAGCGAAGGTGGAGCAAGCGCGAGCGGCGCTGGATGCGGCGCAGTTGAACTTGAGCTACACGGAGATCGTCGCGCCGGTGGACGGTGTGGCCACGCATAAACAAGTCGAGACGGGACAGATCGTGCAAGCGGGGCAGGGACTGCTGGTGGTCGTACCGCTGCAGGACGTGTGGGTGACGGCAAATTTCAAAGAGACGCAACTCAAGAAAATGAGGCCGGGACAGAAGGCGGAAGTGAAAGTGGATACGTACGGGAAGACGTTCAGCGGACACGTGGACTCGATCGCGGGAGCGACAGGTTCGGTACTGAGCCTCCTGCCGCCGGAAAACGCCACGGGGAATTTCGTGAAGGTGGTGCAGAGGATTCCGGTGAAGATCGTGCTGGACGCGATTCCTTCGGAGAAGACGGTGTTGCGGCCCGGGATGAACGTGGACGCGACGGTGATTACAAATTAACGGGGAATAAAGATAGGGAGCGGCACGGTAGTACGTAACACAAACAGGGCCAGAGATTCGAACACGATGCGAGACAGAATTCTAGCGAAGTTGAGGATGCCGGACGGGTCGATCAACCCCTGGGTGATCGCCGTGGTGGTGACGCTCGCGACGTTCATGGAGGTGCTGGACACGTCCATCGCCAACGTGGCGTTGCCGCACATTGCAGGAAATCTGTCGGCGGGGCGGGACGAATCGACCTGGGTGCTGACTTCGTACCTGGTTTCGAACGCGATTGTGCTGCCGCTGTCGGGATGGCTTTCCGGAGTGTTCGGCCGGAAACGGTTTTACATGTCGTGTGTGGCGCTGTTCACGGTGAGTTCGTTTTTGTGCGGGCTGGCGCCAAGCCTGGGCGTGCTGGTGGTTTGCCGGATTTTACAGGGCGCGGGCGGCGGAGGGCTGCAACCGAGCGAACAGGCGATTCTGAACGACACGTTTTCGCTGGAGAAGCGTGGCATGGCGTTTGCAGTGTACGGACTTGCAGTGGTTGTGGCGCCGACGATCGGGCCGTGGTTGGGCGGCTGGATTACGGACAATTTTTCGTGGAGATGGATTTTTTACATCAACGTACCGGTGGGAATCATTTCGCTGATCCTGACGAGCTTTTTGATCAGCGACCCGCCGTACATGAAGAAGGCGAATATCAAGGCCGGATTCCGGATCGATTACATCGGTATCGGATTGATCAGCCTGGGCCTCGGGAGCATGCAGATCGTGCTGGACAAGGGGCAGCGCGACGATTGGCTGTCGTCGAATTTTATTCGCGTGTTTTTTGCGCTGATGGTGTTCGGAATTATCTCGGGAATCATTTGGGAATTGCGGCAGAAGGAGCCGGTCGTCGATTTGCGGATGCTGAAGGACCGCAATTTTGCGATTTCGACGATGGCGATGTTTTTTCTGGGATTCGTTTTGTACGCCAGCACAGTCCTGATCCCGCAGTTCTTGCAGGAACTGCTGGGATATACAGCGCAGCTGGCGGGAATGGCACTGTCGCCGGGCGGAGCGGTGATCATGTGCATGATGCCGGTCGTGGGGATCCTGGTGTCGAAGGTAGACACGCGATTTCTCATCACGTTCGGGTGCATCGTGTCGGCGTCGGCGCTGTTTCTGATGGCGGGCTGGGATTTGCAGCTGGATTACGGGCACGCGGTGCGCGCGCGCATGCTGCAGAGCTTTGGACTGGCGTTCTTGTTCATTCCCATCAACGTGGCCGCGTTTGCCTACGTGCCGCGGGAAAAAAGCAACATGGGAACGGGAATCATCAATTTGGCAAGGAATATCGGGGCCAGCGTGGGAATTGCGACGGTGACGACGATGCTGGACCGACGCACGCAGTTTCATCAAGCACGGCTGATGGAGGGTGTAAACGATTACAGCGCGTCGTATCACAACATGCTGAACGGCTTGCAGACGAAGCTGGTGGCAGCGGGCTCGACGGTGGCGCAAGCGAGCGCGCAGGCACACGGGATGATTTACAACACGGTGCAGCGGCAGGCGGTGATGATGGCGTTTATCGACAATTTCAAAATGCTGGGAGTCGTGTTTTTCTCGATCATTCCGGTTTTGCTGCTGATGAGGAAGCCGCGAGCGCCGGCCGGCACGATTTCGGCGCACTGAGAAATGCTTCGGCGCGTGGCGTTCCGCAACGAGTTTTACAGACGTAATGGGGGGCAACGATGGCAACACAACTAGCAGTGGGCATGCAACTGAACGAAGAGAAGCTCATCCGTGCGGGGCAGCGGGGAGATCAGCGCGCGGTGGAGACGCTCTTCCGCCGGTACCAGCGGCCGTTGTTTCAGACGGCATTGCGGGTGCTGGGAAACACGGAAGATGCGGAAGACGCGCTGCAGGACGGAATGCTGTCCGCGTACCGCAATTTGAAGCGATTCGAAGGCCGCTCGCAATTTTCGACGTGGCTGACGCGCATCGTGATCAACGCGGCGCTGATGCGGCGGCGAAGCGCGAAGGCGCGTCCGGCAGTTTCGCTGGATGAGTCGCCGCGCGAGGACGAGCTGCCGGCGGCGGAGCGCTTTGCGGATGACGGGCCAACCCCGGAGCAAGTGTTTGCGAGCACGGAGATTCGCGAAATAATCAGCGAAAATCTGGACGAGCTCTCGCCGCTCCTGCGGACGGCGTTTGTGCTGCGCGAAGTGCAGGGCTATTCGACGGGGGAAGCCGCGAAGAAGCTCGGCGTCACGGAAAACACACTGAAGGCGCGGTTGTGGCGCGCGCGGCATCAGCTTGCCGAGCGGCTGGGGCGGCGTCTGCGGCGGATGAAGGACGGCATGGCTGGAGGGATGGGCGATCCGGAGTGCAGCTATTGCTGAGGACTGGAAAATCGAAGTAATGAGGTAACGAAGTAACGACGTAAAGAAACAAGGAGACAGAGGCCGGCGGAGACGCCGGCCTTTTTATTTTTGAGGGGGATCCTGTTTCGCGACGGGATAAAGGCCGAGAATACGGAGAAAGTTCGTAGCGCGGCGAACTTCCTCCAGAGCGGCATGGAGCTGGTCGGGTGATTCGGCTAGGAGATCGAGGAAGAACTGATAGACCCAGGGCGTGCCGTGAATCGGGCGGCTTTCGATTTTCATCAGATTGATGCCGTGGCGAGCGAAGGGCTCGAGCGCGGCGAGGAGCGCGCCGGGCTGGTGCGCAAGGCGCAGAGCGACGGACATCTTTAGTAGCGAGCCAGATTCGAATTGTTCCCGCTGTCTAACGCGCAGTTCGGTCATCAAATCGGTTACACCGGCAGAGGCGAAACGAGGAGAGTTCTCTGATTCGCTGGAGCCTTCTCGCACAACCGGGATAAGAAGGACGAAGCGGGTGAAATTCTCGATGTTGTCCTGGATGTTCTCGGCGAGAATCACGCCGCGATAATGCTCGGCGGCGCGGCGGGCAGCGATGCCGGCGGCGGATTTGTCGCCGCGAGTGATGACCTCGCGGACGCTGCCGGCGGTGTCTTCCGTGGGAACGCGTTTGAGATTCGGGTGGGCGAGAAAAAACTTCTCGCCCTGTGCAAGAGCCATGGGATGCGAAGCGACCGAGCGAATGCCTTCGAGCGTTGCGCCAGGGCAGCCGATGAGCTGGTGCTCGATGGGGAGAATCGTTTCCGCAACGATCCCGAGATCGCTTTCGAGAAGAAGATCGTAGACGCGGACGACAGAGCCGGCGAGAGAATTTTCCACGGGCACCAGGAGGGCGTCGGCGGCGCCTTTCGGGACGGCCCTGAAGGCGGCATCAAAAGTAGGACAGGGAACGGTGGTGATCCAGTCGCCAAGAAGCTGGACCGCGGCGGCTTCGCTGAAAGCGCCGGGCTCGCCCTGAAAGGCTACGCGTGTGGTCTTGCGATCGGGAACGCTCATAAGCAGGCGTTATCTTGCAATAAGGAACTCCAAACAAGAAGCGAAGAATCTTCCGCGGAAAAAGATATTCGGCGTCACGCCTTGGGCACAACCGCGGCGCTTTCCCCCGCGAGCTCTTCCCATTCATGCTCGAATAATAAGGAAGGCGGGCGAAGCGGGCGCTGAAGCAGCAAATACCGGCCCGGTTTTTGCGCGAAGAGTCCGCATCCAAAAGCATGAAACTGCCAACAGCCGCTAAAATCCTGCTGACCATCGCGATAATCGGCGGGGCGATATTCCTCGTCACGAATGCGTATTTCGCCGGGAACGCGATGCCGTTTCTTTTTTTCACCCTGACGCTCGCCAGCGTAATTCTGGTGCTGCTTCGCGTGGGGCGATCCTGGCTGGACCTGGGGTTTCTAACCCTTGCCGGCACCGGTCTGGGCGTGATCAGCGCGTGGCATTTTCATTATCGGCCAAACTGGGAGAGTTGCGTTTCGTTTCTGGGACTGGGAAGCCTGGTGGTGCTAGGGCTTCGCGCCGTTTGGTCGCAAGGGGAGAAGCAGAAACTGCTGATGCTGGCGTTCGCGCCATCATTTCTTTTTTCGGCGTTCATGGTGAGCGCGGGATTCGCGCTGGAGAAGATTCAGGCGTGGCATCCGAAGACGCTCGATCTCTACCTGTTCTCCTTTGACGCCAGCTTGCATGTGCAACTTGCTTTTCTTGTGGGGCAGGCGTTCGCGGTTTTACCGTGGTTCCGAGCCATTGGAGTAGCACTGTACATCGCGTTGCCGATACCCATGGCCATGGTGTATGCGGGCCAATTGCTGCGCGGCCGCGAGAAAGCATTTCCAGCAATGGCCGCATTTTTGCTGACGGGGCCGATTGGTCTGCTGTTCTACAACCTGTTTCCCGCACTGGGGCCCGCGCACATTTTCTTGCAGGATTTTCCCTGGCATCCCATGACGACGGCGCAGGCGGCGCATTTGCTGCGCGAACCGATTGCGGTAAAGGGTGTGCAGAACGCGATTCCTTCGCTGCACATGGCGTGGGTGCTGCTGGCGTGGTGGTATTCGCGCGGGCTGTCGGTTTGGGAGCGCGGGATCGCGATGATGTTTGTGGTATTCACCGCGTTTGCCACGCTGGGCACGGGTGAGCATTACTTTATCGATCTGGTCGTGGCGTATCCATTTAGCGTGATGATGCAGTCTTTGTGCGCGTTTCCCTTGCGTTGGGGCCAGCGGGAACGCGTAACCGGCGTGCTGTATGGCTTGCTGGTGGTTCTGGCATGGTTTGTAGCGCTGGGCTACGCGCCGAATCTCTTCTGGATCTCACCGGTGATCCCGTGGACCTGCTGCGTGGCAACAGTGGCGTCCGCCATCTTTGTGCATCGAAAGCTGGAAGCGGCAACCGAGGCCGCCGGTCGACAGCAGGTTGCTTCCGCAGGCGAAATGGCCGTGGCACTGTCCTGAAGTCCGAATTGTCCGCTGCGGTTCCTCTTCCTTACGCGTTCGAATCGCTTGTGCGTGCGCGCGAGTTCCTTCCAGCGGTATAATCCCAGCCCAAGAATTGAGGAGCTCCATGAAGAGACCCGAGCCGACGGAGTACGCCGAGTTTTACGCGAACTACATATCGAAAGTTCCGGGAAGCGATGTATTGGGCTTTCTGGAAGCCCAGCGCGTGCAGATGCTGCAGTTGTTTGCGGGGCGGAGCGAAAGGGACGGAAGTTTTCGGTACGCGCCCGGGAAATGGACGGTTAAGGAAACGCTCGGGCATGTTACCGACACGGAGCGCATTTTCACGTACCGGGCGCTTCGGATTGCGCGCGGCGACCAGACGCCGCTGCCGGGGTTCGAACAGGATGATTTTGTCCGCAACGGCGCGTTTGGAGAACGGATGCTGGCTGGACTTGCAGAGGAATTTGCGGCTGTGCGCACCGCGAGCCTGGCGCTCTTTCGCTCCTTTCCGGAGGAAGCCTGGGGGCGGCGCGGCGTCGCCAGTCAAAAGGAAGTCACCGTGCGAGCGCTGGCTTTTATGATTGCCGGCCATGCGATGCACCACCGGGCGATCCTGGAAGAGCGTTATTTTCCCGCCATCCCGCGGGCGTGAGACGCGGGATAAAATCAGGGCTTGACGCGCGAGTGATCCACATAGACGCGTTGATACAACGAATCCTCGCGGGTTTCTTCGCGGCCATCCGATAAAGAAAGTTCCTGCACGTATTGCGGCTTCATCCGCAAGGCCTCGTGTCCTTGCTGTTTGTGGCGGATTTTTTTCGGCGCGCTCCCCGGCTTGAGGAGGTAGAAAAGCAGGATCGTTCCCAATGCGATCACAAAAGCTCCGGAGATCAGAGCGGCCGCCTGCGCGGCGATGGGATTCGCGAAAAGGTCATCGAGGATGTAGATTCCGGAGCAGAGGAAGGTTACAACCAGGAAAGTGGCCAGGCCACCGAAGGTGCGCACGAGTCCACCGCGAAAAGCCAGAGTGGTTGTAGGCCGTGGGCCGGTTGTGTCATTCGAAAGTTCGGAGCGCATGAGTCAGTCCTCGCTAGAAGTCCGGTGCGCGAGCGCCGGCTCCTGGGGATAGAGGAAATCGAGATAGCGGAAGACGGGCGGAGAGTAGTCCTTTTTCATGAGGCCGCCACAGGCGCAGCGCGGGTTTGCGCCGTTCACCACACCATTGATTTCCACCAGTACCGTGCAGCCACACGCTGGGTTGGTGCAATGCCAGTGTTCCCCGGATTTCATGATCATGGCCCATTTCCTCCCTTCGCAAGGGCGTCTGGGATGTCCGCACGGGCGATCTCAGTCAGGGTCCGTGATGTGAGGAGCAGAACTGTACCCTTAGGTAAATACAAAAGCAAGCCGTATTTGTACGGACAGTGGAAAACACCGGGAGGACGTTATGCAGGTTCTGGCACGGGAATCGGCGCCGTGCCGTTTCCGGCCGGCGGCCGAGGGCATTGTCTTTGGACTGCCCAAGGTTGCGAGGGGAGCGTGCGACTGTTAAAATTTCATGTTTGCTGGGACGCAGCCGTCTGCGCCGTAAGCGTGGGCGGCTTTTTCAACGTTTGAATGGCGTTAGGACACAAACGGCTGGCGCCCCGCCTTATCGGCCTGACCCTCCTCGAGATTTTTCGAGCGTGACTCCGGTGCAGCATCAACAGCTCACTGGTTCTGGCCCCTGCGGAAGGGAGACTACGAGTGGCAAAGTACGATGTAGCGATTATCGGGAGCGGTCCGGGCGGGTATGTGGCAGCCATCCGGGCGGGCGAGCTGGGCCTGAAAACGGTCGTCGTGGAAAAGGATCCGTTTCTCGGCGGAACCTGTTTGCACGTCGGTTGCATTCCCACCAAGGTGCTCCTGCACCATGCCGATGTCTACGACCACTTCAAGAATGGCGCCGAGCTGGGGTTTGAAGTCAGCGGCCTGAAAATCAATTGGGCGAACATCCTGGCGAGGAAAGACAAGATCGTCAAGAAGCATGCCAAGGGCATCGAGTTCTTGTTCAAGAAAAACAAAGTCGAATGGGTGCAGGGCTGGGGCAGATACGAAGGGCCGGGCAAGATCAGCGTCGAGAAAGACGGCAAGAAGACCACCATTGAAGCGTCGAACATCCTCATGGTGAGCGGCTCGGAAGCAAAATCCCTCCCCGGCATAGAGACGGACCACACGCCCATTCTCACCAACCGTTCGATCATCGAGCTCCCAGAGATTCCGAAAACCCTGATTGTAGTCGGCGCCGGTGCCGTGGGAGTGGAGTTCGCTTCGATTTACAATTCATTTGGCACCCAGGTGACTATTCTGGAAGCGTTGCCTCGCGTTGTGCCAGTCGAAGACGAAGAAATTTCCGCGGAGTTAACCAAAGCTTTTCAAAAAAAGGGCATCCAGGTATTTACCAGCTGCGCGGTGGAGTCGGTGAAGAAGGACGCAAAGGGCGTCACCGTTTCGTTCAAAGATAAGGACGGGAAGGCGCAGACGCTGCAAGCGGAAAAGCTGCTGCTGGCGGTGGGGCGCAAGGCGATGACGGAAGGCTGCGGACTGGAGAAATCGAAAGCCAAGCTGGATCGCGGGTTTGTGCAGGTCGGCGATTACATGGAGACGGCGGAGAAAGGGCTCTACGCCATCGGCGACATAGTGGCTGGGCTTCCGCAACTGGCGCACGCGGCAATGATGGAAGGAATCATTGCGGTGACGCACATCGCCGGTAAGCCGGCGCACCAGATTGTGAAAACGCGCATTCCCAACGCGACCTATTGCGAGCCGCAAATTGGGTCGATCGGATTAACGGAGAAGCAGGCGCGCGACGCGGGCTATGCCGTGAAAGTGGGCAAGTTCCCGTTCGTGGGGAACAGCAAGGCGACGATCCTGGGGAACCATGGCGGTTTCATAAAGGTGGTCTCCGACGAGAAGTACGGCGAAGTGCTGGGGATTCACATCATCGGGCCGCTGGCGACGGAGATTCTGTCGGAAGCGGCGGCGGTGTTGAACCTCGAAGGCACCATCGACGACATGATGAACATGGTGCACGCGCATCCGACTGTGTGGGAAGGATTAGGGGATGCGTTCGCGAGCGTGCGGGGATTGCAGATTAACGTGTAGTGACTGTGACTCGTGATTGGTGACTGGTGAAGATCTGCCACATAGTCGACCTGGGATGGATGGGTTACGCGGAGGCGTGGGCGCTGCAGAAGCGCGTCGTGACGGCGCGGAAGGTCGGGTTGATCGAGGATGTGCTGCTGCTCTGCGAGCATCCGCACGTCATAACGCAAGGGAGAAGCGGGAAGCGCGAGAATTTGCTGGCTTCTGAACACGTCCTGAAGCAGAAGGGCGTAGAGTTTCATGCTACGGACCGCGGTGGCGACATTACCTATCATGGGCCTGGGCAGCTTGTGGGCTATCCGATCTTGAATCTGGGCGCAATCCGGCGCGACGTGGTGTGGTATGTGCGCATGCTGGAAGAGGCGATGATTCGGGCCACGGCTGAGCTTGGAATTGCGGCCGGACGCGTCGGCGGGAAAACAGGGCTTTGGGTAGGAGAGAGCGGTGCAGAGGAAAAACTCGCCGCTATCGGCGTGCACATCAGCCGCTGGGTGACTTCGCACGGCTTTGCGTACAACGTTTCGACGGATTTGCGCTTTTTCGATTTGATCGTGCCGTGCGGGATCGCGGATCGCAAGGCGACATCTTTGGAGAAATTGATGGAGCGGCGAGTGGAGCAGAATGAAGTAGCCCCGCGAATCGCGAAGCATCTTGGAGACGTTTTTGGCCTCGAAATGAAGGAAACTTCGCGAGCCGAATTACTGGATAAACTTCAGGAAGCCGGGCAGCCTGCGGCGGCAGAAGTAGGACAGACATTCCTGTCTGTCCTTTGAAGAATGTGACGGAAGGCGGGACAGGCAAGAATGCCTGCCCTACCGGAGCAGGGATGAAGAAGGAACTCACGCGGCAGCAGTACCTGGACCTGTACTACTACATGCGGCTGAACCGCGCCGTGGAAGACACCATGGTGAAGCTGTTCCGGCAGAACAAAATTGTCGGAGGGCTTTATTCCAGCCTGGGGCAGGAAGCGATTTCCGTGGGGTCGGCGTACGCGCTGGAAAAAAAGGACTGGCTGGCGCCAATGATCCGCAACATCGGGGCGCTGCTGGTGAAGGGCGTGCCGCCGCGCGACATTTTCATGCAGCACATGGCCAAGTACGACTCGCCGACCAAGGGCAAGGACGGCACCAGCCACTTTGGCGACCTCGACAACCTGCATATCGTTTCGCCAATTTCCATGCTGGGCGATCTGATTCCGGTGATGACCGGAGTGGCCATGGCGGGGCGCTACCTGGGACAGAAAATTGTGGCCATGACGTGGATCGGCGACGGCGGGAGTTCCACGGGCGTGTTTCACGAAGGGCTAAATTTTGCGGCGACACAGAAAGCGCCGTTCGTGCTGATCCTGGAAAATAATTTGTGGGCGTATTCGACGCCGGTGCGCAAGCAGGTGCCGCTCGAGAATCTGGCGGACCGCGCGAAAGCCTATGGCATCGACAGCTACATTGTGGACGGCAACGACGTGGTGGCGATGTATTCGACGGCCAAGGAAGCGGTCAACCGGGCGCGCGCGGGCGAAGGGCCGATTCTCATCGAAGCCAAGACGTTCCGCCGGCTGGGACACGCGCAGCACGATCCGGCGGAATATGTGCCGAAAGAGATGCGTGCCTACTGGGAAGCGCGCGATCCCATCGCGCTTTATGAAAAATATTTGACCGGCGAAAAACTTCTCGACGCGAAGAGCAAGAAAGAGATTGACGAGAAACTGGATACGCTGCTCGCGGCGGAACGCGAGTTTGCGGAAAATTCGCCGATGCCGCCCGCGGAGCTGGCAGCGGAGGGCGTTTACTGCACCGGCGACGATTGCCACAAGATTCGCGCGCAGTGGGAGCGGCCCGTCGCGGAGGTAACGCCGCCGAAATCGAGCGTGGAAGCTGTATGGACCGTGCCGGGATTCGGGTCGGGCAAAGGCTCCGGCGGCGCGAATGCTCCGATACATTTTGGGGATACGCCGCGCGCGGTGGAGAAGTCCGCAAACGGGGGGAAACCGGCGGCAAAAATCGCCGTGAAGGCAGCAGCGAAGAAAACGGTGAAGGCCGCGCCGGCACGCGCATCGAGAAAGGCGCGGAGATAGCCATGGCGAGCGGTAAACCAAACGGAAATGAAGGCGGCGGCGCACCGGTGACGTTTCTCGAGGCCATCAAGCAGGCCATGTTTGAGGAGATGGAACGCGACCCGGCCGTGGTGCTGCTCGGCGAAGACGTGGGCGTTTACGGCGGGGCGTTCAAGACCAGCGAGGGGCTGCTGGCGCGGTTTGGATGGGAGCGCGTGATCGACACGCCCATCAGCGAGAGCGCCATCATCGGCGCGGCCTGCGGGATGAGCTACGTGGGATTGCGCCCGATTGTGGAGATGCAATTCATCGACTTCATCGTTTGCGCGTTTAACCAGATTACGAATTTCGTGGCCAAGGGGCACTACCTGTGGAACGCGCCGGCGCCGATGGTGATCCGCGGACCCTCGGGCGGCGGTGTGCATGGCGGGCCGTTTCATTCGGCGAACCCGGAGATGTACTTCGTGCACACGCCGGGATTGAAAGTGATTTATCCTTCGACGCCGTATGATGCCAAGGGATTGCTGAAGGCCGCGGTGCGCGACAATAATCCGGTGCTGTTTTTCGAGCACAAGTTTCTCTACCGGCGCATCAAGGAAGAACTGCCCGCAGAGGACTACACCGTGCCGATCGGCAAGGCCGCGGTGCGCCGCGAGGGGAAACACCTGACCATCCTTTCCTACGCTGCGATGATGCACACGTCGCTCGAAGCAGCGGACGCGCTGGCGAAGGAAGGGATCGAAGCGGAAGTGATCGATCTGCGAACATTGCTGCCGCTGGATGAAGAAACGATTTTGAACTCTGTGAGAAAGACCAATAAGTGTCTGGTGGTGCACGAAGACACCAAGACGGGCGGAATCGCTGGCGAGATTGCGGCGATTCTTTGCGAGAAGGCATTCGGCGACCTGGATGGGCCGCTGATGCGCGTGACGTCGCTGGATACGCCGGTGCCCTACGCACCGACATTGGAAGAATATTTTCTGCCCAACGCGAAGAAAGTTTTTGACGCCGCGAAGGAATTGGCGCGCTATTAGGATTCGAACGAGTAGAGGAGAGCGATCATGGCCGTAGACATCGTAATGCCCCAGATGGGGGAAAGCATTTTTGAGGGAACCATCACCAAGTGGCTGAAGAAGCCGGGCGACAAGGTCGAGCGCGACGAGCCGCTGTTCGAAATCTCCACGGACAAGGTGGACGCGGAAATTCCGTCGCCCTCGGCGGGCGTGCTGAAGGAGATCAAAGTCGGTGAGGGGCAGACTGTGCCCATTCAGACGATTGTTGGCGTAATCGATGCCGCCGGATCGGCGGCTGCGCCAGCCCCAGCAAAGGCAGAAGCGCCGGCTCCTGTCAAAACTCCAGCCCCAGCCGCGCCAACGCCCGCTCCTGTTGCAAAGCCTGCTCCGGCTGCTCCTCCTGTCAGTGCGCAAACCGCGGCTGTGCCCGCATCTTCAAGCGCAACAGGCGAGCGCATCCACAGTTCGCCACTGGTCCGCCGCATGGCTTCGGAGCATGGTATCGACCTTTCCACGGTGGCCGGTACTGGAGCGGGAGGAAGAATCAGCAAGCAAGACATTGAAGCGGTGATTGCGGCTGCAGCGGGAGGCGCACCATCTGCGACCCCGCCTGCGTCCGCCGTTTCGGCTGCACCTTCACGGCCAACACCGCCTCCTCCTCCCGCAGCGCCTGCACCTCCACCCTCCGCGCCGGGAGTTTCCGGCGGGCAAGCGCACGTGACGCTCGAAACCGCTGTGCCCCGCGAAAAAATGTACTTCGGCCACTACGAAGTCCAGCCCATGAGCACCATGCGGCAGCGCATCGCCGAGCACATGGTGGCTTCGAAGCGCGTTTCCGCGCACGTGTATTCTGTCGACGAAATCGACATGACCAAGGTGGCCGCGCTGCGGGCCAAGTCCAAGGACGAATTTGAAAAGCGCTACGAGACCAAGCTCACGTTCATGCCGTTTTTCGTGAAGGCCGCGGTGGCCGGCTTGCGCGCCTTCCCCACGCTGAACGCTTCGCTGGACGGCACGAACGTCGTCCTGCACAAGGAGATCAACATCGGCATCGCCGTGGCGCTCGATTGGGGCTTGCTTGTGCCGGTGGTGAAAAACGCGGATGAGAAAAACATCCTCGGCATCCAGCGGACGATGAACGACCTCGCGGAGCGGGCGCGTTCCAAAAAATTAAAACCCGAAGAGGTGCAGGAAAGTACGTTTTCGATAACCAACCCAGGCGTTTTCGGCGGTTTGTTCGGCCTGCCGGTGATTAGCCAGCCGAACGTGGGTATCCTGGGCCTCGGCGCTATCGAGAAGCGGCCGGTGGTGATCAACGATTCGATCGCCATCCGCTCGATGTGTTACGTGACGCTCAGCTACGACCACCGCGTGGTGGACGGCGCCATCGCGCACCAGTTCCTCCACAAGGTGAAGGAGACGCTGGAAACCTGGAGCGAGCCCGTCCTGTAAGCCGCGGACTCTTTCCTGGGAAGAACAAGCGCTTTCCTCCTGCTCTCCAGAGGGCGTCCGAAATTGGGACGGCCGTTCCCGCTTTTGGCCAGACAGCGGCGCTCCCTTTTTCTTGGATATTCGACATATCATTCACAGCAAAGCTGTTACTCGTGTGCCGCACTGGCTATCTGACTGCCCCACTAGCTTGAGGCGGGTTGGATTCCCGAACCTGGAGAAGTGAGAAGTGGTCAGCCATGTTTACCGCGACACTTGAAATCGCCTCGGACCATGAAACCATGCAGCCGCGAATTCTGATCGCCGATGACCAGCAAGACGTTTTGGACGCACTGCGGCTGCTGCTCAAAGGGCACGGCTACAGCATCGAAACCGTGAATTCGCCGGCGGACTTGCTGGCGCTGGCGACCCGCCAGGAGTTCGACATTCTCCTCATCGATCTGAACTATGCGCGCGATACCACTTCGGGGCGAGAAGGCCTGGATGTGCTCAGCCGGCTCAAGGAGATGGAAGACCCTCCGCCGGTGGTGGCCATGACCGGATGGGCCACGGTGGGCCTGGCGGTCGAGACCATGCAATATGGGGTCAGCGATTTTGTGGAAAAGCCCTGGACTAACACGCGGTTGCTGGAGATCCTGCAAAAGCAAATCAGCCTGGGGCGCGATCGCCGCGAAACGCGCCGGCGGGAAGCCGTGGAGGCCCGCGCGCGGAAAGAGGCGCTGCTTCACCAGCAGGAACAAGAACGCGAGATCGCCGAAGCCAAAGCCATCCAGGAAAAACTCTTGCCGCGCGACATTCCGCAAATGCCGGGATATGAAATCGCCAGCGTGTGGCAGTCCGCCCAGCTGGTGGGAGGCGATTATTTCGACATCCTTCCCCTCGATGAAAAAACGTTTGGCCTGTGCATCGCCGACGTGGCGGGAAAAGGCATGCCCGCCGCGCTGCTGATGTCCAATTTGCAAGCGGCGGTGCGCGGACTGGCCTCGGCTGCGCTGGCGCCGGATCTTCTCTGCAGCCGGCTGAATTCCCTGATCTTCCGGAATACTGCCAGCGACCGCTTCATCACTTTTTTCTATGCGCAGCTGGATGGGCCTATAGGGCGCTTGGATTACGTCAACGCCGGGCACAACGCGCCCTTTGTAGTGCATGCCGACGGCTCGCACGAGCGATTGCGGGAAGGCGGCACAGTCCTGGGCGTTTTCGACAGCCGGATCTACGAGCGAGGCTCGGCGCAGTTGTCCGCGGGTGATCGCGTGGTTTTGTTCACCGACGGCATCACGGAGGCGTGCAGTCCCGCGGACGAGGAGTTCGGCGAAGCGCGCTTGCTGGGGGTGCTGAAAGAGCATCGCGGCTTGTCCGCCGAGAAATTGCAATCGAAAATCCTGGCGGTGGTGGCGGAGTTCAGCGGAAATCACTGGCAGGACGACGCCACGCTGCTGGTTCTCGCCGTGGGTTCCTGAAAGCCCCCGACCGGAGATCGCTCCCGCTTTTCTCGCCCAGGCATCGTCCGGCTGATCCTCCTTCCTGCTCATTGCAGCAGGGACTTCAGCTTGGCCACCCATACGGCGAAGCCCTCCAGCGGCACGGGTTCAATGCCTGCCTCGCGAAGCGCGTCACGCACAAAATGGTGGCGGCTGTCGCCGGCGTCCAGGGGCACGTCGGTGACCGCGGCAAATTCGGTTTTCAAGGAAGATTTGGCAGTGATGTGTTTCGCGGTATAAGCGAGGACCTTGCTGTCGTTCGGGGAGCGCGTAACGGAGAGTGTGTGGACAAATCCGCGAGTCCCGTTGCGGCGATAGCTGTAGTCGATGCGCATGGGATCTCCCGGGAACGTGAATTCCTCCACCCGAACGGATTTTTCCAGACGATCCCACAGCCGCGCCTGCCGGAAGACTTGCGAGCAATACGCGCGCATCGCTGCGCGAGTGCGCGGCGCGCCCACGCGGCCGCCAGTGCGCTGTGGAGCCACGTGATCGGCATACAGGCGCTCGAGTTCGGCGTCCAGGTCCGCGGCAAAGACGCCTTTCTGCGGAGCGAGCTGCAGCGTGTTCGAAAGCGTCTCGTCCCACTTGGCCAGGACCTGCAGCCAGTTGCTGCTGCTCCCGCCGCCATTGCCGAGTGCCGCCGCCGATTGAAACCGATCTTCCAGGTCGTCGCGAAGGGCGCGGAGAAGCAATTCATCGGCCCCGGGGTGAAGCCGTCGCACGCGCCGGTACTCCTCTGCTTCCTCGATCAAGCGCAGCCGTCGTTCGCCGGACACGGGATCGAAAAGCAGTACGCCGATGTTCACCCACTCGTCGCGGACCAGGTTCGGCGTATAGCGCAGGATGCGGTAGGCGCAGGTTCGTTCTACGTTTTCCGTCTCGGCACTTTGCCGTGCGGCAGAAATTTCATCCATGGTTCACATCCAGTTCGGAAACGGCTGGCGATTGGTTCTCTTGGCTTCGAGGATCAGATCCGGCACGCGCGGACGGCGGCGGTGCAGCTGTTCGAGTAGCCGCAACAGCGCGTCATAATCATCTTCGTACCACGCGGGCGGGATCTCCAGGCTGACTTCGTCAAGAACTCGCTCGGTCACTCCCTTTTCCAATCGCTCGATCCAAGGCGCAAACGATTCCATCCCGGTGACGCCCTGATAGACGCGATTGCGGGCGTACAAGCCGCGCAAGGGCGCATCGGGAAAATTCCACTCACCGGCGTTGAAGCAGAAGCCCTGGTCGATCATCCGCGTTTCGTAGTGAACTGCGTCCTCCTGCTTTTCCTTGAAGAACACCGTCTGCCGGCCGTTGGTATTGCAGGTCCACTTGTCGAAGACCAGCATCCCCGCGAAAGTATGCAGATCTTCAACCTCACCCAGCTGCTCATCCGGGAGAAAATCGTGCAGAGTCAGTTGCCGCGGATCTCCGGGGTAGCGCGAGCCGAACTGTGGCCCAGATTGGCACGGAATCCGCGAGCGCGGCAGCTCCATGGCCAGCTCCGGCGTCAGCCGGATCAACTCCTCGGAAACTTCGACGATGGCTACCGGGACGGTCGGCAAGCCCAGCCGCGCCGCCAGTCTGGTTCCGAGCAGTTCATTGACCAGGACGCGCCGATGCTGAGGGTTATTTTTAAATTTCACCACATAGTAATTGTCGTCCGCGCAGCGCATCAAGTGCGATTGCGCCCCTCCCCGCATCCGCCGTATCTGTTCCAGCGCCCGTAACATACGGGTTTATGCTAGTGGTACTTGCGGCTTCTGGCAAGCAGCAGATGCGCGGACCCCGTCACATTCCTGAATCGAGAGACCGGAAGTTCAAGATGGGAAGAGGGTCTGCACCGCCCCCGTTCCGCTCCGGGAGACGCCATTCCGAAAAAAGAAAAGGCCAGGACTCACGTCCCGGCCTTTCCGGCAAGAGAATTTTCAATCGCTATGTATTTAGCGCCGTTTTTTCTTCTTTGCGGACTTCTTCTTTGCCGCTTTCTTTTTCGGCTTGGATTTCTTCGCTGCTTTTTTCTTCTTTGCAGGTTTTTTCTTTGCGGCTTTCTTGGCAGGCTTCTTCGCCGCCGGTTTGGCTGCGGGCTTCGGAGCGGGAGCTTCTTCCTCGGAATCGTCTCCCACGATTACGAGTTCTTCCTCTTCTGTTTCAACGATCTCCTCGGTTTCGCCGGCCAACTCCTCGTCGTCTTCCAGCCGTGACAGCTCGTTGTCGTCTTCCAGATTATCTTTCTCGAAATCCATTCCGTCCTCCCCTGGGGGAATTTGAGGACCGCCTCGCGGAAAGCGGGCCCGTGCGTCGCTGTTCCGGCCGGAGCGCTCTAAAATCCTACCCCGCCCTTGCGCCGTTGTTATCGTACTCGCCGGGAGTTGTCAAGCTTTCTGCGGATTTCCTTGACGGGTCGCCGGTCAGCCGGCGGGAAGCGCCGTCCAGGCAGAGTGCGAAGGGCGTTCGCAAGCTGCGTCATGTTTCCCGTAACGCACTTAAAATACAAGGCTTAATTATGGTTTGCGGCTACAGCCCCACCTGGCGTACTGCCCGTCGAAGCGCTGGGGGCCTTCTTCTTCGCCTTGGCATGCGCGTGCACCGGGGATGTCTCCGGCGCGCCACCGAGGGTGTAAATGCGCAAGACCATCCCGCGGCTCACCTTATTGGATTTCAACCGGTTCCATTTGCGAACGTCATCGGAGTCCACGCTGAAGCGGTCCGCGATTCCCAGCAGCGTATCGCCTTTTCGCACGCGGTAACTGACCAATCGCCGCTTCGTTTCCATCTGCGGTTGCGTCGCGGGGATGATCAGCTTCTCACCCGGATCCAGCGCCGCGGTCCTCGGCAGGTTGTTGGCGTCGGCGATGGCCGCGGACGTCACGCGGTATTTTTTCGCGAGGGATGTGAGCGTCTCGCCCGCTTCCACGCGATGGCGGCGCCAACTGACCCACTTGTCCGGAGGAATGTCCGCAATCTCGGCGGAGAATCTCGGGGCGGTCCCCTGCGGCAAATGCAATTCGAATGAAGGATCGTCGGGAGTGGCCAGACGCAACAGCGAAGGATTGAGCGCTCGCAGCGTCTCCACATCCACGTCAATCGTTTCTGCCACCAGCCGAAGATCGATGGGCCGCCCGATTTTTACGATGTCCGTCGGCACCGGCGCTTCCGCCTCCACCAGTACATTGTAGTGCGCCGCATCCTTGGCGATGAGCGTCAGCGCCAGGATGATAGGCACATAATTTTTCGTTTCGCGCGGAAGTACCTTGCGGCTGTAGAGCTCCCAGAAATCGGCATAGCCGGTGCGCTCGATGGCTTTCTGCACGTTGCCCGGGCCGCAGTTATAGGCGGCCATCGCCAGGTACCAGTCGCCGAACTGATTGTAAAGATCGCGCAGGTGCTGCGCGGCGGCGCGCGTGGCTTTCTCCGGATCCTGGCGTTCGTCAATCCACCACGTTTGACGAAGACCGTACTCCTTCCCGCGGTAAGCCACGAATTGCCAGATGCCGCGCGCGCCCGCGCGCGAAAGTGCCAGCGGCTGAAACGCACTCTCCGCCTGCGCCAGATAAATCAGGTCTTGCGGCACGCCTTCCTCGCGCAAAACGCGCGAGATCATCTCCCGGTACCGTCCGGCTCGGCGCAATCCGGTTTCCACGATCGCGCGCCCGCGCGGCGTCTGAAAGAAATTGACAAAAGAAAGGACTTCGTCGTTCACCGTCAGGGGCAGGTCGTGAGGGCTGTTCTTGGCAGCTTCCTCGGCGCGTGCCTTCAGGCCGGGGTCTACCGGAAAAGTCATCTCCGCGACTTCGTCAATCGCCGCGGGCACGGCGGGCGCTTCGCTGAATCCGTCTCCCGCGCGGAAGGCCTGCAATTCGTAGGCATACACCGTGTCCACCACGCGATGAAACAGTTCGCTCAACTGCGGATCGCTGTTGGGGTCGTACCCGCTTTCGAGCATCCAGTCCACAGCATCGTCAAAATCCTTGCGCGCGGCTTCCAGATGGCCGGCTTTATAGTTCTGCTCGCCGGAAGCAAACTTTTCCCGGACCTTGGCGATCAAATACGCTTTCCCGCTGGGAACCGGCGGCAAGAGCGAAACGGGTGGCTTGCGACCCGGCGTCGTCAGTGGCAAAGCCGGAAGTTCCGGCGGCGCATGCACGGCTGCCGCGGCCACTGGCGCCGGCGCAACCGCCGGAACGTGTGCCTGGACGGGCTTCTTCCCTGCGTCCTCGCAACCCAGAAGGCCCGCCGAAAGCAGGATGACGCTTGCCGCCAGATGCAGCCGTTGGTTCATCTCTCCATGGTAAGTACCGGCTCACACCCGGGTCAATGCATTCCGGTGGAGAGGGGTTGACGCTCTCACCACACTTCGCCACCCCTTCGCCGCCATTTCCGGCGCCGGCTCTTTGGGTTAGACTCCCCGGCGAGGTGCCTCCGTGAAAAGCCGCCTACCACTGCACGGTTCAAACTTGCTGCGAACTCCAATCACCTCGCTGCTCGTCCTGCTTCTGGCTGGCGCCGCAAGTCTCTGCGCACAAGAGAGGGGCATCCCTGCCGAGAAGCGCGCGGCCATCGAAAAAGCGGTCTCCAGTTTCATGTCCGCGAACAGCGTGCCGGGAATCGCAGCCGCAGTCGTGCTCGACGGGGAACCACTGTGGTCCGCGGGATTTGGCATGGCCGATCTGGAGGACTACACTCCGGCGGCCTCGTCGACCCTCTTCCGGCTGGGCTCGATCTCCAAACCGATTACCGCCGTGGCCATCCTGCAGCTTAACGAGCGCGGCAAATTGGACCTCGACGCGCCCGTCCAGAAATACTGCCCGGCCTTCCCCAAGAAAGACTGGCCGATTACCACCCGCGAGCTCCTGGGCCACCTCGGCGGCATCCGGCACTACAATCCTGACGGCAAGGGCGACGTCCCGGACGACAGCGCGCGCCATTTCTCGAGCACGGAGGAATCGCTGCAGATTTTCGCCAACGACCCGCTGGCCGCCAGGCCCGGCACAAAGTTCAACTATTCAACCTACGGCTACACGCTGCTCGGCTGCGTCCTGGAAGGCGCCGCGTCGGAAAAATACGTCGACTACGTGAAGGAAAATATCTTTCGCCCCGCGGGAATGGAGCAGACGCAGGCTGATAATTTCTTTGCCGTGATACCCCACCGCACGCGCTTCTATCACAAGGACAAAGCCGGAGTGGTCCAAAACGCCGGCGTCCTGGACTCCAGTTACAAGATTCCCGGTGGCGGACTGATCTCTTCCGCGGATGACATGGCGCATTTCGAAGCCGCGATTCTCGCCGATAAACTCCTGCAACACGCCACGCGGGACCTAATGTGGACCTCCCAGAAGACTGCCGATGGCAAACTGACGAGCTACGGCCTGGGCTGGGGCGTGGTCGAAAAATTTGGCGTGCACATCCTGGCCCACACTGGTGGCCAGCAGGGCACCAGCACGGCCTTCGCCGTCGTGCCGGACCGGCGCGCCGGGGTCGTCGTCCTGGCGAACATGGACGGCGTGCACTCCGGCCAGCTCGCGGATGAAATTTTGAAAATCGTCCTGGACCTCAAAGACAAGACGCCTTAGTTAAAACACCAGTCGCCCCTAAACTTCGGCGCGTTTGAGAAGATATTGCGCAGCCAGTGGAAACGCCGCCGCCAGAAAAATACAGCGCATTAACGAACCCCAGGGGAACGGGCCCATCCAGGGAAACAGGGGGTGCGCGAGGTTCACCGGAACGAATGGTGTGCTGTTCATCAGCCAGACGAGAGGCCCAGCAAATAGAGGCGGCAGATTGAGGTGCAACGGAACGGTGATAATTTGACGAACGGCCACATACACGCTTATCACCGCCGCGGTATAAATCAATCCGCCGCTCGCGCTGCGCCGCAACGCGGTCATCAGCGTCGTAAGGCCCAGTATGGGCAGTCCAACGATCACCGTCATCCAGGGAGCCATCAGGAGCAATGGAAAGTACCAAAACCCCGTGAGTTTGCCGAGGATCGCCGCCGCAAGGTACGTGGGAGCAACTGCCACCACGACCATTTCCGCCAGGCAGATACACCAGTGGGTCCACGTTACCGATGCCCTTGTCCGCGGCCGCGTCCACAGGTACTCAATCGTTCCAGGTTCGATCTCGCTCCCGGAAGCGGTAGCTCCGAGAAAGAGCGGCGAAAGAAAACCGCTGCACCACAATCCGATGAGAACCATCATGCTGACCAATTGAACCATCGTTGCCGGATCGCGCGTGTAGGCCTGACGGTCGAAATACCACCAGCCGTCCCGTTCTCTGACCCCTTGCATGAGAGTGAACAGGAGCGCAGTCGCTGAAGACATCGTCAAGAGAAAGAAGAAACGGGCGCGGCTTTCGCGCCAGCATTTCCAGGCGTACATGGTGCCTCCTTGCGAACGAGGTGTAGAAACAGTTCCCGCAAGCCAATCGGGGAAATCTCCAGAATCGCGGCGCCCTGGCCGCGTAGTCCTGCCGCGAAACTTTCCGCCTCGCGCGCCAGCACGTATCGGCGGAAGCGGCCGTCGGTCATCGCGGAAACTACGTCGGCCGATGGCGCATCCGGCAGGTTTTCGCCCGATACAATCACCAGCCGGAATTCCTGGCGAATCTCTTCCAGTCGCGCCTCCAGCAGCAGCCTGCCCTCTTCCAGAATCCCCACCCAGTCGCAAATCTGTTCCACCTCGCCGAGATGGTGGCTTGACACAAAAATTGTCCGTCCCTGGCTGACGTGGTCCTCAATGAGCGTGCGCAGGATTTCGTCCACCATCACCGGATCCAGCCCGGCAGTTGGCTCGTCCAGAATCAAAACTTCCGCTCCCTGCGCCAGCGCCAGCAGCAGTGCGACCTTGCTCTGGTTCCCGATGGACAGCTTTTTGAACGCCGTCTTCATTGGAATTTCCAGCCGTTGCGCCAGCCCCGCCGCCGCTTCATCCGACCAGCGCGGAAAATACGCCTTGTTCATGCTCACCAGTTCCGCCGGCGTCGCCCATCCATAAAGCTGCTTGCGCTGCGGCACAAACGCCACGCGTTCCAGGATGCGCATCAGCTCCGTCTCAAGCGACGGGTCGAGCCCCAGCACCCGCATCTTGCCCTTGGTCGGCCGCACCAGCCCCAGCAGCATCCGCATTGTCGTCGTTTTCCCGGCGCCATTGCGTCCCAGGAATCCGTATACCGCTCCTGGCTGAATCTGCAGATTCAAGTTCGAAACCGCGGCCTGCGTTCCGAACGACTTGCTCAGGCCCTCCGTCAATATGGCCGCTTCGCTCATGGCTGGCCTCCCAGTTTGTCGAGTTCTTCTTCCAGCAATTTCATGGTCTCTTCGCGCGTCAGACGCAGTTGCCGCCCTTCCACTGCCAGCTGCCGTGCGTGAGGCCGCAGCCGTTTCACTTTTTCGCTCTTCAGGAGTCCGGGAAGGCCGTCCGCCACGAACGTTCCGCCGCCCGGCACGCTACGGGTCACGCCGTCGCGCTCCAGGTCCTGGTAAGCCCGTGCCACGGTGTTGGGATTGATGCGCAGCTCGGCGGCCAGCTTTCGCGTGGAAGGCAGCGCCTCGCCGGTGCGCAGCGCGCCCGCGGCCACCGCCTGCTTCACCTGCGCTTCCAGCTGCAGGTAAACCGGGACGCCCGAGGACGCGTTGAGATGCAGGAGCATACTGTACTAATACACTAGTACAGTGAGCGTGTCAAGGATTTATTTTGGATGTGCTATTTTGGCCAATCCGGAAAAACCGCTTCGATCGCCCCGCCGAACCAGTACTTGTAAAACCCCTCGTCGCAGGGATTCATGTGGTCGCCATATCTGGCGGCAAAATGCCGCCCCCAGTGCGGACGCGCACCGTCCGCGTCGCAAAATCCATATTCATCCGACAGCCCCCACGAACTAAACACCCTGCCGGATTTTTTCATGATGTTCGGATCAGCAGCCAGCGCCGCGATGGCGCGTCCTGCATACAGCGGAGTTTCCGACGCGGCGTAGTTCGGGTCCTTCTTTATGCCCTCCCGCCAGTTCGCTTCCTTCACCCCAAACCGTTCCAGCATGATCTCCGAGCGCAGGAATCCCGGGGTCAGCGCAATGGCCGCGACATTCTTCCGCCGCAATTCGTACGCCATCGCAAAAGCCTGTCGTATCACCGTGGTCTTGATCAGGTCGTAGAACATATTTCCGCGATAGGAGTACGAATCCCCATCACCAATCTCCACAATCAGCCCGCTCTTCTTCGATTTCTTCGCGCCTTCGATCAGCAACGACGCCGCAAAGTGGCTGGTGATCATGTGCGTGTGCACCGCGTTGCGAAACAGCGCGAATCCTTTCGCCAGATCCACTTGCCAAAAGGTCTTGCCGAACTCCTGCTCCGCGCTCTCCGAAATATCGTTCACCAGCACGTGAAGCTGCCCTTGCTCCTTGCGAATTTTCGCGATGAGCTTTTCAACTTTCCCCGGCTCCAGATGGTCCACTACGACGGCAATGCCTTTTCCGCCGCGCACGCTCACCAGCTCTGCCGTCTCTTCGATCGTCTCCGGACGATTTGCGTAGTATTTGTCGGGCAGGGCCTTCCTTGCCGCCGCGGAATTACGCCGCGCCGCCGCCGAACGCCGGTTCTTCTGTGCACGCGTGCTGCGCCCTGTGCAATACACCGTCGCTCCCGCTTCGCCCAGCGCCAGCGCCATGCCGCGGCCCACGCCCCGCGTTGCACCAGCTACCAATGCGACCCTGCCGCGTAGATCGGGCGGATGATAAGTGGAATTGTCGGTCACAGGTCACCTCCGGCAGGAACAACACGCTAATAGTAAACAGTCATTCACTAATGTCAAGTGGAAAATGAACGGCCATTCAGTTATGCTGGTTTACCACCGCTGAGGAGTTTCCGAAAAATGTCACCCCGTCCCCGCGAAACCTCCGACGAAGCCATCCTTGCCGCCACCGCCCGCGTCATGCAGCGCCGCAGCCCCGTCGACCTCACCCTCGCCGACGTCGCCAAGGAAGCCGGCGTCGTCCCCGCCACACTCATCCAGCGCTTTGGCACCAAGCGCGCTCTTCTCCTCGCCACCGTCAAAACCGCTCCCGCCGCCGTCCCCGCGCAGTTCGCCGCCGCTCGCGCAAAATACGCCTCGTCCCTGCAAGCTCTCGTCGAGCTCTTCGTCGATTGCTCCGGTTTCGCTTCCACCCCCGAAGCCCTGGCCAATGGCCTCGCCTATCTCCAAATCGATCTCACCGACCCCGACTTCCGCGCCATCACGCTCGCGCAATTCAAAACCATCCGCGAGGAAACGCGCAAGCTCCTGGACGCCGCCTTTGCCGCTGGCGAGGTGATCCCCTGCGACACCACCGAACTCGCGCGCCTCATCCAGCAAGTAAACGGCGGCTCCATGTTGGACTGGGCCGTCTTCCGCCAGGGCACTCTCTCCAACTGGGTCCGCCGCGACCTCGAGGCGCTTCTTGGCCCTTACCGCACCCGGCCCGAGAGCAAAGCCGCCAGCAATCGCCGCAAGCCGCTGAAAACAAGGAGCTAGCGAATTTTCAAGAAAGCACTTGAAAAAGGTACTCTCCCGTGGTACTCTGTTTTTGCGTTTGTTGCTCTTGTATCGCCTTTGGGTTGTAAAGCGGTCGCAAGGTCAAACTTGCGGCCTTTTTTTTGTGCCATGAGCCTGCTTTGCGGGCGCTGGGCACAAGGCTTGAAGACGGCCGAAGCTCTGTTGAGGGGCTCGGAACTTGAGGCATCAGATAGCTTAAAGAACTAATGTTCAGCTGTAACCCAGCTGACAGAAACGAGTACAGCAGTGAGTAAAGAACAAGGAACAGTGAAGTGGTTCAATGCCAGCAAGGGCTTCGGTTTCATCCAGCGCCAGAGCGGCGAGGACGTTTTCGTCCATTTCTCCGCGATCGTGGCTGATGGCTATAAGTCGTTGAATGATGGCCAGGCGGTTGAATTCGAAGTCACCAAGGGCCCCAAGGGCCTGCAGGCCTCGAACGTACAGCCCCTCTAATTTCACTTCACAAAAATTCAAAACGGGCGGCCCACTTCGGTGTGCCGGCCGTTTTGCTTTTTGGCCGGCCTTTTGAACGATCCGCTCTGCTCTTGAAGAGTGTGCTTGCTGCGAACTTGCTTCTGTAGGGCTGGCCTTCCGAGGCCAGCCGTTCTTGATGTCACAGACGCCCCGCCCCTTCGCAGCCATGCCTCCCTCGACACCCCCCTGTCCTTAAGTTCCTCCTATTCCCAAAACGGGACAGTACCGCATGCGCCACACAGTACCGCGCGCCCATTGTGCCGCGTGCTTCCTGCTCCGATGATGGAAGTGCATTTAGAGGCGAACCCGCCTCAGACAGCTTGCCGTTGGCCGGGAGGGGCCTACACAAAACATCATGGGGACACTGAATCGAAAAGAGTTAGATGACCTCGAGCGCCGTGAGCTGCAGCTCACCATCCTCGCCGCGGTCTTTGTCTTGGTGCTGGCCAGCGGCCTGGCGGCATTCATGTACCCTCTGGTGTTCCTCCATCCCATCGGCAACATGTGGACGCTCCGCGTCGCCTTTTTCGGTTTCTGCGGGCTGACTCTTCTTTTCGTCGGCTACCTGCTCGAGCGCCAGCGCACTGTGCGCCAGCTCAAGCAACAAATCCTGGCAGAGCTGGAGCGCAACGTCACCTTGCAGCAACAGGCCAGCGTGGACCTGCTGCACTCCATGCCGGACCAAAACCATTTCTGGGATCGCCTTACGATGGAATACCGCCGCGCCATGACCCTGCAGAAAACGCTTTCGCTCCTGCTGCTGAAAGCCAAGCCCACGGTCGCATCGGCGAAGAATAACGAAGAGAGCTCCGCAGCCTGGAGCGACGCCGCCAAAGCCATGTCCCGCAAACTGCGGCCATCGGATTCCATCTACCGCCTTGCTCCAGATCTATTCGCTCTCGTGCTGCCGGAAACCGATTCGCTCAATGCCAAGCGCATTGCCGTCCGCCTGCAGGAAGAACTTCAGGAAGTCCGCGCCAAGCACGGCAAGATTTTCGACATCACGGCGCACAACTACCCGGACCACGTGAAAAGTTCGCACGAACTGGAAGACATCGTGAAATCCCTGCTTCCAGAGCGGGATGAATGGGCCGCCTCTACGCAGGCCACCGCACCCGCTCCCGGTTCCAAAGCCAATCCGGCGGCCGTTCCCGTACCGGCGGGCGCGAAAAAATAATTTGCTTCACGCGAAAATTGGTCGAAAGAAATTTTTGTGGATGGATGATTAGGCGAGCTAAGCGAGCGCCTGCTTCAAATCTTCGATCAAATCTTCTTTATCTTCCAAGCCCAGCGAAACGCGTACCGTTCCCGGACTGACGCCCGCGCGCCGCAACTCTTCCGGACTCATGTTGTAGTGCGAGCTGTAGATCGGCAAAATCACCAGCGACTCGACCCCGCCCAAACTCGCTGCTAGCAGAAAGAGCCGCACGCGATCGCAGAATCGCCGCGCCGCGGGAAGCCCGCCCTTCACATCAAAAGCCAGCATCCCGCCAAAGCCGCGCATCTGTTTCTTCGCCAGCTTGTGATCCGGGTGCGACTTCAAACCCGGATAATGCACGCGCTCGACCTTCGGATGCTTTTCCAGAAATTTGGCGACCGCCATGGCGTTTTCGCACTGGCGCTCCACGCGCACCCCGAGCGTCATGATTCCGCGAATCAGAAAATACGCCGCGCCCGGATCCATTGACCCGCCGAGATAAATAATCATCTGGCGCACCCGCTCCATCCAGTGCGCGTTGCCCACGGAGACACCGGCGATCAGATCGGAGTGGCCGGCAAGCGCCTTGGTGGCGCTGTGCACCACCATGTCGTAACCGAGAGCGATGGGGTTCTGTAAAATCGGCGTCGCAAAGGTATTGTCAATGATGGAGACCAGCTTGTGTTTTTTCGCAAAGGCCACGGCTTTGTGAATATCCACCAGGCGCAGCGTGGGATTCGTCGGCGTCTCGACGTAGAGAACTTTCGTGCGCGAATTCACGAGGTCTTCCATGCCGGCCAGATCCGTGCCCACGTGATGGACTTTGATTCCCATGTTCGGAAAGATGTCACGCATCAGCCGGTAGGAGCCGCCGTACAGTTGCGCCGTGGAGATGAGTTCATCGCCGGCCTTTAGCGCCGCCAGCAAAGAAGAAGAAATCGCAGCCATGCCGGAAGAAGTGACAATGGCGGCTTCGGCGCCTTCGAGCGCCGCGATTTTTTTCTGCGCGACCGTGAGCGTGGGGTTGCCGTAACGCGTGTAGATGTAGGCCTTGTTTTTCCCTTCGGCCCACAGTTTCATTTCTTCCGTGGAAGAAAACGTGAACGTCGCGGAGTGCACAACCTCCGTCACGATCGGCCCGTTCACGCCATGGCGATTGGCTTCGCCGCCGTGAATGGCCTGTGTTTGCGGACCAAGTTTGCGGATAGATTTTTTCTTCATCATGTCCACCATTTTTGGCGGCAGTTTCGTTACCGGCAAGCTCCAATTTGGCGGAACCCATCGTACCTTAGACAATCCGGGCTTGCTGGTGTCACACTCTCCGCGATGGTTCAGTCCGAATTTCATATGAATACCTCAAAATTATTCCCGTTCGCCATCGGCTGTTGGATGGTGTTTTTTCTTTACTGGGCGATTTCCGCGCTGTCGTCCAAAGTGGCGAAAAAATCAGAGTCCGTCCTGGCGCGTTTTCAGCGCATGATCCCCTTAGTGGTCGCCTACTCGCTGCTCTTTTATAAGTGGACAAGTGTCGGCTGGCTCGGCAAGCGATTCGTGGCGGACACTTCGTCCGCTGCGGTAATCGGCGTGGCGTTGACGGCTGCGGGAGTAGCGTTTGCCATCTGGGCGCGCTGGCACCTGGGCGCGAACTGGAGCGCGGTTGTCAGCATCCGCGAAGAACACGAATTGATTCGTACCGGTCCCTACCGGCGCATTCGGCATCCGATCTATACCGGCATGTTACTCGCGATGGCGGGGACGGCGCTGGTACTCGGCGAACTGCGTGGCCTGCTCGCATTCGCTATCACGTTGCTGGCGTTTTACTGGAAGGCGCGCAAAGAAGAAGTCTGGCTGACGCGAGAGTTTGGCGAAAAATTCGAAGCGCACACAAGACAAACGGGAATGTTCTTGCCGAAGCTAGGATGATAGATAGTTCAGTTTCCAATGATTCGATCAAAGCAGTCCGGGAGGCAAAGATGCTCGCTTCAGGAAAAATGACGGGTTTTGTTCTAACCAAGGATTACGACAAGGCCAGAGGTTTTTACGAAGGTAAGCTGGGGTTTAAGTTTGTGAGCCTGGATCAATTTGCTCTGGTCATGAATACCGGCCAAAACAACATTCGGATTTCCAAGGTTCCGAATTTCACTCCTCTTCAGAGCACGGTCCTGGGCTGGGCGGTGAACGACATCGAAGCGGTCGTCGCCTGGCTCGTGAAACAAGGCGTGGCCACGGAAAAATATCCCTTCGTCCAGGATCGCGAACGCGGGATCTGGACCACTCCTAATGGAGATAAAGTAGCCTGGTTCAAGGACACGGACGGTAACGTCCTGAGCGTAAGCCAACATAATTAACACGTTTCGCGCGAAGGTTCCGTCGAATTACCCGCGTGCTCCTGCGCTCTGGAGCCAGATGCTCTCGGCGAAGGACTGGCGATAGATCTCTTTCCGATCGCCGATGCGCAGGACAAGCACCAGCAGCAATTTGTCCTCTATCTTGCAAATCAACCGGAAATCTCCCAGGCGATACTTCCAAAATTCGCCTAGACGCGAACCCTGCAGCGCTTTTCCGACGCTGCGTGGATTGTCCAGTTTGGCGATTCGTTCCTTAAGGAATTTCAAGATACGCTTGGAGTGTTGTGTGTCGAGTTTGCTGAGCTCCCGTTCCGCCGTGGCGGACAGTTCAACCTTCCAGGCCATGACGTTTCAATACGTCTTTGAGCGGTACGGTGTGCTCCTCGCCGCTGCGAACGCGTTCCAGCGCCTGTTCCGCAAAATAGATGTCCTCGAGATCATCCAGGTGCTGGAGGATGGCCTCGCGGACATAGTAGGTCTTGGTACGCCCGGTGCGTCGGGCCAGCTTTTCAAGGCGTTTTTCAATGTCCTGCGGAAGTCGGATAGCCAGCATAAAACCTCGCTATACAAGTATAGCACCAATGCTGGGAAGAGTATAGAACGGGGGGATAAATGCGATTATTGTGAGTCTCTACGCTTCTTCTTCGACAAGTTGCTCCCCGTGCGCGGCCTTGTGCGCGGCGATCACTTTATCCGCGAGTTCGCTCGGGACGTAATCGTAATGGGAAAACTCCATCGAGTAGCTCGCGCGGCCCTGCGTTTTGGAAGTCAGGTCGTTCGCGTAGGAAAGCATTTCCGCCAGCGGCACCTGCGCCTTGATGATCACGTTGTGGCCCCGTGCTTCGCTGCCCGCGATTCGTCCGCGCCGTGAACTGAGATCGCCCATCAGGTCGCCGGAATACTGATCAGGCGCGTACACTTCCACGTGCATGACGGGCTCGAGAAGCGCGGGCCGCGCCTGCTTCATCGCTTCCTTGAAGGCCAGTGAGCCTGCGATTTTGAAAGCCATGTCCGACGAATCGACGTCGTGATATTTCCCGTCGTACAGCACCGCGCGGAAATCCACGACGGGAAAACCGGCAAGATAGCCTCGCGCCGCTGCATCGCGAATGCCCTTTTCAACCGATGGGATCCAGTTCCGCGGAATCGCGCCGCCAAAAACGTCGTCCACGAACTCGACGCCCTTGCCGCGCTCGATCGGTTCCATTTTGATGCGGCAAACGCCGAACTGGCCGTGCCCGCCCGACTGCTTCTTGTGCTTGCCTTCCGCGTCGGCCTTGCCGCGTATCGTCTCGCGGTACGGAACCTTCGGCGGCTTCAGCGTGAGGTCCACGTGATACCGCTTGTGCAGCTTAGCCACCACAACTTCGATGTGCTGCTGGCCGGAACCAGCCAGCAGAAATTCCTTGGTCTGCGGGTCGCGCATGAAACGCAAAGCCGGATCTTCCTCGAGAATTTTGTGAATCGAGACGCCGATCTTGTCTTCGTCGGCCCGCGTCTTCGGTTCGATCGCGAAGGTAATCGAAGGCTCCGGCAGTCGCGCAGGCGAATAATAGATGGGGGAAGCTTTGTCGCCCAGCGTTTCGCCCGTAGTTGTTTCTTTCAGTTTGGCAATGGCCCCGATATCCCCGGCGTGGAGTTCGCCGACTTCCGTGAGCTGCTTGCCCTGCACGACCTGGATATGCTGGAAGCGTTCCGGGAGATTGCGATTGAAATTGGTCAGCGTGGCGTCATTCTTCAGCACGCCGCTTTTTACCTTGAAATAATTGATGCGCCCGGCGAATGGATCAGCCAGCGTCTTGAAAACAAAAAGGGAGAGCGGCTGGCTGTCGTCATATTTGCGCTCAACGCGGTCGCCCTTTCCGTCCGGATCCTTGTATCCGACCTGTGCGTGCTCATCGGGATGCGGAAACACATCCGTAAGAAAAGTCAGCAGGCTGGCCGTGCCGATATTGTGGAGCGACGAAACCATTAAAACGGGAAAAATCTTTTCCGCAACGATAGCTTTGCGCACTGCCGGAATCAAATCGTGGATCGGGATGGTGCCTTCGCGGAAAAACTCCTCCATCATTTCGTCGTCGCCTTCGGCAATCATCTCCACAAGCTTTTCATGCGCTTCTTTGGCGTCGTCGGCAAGCGCGGCGGGAATTTCTTCAATCGAAGGCTTGCCGTCGCCATCGGGTTTGTAAATGTGCGCCTTCATTGCCACCAGGTCGATGACGCCGCGAAAGCCCCTCTCCGCTCCGATTGGCAGCTGCAGCGCTACCACGTTGCGGCCGAACACTTGTTCCAGTGATTCCATCGACCGTTCGAAACTCGCCAGATCGCGGTCCATCCACGTGAGCACGAAAGCCCGTGGGATATCGTACTCCGTGCAATAGTCCCAAACTTTTTCCGTCGTTACCTGCGCGCCAACATGCCCATCCACGGTAATCAGCGCTGCATCCGGCGCGATCAGCGAAGCTTTCGCTTCCGTGATGAACGTCGAATACCCAGGAAGATCGATGAAATTGATTTTCACTTTTTCTGAAGACCCGGACGGAGTCGTGGGTGTTGCGGGCCACTCGGCATAGGAGAGCCCGGTCTGAATGGAAATCTTCCGCGCTATCTCTTCTTCGTCCCAGTCCGTGGTGGTGCTGCCTTCCGCAACTTTTCCCCAGCGCGGCGTCATCCCCGCGGTGTAGAGCAACGACGACACCAGTTGCGTCTTCCCGGTGCCGCCGTGGCCGACAATGCCAACGTTTCGAATGTCCTTGGTGAGATAGCTCTTCATAAAGCCTCCTGGCTCTGGCGGCCGCAAAGCGGCCGACGCGGCGAGGTCCGTCCAGCAGAATTCGGGCGCGGGCCTGCGCCGGGCAAGTTGGAACTGAGGGAGGAGAACGTGGCCTCTGCACCTGGGTCCCCGTGGGGCGGGGGCGAAGGTCTAACAATATTTCCCTGGTCCGATCTCCTAGCGGGCGGATGCTAGCACAGAGGAACGGTTGGAGCAACGCGTCGGGCGGAAAAATTGGAGCCCGGCAAGGATTTGAGAAAGCCCTGCCTTCGCCGTGGAATTAATTCTGGGACTAGTACTGTCACCAAAACTTGAGACTTTTTCAACGCGCTGTTTGTCGCTGGTAATGCAGAACTTAAATGAAGCTCGCTTTTCCACACGTCGGCATGGCTATTGCACTGAGGAGACCGGGAAAGTACGCCACGGGTACAGATTTCTTGTGCCGGGACCTTTCTCCGAGCCAATCGAAGCTGGCGCAAACGCCACGCGGCTTTTCCAACGGAACGCGGCACGATCTTAGGAGGACGAAGATGGACGAATACCCCGAAATGAATCAGAACGGACATAAGGGAGAAACCTCCCCCGCAAGCGCAAATCGCTGGCTGCTGGGCGCTCTGGTAGCGCTAGTAGTCGTTGCCGGGCTGGCCGTTGGCTACGGCTATCGCCAACAAATCATGGTTGGCCATCTGACCGCGCAAGAGTCGGTGTCGAATGCCACGATCAGCCAGATGCAGGGAGAACTGAATACGCTGACCGCCAAATTGAATGAGATGTCCGCGGCTCAGGAGGCCAAGAACGCTGCCGTCGAAGTGCCGCCAAGCGCCAGCCAGCCGGGCAGCAAAGCTGCCGCGCCGGCACGCGCCAACGCCAAGCGAACCGCCCCCATGGACAAGCGCTATAAACAACTGCAAGCCCAGTTGGAACAGCAGCAGAAGCAGTTGAAGGATACGCAAGACCAGGTAGCCAAGAATCGGTCCGATCTCGAAGGCAGTCTGAGTTCCACGCGCGACGAACTCAACGGCTCCATCGCGAAAACACATGAAGAATTAGTCGTGCTCGCCAAGCGCGGCGAACGCAGCTATTTTGAGTTCGACCTCACCAAATCCAAGCAGTTCCAGCGCGTGGGGCCGCTCCCGCTCTCCCTGCGCAAAGTGGATACCAAGCACAAGAGTTACGATGTGGAACTGATCGTGGACGACAATCAGTTGAGCAAGAAAAAAGTAAATCTCTACGAGCCCATCTGGATCCACACGGAAAACGAATCGCAGCCCGTACAAATCGTTGTGAACCGCATCGACAAGAACGAAGTGCACGGCTACGTCAGCGCGCCAAAATACAAAGCATCGGAGTTGGCGGCGAGCAGCACCGGCACCGCGGCCGTCACGCCCGTCGCTGCCCATCCGCAGACCGCACCACCGGATTAGAATCCGTAAATTCCTGAACAAGCAGAACATTAGAAAAAGTAGCGAGAAACAGCGGGACGCTCGAAAGGGCGTCCTGCTGTTTCTCTTTTGAAGAAGTAGTTCCCAGCCGATCGGCGTCCAAGAAGCAAACCTCAAGGATTTGGTTCCAGAGTAGCCCTGAGAGAAACTTTGCTGGACTTGAGAACTTCGAGCGTGCGGCGCCAGTCGCCGTGTCCGTGAAATTTCAGAACAATCGCGTGGCTCCCCGCCGAAAGTTTTAGCGACGCTGGCGCGTTCCCCAGGAATTTTTCATCCACAAAGCTTTCCGCGCCATCCGGTTCCGAAGAGATCGTGACTGTGCCGGTCCCATCGGGAACCGCCGTTGAGGGTAAAGACGAAGAAGTGTTCGAAGCCTGCCCCGCATCGCTGATTTCAGCTGCGGCCGGCGCGCTGGCCGCCTTGATCAATTTCAGCGTGTTGATCCCGATCACTTCGCCGCGCGAATTCAGCAGCGGGCCGCCGCTGTTTCCCGGATTGATCGGCGCGTCGGTTTGAATCCACGTGCCCGGCCCGGCGTTGGGAAATTTTCCAACCCCGCTCACGATCCCTTTTGTCACGCTGAAAAGCATCGCATCACCCGGGTTCCCGATGGCCAGCACGCTTTCACCCTGCCGCACGTTGGTGGCGTCTGCAAGAGCCAGATGCGGCCACTCGTTGCTCCCCGACGGGCCGTCTACTTTGACCAGAGCAATGTCCAGGTCCGCGTCGATATACACGACCTTAGCTTCCAGCTGCTGGCCACCGGAAAGTTGCGTGAGCAGGCTCTCCTCGCCGCGCGCCACGTGGGCATTGGTTACGATGATGCCCGTCCCGGTCACTAGAAATCCCGTGCCCGATTTGTCCAGTCCCGTCAAGTACACGACGGCGGGCTTGGTTTGCCGCACCAGTTCCTCGAGCGAAAGTTCCGGCTGAAGCCCCGCGCTAGTGTCCGAGACTCTAGCGACAATTTCGTCGGTGAAAGTCTCCGAAATGGGACGAAGCTCCACGTGGACACGGTCTGTCTTGAACAGCCAGTACTCGCCGCGGCTGCGGCCATTCAGCGAAATCCAGTTCTGTGGTCCCTCGGTAAGAGTGAGTTCCTTGGTGGCGTAGCCCGCAAGGCTGATGCGCGCGACGAGTGGATGCTCGAGCCGCGCCCCATACGAAGTCTTTGTCTTGTGAAAGTAGCCGCCCGGAAAATCTTTCTCGCACGGCGTGGTGCCGATCGTCACACCATCAATTTCGACGGTCGCCCCGCCGGGATTGCTGGTGAATTGCAATTTGTCAGCACGAACACGCGTGGGACAGGCCAGCAGCAAGAACGCCGCGCCGGCCACAAGTTGCGAGCGGGATGCCATGAGAGGACCTCACCGAAAGGAGACCTGCTGAATAGCTTACCATAAAGGGACGTAACCATATCAGGAAATATAAATAGGCCATTCGAACCGCCTCCACTACTCTTTTTTCTTGAAACCGCCGCAGGAAATCACCGGCAGGCGCGGATACTTTGGAAATCGTGCATCGGAGAACGAAAGTTCGCAAAGATAGAAAACGGATCCATGTGGAGATTCAATCCTGCGCGAGTGTAGACACGTGGCGCAGAGTCCGGCATCGGGTTCAATTTTCACGGGAGTAACTGCGTCCGGCATGCTCACAGAGTAGCTCACGGAGCATGCGAAGCTGCAAGGCCACCGGCAGACGCGAATCCGCTAAAAGAAAAAAGCTCGTCACGCCACGAACTCCGCCTAGTGGGTCTTCTTCACCCCCGCCAGTCGAGCCCGAGCACTTTTTACGAACCCCACGAACCTGCGCGCCAATTCATGAATTCGGTCCGCCTGGCGCAGTTCGATGGCCTCTCTGGGGATCAACTCTCCTCCGACGCCGATCGCAGACGCTCCCGCCAGGATGAAATTGGCCGCCGTCTTCTGATTTACGCCTCCCGCGGCGATCAATCGCACCTGCGGAAACGGCCGCTTCAAGGCTTTGATGTATGTGTCGCCGCCCATTTGTGAGCACGGAAAAACTTTCACGAAGTCTGAGCCAGCCTTCCACGCCATGGTCACTTCCGTCGGCGTCAAGGCACCGGCCAGAACGACAACGTTCTGTTTGTGCGCAAATTCAACAAGCCCCAGGTCAAGCCCCGGGCTCGTCAGGAATCTAGCTCCCGCATCCAGGCAGCGCTTGGCCGTTTCGGTGTCGAATAGCGTGCCCGCTCCCACGATTAGATCCGGACTGTACTTTGCAAGCTCGGAAATCACTTGAATCGCCCCCGGGACCGTCATGGTGATTTCCACGATCGGGATTCCGCCATTCGAAACCGCCTCGGTCGCAAACCGGGCGTCTTCCGCCGAAGACAAGCGAACGGCAGGAACGATGCCGATCTCCTCGATCCGAGCTTGAACTTCTTCCTTCTTCATCGACTCCGAGTCCTTTCCCTACCCCGGAAAATTACACGACATCCTCGCGGCCTCAACTCTGCTCCTACATACCTGTTCATTGCCCCTCGTCAAAGCCAGGTTCGGGCTCGGGGAGCTTATCGCGATTCCCCGCGAACCACACATACAAGGTCGGCAGCAGGAAGATACTCAGTAGCAAGGCTCCAAGCAGCCCTCCCACGATGACGATCGCGAACGGCCGCTGGGAGTCCGAACCAATCCCCCGGGAAAGTGCCGCGGGCAGCAATCCAAGGGTGGCCACGAGCATAGTCATCATGATGGGCCGAAGCCGGAGCACCGCTCCATCAACGGCTGCGTCCTCAATCGTGTGGCCGCGCACGCGCAACTGGTTGATATATTCCAGCATGATGACCCCGGTTTGCACCGAAACGCCAAAAAGCGCCAGGAACCCTACACCCGACGAAACGCTGAAGTGTGTGCCGGTGATGAGCAGCGCCAGCAATCCCCCAACCGGTGCCATGGCCACGTTCGCAAGAATCAGAAGGGCCCATTTCGCCGAGCTGAACATCGTGTATAGAATGACGAAAATTCCCAGGATCGTAAGCGGCAGCACGATCATCAGCCGCTTCTGCGAACGCTTCTGGCTCTCGTATTCGCCGGCCCAGTCGATACGATAGCCTACGGGGAGCTTCACGTGCTCGTTCACCTTTTGAATGGCTTCTTCCACCGCGCCACCCAGGTCGCGGCCGCGCACGCTGTACTTGATTGCCACATAGCGCGAATTCTCTTCACGGTAGATCTCCGAAGCGCCGTCTCGCGTCTCCACTCTCGACAGCTGCGCCAGCGAAACTCGCGCTCCGGAGGGTGACAGCAACCGGATATTCTCAATGGCCTCTTTTGTGTCCCGGTAGGGCGCCTGGTAACGCAGGACAAGGTCATAACGCTGCTCGCCTTGCAATACCTGGCTCACTGCGTTGCCGCCCACGGCGGTCTGGATGGCGTCCTGGACGTCCGCAACATTGATCTGATAGCGGGCGGCCGCATTTCGATCCACGACGAAGTTGAGATTTGGCTGGCCGATCACTCGAAAAACGCCCAGGTCTTCAATCCCGGGGATGTTGCGCATGATCCCCACGATTTCGTCGGCCTTTTCCTCCAGAAGCCGCAGGTCGTCCCCATAGATCTTTACCGCCAGCTCGCCTTTTACGCCGCTGACCGCTTCTTCCATATTGTCCGAAATAGGCTGGGAAAAGTTCCACAGAACCCCGGGAATCTTGCTCAGCTCGCGGTCCATCGCTCCGATTAACTCGTCCTTGTCTTTGCGGAAAACAGGACGCCATTTGTCCTTGGGCAAGAGGTCGACAAAATATTCGGTATTGAAGAAACCTGTCGTATCCGTGCCGTCATCAGGACGGCCGACTTGCGAAACTACCTGGCTAACCTCGGGGAAAGACGCAAAAACGACGCGCGCCTCATCCATCACTCGCGCTCCTTCGGTCGGGCCCGTGCTCGGCGCCAGCGTCCCGCGCGCCCAGATTGCTCCTTCATCGAGGTGCGGCAAGAACTCCGAACCAATCACACCACTGAACATCAGAAAGAGCCCCAAGCAAAACGCAAAGCCGGCCGCACCTACCGTCACAAGACGGTGCTCGATCGCCCATCGCAACCACTTTCGGTAGGAGCGTTTCAGGTAGTCCATCACCGGGTTATGCCATTCATGGACTCCATGTTTGAAAAACACGCTCGCCAGGACCGGCGCGATGAGCATGGAGAACAGCAGCGCGCCAAGAAGCGCAAACGCCACCGTCCAGGCCATGGGCTTGAACAGGCGTCCCTCAACCCGCTGCAGCGTGAAGATTGGCAAATAGGCCGTAATAATGATGGCGATGGCGTAAAACACCGGCCGCTGCACTTCATAGGCGGCATCGCGGATGCGCTCAATGGTTGTTTTTGTTGTGCTTTCGCCGTGCGTCAGATGGCGAACGATGTTTTCGACCATCACCACCGCGCCGTCCACGACCATCCCGAAGTCCAGCGCGCCGAGTGACAGAAGGTTTGCCGGGATTTCCTTGAGACTCAGGCAAATCGACGCAAACAAGAGCGAGAACGGAATCGTCAGTGCCACGATCAGCGAGCCGCGCAAATTTCCCAGAAAGAGAAACAGAATGATGGAAACAAGCAGTATGCCCTCGGTGAGATTGTGCAGCACCGTGTGCGTGGTGTAATGCACCAGGTCGCTGCGATCCAGGAACGGCACGATCTTTACTCCGGGTGGCAGGATATGCTCATTCAGCTCTTTCACTTTGGCGTGTATTCCCGCCAGGGTTTCGTCCGAATTTGCCCCCTTGCGCAGGAGCACAATTCCTTCCACTACGTCGTCGGTATCAACGACGGTGCCATTCGCACGATGAATTGCTTTTCCAATCTGCCCGAGCCGGATTTTGGGGCCTTGCGCCACCGTTGCAACGTCCATGATCCGCAGCGGCGTGCCATTCTTCGTGGTGATCACCGTCTGCTCGATGTCCCGGACGTTGTTGAACAATCCCACGGAGCGGACATTGATCTGCTGCAGACCCGCTTCCACGAAACTCCCGCCGGCATTGGTGTTGTTGTTGGCGAGCTGCTGCTCCACCTGGCCAATGCTCACACCATAGGACACCAGTTTGTTCGGATCGAGCCGCACCTGGTATTCGCGCGTGGTTCCCCCGAAGCTCGAAACGTCGACCACGTTGGGCACGGACTTGAATTGCTTTTCGAGCGTCCAGTCCTCGATGGATTTCAGTTCCATGAGGTCATATTTCGGATTCGTGCTCCTCAGCGTGTACCAGAAAATCTGGCCCACCGGACTCCAGTCCGTGCCCATCTGCGGCGTCACACCAGCGGGCAGTGTCACCGCCGAAAGCCTTTCCAGCACTTTCTGCCGGTTCCAGTCGTTAACCGACTGATCGTCAAAAATAAGCATCACGCTCGAGAGCCCAAAGAGAGAAACCGAACGTAGATGCTCCAGGTGCGGCATACCATTCATCTGAATTTCGATTGGCACGGTGACTTGCTGCTCCACTTCTTCCGCGGCACGCCCCGGCCACTGGGTGATGATCTGCACATAATTGTTCGCAACGTCCGGATAGGCTTCCACCGGCAGGTTGTGAAAAGAGATCGCGCCCCAAAGGAGCAAGAGCATCGCGAGCGCCAGAATGATGAAACGGTGATCGAGCGCGTAGGTAACGAAGGCCCGAATCATCGAATCGTCCTCGGGTTTTCGAGAAGGGTTCTCAACTATTGCTCCACAGTGTTCTGCAAGACCAGCGCGTTACTCACTACTTGCTGGCCTGGCTTTATCCCGGATACGATTTCCTGCATGTTGTTCGGCAACGTCGTTCCGGAAACAACTTCCACGCGGCGGAATTTCTTATCCCCCGCTGGAACGTAAACCCAGTCGCGGTCGTGCAGATGGAGGATCGCGGAGGCCGGAACACTCGCCCGTGTTTCTTTCTTTTGACTGTGAAATGTCGCCGTGACGAACATGCCCACGCGCATGAGTCCCGGATTGGGCACTTCAATGCGCACTTTTGCTGTGCGCAGGCTGGGATCGAGCACCGGACCGATGTTGCTGATTCTCCCGGTAAACACTTTGTCGGGGTACGCATTCAGGCGAATCTCCGCCGTTTCACCGACATGCACATTCGCGAGATCGTTTTCGTAGACGTCGCAAAGTACCCACACGCTCGAAAGATCTGAGATGGTGAACGGATTCGGCGAGCTCAGGCCGGCCACCCCGGCGGCATTGGTAACCTGCTGGTCGGTAATGACCCCGGAAACTGGGGCGCGGATATCGACGATCGCGGCTGGATGATCGATATCGCCTCCCAGCAAGCGAAGGCGCTCCGTCGTATTCTCCACGTCAACCTTGGCTTTGTTCTCGACGTCCTCTGCTGTCTGAAAATCGTTCAAAGAGATGGCCCCTTTGTCGTAGAGAAGCTGGGCGCGCTCGAATTGGATTCGCGCCAGCTTTTCGTCGGCGACCGCCTTTCGATAATCGGAGAAAGCGCCTGACATGTCCGCGCTTTGAACGCGCAGCAGGAGCTGCCCCTTTTTCACCGTATCGCCAAGCCGCGCGAGAATCTCCACAACCCGGCCCGTCGCTATCGAAATGACCGGCACCGTCCTGGAAATATCCGGGTTTACTGTGCCGGTCGCGGACAACTTCGATGTCGATTCATACGCAGCCGCCGTTGCCAGCGGAAACTGCTCGGGATGATCCACCTGCACGACATTGACGTCTTCTTGGTGCTCAACTTTTGCGGCTGGCGGAGCTTCCGCCTTGGGATCGCCTTTGCCATCGCCGCAGCCCGAACAAAAGAAGCCTAGCGCGAAAACCAGGGCTATCGTTTCGAACCCCGCGCGTCTCATTGGATGACCTCGCGTCCCACGGCCTGATTCAATTGGCCTGCTGCGTTCAGATAGGAAGCAATCAGGTTCAAGTAATTGACTTGTACGCTCCGGTAATCCGCTTGCGCGTTCAGAAAATCAAGCAGTGACGCCGCTCCGTGTTCGTAGGAAAACGCAATTGTGTCCCGCACTCTCAACGCTTGTTGCAAGTACCTGCTTTTATAGGGTTGAAGAAGGATCACTGCGCTCGTGACTGTAGCGTATGCCGAATCCACGTCGCTGAACACTTGCGCCCGCGTCGCTTCCATCAGTTTCTCGTTGCGGTCAATGTCCAGTTCCGTTCGCTTCTTTTCGCCTTGGTTGCGATCAAAGATCCGCAGCGGGATGCTGATACTGGCTCCGATCGTTTGGTGGTCGTTGGGGTTGTTGAACGAGGGGTTGTACGTATACCACACGGCGAACGTCGGATCCGTCGACCCGTTTGCCATTGCGAGCCGGTGATCCGTCTTGGCCTTGTCGACCGATTGCAACGCGGCCTTTAAGTCGGGCCGAGCTTCCAGCGCCGTCTGCCGGATGTCATCGAGTGGCGCGATTTGCGTCGAAAAGTCAAACGGGCCGGTGACGTCAAATTGCGCCACTGGTGTCCGGTCGTTCAACAGCATGAGAAGGACGATTTTCGCAGTTTCCAAACTCTCTTCCGCGATTTGCAGGTCGGATTCATACTGCACTCGTTGAAGCTCCAGACGGTCCAAATCCACCTGGGCAATCGCGCCGGCTTTGAAGCGCTCGCGATTTACGTCCAGCACGTGGTCGTAATACGCCAGATTTTCCTTCGCCAATTCCAATACCGCTTTTTCCTGAAGCGTTTGCACAAAAGCCATCCGTAAGCTAAAGACAAGGTTTCGCTCCAAATCGGCTTGCCCCGAGGTTGTGATCCCGGTGGCCTTTTGGGCGCTCTCTAGTCGCAGTTCCCGCTTATGTTGCCGTTCGTGCAGATAGCTGAAATTAGTTGAAAACTGGGTGCCCGTGAATGGCTGCCAGACTCCGTGGTAACGAACGAGTTGGGTCCCATCCGTCGCCAGAGTGAAATTCGGATTCGGACGAAGAAAAGCCGTGATCTCTTGCGCCTTCGATTCGTCGATCCCGATCTCCCCCGCTCGCAACGTCGGATTCGCCGCTTCGAATTTGTCGCGAATCTCCTGCCAAGTCAGCGCTTTTTGCGCGAAACTCCCTTTCGCGAAACTCAGGATCACAATCAATCCAAAACTCGTATACCTCAATACCGCTTTCATGAATCCTCCCCGCTACCTCGTGCCTCTTGCTGGATTAGCGCAGAGGCGTCTTTGCCCATGACGCGCTGCCCGTGCGGTCGCCGGTTCCCCGGCAAGATGGAAGAATCTACAGACAAGGGCACCTGGCATCATCGGCGTTCTCCGTGAACTGCATGTTAAACGCGATAAGAACGAATTCAGGAGAACAAGGCGGGGGGTGCTCGCCGGCAGAGCGATCGGCGTGAGAGCGCCGGCAGGAACGAGATTTCCAGCGGTTCCAGAAGTTTTCTCGCGGCCGACAAATTAAAAGAAAAACGCACAGGAGCAAAGAACAGAAGAAATGCGTGAACCACCGCTGCGTGAACCGTTACCCGGGAGGGCGAAGCCCATTCGAATGTGACTCGCGACGACCTGCTCTCTTCCATAGCCATTTGTAGGTCGTGCAAGTCGTCGGTCATGGAGATGACAAAAAAAAGGATCACCACGGTACACGTCATCGCGATGATCTTCTGCCGGTTACTTGGCTCTCGAGCCGAGAGCCTTTGAGCACGAGAAAGATTCGCGCCCAGCAGCACAAACCCCAGCAGCGCCACGCCTGCCCATACGAGATTGAGAGCCAGTTCCATGATTAGACTTTATGGTATGCATTCCACAGTGCGGGTGCAACATTCTTTCGAACGCTGCGGAGCGTTGAAACAACTATGGGCAAAGGACGGCGAGCCAGGCTGCAGCGAACGCGGTCGGCGCGGGAATTGCGAACTGTGGCGGCCTCGTATCGCGGGTTGGCCTGCATATTTCACTTCGGCGGTTGCGCGGACACCGGCGCCTGCGATGGTGTGGTTTCGGCTGGAGGCGCTGGCGGCGGGGCGGGCTTGTTGAACACCGCGTCGTCAATTTTCGGGTTGATTTCTATTTTATCGGTGACGAGATTCTGCTTGATCTCCGTTCCCGGACTGCCCTGGTCGATTCGAAAGGGATATTTCAGTCCCTGGACGTCGCGGTAGTCCGAAAAAAAAGATTCCCAGGGGAATTCCTTGTCTTCGATCCTTCGAATCCCTTCCCATTTCAGAAGCACAAAAGTAGACGCGTCAAAAAAATAAAAACGTGCGTCTCCGTTCTTGTTCGTAAGCTTCAAAAGATAGACGGGCTTGTCTTCGAGCTTGTCTTTTGTGATCAACTCAATCTGGCTGCCCTTTTCTTTGTAGTCCACCAGCGGGCCGTCAAAGTCGGATTCTTCCGCGATGTTTTTCATATCTTCGGCGGACATCGGCTGGACATCCTTATTCTCTGCAAACGGATTCACCATCCAGCCTTCCGATTTGCCATCGTAAACGCGAATCACTTTTTGATCGCCGAGGGTGATCTCGATGTGCATTTTTCGCGGACGCTTGAGCTGGAGCACAAACGTGCCTTCCAGTCCTTGCGGAAAAGTAATTCGTCCACTGACGCGCTCGGACTGCACCGCCTTGATTTTGTCAACTCCGCCGCGTGCCGCCAGCGCTTTATTGACGATTTCGTCGGCGGTCTGCGAGGTCGCGGTGACCGGCAGCAAAAGAAAAATGGCCATCCAGAAATAATTAGCTTTCATAAGTTATTCGTTCGCCGCCGCGCTGGAGAGTGGCTGTGCTCCCCTTTTATCGTAAGAGTAGACGGGGATGGCGTCAATTTCGTGCCCCGCTATTGCACCAACGGTTGCCATGTTGAAGAGCGGCGCGGTCTCGGCGGCCGGAAGAGCAACGCCGAGGAATTGCGCGAGCGTTGGGGCGATCGCGCGCATATCAATGGCGCCGAGAGAATGCGCGGCGGGGATGCCGGGGCCAACCACAAAAAAAGAAGCGTTCATCGCGGACAGATCGGGCCAGTAGCCGTGCGTGCCTTTGGATTTTGCGGCGGTGACGAGATCGCCGGAGACGCCATCGCCGGTGAAAAAACCGGTACGCAAGGCCACGAGAAAAACGGCGTCGGGGAAGCCGCCGCGCGCGTGGAGCTCGGTTTCGGGAATAATACGGTCGATGCCGTTGGCGGGATCGGCGGCGAGTTGTGCGAGGAGTTCCGCGACTTCCTGTTTTGTCTCCAGGTCGTCCGGATTTTTCAGAACGATCGCGGCGGAGCCTCCATTGCCCCAGATGGTGGCCTTCCAGGATTTGATTTTGCTTTTATCATCGAATTCGATGAGGCCGGCTTTGCGAAACGCGACGCCGAGGTTGATCGCTTTGTCCACGGGGACAAAGCCGTGATCGGAGACGACGCAGATGACGACGCGATCGCCGTAAACGCGCCTGACGGTCGCGAGAATGCCTCCGAGCGCGGCGTCGATGCGTTCGAGCGTGGCGTTACTCTGCTGCGAAAACGGGCCGGAGGCGTGCTCTTCGGTGTCCAGCGCAGTGAGATAAATCGTAGCGAAGTCTGGGTGTTTGAGCTCCAGGAGGCGCGAAGCAAATTTCGCGCGATTTTCGTCGCCATCGATGTCTTCATTGATGCCGTCTGCGTATGGGCCAAGATCTTTTTCCAGCGAGTCGAGCAAACCCGGCGTGGCGAGGACGCGGAGGAGTTTGCGGTCGTCGGGCGTGCCCGTGCGCCAATATTGCGGAAGATTCCAGGTGATGCGCGCGGAGACGCTGACGGGCCAGTGCACGTTGACAGTAGTGAGATGGGCGTCGGCTGCGGCGTCCCACAGCGTGGGAACCTTGATGTCCTCGGCGTACCAATACCAGCCGCCGTAATTTCTCTGAAGCGGATCGAAAGTAGTATTGGCGTAGATGCCGTGCTTCGCCGGAGAGACGCCAGCAAGCATGGTGGTGTGGCTGGGATAGGTGACCGTGGGGACGACGCCGTGGACACCGGTGGAGTATGTGCCGCCCTTGAGGAAGCGCCGGAGATGGGGAATTTTCAGGCCGTGGGCATCGGCGTCGAGGACGTATTCGGGCTTGAGGCCGTCGATGGAGATGAGAATGACGGGAATGCGTTGAGGCTGCTCCTGCGCGGAGGCGGATCGCGGGGAGAAGAGACCGCAAGCCGCGGCGATTCCTAGCGAAAGCAGAGCTGGCAGTCGGTGCGAAAACTTCATCGGCGAGGTCCTTGGTCGCCGAATCAGGATATAGGAAAGGCGGTGGTGTTGTCCTTTGGCTTTGGAGACAGGTTGTTCTGAGGGCGAGCCCTTCCCGGCTCAGGGCAGGGCGGAGGTAGGTTTCAGAATGGGAATTGTTCGTATACACCCGGCGGTTTTCGTGTCCTTCGATTGCGCTCAGGACAGGGGAGTGGCCCGCCACGACGGACAGGCGAACAGAGGGGTTACAGGATACGGAGCTATGAAAAATGCGAAAGCGGCTGAAAACAAAAGATGAAACAGGTGTCGAGGTGCGGACGATAGCAAAGAGTTATAGATATGGTTAAAGTAATACTTCAGGAATATGAGTGAGCGAGGGCACTCGCGTACAGGGCATGTGGCCTTTCTTTCTAGAGCTCCTGGTGTAGCAAGCCAGAAACCTGACTTAGCTCGCCAGAGTCAGATCTGGCTCATTCGAGCGCTAGGTGGGTGGCTGGTAGAGGCCGATGACGTTTCCTGCGGGATCGCGGAAGCGGGCGGTGATTTCGGGGGCGTCGGCGCCGATGGATTGGACGATTTCGCCGCCGTGAGCTACGACCGCGTCCACCGTTGCGGCTATGCTGCCTACCATGATGTAAACGAGGAGGCCGGGTTTTGCCGCGGACGGGCGACCGAGGACCCAAGTGCCGTTGACTTCGCCGACGGCGTCGTCAAAGGCAGTGCTGCCATTGCCGCGTTTGCGGATGGTCCAGCCGAAGACTTGTTTTTAGAAGTCGGCGGAGCGGGCGATGTCGGTGGCGGGCATTTCGATATAGCAGATTTTTCCGTTTGCAAAGGTGGGAGGCATCAGGAGTCCTTTCGAGTCGCCGCTATTCTAGCGCCAGTTGCCGCTGCGCCGGGCTAGCCGAAATCGGGCCTGAACAGAGACGGATGGCGGCGTGGAGCCGGGCGGTAAAACGGCGCGGCTACTTTTGGGGCTTGGCCCAGGTGATGTCGTAGGTGCGGTCGAAGGTGACGAACATGAGGCAGGGGGATTTGGATTGGCAGGTGAACCAGTGCATGGCTTTGCCGGGCATCATGGCGAAGCCGCCGGGGCCGAGAGTCTGGTCGGACATGCCATCCATGCCGGTGAGGACGTCGCCGCGGACGATGATCAATTGTTCTTCGGCGGTGTGGGAATGGGCGGGGACGACGCAGCCGGGAGCAGCTTCGAGCAGGAAGGTGGATGGGCCGGCGTCGGGATTGCCGTTCTCGAGGGCGGATTTGAGGCAGGCGGGTTGGCCGTCGGAAGCGAGCTTGGCGCTGGCGAGAGGTGTTACGACGCCGTGATGCGTGGTTTGGCCCGGCGATGAGGCGACAGCGGCGAGAAGGATTGTCACTGGCGCGAGATTGAGAAGCATCTTTTTCGTTTTATCAGAGATTGCGGTGATTTTATTCATGGTTGGCCTCAGTGGAACAGGAGTGGAGCGAATTCGGCGAGATTGCGGCGCCAGACCATCCAGGTGTGGGAGCCGGGAGTCTCAATGTCCACGTGCTGGATATTTTCGGAGGCGAGCCAGGCACGAAGTTTGCGGTTGATATCGATCAGGTGATCGTCGGTGCCGCAGGCAATCCAGAGCAAGCGGAGAGGCGGGGCGGATTTGGAATCGAGCGCGGGGAATTCCTTGTCGAAGTCTTCGGAGAGGCCGCCGGAGCTGAAAGCGCCGATCCAGGCAAAAGTTTTCAGAGTGTTGAGACCCGTGAGCAAGGATTCGGAGCCGCCCATGGAAAGGCCGGCGACGGCGCGGGAGTTGCGGTCCTTGACGACGAGGTATCCGGTTTCGACGCGGGGGATGACTTCGCTGAGCAAAGCTTCGCGGAATTTATCGAAGTTGCGGTCGGTGAGCGCGCGATCGTGGAAGACGCCGGAGTTGGGAAGAAGAACTTCGGGAGCGCCGTAGCCGAGCGGCATGACGACGAGCATGGGTTTGGCTTTGCCCTGAGCGATGAGGTTGTCGAGGATGATGTTGGCGCGGCCGACGGCGGTCCAGGCGGTGGCGTCATCGCTGTAACCGTGGAGGAGATAGAGGACGGGATAGGGTTTTTTGGCGCGACTATCGTAGCCGGGCGGCGTGTAAACGAAGTAGGAGCGATGGTCACCGACAACTGCGGACTTGTAAAAATGATGATGAATTTCGCCATGGGGCACGTCGGCGATTTCCCAAGGAAGAGACGGGCCGGGAACGTGGAGTTCGCTGGCGCGATAGAGAAAATTGGGCTTGATGGCGAAGTTGGAAGGATCGAAGAGGCTGACGCCGTCGGCGATGATGGTGTAGCCGTAAAAATCGGCAGGGAGAGGATCGGTAGTGATGCTCCAGACGCCCTGATCATCCTTTTGCATGGGGATTGGGGTCGAGATGCCTTCCAGAGAGACGGCGACTTCTTTATCGTTGGGGCCGCGGAAGCGAAAAGTGACGCGATTGTCGGAGTGGACTTCGGGCGAGATGAGCGGAGGCGGGTCTTGCGCTTGGACAGTAACGGCCAGGAGCAGGATGGCGAGCAGAGAAAATGTACGTTTCATGATTCCTCGTTGCGGCGCGCGTTCATCGGAGGCTCGAATTCCAGATGGCTGCGCGAGGGATGATACAACAGGAGGCACTCCCCTGCGCGATTTGGGTGGGCGGGTCTAAAGACCCTACGAAAGCCGGGGACAAGATAGCGACATTAAGTCCCCGCTACACGGAGGTGATGAAAGAGCCGTCCGGGGCAACGTAGCCGTAGGCCATGCGCGGCGTGTTGAAGGCGAAGGCGGGATTGCCGAGGCGGTCGAGGAGGATGAGGCCGCCAGTGGCGTGAGTGCGTTTGCCGAGAAGATGGATGGCTTCGCGGGCTGCGAGATCAGCGGTGGATAGATTGCAGTTGTCGGCCGCCTGAGAGGGATCGACGCAAGTGGCGGGGCGGCGGAGGAGATCCACGGCGGTTTTGGCCATGACGATTTTCATGATGGCTTCGCCGTAACCAGTGCAGGAAACGCCGCCGGCTTCGTAGTCGGCATAGCAGCCGCAACCGATGAGAGGAGAATCGCCGACGCGACCGGGAAGTTTGCAGCAGGTTCCGCCGGTGGAAGTGGCGGCGAAGAGATGGCCGTTACGATCGATAGCGACGGCGCCGACGGTTCCCTGTTCGTGGCCGCGATGATGTTCGGCGGCGTGCTTGTCCACTTTGCATTTCATCCAGGCTTCCTGCTCGGCTTCGCTGACCAATTCCTCCGGCTTGCAGAGTTTGATTCCATTTTCTTTTGCGAAACGCTCCGCGCCTTCGGCGACGAGCATCATGTGAGGGCAGGATTCGAGGATTTTGCGCGCGAGCTGAATGGGGTTTTTGACGCGCTGGAGAGTGGCTGCCGCGCCGGAGCGCAACGTGGCGCCGTTCATAATGATGGCGTCGCATTCGACGCGGCCGTCGAGAGTGAGATGCGAGCCGTAACCGGCGTCGAAGACGGGATCGTCTTCGAGAACCATGATGGCGACTTCGACGGCGTCGAGCGCGGAACCACCGCGTGCGAGATGGGACCAGCCGGCAGTGAGAGCGCGGTGGCAGCCCGCGTTGCAGGCTTCAACGGCTTCGTCAGGGATGTCCCAGGCGCCGCCGTGGACTATGAGAGCAGGTTTCATGACCAAAGAATCGCAGAGAAAAAGGAAAATGGAAAATGGAAATTCGAAGAACGAAATTGGAAATCGGGGGTGGGAAAATCACCGCGGAAAGAATTAAAAAACGGGGTCACCGAGAAAAGAAAGTACGGAGAATATGGAATTCATTGAAGAAAACTCAAACGAAGAAATCGAGGAGGAACAGAAAGAAGGCGAGTGCAAAAAGGACGGCAGCGCTATTGACGCGGCTGCGCGGAAGGCGGCTCAGAGAGCCGACGAAGGAAGTGGGGATAGCCTTGATGCGAGATTCCTCGCGGAGCATGTAAAACGGCCCGACCGGGGTGTAGCGCGAAAAGGTGCGGCGGAAGATGGAAATTTCGTCGTGAACCCAAACGGAAAAGTCGCCGCGGTTTCGCCACACCAGCGCGGCGCCCATGGCTAAAAGGAGATAACCGAGACAGGTTAGAAGGCCGATTTGCGGGCCTGATCCCCAATACATTGTTCCTCACAGACAGCTTACGATCCTCTGGGTAGGACGCGTGAAATAGCAAAAGGGTTACTCGTCGTCGTGAATGGTGACGAGGCGCACGACTTCAAACTCTTTCTTGCCGGCGGGCGTGGTGACTTCGATTTCGTCGCCGACCTTGCGATTGAGAAGCGCTTTGCCGATAGGGGAGGTGGTGGAGATAAGACCCTTTTCGACGTCGGCTTCCTCGCTGCTGACCAGCTTGTATTCGATTTTCACGTCGCGCTGTGTATCCAGAACGATGAGGCGCGAGCCGTAGCCGGAGCGATCCTTAGGAATATTGCTGAGATTGAGCATGCCGAGGTCGCCCATGCGCTTTTTGAGATGGGTGATTTTGAGGTTGACGTAGCCTTGGCGCTCCTTGGCGTATTTGTACTCGGCGTTTTCAGAGAGGTCGCCGTGGGCGCGGGCGACGGCAATCTCCTTGGGGAGCTCGACGTTGAGCTCGTGGGAAAGCTGCTCGATTTCGTCCTGCAGCTTTTTCTTAATTTTGGCGAGAGGGTCGGACATGGTTGTTGGTCGTCAGCTCATTGAGACAAATCCGCGGAGTCCGGGAAGCCATAGAGGGTTTCCCAGACCCCGCGTAAGCAAACATTATAGATGGGGGAGAATTGAAGTCACAAGGGGGGAGGGGCGGATTTCCTGTAAAAGCATGATCCGGCTCAGCTTGAGACAAGGATGCGGTGCGCCCTTCGTGGAGAAGAGGATAAGGCGTGGTTAACGGACCTTCACTTCGAGGGATTGATTCCTGGTGTTTCCGGTGGCGTCGGCGATGGTGAGGGTATAAGTGGTGGTTTTTGTGGGCTTTACATCTACGCAGCGGGAGTAGGAGGGCCAGACGGGGTTGGATTGCGGCTCGAGAGTGACGGTTTTGGCGTTGGCCACGCCGTAGCAGATCTGGACAGTGGCGCCGCGACGGATTTCGCCGGGGCTGGCATAGAAGTTCTGGATGGCGAGTTCTTTGCCGCCGAGTTGTTCCACGGTGAGGCGGTCCTGCTCCTGTTGCTTCAAAGTTCGCTCTTCTTTCGCGCGTTTCTCAATGCCGCGGTTTTCCAGCCAGCGGGAAACCATGATCCAAGCGACGACCAGTACTACGATTCCCAACCCGAGAGAAGAATACACCTTGGGATTCTTGAAGACGGACTTGGACGGCGGCGCACCCAATTGATCCAACATGATTTTCTCCCGCGAGTGCAAAAGCTTCCTTGCAAAAATAGCGCGAAACGGTAGCGGAGGGAAAGCGGCTTCGTGTGCGGGTGCTAAAGGCCGATCGGGCTCAGTGCCTGGCGGCGCTGGCAATTTCGCGCCAGGTGATGAGCTTAATGTTTTGCTTCGAAATCAAATCGCGGAATTCCTGGCTGGTGAAAAAATCGAAGTCGCGCTGGCGCCAGGCGGCACCCCAGGTGTCACGTTCGCGCGTGGCGGCTTTCAGTTCTTCGTCGGCGAAACCGGGGTGTATGACGAATTCGGTTACGCCGGGTTGGAGATTTTTTAGCGCAGTTCTGTAAAAATCGGCCCATTTTTCCGGCGGGACGCTGGGTGCGATGGTGACGGTGTGGTCGATGACGATGTCTGAAGCGCTGAGGCTAGATTCGAGATAAGGACGATCCGCGAACCAGTCGCGGACGACGAAAAGTGGCAGCTTGTAGTCGTGAGCGATTCGAACGGCGACTTCGAACAGTTCTTTGCCGTTGTCGAAGAGACGGTACTGGTGGGAATCGAGATGCGTGGGGCGGAGGCCCATGGCGTAAGCGCGGTCGATTTGGGCGCGGAGTTCGATGTCGACTTCTTTTGGATTGATGTGGGTCGCGGGAGTCCAGTCGTGATGGAAATAGCCGTTTTCATCGACGAGGCTGGGGACTTTGTCTTTCGAAGCGACGGGGCCCCAGCGGTAGTAAATGCGTTCGCTGGTGAGCGTTAGGTGGATGCCGAAATCGGCATTGGGATGCGACTTTGCGTAGTCGGCGATTTCCGGAAACCACGGGCAGGGGACCATGAGGCTGGCGGAATTGACGAGGCGGGATTCAAAGGCCTTGATGGTGGCGGCGTTTACGGAATGGGTTTCGCCGAGGTCGTCGGCGTGCACGATGAGGATTTTCGAATCGCGGGAGAGGCCGAGCTTTTCGGCTAGAGATTTTGAATTTTCTTGCGCGGACGCGGCGAAGATGGCAACCGCGAGAGAGAACAGAAACAGAAAAACGATTCGTTTATGTTTCATCGAGAGAAGAAACACTATCACGATTGGGGGAGCGGGTGGCGCGTCACGCTCTCGCGTTCGACATGCATATCATTGCCGCGCAATTCGCGCAAAGCGTAGGTCACGAATTCAGCGGTGACGCGCTTGCGCCAGGTCATGTCGAAATCGGTGTTGTCCAGCGGTTTTGCGATGCGCGCGGCGAGAGCGGCAGCTTCGGCGATGGATTCCGGGTTTAAGGACCGTCCCAACAAAGATTTTGACGCTTCGCCCGCAACGAGCGGTCGTGATGCGGCAGAGCCCACAACAATTCTGGCATCTTCGACCACACCCTGAGTGGAAAAGCGCGCTGCGGCGGCTACGGATAAGACGGGGAAGTCGAAGGAACCGCGGCGGCGCAGTTTCCAGTAGGTGCTCTTCCAGCCGTGGAGAGGATCGAGAAGGACTTCGGCGAGGATTTCATCGGGACGTCGTTTGATGTAGTTGATTCCGTCATTGTTGTAGAGATCGGCGAGGGCGACTTCGCGTTCGCCGGAGCGCGAGAACAAGCGGACGCGGGCGCCGAGGGCGATGAGCGCGGGCGCGGTGTCCGTGGAAGAAACCGCGACGCATTTCGAGCTTCCCGTGGCGACCCAGCAGGTGTTGCCGTCTTTCTTCAGACAGAAGTTGATGGCTTTTCGCCACTCGTAGTTCTGGTCGTAGTAATTGCAGCGTGTATCGAGGCAGAGGTTGCCGCCGAGGGTGGCCATGTTTCGAATGTGGGGCGTGGCTACCAGGGCGGAGGCTTGCGCAAGGGCGGTCATGCCGTTTCGAAAGCGGGGGTCTTCCGCGATGTCGGTGAGGGTGAGGCACGCGCCGAGGCGTGATCCGGAATCGCTGAGTTGAACATGGCGCAAGCTCTCGACATGGCGAAGACTCATGAGCGTTCGTGGGACTTGCTGGCGGCGCTTCATGTTGGGGAGCAGATCAGTGCCGCCGGCGAGCGGCATGGTGCTGGGACCCTGGCCGTCTAAGATGCGGACGGCTTCCTCGAGCGTGCGTGGGGAACGGAATTCGAAAAGGGGCAGGCGCATCATGAGCTGAGCACCTTTTCTTTCTCAGGGCGCGGTTTCGAAGGGCGGGGCACGTCGTTGACGGCATTGCCGTCGCCGCCTTCCCAGGGCGGAGGGACGCGGAGGGCTTCAGGCCAGTCGACATGGGGAAAATGGCTGGGTCCGCAACGAGGATCGCGGCCGGCTCTTTTTTCCGCCAGCGCCTTCATGATTTTTTCGGGTGTGATGGGAACTTCGTCGATGCGAACGCCGACGGCGTCGTAAACGGCGTTGGCCACGGCAGGCATGATGGGCAGCAGCGGGCCTTGACCGACTTCTTTTGCGCCAAAGGGGCCACGCGGGTCGGGTTCTTCCACCAGTTCGGTGACCACTTCGGGCATGTCGAGCGATGTGGGGCTCTTATACTCGAGCATGGACGGGAATTTGTGCACCAGGGCGTGCGAGAGTTTTTTAGGTAGGCGGCGAAATTCCTGTTCTTCCATGAGCGCTTCGCCGAGGCCCATGTAGACACTGCCTTCGACCTGGCCGCGGACGAGCGGAGGGTTCAGAGCGCGGCCGATGTCGTGGGCGATCCAGATTTTTGGGACGGTGATCCATCCCGTCACGGGATTGACGGCGACTTCGACGACTGCGGCAGTATAGGAATAGGTCGGCGATGGGCCGACACCGCCGCCTTTGTAGAGCGCGGGAGATTTCGGCGGCGTGTAGGAGCCGACGGTGCCGATGGTGCCGAAGCGAGCTTCGGCAAGGCAGACGGCTTCGTGGAAGGGGACTCTTCTTTCCGGCACGACGGAATCGAAAACATGTTTGTCGGCGAAGCGCAATTGTTCTTTGGGCACTTCCAGCCGAATGGCAACGGCTTCGGCGAGCAATTCTCTAGCGCGCTCAGCAGCTTGCAATGCAGCGCTGCCGGCCATGATGGTCACGCGGCTGGAATAGGAGCCGAGGTCGACGGGGCCTAGATCCGTGTCGCCGGTGAAGAGGCGGATGTCAAATGTGTCGATGCCGAGAACTTCGGCGACGATGGACGCGAGAACATCATCGGAGCCTTGGCCGATTTCGGTGGCGCCGCAGAAAATGGCGACACCGCCGCCGCGGTCGAGTTTCAGCTGCACGCCGGAATGGGGCATCTTGTTCCAGTAGATGGCGAGGCCGGCTCCAGTGAGATAGGCGGAGCAGGCGATGCCTACGCCGCGGCCTTCGGGGAGTTTGCGGAATTTTTCTTTCCAATCGGAGATTTTCACCACTCGGCGAATGCATTCGGAAAGATTGACGGTGCTCAAGCGGAGATAATTCGCGGTCACGGTATTGGGAGCTTCGACGATGCGGAGGCGTAGTTCGGCGGGGTCAAGCTTGAGTTTTTCTGCGATTTTATCGAGCTGCACTTCCTGGCCGAAGCGCGGCTGAACGGTGCCGTGGCCGCGTTTGGGGCCACAGGGCGGCTTGTTGGTGAAGGTACGGCAGCCTGCGAAGCGGTAGCGCGGGATGTGGTAGGTGGTGGTCTGCAGCGCGCCGGTGTAAAAAGTGCTGGCGACGCCGTAGGAGCCGTAGCCTCCGCCGTCGATCAGAGTTTGAAGATGCATGCCGGTGATGGAGCCGTCTTTTTTGACGCCAGTTTTGAATTTCATCAGGACGGGATGGCGGCCGCGGTGACAATAAAAAACTTCCTCGCGCGTGAGACAGATTTTTACCGGGCGATCGAGCAGGAGGGCGGCTTTGGCGACGACGATTTCGTGATTAAAAGGATCGCTTTTGCCGCCGAAGCCTCCGCCATTGGGAGTGGCGCTGACGCGAATGTGCGCGGGCGGCATGTTCAAGACCTTGGCGAGAGCGCGGTGGAGATAGTGCGGGGTTTGCGTGCTGGACCAGATGGTCAGTTTTCCGTCGGGGTCTTTTGTGGCGACGGCGGCGTGCTGCTCGATGGGGAGATGGGTGCTGCCCTGGTAGAAGAAAATGTCCTCGAAGATTTCGTCGGCCTCGGCGAAGGATTTCTCGACGTCGCCAAATTCGAGGGCGACGCGTTTGTGAATGTTGCCCTCTTCGCCGTAATCGTGGATGCGCGGTTCGGGAGTGGCGAGGGCCTCTTCGGGATCGGAGATGGTGGTGAGGATTTCATAGTCGACGTCGATGAGGTCGAGCGCTTCGAACGCGGTGAGCTCTTCGCGGGCGATGACGGCGGCGACGGGATCGCCGACGTGGCGGACGTGATCGACGCAGAGAGCTTGCTCGTCCTGACTGACGGGGAGAATTCCGTATTCGATGGGGAGATCTTTTCCGGTGAGGACCAGATAGACGCCGGGGTGCGCGAGGGCGCGGGAGGCGTCGATGCTTCGGATGCGCGCGTGCGGATGCGGAGAGCGCAGGAGTTTGCAGTGAGCCATGCGGGGGAGAAAAATGTCGTCGGCAAAGCGGGTTTGGCCGGTGACTTTGGCGCGGGCGTCTACGCGGCGGCGCGGGACGCCGATGACGCGGAGTTCTTCTCCGTTGGCCTGGGAATCCTTCGCTGGACGATCCGGGGTATATTTTTGATTCGGCAACTTCCCTCCTAAGTGCGAAGCGGTGTGGCCGCGCACCTGGAAACTATTTTGCTGCTGCGTTTTGCTCAGCAATCTTGACCATGGCAGCTTCCACAGCTTCAAAAATCTGCAGATATCCGGTGCAACGGCACAGAACGCCGGAGAGCGCGGCGCGAATCTGATCGCGAGTCGCTTGCGGATGCTCGTCCAGTAAGGATTTCGCCGTGACGAGAATTGCGGGCGTGCAGTAGCCACACTGCGCTGCGCCGAGATCGGCAAAAGCGTCCTGTAAAGGATGGAGATGGCCTTCGAGGCCGAGGCCTTCGACGGTCAGAATATTTCTCGAGTCGCACTCGACCCCGAGGACCAGGCAAGAGAGCACAGGTTTGCCTTCGAGAAGAACGGCGCAAGCACCGCACTCGCCGAGTTCGCAGCCGTGTTTGGTGCCGGTGTGGCTGAGATCTTCGCGAAGAATTTCAAGCAAAGTTTTGTAGGGGGCGAAAGAGACGTCGACGTGTTCCCCGTTCAGGGCAATTCGAATGTGAGCAGATTTCTGGGATTCGGCTGGAAGTGTGATCAGCATAAATCACCTCTCGGAAAGTCGCGTGGTATGCAAATTCCGGGCGCCTGGCGGAAGCTTGTGGAGCGGGCGTCTTATTTTTCCCGCATAAGAGCGGCGCGGGAGAGAATCCGGTTTGGCAAGGAGTCCGCGAATCAGATAGTCGGCGAAGCCTTCGGCGATTTCGGTGGCGGTCAGGGTGCCATCCGGATGGAACCAACGGACGCTCCAGTTCAGGGCTCCGAGAATAGCGCGCGTGGCGAGAGCGGGATCGCAGGGGACGAACTCACCGGTGCGTGTGCCAGCTGCGATTAAATGGCGCACGCCTTCTTCGTAACGATCGCGTTTTAGGACGAGACGCTGTTGCAGACGGGGCGGAAGAGCGGTGGTCAAGAGGTGCGCGGCTGAGCCTTCCACTTCATCGAGCACGCAGCACAAGTGGGAAACGACGACCAGGCGGAGTTTTTCAGCAGCGCTTGCTTTGGAACGGCGAGATTTTTCGAGAGCAGCGAGCAGGCGATCGAGAGTGACGTCCTGACAGAAAAAAAGAATTTCGTGCTTGCCCTGGAAGTAGTTGTAGAGGTTGGCGGGAGAGAGATCGGCGGCGGCGGCGATGTCGCGCATGCCGGTTTCGGCAAAGCCGGCGGTGCGAAAGTGCTTTCCGGCGGCACGGAGGATCTCCAGGCGGCGTGCGAGATAGCGGCGTTGAACACGGCCATTCATTCGGCTGCTGATCTTGCGTTGCGACAATGCAGACTCCTCGGGGCGCGCAGCACCAACCTCTCTAAAGTTACGCAGCCGGAGGACATCTGTCAACAAAATACGAACAGATGTTCAGAAAACGAACAGCAGTTCAGTATCGGAAGAAATCCCGCGAATGCGCTGGCCATCGCGGACGGGCAGATGCAGCAGCTGGGATTAATTGAAGCGAACGTACTCAAAATTCAAGGGCTGATTATTTATCCCGCGCGAAGGCGGCGCAATCCAGTTGGCAAATTTACCCAGCTCGACGACGCGGCCGCACATGAGCGACTGGACGAAAGCATAATCCGCAGGAGCCGGCAGCCACTGGGATTGGCGATTTTTCCAGGCTTCCTCCGTCAAAACTTCCCCTTCGGGGGTGATGAAGTGCCCGGCGAAATTGCCGATTTCGCGATGGAAACCCTTATGCGGCAAGGTCAACTTGAAAGGTACACCGGCATTATCAATGACCCGCTGCCAGCGGGCCACGCCATCGGCAATCTCCTCGATATAGTCATCGCGCAGCCGCTCGTTGAGGGCCGTCAGCGCCGGGACGTTCTTGGTCTTGATCTTTCCGCCCACGACTTCAGAAACCGGATACTCGGCCTCGCTCAGAACGTGATCGTCATCCAGTTTGGTTTCGCGGAAGCGGCCTTTCAGCCCGCTGGTGAAATAATTCGCGGCGTTCGAAGAAACGTCGGAACCGTAAAGATCAAGAGTGACGCTGTAGTGAAAATTCAGATATTTCTGAATCGTCTGGAGATCGATCACACCGAGGGCGCGCACATCCTCGGGATCCTCGACTTTATGTTCCTTCATTACTTCACAGGTACGCTGAATGATGCGGCCGACGCCGGTCTCACCGACGAACATGTGATGAGCCTCCTCGGTGAGCATGAAGCGGCAGGTGCGGGCGAGAGGATCGAAGCCGGATTCCGCGAGGGCGCAGAGCTGGAATTTTCCGTCGCGGTCTGTAAAGAAGGTGAACATGTAGAAGGCGAGCCAGTCCGGCGTGGCTTCGTTGAAGGCGCCAAGGATGCGCGGGTTGTCAGCGTCGCCGGAGCGGCGGGCGAGGAGAGATTCGGCTTCTTCGCGGCCGTCGCGGCCGAAATAGCGGTGCAAGAGGTAGACCATAGCCCACAAGTGACGGCCCTCTTCGACGTTCACCTGGAAAATGTTCCGCAAGTCGTACATGGAGGGACAGGAAGATCCGAGCATGCGCTGCTGTTCGACGGAAGCTGGCTCGGTGTCGCCCTGGGTGACGATGACGCGGCGCAAGGTGGAGCGGTATTCGCCGGGGACTTCTTGCCAGGCGGGCTGGCCTTTGTGAATGCCGAAATTCACTTCGCGCTTTTCGTCGCGCGGCTGGAGGAAAATTCCCCAGCGGTAGTCGGGCATCTTCACGTAGCCGAACTGCGCCCAGCCATCGGGCTCCACGCTGATGGCGGTTCGCAGATAGACTTCATAGTTGTGGCTTTCATTGGGGCCCATGTCATACCACCAGCCCATGTAGGCGGGCTGCCAATGTTCGAGGGCGCGCTGGAGGACGCGGTCGCGTCCCAAGTCGACGTTGTTGGGAATTTTTTCAGTGTAATTGATCATGACGAATTCTCCCGTGAACCTTTGCCAATGCCAGAGCTGTTCCTAGACTCTTTCCCAATTGAATTTGACGGGCGCGCCGGTGCCGTAAACTTTGAGGGCGCCGTTTGTGCCGACGGCATTCGGGCGAATGAAAATCCAGTTTTGCCATGCGGAAAGACGGCCGAAGATACGCGTTTCGACGGTTTCCGCAGGGCCGAAACGAAGATTGGCTTCGAGTCCGGTGAGGGCGTCGGGCGACTGTGAAGCGCGCGATTCGATGGCCTGGCGGATTTCGTCTTCCCAGTCCAGATCATCGGGCGCGGCGGTGACGAGGCCTGCGTCGACGGCTTCGCGGGGGGCAAGTTTCTTTCCAATCTGGTCGTGCAAAAGTTTGAGCTGCGCTTCGTCCTGGTAGAAGCGGGCTGCGAGGCGGGCTAGATGATTCACCGTCGGCAGAGGGCCGAAGTTCATTTTTGAAAGAGCGAGGAAGGAAGTGGTTGCGCCTTCCTGGGCGTCGTGCATGTAGACGCGGTCAGCAGCGAGTGCCAATTCCAGGAGAGTGCCAGCGAAGCAGGATCCAGGTTCGATAATGGCGTAGATGGAGCGGGAAGTGACATCGAGGCGGGCGAAGGTGCGGCGCATCATTCCCAGAACTTCACGGACGAACCAGTTGTCCTGGTGATTCAAGATGAATTCGTCGATGGCGAGAACGGTGTCTGCATTTCCCGACGTTTTGACGATCCATAGACCCAGATCCAACTCACTGGCGCGCAGGGCCAGAATGGCGTCATCCAGTTCGCGGGCCATTTGCAGAGGCCACCAGGAGGCGCCGGCAGCAAGAGCTTTTTCTACTGTGTCTTCGGTGAGGGATTCCGGTGCGCGGACAACGAGAGTTGCGGTTCGCGCTTCGCGATTGCACTGCACGTCGACATATTGGTAGTGGAGTCCAGCGGAATCCACGATGCGCTTCAGAGGGGTAAGAGCAACTCCATTTGCGTTGAGGGGACGATCGCTTTGCTCTGCCAACTTCAGGGCGCGCTGTTTCACCTGCTCGGCGAACCGCTGGGGCTTTACGACTTCATCGACGAGGCGCCAGTCCTTGGCTCTTTGCCCGCGGACACCGTCGGGGTTGGTGCAGAACATGTCGGCGTGGTCGCGGCGGACTTTTCTCTTATCGGTTATGCGCGTGAGTCCACCCGTACCGGGCAAAACACCGAGTAAGGGGAGCTCAGGGAGGCTGACCGCGGAGGAGCGGTCGTCGATGAGAATGATTTCATCGCAAGCGAGCGCCAGTTCGTAGCCGCCGCCGGCGGTTGTTCCGTTGCATGCGGCGATGAACTTAAGTCCGGAGTGCGAGCTGGAATCCTCGATGCCGTTGCGAGTTTCATTGGTGAACTTGCAGAAATTCACTTTCCAGGCGTGCGAGGAAAGACCGAGCATGTAAATGTTGGCGCCGGAGCAAAAAATGCGATTCTTTGCGCTGGCGATAACCACAGTGCGGATCGCCGGATGCTCGAAGCGAATTCGCTGGAGCGCGTCGTGGAGTTCAATGTCCACGCCGAGATCGTAGGAATTCAACTTGAGTTTGTAGCCAGGGCGGAGCCCGCCATCCTCGGCGACATCCATGGTGAGGGTGGCCACGGGGCCATCGAAGGCCAAGCGCCAGTGTTTATACCGGGAAGGATCCGTTTGAAACTCGACGGCTTCGAGCTTTGGCTGGGATTCCTGAGTGACAGCGACGTCCACAAAAGCCTCCTACTGAAAATGAGCCTGCAATGCCGATTTCAAGCTAGAAAAACTATCCTCGACGGAGCAACCGGAAGTATCCAGAACCATGTCCGCTTTTCGATAGAGCGGCTCGCGCGCTTCGAGAATCCTGCGCAGGTCTTCCATGGCCCGATTGCTACCGGCCATAGCGCGAAAATCGCCCTGGGCAATGACGCGGGACATGTGCTCGTCGGGTTGCGCCTTGATCCAAATGGTGTAACAGTTCGCCAGGAGATAGTCGAAAGTATCTTTTTCCGAAACGACGCCGCCACCAACAGAAATCACGGCGCGGCCAGATTCCTGAAGAACGCGTTCGAGCGTGCGTTTTTCAATGGCGCGATAGCCGGATTGTCCGTAGAGCGAGAAGATTTCGGCCAAAGGCATTCCGGTATCTTTTTCGATTTCGCGGTCCAGTTCGATAAAGGGGATATTGCTCTCTTGAGCGAGCCGGGATCCCAGCGTAGACTTTCCAGCCCCGCGCAGCCCAATGAGGGCAACGCGCGTTCTGCGTGCGAGTTCTTCGTTACTGAAATCGCGCTTGAGACGGAACAAGACATCTTCGAGGCGGTTCGCGGGGAGGCGCTCGAGGAAGCGCCGGATCGTCCCCTTTTCGGCAGGTTCTTCCACGCTAGGGGCGAACAACTCCGTCAGCGAAATATTCAGGGCCGTGGCGATCCTACGCAGCAACACGATAGAGATATTGCCTTCGCCGGATTCCAGTTGTGCGAGATGGCGCTCCGAGACTTCGGCTTCCTGCGCCACCACCTTGCGGGTCATACCGCGGCGGTTACGAAGTTCGCGAACGCGAGTGCCGACGAAGAGCAAAAACGCATCCTCGCGCGAGGGTACGCCGCGACGCAAAAGAGCGGGCTTGGAATCAACGCCAGTGGGTGTAGCCATACCGCTGGACCTCACATGCAGTATAGTACATTTCCCCATCACTCGGTCAAGTGAACTTGGAAGAGCTCCCCAACCTAGCTAGATTATCTATGTCCATTGGGGCTGTAAGTATTTTATTTGCATTGCGATATGTGAAATTACAGACCAGGGAAAGCTGAGAGTAAGAGTTGAAGCTTAACTCCATGAGTATGCAGTATTATGCCATGATACTCCAAGATCGTTTGAATTTCGAGAATGCCACTGATTAGGGGTAAGCTTTATTTCTCTCCGGAGGATGGCGCATGAAGCTGGCTAACTATGTATCTGGACAATGGAAGGAGGGGACCGGCGCCGGCGAGCCGCTGTTCGACCCAGTTACAGGGGAAGAATTGGCGCGTATCTCTTCCCAAGGGATTGATGTGGGAGCGGCGCTGGACTACGCGCGATCGCAAGGAGGAACCGCGCTTCGTGATCAGACATATGGTGCGCGCGCGGAGCTGCTGGGAAAGATCGCCGAGGTGATGACGACTAACCGCGAGGAATATTTTCGCATCTCGCTTCTCAATCTCGGCACCACGCAGGCAGACGGGGCGTTCGATATCGACGGCGCAATCTACACCATGAAGTATTACGCCAAGATCGGGAAAGCGCTTGGGGCATCGAAAATACTCAAGGAAGGCGGCACCGTTTCGATATCGAAGACGGGCGAATTCGCGGGGCAGCATTTCCTGGCGCCGACGAAAGGCGCGGCTATTTTTATCAACGCATTTAATTTTCCGGCGTGGGGTTTCTGCGAAAAGAGCGCACCCTCGTTACTCTCCGGAGTTCCGGTGGTGGTCAAACCCGCATCGCCGACGGCATGGCTTGCGCAGCGGATTGTGGAAGACATCGTGAAAGCGGGAATTTTGCCGGCGGGAGCGATTTCGATTGTTTGCGGTTCCGCGCGGGATCTACTCGACCACGTCTGTGAAAGCGACATCGTTTCCTTCACCGGCTCGGCCGATACCGCCATGCGCATTCGAGGGCACGAGAATGTGCTGCGGCGGTCGGTACGAGTGAATGTAGAAGCAGACAGCATCAACTCTGCGATTCTGGGGCCGGATATTTCACCGGGGACGGAGGTGTTTGACCTGCTGGTGAAAGAAGTGGTGCGGGAGATGACGCTGAAGGCGGGGCAAAAGTGCACGGCGATCCGTCGCGTGCTGGTGCCGCGGCAACATTTCAAAGCCGTGGGGGAGGCGATCTGCGCGCGGTTGAGTTCGCTAAAAGTGGGGAACCCGAGAAACGCGGAAGTGAAAGTCGGGCCGGTGGTGAATAAGGCGCAGCAATCCTCCTGCCTCGAAGGACTGAGGAAGCTAAAGGAAGAATGCGAAGTGCTGTTCGGAGGAGATGAAAAATTTCAACCACTGGAGGCCGATGCGCAGAAATCCGCGTTTGTTCAGCCCACATTGCTCGCCTGCAAGAACGGGCTTGAAGCGAAGTATGTTCACGACGTGGAGGTGTTCGGCCCCGCGGCGACGCTGGTGGCCTACGATAGCCTGGAAAATCTGATCGCGATTGCGAGACGCGGCCTAGGTTCGCTGGTCGCGTCCGTTTTTTCGAACGATCCGGGCTTCCTAAAGAGCGTAATACTCGGAATCGGGGATCTGCACGGTCGAATCCTGGTGGTGGATTCGTCGGTTGCCAGCCAATACACAGGCCATGGCAATGTGGTACCCAGTTGCCTGCATGGGGGACCGGGGAGGGCCGGCGGTGGTGAAGAACTCGCGGGATTGCGGGCGCTGTTGCTGTATCATCGCCGCTTCGTTGTACAGGGGCCGTCCAATACGCTTGCAGAGATTGCGGGCTTGTCGGCGGACACCAGCGTTCTGTATTCCTAGGAGTTCCGGGGCGTCGAGAGCGTGAGGTGATTGCCTGGACCGTCTCAGCTCCGGGCAATACAAACGTTAGCGTAAGCGGGTTAGAGGTAAACCTGTTTTTTCTTGACATTTCACCCCTAGAAAATAGAGAATCCCGACCACCATCGAAGGATCGTAAGAGGCTCCAGTCCCCTGCTCCTCTCGAACGTAAGTCCCACATGAAATCCGTCACCTGTCTATCGGATACCCAGCCCTCAGGAGGGCCTTATGAAAGTCTTTGGATTGAAATTGCGCCCAATGGTGCCAGTAGTTGTTTTCTGCTGTTTCGTTTGCATGGGCAGCCAGTCGCTACATGCCCAGCAAACAATTTCGTTCCCTAATTTCAACTCGACGGCGGGATTGCGAATCAACGGCAACGCGGCGGTGGTGAGCGTCGGCGACACGCAGGTCCTGCGGCTTACTCCCGCTACAACTGGCCAGGACAGCACCGTTTGGTACGCGACGTCCTTGTCATTGGCGCGTGGATTTTCGACCACTTTCACGTTTCAGTTTACCAATCCTGGCGGCCTTGGCGCCGCCGACGGGATTGCCTTCGTGGTTCAAAACGGATCCTTCCCAAACGGTACAAGCGGCAGTCTCGCTCTCGGTGACCCGCTTACTTCTGGTGGGGGCGCCATCGGCTATCAGGGCCTCACTCATAGCGTAGCAGTGGAATTCGACACGTTTGACAACCCTGGGCCCGGCCCAAACAACGATATCAGCGCAAACGAGGTTGGGATCCAGAGTTGCGGTGCCGCTGCGAACAACGCCGATCACGCTTTCTGCAACTTTGGTGTTATGGACCCGAGCGTCAATTTCACTCCTCCTATTCAGCTCGCGGACGGCAGTGTACATACCGCCGTTATCACCTACACGCCGCCGGGCAGCTGTGAAGTTGAGGTATGCCCCGGGCAGCTGACGATTGTGCTGGACGCTCAGCAGGTTCTATCGTCTAGCTTCGACCTCGCTAGCCTCGGCCTTGACCCAAGCCAGGATGCCTTCATAGGTTTCACTGCGGCTACCGGCCTCGGTTTCGAAAACCAGGACATCCTGAGTTGGAGCTTTACTTCCACGCAAAGCCAGCAGATGGGCACCCCGATTAACGGCACTCCGACTCAGACTTTCACCTTCAACCCGGATTTCGCCAATAACAACGGCGACCAATATGTTCTCGATTATTCCAATGCGTCCAACACCATCGATGCCAACCCAAATGCGACTCCCTTCGTTTCGAATCGACAGATTACTCCCGCAGATTGGCCGGCGTTCGTGAACGGAACTCCCTTTGCCACAACGGTGTGCATCCCCCTCAACGGCGCAAACGGCAACTGCGCCGCAAAAAGGCAAGTCTGCACTCTCTCCCCGGGCGACACACCGACTGGCGACAAGTGTCCGCAGTCCAGCATTAGGAATATCCTGCTCTCAGCAGTCTTTGACGCGCCGACCTTTGCCCCTGGAACGATCTTCGGCGGCACTGAAGCTACCGACGATTGGACGGGCGGAGCTTGCACGTTTCCTGCGAGTGAGCCCGAATTCGGCAAGTCCTGCCCACAGAACACTCTCGTGTCTTTTACCGGGCCTGGACAATACACGGGTCGTAGAGGTGGCGCGAGTACGAACTCGACTGGGGTCATCTACAGCAACCTGATTCCACCGACGACTACCGTTACAGGGTTCGTGAACCAATTCGGCTGGACTAACACCGCTAACCCCATGGGAACATTTACTGGTAATCCGCCACTGCTGCCGGTCCCCAATCCAAATAATATGACCGACCCGCCCGTGACTAGCATCACCTATGGTGTCGACAACTTGCCGGCGGACCAGCCGAATTTGCATCCGACAGATCTCCCCATCGCCAGCGACACGGTCATTCCCAATCCTATGGCCTGTCCTCCCACGCTTACCAACACGCAACAATCGTCTTTCGGACCCAACCCAGCCACTCTGGGACCGTTCGCCGATGGGTCTACCCACCAAGTCCACTACTTCACTACAGATTGCGCCACCACCGAAGAGCTGAAGTTCACGCAAGACTCGGCCGGCAATTGGTCCACAAGCTTCAACTCCCTGACCATCAACGTGGATCTTACCAAGCCCATTATTTCTTCGGGGCCCACGTTGTCACCCGCGCCCACAACCAACAACGGCGTTCCGAACTCTTATCTCATCAACCAGCATGTGACTGCCAGTTATACGTGCACTGATCCGCTGCCATTGGGAGGGGGGCTTGCCTCTGGACTCGCCACCTGCGGCTCTTCAAGCGCAGCGGGTCTAACCGCGGCCTTCTCAAACCAACCGGTCGCGACCTCCGCAGCCGGCAGCTTTAGCTATACAGTGGTTGGGCCCACGGACGTTGCCGGCAACATGGGCTTGCCTGCATCCGTTCCCTATACGGTCGTGGATCAGCCTGTGGACATTGACCTCTTCTATGTCGCACCGGCAAAGGTCAAACCCGGGTCCGCGCTCACCTACCTCATCGCCGCCGTCAATCTTTCCCAGAAAAACGTTGCCTCAGGCGTGATTCTCACCGACATGGCGCCGGCAGGAACGACAGTCCTGAGTGCATTCTTTGACAAAGTTTCCTGCTTTGGCGGTTTGTGCTCCTTCCCGAAGAAGGGAACGGCTTGCACGATTGGGGTAGCAACGGCCAGCGGCACTCCGATCAGTTGCAATATCGGCTCATTGGCACCTCTAAACACCTTTACCGGCGCGGGATTGGTGATTACCGTCCAAGTACCGTCCAACACGCCGCCAAACAAAGTGCTGACTGACACCGCTACGGCAGGTGGTCTGAATCGAAACACTGATCAAGACAACTCGATCAGCATTACCACAACCGTGAAAAACAATTAGCGTCTTCAAATCTCAGTTTGGCCGGAGATCCAGGGCGATTGCTACCTGGATGTCTGTCTACGCGCCATGGGACCTGCGCGAAGCTTCTTCATAGATTGCGCGCATGTCGGAACGATCCACCAAGTGTTCTGCGCCGGATTCTTTTTTCATTTCGTCAAGCAGGCTCAACGTCTTTTGGTAGTGGCCTGCGGCTTCGTCTGTATTTCCGGTGAGCCGCAGGACGTTTCCCAGCAGATAATGAATCCGCGCCGTTTGTAGCCTAAGCCCAAGTTTTTCGCTGACTCGCAACTCCTTTTCCAGCTCTTGCCGGGCGCGTGAATAATCCTTGTTGCTCACCGTGGCGGCGGCCATGTCCACTGAAGCTTCCAGACCGAGATACTTCAGCCCCTGTTTATCAGCTTCCTGGGATAGCGACTGCAAGTCACGGATGGCGGCTTGCGAGCGCCCCTCCGCGAGGGCCACCTTGGCAAGATTTAATCTGGAGACCAAGACCTTGTCGCGCTCCGTGCCCTTAGCCGCCTTTCCTGACGCCCGAGCGTAGAGGGCCTTGGCAGCCTGCAAGTCGCCGCGATAGAACTGTACATTCCCTTGGGCATTCAGAATGGCGGCCTGCAGACTTTCATTTTTCAAATCGCGTGCTAATCCTTGAGCCTCCTGCAGGGGATTGTCCGCTTCCGCTCCGCGCCCTGCCCGAGCCAGGGTATCTCCCAGATCTGTCAGTACCAACGCCGTGTCGATCCCGTAGTCTTTCAACTCCCGAAGGGATTTAACTGCGTCCTGCATCGAGCTCAAAGCGGCACCATAGCGACCCTGGTATTGGAACACCAGGCCTATCTGGTGCGAACCGAGCGCTGCTCCCCGCGAGTCCCCCACTTTCCGCCAGAGATCCAACGCTTTCAGGTAACTCGCCAACGCCTGATCGTACTGCCCGGTGGCCGCGTAGGCCTGCCCAATACCGTGCAAACTGTCCGCAATGTCTCCTGGAACGTTCAATTTCTGCCGAAGCTGCAATGACTGTTGCAAATAAGTGAAGGCATTGTCAGTGTCGCCCTTTGAGAGATACACAAATCCGATATTGCTCAGGCACAGTGCCTGATAGCTCTCGTCGCCGGTGTCGCGCTGAATTTGCAGCGATTCTTTGTATACTTCCAAGGCTTTATCGAATTGCCCGCGGTCCTGATACACAACGCCCATGTCAATCAGAGTGTCTCCAACCTCTTTCTTGATTCCGATTTCAGTCTGTAGTTTCAGCGCCTCCCCGTAACTGGCCAGTGCCACATCCGGTTTGCCCAGCGACTCCTGCACGAGGGCCATCTCCACCAGGCTGACCGCGAGAAGACGCTTCAGGCCCAACCGACGGCTGATTTCCATGGAGTCCTGATAGTTGCGCATGGCTTCTTCCGGCTTATTCAGGAGCCGGTAGGAAACGCCCAGGGCCTGCAGCAGCAAGGCCTTCTGTTCCTGGTTGTCCACCTGCAACGCCAAACTCAAACCCTTGTTGAGTGGATCAAGCGCCGCCTGGGGGTTGTTATTTCTGATTTCAACGACGCCCATCTGCCATAGAGCTTTTATGTTTTTTGGGTCCGCCTGCAGGATCTTCGAAAACTGGGCTCTTGCCTTGTCGATATCGCCCGTTTCCACGTACAAGCTGCCCAGCGCGTATTGGACATCCGCGCTATCGGGCAAAATCTTTGCGAGATTCTCGTAGGCTTCGATCCCTTTCTTATTGTCCTTCATTACCCGGGCGTGATTCGCCTCGATGAGATATTTCTCCGCGACCGGCAACTGCTGGCTCAGGTCCAGGGCTTTGCGCGAATGATTCTCCGCCTCCGTGTCGTACCCCAGTGCCGATTCCGTCTCCGCCAGCCGCGAATACGCCAGGGCAAACTGGGGGTCCTCCTGGATGGCCGCCTGCAGCGTCTTAATCGCCTCCAGGTTTTTGCCCTCGCGCAACATCTGCACACTTTGGTTGTAATCACGCAGCGCGAGCACGGATTTTGATGTTGGCTGGAACGAGCTGGCTTTCAATTCCTTCATCACATCCGCCGACAGCGAAAGATTCTTGCGGATCAGTTCCGCCAGCCCATCCACGGTCCGTGGAATCTCCTTCTCACTCGCCGCTTCAATCTTCAAAGGGGCGCGCCGGTTGTTCTTCAAATCCAGGAGCGTGGCATCGATTCGAATCTGCTCTCCGAACTTGACGTATTGCCCCCAAACCACCGTGTCGGCATTGCTGAACTGCGCGATGCGCTCCACCATCGTGGAATCGATGGTGGTTCCGGGAGTGATCCGCAAATCCGAGAGCACCTGGTGCATGCGATCGGGTGAAATCGTCCGGAGGTGCGCCGACTGCCCCACATCGGTGCTCAGCATGTCCGCCAAACTGGGGCCTAGCCAATCGATTGATAAATCGGTCGAAGCGTTGCGAAAGGGCAAAATCGCCAGCGACACTTCCGGCCCCGCCGCCGCCTTGCTTGCGGTTTTGGAAGTGAGCTTCCCGCTCAGCTCCCACCCTGCAACGGCGAGTACCACCGCCAAGGTTCCAGCAGAAATCCACTTCCAGGGAATCTCGCGTTTGACTGCCGACGGCGGCATCACCAGGGACGCCGAAATCGGACGCTTCCCTTGCCACGCGTCGAGGTCCGTCAGAATTTCCTGCGCGCTCTGATAGCGCAAGTTGAGGTCGCGTTCCAGGCACTTGCTCACAATGTCGCTCAATCCCTTCGGGATGCTGGCATCGATCTCCGAGGCGGGCAGGGCGCGCTCCTGGTTTCGCTTCAACAAGCTGGCCATGGCGGTGTCGGCCTTGAAGGGCATCTTGCAGGTGAGCAGCTCGTAAAATATCAGTCCCACCGTGAACAAATCCGACCGCGCATCGAGTTCTTTTCCCATCGCCTGTTCTGGCGACATGTATTCAATCGTTCCCAGTAGCGCCCCAGTCTGCGTCATGCCGTCCGATTCCAGCGAACGCGCTAGGCCAAAATCCATCACCAGAATTCGTCCCTGCTTGTCCTGCATGACGTTCTGCGGTTTCAAGTCCCGGTGGATCACGCCCGCGCTGTGCGCGGCATCCAGCGCCAAACACACTTGCCGGATGATCTCCACCGCTTGCTCTGGCGGAAGCTTGCCCTTATCCAGCAGCAGTCTCCGCAAGTCGCATCCCTCAAGGAACTCCATGGTGATAAATTTCACGCCGTCCACTTCGGACAAGTCGTGAATGCGAATCACGTTTTTGTGCGTTACTTGGCGCGCCGTCAGCAATTCCTGTTTGAAGCGTGCCAGAATCGCAGGAAGAACCGCCATCTCCGGCCGAATCAGCTTCAGCGCGACGAGGTGGTCCACTTCGCGGTCCAGGGCTTTGTAAACCGTGCCCATCCCACCTTCGCCGAGCACTTCCAGAATCTCAAAGCGTCCCCCCAGAACATCACCGGGTTGCAGTTGGGTTTGTTTGGGATAGAGATTCGAAAGCCGTGGCTTTCCCGCAGCCGGAGTAGGGAAAGGATCCAGAAATGTCACATCACCTGCCCCAGGGTTCGAATCGATTGGAGGTGTTGGTGGTCCTCCCGGAAATGTTGCGCCTTCTCCCTCGCGAGGAAAATCGCTGGCAGAACTATCACCCTTGGCCGGGGCGCGCAGTCCCGCAGGTCCGGAGACGCCGGGGGTCTCGGGAGGGGTCTTTTGTGGTTTGTGCTTTTCCATACAGTTACTAAACGCTGGCTTAGCGCACCACTGCGCACCCCTCGCGGAGAGGATGTCGCAGCCAAGTTCAGGGAAGTATATACCCAGGAGGACTCTAGGCTACATTTCCGTTTCGAAAGGCTCTCGGTCCAACCCCTTCTCAGGGCAGCCGAAGGCCAGGACCTCTCTGGCAGGCGTGGACCGACCCTTTCGGCTTGCCTCGGATGTGTGACCATGTCAATTCTGTAGTCCGTGTGGAGGGAAAGCAAAACGCGCGGATTGTTTGTGCGTCCGGCAATGGAAGGGTTTGGACGGAATTGACGATCGGCGACGGCACCGTCTTGAGCCATGGCTTTTACTGAATCACTGTGGTGTCAGAACCAGCGTCGGTGGTTTTTGCGGAGAGCGGCCACTCCTCGATCGGCGCGGGAGGTGTATCCTGCAGCAGGAGCCGTCGACGGATATCGCTGATTGCGGGTCAGGACAATTAGCTCATGCGAGTTCTCATCATTGAAGACGAGGAAAAAGTTGCGGAGTTCATTCGCAAGGGTCTGCAGCAGGAGGGATACGCCGTCGATGTGGTGCGAGACGGTGAAGAGGGCGCCTATCAAGGTGAGAATTTTGACTATGATGCCGTGATTCTCGATCTGATGCTTCCCAAATTGCCCGGATTGGAAGTCTTGAAGAAGATTCGTGCGCGACATTTGAACCTCCCCATTCTGATCCTGACAGCGAAGGGCAGCGTCGAGGATAAAGTGACAGGGCTAGACCGTGGAGCCAGCGATTACCTGGTCAAACCTTTTGCTTTTGCCGAGCTGTCCGCGCGAATCCGTGCGCTGCTGCGGCGAGGAGCGCAGGAGAGCACGATACTGCGGTTAGCGGACCTGGAAATGAATACCGCCACGCGTACGGCGACGCGCGCGGGCCGCAAGATTGATTTAAAGTTGAAGGAATTCTCGTTGCTGGAATTTCTTTTGCGAAATGCGCGGCGCACGGTGACGCGAACGATGATTATCGAGCATGTCTGGGACATCCACTTCGATTCGGTGAGCAATGTTGTGGACGTGCACATCAATAGTTTGCGGAACAAGATTGACCGAGGATTTACGCCGGTGTTGATCCACACGGTTCGCGGGGTCGGATACGTGCTTACGGATGAGCCGTCATGAAAACGCTGAGCCTCCGAGCGCGGCTGACGCTTTTTTACTCCACGATACTGACGGTGATCCTCGCGGTTTTCGGATTTCTTTTCTACGACGCCCTGGGCCTGGTCCTGGAGAACAAGCTGACGGCCGAGCTCAGAGATCGCGTTGTTTATCTCGCGGCTTTTCAGCGCTTGCAGGCCGGCGAAGCGCGGCTGGTGTTCAACCCGAACGACCGAAGAGAGGCTTACCTGGTCCAGTCGGCGGCGCGTTACTACCAGGTGTTCCAACTCCCGAGCGGTGTGTTGCTTGTGCAATCGCAGGAGCTTGAAATGATGGGAGCGCGGCTTTCTCCAGAAGAGGTCCGTGCGTTAGCGGGCGCGCAGGAGTTCACGGATTTGCAGTTGGAGACGGAGCGGCTGCGCTTTCACAATGCCGTGATCACCGGAAATAATGCCACTTCCTTCCTGGTGCGGGTGGGAATTCCGCTGACTCCCGCAGATGAGGCGCAAAGGGGATTCCTGCGTTCGCTATTATTCCTGATGCCGCTCGGCGTTTTAGTGTCGGCCCTGGCAGGCTGGCAGATGGCGAGAAGAGCTTTGAACCCCCTCGCGCAGCTGGCCGCTGCCGCGCGCAAGATTGATATCGAGAAGCTCCAGCAACGACTGCCGACCAGAGGCACGGGGGATGAAGTGGACGAAGTTGCCGCCGCCTTCAACGAGACGCTGGCACGGCTCGAGAATTCGGTCGGCCAAATGAAACAGTTTACGGCCAGCATTTCACATGAGCTCCGGACTCCGTTGACTACGCTGCGGGGCGAGGCGGAAATCGCGCTGCTTCAAGCAAGTTCCGTGGAGGATTACCGGCACGCGCTAACCAGCCAACTGGAAGAATTTAATAAGCTGTCGCACATGATCAATCAGCTCCTGATATTAGCGAGCGCGGAAGCGGGCGAGATCCAGTGGATGGAGCGGAGCGTAGACCTTTCCGGCCTTGTTGGTTCACTGGTAGATCAGTTGGAGCCGGTGGCGGCAGCAAAGAAAATCACACTGGAAACAAATACTCCGCCGAACATCAACGTGCGAGGAGATGCCAGCTGGATTGAACGCGTGATCCTGAACCTGTTGGATAATGCCATCAAATTCAGCTCAGAAGGCGGACACGTGCGCGTGAGCGTTAAGGCAGAAGACGGAGACGCAGTGTTACGCGTGGCGGACACGGGGATGGGCATCCAAGCGGAAGCACTTCCCCATATTTTTGAGCGTTTCTATCGAGCAGAACCCTCGCGTTCGAAACAGATCGAAGGAGTGGGGCTTGGTCTGTCGCTGGTGAAATGGATCGTGGACCGGCACCGGGGAAGGATACAGGTCGAAAGCCAGGTGGGTAAGGGAAGCTGCTTTACCGTCTGGCTGCCGTTAGCTTCCGCCTCCGCAGGCCGCTAAATTCTTCAACTGGCTCATTCTACGGGCCTTAGATGCAGCTTCCCGTCATTAAGCAGAAATTAGTTTCGTTTCATGTTGGCCTAAGCTGGCGTGTCTAATCTTTTTCCGTTGGTCTCGCGCTGTCACCACAGGTAATCCTGCGGTCGCGCGAACCAGGTGTTTTGAAAAAGAAGGAGAAAGCTTTCATGAGTATAAACAAGAACTTTCGAATGTGGAGTTCCGCACTGGTCCTTGCCGCGATCCTGGCCGGTGGCGTCGTAGTTGCGGAAACTTCCCATTCGACCGCGAAAGCGGAGGCGCCGATCCTGGCATCACCCGTAAAAAATGCAGCAGCAGGTGCACCGCTGGCGTCCAGTTATTCGCCAATCATCAAAGAAGTGCTGCCAGAAGTCGTCAATATTTCTTCCTCGCGCGTGGTACGTCACAACGAGCAGGAAGCCAATCCGATGTTTGACGACCCGTTCTTCCGGCAATTTTTTGGAGACAAACAGCCGCACTCGCAGAAACCTCAGGCTGAAAAAGAGCAGAGCCTCGGTTCGGGAGTCATCGTGGGGACAAACGGTTACATCATCACCAACAACCACGTCGTTGACGGTGCTACGGACGTGAAGGTCTATCTTCGCGACAAGCGCGAGCTCACGGCCAAGGTCATTGGCAAAGATCCGAAAACAGACATTGCTGTCCTGAGAGTGGACGCGGACCATCTGCAAGCGATTCCACTCGGAGATTCTTCCAAGGTGGAGGTCGGTGACCTCGCATTCGCCATTGGCGATCCGTTCGGCGTAGGCCAGACGGTAACGATGGGAATCGTCAGTGCGATGGGCAGGGCCAATCTGGGCATTGAAGACTATGAAGATTTCATCCAAACCGATGCCGCGATCAATCCGGGAAATTCGGGTGGAGCGCTCATCGACAGTAAGGGTGAGCTGATTGGAATCAATACGGCAATTCTTTCGCATAGTGGCGGAAACCAGGGAGTCGGATTCGCCATTCCCGTCAACCTCGTGAAACAGGTGATGGATCAAATTGTGGATCATGGACACGTCGTGCGCGGGTTTCTGGGCGCTACGATTCAAAACGTCACGCCAACGATGGCGAAGGCACTGGGCCTGGAAAGTTCCAACGGTGTGCTCATCGGAGATGTGACGCCGGAGGGTCCCGCGGCAAAAGCTGGCCTGAAGCCAGGTGATGTGATCGTAAAGATGAATGGCGAGGCGGTGGTGGATTCAGCCGCGTTGCGCTTGCACATTTCGCAGACAGCTCCCGGCACCAGCGTTTCGCTTAGCGTCCGCCGTGGGAATAGCTCCGCGGATCTGAACATCAAGCTCGGAGAATTGCCTGCCGATCACGAACAGGCGAAAGAGGAAGGCTCCGGGAAGGAAACGCTGAGAGGCATGGAAGTGGAAGCCCTGACCCCGGCGCTGCGGCAGCAATTCCATCTCTCGGAGGAAATGCATGGCGTTGTTATCGCTCAGGTAGACCCCAACGGCGCCGCCGCCAACGCAGGAGTTCGCGAGGGCGATGTGGTGCAAGAAGTGAACCGGAAACCTGTAAGCAACGTCGGCGAATTCGAGCAGGCGATGCGCGGAGCAGAGGGACAGCCGGTTGTTCTTCGCATCGTCCGGAATGGCAGCGGGTTTTACGCGGCCATTGATCCAAGCTAGTAACAATCAGCGGGAATAGGTTCTGCTGGATGCAGAGGCCTACGGGCGGTCACTCAAGTGGCCGCCCGTTTTTTTACGAGAACCGCTACCAAGTCGCGATGAGAATGCCACGCCCATGTCGCAAGCGAATCTACGGGCACCAAAAAATTCATGTCAGCGTAAGGGAGAGAGGCTTGGGGATCATTCTAAAGTGATCGGAACGTAAAGCAACTTACCATCTCGCTGAATTTGCAACACGAAGGGAACACCTGGGGCAATATTTTTCAGTGCTGTTCGCAAGCGGTCCAATGTAGTCATAGGTTGTGTGTTCAAGCTGCGGATCACATCGCCCGGCGCAAGAGGGACATCGCCGGTCGAGCCCGTGGCCCTTGCGGTTACGACGATTCCAAAAGGATCTCTCAATCCGTGCAACATTGGGGCGGTCTTCTTGTCAATTTCCACGCCTAATATTCCAAGTCCGGGGATCAGATTCTTTTGAGGATCCGCCATCGAGGTGAGCTGATCCATATCTTGGCCTTCCTCGACTGCCGCGACGTTGAACACTTCCTGGGTTGTTCCTCGCAGGACTGTAACTCGGACCTTCTCTGGGGAATCGCGCAGGAGAAATAGATAATTCACGCTGGGCACGTTGTCCGTGGGCTGGCCATCGATAGAAACGAGAATGTCGCCGATCATCAGGCCCGCCGCTTCCGCGGGGCCTCCAGGGAGTACATCCGAAACGATGACGCCGTACTTTTGGCTCAATCCGAGCCCGGCGGCCATGGAGGGTGTGATGGTTTGTATCCCGATGCCGATCTCCTGGCGACGCAAGTGGCCGAACTCCTTCAACTGACGGTAGACGGTCCTGACCGTTGCGGAAGGGATCGCAAAGCCTAATCCCTCATTCCCACCGGATTGAGACAGGATGAAGGTGTTGACCCCCACGACCTCGCCATTCAGGTTTACAAGCGGCCCACCGGAGTTTCCCGGGTTGATGGGTGCATCGGTCTGGATGTAAATCAACGAGGAGTCTGGATCGAGTTGTCTTGCGACGGCGGAGATCAATCCGTGAGTGATCGAGTTCCTGAGTCCCTCGGGGCTGCCAAAAGCAAAAACAGTGTGGCCTTGCCGCAAGTCGCGATAGGACGCGAGTGGCAGTGGCGGAAGTCTTACATTCTCGACTTTAAGGAGGGCGAGGTCCTTCTCGCGCGCCACACCGACAATACGAGCCGGGACGATGTCCATTCTCGAAGAAAGTGCGGCAGCCAGAGATCCATCGGGATTTGGCGGTGGCAGGACGACCTCGACGCGCTGTGCTCCGCTCACCACATGAGCATTCGTGAGAATGTATCCCTCCGCATCGATGACGAAGCCTGAACCGCTGGCGCGCTGACGTCCCAGTACGACGCCGGCATTGCCGCGGCCGCTGTCTTCGATTGGTCCGTACGCCGTGACAATGATCTGCACGACGCTTGGCGAAACTTTTTTGATCAAAGCATCGACAACCGTTTCTGACTGGTTGATTGATTTTGAAGGAGGAGGTGTCTGAGCGAGAGTACTGGCTGCGAACCAGAAGAAGACACCATTTAGAAACATGGAGAGTCGAACTAAACCATGCCTTAGTTTGAAAGGCTGAACGGCAGTTCTAGGCATGGAACCCGCTCCATTCCCCGGTTCGTCCGTGCCTAGAGAGTGTCTCACACCGGGAATGCAGGTTTGTACACAAGTGCCGCAGCGGGCTAGAGGTGATTGCATCATTGGTAAACGTTTTCGGCAACTCCAATTCCCGATTACTTGTTGTCCGCTTCCTCAATAATGGGCAGGCTAGAAGCGATTTGCAGATCCAAGAGCTTGGCGCGCCAGCCGTTCGAGGAACAAGCGCAAACTGATCAACGGGCCAACTCTCCGTCGGGCACACCAAACATGGAGCCATCCCGGGACGCCTTTTATCACCCAAAGGTGGGCGGCCGGGACTGTCAAAACTTACAGGGCATGCTTTCACATAGCTCATAAGAGGCGCTGCCACGTTTGAATTGTTGGGAGGCCTTATTCCCGGCTCTGGCTTGGTTTTCCCGATAGCCTTACATGAAAGATTCGCTTAATTGATATTCCTCGTTAATGCGCGTGTGACGCTTGCCGGTTAAACATCCTCAAGGTTGAATTCAACCTGGAGGAGAATATGAATTTTAGTGACCCAAGAAAATGGCAGGCGAAGGCTACGGCCTGCTTGCTCATGATCGCTATCTCGCAGTTTGGTTTTGGGGCACCAGCCCGAGCCGGAGACGACCGGGACAACGAGTGTGACGCTATTAAGACTGCCACCCCAATCAAGCACGTCATCATCATCGTCGGCGAGAATCGCAGCTTCGACCACCTTTTCGCCACCTATGTGCCAAAACACAAGAGAGAGAAGGTGTTGAACCTTTTGTCCGAAGGCATCATCAACGCCGATGACACGCCGGGCCCGAATTTCGCTAAGGCTCACCAATTCAAGATCGTGTCCGCCCCCAATGGCGGCAAATTCTTCAGTAGCGCGGATATGGCGAATAAGGAGCTCTATGCCACCCTGCCGACGCCTGATGTGAACGGCGTGCAAATTCCCCCCGCTGCGATCCTCCTGACCCTGGGCGGCGACCCGGGCCTACCCCCTCAGGCTCAATTCCTCATGGGGACCGGAGCCACGGGTCTACCCTACACCGAGGGTCCGGATACCCGCATTCCCAATGTCGCCAACCTCCTACCAGGTCCCTTTCAGTTGACCGGACCGAACTTGCCGTTTGACGCCTACGCCGGCGACACCGTCCATCAGTACTTCCAAATGGTCCAGCAGGTGGATTGCGCCATCGACGCGGAGCACGTTTCCAAGGACAACCCGACAGGTTGTCTCCATGATCTCCAGTCAGCGATCGACACCACCTACAGTACGGCCCCCGGAGGCACGCCGCGTGACACCGCGCAGACCATGGAGTTCTTCAACATGCAGAACAACGACGCGCCACTCTTCAAATGGCTCGCTGACAAATACACGATGAGCGACAATTATCACCAGCCCGTGATGGGCGGCACCGGTCCAGACAGCCAACCCCTCGGCTTTGCCGATCAAGTGTTCTTCAGCGACGGAAAGGGCAATCCAACCACGCCTTTGCCGGCCAACATCTATAATCCCGATCCCCAGGCGGGAACACTCAACCTCTATACTCACCGGGCGCAATGGTTCAACTGCAACGACACCACCCAGCCCGGCATCGCTGCGATCACAAATTACCTGAATGCGCTGCCTTATACCGTGGAGACGAAATGCGGGCCGGGCCAGTATTGGCAGGCCGTCAACGTCAACCCGGCTTTCACACCTAAAGGAACGCCGCAGTCCGGCCTCGTTGTTCCGCAGACGATGCAGAAAAGCATCGGCGATGTGTTGAGCGCCAACAATATTCCCTGGAAATATTATGGGGGCGCCTTCAATGCCAGTGGAACAGGCGGCCCATTGGACGGGCTGTACTGCAATATCTGCAACCCGTTCGAGTATGAGTCGGTCTATCCGAGCATGGTTGCGGATCACATGCGGGACGTCACCGATCTCTTCACCGATCTCAAAAACGGCACGCTCCCTGCAGTCTCCTACGTGAAACCGGACGGCGTCATGGACGGCCACCCCGCTTCCTCGAAGTGGGGCCTCTTCGAGGCCTTCGCACAAAACATCATCGAACTTGCGCAAAGCAACCCAAAGCTATGGGCCGAGACGGCGATCTTCGTAACGGTGGACGAGGGCGGGGGTTTCTACGACTCAGGCTTCATCCAGCCGGTTGATTTCTTCGGAACGGGTCCGCGCATACCGATGATCGCGGTTTCGCCCTTCTCGACGGGTGGCCATATCAGCCACATTTATAGCGAGCATTCCTCTTTTGTAAAGTTCGTCGAACGGAACTGGATGCTCCATACCACGCTAAGCGACCGCAGTCGCGATAACTTGTCCAATCCTCGTCAGGATGACGACTCCTACGTGCCGCGAAATATGCCGGCCATCGGCGACTTGTTCGATCTGTTCGACTTTGATCGCCATCACGATGGAGATCATGACGGTGGTGATCACGACAACCGCTAATGCAGTCTAACCATAACGCGTGTAACCAGCCGCCGGCGGGGCGTTCCCGTCGGCGCTTTGTTGTGTCATTGGAAAGCCGCTCGGACTTGTTACACAGAATTCTGACAGCACCACAGCCTCATCCTGCGAGCGTAATTCACCCGCCAGATTCGAATCGCTTCCGCAACCGGGCGAACGAAATCCGGCGAACGGCTCTATCTACAATGTGTTGGGAAAATTCTGGCAGAGAGGGGGGGGGATTCTGTCCGACCACCCTAAGAAATTCTCAGTGGTGATGGTAAAACGCAAGCCCAATAGAATCAATGGCCGATTTGATGAAAAACCATTTTGCCAGTGTAATTGGGAAATCTGAGGTGTGAGATCTTGCTCAAAGTCTTAGGAAAAGCTTAGGAAGCTGGAGGACGGCTTTGGCTGTCGATAAGCGAAGGGTTCGTCGTCCAAAGACTGGCGGCGTTTTGCTAATTCACTTTGACCCGTTTGCACTGTATCACCGTGCCGCATGTGCGACTCGTAAACGAGTATTTCAAGCTGGGTTGAGACGCTGAAGTGGAAGCGCGCTGGGCCGCATTCCCAAAGATTTGGGACGGAGCGCTCGTCGATCCGCAAATCCCTCCGCCCGAACCGCAGTAAGCACGTCCAGATAGTCTCTTGGTGGGTACGAGCGCTCCTCTCGAAACCGATTCTCAAGCGCGAAGCCAGCCAATGCAGCGAGGATATTTCGCTCCCGTGCTGCATCAGTTTCCTTCGGCGCATCGTGGTAGCACGCAAGCCCCCGGCCTGACGATCGACCATGAGGCCCTCCGGCTTCAACCGCAACCCCTCCTCAGCAGCAATGACGATGTGCGCCGACTCATGCCGAGCGCCGCACTCTAGATTTACTTTGCTGGTTTTGGTCGTAGTCATGTTATCTGGGTCATTTTTAGCGGTCGGTTCCCTCGGGCTCCAGGCGTCGAGCTTCCGCTGCATCGCGCCCACGCAACCAGAACTCCTGTGCGGCATTAAGACTGCCGGATCAATGGACCTAGATTCTCACAGGTCTACGCTTTTACATGCTTATAGTGTGTAATTCTCTAATTCTGTGAGAATTTTTTGCTTTGAATTCTCATGGGACTCTATAGATACATACTAAAAGTGTGTTATCATTAGCTTATGTGAGAATTTATGGAGATCCACGTTCCATTCACCCAGTACGCGCAGTCTACCCCCCTATTCACGGTCAAGGAAGCGCGTGACCTATATAGGAAGGACGCACACAGCCGTTCGATCCTGAACCTGCTCCACCGTCTGAAACTCCAGGGCCGCGTCCGGCTCGTTGCTAACGGGGTCTACTCTGGCGCGCTCGCGGCAACACCGCTCAACCTCTATCGCGTGCCGGGTGCCCTCCGGGACGACGCTGTCCTCGCGCTCCACTCGGCCCTTGAACTACACGGTGTCACTAACCAAGTTCTTCAAACGGTCTACTACTTTTCAGCGCGAGCGCGCAAAGATGTCGTCTTCCGCCAAGTCACGTATCATCGGGTCACTCCTCCTAAAGCCCTCGTAGCACCCTCCCGACGTCTTTTCCAAACCGAACTTGGTGCCGACAACGTCCTCGTGACACAGCGCGAGCGCTCCTTCGTGGACTGCCTTTTATTTCTCGACTACAGCGGCGGCGTCGAGGAACTGGATAAGTGCTTGGGTATGTTTCCCTCGTTTGACTTCGACGCCGCGCTCGCCTATCTCAAACTCCTTCGTCGACCGTGGCTTTACTCACGTCTCGGATTTCTCTTGGACCGTCACTCTGACAAACTCTTCTTTCGCGGTAAAGTGCGCGATCGCTTCCTACGCAATCTCCCACCGGGCGTTGCTTACCTGGCTGACAAACGACCCGGGAACCACTGGGTCCCGACTTGGAAGCTTATGGTGCCCGAAGCTCTTTCCCCTTCGCGCAAAGACTCGGTGCGAACATGAAATTCGACGCCGCACAAATCACAAGGCTCGCCCGTGACACCGGATTTCTCGCCGACAATCTCGAAAAAGTTCCGCGCCTGCGCGAGCTGCTCATCGAACTCCACAAACATCCTTTCCTGAAAGGCAAGCTGGTCCTGAAGGGTGGCACGGCACTCAACCTCTTCTACCTCGGTCTCGCTAAGGCTCTCTGTCGATATTGACTTGAATTACATCGCGCACGTCGGCCGTGATGCTACGCTCCGTGAACGCCCGGACATCATCAAGGCGGTCGAGCAAGTTGCCTCAGGCCTCGGCTACAAATTGCAAAACGGTACGGACGACTATGCCTTGCGTGAATGGTACCTCAACTATGAAAATCACACCGGCAAACCCGATCGAATCCAAATTGAAATCAATTTCCTCATGCGGGCTTGTGCGCTCCCGCCAAGGGTACTCCCCGCCGCGCCTCTCGCCGGCGTGCCGCCCTGCCAGTTTCTCGTCCTCGAAACGGAAGAGCTTTTCGGGGAAAGATCAAGGCCTTGATCGACCGTCGACATCCTCGCGACCTCTACGACCTATTCCGTTTCACAAATGTCCATCTTGACCACAATCCTGAAATTCTCCGCAAACTCGCGGTGCTTTTTTCGAGCACCATGGATCGGGACTTCCGCACCTATCACGCGGATCGTGTCGAGGCGATCAACCCGAAGGACCTTGAACGACTTCTCTATCCTCTGCTCAAGGCCGACGACCGCCCGACCGTCCCCGCAATGGTTAAGGCAGTCACACCTCTTCTCCAGACAATTCTCGACCATAACCGCGAAGAGGCTTATCTCGAGGCAATAGCTAATGGAAGGTATCGACCTGAGTTGTTATTCCCGAAAGACCCGGAGATCATCGAGCGCATCCGCCAACATCCTGCGCTCCTCTGGAAGGCCGACAACGTCGCACGACATGTCTCGCGTTCTCGAAAACATTCCTGAGCCAGCGCGACGTTCTCAACCCCCGCCGCTGCAATCACAAACTAGAGAGTCGGAGTCGCAGACAGGATCTGGCTAATACTCTCCACGAACTGAAATGCCTGATCTTTAATCCAGGGACAGAATTGATCCACGCACCTGCTCACGAGGCAGGCGCGCCCGTCCATCTACACCAAATGGTGGCGGACCCCTCATTGAGACAATCTACTTGGCGACACTTCGTGCACCAAAATGCAGCAACCGAAGGAGGGACTGTCACCAAATGCGGTAATAAGTTACAATGTCGCAAGACGTTAGCCGCGGAGAGGTCGCAGAGCGGCTGAATGCGGCGGTTTGCTAATTCTACCTGCCCTGTTCGTGCTCACCGATTTTGATTCATTTGGTTAGCGTTAGCGCATTCTCATTTGCGCTGAAACACCTCATTTGCAGTCCAGAGTCCAGCAAGAGTCCAGCAGCGTAAATGTGCAAACCATCTATTTGAGAGCCCCATGCCGCCCCGCGTTACGTTTTAGCGCGTACAACGGTTTAGCAAGGAGGAACCGTCCCAGGTCCTGTTGTTTGGATTCAATAGACTACGTCGGACGCTGAGCCCGTTTTCGGGCCACGATCTCCGTATCCGGAAACAACTGTGCTCTAAGTGTGCTCCACAATATGAAGTAGGGTTGGGATACCTCACCTCCACAGCCGAGGGAGCAAGGAAGCGAAACAGGGGACAGAAGCGGAGAGATTGCCGCGTCCAGATCGGAACGGGCCGCACGCTTGGATGACACCGGAGTTTGGTGGCGCGCAGGACGGGTTAGGCTCTCGAGGAGAACTTCCTCGTGGCACCGAGCTTTCTGCAATGGTCCCGGAAAGCCATTGGCTATCGGGAATTGGTTACGTTTCTGGACTTTTGCAGCTCGACGCAGGAGTAGTGATTCGGTGGCAAGGACAAGTCCCTGAGTCAACAAATTTTTGGGGTTCGCACTAGGTTGAGTAGCCATTTCTCCAGCAGTTGAGTCTCGGGGACTCAATCCCACCCGCAATACCCTACTACCCTCCGGATCGCACTAGCCGCTTCATTTCTAGATCCCTACATCCACGCGTGAAGAAGGTACCGACAGGGGCGGCTTCAATCTGAACCAATGGTTCAGGCCGGCGGCTCAGCGATTCCACTAGATGTACCTTCTTGCCTGCCGCATAGATTTGGTGCCGACCGTGGTTTCTGTACCAATCGGCCACGGTCGCCGTATGATGGACGCTCTCGAGTACCTTGCGCCAGCCACCACCATTGTAGGCACAAAAACTGATCTCGCCCTGCCAAGTTGCTACCGGCGCGCTCGAATTGTAGATCGTCGCAAAGTCGTAGTTGTAGGCGTCTTGGAACCACATCCCATTGAAAAACATGAGTCTCCAGTGCGCGGTTTTCGCAGATGCTTGCCGCGACCAATCGTCGTCGCTTCTCGTGAAACGATACAATGAGCCCTCAAACAGACTACGGAGCTCATAGGGTCCCAATCCCGAGGGAGCCTTCGCCTGGTTGAAATTCCGAAGAAGTGAAAGCAAAACCATGGCCCTGGTCACCCGAGGCGGCCTACCGGAATCTGTTATTTGTACAACGTCTTGCATGAACCTTCCGAGATCGAAGAACGTTGGAATCGGAATCGCCTTCCCTTTATCAGCGTCCACAAGCAAGGGGCTCATTATCGCGTGGTCCGGATGCATGTCAGGAAAGAGACTTCCGCGCTCTAAACCCCGGTCAAGGACATCATCTAAATGGCTGAAGATCGCGTACGCCGAAGCTGGGTACCAATCCCGCATGGGCCTCCAGTCGATCGAGGTTTGGGCTTGCAGGTCGTAAGCGAGTTGAGAGAGAGGATACCGTTCTGCATAGCGGTCCTCAGTGGATATGCGCTCGTCGCGGCCGGTGAACATAACGGGCTGAAAAATTACGCCGTGGATTTGATCGGCGTTGCGGAGAGCGAAGCGCACGATCTCTCCCACGCAATCATTGTTGAGACCGTTGACCACGGTAACTTGCAAGGTGGTTTGCATTCCAGCCGCAGCGATGTTCTCCAGGGCGCGGAGCTTCACTTCAATGTAATTTCCGAGCCCGCGATGTTTGTTCTTCTCCTCGGAGACGCCATCGAACTGCAGGTACACGCCGTGCAACCCGGCGGCGCTCGCCTCGACCGCAAAATCTCGGCTTTCCGCAAAACGAATACCATTGGTCGAAACGTGAAGACGATGGAAGCCCATGCTCTTCGCGTGTCGAATTGCGTCAAGGAAGATCGGAGAGAGTGTGGCCTCGCCACCGGAGAACAAGACGTTGATTTCGCGGTTAGGCTTGAAAGAGCTCGCCCGATCAAAAATTGTCTTCAGGTCTTCCATATCTGTTTCGTCGACGTAACCAACTCCGTTAGCGTCCATGAAGCAAGGTCGACACATCATGTTGCATCGGTTGGTCAGATCCACGATCAAATACGACCCTCGGCCTGCCCGGATACTGTTAGGGCCGTGGTCGTGGACCTCACGGTCGCCAACGCAATCGAAGTCGCCCCCCAAGGACTGCGCTTCCATTCTCTGAAAGAAATCGGGATGGTTCGATAGCACGTCCTCAAATGGACCATGCGTCTCGCACGCCTTTCGCATGAGGATTCGCCCGCCTTCCTCAAGGATCTCGGCGTCAATGATCCCCGGACGCTCCCTAAAACCGGCTACATCGTTCTGGCCCCTGATGACCGCCTCGACTGCTTCGCGGTTGCAATCCGGGCAGAGCGACAGGGTGCGCCTCGGAACCCCCGTCCTCATTGGCGTTCGTTGGTGCTTCTTCAGAAGCCGACCCGGCGCCCAGCTTGGTGCGGGCAGCGCCCCTTCAGGCAGGACGCGGTTAACGGAGCTGGCGATGGTCCATGCGGCGCTGGATGCCAAAGGAGAGTGAGAGGCCATAGACTCAAACATGAAATTTACCTCCTGTCGCGGTTTGCTCAAGGATAGAAAAACGAAGCGGTGAACCCTTCCATCTGGGTAAACTCATTTTACTTGCGCTGTCAAGTCAGAGGGCCCTTGACCCGACGCCGATGCGCATCGCCGTTCTGCGTGCGACACGTGCGTTGACTTCTGGTTGTGAGAAGAACGCAGCGACATCTGTTTTCAAGCGCCGGGTACATCCACTACGTAAGCGAAATAGCAGACCGGTTTGGCCGTGCGTGGGAAAAATGTTGCGCCCACCGAAATGGCAAAATCCGAGCTAGCAGTCCGCTTCAGAGATATCAGCACTTGCTGCTGAAATTCAAATGGATTGGGTGCTGCTGTACAGGGCGCTCAATTTGGAGATGTAAAGTGGTATCGAATATGTCGTTGGAAGTGAATGCTGCGCTCGCCGAGGGTGCAAAGCAGGCAACGTTTGAAAAGGAGGCGCAAACCCCGAGCGGGACCGGCACACCGGCCTCTCCGCCGAGACCGCCTGGGCAGCCCGCAGAAACACCGGCGGAACAAAACGGTAGCGGTAAGACGCCGCCGCGTTCTTCGCCGACGAGCTCGGCCCAACCTAACGGGAACCAGCTGGATCTCGAGGGACAGAACGCCGTCAACAAAGTCATGTTGGCGGGGCGACTCGGCCGTGATGCCGAAGTGAGGCATACCAAAGTCGGTCAGATCGTGGCGAATTTTTCTTTGGGAACCGAGGAGTCGTACAAAGACCGTTTGGGCGAGTGGCAAAAAAAGACTGCGTGGCACCGGGTTCAGGTGTGGGGAGACCTTGCGGAAACGGTAAGCGCAAGCCTGCGGCAAGGTGCGCGGGTCTATGTCGAAGGAAAGCTCATCATCCGCAACTGGATCGACAAGCAAAACCAGAAGCACCGCTCCACAGAAGTGGTGGCAAGCGATGTACGTTTCCTTACGCGGGCTCCAAGCAATGGAGCGCAAAGCGGGAGCGAGCTCGCCGACGAGCATACCGGCGATTAGCAATGACCGAGAACTTGGGGCTATCGCGGGCTTGCAGTCTGGACTAGCCCCAAGCTTCCTTCGATTGATTTCCTAGATGGTTTCTTGCCCGCCTGCACCAAGGCCAGGCTCTACCACGGCCTTCGTTGAACCTACGATTTGATCCAAAGCAGCGAAATTACACTGTTGTAAGCGGGCAGCGCCTTGGACTCCTCCCATATGGGGGCATCTTCTGGAAAACCGGTTGCGGAGATCCACAAACGCGCGGGGAGCTCCTGCGGTTTGCTTGGACCAGGTGTTCCCGCAAAGCATTGCAACGCAAACATGCCTTGCTGAAGGGGCGCCCCCTTTTGGAGTGGAAAGCCGAAGTGTCTCGAGCGTTTCGACCAATCGATTCGGTCATTCGTGGCCCATACGATCGCGCAGCTTTGCTTCGACAGATCGCAGTACCGCCAGGCCGCTGCCGAAAGAGAAGTATGAAATCGCTGGGCGATTTTTTCGATCACTTGCAGAGAAGGCGGTGCGGACTCGACGATCGGCTGGACCGCGGAAACGGGCAGGAGAAGCTCGGCGGCAAATTCATCGGCCTCGCGCTCGAGTTCTCGCGACCAGTCGCCCCAGTTCCCGATGTCGGACTTGGTGCAAACGAGCTCCGTCAGGTCGTGATCGGGCAGCAAAAAGTGAGCGATTTCATGGGCGAGCGTGAAATTCTTGCGGCCAGCCTCGCGGATCGATTGCCGGATCGCAATCGTTCCCAAAGGAATCTCGCGCGCTCGAATCAAGGCGCCGTCAAACCCATCAGCGTCCACCTCGCGAATTTGGAGTCCGAGTCGCGAAGCGATTGCCCGCAGATCGCCATGTTCGAGCGGCAGTTCGCGCGCGAGGGCGCGTGCATAGGCGCCGCCTTTTTGCGACCCGCTCATCGACCGTCTTTCGGGCGGCTGCGATTATTGTGTTTCAAAAGATCCTCGGCGAGGTCGTCCAGGAGTTTCTTGTCCCGTTCCGAGAGTTCCTTCTTGTTGCGATAGGCGGTAGCCAAAGTCACACGCGGCAGCCTCGCGAGTCGTTCCTGCATACGCTGAGCATGGTCGATGACACTCCGGATGGCCGCTCGGGCTTCGCGAACTAATGCTCTTTCCTTTGGGGAACCGGGTGCGCCTGGACGCAAGTCACTAAGCGCCTGTTTGAAGAGCGCCGGAACGGGCCGGCCTGCTGCCGCGTACTGTTTTGCTAGGGCATCGAACTTTCGATAAAGGCGTGCTTTGACGTCTTCCGGATCAATTCCTGCGCGCCGCAAGAGTTCCCGGGCTTCCCGGGCAACCAGCTCGCTCGGGCTGCCGTACAAGCTGTCGGACAGTTGAGCCAACCGCGCCTTTTGCGGAAAAAGACCCTTTTCCTTCTGTTCGCTCATGCGGTTTTCCTCTCTACCAAGTTGTGATCGATGAGCTGCCGCTGCAGCCTCTTCTTCCTGTTTCTGCACCTCTGCTGCAGTAATGCCCAACTCAGCTGCTATTTCGCGGGGCTTGTAAAGGTTGAGTTCCAGCACCGCCCTCACAACTTCCGCTAGTTCCGGTTCCCCGGCAAAGGCAGTCCGTGCGCGTTCGCCGTACCGCTCTTCATCGATGGACCCCGCAAAATCTATGGTCGATCCCGGCAATTCGTCGAGCGACAGGGGAGCAGGATCGGCATCCCGTTCGGCAGGAAGCGAGGATCGGCTCTCCTCGTGGGCATGTGCCGCCTTACGAAGGGAATCGATAATGTCATTGCGCAAGGCGGTCGCCAGCAGGGAGAACAAATCGCCACGGGAGGCTTGATGTTGAAGCTTGCCTTCCATATATTCCACCAAGACTGCCGAGACAAAGTCGTCGACGGACAGACCGACGCCGGCGACTGTAGAGTTACGCCCACCGAGTCCAAACTCGTTAAAGGTTCGCAGCCCAAAAGCGGTCAGCCGATGGGCTAGTTCCTCAAAATCCAGGCTCTGCTGCGCTTCCAAGAAGAAACCTCGGGCGCCGAGATGACAGCCGTCTAACCGGCGGGAGTCTACGGTTCTAACATGCATGGGCCAGCAGAATCACCAGGATAATACTCAGTATGCGAAGTAAAAGATCGTTTCTGGCCACGCACGCGCGGGAATATTGTTTCTTTCGGAACACCCAAATTCGCGAGATTGGTTCGCTCTGTCGGTATCAGCCCTGGAGCTGAATTCGAGCATTGCGTGCCCCAAGAAAGGGCGCGGATTTTGGAGATGGACTGTGATATCGGACAAGGCGTTGGAACTAAACATTTCTTTGGTTTTAGAGGTTCGTGGTGATTCCGTGGAATGCATCGGGATTCAAGTCATCAAGCCCGGTGGCGGCTTGGCAGGCAATGGAATCGACCCCCACAGAGCAATGACTCGCACAGGAAAGGAAACCAGTGGGACGAACGGGGTTCCTCCTTGGTGCGTTTCTCATGCGCATGTTTCCGGGAAAGGGCCGACTCAAGACGGGGCACAACACGAAGAGAAGAAGGAAGAGCCGATAGGTACCACGGCAGACTGCCGGAACACCTGGATCTTTCAAGCCAGCTCGGAATTCTCCGACGTTCGGAGTGCAGCTCGCACCCTTAGGGAACATACCTGGCTCGTCCAGCAGCACAAGGAACAGATTAAGTCGGGAGACAGGGTGTATGTGTGGGAGTCGGGTCCGCGGGGAGGGATCATCGGACTGGCGGAGGTATCCGAGCCGCCTCGGATTCAACCGGAGCCGAAAGAACAACTGCTGTTCATCCGGAACAGTGAAAAGTTCCGAGGAGACCGCCTTCGCGTAAAGATCCGATTGCTCAAGCTGATCGAACCAGCGATTCAACGGACGTATCTTTCATCGCGGGCGGAATTCGCTACCTTGAGCATCTTGCGGCGCCCGCGGGCCACGAATTTTCGCGTGACGCGAGAAGAAGCAAAAGCCCTGGAAGGCATTGTGGACGGCATGGCTGTGGCAGCTGCTCTTCATGATTCCCTGCGAGGGGAGAAACGGATCGTATTTGCCCAGGCGTAAGGACTAGCCCGCCCTTAAACATGGGACCAGCCGCAAGGAGCACTCGCCGGAGACCGCACATCGGTCAGCGTGTCCGTAGACAAGGCGAAACGGGCAGAACCCCCACTTGGAAGCGCAGAGAGAGACTCTCTCCCGTGAGGAACACGTCGGGATTTTCTTCCGCACCCGTGCCAAGACGATCCAAGGAAAATGCCGGAGGCGGTCGTTGCGAAAGCAAGAGGTCGGACGGGAATTGGATCGGATTCGGACTCGATCCAAACAGCTCTCGCTAACTTAGCCCTGCCTGACTACTTTCCGGACTGGCTGCTCTCTCAGAATTCCATGGCTGATGCGCAACGCGGCGGATTTCCACTTCCTTCGGCAACTCGGTCCGTCAGGACGGATTCTGTTTTACAGGGTATAACATCTCATTCTCGATGACTTCATCAGCGAAGCGATTCACGCCAATTCGGCGAAGCAGGGCCTCGCCCGCTTCACGAGTCGCGTGTTGCAAAGCGGCGTCGAGCTACTCTACCGAGCTATCAAGAGCAACATCGCTGACTCGCTCCATGTCGTGATTCAGATCAAGCGCAGACCAGGACGCCGCTACATCTCGGAAGTGCTCGCAGTCAACAGCTACGACGCCGACGGCGACCCCTTCGATTACTGTGCAATCTACCAGAGATAGGAGCCATCCCAATGACGACGGACGAAAGTCGAAACACATGAAGGACATCTCAGCCAGCGAATACATCAGCACAAACTTTCATCCGTCTGATCGGATTGCCGTCCTGGTCCGCAACGGCGGTACGGGCGAAACGATCCAGCGTATCGCGACTGCTGAACGGATCGCGGGAACTTCCACTCAGGAATGGCTCCAGCACAAGAATGAAAAAGAGGCATGCGACATCTACATCGGAATGAACACCCTGAAACCCGAGGCCCGCACGCGAACTAAGGAGGACATTCAGACCATCCGTCATCTTTACCTGGACATCGATCACGATGGCCCGTCGGCCTTGGCGAAGATTCGACAATCCAACCTGGTGCCGCCGCCGAATTACACCGTAAATACATCGCCTGAGAAATTCCAGATTGTGTGGCGGGTCGAGGGTATTGACCGGGAACACGGCGAGGCCCTGCTGCGTGCCATGGCGCACAAACTCGGAGGCGATCCTGCTGCCACCGATTCCACTCGCGTTCTGCGTCTCCCGGGATTCGTCAACCGAAAGTATCAAACCGAGTTTCGGGTGCAAGCCGAGAAGCACACCGACCGCATTCATCACCTACAAGATTTTTGTCTACGCACTGAGCCGATCGACAACGACTTCCGCGCGCACTATAGGCTGTTAACGCAACGGTCTTCTGAAAGGCGACCCTTGAGCCAGTCCGAGCACGACTGGATCTATGCGAAGCGCGCCCTCGCCCGCGGCGACGACCCCGAAGAAATCATCGGCAGGATCGCGGATTTTCGCAGCAGCGAGAAAAGCGACCCGCTGTACTACGCGCGGCTAACCGTCAGCAAAGCGCAGCAGCACCTTGCGACGGAAAAGGCAACTCCGACCCAACCGATTGATGGCTCTCACAAATCAATCTAGCGCGTTCAATTCGATTCGTTTAGCCGAACATCCATGAATCAAGTCGAAGTAGAAGTGATAGACCCAACCGAGCTGGCGAAACGGCTGAACGTCCCCGAAACCTGGGTATGTTCCTTTGCCTTCTGCTGGAGTCTGGTCGAGCCGTCCTCCTGCCGCACGCGTACACGGTATCGGACGAACCACGCTCCACCGTGAATGTACAACCGCCCATCTTGAGCTGACGATCTAGCCACTCACTGAGTTCGTTGCTACCCCAAGGAAACCGTACGTAGCTCACTCATGCGAAGAATGAAGGCGCATTCGACGGCGTGAATCCTGTTCAGGATGCCCGAATTCCGAGAAGCACACGCGACCCTGGTGAGACTTCAGTGCGCTCGTCGTCGAGGCGTGGGCCTCTGCATCCCCATCTGGGAGGAGACCCACATTCTCGGCCGCTCCTTCAAGAATGCTGCAACAACCGGTAAGGGGAGAAACAAAATCGCGAGACCGAAGACTGTGTACGAGAGACGCCAGCCGAGGGTTGCGATCAATCGCTGCGCGACCGAAGGAATAACAATCGCGCCCAATTCCATCCCAAGCAGCATGACGCTGGGAGCCAATCCTCTGTGTCGGTCAAACCAGTGCGAGACTACATCGGTGTAGGACATTGCTCCAGCACCACCAGAGATGATGCCTAAGGAGAAGTAGAAGCACCGTTCGCTTCCCCCCGCCCCCAACAGTCCCGCTCGCATCCACAAACGTGCTCCAATTGCAGGTCCGAAATCCAACTGCAGTTTCGTCGCGCGGGTCAACCCTTCGATTAACACCCGAGCGCTCTACCTTTGAGCTACCGGAGAACCGCGCAACACATTTCTTGTCATTCTCTAATACAGCGTTTCAGTCGACGCGATGAGTTTTCGGCGGCGCACCGAACAGTCGTTACCTCAAATCAGCCAGCGTGGATGAGGTCACAGAGGCTGCCGCGGTTTCCACTTCTGGTCCGAAATAACTTCCGCTTAGCCCGTGATCCAATCGTCTTCGCGCGTGGCCGCGGTCGTCTCGCGGCTATCTTCCACTGCGCGTAGTTGACCACTTGGGTGCGTTCGAAGTTCACGTGGAGGTTGGCGGAGACGAACCACGGCACGTACCGTAAGCGGACTGCTCAAGAGATAGTTTCAGCCCGTCGTTTGGCTCGAATTTAGCTCGAAAAATTGGGAGAAAAGAGGGAAATGGAGAGAACAGGGAGACATTAGCCGAACAAACGAAATCTCCCAAGTAGTTGAAGGATTTAGATTCCCCAATAGAATTGGAAAAATTTAGTTGACATGGCGGAGAGGGGGGGATTGAAGCCTCCGTTGGTGAGAGGGCGGTGAGGGGTTGGTGAGCGTTGGTATGTCTCTTGTTTCCAACAACAGATTCAGATTTCCCGGAACTAATTGATTTTAGAAGAGCTTATTTGGCCTCAAATCGCGGCAAAGTAGTAGCAAGTAGAGGCAAGGAAATGCCGGTAGGAAGGCAATAGCCCAAGGTCACGGCGGCGGTCCGCGACTATAATCATGAGAGGCAGCATCTTTCTGAAGGGGAGCGGAGTGAATTCGTGACAGCGAAAAGGGCAGTTTCGTTCGACGCCGCATATTCCGAATTTGTGGTGCAAGTCGTGGCCTTGCTCGAGCAGGCTCGGCGGAATTCGGCTCGTTCCGTCAATGCGATCATGACAGCAACCTACTGGGAAATCGGCCGCCGGATTGTAGAACACGAGCAGAAGGGCATGAAGCGAGCGGAGTACGGAAAAGCCTTGCTGCATCGTCTGGCCGAGGACTTGACCTCACGGTTTGGAAAAGGCTTCTCGGAACGCAATTTGTTGGCAATGCGCGAATTTTATTGGGCTTGGTCAATTCCGCAGACACTGTCTGCGAAATTGACTGGACCGGGAACAAGCGGAGACTCTCTTCGAATTCCGCAGACGCCGTCAGCGGAATCGGGAGGTCCGTCGCAGCCTTCCTCTTTTCCGCTGCCGTGGTCTCACTACGTTCGGCTTCTCTCTGTCAGCAATAGGCAAGCCCGCTCGTTCTACGAAACCGAGGCTTTGCGCGGGGGCTGGTCGGTCCGCCAACTGGACAGGCAAATCGCAACCCAATTCTTCGAGCGCACCCAGTTGTCACGCAACAAGGCGGCCATTCTCCGCCAAGGTCACGCGCCTGATCCGACCGACCCGTTGACCCCGGAACAGGAAATCAAGGACCCACTGGTTCTCGAGTTCCTGGGACTGAAGGACGAATACTCCGAGAACGCTTTGGAAGAGGCTTTGATCCACAGGCTGGAACATTTTCTCCTGGAACTCGGCAGCGACTTCGCCTTCATTGCACGCCAACGGCGCTTACGCGTCGCGACGAGTGGTACCGCATCGACCTGCTGTTCTTTCATCGCCGACTCCGCTGCCTGGTGGTCATTGATTTGAAGATCGGAAAGTTTACCCACGCCGACGCTGGACAGATGAATCTGTATTTGAACTATGCCCGAGAGCACTGGACTCTGCCCGGCGAAAATCCACCGCTGGGCTTAATCCTCTGCTCGGAGAAAAACGAGGCCGTGGCCCACTACGCGCTCGGAAACCTTCACAACAAAGTCCTTTCCAGCCAGTACAAGCTCGCTTTACCTGACGAAAAGGAGCTCGCCCAGGAAATCGCCAAGACGCGAAAAGCCTTGTTGCAGCAAATACACCGGACCAAGTAATCCGCAGCCCGCACGAGACAAGTCCCACTCCTCCACACCTTCTTCGCTGACTCTGGTCAGAATGCTTTTGCATGCCCTTCCTGGCTAAATCTCGCGCCTAATCCGTCTGATTCTCCTTTGCAAGGGTCTTCACTGCGCTCCGATGGGAACGCCACACCCCGGCGCCCTTGCTTTAGCTAGATTGCAAATGGCGGCATTTCGCTGCAAGCAGGGAGTGCCTAAAACATTACAATGGAAGCCGCACCCGCGCCCGCCACAGTTGCTATGTCTTTAAGGTCCTCACTTCGACTCTCGTGAGATGGTCGTCTTCGGTGGTCACGAAATCTACCGGCAAGAAGCATTGGATGATTTCCATATTTGTTCGGGAATGGAGGTTCAGCTTCTCGGCGGTGAAGGCGCCTCCACCCGCCAATGCGAATGGAAGTAGAAGCTGATCAGTAAGGTGCTCTCCCGCGGCTGCTCCCGACGCCAGATAGGAACGCACTGCGTCGGCGGCTTCAGAAGCTACGCTCTCTGCACTTGCACTAATCCGTCCGAAACCACAGAACATTTCAGTGACGTTGGTGCCGGCCAGTTCTACCAGAACGATATTTCCTGGGCCTATCGAGTTCTTCGTTTCGACAATCTGAGCAGACTGCTCATCCCAATTCAGCAATTTCAAGACGGTGTCCGTCTCGCGCTGCGCAATGCTGCGCGGCAGATTGGCGACAATTGCCACTGCACTGCGACGTTCAATCTCTCCTCTCTCCAGCAGTTGAATCGAGAAAAGGCGTTCGCACGGCTCAATCGTTGCGACAAAACCGCCACCACCAGCGGGATAGAATCCGTACTTTTCAAGGCGAATCTCGACCTTTGGACCGAGCCTATTGATCACCGGCAAAAATGCTTTCTGCAGAAAGTCCAGTGGCGGCGCCTGCATGTTGTGCGTGCCGCCTTCGATTGTGATCTCGCTCCGTCCGGACGCCGTTATCAGGGCCGGGAGGATGGTCTGGAGAACCAACGTGCCGCTACCGGCCGTTCCAATCGCAAAGTGATAGTTTCCGGACCGCACTGGACCCGGAGTGAAGGTAAGGGTCTTTGAACCCAGAGTCGCGCCCTCGGCCTGTGCACTCGCGATTTCACACGCGGCAAGAACCGCACTGAGATGCTGGCGAAGAAGTCCAGGCCTTTCTCGCTTGGCGCGGATGTTCTCCATGCGGAACGCTTTTCCAGTCACGAGTGAAAGGCTAAGCGCGGACCTTAACATTTGTCCGCCGCCCTCGCCTGTCGATCCGTCTATGCGAATCATGCATCCGCTCCGTTGGTGCGGGTTACCCCAGAGTTCCCGCCTATCCTTTCACGCACACAACCTGGCGTAACGTGTGAACGATTTCCACCAAGTCTGCCTGAGCAGCCATGACGGATTCGATCGACTTGTATGCGGCAGGAGTCTCGTCGATTACGTCTGCATCTTTCCGGCACTCGACTCCTGCCGTCATGCGCATATGGTCCTCAACCGTAAAACGGCGCTTGGCTTCTCCGCGAGACATGGCGCGGCCCGCACCGTGGCTGCAGCTCATGAAGCTTTCCATATTGCCCTTACCGCGGACGATATAGGAACGTGCTCCCATGCTTCCGGGAATGATCCCCATATCGCCTTCGCGGGCGCGCACTGCGCCTTTGCGGGTAACCAGAATGTTTTGGCCATAGTGCTTTTCGCGAGCCACATAGTTGTGGTGGCAGTTGATGGCTTTCAGCTCAGCAACAAAGGGACGAACTTCCCCTGACTCACGAACTGCGCCGACGATCTGCTCCATCATCAAGTGGCGATTCAAACGGGCGAAATCCTGCGCCCACTCGACCGCTTCAACGTAGTCATCGAAATGCTCAGTCCCCTCGGAGAAATAAGCCAGGTCCTTGTCAGGCAAGTTGATGAAAAACTTCTGCATGTCCTTGCGCGCGACCTCAATGAAGTAGCTGCCCATGCGATTGCCCACGCCGCGCGAACCACTGTGCAGCATGAACCACACGTTTTCCGCTTCATCCAGGCATACTTCGATGAAGTGATTTCCCGTTCCCAAGGTGCCCAGGTGATTAGAGTGGTTACCACGGTCCAGTTTCGGGTGCTTTTCGAGAATCGCGTCATAACGAGGCTTCAGCGTCTGCCAAACTTCCTCGTTGTGACTCGGAATCTGATTCCAAGCGCCTACGTCACCAGCACCACCATGATTGGTTCGTCCGTGCGGTACTGCTTTTTCAATGGCGGTACGAATCGCGTGAAGGTTATCCGGTAAGTCGCGTGCGTTGAGGTCGGTCTGCACGGCCATCATGCCGCAACCGATGTCTACGCCGACAGCGGCCGGAATGATGGCACCCTTCGTGGGGATGACGCTGCCTACCGTAGCGCCGACGCCCCAGTGCACATCCGGCATGGCGGCAACCCATTTGAAAATGAAGGGGAGCTGCGCCACGTTCAGTAGCTGCTGACGCGCCTGATCTTCGAGCTGCACTCCCTTCGTCCACGCCTTGATGGGTGCGCCCTTTTCCGGGACGATTACGTTGTAGGTCGGCTCCGCCATGTCATCCTCCTTCTACTGGCTCAGCATTTGTGCCATCTCGGAGAGGCGTCAGTCAGTATGACCTGCGCTGACGCCTCAACTGGTCCGCGACTCCCATTTCGCTCGCGGAACCTCTCTCTCCCATTCGTTCTGCAATGACATAGAGCACCACCGTTACCTTTCGGCTAGCTCTGCCAAGCGATTATAAACAAACTACTTAAAATGATACGGTCCAACCGCAGTGGGTGAATGGCAATCTTATAAGATAAGGATATATACTCATAGATATGGCTGAAAAGGCCAATGTTGTCATCGGAATTTTGGGGACCACTCTGGATGCCGGGCGAAATCAGGACCGCTGGCAGAATTGGAGACCAACGGTCGCCATCTGCCGCCAACCTGATTTTGTGGTCAAGCGCCTGGAACTTCTTCACGGGCTCCGCGATAAATCGCTTGCCCAGCTTCTTGTCAAAGATATTGCTGCCGTCTCGCCGGAAACAACGGTGCGCCTCAACGAAATCGAATTTGGCGATCCTTGGGACTTTGAGCGGGTCTACGAGACACTTTTCAAATTTGCTCGTTCCTATCCATTCGATACGGATGCGGAAGAATATCTGATCCATATCACCACAGGGACGCACGTCGCCCAGATCTGCCTCTTCCTTCTTACCGAATCAAGATACCTGCCAGGCAGATTGCTCCAAGCCTCTCCCGAGCGCGACCGAGGCGCACCCGGTCAAATTAAGGTTATTGATCTCGATCTTTCCAAGTATGACCGCATCGCGTCGCGCTTTCGTCAGGAACAGAGTTATGCCGTCTCGTATTTGAAGGGCGGTATCGACACACGCAATCCGGAATTCAACCAACTGATCGATCGGATTGAACAAGTGGCCATCGCCACGCGCGATCCACTTCTCTTAATGGGGCCCACGGGAGCCGGCAAATCAAAACTTGCACGCCGCATTTTCGAGTTGAAAAAGCTTCGCCACACAGCAAACGGGGACTTTGTTGATGTCAACTGCGCGACCGTGCGGGGCGACGCTGCGATGTCGACATTATTTGGCCACGTGAAGGGCGCCTTTACCGGAGCCTTAAGAGATCGGGCGGGTGTCTTGCGAGTTGCCGATAAGGGCGTCCTCTTTCTGGACGAGATCGGTGAACTTGGTATCGACGAACAGGCTATGCTCCTGCGAGCGCTCGAGGAAAAGACTTTTTTGCCGCTTGGTTCGGATCGCGAGGCTCATAGTGATTTCCAACTCATCGCAGGAACCAACCAGGACCTCTTCGCTGCCGTGCGGGAAGGCCAATTCCGGGAAGATTTGCTGGCCCGGATCAATCTCTGGACATTCTCCTTGCCGGGGCTACGCTCTCGTCCAGAAGACATCGAGCCCAACCTGCAGTTCGAGTTGGAGCAATTCGAGACTCGAACCAGTCACCATGTGACCTTCAGCAAAGAGGCTCGTGAGAAATTCTTGCAGTTCGCACTTTACCCGGCTTCTTCCTGGGCCAGGAACTTTCGGGACCTGAACGCAGCAGTCGTTCGTATGGCGACACTCGCGCAAGGCGGCAGAATTTCCACGGGCATCGTGGAAGAGGAGATCGAACGCATGAATGCTTCCTGGACCTCGCTTGAAGCGGAGGCATCCCAGGAAATTCTTTCTCGGCTTCTGAGTCGCGACCAACTCGCGGAGATTGATTTATTTGATCGATCACAGTTAGCTTACGTCATCCAGATTTGTCAGGAATCACGCACCCTGTCAGATGCGGGGCGTAGATTATTCGGCGTTTCACGCGCGAAGAAGACCAGCACCAATGATGCCGACCGTCTGAGGAAATATCTGGGCCGCTTTGGCATAGAATGGGCCCAACTCGAAAAAGCATAGTCCATTAAAAAGGAAAGAGAATTCCTTTGTCCTTCAGCTTTTCAAACCGAGCGGACGCGAACCGGAACAACTGCGCTGGCTTGCGGCCAGTATGTCGCCATTCGCGTAGCGGCTTCAGGATTCCCAAAAGCGCGATTTTGCGTCGGAAGTTGCGCTTATCGAGTTGCCGGCCTAGGATTGCTTCGTACACCGCTTGAAGCTCGCCGAGTGTGAACTTTTCAGGAACGAGCTGAAAGCCCACCGTGGTGTACTCCAGTTTGTTGCGCAGGCGTTCGAGAGCGAATTCGAGAATGGATTTGTGATCGAAGGCCAGAGGGGGCGGCTCATTCGCAAGAGACCACTGCGCCTCGGCCGCTTCGGCACCCGCAACTAAAGACAATTTATCGGAAGCAATCAGCGCGTAATAAGCGACCGTAACTACGCGCCCCCGTGGGTCCCGTTTGGGATCCCCGAATGTGTACAGTTGTTCGAGGAAAACATTGCGCACACCGGTCTCCTCGTACAACTCGCGAAGAGCTGCGTCCTCAAGCGATTCGTCTTGTCGAATGAAGCCACCGGGAATCGCAAATTGTCCTTCAAAGGGCGGAACTCCCCGTTTCACAAGCAGCACCTGAAGGATGCCATCTCGCAGAGTGAAGATCACGATGTCCACGGTGACACGCAAGCTTTCCACGATTCACCCCACCACGAGTTGGGCGGTTTCGGCTGCCGCTCTCACGAAGACGCTGGAGCCCGAGTTGAATTGCAGGAAGTCCGCCTCAACGCCGTCACTGAAAATGACGCCACCCGATGGCATCAGCGATTCTAACTCCAGGGCTTGTTGCTGTTCGAGGATGCCGGCGACAATGCTCGCCTTGGAATGACGGCTGACGAAGGGCTCGCGAACCACAAACAACAAACGGCGGTCCTCCCAATCCAGCCGCATCGGTCTCACAGCATGGCCACCAGTCAGAGCCGCAACGCCAGAAGCCATATTGAACACGGACGACACCCAACCGGTGCTGCCTGCCCCGGTCGAGACGAGAACCCCACTCGATGACTGGGGTTCCTCGTTTTTCGCCCATCGGATCCGATAACGCGCCGAAACGTGTGTCTGTGCGCCGAGAAACAGATCGTTGAACGCCAAAAGACGTTGGCCGTCGTTCATGCGCGCTTCGGCCAGGGTAACTGGCCGAATGCGACACTTCCCATTAAGGACCTGTTCGAGCGCGTGCGCACTTTGGTCTGGAAGGAATGGAAGCAGGATGCCGTCGAAGCGTTCGGGATCTGGATTGATAGCGATGAGTTGTTGTTTGCCAATATATTTTGCCGTGTTGGCGACGAGCCCGTCCTGGCCGAGAGTGACGACGAGATCTTCCGGGAGGAAGGTGAACGTCGGCACTAAGCCGCGATCGATTTCCTGGAACTTCAGCCCCACTTCCATCGATCTGCGAACGATTTCGGCTGACCGGCGATATGCGTCATCTTCCAGTTGATATTCCTGGAAGTTGCCCCCGGCATGTTCGATGTAAAACTTGGTCTGTGCCAGCGTGTTGAATCGTTCCACCAATTCAGCGAGCCGGGTCTTGCGGGTAACCAAGACGATTTTCTCGAACCCGGCTCGCTTGTCCGTTGTATCCACGTTTACACGCATCGTTACTTCCCCTTTTGCGTTGACGGAAGTGCAGCGGTTGTTACGGTGGAAGAAATCAGGCTGCGCAGCAGATCGGGTGAGATGTTGAGTTCACCAATTTTCTGAGCATTCGACGCCATCTCCTGAAATGCCAGAGCGATCATCATCTTTGGGTCCCCACCATGATCAGAGAGCGTCATCATGGCTCTCCAGTCCATCTCGCGCACGGGCTTAAGTGTGGCTTCGAGAGCATACGCACGGCTGTCAGCTTCTTTCCGGTCGGTCTCGATGCGCTTCTCCATCAGGGTAGCGCGCTGCTGCTCAATCGCTATGTCTGCGGCCATCTGCGTTTCACGAATCTGACGACGTTTTTCCTCAGCGGCGATTTCGGTGTTGAACTCGCTTTCCTTTATGCGCCGTTCCTGCTCGACGGCGTTGTTTCGCCGTTCGTAGATTGCCTCGTCCGACCGGCGCTGCAGGGCTTCGCGTGCCTCGGCCTCCAGCGCTTTTGCCATTTCCGGCGTCGGACGAATCGAGAGCAAGGAAAGATTCAAGATTTCAACTCCCAGCTGAGCGACGGCATCAGAAGACTTCAATGTGGCGAAAACCGAGGCGCTCAGTGTCCCACTTTTCGTGAGCGCCTCTTGAAGCGAGAGCTTTTGAGTCTCTGCTCGCATGAGCGTCTGCATGGTGTGGACGAGCCGCTCGGGTAACTTGCGGTAATCCTCAGAACGATACAGGCCCGAGGGACTAATGCTGAAATCCAGAATAGAAGAAAGCTTCTTGGGGTCGGACACACGGTAAGTCAATTGACCTTGAAGGGCCACAGCCTGGAAATCTCCTGTTGTTTCTTGGAAAGCGAAAGGGACATCGGCACTTTCCAAAGGTACGGTTATGAGCGTGGTTGTCGGGGCATAATACAAGAACGAAAGCCCAGGGCCCTCGCGGCGGACGCGACCGTTTTTGAACTGGAGAACGTAAGTTGTCGGAGCGGCTTTCATGTATCGGATCGGAAGCATTGAGAACCTCCATTAGTGTCTGTCAGACACTAATATAAGTGTTGCAGAGACACTATGTCAAGCTATATTCATCCGCCTCTTGTTGGTTCCATGGGATATTTGGCAAATGCTTTAATTTCAGCTATATGCGAAGCAGACCGTACAACTATCGAGTTCCAATAATGTCGTTTCTACCGGCTTTGCGATAGAGTAGAGAACAACAATGCTCCTGACCATTACCTACACCGGAAATCCGGCGACGGACTTGGGCTACCTACTGCACAAGAGTCCATCTCGAGTTCATTCTTTTGAACAGGTCTTTGGAAAAGCTCACGTCTTCTATCCGGAAACATCCCCGGAACGCTGCACGGCAGCACTGCTGTTGGAGATCGACGCCATTGGCCTTGTGCGTAACCGTCGAGGTCCCAGTGGCGAAGCGCATAGGCTCGAACAGTACGTGAACGACCGGCCTTACGCGGCCTCGTCGTTCCTAAGCGTGGCCATTGCCCGGACCTTCGGAACAGCAATCACCGGAAGAAGCAAAGAACGCCAGAAACTCGCGGAGACGCCGCTACCCCTGGAAACGCGCATTGCGGTTCTGCCCTGTCGCGGCGGAGAGAATTTGCTCCGCCGGCTCTTCGAGCCATTGGCGTACGAGGTAACAGCACTCAGGCACCCGCTCGATACTAAGTTTCCGGAATGGGGCGAAAGCGCTTATTTCACGGTCACCCTGAAAGCAATCGTTCGATTGAGCGATCTACTGACGCATCTCTACGTCCTGATTCCCGTGCTGGATGACGACAAGCACTATTGGGTTGGCGACGCGGAAGTGGAGAAGTTACTTCGTCACGGCGAGGGATGGCTTCGTGACCACCCCGAACGCGAACTGATTACCAATCGCTATTTGAAGCATCAGAAGCGGCTGGCTCGCGAAGCGTTGACACGGCTCATCGGAGAAGAAGAGCCCGAAGCAGAAGAGCTGGCGGAGATTCACACGCGTGAGGAAGAAGCCATTGAAAAGCCCATCAGCCTGGCCGAACAACGGATTGGAGCTGTCATGGCGGTGCTTCGCATTAGCGGAGCGAAGCGTGTTCTCGACCTTGGCTGTGGCGAGGGCAGACTTCTGCGTGAGCTTCTGAAGGACAAGACATTCGCAGAAATTGTGGGGTTGGATGTTTCGCACCGAGTTTTGGAGATCGCGGCTCAGAGACTGCATCTTGACAATTTGCCAACGATGCAAAAAGAGCGAATTCGTCTGCTTCATGGTTCCTTGACTTATCGGGATGCGCGTCTCGCCGGGTACGACGCTGCCACGGTTGTAGAAGTTATTGAGCACCAAGACGCGCCGCGCCTTGCGGCCTTCGAGAGAGTTCTGTTTGAATTCGCGCACCCGCAAACAGTTGTGGTGACAACACCCAACGTTGAGTACAACGTCAAATTTGAAACTCTGCCCGCGGGCAAAATGCGCCACAAAGACCATCGCTTTGAGTGGACACGTGCGGAATTTCAATCCTGGGCAACGAAGATAGCTGCGCAATTCGGCTATTCAGTTCGCTTCTTGCCGATCGGGCCTGAAGACCAAACGGTAGGCAGTCCTACACAGATGGGTATCTTTAGTCGCCAATGAAGCTAACCATTCCCGAACTCGCGGTTGTTGCCCTTGTTGGCCCTTCTGGGTCAGGCAAGTCGACCTTTGCGCGAAAGCACTTTCGGGGGACGGAGGTTCTGTCTTCCGACTTCTGCCGCGGCCTCGTCTCGGACGATGAAAACAGCCAGGCCGCGACGAACGACGCATTTGAGGTGCTTCATTTCATCGCTTCGAAACGCCTGGCAGCCGGCAAGCTCGTTGTGATTGACGCCACGAATGTTCAGCCGGAAGCACGGAAACCGATCATAGCGCTTGGCCGTGAGTACCACTGTCTCCCGGTCGCGATTGTGTTCGACCTGCCCGAAAAACTATGCCAAGAGCGGAATCGCACTCGCCCCGATCGGGATTTCGGACCACACGTGATCCGCCAACAGTCGCAGCAGTTACGACGCTCATTGCGAGGCTTGGAACGTGAAGGTTTTCGGCGAGTTCACGTTTTGCGCTCGCCCGAAGAGGCGGACGCTGCGGAAATCGTGCGCGAGCCGTTGTGGAACAACCTAAAGCACGAGCACGGTCCGTTCGACATCATCGGCGACGTCCACGGATGCTTCGACGAATTACTCGATTTGCTAACGAAGCTCGGATATTCCGTCGAAGCTCGATCGAACGGTGCCACCTCGCAAAGCTATTCCGTGAGGCCGCCTGAAGGGCGCAAAGCCATATTTCTCGGTGACCTTGTGGACCGCGGCCCCAAGATCCCCGACGTACTCCGTTTAGTCATGGGGATGGTCGAAGCAGGAACAGCTTTCTGCGTTCCCGGCAATCACGATGTCAAGCTGATGCGCAAACTCCGCGGAAAGGATGTGCAGATCACCCATGGGCTCGCGGAGTCGCTTGAACAACTTAATCCGGAGTCCCCGGAGTTTCGCGCCACCGTATTGGAGTTCATTGACGAGCTTGTCAGTCACTACGTTCTGGACGACGGAAAACTCGTTGTTGCCCATGCAGGGATGAAAGAGGAAATGCAGGGTCGAGGCTCGGGAAAGGTCCGCGACTTTGCGTTGTATGGCGAAACGACGGGTGAGACGGACGAGTTTGGGTTACCCGTTCGCTACAACTGGGCAGCCGAGTATCGGGGCAGGGCCATGGTGGTCTACGGCCACACTCCCGTCCCTCAGCCGGATTGGCTGAATCGAACCATCAACATCGATACCGGCTGTGTCTTTGGCGGGAGTCTGACGGCGCTTCGGCATCCGGAACGAGAACTACTTTCTGTTCCGGCGCGCGCGACGTATGCCCAACCCATCAAGCCACTGGTTGCTGCGACAGCAGAAGCCACTCCGTCCCTTACTTCTCAGCAGATTCATGACGACTTGCTCGATATCGATGACGTGATTGGAAAACGAATCGTCACGACCAGGCTTCATCACAATGTAACGGTTCGCGAAGAAAACGCACTAGCAGCTCTGGAAGTCATCAGCCGCTTCGCCGCGAATCCCAAATGGTTGATCTACTTACCGCCAACCATGTCGCCCACCGAGACAACCTCACTGCCAGGGTTCCTCGAATATCCGACGGAGGTCTTTGCCTACTACCGTCGAGAGGGTGTACCTCGAGTAGTCTGCGAAGAAAAGCACATGGGTTCACGTGCAGTTGTGATTGTCTGCCGTGATGAAGATGCAGCACGCCGGCGTTTCGGCGTCATCGGCGAGGGGATTGGCATCTGCTACACGCGCACCGGCAGGCGATTCTTCGACGACGCGAAGATTGAAACGGAATTTCTCAAAAAGATTCACACAGCCTGCGATGCTGCAGGGTTTTGGGAGCAGTTTCAGACAGATTGGATTTGCCTCGATGCGGAATTGATGCCCTGGTCGGCGAAGGCTCAAGAACTGTTGCGCCAACAGTACGCCGCGGTGGGCGCAGCGGCACAAGCGTCTCTTTCGGAGACAGTCGCATCGCTCGAGCACCTTGCACCAAAGATTGGTGATGCCCTGGTTCTTCTGGAACGTTGCAAGGCACGCCTCAACGCCGCCAACCTTTATGTGGATGCCTATCGTCACTACTGCTGGTCGGTTCAGTCGGTCAGCGATTTGAAACTCGCGCCGTTCCACCTCCTTGTTACAGAAGGACAGGTTCATGTGCAGAAGGATCATGTCTGGCACATGGAGAAGTTAGGTGAACTCTGCAAAGCCAGCGACGGTCTGTTGCTCGCAACACCGTACAAGCAGGTGGATGTTACCGACGCGGCCACCGTCGAAGAGGCCACCCGGTGGTGGGAGGAGCTGACTGCTCACGGTGGTGAGGGGATGGTAGTGAAGCCAATGGACTTCATCGCGCGCGGACGGCGCGGGCTAACACAGCCAGCCGTCAAGTGCCGCGGACCCGAGTACTTGAGGATCATCTACGGACCGGAGTATTTGCTGCCTGAGAATCTCGAGCGCCTTCGTAGCCGTTCCACGTCGGCGAAACGTTCTTTTGCTCTTCGGGAATTTGCCCTGGGAATCGAAGCTCTGGAGCGTTTCGTACGAAACGAACCTCTGCGTCGGGTCCACGAGTGCGTTTTCGGGGTCCTCGCCCTTGAGAGCGAGCCCGTGGACCCACGCCTCTAAGTGACCTCAAGGTACCATTAGTCTATATTTAATTACAGTAATCATAGAAAAAGTAGTAGCAAAGCACAAATAGCCGCATATTTACTGATGATTTGTGCAGTGGCGGAGAGGGGGGGATTCGAACCCCCGTTAAGGGTATTAGCCCCTAAAACGGTTTAGCAAACCGCCGCATTCAGCCGCTCTGCCACCTCTCCGCGGACGGATCGACCGAAAAGCATCAGCCGAATTTCATGAGTATAGCACTAAACAGGGCAGGAGGGGATTTCGTTTCCAGGAAAATTGCCGTTTTTGGCTGACCATTTGGCCTTATTTTGCGTCAAACGGACTAGGTCGGTTGTCAGCGAGCATCTCGCCTAGGCGGGATGAGAATCTTTCCTTTCCGGGGTTTTGAACATAGAATGGAGCACTGGGCGGGGCGTATGCAGACGGAGAGGCCGCGCCCGTAAGTCCTGTGCTTCGAAGCCCGGACCGCGAAAGTGGAGTATTCCTCCCGCGAAACATTTCGACCCGCTAGGGCGTATGTAGGGTAGAGGCAGTCAGACATACCTTTGTGTCCCCGCGCGGGTGGTCCGCACGGGAACTGAGCGAAACAACTGCAAGGCAGTAATTCGAAGGGGAATGAAATGAAGACCTGGCAAAAAGTGGCAATCGGGGTCGGGGCCGTGGTGGCGCTGGGGAGCATCGTGGCGGTAAGCGTGAACCAGGCGAACAAGGGCGTAATGACCGTCCAGACCGCCAAAGTAACCACGCAGGAAAGCCTCGTATCGCAGGTTACGGCCTCCGGCGAAGTCAAGCCGACGACTTATACAAATGTGACCGCACAGGGATTCGGAAGAATCACCGAGATCCTGGTTAAGGAAGGCGACCACGTCAAGAAGGGCGACAAATTGCTTTTGCAGGAGAACATACAGGCCGCAGCAGATGTGCAGGCGCAGGGCGCGGCCGTAAATTCGGCAGAGTCAGGTGTGCAGGCGGCGGAAGCCAGTTACAAGGCCGCACAAGCGGATCTAATCTCGCAACAAGCTAATCTGGAGAAGGCCAAGATGGACTTCGACCGTGGCCAAGGTCTGTACAAAGATGGCCTTATCCCCAAGCAGGATTTCGATCAACGGAAAACTACTTTTGATGCCCAGGTCGCGACCGTGGATTCTTCGAAAGCGCGCGTGCAATCGCTGAAGGCCACGCTCGATCAGATGCGCGCACAAGTAAATCAAGGGCGCGCCGTGCTCGTGCACACGCAAGATATTCTGCACAAGACAACGTACACCTCACCGATCAATGGAATTGTGAGCTACCTGCCCGAGCGCGTAGGTGATTACGTCGTGCCGGGCATTCAGAATTCGAATGGCAGCTTCCTGATGACGCTTTCGGATATGTCTGTGGTGACGGCGGAAGTAAAGGTAGATGAGACGGATATCGTCAACGTCAAGTTGGGCCAGGATGCGGACGTAACGATCGATGCCGTGCCAGGAAAAGTATTCAAGGGCAAGGTCACAGAAATTGGCTCGCAGGCCGTGCTGCGCAGCTCAGGATTGACGACGACGCAAACCACGACCAGCACCCAGGAAGCGAAGGATTTCAAAGTTGTGGTAACGCTGGCAAATCCGCCGGAGAATCTGCGTCCCGGATTATCGGCGACCGCGAAGATCAAGACGGCGGAAAGAAAGAACGTCGTGGCTATTCCGATTCAAGCGCTTGCGGTGCGGACGCGCAAGGACCTGGAAGAGGCAGCGAAGAAAGCGAAGAGCGAGGGCAGTTCCAGCGTGACGCTGGCGGCACCGCCGCCTCCAGCGCCAGGTGATCCGAAAAAAGACGAAGTGCAGGGCGTGTTCGTGGTCAACGCGAAGAAAGCTGTGTTCCGGCCCGTGGAAACGGGAATCGCCGGAGTTACGGACATCGAGATTACAAAGGGTTTGCAACCCGGCGACGAAATCGTCGTCGGGAGCTACAAGGCCCTGCGCACTCTAAAGCCGGAGTCGCAGGTAAAAGTGGACAACAGCGCGCCGAAGAAACAGGACGATCAACAAAGCTAAGGCCACTACGAACGAGGAAATTCGAATGCCAGTCGAGACGCCTGCCACAGATACCTATCGGGAAGACCTGGTCAGTGCCGGTGTTGTCATTAAGACCGAGGACCTCACAAAGGTCTATGAAATGGGCGCGGAACAGGTGCACGCGTTGAGCGGTGTGGACCTGCAGATTCGCAAGGGCGAGTATGTGGCAATCATGGGTCCTTCGGGATCGGGAAAGTCCACGCTGATGAATCTGATCGGCTGCCTGGATTCGCCGAGCGCCGGAAAATACTGGCTGGCAGGACGTTTGGTTAGCGATCTGGATGACGACGAATTGGCCTACATCCGGAACAAAGAAATCGGCTTTGTGTTTCAGACGTTTAATCTGCTTCCGCGCGCGACGGCGCTGCATAACGTGGAGCTACCGCTGATTTATAACGGCACGCCCGCCGAAGAGCGAATCGAAAAGGCAAAGAAGGCGCTGGAGCGCGTCGACCTGGTAGACCGCATGACCCATAAGCCGAATGAGCTTTCCGGCGGCCAGAGGCAGCGCGTGGCGATCGCACGGGCGTTGGTGAATTCTCCGTCGATCGTGCTGGCGGACGAGCCGACGGGCAACCTGGACTCGAAAACCGGCGAAGAGATCATGGCGCTTTTTAAGAATCTCCACGAACAGGGAAATACGATCATCCTCGTGACCCATGAGAACGACATCGCGCAACACGCGCACCGCATTATCTATATCCGCGACGGCAAAGTCGCTTCGGATGAAGCGGTGATAAAGAGCTAAGCGGACAATTCGGCTCTTTCCTTCCTTCAAAAACTGAATAACGTATCCGGGTTGGCCCGCAAAGGGTCGCTTGTCCACAGGTGTGCTTCTGTTCAAGAAACCGGCGGTCGGAGCGGAGAGGAAGAGCAATATGAGGCCTAACCCTAACATGTATGCGCAATCGCGGAGGAGTGGCCTTTTGGCCCTCGCGGCAGAGCGTGCACAGCGATACATCCGAGATGTGACCGAACGAAACGTAGCGCCTTCGAACGCCGCGGTGGCTGCGCTCGCTGAATTTCGCGAGCCTTTTCCTGCTTCGCCGAGCGCGCCTGAAGAAGTGATTGCGAAGCTGGACAAATTAGGTTCTGCCGCTACGGTGACGACGACAGGCGGACGCTACTTTGGCTTCGTGAACGGCGGGATGTTGCCTGCAGCACTGGCTGCGAATTGGCTGGCAGGGGCATGGAATCAGAATGCGGCGTTGCGCGTGATGTCTCCGGTGGCTGCGGAATTGGAAGAGGTGGTTCTCGGGTGGGTTTGCGAGGCGCTGGGATTGCCGGCGGATTGCGCGGGCGGTTTTGTCACATGCGCCACGATGGCAAACTTTACGGCACTCTCAACTGCGCGTCATGCCATTCTCGCCCGGGCAGGGTGGAACGTCACGGAAGACGGAATGTTTGGAGCTCCGCCAATCGAAGTGGTCGTTGGAGCGGAAGTGCATGCATCCATTCTGAAGGCGCTGAGCCTGGCGGGATTTGGCAGGAAACGCGTGACAATTGTTGAGACAGACGGACAGGGAAGGATGCGACCTGACAAGCTTCCGCGACTCTCTGAACGTTCGATTGTATGTATTCAAGCCGGCAACGTGAATACCGGAGCGTTCGATCCCGCTGGTGAAATTTGCCGGGTTGCAAAAGAACAGGGCGCCTGGGTGCACGTGGACGGCGCATTTGGTTTGTGGGCGCGGGTGTCGCCGAAATATGAACACCTGACGGGTGGATTCGGGAATGCCGATTCCTGGGCTACAGACGCACATAAGTGGCCCAACGTTGGCTACGACAGCGGCGTGGTTGTCGTCAGAGATGGAGCCGCGTTGCGCGAGTCGATGGGAATAACGGCGGCGTATCTCGAAGCCGGTGCGCGGCGCGAACCGATGCATCATACACCGGAGGCTTCGAGACGTGCGCGAGGCGTTGAATTGTGGGCTGCGCTTAAGTCCCTGGGCCGGTCGGGGCTCTGCGCGCTCGTCGAACGTACCTGCTCACACGCGCAGCGATTTGCGGCGAGGCTTCGTGAGGAAGGGTTTGAAATATTGAACGAGGTGGTGATCAATCAGGTGCTGGTGTCCTTTGGCTCACCAGACGTGACGCGGGAAGTGATCCGGCGCATTCAGGAGGACGGGACATGCTGGTGCGGTGGGACCATTTGGCATGGAAAGACAGCTATGCGAATCAGCGTCTCCTCCTGGGCGACCACGGAGCCGGATGTGGAACGCAGCCTTACGGCCATGATTCGAATTGCGCGCGAATGCCGCGCGGCATAGTGAACTGAACGGAATTAGGATGCAAGAGTAGTCCTATCAAATCGCTTGTGACTCATGGCCTCCAACTGCGTTCCCGGCGGAATCAGCGGCTGTGCGCTACGCTGGAAGACTCCATATCCACGAACGTTTGCGCCGTACTCAAATAGGTTTTCGATAGACGGTCGTGCCAGGTCAGTTGATCTTCGTCCCACATGGCCCAAAGAAAACCGAGGAAGAAAGTTCCGGCGGACAGCATATAGCCTGCGCTGCGCAGGAGCATCTGCCGTGGAGAAGGTGGCTCACCCGAGAAGCTGGTGACCTGCAAGTTTCGCATCATCATCCCTGGAGTTGTTCCGCCAAATATGGTGAATAGGGCGAAGTATTGCAGATAAACGATCGCGAAAGTCGTGGTGTAGACGACAGCCGTGAGCTTGCTCATCGTGAATTGGCCGCCGAGCGATCCGAACAGCATCAAGAATCCGCCGTATGCAAAGAGCAAACAGCCGAGGTCAACTACGGCTGCCAGCCGGCGGTCGTCGATTGACGCGACAGGATATAGGCCCTGCTGCGATGCAGTGTCCTCCAACGGAGGCTGAACCTGCTCGGGCACGGCGTCGGAAGGCACGGAGACATCGATCACCATGCGGGATTCTTCAAGAACGCGCTTTTTGGAAGGGCGGCCGATCGCAATTGTGAAGGAAAAATCATCCTCAACGGGAGCGGGCGTTTCCACGACAGCGGCGAAGGTGCTTGTGTTTGTCTTTCGAGAAGGATCTTCGAACGTGAATTGGGATTGAGTCAGGTTTGGGGCAATTTTCTTTCGCCGAGTGCGATAGGCCTCGAGTCGTTGCGCTAGTTCGCCGCGCCATGCGGTGTCTTGCACAATCTCGCGCTTACTCGAGGAGCCGGCCTGCGGATGTTCAGCCCCATGCGGTCCTTGATAAGCACTCCGGGCGAAGTCTTCCCGCGAGCTGGAGTCCGAAGACTGTTCCAGAGACGCGAGATCGGCGGAAAAGGATGATTCACAAAAATGGCAGGCGCGTACGCTGGAAGGCAATACGGCGCCACACTGCAAGCATGTTTTTGTCACCGGTTAGTTTTGCGCTGCGGACGCGTCCACTCCGGTGAGGAGAGAACCTGCAAAGAATACTACGCACTGGGAAAAATCCATCAAGGATCAAGAAGCGCTTGTAGCTAAAGCGATATGAGGGATCCTGGGAGAGCCGGACGAACCTGAGACTAGTTTTCCATCTGTTGCGCGAGCATGCCGCGGCTGAAAGCGATGCGGCGTTCCAGCGCCACCGCCGCAAAATAGGCACACTGGCCGCGCTCGGATTCCGTCCACGCGCGCATAGAGGGAACCATTCGCGCCAGGGTAACGCGAAGAAAATTCAGCAGGCCGAAATAAGCGCCGATCGCCTGGATACTGTTACGGTCCTGGGGGCTATCCGGGCAAAGCTGCAAAAGCTGCATAACTCGCCTGAAGTCCTCTCCCGAAGCAACACGGGGGATGCCCGCTACATCACGCACTTCCGGAGAAAGAGCCTGTTTCGCAGAAGCGGCAATCAGCGAGCGGCAGTAAGACACAAAGAACTGCAGCAGCAACACAGTCGAACAGACGAGAATGAATGCGGCCATCATCGCGGCACCACCGCAAGACGGGAAGGCGCAAGCCGCGCATCCTCCGGGATCCGCCAGAAGGCATAAGCCCAGGCAAGAGGCAGGAGGCAGCCTGAAACAGGGATGAGGTACGGCCAGACGCCGTCAAGGCTGGCGTAAAGATTCCGGAGGGCGTAACTGGCTGCAAAGACGCTGAAATATAGCCCAAGTGCGAGCACAAGCTGGATCAGGCGCGTGCGCGTCTCGCGCAATTTAAGCATGGCGCCCCAAAGGACATATGTAAGTACAAGGCCTACGAAATAGAGGTTCTGCGAGGCCTCGAGTACAAAATGGCTCAGTATGCGGCTGGAGTATTGCTGCACAATGGCGAACGAAAAACCCGCCGTACCAAGTAGGAGCAGCACCGCACCCAGGCGCACATATTTTTCAGCGCCCATTTCCTCGAAGACGTAGGTGTACAGCCCGATCAGAGCGCAATACAGCCCGATGGTGAGGAGCAAGTCGGAGTAATAATAAAAGTATCCGTATTCAGAGGATCGGAAGCCATACGTGAGGAGAATTTTGAAGCGTACGATGTTGACGAAAGACGCGGCTAGCATGTAGACGTTAAGGGCCAGATAACGGCGGAACGAACCCTTAGCGATCGAGCACACCACCACGCTTACCTCTAGGAGGGTGCAAAGGAACCAGACACTGTATTCAAATGGACCAGGCACGCTTTTTTGCCTATCTGCGCCCCGGTCTATTCCGCTCGGTTGGTCGATCGAACCTTGCGAAAACTACCGCGTTATTTCCAAGGATTCGGTGGTAGGGGAGCGCCACCATTCTTCCAAGGATTCGGCGGTAGAGGAGCGCCACCATTCTTCCATGGGTTCGGCGGTAGAGGAGCCCCACCGTTCGCCATGATTACGGAGCCATCACCATGCGTGACGACTACCGTTTTTAGGCTCATTGCCCCGGCCAGAACTAGCATGACCAGTAAGAGTACTGTGAGTCTGCGTGACATTGTGCCTCCGAGGGAAGACGATACCCCGGGGGCATTCTATAGATTGGCACACCAATGTCAAGCAGCTCAGGCTATAAGCCTGTTCCTAATCGATACACTCGACCTGTCCCATCCTTTCGATAAGCTTTCGCCTACCCTGATGAGTGGGACAGCCCTCGATCCCGTGTAGAATAGGGATTGCCTGATTCGTGGTCAACGGTACAGTAGTACTAATAAATCTGGTACCCGCTTGAGCCCAGCTATTGGCACGATTCCTTAAGCTTTGCTCAGATTTCGGGGTGAAAGCCACAGAAGGCTAGTTGGCCGGCAAAATCCCCTATTGTTGACCGCTTCTCAGAGGTTCGGGGAGCTAGCTGGGACTCCGCTCATCGTTCAACGCCTTGACACATTCGCAGTCGAGTCCGTAGCATAAAGAATTGCGTTATGCCGGCGTAGCTCAGTGGTAGAGCGAGGGTCTCATAATCCCTAGGCCGTGGGTTCGATTCCCCCCGCCGGCACCAAGAGTTCAATTTACTTCGCTAGCGATCCGGATCCGAGCTGGCAATCCACCGTTTCAGCCACACATTTCCTTCGACAATAATGCTACCCACGACCGTCCCTAAGACGAATAGAGCCAAGGCCAGGCGGTTATCCAGGCCGATGACCGAAAGTGAACCACTGGGGGTAAGAACCAGGCGAGTATGACTGCCGCGAGGGCGGCAGCCGCTATGCCTTGCTTCGAGCCGCCAAGTTTTGCGATTAACAGAACGGAGAGCAAAAGTGCGAGCAGGGCGCTCTTCTCCAGATCAAACGTATAGCAAACCGCGCAAATTGCCAGCAGAACAATAGCCGCCAGGTAAACTTTTGGATTCGAAAGCTTATTTTTCTGGCTGGGTTCGGAGCCCTTAAAGCCAGCGACGATCAGTAGAATCAGGAGTGTAACAACCACTCCAATGAGGCTGCCTGTGAATAACCCTGCAAGAAAAACTACTCATGATTACCCCCGCCAGTGTTGACAAAATAGACTTATGAAGCTCCCACGTCAACCCAGAAGAAACTCTGTGTCGTTCGATTTGCATGGCCTATCGATCCCTGGCCAGAACGGTAGGGTATGAGATTCCGTCCAACTGGCGTGACAGTTTAAGAGTCGAAAACCAAGGTGGGGAGCGGATGTTGAAAAATCTTCCGTGTGAGTTGGTCGAACCAAGTTGTAGCGTCGAGGCATGAGCAATCACACGGAACCATCCGTCATTGTGCGCGCTTCGAATATTGTCGTGTTCAGTAATCCTACTGCTGGGGCAGGCCGTGCTCGCAAATATCTGCCGCGCATTCAGAAAGTGTTCGAATCATCCAGTATCCTCGCAGAGTTTGTGGTGACACGCAGTGTGGAAGAACTCGAATCGTGCGTGCAAAAGGCCATTTTGCGAGGAAAGAACTTGCTCGTCACAGCGGGCGGGGACGGTACATTTCAAGCATTGGCCAATGCGGCGTTCGGAGCCGATGTCCTGCTAGGGATTATTCCCGTCGGAGGGGGAAACGATTTCGCCACTGCACTCGGGATGCCGGGTGATCCCGTCAAAGCAACAGAAGCGCTTCTAGCTGGTCAAGAGAGGCTCGTGGATCTGGTTAGAGTCTGCACCGGCGATGGTCGGACTCGATTGTACGCCGGCGGAGGCGGGGTCGGACTGGACGCCGAGGCAGTGCGTTACGCGAGCGGAGCGTATCGCCAGCTGCCTGGCCGGATCCGGTATATCGCCTCGGCGATCACTGCGCTGGCTAGATTCGATTCCGTTGATGTCCGAGTCGATTTTCCCGGAAGCAATCTCCCTTCGTTCGAAACGCAGGCTTTACTCGCGGCCGCGTTGAATTCGCCGACCTACGGCGCCGGATTGCGGCTTGCTCCTGATGCAAAGGTTGACGACGGATCACTCGAAGTTGTGATGATGGAAAAGCTCACCAAATTCGAAGTTCTGACCTTGCTTCCACGCTTGATGGGTAGCGGCGATCTTCGAACTTCACGGGTGAAGAGGTGGCGCGCACGATGCGTGCGCTTCACAACGCAACAGCCATGCATGTTTCATGGCGATGGTGAAATTCTGGGACCCACTCCCGTGGAGATCGAAGTTGTTCCCAAGGCCGTGCGAGTACTCGCGCCAACAATCGGTTAGCGGGTCTATCCATCGCGGAGCGGCCACGCTGTGGCGTGTTCTTCTGCCGCGGTCAGCCCTTCTTCCGGTCGATCTTGAGGTTAAGGTCTATTTGCTTGCGACTGTCAAAACTCGAAACTGTGCGCGTCGTTGACTTTGCGCCATCTTTTTCCGCGTGCAGTTCGTAATCCGCGTTGGGGTCGAGCCCGCTGAACCGATAGCTGCCGGTGTCATCCGTATAACTGCTACGGACGGAATTGGTGCGCGTGTTTTTCAGAAAGACCACGCTGCCGGAGAGCGGATTGTCGGACTTGTCCACCACGATACCGCGGACCGTGCGGAGCTGTGCTTCGCGTTTCTTGTCCTGCGCGACACCCCATGCCGAGAACAGTGAGAGCGTCAACATCAGGCAGAACATGCGGTGTGGCGCCTTCATTTCTTCTCTCCCGCAGCGAGCTCCAGCCTAAAGACCATGCGTTCCTCGTTCGCGCCGCTTTTCGCATCGATGTTGCGGGTCTGTTCCACGAACCCCTTGGCACGCACAACCATCTCATAGTCTGAGCCCTGCGGCACACGCACTGCAAATTCGCCGCGAGAGTTGGTATAGGTTTCCCAGCGGAATTTCTTCTCTTGAACCCTGCGAATCCGAAGCTGAGCCCCTGGGGCCGAAAGAGCCTTGTCGTTAAAAACAGTTCCGCGGATCACGAAATCATTTTTGTGGCTGTATGTTGTCTTACCAGGTTTGCTCGAAGACGTTCCCTGGGCCGGCGGGGCGGGTGCAACTGGGGGCGGTGGTTCCTGGGTCAAGCTCGATTTTGCGGCCACAGCAACGACGAACATCGCCGTGCAAAGAACAGCAACCCGCCGTGGGCGATGCATCTTACTGCTCCTAATCAATTGAGATGCGGTGCCCGGCGTTGCAGGATGCCAGGCGAGGTACGGTGCGCCGGTTACTCCTCGTCGTCTTCTTCGTCTTCTTCCTCTTCATCATCATCGTCGATGAGGTCGCCATTTTCTCCAGGCTTGCCTTCTTCTTCCTCATCGTCCTCCTCGTCCGCATCATCCGCGATGAGGTTGAGATGGACCGGATGCGTTTGCGAGACCTCGAGTTCAGACTCGCATTCGGGACAACTCAGGATTTCGCCTTCTTCGACTTCGTCTTCGTCCACATCGATTTCGGCGGAACATTCAGGGCAACGGATCACGGCACCATCCTCCGTAGAGTTGTTCGCAAAGTGGCGGCGCCAGGAACGTCTCCACCACCTTGCAGCGTATTATATACCGCGATATACGAAGTCAACTCCCGCGCGCGGTGCGGCTGCTTTGAACGCCACCGCGCCCTATCCTCGAGGACCTTACCCATGACTTCTCCAAGAGAGTACCCCGAAAGGCCAGTGGTTGGTATCGGTGGTGTGATCATCGAGCAAGGCCGCACGCTGCTGATCCGCCGCGGCAGCGAGCCTCTGCGCGGAGAGTGGTCCATCCCCGGGGGCACGCTGGAACTCGGTGAGTCGCTGCAGGAGGGAGTCGCTCGCGAATTGCTCGAAGAAACGGGCATCACCGTTCGCGTCCTCGATCTCATCGAAGTGTTTGACCGAATTTATGCAGAGGATGGAACCATCGCCATTCAGCTGCAGAAAAAACCGCGTTTTCACTATGTCATCGTGGACTATCTCTGCGAGCGCATCAGAGGCGAACCGCGTGCGGGAAGCGACGTCACGGCTGTGGCTTTCGCGCGGGAAGAAGAACTGGCCAATTATCATTTAACCGAAACTGCGACACGCATCCTGCAAAAAGCGTTCGCGATGGATCGCGCGCGGCGTGCGTCGCACTGACGCTTTCCCTGTTCAGGGAGCCTTGGCGATTTCGATGCTTCCGTTCGAATTGGTGAGTTGAAGCTGGCAGCCGCCTGCACCAATCGTGCCGTTCAGTGAATCGCCTCCGATGCTGCCCGTTGAAGTAACCGGAAGCTCCGAGGAAATCCTTCCGAAGGAAGTGCGCGCCGTAAGGTTGTAGCCCACGCCGTCCGGGACGCGCACCCGGATGGACGAAAAAGACGTTTTCAGCGAAATATCCCGGCAACCACTGGAAGGACGCAGAACCGTCACAGATATTGCCCCGTTCTGATTGTCCACTGTGATGCGTCCGCCGACCGATTCCAGCGTGACGCCGGCGAAGGAAGTGTTCACCGACGCATCGCCCTTCACGGTCCGCGCGGTGATGGAGCCATTGCTATTCTCCACTGTTAGATTGCCGCCGATGCGTTCTGCCAGGACGCTGCCGAAACTCGTTTTGGCGAAGGTGTCCCCACCGATGTCCGCGAGGATGATCCCGCCGTTTCCCGTAACTGCTCGGATGCCCTTAGGGATGTTCGAGGCTTCGATGGCGCCAAAAGATGTTTTGAGCGTGACGCTGCTCCGAGCGTCGTGGACCACGATTTTTCCATTCGAAGTTTCGGCGTCCAGGGCCCCACTGACTGTGTCCAGTTCGATGTTGCCGAAGGAATCCCGGACGGTCACGTTGCTCCCCGCCAGGGAGCCGCCCTTGACTCGGCCATTGTTCGTGCTGCAATTGACGCGTCCCTTTATATCGGAAAACGTCACGTTGCCGAAGCTGTTGTTGATGTCCGCTGCGCCGCCGATCGCGGCAATTTCCACATTTCCGTTGTTGTCGTGGATCGCAAGATCGCCACGGATATTGCGTGCGTCAACGCTCCCGAAAGAGGTCGTAACGTTCGCGGAGGCGGCGTTGCTTAGAGTCACTCCACCATTGCCTCCCGTAATCGTCGCCGCTCCCTGAATGTCGCGGCCGGTGATACTGCCAAAGCGGTTGCGCACTTCCAGCGTGCCCTTGACATCGGAAACCTGCACCGAACCGTTGTTATCGTTCACGAAAGTATTTCCCGCGGCTCCGGTAAGCTCAATGCTCCCAAAGGCATTGTTCCACCGGCCCGCGCCGGCGTCACGCGCAGTGAGCGTGCCGTAGCTGTTCTCGACATCTGCAGTCCCGCGAATTCCTGTCACCTCGACACTCCCAAAGCTGTTTCGCACGACAATGGGAGCGTCGGACGGCATCCCAATTTCATAATTGACGGACCACGAAGAGTTCTTGCTGGAGTGGAACCATTTCTTCTCTTCCTCGGGATAGATGGTCTTGATGCGCACACCATCTCCCGTCTGCTGTACCTCGATCTTGATCTTTTGCGCGAAGGATTCCGCTTCCTCGCGTGAACTGGCCTGCGCGCGAATCGTCGCGGAAATCCTCACATTGCGGCCAGCTTCGCCATGGAGCTTGATGCTGCCGAACTTGTGCTCCACGCGCACGGACTGGCCGGTGCCCAGCGCCACTGTCTGTTGAAAATCCCTCGACACCTGTTCCTGCGATGAATTTGCGGCGGGCATAGGCGTTGCCGTAAAAAGAAACATCACGGACAGCAGTCCCGCAGCCGCGGCGTGACGCGGCCGTTCTCTCCAGAAGCTGGGTAGAGTGCAATTCATCGCTGTTTAACCTCCAAGACCTCTTCAAGGGCGCGCTGCTTCTCCTGGTACATCGCCAGCAATTGGTAGCGCAGTTGGGCGTTTGAGGGGTTCAATCCGGCCTGCGCGCGCAGCTCGGCGATTGCGCTGTCCAGCAGCATCAGCTTTTCGTGATAGTTGGCGAGCAACGGCGTCGCGGGATTGTCGAGTTGCGAACTGGCTTCGGAGGCGAGCTTGTCAATCGCCTGTATATACGCGGCTTCGGCACTCTCCACGTTCTTGAGGGCCGCGCTCCTCAGGAGCGATTTATCACCATCAGAACCGCGATCAAGCGGATGGATATAAATCCAGCCTGCGGAAATCGTCAGGACCAAAACAAGGGCACCTGCAGCAATGGTTTGCCATCCAAGCGGAATATTCTGCAGGAACGAAAACCATCGACGACGTTGGGCACGTCCCGCATTGCGTGCATCTTCTTCGGCGAGCGCGCTCTCGATCCGCCCCCACAATGCGGGGCTTTCGGTGTGCTCGCGAAGCTCCTGCGCTACGACGCTCAACGATTTCCATGCGCGCAACTCTTCTGCGCACGCCGGACACCCGGACGCGTGAGCTTCCAGCGCGGCCCATTCAGCGGGCGTCCCATCTTCGAAAATGCGCTCGCGATCGCTACAGGTCAGATTCATCATCGTTCACCGTGCTTCCGCGCTGCTGCTCCGCGGTGGCTCAAGCAGCTGGCGAAGATTTTTCTTCGCTTGAAAAAGAGTGTTTTTCGAAGCGGTCTCAGTAATCTCCAGCATTCCGGCGATCTCCGCATGCCGGAATCCTTGCACCTCGTACAAGAGAAAAACGTCCCGCTGGTGCCTCGTTAAGGAAGCCAGTGCGCGTTCAAGAGCCATGCGCAGCGAGGGATGTGCCACGGATGCTCGCGGCTCTGGCCGTGGTGATTCACTGCTGTCATCGTTGGCGATTTCTTTCTTGCGCAGGCGGCTGCGGCGTGCGTCATAGCAAGTGTTGATCAGAATCCGGTAGGTCCAGGTCACAAAACTGGATTGGCCACGGAAGCCGGCGATACTTCGCTGCACTTTCAGGAAAGTCTCCTGCACAGCGTCCTCTGCATCCATTGGATTGCCGAGCAGATTGCGGGCGAGATTTTTCATCCGCGCGCCATGCATTCCGTACAGCCGCTCGTAGGCGCGGAGATCTCCGGACAAACAGCCCGCTGCCAGCGCGGCGTCTTCCGTCGTCGGATCCATGGCGGCCGGGTTGGGGCCGCCGGCCAGGTGCTCGGAAGGTTCCACTCGCGTCCCCCGTTCGCGCGCCGCAGAAGGGATTCTAGCCTCCCAGGGCAGCGCAAGTCCCATAGTTCCCATTCCTGGCTCCTGGGGTATAGACGGCGGAGCAAGGCGAAACGTCAGGGCGGGGCGGTGTGAAAGGGCGCCCGCAATTTGCTCATTCAGAATTGTTTAGTGGGCAGGTTTGCTCAGGGGTGGGGCCGAATCGACCGCAAAGTAGATTTTCTTGTGCAGCAGGCTGTTTTCGTGCCCAATCACCAGCCGCGATTCGGGGTCGTCTTCGGCTATGAGTAGTCGAAGTCCGCGAGCGTCCTTGGGAACATCGAAGAGGAAATCACTGGTATAACTCTCTCCGGGCCGCAATGCCTGAGTGAGTGGAGTCGAGATGCTTCCATAGCACACCAACACTGCCTGGCTCTCGACAGACAATGAAAAACTGCGCCCTATATCGTCGACAAGGACGACCTTTCGGGGATTCGGAGTTAGCGGCCCATTGCCGCGTCGCGCGGAAATAGTGCTCCCGTCAAACCAGGTCTTCACGCGAACGATGATGAATTTTCCGTGTGGGGAGATCTGCTGCATCTCCGGGCCTAGCGCTGAGGCTGTCTCTGCCCCGATGAGCGAATAGGCAATGTGGCAATCAATCTCGCAAAAGTACTTCCAACTTCCCGTTGGCAGGATTTTTTCGCTACTGGCAAAGGAAACGCCTGCCAGAAGCAGCAGATACCCGATGGCGATCGTAAGTGCCGAGCCCCCAGCGAGCATGGCAATAAAAGAAGATCGCCGCGCGGCGCCGTAAAACAACAGGAGAAAGCAGGCGCTGAGCACCAAGCCGGTGCCCAGGAAAAGCAGCACTACGACAGGAGCAAAGTGTGGTGTGAATTCCGCCATCGTTTCTTGTCCTGTCCTCTGTGATTTCGGCTAGCCTGCGATGGCATCCGGCAATGCTCCACGCGTGCGTTCGCGCTGCCCGAATTCGCGTACGGCCGCTTCCAGATCGGCGGCGGTAAAATCCGGCCAGCGTTTTTGCAGAAACACGAATTCCGCAAACGCGCACTCCCACAGCAGAAAGTCGGAAAGGCGCTGTTCGCCGCCCGTGCGGATCAGTAAGTCAACTTCCGTCGAGCCACCGCGGTGCACTTCCGCGAGGACATTGCTGAAAGACTCCGGCGAAAGCTCAGTAACTTTGTAAAAACGGCAGGCAGCGTGGTAGATGGCCTCCCGCGCGGAATAGTCGACCGCGAGCCGGAGGTGCAGACGTGTTCCCTTTGCCGTCGCCGCTTCTGAATCGGCGATGGCCTGTCGCAGCGTTGCGGGCAACCGGTCGCGTCGCCCAATGAGGCTTAGGCGGACTCCTTCGTCGATGCAATGGGTCGTTTCGGTGAAGAGGTATTCGTGGAGGAGCCGTAGGATTGCGTTGACCTCGGCAGCCGGACGTTTCCAGTTCGCCGAGGAAAGCGCAAAGAGTGTCAGCGTATGAATTCCGAGACGCGGCGCAGCCTGAATAACTCGGCGCGCCGATTCGGCGCCCGCGCGATGGCCCGCCGAGCGCGGCAAGCCTCTCGAAGTGGCCCACCTTCCGTTCCCGTCCGAGATAATGGCCACGTGGAGGCCCGGGGCCTGCGCAATCGCAGGCTGCGCCGTGGAAATCTGCTGAATGGTCAGATGATGCATGAGCATGTTCTTTCTCCGCCGCCGGGAAAGCACTGTAAACTACTCTGCAGTACAAAGTACAAACACAAAAAAATTTGCCGCTCAACCTTCTCGTGTTGCGCGGATCAAAGCCTCCATATGATTCAGATAGCGTTCGAGCGCTTTGCGCCCTGCAGTTGCCAGACGGTACTCCGTCTTCGGCAGGCGCCCGTCAAAAGACTTCGAGCAAACGATGTAATCGGCTTCTTCCAGCTTGCGCGCATGAACGCTCAGGTTGCCGTCGGTCGTCTTCAGCAGGGCCTTGAGTTCATTAAACGTGAGCGAACGATTGACCGCCAGTGCGCTGACAATTCCCAGCCGGATGCGCTCGTGGATCAGGCGGTCGAGGTTTGCGGGCACGGCTTCCCGAGACGGGTTTCGGATCGTCTCAAGCGAAGCCTCCCGCTCTCGTGACTTCTGAGCGCGCTCTTGGCGTGCTGTGGACAGCTTACCCATACGGTCTTCTGCTAGCCTCCATAGTGCCGGGCAATCCACCAGCCAAATCCAATTTGTACCAGGCCGAACCCGCCGGCCATCAGCGCGTCCCCCCAGCTCGAAGGTGCGAAAAGTGCAGCAGCCCCGAGCACCATCAGGCACAATCCCATCACCGGCACAACACGTACTGAAAACGCTCCACCCGTTACGATAGCCGTCCCATACAACAACAGCCACACACCCGGCAACACGGCTAGCAGCCCCGCATGATACAACGCGAAGGTCAAAAGCCCGCCCACGACGATCGGTGGTGCAAAGCTGAGGACGAACTTGCGGCCTGGGCCGGAAAAGAGCGCGGAGTTGGCGCGGTGTGCCTTGGTGGCGGCAGCTGGAGCCGCGATGGCCACGGCAACGAAAGCTTCAACTAGCCAAACGTTGAGCCAGGCGATCGGCGTGGTCTGACGAGAGGCAACGAACGCTGCAACCAGTGCCGTGACCCCCATGGCTACGCCTCCCCAGCCTGGCACTGCCGTGAATTCCGCAGCGCTCTCCATGGTTTCGCGGATGTAGCGGAGATGGTCGGCGGCCCGGGCATCGATGGGAATGGGCTCGCGTTTGGGAGAACGAAGTGGGCCTGGTGTCGCCATGGAGAATAGCCTACGTATGAGCCCTGCGTTTGTCAAGTACTTTGTATTGTAAAGTAGGCCGCTGGGAATTATCTCCTGCGCGGGTAGCGTCCCGTCAGCGCGTTCCACCGGATGGTGAATACATCGATGAACATCCGTATGCTGTCGCGCAACATGCTCACCTTTGTAGCCGGCGAGTGCCCCCAGCGCACGGAAATCTCGACGCTCCGTAATCCCTGGCGTCGCGCGAGAAACAACAGCTCCGGATCGAAGCCAAACCGCTCGATGGTTTGCTGCTCGAAAATAATCCTGCAGTTTTCAGTCCGAAACGCCTTGAAGCCACACTGCGTGTCTACAAACGGCAGCCATAGAATGATACGCACGATCTTGTTGAAAATGATGCCGGCGAATTCGCGGAACGGAGATTCGTGGACGCTGATTTTGCTGCGGTCCAGGGCGCGGGAGCCGATGGCCACGTCATGGGTTTCCAGCGCGTCGATAAGCTTCCCAGCTTCCTCGATTGGCGCCGAGAGATCCGCATCCGTGAACAGCGCGATCCTCCCATGCGCCTCCTGCATGCCGTGACGCACGCTGTAGCCTTTGCCCCGGTTTTCGCCGTTCGAAATCACGCGCAGCGACGGAATCCTATCCCGGAAAGACTCTGTTACCGCAACCGTGCGATCTTTCGAACCGTCATCTACGACCAGCACTTCCGCTGCGCCGGGGAGTGTTTGCAAGTACGTTGCTATCCGCTCCAGCGTTGCCGGCAGGCGCGATTCCTCGTTGTAGGACGGAATGATGATGGAGAGGTCGGGGCTGGCTGCGCTCATCGTGAAGGAGGTTCCTGCCAGCCATGGTAACCGACCAGGGGAACAAATCTGCATCCTTCGAGCGTACTTTTGCGTAATGCATCACCGCGCTTTTCGATCAGCTGCAATTCCTGGTGTTCCGTGTCACCGACAGGAAGGATCATGCGGCCGCCTTCACCGAGTTGCGCAAGGAGTGGCTCGGGGACCGCGGGAGCCGCCGCCGCAACGAGAATCGCGTCGAACGGCGCAAATTCCGGCATACCCAGTGTGCCGTCTCCGCAATGAACATGCACGTTACTAAAACCCAGCCGAGCCAGTCGCTCCGATGCGGACAACGCCAGCTCCGGCCGCCGCTCGACGCTGAATACTTCCTTAGCGAGCCGCGAAAGGACCGCTGCCTGGTACCCGCATCCTGTTCCAATCTCCAGCACGCGCTCGCCGGGAAGCAAATGGATCGCAGCAGTCATCGCCGCCACAATATACGGCTGCGAAATTGTCTGGCCGCCGCCGATCGGCAACGGCACGTCATCGTAAGCGCGATCTCGCGATTCCTTCGGCACAAATTCGTGTCGTGGCACGGACTCTATTGCGGCAAGCACGGCAGCATCCGAGATGCCGCGCCGCCGCAACTGCGTTTCAATCATCCTCGCAAGTTCCGGAACGAATTCTCCGCTATCAAGCATGTGTGGCCGCCGGCGCATGTTTTTCCCAGGCTCCTGTTCGGAGAATCTCTTCCATCTGTGCCAGAGTGAAGTCACACTCTTCTTCGCGATTGTAGAAATGCGGAGAAACACGCACGCCCGCTTTGGGCCGGTAGTCAACGAGGATCTCACGCGCGAGAAGTTCGCGGCAGACTTCATGGGCATGCGGGCAGACGATGGAAACAGTTCCCGCACGCTCTGCGGGATTGTCCGGCGTGTTCACAAACCAGCCGCGCGATTTTGCTCCTTCGACCAGCTGCGCCGTCATGCGCATCGATTTCTCCCGAATCGCACCGATGCCAACCTTGTTCAGAATGTCGAGTCCCGGCCGGCAGGCATACAGCGCGGGGATATGCGGCGTGCCGTTCAGATAGCGGAACGAGTCCTCGCGTTGGTCAATCGCGCCTGTTTCGAACGCAAAAGGACGCCGATGCGCGATCCACCCCGTCAGCGCAGGACTCAGCTTGGCGCGCAGATCTTCACGGACGTAAAGATAAGCGACGCCCGGGCCGCCGCACAACCATTTGAGAACGCCGCCCACGGCAAAATCAACGCCGAGGCTTTTCACATCCAGCGCAATCGTTCCCGTGGCCTGAAAAGCATCGAGAATGACGTGCGCTCCGACCCGGTGTGCGCGCTCGATAATGGCGCGCACATCCACTATAAACGAGCTGCGAAACAGCACCTGCGAAATGGGCACGAGAAGAGTGGTTTCGTCGATGGCCGCGAGCAGCTTTTCCATATCGATTCGAATGTCATCCGGTGTTGGCACTACTTCGACACGCGCCCCACGGCGGCGCTGTTCCTGATAGAAATATTGTATTGAGGGGAATTCAAGTTCCACCATCACGACTTTGTTGCGTGGCCCGCGGAAATCGAAGCAAGACGAAATCACTGCTTGTGTGAGCGTGACGTTTTGGTGCAGTGAAATCTCACCCGGGGCTGCGCCGATTAGCGGCGCGATCTTGTCGCCTACGCCCACCGCCATTTCCCACCAGCCCTCTTCCCACGCGCGCACGCCGCGTTCCGCCCAAGCGTCCGCGTACGCGCGCATCTCCTCATAGACGCCGCGCGGCATCGCCCCCAGCGAATTGCTGATCATGTAGGTGGCGCGCTCGAGAATCGGAAATTCGCCGCGCCACTTTAGAAGTTCATCCATCGTGAAGCTCTCCACGGACCAGCGTGCGGGATTGCGTTCTTCTCCAAACAAAGTAGCACACCGTTAGGAATCCCAGCCAGGGTACTCCAGCCATCAACGTAATCCGGAATCCCGGAACCCACCACGTGGAAACCAGCACCGCCAAAACCCCTGCCAACCCAATAAGAGACGCCCACGGGCCCCGGGGCCCCAATCGAAGATACGGTTTTGCCTGCCGTTCATGAAAGCGGCGGAACGCCAGATGGGTCAGCAAAGTCATCAGCCACGCGAACATCGCACCAAAAGTACTCAGCCCAATCATAAAAATGAAGAGTGAATCCTTAAAGTATTCCGACAGGACCAGAGCCGCAGCCATGCCCCCTGCCGAAGCGAGCACCGCAATCACCGGCATTCCCTTCTTGCTTAGTCGCCCCAGCACGGCCGGAACATAACCGCCGCGCGCAAGAGAGAAGGCCAACCGCGCCCCGAAATACAGATTGGCGACCGCGCTGGAGAGTGCGGCCGTCAATACCACAAAATTCATAACGTGGCTGGTCGCAGGAATGCCCACGCTCTGAAAGACGCGCACGAACGGACTCTCCCCCAGTCCGATTTGTGTCCACGGGACGATTCCCACCACCAGCGCCAATCCTGCGACATAAAAAAGCACCAGAAACAGGAGTGTCTTCCGCAGAGCCTTGGGAACAGCAACTTTCGGATCTGCCGCTTCACCGGCCGCGCTCCCAACCACTTCAATGCCAAAAAAACTGAAGAGGCCCATAATCACGCCTAGGCCGACGCCCTTCCACCCATTCGGGAGAAAACCGCCGTGCGCCGTGTAGTTAGCAAGACCGAGTTTCGGAAATCCCACGCCGGCCAGAAGCGCCGTGCCGAAAATCAAAAATGCAACGATCGTCACAACCTTGATCATCGAGAGGATGTACTCAAAAGTTCCAAGGTTTCCGATACTGATAGTGTTGACGTACAGAATTACCAGCGAGAACAGCCCGATCCAAACCCACGACGGCATCGCCGGGAACCAGAATTTGCAGTAAATGGACGCCGCTACAACTTCGCTGCCAATCACCACCATCATGCACAGCCAATAGGTCAGACGAATCGCAAATCCCGCCCATGGATGCAAATAGATCTCCGCATACAGCCCAAAAGATCCCGCGGCGGGGTGAGCCGCGGCCATCTCCGCCAGCGCCCACATCATCGTCAGCGCGATGCACGCCGCGCCGGCAAAGCTCAGAATCACCGCCGGCCCCGCCAGCTTCACGGAAATGGCGCTCCCGAGAAAAAGCCCCGTTCCGATCGTGCTGCCAAGGCCGATCATTGCCAGCTGGCCCGGCGTCAAGTTGCGGTGGAGGCCTTCCTCCCGCGCGACGATTTTCGTGGTTACCGCGCTGCTGCTTCCAAGTGGAACTCCAGTGGACGGTTCGTTCATGGCGAGGCATGGTAACAGAAAGTCATCGCGTCGCCTTAACCTGAACGGAAGGACAGTGAACAACGCAGCACCACTGTCCTGGAGTCCTATCCCCTCAATCCACAGCGCAATTTACACTCACGGCAGTGGCGCATCTCCATGTGATTCCGCCGCGGAGGAAGTTATGAAAGCGATCCTGGCGTTGATCGTCGTTTACGTCGGCACATTTTTCATCGTCATTCAGGGAACATCGCCCAATCCCGTGCAAGCTGCGGCGCAGAACGCGAAGACCGCGCAGGACAGCGCGGCGTCCGCTCAGGCAAGTTCCATTGATCCCGCGAAGGAGGCGGACATCCGCTCGCTGATGGAGCTTGTCGGCGCGCGCGACCTCGTGCAGGATGGCGCCAGCACGGCGATCGAACAATCCCGGGAAAAGCTTCTCACCACGGTGCCGAATAATGACAAAGGACAGGCTTTTGTGAACGCCTTTGCCGCAAGCTACCAGAAAAAATTCGATGTCGATCAGGTGGCCGATCAGCTCGTCGCGGTTTACGACAAACACTACACGGACGATGAAATCAAGGGCCTGCTCCAGTTTTACGGTTCGCCCCTGGGACAGAAAGTCGCCGCGGAAATGCCCAAGATCAACCGTGAAATTCAGGCGGCGATCCGCTCCACAGGCACCAAGGCTGCCAAGGAAGCGCTGGCAGAGATGAAACAACAGAATCCGGAGGTCGGGCAGTCGGCGCGGTTGGGCACGGGCCAGCCGCGTTGGCAGCAGCGCCGAGCCCAGCAGCCTGCGCAACAATCCGCACAACAGCAGGACCCGCAATAAACTGAGCGCGCACGAAGTTGTGCTTCGGTACTACTGGAAGCGCTTCTTGATCTTGATGTCGATGCCAAACGTTCCGTTTTGATCGCGTAATCCTACAATCGAGACGTTCCGGTTGACGTTGTACTCCACTTGAATGACTTGCTCCTGCGACGAACTCACATTCGAAACATAAGTGATCGTGAGGTTGCGGGCAATCTGTTGCTCAACAGTGACTCGTGGCCCGGCGTTCTGTTCCGCACCCGCCGTGGCCACTGTTGCGAGACCGGGGTCAACCCGCAGACGCGTAATCCCAAACAACCGCTCAAGACGCCCGCCCAATTGGCTGGATATTGCTTCGGATAGAATCGCGGAGGCGCCCGCGGTTCCACTTTGCGTTGTGCCACCGCTGCGCGCCATGGACTCGGAGCTGGTTTGGCCCAGCGCCAGCAGCGTGATGATGTCATTCGCCGGCAGCGGCGGATCGGAGCGGTACGCCAGCGTGAGCTTGCTCGCAGGCCCATTGAAATTCAGCGTGATTTCATACTGCTGGATCGTTGTCGTGGCCTCCACGTTCAGGACCGGATCCAGCCGGAAGGGATTCGCGAAGTTCAAGTCGCCTCGCGAAACTCGGTAACGATTTCCTGCGAAATACAATTCACCCGACAGAATGTGGATGTGGCCAAGCAGAATGGGATGTTCCCAGGTTCCTCGCACGCGCAGACTGGCCTCGGCCTGCAGTTCCGCGCCCGGCCACTCCATACGCGCATCAGGTGCCGAAAGAGCCTCGACGTCGAATTGCAGATTGCGCAGGAACGGGGAACTGGTGGACGGCCCAATGATTCCTTCCTTCGCAGAGACCAGCATTCCCGCCACTTCCAGCCCTTGCGTGAGAGTGACTCGTTCGATCATGACGCGGCCGGAAAGAACTCCACCTGCAGGAGTGCCGCTTAAGCGGAGTGAACCTCCTACCAGCCAGCTCATTCCCACCGGATAGCGTATGCGCACGCGATCGGAACGCAGGCTAACGTCGTAACGCAAGGGACTCTCCGCGTAGTTCACGCTTCCCGAAAGATGCAGCGTGCCACCGCCTGCTTCCGCGCTCACATTCTCAAAAAACAGGCGTGTCGCATCGAAGATCAAATCACCGTTTACCGCGCTGAGCCCCGTTGGAAAGTCCGCCGCGCGAGCGGAGGCATTTTCGATGTGTACCCGGCCGGTAATGCGTGGCCGGTCCAGCGTTCCCTCAACGGAAGCATTGATTTGGGCCGGGCCGCGCGCATCGATTCCTGGCACAAATCCACTAATCAGTCGCAGATCCAATGCCCCGTTCAGGCGCAGGCCCACTGTGCGGCGCCCAGCGAATTGCACGGCGCCGGCGATTTGTAGATTCGTGTCCACTCCTCGCAGGGTGGCTGGATCAATCTCCAGGCTCTCTTTCGACGATCGAAAATGCACCGGCCCGACATTTTCCAGCTTTACGTTTGCGTACATCAGCTCCAGGCGCGAGAAACTGGCATCCACAACAATGGCTTCCGGCTGTTTCAATGAGCCATCCAGCGTGATATCCCCGTCCGCATCGGCGTGGCCTCCAAACTTTCCTAGGTGCAACGCCGTGAGCAGGAATGGATCGAGATCGATGTTCTTAATCGAAATCTTTCCCTTTAACGCGTAGGGATCGGCCAATCCGAGCGTGAGGCCGCCGGAAATCTCTCCCGTACTCATCGCCGAACCCAGCTCGAGATGAGCTGTATGCCCGTCGGAGGTCAAGCCACCGTCGAAACTCCCGATGACCTCCTGCCCCACGCGGAGATCCACGACTCGAAAGGTTCCCTCTCCGAGGGGTGCCTTCACCGGGCCACTGGCCTTCAATTTGAACGTGACTTGCCCTCCCACCGGGAAGCGCGTGGACTGAAGTTTTTCGATATTCTCCAGCGGTAGTGCTGCTCCGACAAGGTCCGCGGTTATCGTCTGATCGGCGTAACGGTAGCTCGCCGAGCCTGTGATGATTCCAGCGCCCCGCCCGTTTTCTTTTCCAACCGGAAAAAATCGTAGCTCCGCATTGGCAATGCGCACTTCGTCAGGCGAAACATTCAGGTGTCCGCGAAGACGATTGAAGGCCAGCCCGTAGATTTTTGCATCGGCAAAGTCGAACTGCCCCGCCATGCTCGGCGCCTCGCGTGTGCCGCGCCCGTGAAACTGTCCTGTCAATAAGCCGCTCACCGGGTACTTCCAGCCGACGAGTTGTTGCATCCCCTCGACGGGAACCTTTTCAAAATTGACGTCCGCCGACCACTCGTTCTCGGGGAGAAAACTCCAAGCCGTTAACGCAAGAGTTCCTTCGATGTCCGTCGCCATCTCGCCGCGGCGGGCATGACCACGCGCCAGCGTTAACTGCGTCGGAGAATAGGAAAGATCGCCGTCTAGTGCATCCAGAAACACCCCGTCGTAGCGCACGTGCTCACCGCGCACATGGCCTTGGAACGTCGGGCCACCGGAGGGGCCGAGAATCTTGCCATCCCAGCGCACGCTGCCCGATATCGGTTCCGCGGCATCGGGTGAACCGGGCTTCGCGCCGGCCAGGGCGTCAATGAAATCCTTGTATGTTTCCAGCGCGCCCGTTTCAAACTTCAGATTGATGGCGGTATTTCGCGGGGCCAGCACTCCATCGAGACTTCCGCGTGACGAAGGAGTCCCGAATTCCCCCGACTCGATCGTCAGTAAGCTGAGATCGTATCGATAACTGAATTTCCATTCCGCGGTCACCGGCTGATGGTGCTCCGCGACATGCTCGGGTGCGTCCCAGACCGTCTTCACGAAAATTTCAAAATGCCGGAATGGGCCGCTCCACGTCTCCACAGTGTCAGCCGTCATCAACGCGTCCCAGTGCAGTTCATCGATCGGGAAATCGCGGTGCTCGATGGCCGGCAACACACCGGCCAGACTGACGTTTTGCACGTGTGTGTCCGCGCGGAATTTCAGCCCGTCGAACCGCATCGTGATTTTTCCCGTCACGCTGCCGCCGAACGCCCCGGCAAAAAAGTCTGGTACTTCGAGGCCGCGATTGTCGATTCGATAGCTCCCGCGGCTGGTAAGTCCCTTGGTATGAAAATCGTTGTATGGCAGCGCAATCTTCTCCCCAGAATAATTTCCGCTTCCTTGGTACTGGCCGCCGGCGAAGCGCCCTTCTCCGCGCAGGTCAACCCGCCCCGTGGGCACCATCGGTTCGCGAAAAGTTTCACGAAAGTCGAGCAGCTCCACTGAACCGCGGTAGCGAAAGCTCCATTGCGGCTTCACAAAGCTGTTCATCTCTGCTTGCGCATCAAGGTGCGAGCGTCCGACATCGAGCACACCTTGTTCGAGCGTGAATCCTTCGCGCCACAGCGTGAATTTTGCCGAGACACCTATCGGAAGGGGCGCGTATCGCTTCGAAGTGAACTGCACCGTGTGCCATTCCAGATTCCCCAGATACAAGGGATTTTCCAGCGTTCCGCCGCCCGTGAGTGTAAGTTGTAGCTCACCGCCCTTCACCGCAACCGGCGTCAGCACATCGTTGTAAAGGAACCATCCGTCCTCTAGCTGCAGACGCTGGATATGCAGTTCGAAAAGCGTGTCGCGCACCGCTTGATTGGGCTTTGCAGGACGGGTGGGCGTCGGCAAGTTGCTTGTTCCCTCCTTGTCGATGCGCACGTGCACGTGCGGTCTCTGGATGAGAAGTTCATTCACTGAAACTCTGCGGCCCCAGAAGGAATCGATTCGGATGCCGGCATCGACCTCTCCCGCGGAGAACAGGGGCTCCTCGCCCTTAGGCTCCTTGCCGTGAATCACCAGTCCCTTCAATGTCGCGTGCATCGCCAACCACCGCACCGAAAGCGATTTCAACTCCACCTTTCCCCCAGTCATCGATTCCAGGCGGTGGACGATGAGGCGGCTCAGAAGCGGATTGCCCGCGCCGCTCCCGAAGAACGCGATCACGGACAAAATCGCGAGGACTGCCAGCACCCAAGGTGTGTGAATGATCCAATTCCAGATTGGGTGGCGTGTCTTGCGGTTCACTTCGCCCCCTCATCAAGAAGCTTTTCGATGTGCAAGCGCACCCTGCTCTCTTTGAGCCATCGATCGGCTTGCTCGTTGATCCCACTCTGCACCAGGGCTTCCTCGATCGCATCGCGCGCGGCTTCCAAAGAGGGAGGTTCCTGCCCTCGCCTCTTGGCCACCGGCACGACCCCTGTCCGGTAAAATTCCTCAATTGCCTTGGGGTCAATCTGCAGCCCGGGTCGAAAACGCGAATCGAGATAGTTGCTCAAATAAAGCTGCGAGGCCACGATCGCGCGAATTTCCGAATCACTCAGGCCACTCTGTTTTTTTCGAGCCTCGTACTCCTCCTGTGACACGAACGACTTCTGCAGTCGCTGTACACCGCGGTCAATATCAGCCTCTGAGGGGTGCGGAAAATGAGCAACGTCTGCTTCCGTCCGCACGATCCATTGATCGATCAGCCGGTCCAGAATCTGCCCTTCCGTTTCCGATTTTCCGTCCACGAGCTGCTGATAGCGGCTGAGCAGTTGGATGTCGCTCAACAAGATGACGTCGTTTTCCACGCGCGCGACGATTCGGTCGGCGATTTCCTGCGCCCCGAGCCATCCCGCGCTGGCCGCCACAAGCAACGCGGCTACCAGTGCGCCATGCCGTGCTCCGCGCATTAGAACGATGACCCCAAATTGAAAAAGATTTGAAAGCCCCCGAGTCGCGTGCCTTCATAGCCCAGCGAACCGGTAACGCATGTCGGCGTGTTATTCGGGCAAGGTATTGGTATTACAAAGGACGGACGATTGATCATGTACCCGAGGTCAATGCGGATCGGACCTACGGGAGTCTTGTAGCGGACGCCGATTCCGATGGAATGCGAAAAATAATTCAGCTCGTTGGTGCAATTGGTGAGGCACACCGGCAAGTTCGTCGGTCCGGCGGGCAGCGCCGGGTTTTGCAGTCCGAATGTCGGATTCGGCAGTGTCGCCCGGAAGGAAATTCGCGAAAGGCGGCTATAGACATTTCCGCCATCATAGAAAATCGCGCCGCCCAGGGCCGTGCCAAGGAACGGCAAACGCATCGGAAAACGAAATTCCTGGTTTAGCACCAGCAACGCCTGGCCTCCCACGGGAAACCCGGTGCCCGAATCGCGCGGTCCCGCCTGGTTCAACGCGAAACCTCGCAGTGAAGTGCCGCCGCCCGCAAAGAATCGCTCTGGGAGCGGTATGACGGTCGGAAGTACGCAAGTGGGCGAACCCACAGGGCAAGTCGGTGCCGGGAATGTCAGCGAAACCGTACCCCCGTATGGAACGAGAATCCCAAAACGGGCGGAACGCGCAAAACTGAACCGCCGTTTGATCGGATAGTAAGTCGAATTCTGAAAGAAAAAGCGCAGGAAGTTCGCGCTGGAACCAATCGCTGTGCTGGCGTCGCTGAAGTCGGCGCTATTGAAGCTGCCTTTGGAGGCGTCCGCGGGACTGTCGCGCGAGTCTCTTACCCACGTCACTCCAAATTGCGAGACGAGCGTGGGTTGCTGGAACAGCGGGATTTCCTGCGGCGGAATATTCAGATTGGAGACCAGCACTTTGCGGAAGGCATAGTGATAAAGCACCGTCGTGAGCGGCGTGATCTGATCCGTCAGCTGCAGCGAGCCCTCGTACCGCTCTTCCGTAAACGTATTGATGTCGCGCGTTTTTTCCGCAAAGGCCGTCGCCTGGAAACTGTAGTGCGAATTTCCGAAGGTGTTCGGGGCGAAATACCCCAGCAGCGCGCGGCCTTGTAACGTGCTCCCTCGTACTTTGAGCGAGAGCGAGTCCGCCCGTCCCGTCAAGTTCAGCTTGCTGATCTCGATGATCCCGCGGGGAGCCGCTTGAATCTGCCCACCGGTTGGATTTGTTGTGCTGGCCAGCCTCTGCACTTCGAAGCCGCCGCCGTACGCGATGGTGTAGCGTTTGGCTTCTTCGACGAGCACCGCGATGTTCTTATCCGGGGCTGTGCCATTCGGGTTTTGCGGTTCAATCGTTACACGGTTGAAGACCCCCAGGTTGTACAAATGCCGCTGCGATTCCACCACGTCCCCTTCGCGCAGCGGTTCATTCGGCTTGATTCGAATCTCCCGTCGTATCACGCCCAATCGCGTATGCACGTAGCCACTCAGGAGAATTCGCCGCACGCGGATTTGCGGCCCTTCCAGGATGTGGTAAACCAGCCTCACGGGCGCTGCTTGTTCGATTGCGGCCTTTATTTCTTTCTCGGCTTTTTCCCCATTTTCCTTGCCGGCCGTGCCATTCGAACTGTTCCCTGAGTTTGTGGCCGTGTCCGCCGTCACAGGTTCCGCGTTCGCCGTAAAGCTGGCCTCCGGAAATCCTTCGTTGAAATACAGCGCCAGAATATTGTCGCGGTCCGTTGTTACTCCGAAATCCGAATACGGCTGCCCCGGAGTGGAACCAATTACATCCAGCAGCTCCTCTTTCGTGAATGCATGCGCTCCTTCGATGGAAAGAGACGCCACCCGCGTCTGCTTTCCTTCCTGAATCTTGAACACGATCAGCAAATCATCTGCTTTGCCCTTGTAGTCGTCTTCGATCTGGTACTCGACCTTGGCCTCCAGGAATCCGTTCGCCTGGTACAGGCTGAGCATCGATTGCGTATCAGATTCCACCAGGCGCCGGCTGAACCTCCCCGGCGAGCCAAACGCCCCGCCAAAGATCTGCAACCGGCTCCGCAACAATTCTTTATCGAAGTACTTGTTCCCACTGATCTCGATGCCCATCAGTTTGTGACGCCCGCCGCGTTTCACTGCGTAGGTGATGGCCTCTTCCGTGCCTTTCGCTGTTTTTCCTTTGCCCTTCACTTCATGCACGTCCGTTTTGTAGTTCACCGTGGCATCAAAATATCCTTCCCGCTCCAGCCGCTCGAGCAGGTTGCGCTTTCCTTCTTCCAACAGGTCCGCGTCGACCGCGCCTTCTTGATAAACCGGTATCAATTTTTTCAGGTCGCCCTTGGAGAATTTCGCCCCCGTGACCGTCACTTGAACACGCGGTCCTTCCGTCACATCCAGATCCAGCGGAATGGTATTCTTCGCGATATCGTATTCGCCTCGCTTCACAATCGCTCGCGCGCTCAAGTACCCTTTCTTCGCCATGAATTTCCGGATGCGGTCGGTTCCGCGCTGAAGGCGCTCGGACGTCACCGCCTTTCCCACCTTCATCTTCAACTTCGAGAGAATTTCTGCGTCGGGAAACTCCGTATCATTCTTCAGGTGCACTACTCCAAGAAGCGCGCGCGGGCCCGGTTTCACGTGGACCACGATGTCCATTTCGTGCTTGTCCGCATGCGGCACCTCTTCCGCGGAAACCTCCGCCTCGTACAGGCCTTCCTCCCGCAGCGTCTCTTTGAGCCGCACCAGTGCTTCGCTCACTGCTGCCTTGCGGTAGGTTTGACCGAGTCCGAGCTGCATTGCCGCGGCCGCCGAGGCGTCGCTGGGTGGGGCTACCAGCCCCTCGATCAGCACCTGATTGAAAAAAAGGTTTTCCCGCACAACGAAATCCAGCCGCATTCCGCCGTCAACCGGCGTCAATACCGCGCGCAGATCTGCGTAGGTCCCAGTTCGATATAGTGTGTGCAAACTTTCCGCTATTTTTGCCCGGTCGATCGGTTTCCCGGCTTCCACGGCGATTCCGCTAGGTGCTTCGGACAGCACCTGCCCATTTTCTTTAACGATGCGGACCGCCACGACCGTAGCTTCCGTCGCGACATTCGGCACTGCAGTTCCCTGCGGCGTTTGCGCGTGCGTCGGCGCAGCTCCCGTCAGGAGCGCGAGTACGACAAGCCCTCGCATCCCATTGAGCCAGCTCAATTTCATGCGTCCATTCGCTCAGACGAAGGGTAGCACAGCGGCGTTGCCCGCCCGGTGCACTTTGGCGCTATCATGTATCCAAGCAGGCGCGTCCGCGCGGCCTGCCAGGGCCGCGCCGCTCGTGAACAATTCTCTCCAGGAAAAATACTCGCGCCAGATGCTTTTCGCCGCGATCGGACCGGAAGGCCAAGAGCGCTTGCTTGCCTCCCGTGCGGCGATCGTTGGTTGCGGCGCGATTGGGGCCGCCGCCGCTAATCTGCTCGTCCGTGCCGGCGTTGGATACCTCAAGATCATCGACCGCGACTTCGTTGAACCCTCAAACCTGCAGCGCCAGATTCTTTTCGACGAATCCGACGCCCTCCAGGCCCTGCCAAAGGCTATCGCCGCCGAGCGCAAGCTGCGTTCCATCAATTCCACCGTCGCCGTGGATGGCGTCGTCGCCGATCTGACTCCCCGAAATGCCCAGGAGCTCCTTGCCGGCGTCGACCTGCTTCTCGACGGCACCGACAATTTCGAAACGCGATTCCTGCTCAATGATTTTGCCGTCAAATCCGGCCTTCCATGGATTTACGCCGCCGCTGTGGCCAGTTATGGAATCACCATGACCGTTCGGCCGGGCGTGACTCCGTGCCTCGCCTGCCTCCTCGAATCCGGAAATCATAGCCAGGGCATGGAAGAAACTTGCGACACCATCGGCGTGCTTGGTCCCATTGTCAATTTGATCGCATCGCTCGAAGTTGCCGAAGCCTTGAAGTTGCTTGCTGGCCGCGAACATGCCCTTCATAGCCGCTTGCTCTCCTGCGATGTCTGGAGCGGCCACATGCAATCTCTCCGCGTGGCACGCAACCCTGAATGCCGTGCATGCGCGAAGCACGATTTCACCTATCTCCATGGCGATGCTCAGCCCCACGTCACCATGTGCGGGCGGGATTCTGTTCAGATTCACGAAAATAGCCGCACGATGGATCTCCGTGCTCTCGGATTACGATTGACTCCCATTGTCGGCGAAGTCCGCCAGAATGATTTTCTTCTACGTTTCCGTGTTGCTGCGTATGAAATGACCGTCTTTGCCGACGGCCGCGCTATCCTCAAAGGCACCAAAGACCCTGCCGTGGCACGCTCCCTCTATGCGCGATATATCGGCGCCTGACTCTGTTGAACCCTCGAGCCGCCAAATCGTTGCACGTCTGTCGGGCCGAAGCATGTTAGCCAACACTGGGAAGCCGAAAACGAAATCCCGCCTCCTGACACATCTCTTCTGCCGGGCTCACAAGTGAACTAGGGATTCGAACCAAGCGCGGGAGAACCAGTAAAGCTGAAATGAGCTTCCTGTCCTTTTGACTTACTGAAAACCCATCACGGAGTACGGAAGACCCTCGATCGGCAGGTCGCAACTCCAATTGCACACAAAAGTCACTTCCAGCAGTTAGCGAATCTATCGAACTGTGTGGCCGGAGCGGCCAAACGAGCTGCGCATGTTTGAACGGTCGAGGTTTTCTCGCAAGTTCATCAGCGTGAGGAACGTGCTCAAAATCCGCGCTTTCAGGTCATCTGTCAGGTGCAGGCCACTGGTTGCCACTCGCGCTAGGCGCTCCCCGTGTTCCGTAATGAAGCGCATGATCTCGCGTTGCCGTTCCTGCGGCGCGTTCCCCAGCGCTGTCTCCCGGCGCATCTCCGCGCAGCTCGCCTCCAGCGATAGCGTGAAGTGCAGCACGCACAGCCGCTGGTCAGCAAGCGCTTGCGGCGCTTCGTTCTTGCATCCGGATATCTGGCAAGCCGTTGCCATAAGCTCCGCGGTACTGCATTAGTAGGTTACATCCCCGGCGCGGAAAATCCAGCGCGCTTCCTGCAAGTGCTGCGAATCTTACATGACTCGCTTCTTCTTTGTCTCGCGCTGTCGCCGACTCGTTACCGGCAAAATCTTTTCAAAAACCCGTTGACAGTGCTATGCATGCCCCTGTATAAAAATACATGGAGCTGTATTATTCATACACGATGAGCACCGGCAAAACATTCCGCCACGGTCAGATTCTCCGCTTGGTCTCCGATCAGCACATCGGAAATCAGGAAGAGCTGCGCCGTCGCCTGGCCGCGCAAAGGCTCCGCGTTACCCAGGCCACGCTCTCTCGCGATCTGCAGGAACTTCGCCTGATCAAAACGCATGACGGCTATAAGTCCGTCGCCGCGCTCCCCGAAGAGCCCGCGCCGCTTCCTCCCCTCGCCCGAGCCCTAGGCGAATTTCTTCTCGACATCCGCCCCGCGGAGAATTTGCTCGTTCTGAAAACTCCACCCAGTGGCGCACAGCCTCTCGCGGCGGCTGTCGATGGCGCCAAATTCCCGGAAATCGCCGGGACCATCGCCGGTGACGACACCGTCCTGATCATCACGCCCAATAAAAAATCGCGCGAATCCCTCCAAAAAAAGATTGAAGCGTTCGTGAGCCGCCCGTCTCGCGCTCGGGCATAAAATGAGAGATCCCCGTCAAATCGCCGTTGTAGGTGTCACCGGTTACACCGGTCTGGAGCTCGCGCGCATCCTTCTTCGTCATCCTCAGCTTCGCCCCCCCGTGTTCTATGTCCGCGAGACCAACGGCGCGAAGTGTCTTGCCGAACTTTTTCCTCAATTCCGCGGTTGGGGTGAAGCTCCCCTCCGCACTCTTTCGGCGGAGACCATTATTTCCAGCAACGCGGGGACTGCCTTTCTCGCCACTCCCCATGAAGCTTCTGCGGAGCTCGCGCCATCCCTGCTCGACGCCGGTCTGCGTGTGGTGGATTTGAGCGGAGCTTTTCGTTTTCAATCCGCGGAAACCTTCACCTCCTGGTACAAGCTTCCCGCGCCGCACGCCGATTGGCTTAATGAAGCCGTCTATGGGATTCCCGAGCTCTATTCCGCTGAGATCGCCGGCGCGCGGCTGGTCGCGAATCCCGGCTGTTATGCCACCAGTGTCATCCTCGCCTTGTGCCCTCTCACCCAACCGGGGTGGATCGCTCCGGGCTCCAGCGTCGTTTGCGACTGCAAATCCGGCGCGAGCGGTGCTGGCAAGGATCCTCGCCGCGATCTCCACTTCGTCGAGGTGGATGAAAACTTCAAGGCTTACAATCTTTTCACCCACCGTCACACACCGGAAATTCTGGACCATACCGGCTTGAGCGAATCGCAGCTGATTTTCTCGACGCATCTTTTGCCGCTTTCGCGCGGCATTCTTTCCACCATCTACATCACGCTCGACGAGCCGCAATCCGCGCAAAATATCGAAGCACTCTACCGAAAGTTCTACGCCGGGCGTACCATGGTTCGTATCTGGCCCGCCGGCACGCTGCCCGAGCTTCAGCATGTCGCGCACACCAATTTCTGTGACCTCGGCTTTGCCCTCGATAAATCCGGGCGCCGCCTGATTATCGTCTCCTGCCTCGACAATCTCGGCAAAGGCGCCGCGGGACAGGCCGTTCAGAATTTCAACCACATGTTGGGGATAGAGGAGCACACCGCACTTCAATGAGAATCGTAATCAAGTTCGCAGGTGCATTACTCGAAGACGACGCGCTTATGCATGGGCTCGCGGGCCAGGTCGCGGCGCTCGCGCGCGAAGGCCATGAAATTCTCGTCGTCCATGGCGGCGGCCGGTTGTTTACTGCCACCCTCAAGCGCATGGCTATCGAGAGCAAATTCGTCGCCGGGCTGCGCGTCACCGACCGCGAAACTCGCGACGTGGCCGTCATGGTCTTCGCTGGTTTGCTGAACAAGAAACTGGCCGCAGCCATCTCCGCCGAAGGTCAGCCTGCCATCGGTATCTCCGCCGCGGATGCTCAATGTTTCGTCGCCGAGCCCATGGTGCACAACGAAGTCGAAGGTAGCCTCGGGTTCGTCGGCTACCTCACAGGCTTGAACGCGCAGTTTATCGAATCGCTCTGGCGCGAAGGGCTCCTGCCGGTTGCCCCGTGCCTCGGCATCGGCGCGGATAATGAGCTGTATAACATCAATGCTGACCACATGGCCGCGGCCTGTGCCGAATATCTCGGCGCAGATCAGCTGATTTATCTCACCGATGTTGCCGGCGTGCTCGATGGGGACAAGGTTCTCGCGGCCATCACATGCGAAGAAATCGAGCGCCTCGTCCAGAGCCGTATTGTTTCCGGTGGCATGATTCTGAAGCTCGAAGCCGCCAAGCGCGCCATCGAAGGCGGCATTCGCGAAGTCCGCATTGTCGGCGGAACATCGCCGGAAGCTTTGCTGCTTGCCTCGCACGCGGCAGCGAGCGTTGCAAAGGACGGCTTATCCTCTATTCCCGGCACTCGCGTCCTGCGCGAGCCCCTCTCGACCGCGCATGCGGCGCTCTCGGCGGCATGATGCGCCCCTCGCTCAAGAAAAAGGCCGCAGCACGCTCGACGCTGAGCTCAAAGCATCGGAAGGCACCCGCCATCAAAACGGACTCGCGCCTGCTCGATGCCGAAAAATTTCTTCTCCCAACTTACAAACGGCCACCCATCGTGATGACCCACGGCCGCGGCCCGTACCTCTTTGACGCCACCGGCAAGAAATATCTCGATTTTCTCGGCGGCATCGCTGTGAACGCCCTCGGCCATGCCCATCCGCGCATCGTTAAAGTGATTCGTCGTGAAGCTGCGCGCGCCATTCACCTTTCGAACCTCTATCACAATGCCCACCAGGGTCCGCTCGCTTGCAAGCTCGCTTCCTGGTCCGGGCTCGACCGCGTCTTCTTCGCCAATAGCGGCACGGAAGCTATCGATGGTGCACTCAAGCTCGCGAGGCTCTTCTGCCGCGGGACCGAAGAGCCCACGGCAGCGCCTTCGAAAAAACATCGCTTTCTCGCCATGGAAAATTCCTTTCATGGGCGCACTTTCGGCGCCATCAGCGTCACTGCAACGGAAAAATACCGTCTGCCTTTCGCACCTGTTGTTCCTGGCGTGGAGTTCGTGCGCTTCAATGACGTCGCCGATCTTGAATCCAAATTCGACGATACCGTCTGCGGCGTCCTTCTTGAAACGATTCAGGGCGAAGGGGGGATCAATCCTGTCAGCGAGCTTTTCTGGAATCGCGCCCGCTCTCTCGCCACGCAGCACGGCGCTCTATTGATCGCCGATGAAATTCAATGCGGTCTAGGCCGTTCCGGCCGCTATTTTGCTTACCAGAAATTTTCATCCAAACCGGACATCGTCTTAATCGCCAAACCTCTGGCTGCCGGGCTGCCCCTCGGCGCCATCCTGACCACCGAAGCCGTGGCCGCCAAGGTTTCCCTCGGCATGCATGGAACGACTTTCGGCGGCGGCCCGTTGGCGTGCGCCGTCGCCTTGGAATTCCTCGCTATCGTCGAGCAACAGAAGCTTCTCGACAATATCCGGGCCCGCGGCGCGGAGTTACACGCAGGACTTACAAACCTCGCCGCCAAATTTGATTTCGTTCGCGAAATTCGCGGGGAAGGCCTGATGATCGGCGTCGAACTCTCGATCGAAGGCGCCCCATTTGTCGCCGAGGCCATGCAGCGCGGCCTGCTCATCAATTGCACCCACGACTTTACTTTGCGCCTGCTTCCGCCCTTTAACCTGTCGAGCGCGCAGGTGCGCGAATTTCTCCGGCTGTTCGAACTTGTTCTTGCTACAACTCCACGGCAAGCCTCCGTCCCGGATTCCAGTCAGTCCGCATATCCGGAGCGCGTCGCCCACGCTGCGGCAAGGTGAAAAAATGACCACTACCACTCTCGTTGCACCCGTTTCGTTATCGAATGATCTGCTCACTGGAGCGGAATGGAGTCCTTCGCACACGCGCGAGCTGCTCCAGCTTTCCACGGACATCAAGGCCCGCCCGGGTCGCTATACCTCGACACTGAGCGGCAAATTTATCGCTCTGATTTTCGAGAAGCCTTCTCTGCGCACGCGTGTCACCTTCGAAGTCGGCATCCAGAGCATGGGCGGTTCCGTCGTTTTTCTCGACCACACGCAGGCTTCCGCGTCTCTCGGTGCGCGCGAATCCATTGCTGATGTCGCGCGGAATCTCGAGCGCTGGGTCCAGGGCATCGTCGCTCGCGTGTACCAGCAGCGCGTCCTCGAAGAAATGGCCGCCAACGCGAATATTCCCGTCATCAACGCGCTCTCCGACAAATTCCATCCCTGCCAGGCGCTCGCCGATTTCTTCACCCTTGAAGAAAAATTTGGCGCTTTGCGCGGTTTCAAGCTCGCTTACGTCGGCGACGGCAACAACGTTTGCAATTCGCTCATCTATCTCGCGGCGCGTCTCGGTGTCCATCTTCGCATCGCCACTCCAGCGGAGTATGCCCCAGCGCCGGAAGTCGTCGCCGATGGCAAACGTGTCGCTCGCGAAACGAAAGCTAAAATCGAACTGATGACCGACCCGCACGAAGCCGTCAGTGGCGCGCAAGCGGTCTACACCGATTCCTGGACCAGCATGGGTTTCGAATCCGAAGGTCAATTGCGAAACACCGTGTTCCAGCCCTACCAGGTAAATCCAGAACTGATGTCGCTGGCCGCCCCGGACGCCGTCTTCATGCACTGTCTTCCGGCGCACCGCGGCCTGGAAGTTACCCCGGAAATTCTCGACGGCCCGCAGTCGGTGGTCCTCGATCAATCCGAAAACCGCATGTACGTGCAGAAAGCCATCCTGCATACTCTTTTCTAGTCGAGTGATGCGTCTGGTTGCATCGCGTCGGGTATTTTTTGTAGGGGCGCAGGATTCCTGCGCCCGGCTTCGGCAACACCAAAACGTAAGAGAGGTTCTGTGAACAAGGAATTGAGCAAACCGAAAAAAGTAGTCCTCGCCTACTCTGGAGGACTCGATACCTCCATCATCATTCCCTGGCTGAAGGAAAATTATGGCTGCGAAGTTATCGCCGTGATCGGCGATGTCGGCCAGCAGGAAGACCTGGAAGCGGCGCGCAAGAAAGCGCTTGCCACCGGCGCATCTTCCGCCCACGTCGAGGATCTGCGCGAGGAATTTGTCCGCGATTACATCTGGCCGACTCTCCGCGCCGGCGCCGTTTACGAACACACCTATCTTCTTGGCACCTCCATGGCACGCCCCGTCATTGCCAAGCGACAGGCGGAAATCGCGCTGAAACTCGGCGCCGACGGTCTCTCCCACGGCTGCACCGGCAAGGGCAACGATCAGGTCCGATTCGAACTGGCCTACAAGGCCATCGCCCCCAACGTTCGAATCATCGCCCCTTGGCGCGAATGGGACATCGATTCGCGTGAAGATGCCATCGCCTACGCGCAGAAACATAACGTCCCCGTCGAGCAAAGCAAAAAGAATATCTACAGCCGCGACCGCAACATCTGGCACCTCAGCCACGAAGGCGGCGAACTCGAAGATCCCGCCAACGCTCCGAACGAAGCCATGTGGCAATGGGTTGTTTCACCGGAAAAAGCTCCGGACAAGGCCGAGGAAGTCGAGATCGGATTCGAATCCGGCACGCCCGTTTCCGTCAACGGTTCGAAACTCGGCCCGGTAGATCTTCTCAATGCACTCAACGAAATCGCCGCAAAACACGGCATCGGCCGCACCGATCTCGTCGAAAATCGTCTCGTCGGCATGAAATCCCGCGGCGCGTACGAAACTCCCGGCGGGACTCTGCTCGTCAAAGCGCATCAGGAACTCGAGCGCCTCACGATCGACCGCGAGACCGCTCATTTCCAGCAGGCGCTGTCGTTGCGCTACGCCGAACTGGTTTATTACGGCTTGTGGTTTGCGCCGCTGCGCGAAGCTCTCGACGGTTTTTTCAATGTCGCACAGCAACGCGTCACCGGCGCCGTCGGACTCAAATTGTGGAAAGGCACGCTCAACGTCACCAAGCGCGTTTCGCCTTTCTCGCTCTATCGCGCGGACCTCGCCAGTTTCACCATGGGCCGTTACAACCCCAAGGACGCCGAAGGCTTCATCAATTTGTTTGCGCTGCCCGTAACCGTGCGGCCCAAGGCAAAGGCCGAGGGAATTAAGTAGGACAGACATTCTTGTCTGTCCGGTCCTTACTGACGCTTAACACGGATGGGGCAGCAAGAATGCCTGTCCCGCGAGTATCAAATGACCGAACGCAAAGATGACCGGCTGTGGGGCGGACGATTCGAACGCGCACCGAACGAGCAGTTCGACGCGTTCCAGCGCTCGTTTGCGTTCGATCGCCGTCTCCTGCCATACGAAATCGCTGTCGATCGTGCGTGGGCCAAGGCTCTCGAACCCATCGGGATTTTTACCGCTGCGGAAGTGAAACAAACGCTCGCCGCGCTCGACAAAATTGCCAAGCGCGCCGGGACGGATACTGGGTGGCTTGAATCATTCGGTGCGACTGCCGAAGATGTCCACCATTTCGTCGAAAAAGCCCTGGTCGAAGAGCTCGGCCCGCTGGGCTGGAAACTGCATACGGGCCGAAGCCGCAACGAACTCGTGGCCACCGATTTTCGACTTTTTGTCATCGATGCCGCGGCACAAATCCAGCAAGCCCTGGAAGCGATCCTGAATGCGTTTCTCCAGCAGGCAAAAGCGAATCGCAACGTGCCGATGGCGGGCATGACGCACATGCAGCATGCCCAGCCCATCCTGCTCTCGCATTTTCTTCTGGCGCACGCGGAAGCCTTCGCGCGCGACATCACGCGGCTGCAACATGCTTCAGCGAGCGCGGACGCTTGTCCCATGGGCTCGGGCGCGCTCGCGGGGAACTCCTTCGCGGTCGATCGCAATGCCATTGCGCGCGAACTCGGCTTTTCACGCATCACCGGGAACAGCCTGGATGCCGTCAGCGACCGCGATTTCGCGCTGGACTATCTTTTCGCGCTGGCTGGGATCGCCACGCATCTTTCGCGGCTGGCCGAGGACTTCGTGCTTTTCTCGTCGCAGGAATTTTCCTACGTGATTCTTCCCGACGAATATTCCACCGGCAGCAGCCTGATGCCGCAGAAAAAAAATCCCGACGCTTGGGAACTGATTCGCGGAAAAACGGGCCGCATCACTGGAGCGCTGCTGGGATTGCTCACGACGCTGAAGGGCCTGCCGACGAGCTATCAGCGCGATTTGCAGGAAGATAAAGAAGCGCTCTTTGCTGCACACGATCAGATGGCGAGCATGATCGCCGTTGCTGCGGGCGCCATTTCATCTACAAAATTCAATGCTGGCCGCCTGGCGGCGGCTGCGGCGAATCCCGCTCTGCTGGCCACCGAAGCGGCGGATTATCTCGTGCATAAAGGAATTCCATTCCGTCAGGCCCACGATATCGTCGGGAAAATGTTGCGCGAAGCCGAGAAACAAAACGTCGCGTGGACTGCCCTGCCTCTCAAAACTCTCAAAAAAATATCGCCGGCGTTCGAAGCCGATTTTGCCGGCAGCCTGAGTGTCGATGCGGCGCTGGCTTCGAAAAAAGTTCGCGGCGGCACCGCCCCAGAAAGCGTCCGCGGAGCCATCGCCGATTTGGAAGAGCGTCTCAACAAAAAAGCCAAAAAAACAGGAGCCAAGCCATGAATGCAAATCAGGCAATGAAACAACCATCCTCCCTCGCTGCCGTTGCGGAGGATCGGAGGTCCCTTCCGGGAACGTCGCGCTAGTCACACGGACGTCCCGTTGATCAAGCACGCACTTTCGGAGGCATCCCTGCCGCGCGGATTTCGCTTCGCCGCCACCGCTTGCGGCTTGAAGAAAACCGGCGCGCTGGACCTCGCGATTCTCTCAAGCGATGTCCCGGCGTCGGCTGCCGCCGTCTTCACGCAAAACCTGGTAGTTGCAGCCCCCGTGTTGATTTCCAAAGAACATTTGCGCGCGTCGAAAGGCCGGATGCGCGCGGTGGTGGTAAACGCCGGCAATGCCAACTGCGCCACCGGCGCGGCGGGCCACGCCGCCGCCGAGCGCACCGTTGCGGAAACCGCGAAGCGGCTCGGCTGCACCCCGCAGGAATTGTTTGTCTGCTCCACCGGCGTCATCGGCGTGCCACTGCCGCTTGAAAAAATTCTCCGCGCGCTGCCGGTGATCGCCCGGCATCGTCGTCCCTCGGCGCGCTCGTTCGCCGAATTGTCGCTCGCAATCTGCACCACGGACACGCGTCCGAAAACTGCGGCGGGTTCCTTCAAGATGGCCGGTAAACGAGTCCATCTCGTCGGCTGCGCCAAAGGCGCGGGGATGATCCATCCGAACATGGCGACGATGCTGGCGTTCGTCGCGACGGATGCGGCGATTGCGCCTTCGCTCCTGCAAAAAACGCTGCGCGACGTGACTTCGCGCACCTTCAATGCCATCAGCGTAGACGGCGACACTTCAACGAACGACACTTTGCTCGTCCTGGCGAACGGCGAATCCGGCGCTCCTTCGATCAAAGCCGGCACCTCGGCGCATCGCTCGTTCACCGCGGCGCTCGAAGAGGTTTGCCGCTCTCTCGCCTTGCAGATCGTCGCTGACGGCGAAGGCGCGCAGCGCGTCATCGAAATCGAAGTGCGCCACGCAAAGACAGAGGCCGCCGCCAAGCGAATTGCCGAAACGATTGCCACTTCTCCCCTGGTGAAGACGGCCTTTGCGGGCGGCGACCCCAACTGGGGACGCATCTTCGCGGCAGCTGGACGCGCGGGAGTTTTCTTCGACACTTCGCGCGTGGATATCAAAATGGCGGGCATTCCGGTTTTGCGGCGCGGCCAGCCCCTGGATTTCAACGAGCGCGCCGCCAGCAACCGCCTGCTCACCGAACACGTTCCCCTGATCGTCGATCTGCACGCCGGCAAAGCCACGGCTCGCTATTGGACCTGCGACTTCACCGCCGAGTACGTTCGCATCAACGCTAGTTACCGCACCTGACCACGCGCCCACTAACGCCCGCCGAAGAGTGTAGTATCATAACGTTGATAGGCAATTATCATTGACGAATAGCCCCTTGCGACAAGTGCCCGACAAACAGCGCATTCTCGATTCCCTCGCCGCCATCGCCCGCGGCGCTGATCGCCCGCCCTCGCGCTCCGAATTCCTCTCTCTTTCCGGAATCTCCGAGCACTCCGGCCTGCAGTTCTTTCCCAGCTGGAGCGCCGCCCTCCGCGCCGCCGGACTTCAGCCTTACACCCTGAACCTGCGCCTCGAGGACCGCGAACTACTCGAAGATTGGGGCTACGCCGTTCGCAGAAACCACAAAATTCCTACCCGTCGTGTTTACCGTCATCTCGGAAAATTCGATACCCGCACCTTCGAGCGCCGCTTCGGCCCCTGGTCGCAGCTTCCCGAGGTTTTTCGCAATTTTGCACAGAGCAAACCGGAATGGGCCGATGTCGTAGCGCTCCTTCCTGTTCCTTTATGCCGCGACTCCGGCTCGCGAACCAGTAGCGCCGGAAGCGCGGCACCCTCTAGCCCAGCCCGTCAGGGCTGGGTAAAGAGCAAGAAAATCACGAGCACCGTAGGTGCGCCACCAAGCTCCGCCGCGAACCGGCAATCACCATCTACGCCTCCGCTCGGCAAACTTCGCTACCCGCCTTTGGACGGACGGCCAACCTATGGCCAGCCCATGGATTTCCGTGGCCTCCGCCACGAGCCCGTCAACGAACAAGGCGTCGTGCTGCTCTTCGGCATGGTCGCCAAGGAACTCGGCTACACCGTCGAAGCCGTGCAGTCCGGCTTCCCGGACTGCGAAGCCAAGCGCCAGATCGCTCCGCATCGCTGGCAGCGCGTCCACCTCGAATTCGAATTTGAGAGCCGCAATTTCCGCGACCACGGCCACCCGCTCACCGGCTGCGACGTCATCGTCTGCTGGCGCCACAACTGGCCCGACTGCCCTCCCCACCTCGAAACCCTCGAACTCTCCTCCCTGATCAAATCTTTGCCCACCTCCGCCACCTAACATTTCGTAGCGCTGGCATCTTGCCGGCTCTCATCCGGCCCAATGTAGGGGCGCAGCATGCTGCGCCCCATCTCGGCAAACCACCCACGCGTGTCATTCCGCCTGCCCTGAGCGCAGCCGAAGAGAACCCGGTCGCGCATTGCCATGCGGTAAGCGGGCTGCAAAGAATTGGCGCGAACGGCGGTGAGGGATCCGCTTTTCGCTTCCATCGCGTTCACCACGACACCAAAGGGCCTCACCAGACATACTCACGCATAATTACTGCACTTTCGGATGCCGGCATCTATCAAAGTGTGCCCATTCGAAGACTATTCGTGAAAAGCCCTGAGGACCCCATTGCAAAAAGGTTGGTTCAGGAAATCAAGGCCACCAGTGAGGGCTCAGTCCACATTATTAGAGATGCCACAAACAACGGTCGTCCACAGTACGCGGCGGTATTTGCACCTTATTCAGGGAGTGGCGGGCCCATACCTTCGGTGCGGCTAGAGAATGATCAAAAACTTAGGGATTTTCTTGGGAAGCGCATCGGAATCGCACCGTATCTGATTGACCAAGCTCTTTTTCAGCTCGCCACAAAAGGCAGTACATCCATATTCAACGTTCGGCTGAGCCTCAAACGCGCGAGGGCCCTGAAGCTCGTCGCGTAAAACACGGCTTCTCGCCGCCTCTCTCCACCTGCTCGTTTACCCTGAGCGAAGCCGAAGGGCCACTCGCCACCATTCACTACTCCCACTTCCAATCGGCGAATTGTTCGCGGAGAGCCAGCTTCTTGAATTTGCCCACGGAAGTACGGGGGATCGCGTCGATGAACACGAAGGCGTCGGGGAGCTGCCATTTGGCGAAAGTCTTTGCCAGAAAGGTGCGTAACTCTTCGGCAGTAGCGCTGGTGCCGTCCTTCAGGACGATGGCGGCGAGCGGACGTTCCTGCCACTTAGGGTGAGGGATGCCGACGACGCACGCTTCTTTCACCGCCGGGTGACCCATCAGCGAATTTTCCAGATCCACGGAACTGATCCATTCGCCGCCAGACTTCACCAAGTCCTTGGCGCGGTCGACGATCTTGACGTAGCCGTCTTCGTCCATCGTGGCAACGTCCCCGGTACGGAACCAGCCGTCGGGGCTCCAGCGATGCGCCTGGTCAGGCGAATCGTGGTAACTTGCGACGACCCACGGGCCGCGAATTTCAATCTCGCCGGAAGTCACACCATCCCACGGAGCTTCCCCTTCGGGGCGCATTAATCGAATCTCAACAAATGGCGCTGGCCATCCCTGTTTCGCGCGGACTTCGTATTTTTTCTCGTCGGGCCAGTCGCGCATGTGCTCACGGAGCCCGCCGGAAGTACCGATGGGAGTAGTCTCGGTCATGCCCCAAAGATGCTTGATCTGCAAGCCAAACGGATCGAGCTGCCGGATGAGCCCCAGAGGCGGGGCCGTTCCACCGCACACCACCCGAATGGGAGAATCGAACTTCCACCGGCCAGGATTCTTCTCCAGTGCGTCCAGAACACCGATCCATACGGTCGGGACGCCGCAGGCGATGGTCACCCGTTCACTGGCCATCAAATCTAGGATGCTCTCCGGATCGACATTCGGTCCAGGAAGGATCAAGCGTGAACCGAGCATCGTGCAGGCGTAGGGCAATCCCCAGGCGTTGGCATGGAACATGGGGGCAACGGGTAACACGGTGTCGAACAGGCCCATGCCGAAGACTTCTGCAAGCCCGCACGCGAAGGAGTGCAGTACCAGCGCGCGGTGGGAGTAGATGACCCCTTTCGAAAACCCCGTGGTTCCGGACGTAAAGCACATCGCAGCGCCATCGTTCTCGTCGATCGGCGGATATCGGAAATCATCGCCGGCATCGGCAAGCAGGTGCTCGTAGTTGAGGAAGCCCTCGGAGACGGTATTGCAACCATAGGGCACGACGATGACTTTTTCGAAGTAAGCGCCATCACAGAATTTTTCGTAAGCCGGCAAAAGGACATCGTCGATTAGCAGGAAGCGGTCACGGGCGTGTTTGACGATGGCGGCAATTTCGTGAGGGTGCAGACGCAGATTCAAAGTATGCAGGATGCCGCCGCCACAAGGGACACCAAAAAAGGCTTCCAGATGGCCAGAGTGATTCCACATCATGGAGGCCACGCGGTCACCGGGCTGCATTCCGAGTTTGGTGAGTGCGCTCGCGAGGCGCCGCGCGCGGCGGTAGAATTCGCCGTAACTGGTTCGAACGACGGATTTGTCCGGCCTGCGGGAAACGATTTCGACGCGCGGAAAGATTTTGCCGGCCCGCTCCAGGATGGTGGGCAGCGTCAGCGGAAAATCCATCATCGTGCCGCGCATAAGACCTCTCGACGGGGAACCAACTTGGCCGCATCGTACCATCAATTCCGAGTAGAGAGGAAAGCTGGGGCGGGTTCCGGCCGCTGCGATTTCGCTTCTGATTCGCGGAGAATTTCAGGTTGCAAAAGAGGTTAATTTCCGAGACCATGCCACTGACCGCTGAAGTGCCGGTCTCGCGCCCGCGGTGGTTCGGCTTCCCTGACTGCCCGTGAACGATTGCTGCGTCTTCAGCGCGCTCCGCGACTCGCAAGTGGGTTCCGGGCAGAAGGAGTCAGCAGGTGAAGAAGCTCTATATCGGTAATCTTCCGTTTTCCGCGACGGAAGATCAGCTCAACGAGTGGTTTTCGCAGATCGGTGTCACCCCCTCCGGCGTCAATCTGATTCGTGATCGTTTCACGGGGCAGTCGCGCGGTTTCGCCTTCGTCGAAGTTACCAATGACGAAGACGCGGACCGCGCCGTCAACTCCCTGAACGGCCAGAATTTTGGCGGGCGAAACCTCGTTGTGAATGAAGCGCGTCCCCAGGCAGAGCGCGGCGGCGGCGGTGGCGGCGGACGTGGCGGATACGGCGGCGGGCGCGGCGGCCATGGTGGTGGCGGTGGTGGACGCGGCGGAGGTGGCGGCGGACGCGGCGGGGATCGTGGTGGAGATCGCGGCGACCGTGGCAACCGCTGGTAAGCACTGAATCGGAACCTGAGAACGCAGCGCCGCGAGCTACTCGGGGCGCGTCACTCCCTCCAAGAAGTTCGAAGCGGTAGTTCTGTGCCGAGGGACCGGGTCTCGCGGCCTCTTACCTTTGTTTGCGCGGGCCGTCTAATCCCGCTGAAGAACGGAAACCACAAGTTGCTGCATGGCGTGAGAGTAAAACTACGGACTGGCTGCCAGGAATGAATGTATGTAATATCCCGGCGCTTTGACGTTCGTTGCGCGTGGTGAATGGAAAAAAGCCCGCGCTGCGGCCGGTCCTGAAGGCGCTCCCCGCCCTCCTCTGTGCCCCGGTTCGCGAAACAATTTGCCCCGTAACGTGTTTGATACAACAGGCAAGGAAAATGGTCTGGCTAGGACGGTTGTGGAGTATATGAATAGCGCGGGGAGTTGAAGTTGCATTCCGCGAACAGGATGCGCGATAAGGCCGGGAAGAACCTTTTTGTCGGGCCACGCATCCAAGCGATTGAGTGAGACGTATTAGTGAATAGAATGACGACCTGGCACAAACGCGATTGGCAGCAATTTTACGAACTGGCGCGCCGCCCCTGGCAGCGCCATCGTCCGCCGCGGCCGGTTTATCCGACGGGCATAAATCGTGTGCTGCCTGCGCAGGGATTCAGCTTGTCCGAATTGGACGACGCCGGAGTGGATCTCGATCTGGCTGAGCGCCTCGGACTTCCTGTGGATGCAGGCCGCATCGGGGCCTACGGTCCCAATGTTACAGTTCTGCGCGATTTCATCCGTTCTTCCCGCCAGCCGGTATAAGCAAGACTTCCTGGATTGATCTGTTCCATGGCCGCCATTCAGGCGGAGCGATTGTTCTCGCTTGAACTCTCACCCGCAGTAGAATGCTCTCCGCACGTTCACCCGCTCATGCGAGGCCGATGTGAAGCGATTCCTGCTGGCTGCGATCGTGGCCTTTTTTCTCGCGGAGAATTCCACTCCCGAGTATTCGATCCAGGCGATTCGTTACGCCATCTCACCCGGTTTTCCTGTCGCAGGCTTGGTGATGGGAGCGCCCAAAGACGAGAAAGTGGATATCGCCATGGTGATCTGGCTGATTCGTGGCGGAGGGCGGACGATCCTGTTCGACAGTGGATTTCATCGCGAAAAATGGTTCAAGTATTTTCCGATGAACGACTACGTGCGCCCGGATGAAGCGGTGAAACTGGCGGGGGTGAAACCCGACGAGGTGACGGACATCGTCATCAGCCATGCGCATTGGGATCACATGGGAGGAATCGATCTTTTTCCGAAAGCGACGGTGTGGATTCAGAAGGATGAATATCGCTACTACACGGGAGAAGCATGGCAGCCGGGAGGAAATCACGGCGGGATTGACCCCGAAGATGTGAAGGAGTTGTTGCGGCTGAATACCGAGGGGCGTTTGCGCCTGATCGACGGAGACAACGTCGAGATTCTGCCCGGGATTCGCGTGTACACCGGTGCCCGGCATACCTATGCGTCGGAATACTTGCGAGTCGGAGGGAATCCGGCATTTGTACTGGCTTCGGATAATTGCTATTTGTATCGGAACCTGACGGCACACGCGGCTAGTGCGACCTTTAGCGAGGCCGATCATGCGGCCAATATTGCCGCACAGGTGCGCATGATTGAGCTTGCCGGTTCGGCCGACCGCGTCGTGCCGGGGCATGACACCCTGCAGTTCCAGAAATTTCCGACCGGAGGACGCGTCGCCAGAATTAAGTAAGTACCTCTCTTGGTGAATATTCCAGCCGTCCATGCGAATCGGATATTCAACCATGTAGGCACTCCATTTGTAGGTTGGGGAAGATGCGGGTAAAATAGGGGTTTCGCACAGACTCCATGGCCTCACCCTTCAACATCATTTCGAATACACCGGCGCTGCCGATACCGGCGCCGGGTGCTCACCCGCGGCCAGATTGGCTTCGCGTCAAGTTTTTCGGGGGCGAGCGCTACCAGGATCTGAAGCGCATCATGCGCACGCTGGACCTGCACACCGTGTGCGAGAGCGCGCGCTGCCCCAACATGGGGGAGTGCTGGGAGCATGGAACAGCGACGTTCATGATCCTGGGCGATATCTGCACGCGCGCCTGCGGCTTTTGCGCGGTCCCTTCCGGCAAGCCCGTCGGCCCTCCGGACGAGGACGAGCCGTTTCGCGTCGCGGAGGCCGTGGCCAAAATGGGTTTGCGCTACGCGGTGGTGACGTCGGTGAACCGTGACGATCAGCCCGACGGCGGCGCGCACATTTTTGCCCGCACCATCGAAGAGATACGCAGGCGCGTCCCCGGCTGCAAAGTGGAAGTCCTGATCCCTGATTTTCGCGGCGATTGGGATGCCCTGGACGCTGTCCTCGCCGTACGCCCGGACATTCTGAATCACAACACGGAAACGGTGCCGCGCCTCTACCGGCAAGTGCGCAAAGGGGCCGTCTACGAACGCTCGTTGGCGCTGCTCCGCCGTTCGAAACAAGCGCACCCTGAAGTGCCGACTAAAACCGGCCTCATGCTCGGCCTCGGCGAAGAAAAAGACGAAGTTCTCGCCACCATGCAGGACCTCGCCGCACAGGGCACGGACATTCTCACCCTTGGCCAATACTTGCAGCCCACGCGCGAACATCTCCCCATCGTCCGCTATGTCCACCCCGACGAATTCGCCGAATACAAAATCCTTGGCGAAGCCATGGGCTTCAGGCACGTCGAGGCCGGCCCGCTCGTGCGCTCTTCCTACCACGCCTTCGACCAAGCCGAATCCGCTATCAAGTAACTACGCCCTTTGCAACACCCCGTTCGCACCCTTCATTCCCATTAGTGATCTGCGACGCCTCGCCCGGTTATTTGGGGGCGGCGGTGGACCAGTCGGTGAAAGGCACGGCGCGGCCTCCGCGAACGACCGTGGGAATGACGTGGTCGAATCCCTTGTGTTCCTTCGAAGAGTAACTCAATTTCAGTTGGGGGCCGAGGCCCAGATCGAATTCATGGATGGATTCAATACCGCGAATCAGCCCTTCGCGCGTGAGCTCTTTCCCCGCGCGCTTGAGCCCTTCCACCAGCACCATGGCATCCACGAAGCCTTCCAGGCTTACGAAATTCGGTTGTGCGGACGGAAAATATTTTGTCATCGTGCGGCGATAGAGCGCGACGGTTTTCAAGTCCGTCAGGTAATATGGCGGCACCACCTGGGTAATGACCATGCCTTCGGAATCAGCGCCGGCTTCCAGGATCAATTCGTCCGTGCCAACGAACGAAACCGTCAGGAATAAGGGCTTCCATCCTTTCGCGTGGGACTGCTTGAGAATCGGAGCGACGGTATTCGAGGGTCCCACCACCACCACCGCGTCCGGTTTTGCCGCGCGCACCGTGTCAATCGCTCCGCCGACCTGCGCGGTCTGCCGCTGGTAAGAGGCTACGGCAACCGGCTCGGCACCGCGAGCTTTCAGGGCGGCCTTTACGCCTTCGAGGACTGCCGTTCCAAACGCATCCTCCGGATAAATTACCCCAATTTTCTTGAAGCCCAGCGTTCCCCACATCCCCTCGATCTGTTCGCGCGTTTCATCGTAGTAGGATGCGCGCACGTTGATCACCCAGTGGCGCAGGGGTGTGTACAGCGTTTGCGCGCCGGTGAAGAGTCCGACGAGCGGAATTTTGCTGTTCTCCGCCATCGGCAGGTACTTCACGGCCGTGGGTGTTCCGACAAAAAACCCGAGCGCAAAAACTTTCTGTTCCATCAAGCGGTCGAAACAGATCTGCGTCTTCGCCGGATCGTAGCTGTCGTCGTAGGCAAGCAGTCTCAGCTTGCGTCCGTCGACCCCTCCGGCGTCATTGATCATGTCGAAATATGCTTTGGCCCCATCCACGGTTTCCGTTCCGAGGAAATGCGACGCCCCTTCCAACGCGGAGCAGGATCCGATCAAAATTTCCTTGTCGGTGACTCCCGGCGTGCCCTGCCCCAGGGCAGCAGAAGTGGTAACAAGCAGGCCAAGGAAAACCACAAGCAGCCCGAGGATGTATTTCAGGGCTTCCTTTTTCATTTCGCTCTCCAGTTTACTCAGGGCCCGACGAGGAGGGATGTCCATTAGTCTTGTCTAGACTTGTGTTTGCCGGATGTCAACGCGCTTGATGGGGCGATGCGGCGAAGCGATTAAGGATGAGTAGAACGGGAGGCAACGATTGGAATTCAGCGGTGGATTCGAACCAGGCACACTCCTGCGCCGGGTTGGCGGAGGAGTATTCGAATTGGATCACAGAAAACTTACGAGCGAGCGGCCGCGGCAGCCGCAGCTTTCTTGGCGGCCTTGGCAACCGTCGAAGCTTTGCGGCGGCGCTTGGTTTTCGGTGGCGTGGCCGGGGCTTCACCGATCAGTTCGGCGGTCATAATGCTCGTTACGAAAAGCTTGGCGCCGTGATCGTCAAAATCCACTGCGGTGCGTTCCTGGTCGGAAGCGGTCACGATTCCCAGGCCGTACACTTCGTGCTTGATGGTTTGACCTTCCTGCATTACTTGCACAACGTCCTCCTTGGCCACTCTCAGCTGAAAATCTTGATTCGAATCGCGCTTTGTGAGGATCATCCCGGCGCGGCCGGGGCTCCTCGCTTGGGGCTAGAGACTGGTAACGTTCTCCGCTTGCAGCCCCTTGGGGCCTTTCGTGACTTCGAACTCCACGGACTGGCCTTCGTTCAGGGATTTATACCCGTCCATCTGGATCGCGGAGAAGTGCACGAAAACATCTTCACCGGTCTGGCGCTGGATGAAACCATATCCCTTCGAAGCATTGAACCACTTCACTGTTCCTTGTTCCTTCACTGCCTACCCTCACATGCGCGGCCACGACAAAGTCGAAACCGACGATCTTGGAATTGCTTTGTCTCTCCTGGTGCGTTCCCGGATGACCGCGAAGCTATTTCCCCCAGCGGCAGGACGCCTTCAAGCCGTAAAAAAAGGCCGCAAAGTCCCGCCTTGCAGCCCAATTCAACGAGCCAAAAGGTAACACAAGAGCAACAAACGCTAAGGTAAGCCTACCATAAAACGGAGGGATTGTCCACGGGGCGACACGAGAGAAATCCAAGCCTGCGGCTTTTGTAAGATGTTGTAAACAATAACCTTAAATTGAAATTCGCTGACATGCCTGTAAGCGCTAAAAGCAAAAAGTACCTAGTCCAGGGATTCGGGTTCCAGGCTCAGATTGCTCTCCCCAGTGGCCTTCTTTTCCCAATACTTTTGGACCCAAGCCTCCCAGCTCTTACCGGCGGCGGTATCCCGGCCCGTGAAAGCCAAGGCGGCAATCTCGGCATAGGCAATCTTTACTCGTTGGCTGGAATCTTTGGGCAGAACGCGGACAAAACTCGCCGCAAGAGTGGCGCCGCTGACACGGTCAAATATGTAACCTTCGATTTTTGAATTGTCTTTCAGGGTTAGAGTGACGTCGCCGCGATAATCAAAAGCTTTCTCCAGGGCGATACGCAGTTCTTCTTCGGTGGCGAGTTGCGGCACCCAGCCCTGGATGCCTTCATGTTTCGTTCCAGGCGCTACTTCCAGAAGATCGGGGTCGAGGGGCGAGCCCTCGGTATGGCTGGGACGGTCGGCGTGCCGCGGACCCGTCACGCGCGTGTTTCCTCGAGTTGGTTCTTGCCGGAGTCGATTTGCACCAGCGGATTGTAGGAATGGACGGGCGTCACCGGCTCGTTGAGCATCGCCAGCGCGTCGGGATCGGCGTATTTCGTTGAAAACTCTGCTTTGATCGAAGCCCACAGCCCGCGCAAACCGCTGAACGTGTAGTCCACTGCAGTCGCTTCATAGCCGCTGTGCACCATGCAATTCGCGCACTTGGGATTGCCGGACTCTGTGCCGTAATTCTCCCACTCGGTGGTATCCAGCAGCTCCTGAAACGTATCGGTATAGCCGTCCTGCAACAGGTAGCAGGGCTTCTGCCAGCCGAAGACGTTGTACGTCGGCATGCCCCAGGGCGTGCAGGCATGATTGCCCTTGCCCATCAGGAATTCGAGGAAGAGCTTCGACTGGTTGAACTGCCAGCTCTTCTTGCGATTGGAGAGGATCGCGCGGAACAACCGCCGCGTACGCGCGCGTCCGAGGAAGTGCTTCTGGTCGGGAGCTTTATCGTAGGAATAGCCGGGCGAGAGCATCATGCCCTCAACGCCCAGCTCCATCATTTCATCGAAAAACGCCCGGACGCTCTTGGGGTCGGCGCCATCGAACAGAGTCGTATTAGTGGTCACCCGGAAGCCTTGCTTCAGAGCTTCCTTAATCCCGTCGACGGCCAGGTCGTACCCGCCCACGCGGCACACCGAAAAATCGTGGTGCTCTTTCTGCCCATCCATGTGCACCGAAAATGTCAGGTATTTGCTGGGCTTGAAGAGATGGAGCTTCTCTTTTAGCAGGAGCGCGTTGGTGCACAAATAAATGTACTTCTTCCGCGCCACCAGCCCCTCGACAATCTTGTCGATCTGCGAATGCATCAGCGGCTCGCCGCCCGGAATCGAAACCATCGGCGTGCCGCACTCGTCCACGGCCTTGAAGCATTCTTCGGGCGTCAATTCCGTTTTCAGAATGTGCGCCGGATACTGGATTTTGCCGCAGCCCGCGCAGGCGAGATTGCAGCGGAAGAGCGGCTCCAGCATCAGGACGAACGGGTAGCGCTTTCGACCTGCGAGCTTTTGCTTCAGCACGTAGGTTGCAACCGTCCACGCTTGTGAGATAGGTACCGACATCGTCTCCGCTTCAGTTCAAAAAAGATGGGGAATACTGACAGGCCCCCGCCCCCTCTATTGTAACCGACATTGTAGCCCTTCGCTGACAGTCCTTTATTCAGATGCGAGGACTTGTTCCTCGGTGGCACGGGGCGTGCGTTAACGCGGCTGCCTCGCCCGCCTCGGCGAAATCACCGTTGGGTCCGTGCACCCATCACCTTTCCGTCTAGCATGCCCCCAAAGAAATCTCCCGCCATCTCGAGGCCCTGGTGCGCTCCTTGTAGCTGGCTCCAAAAAGGTGAAGCCGGTGCGCCGCAAGCGTCCCGGCGCGTTCTGTGGCAAAATAGAAAGTTCAGAGAGTAGATTTATGGCACACCGTACGACATTGGAAGAAGAAGGTCCCGCAAGAACGCCCAAAGTGGCAAAGAAAAGCGCCGCGGGTAGCCAGACTCAAGGTGTCAGCAGCGAGGAGCGCGAACGCATATTCGACACGTTCCGGCGCTGGGGGTATCTGGAAGCGACGCTCGACCCTCTTGGCTTGCTGGAGCCGTTGAAATATCCCGATCTGGAAGGGCTGACCGGCGATGCGGCCGCCGAAGCGCGCCGCGTCTATTGCGGCAACATTGGCGCCGATTTCATGCATTTGCCGGAACCAGAGCGGCGGCGCTGGATCGCGGAGCGCCTCGAGGCCCCTGCGAGCGAAGTCAACCAGCAGAAAATCCTGGAGCGGTTGATTCGTGCTGACTTATTCGAACAGGTCTTGCAAGCGCGTTACCTCGGCACCAAACGGTTTTCTCTGGAAGGCGTTACGGCTCTGATTCCCCTGCTGGACTCCATCCTGGACACCGCGGGCGAGCATGGCGCGGTCGAATCCGTCATGGCCATGAGCCATCGTGGCCGCCTGAACGTGATGGTTCACGCCGCCTGTAAGACCCCTCACGAAGTGGTTGCCGGTTTTGAGGACGTCGATCCGCGCAGCGTGCTTGGCGCGGGCGACGTAAAATATCACGTGGGCGCGACCGGCACTTACGTCACGACTGCCGGCAAGCCGATTGGCATCCATCTCGTTTCGAATCCGAGCCACCTTGAGGCAGTCGATCCCGTGGCCGTCGGCCGCGTGCGCGCGAAGCAAACGCGCTATGGACTACGAGGCCCTTATGTGGACCGTTCGCGGGAAACGCTGAATAAAGTCGTCCCCATCGTGATGCATGGCGATGCCGCCTTCGCGGGCCAGGGCATCTGGGCGGAAACGCTGAATTTCGCGGACCTGATGGCCTACACCGTAGGCGGCACCATTCATATCATTGTGAACAATCTGATCGGGTTCACGACCCGGCCCGCGCAGGAGCACTCTTCGCGCTTTGCTTCCGATATCGCCAAACGCCAGTCTGTGCCGATCTTCCACGTCAACGGAGAAGATCCGGACGCGGTCGTGCGCATCGGAAAACTGGCCGCGGAATATCGCGCGACGTTCGGCAGCGACGTCGTCGTGGACATCATCGGTTACCGCCGCCATGGCCACAGCGAAGTCGATGATCCCACCATCACTCAGCCGCTCATGTACGAGCGCATCAAGAATCATCCCGCACTTTGGAAGCTTTATGCCGAGCGTACCGGCATCGATTCGTCACTGATGGCCGAAACAGTCCGCAAGGAATACGAAGAAGAGCAGACAAAAGCGCGCGCGTTAAGAAAAATACCGCACCTGCGCAAACTGCCCGACTACTGGGCGCCTTACCAGCACGGCCGCTATGACAGTTCCTACGAAGTCGATACCGGCCTTACGACGGAGAAGCTCGCGGGAATTACCGATGGCCTCGTTCGCGTGCCCGAGGGATTTCACATCCACCCGAAAATCGCGAAACTGCTTGAGCAGCGCGCGGAGATGGGCCACGGCAAACGCGCCGTGGATTACGGATTTGCCGAAGCGCTGGCATTTGCCTCCGTGCTTCTGGATGGGAATCCAGTGCGCCTTACGGGACAGGACACGCAACGCGGCACCTTCAACCAACGACACGCTGTGCTCATCGACACGCAGACCGAGCACAACTACCTGACGCTTTCGCATCTTTCGAAGGAGCAAGCCTTCTGCGAGATTCACAACTCTTCGCTATCCGAAGCAGGCTGCCTGGGATTCGAATACGGCTTCAGCCGCGACTATCCCGAAGCCCTCGTACTTTGGGAGGCGCAGTTCGGCGATTTTGCCAACGGCGCGCAGGTCATCATCGATCAGTTCATCAGCGCGGGCGAGGACAAGTGGAACCTGCCGGCAGGCCTCGTCATGCTTCTTCCACATGGCTATGAAGGCCAAGGGCCGGAGCATTCCAGCGCACGCCTCGAACGCTTCATGCAGCTCGCTGCCGAAGACAACATGCAAATCTGCCAGCCGTCCACTGCCGCGCAGTACTTCCACATGCTGCGCCGGCAGGCGCGCCGTCCGTGGCGCAAACCACTGATCGTCTTTACGCCAAAAAGCATGCTGCGTCATCCCGACGCCAGTTCGAAGCTCGAAGAATTCACGCTGCCGCGGTTCCTCCCGCTGGTTCCTGACCACGAAGTGCAGGATGCCAAGCGCATTCTCATCGCCAGCGGAAAAGTTGGCCATGAATTGCGCGGAGAACGCCGCCGCCGCAAAGACACCAGCACAGCGATTTTCTTCCTCGACCAACTGTACCCGCTTCCACGTACGGAAATCACCGCTGCTCTCGCCGAGCATCCGAACGCGCGCGAAATCGTCTGGGTACAGGAAGAACCGGCCAACATGGGCGCTCTCTTCTACGTTTTGCCCCGCCTTGAGCGCCTTGCCAAAGCCAGCGGCCTTCGCGTCCGTTCGGTAAAGCGCTCCGGCAGCGCCAGCCCTGCCACCGGCTCTTCCAAGGCGCATGAGTTGGAACAGAAGACGCTCCTCGCACTAGCCTTCACAACAGCGAGCACTACTTAAGCCCGCCCGACCGGGTAAACACGGCTAAAGGCTCGAAGAGGCGTTTACACGCCATTCACATTCATGTAAACACCGCGTTACCTTTTCTCGCCGCATACCTGCGACAATCAGCCGTGTTACGACAAGTCCCGAATGATCAAAAACTTCCCAACGCCTATCGCAATTCGCCGCCCTACGGTAGACTTTTACCAAGCCGCCCTGCGATGCGATCTCACAGCATGAAACGCGTACTTATCATCGAAGACGATCGCGATATCGTCGAGCTGGTCCGTTACAATCTTGCGAATGAAGGTTTTCAGGTCAGCGCGGCGCACGACGGCAGCACCGGGCTTAGCACGTTAAAAAAGACACCGCCCGATCTCCTGCTTCTCGACCTGATGCTTCCGAAACTCTCCGGTTTGGAAATCTGCAGGGAGATTCGCCGGGACGACTCTCTGAATCGTTTGCCCATCCTCATACTCACGGCGCGCGGTGAAGAAGCCGACCGCGTCGTTGGTCTCGAAATGGGCGCCGACGACTACGTGACCAAACCGTTCAGTCCGCGCGAATTGCTGGCGCGCGTCAAAGCATTGCTGCGCCGCGCCGAGCCCCCGACGGATACGCCACGGGTGATCGAAATTGGCAGACTGGCGATCGACCCGGCATCCTATCGGGTTAGCCACTCTGGAAAACCGGTAGCGCTCAGCACGCTCGAATTCCGGCTGCTTTACTATCTTGCTTCGCGCCCGAACCGCGTTTTTACGCGGGATCAGTTGTTGGACGCGGTCTGGGGAACGGACCGGTTTGTCACGCCGCGCAGCGTGGATGTTTACGTCCGCCGGCTGCGTGAAAAGATCGAATCCGATCCTGAAAATCCCCTGCACTTGAAGACCGTCCGGGGCGCGGGCTATTTGTTTGAAACCCGTGCGGCTTAATCTCTTCTGGAAACTCGGCTTTGCTTTCTTCGCGCTGTTGATTGCGGTGCTGCTGCCGGTGGATTTCTACGCCGAGCGTGCATTGCGCCGCGATTATGAGCGCAGCGGATTCGAACAGCTCGCCGCCATTGCACGCATCGCACTGGCACATCCGCCTCAGGCGATCGCTCCCAACTCTTACGCACCGGTAGGTACTGCTCCCTTAAACGATTGGGTTGCGCAGATGGCCGCAAGCGGCGTCCGCGTCACCGTGATTACCTCCGACGGCCAGGTGCTGGCGGATTCCCAATCCGATCCGGCAACAATGGAGAACCATGCAGGTCGTCCGGAAATCCACGATGCGCTGGCAGTTGGTGCTGGGCAATCCATTCGCCACAGCGTCACCATCAATCGTGAACTTTTGTATTACGCCGTGCGGTTGCCCGTGGCCGGCGGGCCTCCGCTGATCCTGCGTTTTGCATCCCCGCTACAGACGCTCAATGAAGAGCTCTGGGAATTTCGCAAACGTCTCTGGTTGGCCTCCTTGGTGATGCTCCTTGTGACGGGAGCCGCCTCCTTGTTGATCTCGCGCTCGTTTTCGGGTCGAGTGGACCGCCTCAAGCAGTTTTCAGACCGAGTTGCGGAAGGCGATTTTCGTCCCATTGAAGCGGATCGCTCGGGTGACGTGATGGAAGCCCTTGCAGTTTCGCTTAATCAGACGGCTGGGCGACTGGATCGCACCATCCGCACGCTCACCGAAGAGCGTAATCTTTCTTCTGCGATTCTCGGAAGCATGGTGGAAGGTGTCGCAGTCGTGAACGCCTCGGAACGACTGCTCTTTGCTAATCCTGGTTTCGCGGAGATTCTGGATCTGGACGTGCCCCCAAAATCGGGAAGCGCCCTCGTGGAGGTCGTCCGGCAAACGGAGCTGCTCGAAGCAGTGCGTCAAGTGCTGAAGGGAGATACGCGGGTCGAGACGGAGATCGTTACCGGAACGCTGCGCCAGCGTTTTTTCGCCGTCACTGTGGCGGCCGTAAGCGCCGCTGAAACTTCCGGAGCGGTCATCGTGCTGCACGACATCAGCGACCTGCGCAAGCTCGAGCGCGTCCGAAGGGATTTCGTCGCGAATGTATCTCACGAATTCAAGACGCCCCTCACTGCCATTCAGGGCTTCGCGGAGACTTTGCTCGCGGGCGCCATCGACGATGCGCAGAATCGCGTTCGCTTCCTGGAGATTATCTTGGAGCACTCACAGCGTCTCGCCCGCCTCACGGACGACCTTCTGCGGTTATCGCAAATGGACGCCGACCGGCTTGGTCTGGAAATCCACGGCGTGGGCGTATCCCAATTTGTCGAAAGCTGCGTCGAAACGGCACAGCGCCCGGCAGCAGAAAGAGATTTGCGCATCTCCGTCAATCTAGCAAAGCGTTTGCCTGACATTGCCGCGGACCGGCGGCGTCTCGCCGAGGTTCTGCAGAATCTGCTCGACAATGCCATCCAATACACTCCTCCCGGCGGCCAGATCATGCTGAGCGCATCGGCCAGCGGCAATGAAGTAACTTTTACGGTCTCCGACACCGGAATAGGTATTCCTCAGACCGACCAGCCCCGTATTTTCGAACGTTTCTACCGCGTGGATGTAGCGCGCTCGCGGGAAGTCGGCGGCACGGGGCTTGGCCTGGCCATTGCCAAGCATCTCGTGGAAGCGCATGGCGGCCGCATTTGGGTGGAAAGCGAGATCGGCCAGGGCTCACAGTTTCATTTCACCGTTCCGATCTTTGACCCTGAGCGTTCGTCGTCTCGCGGCGGCCGTTAGTTCCGTACAGTCCGCGAAGGAGAATGACTCAAGTTTTCCGATTTGAGTCTTTTGCCGCGTTTTCACATTCGATTCAACAATCTGTAACCTTTTCCGCTGCACACTCGTGCTTACGAGAGCGAGTGTGACCTTCTTCTCGCCGCTCCGAAAGGGAACAAATGGCTAGCGCCTCCGGACTGACAGAAGTCGTGCTCTACGACACGCTAGTGAACTATCTCGTCTCGATGGCCCGTACCGTCGAAGGCGCGATGAACCGCGCGCTGGACGCTATCGTGAGTCTCGAAAGCTCTCGGACTTCTTCGCTGCCTGGCGAGGTATTTCTTCTCGAACCGCGCATCAATGAAATGGAAATCGTTATTGACGAGCACGCCATCCGGCTCCTGCGTCGCGGCTCCTTTAGCGACGATGAAATGCGGCTGATCGTCGCCGCCCTGAAAATCACGAATGATCTCGAACGCATCGGAGACCTCGCGGTCAATCTCGCGGAGCGCGTCATCTCCCTCCGCGAAATACCCGACACAAAGATCCCCGAGGAACTCGCGCCCATGGCCAGCGCTGTGCGCGCCATGGTAAGCAAGAGCCTCGGCGCGCTCATTTTTCGAAACGTCGAAATGGCCACACAGGTTCTGGAAAGCGACGATGTCGTCGATCAATACCGCGACCGCATTTTCGAACAGCTCCTCCAGCGCATGACGCAGGAGCCCGCCCTGGTGAGCCCGGGCCTGCAATTCATCCTGGCCACGCGCCATCTGGAGCGCATCGCCGACCACGCCACAAATATTGCCGAGGACATTATTTTCTGGGTCCGCGGCCTGGATGTTCGCCATGGGCGCGGCCTCGCCGTGCTCAGCGAATCAGCGCTGCCCGGGGAGGACGATTCGAACGTTACGGAGAATTCACATGCCCTTCATTCGAATGTGACTCCGGCCTGCGAGACTGAACGCGCTTGATCTTCAATCCATGTCCTACCATGGGGACCGGTGCACCCCTGGCTCCGGTCCCCTTCTCCCCCCTTCATCTCTGCTGACTCAGCACATCCCCCAGGCATCCCCTTGACCGCGAGCCGTATTCTTAACTATGGTTAAAGAAGAAGCGCAATGACCTGCACCACACATTCCAGCGCGCGAAGACGGGTCTCACCCTTGTACATGGGGATTTGCCTGTTTCTTGCCGCACTCTTTTTCTACAATCCCTTTCTTACGATTTACGGCTCGTCGTCCGTTCTGAAGGTGCAGCACCCTCCCAGCTTCCGGGGAACGGTCGCGTCCTCCGAATTGCAAATGAGCCGGCTCACGCAAGTCCAGCCTAGTCTTAACACTCCCGAAGAAGCCGTCCTTGAAGCCGCCGCTCCTGCTGCGGCGCCGTCAATCACTGGATTACCTCTGCAAGAGCCCCTGGATTTTCAGCCGCAAATTTTTGCCGAAAATTTGTGGTTCCGTCCGCCTCCCGTCTCCTAACCCATGGCAGTTGCCCTTGCTGAAGAAGAATCTCCCGGCGCTCTGAATCGGCCGGTCTAATTTCCTTCGCGTCGAGTTGAAACCCCGCCGGTGTTTTAAGCCGATACGAATCAACTCGGCCGGCGATTCAACTCGGATAGGAATTGAGAATGACTGCAAAAAGAATATGGATTGCCGTGGTGCTCGTCGTTGCGGCAGTCCTGCTGGTATGGCGCTGGATGGCCCGAGCACAAAGCGAAGCGGAGGGCCCCGCTCACTCGACCGTTACCACCGCAGCCGTGTCACTCGTGAAGCGGCGTGACTTGGGCGATACGCTTACTGTCTCCGGCGCCTTCAAGCCGTTCCAGGATATTGATGTACACGCTAAAGTGGCCGGCTACATCCGCAAAATATACGTGGACGTCGGCGACCACGTCAAAGAGGGACAGACACTGGCCACCCTCGAAGTCCCTGAACTTGCTGCTCAACTCGCCGGCACGGACGCGGCCGTTCGCGGCGCACAAGAACAAATTCGCCGGGCTCAAGGCGATTTGGATCGCGCGCAATCGACTCACGCTGCCGCGCATTCCGCTTATCACCGGCTTAAGCAGGCTTCCGACACGCAACCGGGCCTTGTTGCGCAACAGGAAGTGGATGACTGGCAAGCCAAGGATCTGGGAGCAGAAGCTCAGGTGGCCAGTGCCGAAGCGGAGCTGTCCGCGGCCAGGCAGCAGCTCCAAGTGGCACAAGCGACTCAGAAACAGTACACCGCTTTATCGGACTACACGCGCATCACCGCGCCTTTCGCGGGGGTGATAACCGTTCGCTATGCCGACACCGGGTCTCTCATTGCGGCGGGCACGGCGACGAGCACGCAATCCATGCCTGTCGTTCGCCTCGCCCAGATTTCCATATTGCGGCTCGTACTCCAGATACCGGAGTCCGTTGCCCCGCAAATCCATGTCGGCGGATCGATAAAAGTACATGTGCAAGCGCTAAATAAAGACTTCGAAGGGAAAGTCTCACGCTTCGCGGACTCCCTGGACCAGCAGACTCGGACCATGGAAACAGAATTGGATTTTCAGAACTCTGACGGCAAGCTGATGCCGGGCATGTTTTGCGAGACTCTCTTTGTCCATGACAGGAAACAGAACGCTCTCACCATTCCGATTGAGGCGGTCAATCGCGTCGGTGACGAGACTACGGTGTTTGTCGTGGATTCGCAGAATGTCGTCCGGGCCCGCCCGGTCAAGCTGGGTCAGGAAAGCACCACACAGATCGAGGTGTTGTCGGGCTTGATCGAAGGAGAGCGCGTCATCGACGGCAATCTCGGCGAGTTTGTCCCGGGACAAACAGTCTTGCCGAAAGTCGTTGAAGCAGGGAACTCCAGTCAGGCGGGAATCCGCTAATGCCGAAATTTGCGCTCGCTTATCCCTATTTCATCATCATGGTCTGCCTAATCGTCGCCGTCGTGGGGATCACCACTGTTGTGCGCATGCCGGTGGACCTCTTTCCACAAATCAATATTCCCGTCGTTGTTGTGGCCACGTTTTACGCCGGGATGCCTCCTCAGCAGATCGAAGCGGACATCACCAACACCTTCGAGCGTTTTTTTACCCTGGGCAGCAATATTGACCACATCGAGTCGCGCTCCCTGACGGGCGTCAGCCTTATCAAGATCTATTTCAAACCCGGGACCGATTCGAACGCGGCACTGAGCAACATTTCCAATCTGGCCATGGCCGACCTGCGGCGTCTTCCGCCCGGCACTTTGCCTCCGGTGGTCTTGAAGTTTGACGCCTCAAGCTTGCCCGTCTGCCTCGTGACTTTGAAAGGGCAGGGGCTCGACGAAACGCGGCTGAAAGATTTAGCCCAGTTCCAGGTACGAAATCAGATTGCCAACGTTCAGGGCGCCTCTGTGCCTCAGCCCTTCGGCGGCACCTATCGCCAGATTCAAGTCTTCGTTGACCCGGTGAAGCTTGAAGCCCATCAATTAAGCCTTATGGATGTGGTTCATGCCATTAACGAATCGAACTTGATTCTGCCTGCCGGCGACGTCCGTATTGGCAACCGTGACTACAACATTTACGCCAACAGCCAGGTGGCCGCCGCCGACGAGATCAATCGCTTTCCTCTAAAGACCGTGGGCCTCGGCTCCGTTCTCGTGGCCGATATCGGCAAAGCGGAAGACTCAGGCGCCATTCAGACCAACATCGTGCGCATTGACGGCCAGCACTCCGTCTACATTCCCATTCTGAAGCAGGGAGGCAACAGCAATACCATCTCGATCGTCAACGGCATCAAGGAGGCCATCAAACATCTGGTGGACATTCCCGAGGTGCTCAAAGCCGCGGTGGTTTTCGATCAGTCCATCTTTGTTAAAGTCGCCATCAAGAATTTGTTGAAGGAGGGTGGAATCGGCCTCGTGCTCACCGCCCTCATGATTCTCCTTTTCCTGGGCAGCCCACGTGCGACTTTTGCAGTCCTGCTCTCTATTCCTCTCTCCGCACTGACATGCTTCTTGATCATGAACGGCCTGGGCGGCTCCATCAACACCATGCTTCTCGGCGGGCTGGCGCTGGCCTTTTCGAGGCTGATCGACGACTCGGTTGTGGTGCTGGAGAACATCTTCCGCTTCATGGAAAACGGGGCATCGCCGCGTGAAGCGGCTGAAAAAGGCGGCATGGAAGTGGCCCTTGCGGTACTGGCTGCGACCTCGACAACCTCGATTGTCTTTTTCCCGGTCACGCTTTTCTATGGAGTCAGCCGTTATTTGTTCATTGATCTTGCCCTCGGAGTGGTTCTGTCCATTTTTGCGTCCTACATCTTTGCCATGACGGTTGTACCGCTTTATTGCGCGACGTTCGTTCGAATACAGCACGACCAGGTCCATGGCGAAAGCATTAGGAAATCGCTTTTTGCCCGCATTGTTCAGCGCTTCAACGCGCTCTTCTTGAAGCTCTTGCTGTATTACGACATCGTTGTGGAGAAAGCCCTTGATCGCCCGAAGCGCACGGTGGCGATCATCCTGGGCGGCGTTCTAGCCGTCTTGGCAGGCCTGTTTCCCTTCGTGGGCACGGCCTATTTCCCGCGCACCGATCCGGGGCAATTTGTTATCGACGTCAAGGCTCCTACCGGAACCCGCCTGGAGCTGACGGACAATTACATCGCCAAGATCGAGGATGACATCCGCCAGGTCGTACCGCGCGGCGATCTCGACATGATCGTTTCCAACATCGGCATTACCCCCGACCTTTCCGCAATGTACACGAGCAATTCCGCGATGCACACCGCCTTCGTTCAAGTGAGCTTGAAGGAGGAGCACAAGATCGGAAGCTACGAGTACATGAATCGCGTCCGTCGAAAACTGGCTACGGATCTGCCACAACTCAGCGTCTATCTGCAGGCCGGCGGCCTGGTCGACTCCGTGGTGAATCAAGGGCTGCCTGCTCCGTTGGACATTCAAATCAGCGATAACGACATGATCGAAGCGTATGGCATTGCTCGCAACATCGCGCTGGAGCTCAAGCATTCCAAAAACGTCAACGACATCCTGATTCCTCAGGACATCGACTATCCGGGCCTGGAACTGAACATCGATCGCGAACAAACCAGCCAGTTGGGCTTAACGCCGCAGGGTGTCGTGGACAACGTCATCACCGCGCTTACCTCCGACGGCATGATCGCCCCCAGCTACTGGATCGATCCGAAGACAGGCAACAACTACATGGTCACGGTTCAGTACTCCAATCAGAAAATTGGTTCGATGACCATGTCGGATTTCAAGAACATTCCTCTGCGTGCAAACAGTTCCACGAAGTCCACGCCTCTTCAATCCGTTGCCAGAATCGTGCCGATCAGCACGCCCACCGAGGTCGATCACTATCAGATTCGCCGAGTCATTGACGTCTACGTGATGCCTACGACCGAGGACCTCGGCGCCGTCAACAAGGAAGTCGATAGGCTCCTCGCCGGACTTAAGAACGGGAAAAATGTCCGCGTCACCGTGCGCGGCGCGGTGGTTGGCATGCATGAGTCCTTCAAGCGTTTTGCAATCGGGCTGATCCTTTCCATCATCCTCGTCTATCTCATCCTGATGGCCCAGTTTCGGTCCTTCGTGAACCCGCTCATCATCCTTCTCGCCATCCCCCCCGGCCTCGCGGGTGTGGTCCTTACTTTGTTCGTGACCCACACGACGCTCAATATCATGTCCCTCATGGGCGTCATCATGATGACCGGCATTGTCGTTTCCAACAGCATTCTGATCGTGGAGTTCTCCGGCATCCTGCATGAACGCGGCATGCAGTTGCGTGCCGCCGTCGTCGAGGCGTGCAAAGTGCGCCTGCGCCCGATTCTCATGACTTCTCTCGCTACACTTCTGGGGCTCTTGCCCATGGCCTTAGGTTTTGAGGCTGGCAGCGAACAGTATTCGCCACTGGCGCGCGCGGTTATCGGAGGACTCGGAATCTCCGTCGTTGTGACGGTTTTCCTGGTGCCCGCCGTGTACCTCCTCGTCCACCAGAAAGGGAATGAAATTCCTCAGGAGGTTCAGGCGTGATGCGAAACTTATTCCGAACGCTTCTTCTCTCCGCGTTGGCTAGTTCACCACTCTTCGCGCAGCCGCAGATTGCGCCCCCATCGCCGCCGCAGGGCCGCACCCTGACATTGGCTCAGGCCGAAGCTCTCGCCCTCAAAAACAACCCGCAAATCACGATTGGGAAGCTGCGCGCGCTGGAGGCACGCCAATATGTTCGGGAAGCTCGCTCCGCCCTGCTCCCGAATGCCTATCTCAGCGTCACCGCCGTGGACGCCAATCCCGGAAGCCGCATTTCCGCTGGTGGTCTCACCAATCCGATTCTCTTCCCGCGCGTCGCCTCCGGTGCGACCGTCAGCCAATTGGTTACCGATTTCGGCCGCTCCACAAATCTTCTTTCCAGTTCCAAATATCAAGCCGAAGCCGAAGACCAAAATTCAGCGGCCACGACCGCCCAAATCATCCTGGTCGTCGACCAGGCCTTCTACAATGTTCTTGAAACGAACGATCTGGTCACCGTGGCGCAGAAGACCGTTGATGCCCGCCAGGTGCTCGTTGACAAAATCAAAGCGCTTACGGACGCCAAGTTGAAGTCTGACCTCGACCTGAGTTTTACGTTGGTCGATCTCGCTCGTGGAAAACTCTTGCTGCTCGAAGCGAAAAACAACCACGAAGCTTCGCTGGCGGTGCTCTCAGCGATTTTAGGTTTTCCCGACGAGCAAGACTTCCAACTCGTTGAAGATCCCGCGCCGATAACGCCGCCGGCACTGGATGTTCTCCCGCTTATTCAACAAGCCCTCCAGCAGCGTCCGGAAGTTGCCGCCCTTCAGGACGAAGTCCAGGCCGCGCAAAAATTCGGCAGCGCCGAACACGACCTCTGGCGGCCGACCATCAGTGCTCTCGGCGTAGTCGGTGAAGCGCCTATCCGCGACAGCCACATTCCAAACTGGTATGGCGGCGCCGGCGTGAATATCAACATTCCGGTTTTCAACGGTTCTCACTATAGCGCTCGGGCCAAGGCCGCCGATCTGCAAACGGAAGTGAATCGCCAAAAACTCGCCGACCTGCGAAACAATATCTCGCGTGACGTTCGAAACTCCTGGCAGGACACCAAGCGCGCTTTCGAACGTCTTTCCGTTACCCAGCAATTCCGCGAACAAGCCGGGCTAGCGTTCGAGCTGGCGCAAGCGCGTTATAACCTAGGACTCGGCTCCATCGTGGAGTTGAGCCAGGCGGAACTCGGCAAAACCGAAGCGGACATCGCCGACACCGACGCCAAAGTCCAATATCGCTTGACCCAAATCGTCCTCGCCTATACCATTTCGGCACCGAAATGAGTCCTTCCCGGTGCAGAAGGTAAATGGCCGTTTCTTGGAGGTTCGGATGCTAATCAATTCTCTCCAACAACAGTCGACACTTCCCACGCGCCGCGGGTGTGGTGCCGATTATTTTTCTCTCATTCTTGGCTGTTGTTGAAGCTCCGGCAATCCTCTATCTGCAATTACGTCAATGATTTGCACTGTTGTCAATTCAATTGTTACAGGATATTCACAATCGATTGACGTAACTGTAAAACGGTCCCTTTACCTTCTGCCCCGGGGTGGTTCGTATTCTTTTCGGAATTGCGTCGAATTTTGCTCCAAAGAGAGAGGAAATGAAAAAACTAGCTGCACTCACACTATCGCTGTTCCTGGTTACCGGAACAGCGCTTGCGGATACACCGAAGGACGCAGACCCTCAGCCCGCCAAGGCGGCTCCACCGGCGAAGCCGAAGGCTGCCAAGAAGGCGGACAAGACGGATTCGGCGATTGCCGCCGAGCTCGAAGAACTTCGCCAGACTCTGCAGTCGCAGCAGGAGCAACTCACACTTCTCAAGGAAGAGCTCGCCAAGCGCGACCGCCAGATTGACGAAGCGCGCGAAGCCGCGGCGACAGCCAACGCTCGCGCAACCGAAGCGAGCACCAAGGCTAGCGAAGCGGTGAACTCAACCGCCGAAGCGAAGATCGCTGCGGTCTCACTCAACTCCAGGGTCAGCGACTTGAAGGTCAGCAACGACGCTCTCAAGACGACCGTGGCCACGCAGCAAGCTGACGCCAATAAGTCGATGGAAGAGGGTCCGGCCACCATTCGATACAAGGGCGTCAACATCACGCCGGGTGGATTCATCGCCGCCGAAACGATTTCACGCACCCGCACGACTAGCGCCGACATTTCGACTCCTTTCACCGGCATTCCATATCCGGGCAATTCTTTAAGCAAGGTTTCCGAAAATAACTTCTCTGGACGGCAGAGCCGCCTGAGTATGCTCATCGACGGCAAAGTTGGAACCGCGAAGCTCTCGGGATACTACGAAGCGGACTTCCTCGGTGTAGGCACGACTTCCAACGACCGCCAGACCAACAGCTATGTATTCCGCCAGCGGCAAGCCTGGGCACAAGCCGCCTTTGAAAATGGCTGGCAAGTGACCGGCGGCCAGATGTGGAGCCTGGTGACGGAAGACAGAAAAGGCATCCAGAACCGTCAGGAAGCCTTGCCAATGATGATTGACCCGAACTACGTCGTGGGCTTCACATGGGCGCGGCAGTACGCTTTCCGCGTCGTCAAGAATATCGGCGACAAGATTGCCATCGGTGCATCTATCGAAGGTCCGCAAGAGACCCTCGGCGGCCGCGGATTCTCCAGCGTTACCACCACCACGGTAGGTACTGCCTCTGTGGCAACGACCACCAACTTCTTCATCAACGCTCCCGGAGCCGCCGGCGGTCTTTACAACGCGTTTGACCCGACTGGCTACACCGTCAACAAGGCGCCTGACTTCGTCGTGAAGGCTGCATTCGATCCTGGATTCGGCCACTACGAGATATTCGGCGTCCTCAGCGACTTCCGCGCAAGGATCTATCCCTGCGGCGTCGTTGGCACAAACTCAACCGATACCGCCCCCCCGGCTGTCACCACAACCGTGAATTGCGCTCCGGATCCGACGAACCCGAAGCCCACTCCGAGTTCGCTCGGTTCCTTCAACGATTCCCGTGAGGGCGGCGGTTTCGGCGTCAGCGGCAGGGTGCCGCTCCTGGATAAGAAGCTGGAGGTGGGCGTCAAAGCCGTCGGCGGCAGTGGCATCGGCCGCTACGGAGCCGCACAGCTCGTGGATGCGACCGCTCGTCCGGACGGCACGCAAGCTCTGCTTCGCTCGGCGCAAGGCTTGGCCATACTGGAATTCCACCCCAACAAGAAGTGGGATATTTATGGCTATTATGGCCTCGAATATGCCGGCCGCGGTGGTTATCAGGGCTATAACCTCATCACCGTGACAAAGACACCAGCGATTCCCCCGACGTCGACGACCGTAGGTGGGGTGACGACGACGACCCCGCCGGTTCCGGCTACCACCACGACCGTGATTAAATTGAATCAAATCGGTGGGTACGGCTCCAGGTTTGCCAACAACACTGGTTGCAGCACGGAAAATCCGCCGAGCACCCAGTTAATCCCCTCCGGCGGCGGTACCTGCGCCGGAGACATCCGCCAGATTTCAGAAGCCACGATTGGCTTCTGGAATAAGCTCTACCAAGGGCCGTTTGGTCGCCTCCAGTGGGGCCTTGCGTACTCTTACCTTCAGAAGACTGCCTGGTCGGGCATTGGTGGCGCCCCGAAGGCCAACGACAACATGATTTGGACCTCTTTCCGCTACTACATCCCATAAACGGGAGAACTTAGCGTGCCTGCTTCGCAGGTGCAGAGAAGGGCAGCCCGAAAACGAGCTGCCCTTTTTTTTGTTACGCGGACTTCCTTCTTCCTAATCGGCCCAAATCATTCACCCAGAACGGCTTAAAACTCCTCGCCGTCGCAATTCCGCGATTTAACGAACTGCCTATCGATTGTAACAATCCTGTAACACTGATGAGAGACACTTTCTCGCACACTCAAAGGCCAATTTTCACGCAGGGAGAATACCGATGAAGCGTCTTGCAGGATTGTTCTTGGTTGTTCTTTGCCTCGCCAGCATCGTCTGGGCGGATAGCACGTTGTCCATCAACGGAGCCGGTGCGACTTTTCCCTATCCCATGTACTCCAAGTGGTTTGACGAATACCACAAGAAAAACGCTAATCTCCAGATTAATTATCAGTCTATTGGCTCTGGCGGCGGCATCAAACAGGTGACCGAAGGTACCGTGGATTTCGGCGCCTCCGATCTCCCCATGAATGAAGAGCAGCTGAAGACCTATCAGGATAAGCACGGATCGGGCATTCTGCACTTTCCTACCGTTATGGGCGCCGTCGTTGCTACCTACAATATCCCCGGAGTCAGCGCGGATTTGAATTTCACTCCTGAGGCCTTGGCGGGAATTTTCCTCGGCAAAATCACCAAGTGGAATGACCCGGCTATTGCAAGCGCCAACAGTGGGGTGACTCTTCCGGCGAATGACATTGTAGTAGTGCACCGCGCGGACGGCAGCGGCACGACCTTTATTTGGACCGACTATCTCTCCAAGATCAGCGATGAGTGGAAGAAAACCGTCGGTGCTGGCGCCTCGCCTAAGTGGCCCGTGGGGCTTGGCGGCAAAGGCAACGAAGGAGTAACTGGCACTGTCAAAAATACGCCTAATTCCATCGGATATGTGGAACTGATTTATGCCCAATCGAACAAGATTCCGTACGGATCTGTGAAGAATTCCTCCGGCACTTTCGTGAAACCTTCTCTTGCGGCCGTCAGCGCGGCTGCCGCCGGCGCGGCGAAGGAAATGCCGGATGACTTCCGCGTCTCCATTACCAACGCGCCAGGCAAAGCCGCTTATCCCATCTCCAGCTTCACCTGGCTCTTGATTCCTGAGAAATTTTCCGATGCTTCCAAGAGAGACGCTCTCAAGGGCTTCCTCAAGTGGGCTTTGGATGATGGGCAGAACTATGCCGAGAGTTTGTCTTACGCGAAGCTGCCCAAGGAAGTCGTGGCCAAGGAGTTGAAGGCCATCAACAAAATCCAGTAAGGCCGGTTGAAAAGAGTGGCAACGTCAACTACAGCCGTTCCGAGCGCGGGCCCTGTCGCGGGTTCGCGCTCGTTTCTGTCTCGCTTGCGTGATGGCGATGAAATCGCCCGGCTGATTACGTTTCTTTTTGCGGCTTCCGTTGTTCTGATTACGCTACTGCTGGTGTTTGAGCTGTGGCAGGGCTCCGTGCTTCCTCGCCATAAGTTCGGCTTTAGTTTCTTCCGAACTTCCGTCTGGGACCCCATCTTCGATCAATTCGGCGCGCTGCCTTTTATTTACGGTACGCTCGTCACCGCGGGTGTTGCACTCATCATCGCGGTGCCTCTCGGCATCGGTGCGGCCATCTTTCTCGCGGAACTCGCCCCGGCACGGATTTCTGACACGCTGGAATTCTTTATCGATCTACTCGCTGCCGTCCCCAGCGTGATCTACGGCCTTCTGGGCGTCTTTATCGTCGTCCCACTGATGCGCGAATATATTCAACCCGGCCTGAAAAACACGCTCGGTTTTCTTCCGCTCTTCCAGGGTCCGGCCTACGGCGTAGGTTTCCTTACCGCCGGTATCGTGCTCGCCATCATGGTTATTCCTTACATTATTTCCGTCTCGCGCGAAGTGTTGCTCTCCGTCCCCCGTGACCAGCGCGAAGCCGCTCTCTCTCTCGGCTCCACGCGCTGGGAATCGACCTGGAAAGTAGTCGTACCCTTCGCTCGCGGCGGCATCATGGGCTCGATTTTCCTGGCCCTTGCGCGCGCTCTGGGCGAAACCATGGCCGTCACTATGGTGATCGGCAACACTCCCACAATCAGCGCTTCACTTTTTTCGCCCGGCTATTCGATTGCCGCGGTGATCGCCAACGAGTTCACCGAAGCCACAGGCGCGATGTACACACAATCGCTGATCGAGCTGGGCCTAGTGCTCTTTATTCTCACCTTCGTCCTTAACGGGTTTGCCCGCCTGCTGATTGTCGCCACTTCACAAAGAGGTGCAGGGATGGGCCACACATGAGCCCGCGGTTGCGCTGGCGCAAGTTTGTGAGCGGCTTCATGCTGACGATGACCGGTGTATGCGCCGTCGTCGCGGTCGCCGTTCTCTTTTTCATTCTCGGTTATCTCGTCTACCACGGCGGCACCTCCATCAGTTGGAATTTCTTCACCAAGCTCCCCGCTCCCGTCGGCGAGACCGGTGGCGGCATGGCCAACGCCATCGTTGGCAGCGCAAAGTTGCTTCTGCTCGCTACGCTCATCGGCGTCCCCATCGGATTCTTTGGTGCCATCTACCTCGCGGAGTTCAGTGGCGGCACTATCGCATTCGTGGTTCGCTATGCGGCGGACTTGCTCAATGGCGTCCCTTCGATCGTCATCGGCATTTTTGCTTTCACCCTGGTTGTCCAGCCTTTCAAGCATTTCTCCACGCTCGCCGGCGGTTTCGCTCTCGGCCTGATGATGATTCCCATCACCCTGCGCAGCACCGAGGAATTTCTCCGCGCTGTGCCTCGGGCACTCCGCGAAGGCGCCATGGCTCTCGGCGCCAGCAAGTGGAAAACCATCTCTACGGTCATCGTTCCAGCTGCTTACCGGGGCATTCTGACCGCTATTCTGCTGGCCTTCGCCCGCGTCGCTGGTGAAACTGCTCCGCTTCTCTTTACCGCCTTAGGCAATCGCTTTTGGAGCCCGGGCTGGAATCAACCTACGGCCTCTTTGCCGGCTATGATCTATACTTACGCTATCGCCCCGTATGAAGATTGGCATCGGCAGGCGTGGGCCGCGGGACTCGTCCTGCTCGGTCTGATTCTGGTTATCAATATCGTTGCCCGGGCCATTCTTTCCCGCGGCATCGCGGTCCCGAGGTCTTGACTATGCACGCTTCTGTGAGGCCAGCTGTGTCCGTAAACATTCCACCGACCGTCACAAACGCAGGGACTCGTGAGGCGACCTCGGCGCTTTCCATGCGCATGACCATCTCCAAGGTCAACTTTTTCTACGGCGCCAAACAGACCCTTTTCGACATCAGCATGGGCATTGCCACCAACAAGGTCACCGCCCTCATCGGGCCCTCCGGCTGCGGCAAATCCACCTTGCTGCGCACCTTCAATCGCATGCATGAAACCGTGCGCAACTCGCGCCTCCAGGGCGAAATACTTCTCGATGGCCAGGATATTATCGCGCAGGACGTTACTGCGCTCCGCCGCCGCATCGGCATGGTCTTCCAGCGGCCGAATCCCTTCCCGAAATCCATCTTCGACAACGTCGCCTACGGCCTCAGAATTAACGGTTCGAAGCTCCCCATCGCCGAAGCCGTCGAGAAAAGTCTGCGCCATGCGGCACTCTGGGACGAAGTAAAGGACCATCTGCACAAATCCGCCTACGAGCTTTCCGGCGGCCAGCAACAGCGTTTGTGCATCGCTCGCGCACTCGCCGTCGAGCCGGAAGTGCTGCTGCTCGATGAGCCTTGCTCCGCGCTCGACCCCATCAGCACCGCGAAAATTGAAGAGCTTCTTGTGCAGTTGAAAGATCTCTGCACCATCGTTATCGTCACTCACAATATGCAGCAGGCCGCGCGCGTCAGCGATTTCACCGCCTTCCTGCTTCTCGGACAGCTCATCGAGTTCAGCCCGACGCCGCAGCTCTTTACCACGCCCACCGATCCGCGCACGGAGGCGTACATTACCGGCCGCTTCGGCTAGTTTGGAGTGCGGGAGCTTGCTCCCGCTTTTCCGTCTGCCCTAGCCAAGCGCCGCAGACGCCCTTGGAAAGCAGGCGCGAAACTGGATTTCAACTACCCCGAGCTGAGGACTTCATGGAACGCCACTTTGAAAAAGACTTGAACGAATTAAAGGAGCGGCTGCTCTGGATGGGCAGCCTCGCGGAGCGCGCCGTTCACCAGGCCGTCCACGCCGTCCTGGAATCCGACGAGCAGCTCGCCAAGCGCGTCCTCGAGGAAGAAGATGCCATCAACGAACTGCAGTTGGAAATCGACGACCGCGTCGTTCAACTTCTCGCCTTGCACCAGCTGATGGCCATCGATCTGCGTTTCGTGCTGGCCGTTTCCCGCATCAACAACGATCTCGAGCGCATTGGCGATCAGGCCGTGAACATTGCCCAGGGCGCCCTGCGCATCCTGCGCCACCCCCGCGTAAAGCCTTACGTTGATCTGCCGCGCATGAGCGAGCTCACCGAAGAAATGGTGCGCGACGCTCTCAACGCTGTCGTCCGGCGCGACGTCGACCTCGCGCAAAAAGTCCTGGCTTCCGACGATCGCGTCGACCACTACCGCGACCAGATTTTCCGCGAACTCCTCACTTACATGATGGGTGATTCCAGTGTGGTCTTTCCAGCGTTCGAATTGATTCTCGTCGCCAAGAATCTTGAACGCATCGGCGACCACGCCACCAATATCGCCGAAGACGTCATCTATCTAGTCCAGGGCCAGGACGTCCGCCACCCCACCGTCGACCGCCGCTGATCGAACGTCGCGGTCCGACGTTTGCCCTATTTTGCCGCTACAGCTTCATCCTTCAAGTGTTTTGCGCACGCCTCTGCTGTGCTTTTTTGTCCATGCGCCGAGTCCTGTTTGTGCACGGCGTAGGCGTAGACGATTTCACCGCTCTTCAAGCTGGCCACTTTGATGCTTGCGTCTTCGTCGGAATGCCAGCTTCCCATGATCACTTTTTTCGCGGTACTGGCCTTTTTGCTGTCCGATGTGCCGGTGATTTCATATTCCGACTGTTCGCGCTGTTCGACGATCTCGATCGGCACCTTCTTGTCGGCAATGGCCTTTTTCAAGGGAGTTTCAAACCCGCCCATCGGAGCGATATACACCTTGGCGTGGGCTGGTATCTTCGTCTGCTGAGTGGGCTCGCTTTGCTTTTCTTGCGAGCGAGTCGGCCTGCCATAAACGGTCACCCCCAGCAGCAACGGCACTGCTATCAATTTCATGTATCTCATTTCAGCCCTCCAACCTCTCTCTATGAGCTCTACCAGGAAACTATTTCCCTTCGATTTTCTCTTTCAAATGCTTTGCGCACGCTTCGGCCGCGCTCTGCTTTCCTCTATAGGAATTGCCTTTCTTCACTGAATAGCCGTAAACCACTTCATCGCCCTTCAGATACACCACCTTGATGCTGGCCATATCATTTGAATTGTCCACTCCCATGAACAGCATCTTCGCCCAACCCGCCCTCTCCGTATTGGCGATCCCGGAAATCTCATACTCCGCCTTGGCCCGGTCCGTCACCACCACCACAGGAACTTGCTTCTTGATGATCGCCGCCGCCAGAAACGTGTCGAAGCCGCCTTCAATCGGCGCGATGTAGACTTTGGAGCTCCTCTCAATGGCTCGGTTGCTCTGGTCAACGCTTTTGCCATCCTGCCCTGCAGCGACGGTCACTAGGAAAAGGGCTAGGCCAAACCCCATAAGGGCCCGCTTTCGTCTTGGCTGGATCATGATTGCCTCCTTTTTGCCTGTCCTGCCGGCCGCCAGAAGCAACACACTCTGATAAGACGTGAGTCGTGCCTGACCTCTTGCCGGGTAGTTTCAGCGTTGGGCCGAATGATGCTCCTCGACCGGTGGCTTGGCAAGCGACATCACGCGACATCCGGATGACCATCCGTGCGTGTCGTCCCTTGTCGCTGACACCCTTAAAGCTATGAGTACACAGCTCCTTAGTTCCGCAGCGCCAGCGGAGCTGACCAGGAGACTCTAAACGTAAAGTCGTAGTTCGGTCTGGATTCGGGGAACTACCGAATTGTTTGTTGACGACTCGGTTAAGACTTTAGTACATTAAGGCTGGGAGATATTCTGCCCCTTCCAAGCGAGGCTCTGTAAGACAACGTTCTCAGGTCCTTGGTTGTCTGGCGAATTCATTCCCGCCAACTTCTTTAGAATCAACACCTCCAAGACACCTTCGCAAGTGTTCATTCTAAAAGACTTACAGAAATGCTAAGTCCTTTAGATTCCGCACTTACAAAAAAAAGGGGGGCCGCCTCCCCATCGGGGTACAGACCGGGCACATCCCTTACAGTGTTGGCCGGCGGCCGGGCAATGGCGGGAACTCTTGCCACGTACTCACGGGCTTGCCGAAAGGAGCCGCAGGCCGCCGGCGTTGAAGAGCGCGAGCAGCGTCAACGCCCCCAACACGGACAGGGCAATGCCCAGCTTCCGATCCGGCGTGCGCACAAATCGTGCCGTGATGCGCTGCGCCCCCGCCGGAAGAACCAGAACCATCTGGTCAGTACTCTCCGCGTGCTGCGGCGTGACGGCCTTGCCATTCACTTCCACGAGCCACGCCGGATAATCGAGCAGCCGCAGCGACAATCGTACCGGCTGCTCTGATGAAACCTGTAGCTCTCTTTCTTCCGCGCTCCATCGCACGATGCGGACTTGCGCGTTCGGCGTGCTGACATCCGATTCCCGGGCCGGCAGAATTTCCACTCTTGGCGCTTTTTCCGGAAGACTGGAATGATCATCTCCGGACGGATCGTACTCATCCACTCCCTCAAAGCCCTGGTCCTTGGCAATCGCTTCCCGCAACGCCGGAATATCCTCGGAATCCCACCAGGCGTGCTGAACTAGAAACGTCGCCGTTCCGCCCGTGGCGGACAGCGCCATCACCGCCCAGATCCAGCCCGTTCGCCTTCGCATCACGGCGCCTGCCAGAAAGCAGGCATAAGGCACCGCAAGAATCGCCATCCACCTCCACGGAAACTGCACAAACCGCAGCTTGGGAAGATGCTCCCAAAAAACTCCAGTAGGCCGAATCATCAGAATCGTTGCCGCCGCTGCAACGAGCAGCAACACTCGCCAGAGTTTTTCTCCTTCCTCGTTTGATTCTTCCTTACTCGGCCTTCCACGCGCGGCAATAGCCGCGATGCCTGTCATCAGCACGATCACGATTGCCACGCTCGAAGCGATCCAGTTGAACAAGTTGTGTTCCGGATCGTTGATCATCGTGTAAAGGAAATTGTCGGCAGGTTGCAAGCCGGAAGCGAGTGCCTGCGTGATGTTCACCCAGCGCTGTTCAAACGCGGCCGGCAGGAGATAGAAGCCCGTCAGGCTGAAACCGACGGCAATTCCTGCTGCGCCTCGCCAGAGCGGCCAAAACGATTTTTCCCTGAGCGTCGCCCAGGCAAAAATAAGCGCGACGGTATAGCTTGCCATCACCCCGGCAGGCGCATTCGACAGCCAAACCGCCGCGAACACCACCGCGAAAAACGCGATGGCCCGTGTTTGCAAACGCCGGCGATCCCTCGCCAGCCCGCAGTTCTTCAGTGCCGCCAGCAACACCACCGGCATCAATGCGCAGGCCAGCAATTCCGCAAAATCGCTGCGCATATAGATGATCAGCAGCGCATACGGATTCGCCGCATAAGCAGCCGCGCCGAATAGCGCCGCTTTCCCCGACGCGAAGCGCCGCACCAGCGCAAACGCGCAGATTCCCGCTATCGTCTGCACCAGCGCGATGAAAAGCATCGGCACGCTATTCCAGGGAGCCACCAGCCCGATGGCCGCTCCCAACATCCACGAAAGCGGCGGATAAAAAATGAACCGCGGCTCGCCGAATCCATGGTTGGCCCACTCGGTCCATCGCGGGTAGAAAATCCCTTCTTTCCACTGCCCGGCGGCATCCAGCCACGACGCCGCATGGAATCCGAAATCATGCCCGGAAGCATTTCCAAGCCAGAAAAACGGCGCAATCACCAGCAGCGCCGTTCCCAGCGAAACACCCAGGGCCAATAGCCATTCGCGGGAGTTCGCCGCGATCTTCAATCGAGTTTGATTTTCCGCAGGGGATGTCATGCAGTGTTCATGCAATTGTAACCGTCAAAGAGCAGCGCTTCCCGGCTCATCCATTTGTATGCGGGTATCCCGCAGTTGAGCGATAATACACGCGCTCATGAGCACTGCAAACACCGAGCCCGTTCCCATCATCGAAGCGCGCCAGTTGGAAAAATTTTATCCGCAGCCCGACGGCAGCCGCATCCAGGTCATCGCCGCCACCGATCTCGCCGTCTATCCCGGCCAGATCATTGCCCTGCTCGGTGCCTCTGGTTGCGGCAAATCCACCTTGCTCCGCATGTTGACGGGCCTCTCGCCGGCCTCCGCTGGCTCCGTGTTTTGGCACGGCCAGCCCGTGCAGGGAGAATCGCCGAACGTTTCGATTGTCTTTCAAAGCTTCGCCCTCTTCCCCTGGCTCACCGTTCTGGAAAATGTCGAAGCTCCACTCGAAGCCCGCGGCATGCCTCCCATCGAGCGCCACAAGCGCGCGCTCCGCATCATCGACGCTGTTGGACTCGATGGATTCGAAACCGCCTATCCCAAGGAACTCTCCGGCGGCATGAAACAGCGCGTCGGAGTCGCCCGCGCTTTGGTCGTTGAGCCCGAAGTGCTCTTCATGGACGAGCCTTTCTCTGCCCTCGACGTTCTAACCGCGGAAACGCTGCGCGGCGAACTTCTTGAGCTCTGGCTCGGTCACAAGATTCCCACGCGCGCCATCTTTATCGTTACACACAACATCGAGGAAGCTGTCGTCCTCGCTGACCGCATCATTGTCCTCGGCCGCAACCCCGCGCATATCCACGCGGACTTCACTGTTGATCTCCCGCATCCTCGCGACCGCAAAGCCGCCAAGTTCATCGAGCTTGTCGATTCCATCTATCGCGTTCTTACGCGCCCCGAGCACAAGGACGAAACCTCTCCGCCTCGCACTTACGGCGCCGGCGTTGCCGTCCGCCCGAAAGTCATCATGCTGCCGCACACGCGCCCCGGCGGAATGGCCGGCCTCCTGGAGATTCTCGCCGACCATGGCGGCCGCGCGGATCTCCATCGTCTCGCCGACGAACTCAGTTTGGAAGTTGACGCGCTCCTTCCCACTGTTGACACCGCCGTTCTCCTCGGCTTGCTCCGCGTCGAGGAAGGTGAAGCCGTCATCACTCCGGAGGGCCAGATCTTCGCGCAAGCCGACATCCAAGGCCGCAAAGCAATCTTCCGCAAAGCCGCCATCGCCAATGTGCCCTTACTCCGCCAGATGGAACAAGCGCTCAAATCCAAATCCGATCGCACTCTCAACGATGAATTTTTCCGCGACCTGCTTGACGAGCATTTCAGCGAAGACGAAGCCCGCCGCCAGCTCGAAACCGCCATCCAATGGGGACGCTATGCCGAGATTTTCGATTACGATGCCGCCACCGGCAAGCTGACCCTCACCGAGGCCTGACCTTCCCGTGCCCGCACTCATTTCCTCGTTTTCCGAAGCAACGCCGTTGCCTCCCCCCACAGTGCGTCCCGCTGGCTCGCGCTGGGCTTGGGGTTTTCTCATCGACATCGGTCTCTTTCTGTGTGTCTTCGCCGCCATCTTTGGCCTGTATGCCATAGGCCGTACCTGGCTGGGCCCTGTACATCCCGAAGCCCAGATTTCGCAGAACCCGCGTGATCTTCCGCTCTACGCCCTGTATTCACTTGTGCGTATTGGCGTGGCGTACACACTGAGCCTACTGTTCGCTCTCGCTTATGGTTACATTGCCGCAAGCTCGCGCCGCGCCGAAATCATCATGATTCCGCTCTTGGACATTCTCCAGTCCATCCCGGTGCTGAGTTTTCTTCCCGGCGTGATGCTCGCTATGGTCGCCATCTTTCCCCACAGCGAACTCGGCGTAGAACTCGGCTGCATCTTGCTCATCTTCACCGGGCAGGTCTGGAATATTGCTTTCAGTTTCTATTCTTCTTTGAAATCCGTTCCGCGCGAACTGCATGAGGCCGCGATCATCTATCGCTTCAGCCGCTGGCAACGCTTCGCCGAGCTCGACCTTCCTTTTTCCACCATCGGTCTCGTCTGGAATTCCATGATGTCCGTCGCCGGCGGCTGGTTTTTCCTGATGGCTTGCGAAATGTTCGTGCTTGGCACGCACGACTTCCGCCTCCCCGGCCTGGGCTCTTTCCTGCAAACCGCGGCCAGCCATGGCGACACGCGCGCGATTCTCTGGGGCGTTGCCGCGATGGTCACCGTCATCGTCCTGCTCGATCAACTCGTCTGGCGGCCCATCATCATCTGGGCGGATAAATTCAAATTCGAGCAAGTTGAAAGCTCCGGCACCGCGCAGACCAGTCTGCTCCATATCATCGGTCGCGCTTCCATTCTCATTCGTCTTTATCGCCTTCTCTTTCTGCCCTTTTTCAACTGGCTCACTCTGACTTTTACTCTCGGCGCCCGCCGCGCCGCGAAAACGTTCTCCGCTCCTAAGCAGCACCAGCTGCGCCGTTGGATCGGCTACCTGCTTGGCGTCGGCGTCCTCGTCGGACTCGGATTCACCGTTTACCACGCGGTCCGGGAATTGTCCGGCCTCCACGGCGAGGATTACCGCGAGCTGCTGGAAAGTGCCGCGCTTACTTTTCTGCGAGTCAATGCAGCGCTCATCTTGGGTGCGCTGTGGACCGTTCCCGCCGGTGTCGCCATCGGTTCGAATCCCCGATTCGCCCGCATCGCACAGCCGCTGGTGCAAATCGCCGCTTCGATTCCCGCCACCGCGCTCTTTCCGATTATTCTCCTATTCCTTCTTCGCCTTCGCGGCGGACTCGAGATCGCCGCCCTGCTCCTCATGCTCCTCGGCACGCAGTGGTACATCCTTTTCAACGTCATCGCCGGCGCCATGGCTATTCCCACCGACCTGAAAGAAGTCGCTCACGTTTTTCACTTCAGTTCCTGGGATCGCTGGCGCCATCTGATCCTGCCCGCCATCTTTCCGTATCTGGTCACCGGCATGGTCACGGCCTCGGGTGGCGCATGGAACGCCAGCATCGTCGCGGAATATTTTCATTTCCAGGGCCGCATCGTCTCGGCCCCCGGTTTAGGCAGCACGATCAGCAGCGCCAGCGATTCCGGCCGTTTCGATGTGCTTCTGGCTTCCACGCTGATCATGGCCACGGTCGTTGTGCTCATCAATCGCCTGGTCTGGCGCCGTCTCTACCGCCTCGCCGCTTCCCGCTTCAAGCTGGAGACGTAGTACAATCCTCTGAGCACGAGTTTTTCATTTTTCCAAATTCTTATGTCGGATCTTGATTCCACTTCTCGCACATCGGTGTGGAGCGACGAGGATTTTCTCCGCGCGTTCGAAGACTTGTCTTTTCCCGCCGAGCTCTTTCATCATCGCGAGCATCTCCGCGTCGCCTGGCTCTACCTGCAATCCTCAGACGCCTCTCGCGCCGCGGAGCGCCTGGCCGGCGGTATCCGCCGGTTCGCCAATCACCATGGCGCAACCCAGAAATATCACCACACACTTACATTGGCTTGGATGCGTCTGGTCGCCGTCGCTCTGGTGGAGACGCCGGAGGGCAAAACCTTCGACCAGTTCATGGCCGCTCAACCCGATTTGAGCGATAAAAATCTGCTGGCGAAATACTATTCGAATGAACTACTGCAGTCTGCCAGCGCGCGCGAAGCCTGGGTCGAACCCGATCTCCAGCCGCTTCCCGCTCTGCGAATTTACCGCTGCTGTTGATTTCTTTTATCCGCTCTTTATGGGACGTCATCGGCTGCAGTGCCTTGGTTTATTCTGGCTTTCCGCGCCAGCTGCCAAAGAGACCCTCAGCATTTCCTGTGCAACCCAATCCTTGGGAGAGAGCTTTACTCAGTACTTGCGGTTCCAGCGGATGAAGGCAACGAAAAGACCAATCGCCACGAGGGCAAACCCCAGATAAACGTGCCAGCCGTGCAGCTTCGTTGCTGACACGACCGCCCCCACGGCGGAAAGAATCACCAACAGGGCAGCCTTGCCCCTTGTGAGTCGTTTCTGTTCGACCACTCGCGCTTCAGTTCTCGCCCGCGCGATGCCCACTCTGCACCGTGCCGGCGCAATCTCCCGGCCTTAAGTTCTCGCCAACTCTCGGCTCAGGTACACAATTTGCCCGACGTGATGATATGCATGTCCCGCACAACGCACGAAAATCTGAAATCGGTCCGCCGGTTCCGGTTCGAGCTCCGCTGTGTATTCTTTTCCCCAGTCCCCAGCAGCCTGCTTTCGAATCGTTGCCACTACCATCGCCATCGTCCGGTCAAACGCCCGCAGCGCTTCCTCCTTGGAAGGAGGCTGCTTGTCCGTGAACTCGCGGTTACGGTCCCGCACGTATCCGTTCTCTGCCACTCGCGCTCCGATGTAATAGCTCAAATTTCCTGTCAGATGCAGCACCAGGTGCCCCACGCTATTTCCGTACGGGAACGGATTCCGCCAGAACTGTTCATTCGAAAGGGGGTCCACCCATTTATGCAAATCCATGGCCACGTATTCGTAGTACGCTGCCAGCCCACCTGCCACGGTGTCATTCAGGTCTGCCACGGAAAGAAATCCTTCTCAACTCCTTCTGCGTGTTACTTCAATTTACCCCGGGATGGTCGCTTTTATTCCTTCCTATTTGACAGCCGAAACGGGCTCATTCTTGTAAATCACGCCTTCCTTCATCACAAAGAAAACGTGTTCCGTTTGGCGGATATTCTCCACCGGGTCGCCCGGTACTGCAATCACATCCGCCAGCTTTCCCGGCTCGAGTGTCCCGATCTTGTCCGCCATTCCCAGCAGCTCGGCGTCCGCCAAAGCCGATGACCGCAGCGCGTCCATCGGTTTCATCCCTCCCAGGTCCACCATGAGGTGAAACTCCTCCGCATTCCTTCCGTGAGCATAGACGCCCGCGTCCGTGCCAAACCCGATCTTCACGCCTTTGGCCACTGCGTTGTGAAACATATTCGTGCGCGCGGCCAGCGCCGCTCTCGTCTTCGCCACGATCGCCGGCGGCAGGTACAGCCCCTTGTCTATTTTTTCTTTCAGGCTTTCTGCTGCGATCAATGTCGGCACCAGGTAGGTGCCGCGCGCCTTCATCATTTCCAAGGCTTCGTCATCCAGAAACGACCCGTGTTCGATCGAATCAATTCCTGCCCGGATCGCCCGCTTTGCACCTTCCGCACCGTGCGCGTGCGCTGCCGTCTTCCGCCTCAGGGCGTGCGCCTCGTCCACGATGGCGTTCAGCTCTTCCTGCGTCAGTTGTGGTGTGTCCACGTCATCTGTGAGCGAAAGCACTCCGCCCGTCGCGCAGACTTTGATAATGTCTGCTCCGTATTTGTGGTCCAGACGCACCGCGAACCGCGCCTGCTCCGGCCCGTTAATCACCCCATTCTCGGGAGTGGTCTCGGGGAAAAGTCCCTGGCGATAGCCGTCCGTGTGGTCGCAGTGGCCGCCCGTCGCACCAATCGCGTGAACCGACACCAGCATTCGCGGTCCCTGCACCTTCCGGTCGTTGATGGCGTTTCGGAAGCCGACGTCCAGTTGGTCGTGCGAACCGACGTCCCGCACGGTCGTAAATCCCGCCATCAGGGTCACCTTCGCGTTCGCGATGGAATCCAGCGCCTCTTCCGCGATCGGTTTCCGCAAGCCGTCCACCGCCGCTTGCTTCCAATCTTCGTTGTACATGCTGGTCAGATGCGTGTGCGCGTCAATGAAACCCGGCAGCAGTGTCGCGTCTCCCAGATCGATCACTTCAGCTCCCGCGGGTATCGGCACGCTTGTGCCGGCCGCGACGATTTTTCCGTCGGTCACCACAACCGCTCCCGGTTTCACCAGCGCGTTGCTCTTCCCGTCAAACATTCGCGCAGCCTTCACCACGATCGTCTTGCTCGCTGCTTTCTGCGCCTGGCCATACGCCGGCGCCAATATGGCAAGACATACCAAAACTACCCCACTCACTTTGCGAATCATTCGTTGCCCCCGATGAGCATCCAAGTCCCGGAACGCAGACAATAGCCCTACCCCAGAAAATGTCAAGGATTCGCTGTGCTGCTACAACCACCCTTGGGGTCCCGCGCGCCCCATCTTCGGCCTCATCCGCTGCATGAGCTCCGAAAACATTGCCCGTAAATTCTCCGCGAAAAACTACCTCCGCAAATGCGCCCAGCGCACCTAAGCTCTACTAGGCTTTTTCGCATGCACAGCACCGCCGGGTCGGCAAAGCGCCCCCTGCGCGTCTCGATCTCCATTTCTACTTTTCCACACCTTTTCACGGGGGAGTCCTTCCGTACTATTGACCCTGTTACTACCGCCCTCCGACACTTGGTACAGCATGGCCCGCTACTCCCCTTTCCTCGGCCGCAGGGTTGAGGTGCAATATCGCGCCGGCGACATCCTCTTGCCCGCTTCGGGCATCCTCGTTGCCGACTCCGGCCGCTCCATCTTCCTCGAACAGAATTTCGAACAGCGCGGCCAGCACAAGCACTTCCGCTGGGAAATCCCTTACCAATACCTCGTGCGCATCGAGGAAAAGCCCGATTCTGGATCCTCGGTAAATGCCGGGTCCGCTCCGGTAAGTTCAAAACCGGCGCTCGAGCCTTCCCTCGCCTCCAAATGCGAAAACGAGCCGCGCAGCGCCGCGGCCACCGCCTCCGCCGGTGGCGCACCAGGCATCCTCCCGCTACCTCATCGTCCTAAGACTGCCTAACCTTGGGTCTGCGAGCTTGCGATGTTCTTCCCCTTTTCACTTAATCTTTGGTAAAGTGCACCCGCGCAACATCCCTATCCTCTCAGCAGGAGGCTCATGGCCCAGTTGGATCTACGGCCCTTGTCACTCGGCGAGATTCTCGACCGAACCTTCTCGCTGTATCGGCGGCACTTCATGCTCTTCCTGGGCATTACCGCCATCCCGAATCTGTTGGTTCTCGCCTACAACCTGGCGACAACCATGATGACCAAGTTCCCGGTTGCGCCAGTGCCTGTTCCCACTCAACAATTGCAAGCGCGTGCGCCGAGCGGATTGTTCACACTCGGTTTTGGCGGTGCGATCCTCGTCCTTTTGATCTACTGGGTCGTCTATCTTTTTGCTCAAAATCATCTGGAACGGCCAGACTCCCGGCAAGCGCAAAGCCGGCATTCGGGTCATCAAGGATTCCGGCCGCCCGCTTACTCCCGCGGAATCCATCGCCCGCAATCTCATGCGCATCGTTGATTGGCTCCCCGCCTTTTATGCTGTGGGCATTGTCTCTGCCCTTCTCACCAGGGAAAACAAGCGCCTCGGTGACTTGATTGCCGGATCGCTCGTCGTTCGCGAGTCCTCTTTCGCCGACCTCAAGCCCGCCTGGCAGACGGCGCAGGCGCCCGCCGGTCCCGCTCAGCCTTCTCTAGGCGCTGATCGCCTCTCCCCGGACGAATGCGCGCTTATCGATTCGTTCCTCACACGCCGCCTGGACCTCGCTCCCGATGTGCGCTTCCGCATGGCTGACCAAATCTTCCGACGCCTCAAGTCCAAGCTCACGCTCCCTCCGGAAAACACGCTCTCCATCGAAAAAGTTCTAGAAACACTTGCCTATGAGCGCCGCGTCACCGGCGGGTACGGCTGACGCCTCTCGCCTTCCTCGCTTCTTTCGCCTGGAATGGAATCGGCGATTGCCGATTCTTCACCATCCCCCCGTTGGTCCGCTTCGCTGCTTCCGTCCGGCAATTCGGCTACAATCTTCTCCTCTGCTTCAGCAAAATCTGGCGTGCTAAGCATTCGCCGTCGTCGAGGAGGCTCCCCTTGGAACGCGCTGCAGCTCCCAAGAAAATTGGACTCATCGGTCTTGGCCTCATGGGCCGCCCCATGGGCATGAATCTACTGAAAGCTGGCCACTCTCTCACCGTTTGGAATCGCACCGCCTCGCGTGCCGACGAGCTGGTCGCCGCGGGGGCCAAACTCGCCAAATCTCCGCAGGAAGCCGCCGCCGCTTCCGAGTTTCTCATCACCATGGTCAGTGATCCCCCCGCCCTCGAAGAAGTCCTCTGGGGCCCTGGCGGCGCCATGCAATCCCTCCAGCGCGACTGCATCTACATGGACTCCAGCACAATTTCTCCTGCGCTCGCCCGCAAAATCGCGGCAGCCTGCGCCGAACGCGGCGCGCGCTTCCTGGATGCTCCCGTAACCGGGGGCGACTGGGGCGCGAAAAAAGGAGAATTACTTTTTATGATTGGCGGTGACGCCGCCACGTTGAAAGAAGCGGAGCCCATCCTCGGTGTGATGGGCAAAAAATGGTTTCACCTCGGCCCGCACGGCGCCGGTCAAACCGTCAAGCTCGCGATGAATCTGATTCTTGCACTCCAGATCGACGCGCTCGCCGAAGCTCTCGCTCTGGTCACTCGCGCCGGTCTTCAAGGAGAAAAACTGGTGGAGGTCCTGCAATCCAGCATGGCTCGTTCCGGCGTTCTCGATATCAAAGCTCCCAATCTGCTCAAAGGCGAATACGTCCCGAGTTTCCCGCTGCGTCTCATGCACAAGGATCTCGGCCTCGCGCTCGACCTCGCTAATCAGCTTGGCGTTCCTCTTCCCGCCACCGCTGCCGCACGCGAAACCTACAGCGCCGTCAAAGGCGCTGCCCAGGAAGACCTCGACTATTCCGCCGTCATGAAATTCTGGAAAGCATGACGTCTTGGCATCTTTAAACTTGGCGGGCTTTTCTTCAAATCGAGAAGGAGGTGTTTCTTGAAAATCGGTTTCCTCGGTCTTGGCGACATGGGCCAGGCGATTATTCCGCGTTTGCTCGCCGCCGGTCACGCCGTCACCGGCTGGAATCGCACCAAGGAAAAAGCTGCGCCCATGTTCAAGCTCGGAATGCTCTGGGCTGGAAGTCCCCGCGAAGTGGCGTCAGAATCCGAGATCGTTTTCTCGATCGTCACGGACTCCGAAGCAGTCCGCGCCCTCGCTCTCGGTGAAAACGGCATTATCGCCGGCTTGCGCAAAAATGCCATTTATCTGGACATGAGCACCATTGACCCTGACGTCAGCCGTTCTGTTGCCGCCGAATTCACAAAAGTTGGCCTCATCATGATGGATGCACCCATTTCCGGTACCACTCTCACGCTTGCGAAAGGCAACGCCTCGCTCATGGTCGCGGGCGACAAAGCTGCATTCGATCGCGTCCTGCCCGTCCTCCTCGCCATCGGCCCGAAAGTTACCTACATCGGCGCACAAGGCTTGGCCGTGCAGCTCAAAGTCGCGCTCAACATGACGCTCGTCATCGAGGTCATCGGTTTCTGCGAAGGCATCGCGCTCGCGGAAAAAGGAGGCGTCCCCCGCGAGGTTGCTGTCGACGCCTTTCTCAAGAGCGTCGTTGCTTCCCCGGTGCTGAACTATCGCGCTCCGCTCATTCTGGACGGGCACATTTCCGACGCCACCTATGGCAACGTGAATCTCCAGCAAAAAGATATGCTGCTCGCGCTCGATCTCGGCCGAAAAATGGGCGTCCCGGTTCCGCTCGGCGCTGCCGCCAATGAAATGTTGAACGCATGCCGCGGCCTTGGCCTCGCGCATCACGATTTTGTCACTGTCTATGAGGTCTACCGCCGTCTGGGAGGAATGTCGAAATGAAGCCTTACCGCACCAATCTCCACGATGTCCCTAAAGTCGACGGCCTCTCGCGTGACGAAGGCTGGATCAACATGCAGGTCCAGTTCCTCATCGACCAAAAAACCGCCGGCTCGGACAAACTTCTCGTGGGTTGGACCGTTCTTCCACCCGGTGCCCGCCACGACAAGCATCGTCATCCCAATGTCGATGAATTTTTCGTCGTGATCAAAGGAAATGGGCTGATCTACACGGACACGGGCCGCGAGCCGTCCAGCCAGGGTGACGTGATTTTCACGCCGCGCAACCACTGGCACGGTTTCGACAACACCGGCACCGAAGACGTCGTGCTCGTTTGGGGTTGGAGCGGCGCCGGCTCGCTCGAAGCCGCCGGCTATGAGATTCCGCCCGAAGGCTACTGACTCTTTCATGGCCGCTATTACCATGACCGCAGCTTGGGACGATCCGCGCATCTCCCGCGGAATGGTTGAACAGCTTCGCCGTCGTCGCGAGCTCCTTAACTCGGGCCACAAACCTCTAGGTTGGAAACTTGCCTTCGGCGGCCCAGCCGCTCTGGAGCGGCTTCGCATCAGTGCGCCCCTCGTCGGTTTCCTCATGAAAAGCGCAATTGTTCCTTCTGGCGCAACGCTTTCCCTCTTGGATTGGGAGAAGCCCGCGGCAGAGCCCGAAATCACCGTGCATCTCGGCAGAGATGTGCCCGCGGGCGCTGACCGCGAAACCACAAAAGCCGCAATCACCGGCCTCGGCCCCGCCATCGAAGTTGCCGATGTCGATCACCCTTCCGACGATGTCGAAGGAACGCTCGCCCGCGACATCTATCAGCGCCATGTCATCCTGGGCCGCAGCGATCCCACGCGAGCCGGCGGCATTCTCGACGGCCTCGCCGCTAGCGTGCTCCGCAACGCTGCCGAAATTGCCAGCATTTCCGATCCCCTGTCCCTGCAGTATTTGACGGGCGATCTCATCGATATCCTGCGTCACATCGCCAACCTGCTCGCCGCCTTCGGCGAAACGCTCCAAGCTGGTCAAATCATCATCGCTGGTTCCCTCATCCCGCCCATCTGGGTAAAGCCTGGCGAAGAAATCGTCTTCAACCTCGCGCCGGTGGATTCCGTCTCCGTTCGCTTTGCTCCCGCACCCATCCAAACATCTTGCTAAACTTCTTCTTCGTGGAGATCACTCATGAGCGCGCCTGATCCATCCAAGATCCAAGAATTCCGCGAGCGTCTTCGCCAGGAATGGACGGACGAAAAAACCGTCGCCGCCTGGCGCAAATGGCACGCTCAGATCGCCGCGTTTACGCGTGGCGCCACCGAAGCCATTCTCGAAGCCGCGCATCTCAGCCCGGGCATGCGCGTTCTCGACCTCGCTTGCGGCGTCGGCGATCCCGCCCTCTCCATCGCGCAAGAAGTTGCTCCCTCGGGACGCGTCACCGCCACCGATCTCGGTCCGGGCATGATGTCTCTCGCCGAAGAGCTCGCCCGCAAAAAAGGTCTCACCAACATCGAATTCCGCCAGGCCAACGCCGAATCCCTCCCTTTCGCTGACGCCTGCTACGACGTCATCAGCTGCCGGTTTGGCATCATGTTTTTTCCTGACCTCCCCAAAGCGCTCCACGAATGCCTCCGCGTCCTCAAGCCCGGCGGCCGCGCCGCTTTCGTTGCCTGGGGCAAGCTCGCGCAACCCTTCTTCACCACTACGGCAGGCATCCTACTGAAACATTTGCCCGCGCCCCCACCTCCGCCCGATCCTGATGCGCCGAGCCTCTTCATGTTTGGCGAACGCGGCCGCCTTCGCCGCTCTCTGGAAACTGCTGGCTTCTCCAACGTGCATGAAGAAGACCGCATCATCGCCGGCCGCTGGTCCACCTCCGTCGAAGAATACTGGGAGCAGTTCACGGAAGTCGCTGCTCCGTTCCGTCCGCTCCTCGAGCAACTCACCCCCGAAAAGAAAACCGAAGCCAAAGCCGAAAGCCTCGCCGCATTGAATAAGTTCTGGAGCAGCAAGGAACTGAACATACCCCTCGAAATCGTCATCGGCACCGGCACGCGCCCCTGACTCTTGCCGCTGCATCAAAGAAACACCATGCGCCGCAAAACGAATCCCTGGGGCCGCCCGCCATGGACCGTTAATTTCCGCCCGGCCCCGCTGGCCATCCCGGATCACGTGGATTTCGCCGTCGTTGGCGGCGGCTTCAGCGGCCTTTCCGCTGCTGCCTGGCTGCGCAGGTATGCTCCTTCAAAGTCGGTCCTCGTGCTTGAGTCTGCCTCTCTTGGTGACGGCGCCAGCGGCCGCACCGGCGGTATGGCTCTCGCGGAGACCGCCGCCGGCAATCTCCCCGGCCTCGGGGACGTACTCGCTGGCTACAAAAAAATTCTCCGCGCGCTCCAGATTGACTCGCGCTTGACCTTGCCTGGCGTCTGGGAGCTCAGCCGCTCCGCTTCGGCGATGAAAAATTCGCCAATCTCATGGAACGATTCCGGCAACCTGAAAGCCGTCCGCCGCGTGCCTGGCGGCACGGTTGACCCCGGCAGAGTTCTCGCTGGTCTGGCCCGCGCCGCGGAAAACGCCGGCGCCCAGATTCTCGAACACGCTGAAGTTCACGCCCTGAACTTTTCAGATCCCGTGCGTCTGGAGGTCCGCCACAAACTCCGCGGCCGCATCCACCGCAAGGAAATCCGCGCCGGCCAAGTCCTCCTCGCCACCAACGCCTTCTCTCTGGATTTGTCCGGCGTGCGCTCCGCCGCCGAGCCGAAACTCACCTTCGCCCTCGCCACGGCTCCGCTCTCCGCCGCACAGCGCAAAGCTGTCGGCCTTTCTTCGCGCTTTCCGTTCTACACCGTTGACTTTCCCTATTTGTGGGGACGTCTGCTCGAAAATAACGGCGTCATTTTCGGCGCCGGCTTCGTCCCTCCTTACCTCGGCACGCCTGCGCGCTTTCCTCTCGGTGGCCACTGGACCAAAAAGCGCGCCTCTGATCTGCGCCGCTACGATGTCCGCAAAGGCGAATCCGCCGCCCGCCTCCGCTGGCTCGAATCCCGCGTCCGCCATTTGCACCCTTCTCTCGCCTCCGTGCGCATCACTCACCGCTGGGGTGGCCCCATCCTCCTCACCGAAAAAATGCTCCCCATTTTCCGCCACCATCCCCACAGTACTGGCGTAATGCTCCTCGCCGGCTTCAACGGCCACGGCGTCGCCCTCTCCGTCTACCTCGGCCAATGGGCCGCCCAAGCCCTCCTCGCCCGCCGCTCCTTGCCTGACTGGCCCTGATCAAACCGATTGCCCCGGTCCGTTCCGAATGGCGCAACTCTTCCTCCGTTTCGATCGTCACCTGGGTATAGAATTATTTCCGTGGCTCTGCAGGTTTCGGCGACGGGCCGGAAACGAAACAACCTATGAGAAAAGCGCTTTTCGCATTCCTTTTATTGTTCAGCGCGCGACCCTTGCTCGCGCAAACGGCGCCCGAAGGCATCTGGCAGGGATACGACCGTGAGTGGCGTCACATGTCCAGCCAATTGCTCGCGTTGGCCGAGGCCACCCCGGAAGAAAAATTCGCCTGGCGTCCCGCGCCAGGAGTGCGCTCCACCAGCGAAGTCTTCATGCACATCGCTCTCGCGAATTTCTATCTGCTCAGTGTCACCGGCCCCAAAATGCCCGCCGACATGAAAGAGGGGCTGGAGAAATCAGTCACCTCGAAAGCCGAAGTCGTCAGCTGGCTCACCCGTTCCCTCGACGCCGTGAAGTCCGCCCACCTGGCGGTCACGCCAAAAGATCTTCAACGCAAAGTCCATATTTACGACCGCGACGCCACCGTCGACGGCATGTATCTGCGCATCCTCGTTCACGCCAACGAGCACATGGGCCAGCTCATCGCCTACGCCCGCATGACCGGCGTCGCTCCCCCCTGGTCGAAAAACCAGTGACCGACTACTATCTTTGAAGCAAATGCGAATGACTTGAGCGGGCGATATAGAATCCCCGGCGGTTTCCTGAGGAGGAGCGAGATGAGCAAGGGCATACGGATCTGGATGGTTTTTGCACTGGTCAGTGCGTCGCTCGTTTTTGGCCTGGCTGCCGTGGCGCAGCAGGAGACGGACTGGTCCAAAGTTCAAATCAAGGTCACCAAGGTTTCCGGCAACATCTACATGCTCGAAGGCCAGGGCGGCAACATCGCGGCATCCGTCGGGGAAGACGGCATCGTCATCGTGGACGATCAGTTCGCACCGCTTGCGGAAAAAATCCAGACCGCCCTGAAAGAACTAAAAATTACGGACAAGCCCGTGCGCTTCGTCATCAACACTCATTATCACGGCGACCATACTGGCGGAAACGTGCCATTCAACAACGCGGGCTCTACACTCATCGCCCAGGATAACGTCCGCAAGCGCCTCGAAACCGGCGGTACAGCGGGCAATGGGGGCTCGATCAAGATGGACGTGAAGCCCGCCGAGAAAGCGGCACTGCCCATCATCACGTTTGAGCACGACGTCACTGTGCATCTGAATGGAGAAGACATTCGCGCGCTGCATTTTCCATCCGGCCACACCGACGGCGACTCCATCATCTTCTTTCCGAAAAATAATGTCGTGCACATGGGTGACGACTTCGTGCGTTACGGTTTCCCGTTCATTGACGTGGCCAGCGGCGGCAGCGTCCAGGGCATGATCGACGCCATGGAAAAAGCCACCGCCCAGCTCCCGGCAGATGTGAAAGTCATTCCCGGCCACGGCGCTCTCTCGAACCTCGATGACGTTCGCGCGTTCACAAAAATGCTGAAAGAAACTTCCGCCGTCGTCCAGAAGGCTATCAACGACCACAAAACGCTGGATCAAATGAAGCAGGAAAAAATTCTCGAGCCCTGGCGCGAAAAGTGGGCCCCGGAGAAAGCATTCATCAACGCCGACGTTTTCATCGAAACGCTCTACAATTCCCTCAGCGGCCACAAAGGAGAATTTGTAAAACACAACTGAAGCGAGGATTGCCGTGGAATTGGGGGCGAACGTGGAGGTTGGGTTTTCGCGCTTCCTGCGTTCCGACTCCTTCTACCCGGAGGCCCTGCAGGCCGAGCTTGTCCTTACCTCGTTGCTTCATTGCTTCTTACGGTCTCGCATTCGGCGAAAAGAATCCCAGCGGCAAATCGCGCGAAGTTCGCAACCCGGCCGGAGCATCGAGAATGGCCGGAATGGAATTCACCACCACCGATGCCGTCGCGATATCACCGTGCGACCCGCCCGGAATGACCAGGCTGATGTTCGGATGTCCCGTCAGCGAAATCGTATCCGCCGGGTCTTTCGCGCCAACATACATCTGCAACTCAAGGTACACGAGCTCTTTTCCGTCTTTCGATAGCCCACGCGCAATCTGGTGCACGCCCGCCGCTTGTCCCGGCTCGACGGCCAGAAATTCCGTCTGCACGCGCTCGCTTGCCATTTTCGGTTCGATCGTTTCCGTGATTTGTTCCACCGGCAAATTCAAGCTGTCCGCCACCATCGCCACTGACTCCGGCAATCCCACGTGCTTGATCACGCCTTCCGCAACTTTCGCGCGAAATTCTTCAACGCTCATTCCCGCACCGATTTTCTTCTGCAACGGCAGCCGCCGTGTCGAAGCATCCACGATGCGCAGCGCTTTCGCGTGCTCGATTCGCTGCGAAACCGCCGCCAGCGTCACCACCAGCTTGTCCATCACGAATCCGGGATTCACTCCCGTCCCCACCAGCGCCACGCCCCACTCCTTCGCCGCCGTATCCAGTTTCGTCGCCAGCCCCGGATGCGTCCGGAACGGATACGATAATTCCTCGCACGTCGAAACGATGCACGACTCCGCTTCCAGGCACAGCAGCAACTGGTCCATTACTTTCTCAAGGGACGACGACGTCGAATGGATCACCACATCCGCCGCCTGTTCCAGCACTTCCTTGGCTTCCGCGGAAACAATTACGCCCCACGGGGCGTCCTTCGCACCCACCACCTCGCCAAGATCGCGCCCTACTTTCGACGGATCCGTATCGATCGCCCCGATTATTTCGATTGCCTGTTTTTCCCGCATCAACCGAGCAATCGATGCGCCGATCGGCCCGACACCATACTGGATGGCGCGAATCTTTTTCTTCACGTCGTTCTCCGTTTTTCCATCGGCGTGCGCCCACAGCGCGCATTTTCGCTTAAAGAGAAACCCCTACGATAATGGAATTCCCGCGCGCATTCAACGACGAACCGCGCTTTGGAGTGCGGGAGCTTGCTCCCGCTTCCCCCCCCGTCGAAACTTGCTTCGACGTCCGCGGTCGAGGCAACCCTGCAATTCCCATCTGTTGCAAACCTGCGCCGGAGCACGGCCGGTGTTGCTGGCGCCCGAATTGCCACGCATAATGGCTCGGACCAACTTCCAGGCGTTCCCGGAGGATTACCTCATGCCAGCAAAAAAACTTTCGGATGCGGAAATCGCCGTGCTGCTCCCCAAAGCCGCCGGGTGGAGCATCGTCAACGGCAAGCTGCACAAGGAATTTACGTGCAAGGATTTCGTCACCGCCTTCGGCAACATGACGCGCGTCGCGCTTGTCGCCGAAGCCATGAACCACCATCCCGAGTGGTTCAACGTGTGGAACAAAGTGGTCATTGATTTGACTACTCACAGCGTGAAGGGCATCAGCGATTACGACTTTGTCCTCGCGGAAAAGGTCAACGAGCTCTTTCGCGCCTGATTTGCTTCTCGCAGCTATGGAAACTGCGCCGAACTTTCCTTGACTCCTGCTGAAACTGCGCGACAACTATGAAACCCCCTTCCATGCTCTTGATTTTCTAGAGGACTGCCCTCTCCGGTCTCGTCCTGCGAGTCGTTCTGCCATGCAGATTCTAAAAAGTTGGACCGCCGCCAAATCGGTCTCCCACGCGCCTTCGAATTTCAGGAACTTATTCTTTTTGCAGTTCTCCACTAAAAGAAGGCTACACAAATGAAAAATGAGAATTTGCGGATAGTGCTCGCGGAAGATTTCTCCGGAGAAGCGGCCACCTCCTTGCGGGTACTTTTCCCCGCGGACCAAAACCGTTTGGATTTGACGCTGGTCTCCTCCGTCTCCGCTCTCATCCCCACTATTCAGGCCGTAAACCCCGAAGTCATCTTTCTCGATCTCGCGCTTGCGCTCCCGGAACCGCTCGAAGTCGTGCGACGCGTGCACCGCGCCGCGCCCAATGTGCCGCTGATCGTTTTTGCCGAGGCGGCCGAGAAAGATTATGCCGCGCAAAGCCTCAAGGAAGGCGCGCTGGATTATCTCCTCAAGGGATTCATGGATCCGCGCACCATGGATCGCGTTCTGCGCGCGGCACTGGAACACAACACGCTCGAAGGATTAACGGATCTCCTGCGGGATCCCGTGACCGGGCTTCACACGCGTGACGGTTTCCTCACCTTGGGCGCGCATGCGATGGAGATAGCAAACCGCAAGCGCAGCACCCTGATTCTGCTGTGCGTTCGAATCGAGAACCTGGAATCGCTGCGCGCGGAACAGGGAAGCAGCGCGGTCGCGAATGCCTTGCGTGCCGCGGCCGCACTGCTCAAGGAAAATTTTCGCCGCACGGACTTTATCGCGCATATCGGAGAGTCGCAATTCGCGGCTCTCGCGGTGGACACCGCCGAGCCGAGCGGGACAGCGCTTCGCCAACGACTCGATAGACCGATCGCCGCGCTCAACGGCGGCAATCTTAGCGGCGCTCCGCTGCAGCTGCGGATCAGCGTGGGTCTTTGGAAACCTCGAGAGCCGGAGGCCTTCTGCGATTTTCTGGACGCGGTCGAAGCCGGGCTGCGCAGGGCCCCGCTCCTTTCGCGAGAAGCGCCCGCGCCGTCCAATTCCGTACCCCGCCGGTGATGCTGCAGGGGCCATTCCCGGCGATTCAGGGAGCGGGGAACAGCAGGACTCTTCCGCTAATCGAACGAGCCGGAAGAAGCTTTCAGATTGGGCACTGTATCGAACCGGGACTTGCGATTCGAACTGACACACAGTCGATCGAGAACGCTTACCTTGAGCCTGTGCTAGTGGCCAATCTCCTTCGGGCTGAAATGCGCTTTCAGTGACTTAGGGTGAACCGAATCTCCGCTCGCTAATGGTAGGCGGCGTGCAGCCAGTAACTGGATACGCGTGCGCCCCGGCAGCACGATTCCGCCGGAGTGGTTTCCAGCCCGGGAGGTACGCACTCGTGGTTTTGATGGGAGCCTCGTGAAGCCGACAAAGCTGCTCAAACGCCAGACACAAATAGACGTCGAAGGCGACAGCCTGCCGGCGAATTTTCGGCGGATGGAGAGGCGTGAGTGGTGGCTGTGGGGAATGGCATTTACCGTCACGCTCCTCGTCACGCTGGGGCTGAGTTCTTTCGTCCTCCCAGCGCGGCACCTCGCGGAAGCCTCTTTTCTTTTTTTATTCTTCGCCAGGCAGTGCGCGGACTAGTGGGGCTGGTGCTCCTCTTCGATGTCTACACCATCTATCAGCAACTGCAAGTCCACCGCATACGACGCGAACTTCTTCAGCGCGAGGAGCTTTTCCGCCTGATTAATGAAAATGCCGCAGACATGATCGCCATCGTGGATATGGAAGGCCGGCGAATCTACAACAGCATGGCTTATCAAAAAATTCTCGGCTACACCCCCGAAGAACTGAAGAGCTCTTCGGGCATCGAGCAGATCCATCCGGACGACCGCGATCACGTGAAGAGAGCAGCCGAAGAGGCGCGCAAAACGGGAATTGGCCGGCCGCTGGAATACCGCATCCGGCACAAGGACGGATCGTGGCGGGCGTTGGAATCGACCTCCAGCGTGGTCAAGAATGCCGAAAGCCAGCCCGACAAACTCATTATCGTGAATCGCGACATCTCCGATCGCAAACGCGCGTCGGAAGCGCTGCGTCTTTCCGAGGCCAGTTTCAGGTCGGTCATCGAAAACGCACCATACGGCATTTATCGCGCAAATGCTGCTGGAAAATTTCTCAGGGTTAACCCGGCGCTCCAGAAAATGCTCGGTTACGAAACGCAGGAGAGGCTGATCCGCGCAAACCTGGCGACGGACATTTATCGGGATCCACAGGAACATCGCCGGGCCGACGAACAGTTCGCCGGTGCAAAAGGCTTCGACGTGGAAGTGGAATGGAAACGGAAAGACGGCAGCCCGCTCCGGGCACGCTGCAGCGGCCGGCTGATTGAGGGCGAGCCGGGAGAGTGTAACGGAGAACCCTGCTTCGAAGTCTTCGTGGAAGACGTGACCGAGAAGCGCGTGCTGGAGCAGCAGCTGCACATGGCGGTGAAAATGGAAGCGGTGGGAAGACTTTCCGGAGGAATCGCGCACGATTTCAATAATCTGCTGGGCGTGATCATCGGCTACGCCCAGGTTTTGAAACGCAGACTGAAAGCGGGAGAGGATCTCTTCGAATACGCCGAAGAGATCGAAAAAGCGGGCCAGCGTGCAGCGTCGCTCACTCGCCAGCTCCTGGCGTTCAGCCGCCAACAGGTGCTGGCTCCTGCGGTACTCAACCTCAATGCGCTCATTTCCGACATGGGAAAGATGATCCACCGCCTGATCGGCGAGGACATCGAACTGATCATGAAACTGGATGCCGGGATCGGAAGCGTGAAAGCGGATCACGGTCAGATCGAACAAGTGGTGATGAACCTGGCGGTCAACGCGCGCGACGCCATGCCCGAAGGCGGAAAAATGGCCCTCGAGACCGCCACAGCTACCTTCGATCAGGCTTACACGCACCAGCACCCCGGTTCGAAAGCGGGGAATTACGTGATGTTCTCCGTCAGCGACTCTGGAATGGGTATGAGCCCTGAAACTCTAATCCATATCTTCGAGCCATTTTTCACCACCAAGGAACTTGGCAAGGGAACGGGTCTAGGTCTGGCGACGGTTTACGGCGTGGTGAAGCAGAGCGGCGGTTACGTCTCCGTGGATAGCGAAATTGGCCGCGGCAGCTCCTTCAAAGTTTATCTGCCGTTGATAGAAGAGCCCGTTCATGTGCTGGAAGCCGTGGCGCCCGTTGCTGAGTCTTTTCGCGGAACGGAAACCGTGCTGGTCGTGGAAGACGCCGACGCGCTACGAAAACTTTCCATTACGCTTCTGGAGCAATACGGCTATCGCGTGCTCTCCGCCTCGAATGGAGCCGACGCACTGCTAGTAGCGAGAAAAGAGGTGCGGGGCATTGATCTCCTGCTGACCGACGTGATCATGCCAGGGCTCGGCGGCCACGCACTCGCCCAACGCCTCGTGGCGCTGCGTCCCCGCCTGAAGATTCTCTACATGTCGGGCTACACGGACAGCTCCATCGCGCAGCATGGCGTCCTGGAGGCCGGCATCTCTTTATTGCACAAACCGTTCACCGAAGAGGAATTGGTCCGAAAAATCCGTGAAGTCCTTGACGCAGGCAAGCGCAACGCGCCTCTCGCGGAGGTTCCGGTTCTCGCAGGAAACGTGAGCACAGTCAGGCCATAGGAAGCTGGCAAACCAGTGAAACGACTCTTGATCGTAGATGATGATGATGCGATGCGCCGCCTTCTGCGCCTGAATTTGTCCGACAGCTACGAGATCATCGACACGGGCGATCCCGAGCAGGCTCTGGCGTTGGCAATGGAACACAGGCCCGACGCCATCCTGTTGGACCTGCGCATGCCCAAGCTTTCGGGCATCGATTTGTGCCGAACTTTGGGAGCCTGCAGCAAGACGCAACCGGTTCCCGTTTTCCTGGTGAGTGGCGAGCCCGCCGCGGATACCCAGCGGTATTGCAAAGAACTCGGAGCCGCTGGCTTCTTTGAGAAGCCCATCGATTTCGAAGCGTTGCGCGGATGCCTGGCGCGCCTGCAAAAGCAGAACGCTATTCCCCGGGCCGAAGTCCGCGTCCGGCTCCGCGTTCACATCAAAATCGCGGGGGTCGATGCCCAGGGAAAGAATTTTGAGGAAAAAGCCTACACGGAGAATGTAAGCCTCAGCGGTTTTCTCTGTTCTTGCGTCGCGCCCCTGCGCATGGATTCCGTGGTGGAAACTTATTTGATGGAACCGCATGAGCAACTCGTGGGGAAAGCCCGTGCCGTACGCTCGGAATCTTCGGTACCACCCTCCACACGATATGGTTTTCGATTTGTGGAAAAGACAGGTCCCTGGGTGCTTGACTAGCCTCGCGTGACCCGGCTAGTCCTGTATCGCGACGTCACCTGCCCGGTTTGATCCGTTCGCTCACTCGCTCAGAATCTCCTCGTTTTTGCCGTTGACACAGGCATCTCCGAGTGTTAAAAAATCGCACAAAGACAAGCTTTTTGGTGGTGAGTCTCCTAACGAATTGCCAAATGCAGTCCGCGAGTGAGGCCGCAGTCCTGCCTGGCAGGGCAGGTCTGCTGTGCCGCCGAGAGCTATTGTCATGCAACACCCCACCCACCCCGGGAGGTGAAAATGCATCTGTTTTCACCTCCTTTTTATTTGTATGTCTTGCAATAGCCTGCCGTCTCTAACTCCATTATTTTCAATGGCTTCTTGCTCCCGGAGGCTTCTGAGTTAAGATGGGCCGGGCAGTTTCTATCAGAAATGAGCTTCCCTACACCTCCACTCCTTTCGTTGGAACACGTTACCGTTCTCCGCGGCGTGCGCGAGCAGCGGCCTGCCCTGGACGACGTCACCCTGCGGATTGGGGCTGGGGAGCATGTATGTGTCCTGGGACCCAACGGATGCGGCAAATCCACGCTGATCAAGACCATTACGCGGGAGTGCTACCCGTTGGCGCGCGAGGGATCATGTATTTCCATTCTGGGGCGCGAGCGGTGGGACATTTTCGAGCTGCGCTCGAAGCTGGGAATCGTCTCGCCGGATTTGCTGGCATCATGCACCACGGACGCCACGGGGCGCGATGTGGTGCTCTCCGGTTTTTTCAGCAGCACGCGGATCTTTCCGCATCATCATCCCGATCCCGGGCATCTCGCGCGTGCGAACGAAACATTGGCACGGCTCGGGATCGCCCATCTGGCGGAGCGCGCGGTTGCTGAAATGTCCTCCGGCGAAGCCAAGCGCACGCTGATCGCGCGAGCGCTGGTGCATGACCCGCAAACTTTGCTTTTCGATGAGCCCAGCAATGCACTGGACATTGGGGCGCAGCTGCAACTCCGGGACACCATGCGCGAGCTGGCGCAATCCGGGCTGGGGATTTTGTTGGTGACACACCATGTTTCGGAAATTATTCCGGAGATCGAGCGCGTAGTTCTCTTGCGGGAAGGGCGTATCTTGGCCGACGGTTCGAAACGCTCCGTGCTTACGCAGGAAAACCTCTCGAATCTGTTCGGTGCCACGGTGCGGCTCGGCCAGCACGATGGGTTCTTTCACCTCTATTGACAAATGGGGGGCACGCCAGAAAAGTAAGGACAGGTGTGATAGAGTAAGGCATTGGAGAGCCGCGATGAAGATGCAAGCTAAAATCACCAGCAAGGGTCAGATCACAATACCCGTCAAGGTGCGGCGTGCGCTGGGTGTGCGAGCTGGTGACAAACTTCTCTTCGAGAAGGACGGCGGCGATTTCCGCATGCGGCCTGTGAAAACCAGGAGTCCGTTCGCGAAGTATCGCGGGATCGGGATACCGGGGTCCAAGTCCGGCGGGAAAAAGGCAATCGTCCGCCGGATTCGCGAAATGCGTGGCCGATGACGATTTCGATCGACACCAACATTTTTGTCGGCTTCTGGAAAATCGACGACGCACTCAATTCGCTTGCTTTGTCTGCGCTCGACGAGGCCCACAAGCGCGCAAACCTGGTGATTACAGCTCCCGTCTTCGCCGAGCTACTTGCCTACCCCACACGTGACGAGGAATTTCTAGATCGCTTCTTTCGGGATACCAACATCTCCATTGATTGGGAATTGAATGAAGCTATCTGGCGGATGGCCGGGCGCGCATTTCAGTCCTACGTAGCGCGGCGGCGCAAACACGCGGATACTGGTCCTCGCCGCATCCTTGCCGATTTTCTCATCGGTGCGCATTCTCTGCATCATGGCCACAGCCTGCTGACCTTTGACGATCGTCTCTATCGCGCCGCTTTCCCCCGGCTTCGAATCCTCCCGCTATAAGCCGTGGCTCGGGCTAATTCAAGTGGTCTGCGCGAATTCGTAGAGGAACTCGACGTGTGAGAGCGCGGCTCCGTCCATACCCTTGATTTTTGGATTCTTCGATTCGATCAAATAATATTCGTCGGGGGCGTGCGCGCCGTTTCCGTGGCCCAAGCCGAAGTGTCCGGCGGGCAAGTGCAAGGGAGGACCGGTGAAAACGAAGCCAGGCCACGAACCGGCGAGGCGCGGAAGTGTGACCGGATCGATTCCGTTCTTTTTGTAGACCGAAGCCGCCGCGCGAATCACTGCGGAGTCGCCCGGCGTGCTGGTGGGGTCGTAACCGCCGCTCATGTGTACGTCAATATCGCCAAATCCCTTCTTGGACAGATGTGCTTTGAGCGCCTCCAGTGTTCCCGCGGCGGTCATATCTGGAACAAGACGCATGTCCAGCTTCGCGACGGCCTTGCCAGGGAGAATTGTTTTTCCGCCCGGGCCAGTGTAGCCGCCCACGAGGCCTTCGATATTGACTGTCGGGCGCGACACCAGCAACTCCAGGGCCTCGGTCCAATTTACATCATGCACCCAACGATCCACGCCGAGCAGTTTCTTGGCGTCGGCTTCGCTCAAGTGCCGCGCTGCCTCGGCAATCATTTTCTTGTCGGCCGCAGAGAGAGGGCGAGCATTGGCGGCGAATCCTTCGATGACCGGTTCATTGCCGTCGGGAGAGACAAGCGTGACCAACGCTTCGACAAGATGCCATGCAGGACTGTCGAGGCGCGCTTTGTTGCTGGAATGTACATCCTTGCGCGGGCCGCGGCCCCAACGTTCGCCGCTGGAAGTCAGCTCGCACTCGACGACACCTTTCGCGCCGAGAAACATGGTGACTTCGCCGTCGAGACCCTGCGAAGCGTAAGGCATGTACACGCCGGTGCACTTTTTCAGGGCAGCGGCCACTTCCGGCTTGTGAACTACTTGCGGGAAATGCGGCGAGCCGATCTCTTCTTCTCCTTCGGCCACAAAAACAATGTTCACCGGCAGCTTTTTGCCCACGCCGCGAATGGCGTGAATCGCGGCGAGCAGCGTGGCCTCCGGACCCTTCTGGTTTACGGCGCCCCGGCCCATCACGACTTTGCCGAGGCCGGGCTTATCAATGAGCGCGGCTTCGAACGGCGGCGACGACCACTCGGCGGGATCGGCTTGCTTCACGTCGTACATGAAATAGAGGCCGATGGTGCGCGGAGCACCGGCGTCGAGCGTGGCGAAAATACCGGGCTGGCCGTCGGTGGGCACCTTGGTGACCTGTTCGAATCCCGCTTCACGCAGCATGCGCATGGTCAGGTCGCAACCTTCGGTCATGCCACGGTTTTCGGCGGCGATGGAAGGCTGGCGAATCCAATCCTGCAGGCGCTTCACGGATTCGTCGTGGCGCTTTTCAATTTCTGTTCGAATGGCGTCCGCTTCGGCTGGATGCGCCTGCGCCCAGCGCGGCACCGCGAGTGTGGCCGCTGTTGCCGCAGCGGTGGCCGCGGCGCCTTGCAGAAAAGTGCGCCGGTCTGACGCGTTCGAATTTAACTTCGCGCTGGTTTTGTCACCGATTTTCGCTGAATTTGCCAAGGATGCCTCCTGAATCGTGCCCTATTTCGATGCCGTTTGAACTGCTCTATCAAAACCCAACGCGGGAGCCTATACCTTCTGGATTCACTCGGCAATGCTGGATGTCGCTGAGAGATGGGCGCCGTACAGCCCTTAATTTCGGATTTCGAATTGCAAGTGGTTTATGAAGACTGCAATGGTGCCGTTAGGTCCGACGGCCCAGCCATGCTTGCAGTCCAAAATGGTTACAGCGTTGAGGTTCAGCCAATCCGTGGGCTTCCACCCGGCACCGGAATCTTTGCTCATGCTAATGTCTTCGCCGTTCGGCCCGATGGCTACACACAATAAGTCGTCATCGCATGCGACTGCAGAGCGATAGCCGCCGGGGTGCTGCTTGGAGAGTTGCCAAGTCTTGCCTCGATCCTTAGAATACGCGGCAACGGCCGAAGCACGTTTGGGATCCTGATAGTCACCGCCGACAACGACAAGTTCCTTTCCATTCCCGCTCGCGATGGAGAAAACTCCCGAGGAGGCGTTGCCGTGAGCCAGCGGCGTTTCGGCGACAGTCCAAGTGCGGCCAGAATCCGGGGAGTGGAAGACACGGGCGGCCGGGCCGCCGCTGCCCAAAAAGATATCTTCGCCGGAGAGCGAGAGGCAAGTGTTGCTAGCCGCAAACGCGCCCTCGCCAGGCAGGGCCGCAGGCATATTGCCACTCGGAAGAGGATTCCACCGCTCGCCATCGGTTGTGGTCAGCAGAAGAAACTTTTCGTCAATGGGATCGCTGACCGCGAAGCAGTGCGTTTCGGAAAGGCAAGCGATGGAATCCAGAAAAAATTCTTTGCGATTCTTGGTGTATTGCAGCTTCCAGGTTTCGCCGCCGTCGGTGGTTTTGTAGATGCGGGATTTTTCGCCTTCACCGCTGGACATCACATAGGCGGTGGTGCCGTTGAAGGCCACGATTCCGCGGAAGTCCAGCGTGTCGCCGTCTGCAACGTGCAGGCGCTTCCACGTTTTGCCTTCGTCGAGCGAGCGAAGAATCACGCCGTTCGAACCGGAAACCCAAACCACTGGCACGGGCACGCCTTTTGCGTCCGAAGTGTAGGCCGCGCTAACACCACGCAAATTGGTGTCGATCCCACTGGTTTGCACTTTCCACCATTGAGCTTCGGCGGAGGAGCTGAAAAGCAGCAAGAGTAGAAGTAAACGCATGGCGCGCATTTTAGCAGGCGCAGCAAAACTCCCGCGCGAAAAGCGCAAAAGGTTATTTACCGCGCTTCCGGCTTGAGCAACTCGTCCAGATAATCGGGCTTGTCCGGGATTCGAATGAGATGCGGATAGCGCTCGCCTTCTTGATAATCGATCGAAACGATTTTGTAGTAATCGTTGACGATCACCAGCAACTCGATTGGTTTCAAATTGCTCTTGCTCGCCTTGATGGCGTCGTCGAGAATTTCAGGAGTGAACAGCCGGCCGTTTACCCCGACAACTTTCATTCCGGGCGCGAGCCCGGCCTTGAACGCGGGGCCATAAAAAATCGGGTCGCTGATTACCCCTTCTTTACTGAGATTAAGCCCGATTGTGTATGTGCTGTTGGAAATCCCGCGGGAAATTCGCCCCTGCGCCGGCGGCTCGGGAGTAAAAGTCATTTTCCACCCGAAAGCCTCGATGCCGCCGACCGGCGCCTCCGGCGAAATGGACATCAAGCGCGCGTTCCAAAAACTTGCCCAATCGTAACTCACTACCTGATTCAGCGTTTGCATGAGTTCGTCGAACGTGTAGGTCTTAAGTTCCGGTCCGTTATTGGGTCCGCCATAAAAAATGTGGAAGAAATCCTCAAGCGATTTCTGACCGTGGCTCTGCTCCCGAATGATGCTGGCCGCTTCCAGCCAGAGCAGTTCTCCTTCTTCGTAGTAATCCGAACCACGCCGCCAACTGATCCATCCACCGGTGTCCGGCCCGCCGGTAAAAGTTCCCGGGACGGCGACGGCTGTGTCAACCACTGGCCGCCAGGTGCGCCCGGGGCGTCCCGGTCCAAGACTTGCGGAGTAACTCGCCATCGCTTGGTGATAATCATCGGGAGTCCACAGTCCACTGCGCGCGGCGAGCAAATCGCCAAGATAGGAAGTATTGCCTTCGTAGACCCACAGCAGCTCCGTCTGCAGTGGAATCTGGAAATCTGCGGGGGACATGTCTTTCGCGCGCCGGAATTTTCCGCTCCACGAATGCGCGAATTCATGCGCCAGCAAGCCGCCGACTTCGCGCGATGCGCCCGGTGAAAGCAAAACGCGCTCTGGAAGACGGCTGTCGTTGGATTCATGGTGCTCGACGCCGAAATGCGGCGTGTGCTCGCTCAGCGTGAGCAGGAAATGGTAATCGCGATAGTGGCGCGAACCGAAAAGTTTTCCGGATTCCGCCACGAGATTCGTCAAACTCTTTTGCACTTCTGGGCTCATCGCCAGCGCTGCTTCGCTGTCGGAGACGACATCGATCTCGTGATGAATGGGTTCGCCCGGCGGCGTCAGATCGAAAACGCGGTAATACTCGCCGGCGATTACCGGAGAATCGAGTAAGCGATCGAGCGCCACAGGCTGAAAACTGATTTCAGAAGCCGACTGGTTTTCAATCGGCAGCGCGGTGCCAAACTTCCACCCGGCCGGGAGCCGCAGCACAGGTTTCAGGATAATCCGCTCAGCGGGAGCGCCTGCGGGATAAAGCACCACGGGATACCAGTTGAGATCGAGCAGTTTTGCCGTCGCCGAGCAGACTGGACCGCCGGCAATCAGGTAATCGAAAGAAACTTCCACTTCTTTTGCGCCGGAAGGCACGTCGGCGTGGAATGTGAATACGTCCAGCGTATCGCGTTTCCACGGGAGGACTTTGCCATTGGCGGATATTTTCAATCCAGTCAGATTTGCAATGGGTCCGATCGGCGCGTGCGTGCCTTGAATCCATTTCGGATAGTAAAGCGTAAGCGCGCCCGGTGCCGCGGGAATCACTTCGCGGGTGTGCAGAATTTTCTGCGTGGCCTGCGTGGCATCTACCGCGAGGCGAATAGTCGAGCCGGATTGCGCAAAAGCGAGAGCGTTGCTCAGCACGGCAGCCACACCAATTAAGAGCAAGAGACGCAAGACGAATCTGTTCATTCGAAACTCTCCTCGAATCGCGCGAGTTTCTCTTCAACGGATTTGGAGTGTGAATCGAAAGCGCCCGCCGGCATTTCGCAAGGATTTCCCCAAGCGGCGACCGTGGCCTTCGGCAACAAAGGAATTCACAGGGCTGAAAAAACCGCACTCGCGCGTCGCATCATACCGCTGGCTGTCCGTCACCGCAACGAAAGTAGCCAGGACGCCGGCCGTCAAACCCTCGGCCAGCTTTCGCAAGGAACGGCAGGGTACTCCGCAAACTAAAGATTTGAGTATTGCGTCCCACTGCCTTAGACTTCCGCGGGCTTGCAGGAGGGAGAAATGATGCAAACAACACGCAGAACTTTTCTAGGGGCTGTGGGAGCGGCCGCTGCCCTCGGTGTCGTGGAAAAAACAGCATTCGCGGCGGCGCCCGAGGGCTCGCCGCGCGCGGCAAACGCCGCTGCGGCCACCGAAGAGAAAGTCTTATTCTGGGTTGCGGTTTCGACGCCCTGCGACAAGGATTTGAAATTTGATGAGGAACTCTACAAGGACCTGCTCGCTTACCTGAAGGCCAACGGAGCCGACGGCGTGGTGGTGCTGGGAACGACAGGCGAATTCCCGTCCTTCTCCTTCGCCGAAAGGAAAAAAGTTGCGGAGACGGCCTTCAAGCACCGCAACGGTCTGAACATCATCGTCAGCAGCGGCACGTCGAATTTTCCGGAGACCATCGAGCTGTCGCAGCACGCCGAAGCCAACGGCGCCGACGGCTTGCTGATCGTTCCGCCGTTTTACTACAAGCGCGTGCGCACAGAACCCTTGACGAAGTATTTCTCCATGATTTTTGACAAGGTGAAAATTCCCATCAACCTCTACCACATCCCGTTTGCCAGCGGCGTGCCCATCAGCCACGAGCTGTTGCACAGCCTGGAAAAATATCCGAATCTTGCGGGCATCAAGGACTCGGTAAGCGACCCCGCGGTCTATCAGCAATTTGTCGCGGAATTTCCCAAGCTGAACATGCGGACAGGGACAACCGAAAATCTGAAGTACGCGCTGGACCACAATATGGGTGCGATCCTCGCCGAAGGAAACAATTTCACCAAGCAGATTGCGTCGGTGTTCGCAGCCAAACGCGCCGGGAAAGACCTCAGCGAATCCGTTGCCAAGCTGGACGCGGCCTTGAAGCTGTTGCGCGCAGGGGGCGTCGACGAATACGGGCCGATGAAATACGCTCTCAGTCTGCAGATGGGAACGCGCCAATTTTATCAACGGCCGCCCAACTCCGATGTGACCGACGAGCAAAAAACAAAAATCAAGCAGGCCCTCGAACAGATGAAGCAAATGGGGTAAGAGAAGCTGCAAGCACCACTGAATTCAGCGGAGGAGCGCATATGGTTCGAAAGAAAGTATGTGCATGGAAGCGTTTAATCGTGTGGAGCGCGGTGGTTGTCGCCTTGATGCCTGCCTCGGTGTTGGCCCAGTCTCAGACGAAAGTTACGGAGTGGCCGTCATACGCCGCTGATCTGGCTGGAACGCGTTACCGTCCGCTGGATCAGATCAATGCCTCCAACTTCAGCGATCTGGAAATCGCTTGGCGCATCAAGACCGACAACTTCGGCGACCGCCCCGAATACAAATTGGAAGGAACGCCACTGATGGTCAACGGCGTTCTTTATGCCACTGCCGGTTCGCGCCGCGCGGTCATTGCCCTGGATCCCGCCACCGGCGAATTGCTGTGGATTCACGGCGAACACGAAGGAAAACGCGGCGGCGCCGCTCCGCGGCAACTCTCCGGCCGCGGCCTGGCCTATTGGTCCGACGGAAAAGAAGAACGCATCCTCTATGTAACGCCGGGCTTCCGGCTGATTTGTCTAGATGCGAAAAATGGCATTCGTGTTCCGACGTTCGGCAACAACGGCGAAGTCGACCTCAAGCTGAACGACGATCAGGAAATTCTTCCGGATTTGATAACCGGAGAAATCGGAATCCAGTCCGCGCCCGTGGTTGCCAAGGACACGGTGATTATCGGGGCGGCTTTCCGCGAAGGCATGACTCCCAGGAGCATGCGCAACAACAAAGGATACGTGCGTGGCTTCGACGTGCGCACCGGCAAGCGCCTCTGGATTTTCCATACCATCCCGAAAAAGGGGGAGTTCGGCTACGACACCTGGGAAAAAGGTTCGGCGGAATATACAGGCAACACCGGGATGTGGACGCAGCTGACCGTAGACGAACAGCTGGGACTGGTTTACCTGCCCGTCGAGTCGCCCACCAGCGATTTCTACGGCGGGCATCGCCCGGGCAACAATTTATTCGGCGAGACCCTGGTATGCGTGGATTTGAAAACGGGCGAGCGTAAGTGGCATTTCCAATTGGTGCACCACGCCCTGTGGGACATGGATATTTCCTCGGCGCCGATTCTTGCTGACATCACGGTGGATGGAAAACCGGTGAAAGCCGTGGCCCAGCCGACCAAGCAGGGTTTTCTTTACGTTTTCGATCGCATGACCGGCAAACCGATCTGGCCCATGCCGGAAAAGCTCGTGGAAGTCGGCAACGTGCCGGGCGAATGGTACTCGCACACGCAGCCAATTCCTTCAAAGCCTCCGGCTTACAGCCGCAACGGCGTTTCCGTGGATGACTTGATTGATTTCACTCCGGCTCTCCATGAACGAGCGAAGGAGATCGCTTCGCACTATCACCTGGGCCCGGTCTACACGCCGCCAACCGTCAGCAAACTGGAGGGCCCCCTCGGCACGCTCACGCTAGGCACCGCGTCCGGCGGCACGAACTGGCCCGGCGGCTCGTACGATCCCGAAACTCACATCGTTTACGTCTACGCGTGCAACGCTTGCGTCGAACCGATCGGGCTTGTACCCGCTCCGAAAGATATTTCGGATCTGAATTACATTGCGGGCACCGCTGGTAAAGAAGTGCAGATTCTGAAAGGCCCCGGCGAGAACGCGGGTGCGGATGCTCCAAAACCTCCCAAGAAAATGCCCGGCAGCCAGTATGTTCCGATGAACGTGGACGGCTTGCCGCTCATCAAGCCTCCCTACGGCACCATCACTGCCATCAATCTGGATAAGGGAGAGTTCATCTGGCAGATAGCCCACGGCGAGACCGAGGACGTGGTTCGCAATTCCCCGGCGTTGAAGGGCATGACCATTCCGCGCACCGGCCAGGAGACCTACAACATCGGCACGTTGGTAACCAAGACGCTGGTCATTGCCGGCGAAGGCCACGTGACGACCACCGCGGATCATCCTCGCGGTGCGATGCTGCGCGCTTACGACAAAGCCACCGGCAAAGAAGTTGGCGCCGTCTACATGCCCGCGCCGCAGACGGGATCGCCGATGACTTACATGCTGAACGGCAAACAGTACATCGTCATTGCGGTGAGCGGCGGGCCTTATTCCGGCGAGTATATTGCTTACACTTTGCCTTCGAGCGATTGAGGCAGGCCACGCATTTCTCTGGCGCGGGAGACCTCCGGTGATTCGAACGCGCGAGGTTTTGAGGATTAAAGATTGCGTGAAAACCAGAGATTCAGCCATTGCAATCGTTGGCCTCGCCGTGATCGCGGCGTTTGTCTGCGCGCTACGCGCACAGGAGCCACCGCCCTCGGAGCGCTCTGTCTGGGACGGCGTATACACGGAGGAGCAAGCCAAGCGCGGAGAAGAACTCTATGAAAAGCAATGCTCTCCCTGTCACGGCGACAAGCTTGCCGGTAGAGAGTCCGCCCCGCCGCTTACCGGCGGAGCATTTCTTTCGAACTGGAATGGCCTGACGCTCGGGGATTTGTTCGAACGAGTTCGCAAGACGATGCCTCAGAACGCGCCGGGAAAACTCAGCCGTCAGCAGAACGCCGACATCCTGGCCTACGTGCTGAGCTTCAACAAGTTCCCCGCAGGAAAAACGGAACTCTATCGCCAGACGGAGATGCTGAAAGAAATTCGATTCGAAGCGACGAAACCTGAAGCGAAAAAGTAGTTCGAGAAAATCTCGGCTCTCATCGCGGCTTTACGTTGCATTGTCCAGTGATTTTGTAAACGGAGGAGGAATATATGAAGAAAATGTTTCCCGCAATGGTGATTGGCGCTGCGCTCATCGGGTTCATCGCCGGCTATGCCGCGAAACCGAGTCCGCCGGGGATTCTCAGCGGGCACTTCGATGATCTTTCGATGATTCCCAGTGTTGCCGCTCAGGAAAATAAACCCGAAGTCATGCCGTTCGGATTCAATTCTCCGCGGGAGCCGGCGCTCGCCCCCGACGCGCCGCCGATCACGTACTGGAACATTGACGACATTCGAAAGGCCAGTGCGGAGATGGCCGAGAAGGCCACCAAAATGGCCAAGGAGGCCGGTAGCGGAAGCTCGCAATCGTTCGGCGGCGGGCCGGTGCACGTGCAGTCACGGAATTTCAGCATGTTCATGCTCTACCGCCTGCATCGCGAGCAACCGGTCCTCAGCTTGACCAAAGTCAACAGCGTGTGGGATGACGCGGAGCAGCATGCCGGCGCTTACGATTTTTATGTGTTCACCGCCGGAACTGGCGAGATGGTTTTGGGGGGCAAGATCGCCAACCGCCAAAATCTAATGGACAAGGACGGACCCGTGCCGGGCGAATATCGCGGCCAGCCGGTCATCGGAGGACAAACATACAAAGTGAAAGCGGGCGACTGGCTCCTCATTCCGCCGGATACGCCGCACCAACCCAAGCCCGACGCTGGAGGATTCAGCTACTTCATTATGAAGATTAACGTGGGCGTCTATCCCTGGAACCTGATTCGCTAGCATAGCGCCACGATTTGCGCAGCGTGTAGCTGGATCAGCGAAGTTGTCCGGGCTCGACGCCCCTCTTGCGAGCTTCATCGAGAAGCGCGTCGGTCTTGGCTTCCAGATCTTTTTTCTTGTCCTGCAATTCGCGGATCTGGACCTGGATGGGGTCGCGATCAAAGCTCTTGTTGAGCTTGATGCCGCTGGCGGACGACGACGGCTCGCCCGAGCTGAAATTCTTCAGATCCACGAGCTGCTTGTCCACTTCGGTGATTTGCTCCTGCAGTTTTTCCAATTGCTTGCGGACCGAGGCGACGTACTGCGCGTCCGCGGGTTTCTCTGCCGCCGGCTTCGTCTTCGGGCCGCCGTTCGCATTGCCCACTACGGACACGGGGCTATTGGTATGCGCGAGATTGTCGTTGGTCCAGACTTTCTTGGGCTTCGCGGGATCCGCCGGTGGAGCGGGGTTCGGCGAGGAAGCTGCCGGTGGCGGCGAACTCGATTCCGGAGACTGCGCGGCGGCAGAGCCCGCCAAAAAGGCCGCAAGAACCATGAATGAGACCGAACGGGGCATATAAAACCTCCTAGACTCTCGGGGTCGAGGCTGCTGGGGACAATAAACCAATTTTAGCAGGGAAGGTTTCAGGGGCTTGGGGGCGTAGAACCAGACTTGCCCAACCCGGCACCCTTGAGTTCCTTTCGAACGGCCTCCAGGGCCTCCTTAGGCGGGCCGATATAGCGGTAGTTCGAATAGAACGTGCGCTCGTGGATGGAAAAGCTTGAGAAGAACTTGCGGCCATCGAAATCGTATTGCGAAAAACTGGCGAGCCACAGACCGGGCATGAATTCGTAGCGCTCCTGCATGAAGTGGCTTCCCTTATAAACCTTGGCAAGAAACAGGCCGACCGAAATATCCTCGGTGACTTCACCTTCAATGCGCGCGAGTTCGCCGGAATCTTCATCGATCCACACGAATCCGTGGACCTTGCTGAACACCGTGGACAAACGTGAAGTGGGCTTGAAAGCCGGGTTGGGTTCCATGGCGTACTTCGAAAGCATGCGGTCCGCGCGAGGCTCACGGGCCACGAACGTGAAGAGAAAAGCAGTGCGCGTGGAGTCGATGAGATCGTTGCGGTCTTTCTTTTTTTTCGCGAACTTTTCCATCGCCTCGCGCTGAGAGCGGCTGTCACCAACGGCAAGCACCAGCGCCTTCTCGAGGTTTTCCAGATCGTGCCGGTAGACTGCTGCATCCGTGGGCTGGCCGTCGGGGCCCAGCACGATATGGTACATGCCGGTGCCGGAGGGGATGACGCGAGTGATTTTTACCGAGATGATCGCAGGATCACTCGGACTTTTGCGGATTTCGAGGCGTTCGACGCGCTCGTACATGTCGCCGGCCTCTTCATTTCTGCGCTGGTTCGCAACTACGCGGTCGAAAAGACCTGGTTTCGATGCGGCGATCGCCGCTGTGGAATCCGGCACCACCGATTGCGCCTCAGCGCTGGCGGCCAGCGAGAGAGAGAGTGCCGCGATTCGAATGATCACTCGTCCAGGCATGTTTTGGAGCGGCAAGTCTGCCGCAAGTGTGTTCAATCGTTTGATTCGAACGGGCACATAACTGTTGTACACCGCTAGCTTCTTGAAATGTCTCCATAGCCCCCAAAGCATCACTGGCCTCCGCGCTTTCCCAATCGTCAGGGCTTTGGTTTTTCGGGCGGCTTCTGCTGTTGCTGCATGGTCTCCTCCGTCCACGGCGGCACGATGCCATTTACGCGCGCGTAGGCAATCGATTGCCCAAGATGTTCGCCCAAGTGTCCGGTGATCATGATGAAGGAGCCGCGCACGGTGGTCTGCCGGCCAAACATTTTCTGAGGCTTGTCGGCATCAGCGTCATTGAGGGCGATGATGGATCCGCGGAAATGCGCGAAGGAATCCTTCAGCGCCTGGATGAGTTTTGTCTTGTCGGCGGCGAGGGCGGGGATAGCCTTGAAATCAAGACCTGCGGGCGGGGCCGTCCCGAGGGCGCGGGCAATGCCGTAATTGGCCGAGACAATGTGCGCGTAAACTTCGCCGACGGAGCGAACACCCTCGGCGGGGCGCCAGGCGTATTTTTCGGCGGGCATGGCTTCGGCGAGACGAACGTAGCGTTGCTCGTAGTAGGCGACCTCTTCAAGGAACTCGGCGCGAAGGCCGGAGGCAGGTGCCCCCAAAGCTGCTGCGGGCTTCTCCTGACCTCGATTTGCACCTGTAAAAGCTAGAGCCATGCCCGTAAGACAAAGAAAATAAATATAGATACGGCCCATTGCATCCTCCGTCACGCACTGCTCTTTGCGTCCAAACTGGCCACGTATTTGCCCGAAGCCCACTCAAAGACGGTACAATCAGGAGGTAACAACGGACAGGCTGTACCCCCTATGGAGCCGGGCCCAAGGCTACCCCAAGTGTGGTTGAAAGCAAAGTCGCCTCCCACACGTCTATATATCCAGGAACGAATGGCCGGGGCTTTTCGTACTCATTTGAGGACGTGGAGGTTTGTTTGGGTGTGACCCCTATTGACGGGCTGAACGCCATACCGCGGCTGGTGCCCCGCGCTGCGAGCGCAGGGCTGAAGCTGGGCAAGTTGCGGGGCATGGCGGTGACCCTGCTTGAGACCGTGCGGCTGTCCCTGGACGCGCTGCGAGCGCACAAGCTGCGGAGCTTCCTCACGCTGCTGGGAGTAATCCTGGCGGTGACGACCCTGGTAGCGGTGATGAGCGTGGTCGCGGGCCTGAATTTCTATGTAGCCGACAAGATCGCCAATCTTGGCGCCAACGTTTACGTGCTCACGCGATTCGGAATCATCACCAGCAACGACGCGTGGGTGAAAGCGCAAAAGAGGCCGCTGGTAACCGCGGACGAATTTGCGAAGCTAAAAGCGGGAATGCGGACTGCAAGCCAGGTGGCTGCGTTGCTGCCTACGGTCTCCGACATCCGTTCCGGCAACGACCTGATGCAGGATGTGAACCTTTTTGGAGTGACCGCCAACTATTCCGAAGTGCGAAGCGTCAATGTTGCTTCTGGCAGGTTTTTGACGGAAGCGGACGAAACGCATCATTCCCCGGTGTGCTTCATCGGCGGGGATGTGCAGAAGAAATTTTTCTCCAACGTGGATCCCATCGGCAAAATGATCCGCGCGGGAACGCACAGCTACGAAGTCATCGGCGTGGCCGCGGTGATCGGGAGCGCGCTGGGACAATCGCAGGATAATTTCGTCTTTATTCCGCTGGGGACTTACAGCAAGGAATGGGGTACGCAGCGGGATTCCCTGATTCTGTTTATCCAGGCGCAGAACGCGGAGATGATGCCGGCTTCGGAAGACGAGGCGCGGATGCTATTGCGCGCATGGCGCCACACACCCTGGGACGACCCCGACAGCTTCGGAATCGTAGGCTCCGATTCGATCATGGGTTTGTGGAAATCGCTCACGGGAAATTTGTTCATGGTAGCGGTGGGCTTGACGGCGGTGTTTCTGGTGGTCGGCGGCATCGTGATCATGAACATCATGCTCGCGAGCGTCACCGAGCGCACGCGGGAGATTGGTTTGCGGCGTTCGCTGGGAGCAAGGAAGAGCCACATCGTTTTGCAGTTCGTGACGGAATCGGCGGTGCTTGCGGCCACGGGCGGACTCATGGGAATTTGCCTGGCCTACGCGCTGGTTGCAGCAGCGCGCGCCGCGACGTCCATCCCCATGAGGACCCCGATGAGCGCGGTCATTCTTTCCCTGAGCGTTTCGACGGCTGTGGGTCTTTTCTTCGGAATTTATCCGGCCATGCGCGCAGCAAAGCTCGATCCCATCGAAGCCCTCCGGGCAGATGGCTAAGGAACGGCGATGGCACAAGCACACGGTGAAAATCTCAAGCAGGCGATGGACACGCTGAAAGCGCACAAACTGCGCAGCTTTCTGACGGTTTTCGGAGTGGTGCTGGGCGTCAGCGTGATTATGCTGGTAGCCGCCCTGATCACCGGCTTCGATCAGCAAGTCCAGGAAAACATCAAGCAGTACGGCGCGGACACGGCGTTTATCGCGCGATTCGATCAAGGCGGCCCGCACGGTGGCGGGCGCCGGCCCAAGGAAGAACGCGAACGCAAGCCGCTGACCCTGGAAGACGCGGAAGCCATCAAGGAAGGCAGTCCTGCAGTCAAGGATTTAACGGTTTTCATTACCTGGTGGGAGCAGCCGCATACCGTTCGAACGAAGTCGGGCGAGGTAACCTCCATCGATTATCGCGGCGTACAGGCAAATTTTGGACAGGTCTACGCCAACGCCGCGACTTTGGAAGGGCGGTTTATCAGTGAAGGCGACGATCTGCACCGTGAGAAAGTCGTAATGCTCGGAGAAAACGCAGCGCCGGTGCTGTTTCCCGAGGGCGCGCCGGTCGGAAAAGACGTAATGATCGACGGCTCGGCTTTCCGCGTAATTGGCGTGGTGGAAAAACCCAAGGGCATGTTCGGCACCGATGACGAAGACCGCCGCGTGCTGATTCCCTACAACACTTTCCGGAAAATTTATCCTGGCGCATATGAAAACAGCATCCGTCTGCAGGCGTATTCACCCGCCCTGCTGGATCAGGCCGTGGACCAGGCGACGGAAGTATTGCGCAGACGCCGCAACGTTCCTTACAACGGCAAAGATAATTTCTCCATCCAGACGTCGCAGCAGATCGTGGAGCAATTTCACAGCATCCTGGGGATGGTGGCGCTCGCCACAATCGTGCTGAGCGGGATAGGCCTGCTGATCGGCGGCGTGGGAGTGATGAACATCATGCTGGTGAGCGTGACGGAGCGCACGCGGGAAATTGGAATCCGTAAGGCCATCGGCGCAAAGAGCGGGGACATCACCTGGCAATTTTTGCTGGAAGCGATGACGCTGACCGGCGCGGGCGGCATCATCGCCCTGATCCTTGTGAACGGCCTGGTGCTGCTGGTGCGGCTGGGATTGAAATGGCCGGGGAGCGTGCCGGTGTGGGCCGCGCTTACGGGAATCATTGTCAGCATCTGTGTGGGACTGGTGTTCGGCGTCTGGCCGGCGATGAAGGCCGCGAAGCTCGATCCCGTCGAAGCGCTACGCTACGAATAACGCGGCGAGATTCTCTCTGTCGCACGCATTTTCAAATTCAAATTACTTCATCAAGGCAGAGGATTTCAGCGTCGCGTCGGCGCGTTCAGAACCCGTGGCCGATCCCGCTGGCCAGGTGACCTCCATGGTGAACTCGTGGCGGACGAGCAGTTTGGAACGATGATTTACATGAACTGCCAGGGTGTTTGCCCCGTCCGGACGAATCTCCGCCAGACCTTCTTTCTCCAAACGGAGAGTCTTGTCCGGTTTGTAAAGGGCTACACGAAATTGATGCGGTCCGGTGGGAAGCGTATGTTCAAACCGAATTGGCTCGCCCGGCGTGAGCGTGACAAAGTTTGTAGTGAAGAGTAGTTCGCGATCCGCAAAAACAGCCAAAGTGCCTTCGGTTACCGTGGAAGTGATCTCAATATGCAGGCTGGAAGCGGGGGCAGGCTGGGCCGCGGATTCGGATGACAGCGCCACAGACGAGGCCGGAGGAGGAGAGGCATTCCTTTGGAAGCCTTGAGAATCACCGGTTTGCTTCGTGGGAACCGCAAGTAGCTTCGCCCGATGGACGACGTGCCGGTCGGCGAGTTGTGTGACGGTCTCATCCGCGGCGACTGGATGAGCTGCTTCTGCCGCTGGCGTTACTGAATGGTTGAAGGCTTCCACTGGCACTTCTGGCGGCGAGAAATGGATCGGAGGAACGGGGTGAGCTTCGAACTTGGCGCGGAAGAAACGGGATGCCGGAATCGAAGCTGCGAGAAGCAAACAAACAGCGGCGGTGATCCAGACGTCGCGCTGGCCGCCGGGCTTCGACCACCAGAAGCTGTTCCTGGTTTTCGGCGCCACGGAGGAAGTGCTCGAACGCGCGAGGGGATAAAGAGCAGAAGCGAGTTTGTGGCAGTCGGTGAAACGGTCCTTGGGATTTTTTGCCAGGCACCGTGCAACGATGCGATCCAGCGCCGCGGGAACCGCCGGATTGTGCTGCGAAGGCGGCACAGGCTCGGCATTTAGAATCTGAGCGCACACGGCGCCAACAGAACTACCATCGAACGGCCTTTGACCCGTCAGCAACTGATAGAGAACCACACCAAGAGCAAATTGATCCGAAAGCGGATTTTGTGGTTCGCCCTGAATCTGTTCAGGGGCCAGATAGGCCGGCGTGCCCATCAGGTTGCCGGAGCCGGAAATCTGGGAAGCAAAGCGCGCGATACCAAAGTCGCCGAGTTTCACCTTGTTTTCCGCGGTGACCAGAATGTTGCCGGGTTTGACGTCGCCGTGAATGATTCCGGCGCGATGGGCGAGTGCGAGAGCGCCGGCTAAATCGGCGGCCCAGGCGCAGGTCCGCTGAGTGGTCAGGACCGACGGATCAAGTTTCTCTTCCAGCGTTTTGCCGGCGACGTACTCCATCACCAGGAAAGGAGTGCCCTGCTCGTCGATTCCGACGTCGTACAACTGAACGATGCACGGATCAGAAAGCTGGCCGATGATCTGCGCTTCGCGAAGGAATTGTTCTTCGATCCCTTTACCGAAACTATTCAAAAAGGTTTTGAGGGCGACGGTTCTTCCGATGACGGTATCGCGCGCTTTTTCGACGCGGCTCGTGGCCCCGGAACCCAGGTGACCCAGGGGTTCGTAGCGGTCCTTTGATAGGGTGATCATCAGGCGGAACGAAGAAGGCGCGCGGCGCGGTCACGCAGGCCGTTACCGTTGCCATTGCCGACGGATTGTGGCGAAGACTGGGGAACCGTCTTGCGGCGCGCGAAGGGATAGAGATCTTCCGCGAGCGTTTCGCCTACGCCATAGCGCGCGATGGGATCCTTTGCCAGGCAGCGGGCTACCACTTCATCGAACCCGGTAGGCACCGAAGGATTCGCGTGCGACGGCGGAAGCGGCGTGGAAGAAAGCACGCGGCCACAGATGGCTTGAAGAGAATCCGCGTCAAATGGACGCTTGCCAGTGACCAATTCGTAGAGCACAACGCCAAGCGAAAAGAGATCGGAGCGCGCGTCTTGCGGCTTGCCCATGATCTGCTCGGGGCACCAGTAGGCAGGGGTGCCCAAAAGCGGGGTGGTGCCGGTATCGTGGCTGGAGAGGCGCGCCATTCCGAAGTCCATGAGCTTCACGCGGCCGTCGTCGGTGATAAGGATGTTTGCGGGCTTAACGTCCCCGTGAATGACGCCCTTGCGGTGCGCAGCGCCGAGCGCACAGGCGACTTCCGCTACGATAGCGCAAGCACGCGGGTAAGGGATGCTTCCCCTTTCGAGGATGCGATCGAGCGGCTGGCCTTCTAGGAATTCCATAACCAGATAAGGTGTTTGGGTCGCTTCTTCGATGCCCATGTCGTGGAGCGCGATAATCGAAGGATGCGAGAGCTGGCCGACGACGCGTGCTTCCTGCAGGAAGCGCTGGCGGGCTTCACCGCGCGCGAGTTCCTTGGCGAAAAGCTTGATGGCTACCTGGCGGCCGATCATGGGATCGTGGGCGCGTGCGACGCGGCCAGTGGCACCGGTGCCGATGATTTCGAGAATTTCGTAGCGTCCGACTTGCACGGGGACCTCTCCCTCAGACTGATGACGATTCCTGTCGATGAATGATGGACGAAAGGGGTTGTTCTATTAAATGGGGCAAGCGTCCTGTTGAGAAGGGTACGGAAGTACTAGAAGCAAGGCGGAATTGTAAGTTCTTAATCTTCAACGGCTAGCGGGAAAGCTCTGGGTTCGCGAGAGGGTGGGTCCTGGCTTGAGGGGAAATGGCACCCCCCCAATTTTTTTGTAAGTGTGGAATCTAAAGGACTTAGCAATTCCCTAAACCCTTTAGAATCAACACTTGTGGGAGGCGTGGGAGTGTTGATTCTAAGGAGGTTAGGGGGCAGCGCAAGTCCGCTGAAGAGGCCCTCGATCTGGGGTATGTCGCGAAAACCCTGGTGTGGGTTTAGGGGATCGTGCGTGGCGGACGGAAGAGCGGCAGCTTTGCTGCCGCACTCCAAATCGCAGTATACCCATGAGTTGAGTACACCATGCGGCATAGAGTCGTCCAGGAAAAAGTTGGCTGGGGCGAGGGAGGGAGGGAGCGAGCGAGCACGCGAGCACGCGATTAAGGCTGGCGAGAAGGAGTGGCGAGGGACGCGAGGGCCGGGGCGGCATGCAAGCGAGCGGGAAAATCATGGATGAAGGATTTCATGGAGGGATGCCAGAGACCGTTGAAGCCGAAGAAATACATCTCGTTCAAGGCTTGCTCGCTCGGCCACTTTTCGAAGGCCATGCGATAGGTAGCCACGAAGATGCCGGTGCGGTCTTCGCCGAAATGGCAGTGGACAAATATTTTTTGAGCCGGATCTTCGCGGAAGAGGGAGAGAAATTGAACCACCTGTTCGTTGGTCGGCGGGGACCACTCATTGACGGGGATATTGACGAAGCGCATCCCCAGGGCCTCGACCTGCTGGCGTTCCCAGAGGATTTTTGCGGGATCTTCGAGGCGGAGGTCAACGACGGTGCTGATGCCGAGTTTTTTGAGTTCGGCGAGACCATCGGCTTTGGGTTGGGCGCCGCGGTAGAAATGATCATTCACTTTGCCGCTGTTGGGAATAAAGGGGATGCGAAGTTTTTCGCCGTAGGCCGAATGCATTTCGGAAGGAGGAGCGGGAAGCCGAGGTTGCTGAGCGCAAAGAAGAAGAGGCGCGAAGAGGAAAAAAACGAGAAAGAGGAGAAAGCGAAACCGTTTCATAATGGATTGGATGCAAAAATTGTAGCCGACGATGGAAGAAGTGAAAAGTGTTGCAACGAAGGCGGTTATGCAGAAAGAGCACCACTACAAATAGACACAGTACGTAAACGTCAACCACATTTAGCGTTTTTCTCTTGACAGGAAATTTACATCCGTTGATACTTCGAGTCCAGATTCGGGGGACGTGGAAGCGCCAGACGGACCGAGTCGGGGAACCTGTTAGGTCCGTTCGTAGCCACGAAGTCGGCCCGGGCTCTAAGCAAAAAAACCGAGCGCGAAGTACCTGCTCCGCGCCCGCATTTGAGGCGCGGCACCTGCTGTGAGGCTGTGTGCGACCCACCAGCCAGCGGCAGAGCATTGGCGTTTGGGCCGGGACTTTAAGGGCGATCGCAAGGCGATCGGCTTTTTTTTCGATGGCGGCTTTCACGAAGGGAACGAATCAAGCCACGGTTGCTTCAATCCAGACCTTGAAGCGAAGCGTGGCGACTCTGCGGCGCGCAGAGGAGTAAAATGAAGGGGTTCCCCGCGCGAGTGGGAGCCCGAAAGCGCGGAGGAATCGGATGGCGACTGTGAAACATGCACTGAGAGGGAAAGAAGTGGCGGCGGAGATGATACCGGCCACAACAACAGAAGCGGCTGTGAAAGGTCTGGCTTTCGAGCGGTACTTCACGGATGGAAAGAAATCTCCCTTCGACTTGGTGGAATGGGAGAAGCGCACCGCGCTGATCGGGAATGAGAAGGGTGTCACGATCTTCCGCCAGGAAGACGTGGAAGTGCCGAAGAGCTGGTCGCAGACGGCGACGAACATCGTCACCAGCAAATATTTTCACGGGAAGCCCGGGAGCGCCCAACGCGAAGGCTCGGTGCGGCAACTGATCAGCCGGGTGGTGAATACCATCGTGCGCTGGGGCGAAGAGTGCAAGTATTTTGCGGGCACGGAATCGCGCGACGCATTCCGCGATGAACTGACGCACCTGCTGGTCGAGCAAAAGATGGCGTTCAATTCGCCGGTATGGTTCAACGTGGGTGTGCAGCCGAAGCCGCAGTGCTCGGCATGCTTCATCAACTCGGTCCACGACAACATGGAATCGATCATGGGGCTGACGCGGACCGAGGGAATGCTGTTCAAGTGGGGCTCGGGGACGGGGACGAATTTTTCGAGTTTGCGCGGGAGCCGGGAAACGCTGTCGGGCGGCGGGATTGCGTCGGGGCCGGTGAGCTTCATGAAGGGGTTCGACGCGTTCGCAGGCGTGATCAAGAGCGGGGGGAAGACGCGGCGGGCGGCAAAGATGGTGATCCTGAACATCGATCACCCGGACATCGTCGAATTCATCGAATGCAAGATGAAAGAAGAGCGCAAGGCGCACGTGCTGATCGAGCAGGGCTACGACAGCTCGATCGACGGCGACGCCTATAGCTCAATCTTTTTCCAGAACGCGAATCACTCCGTGCGCGTGACGGACGAATTCATGCGCGCGGTGGTGGAGGACAAGGACTGGTGGACGAAGAACGTGCTCGACGGGCAGCCGAACGAGAAGCTGCGGGCGCGCGACCTGATGATGAAGATTTCGGATTCGACGTGGCGCTGCGGCGATCCGGGGATGCAGTACGACACGACGATCAACCGTTGGCACACATCGAAGAACACGGCGCGGATCAATGCTTCGAATCCGTGCAGCGAGTACATGTTCCTGGACGACACGGCGTGCAACCTGGCTTCGCTGAACCTGATGAAATTCGTGAATGCCAGCGGGCAGTTTGATGTGCCGGCGTTCAAGCACGCGGTGGACGTGACCATCACGGCGCAGGAAATCCTGGTGGACAATGCGAGCTATCCGACGCCGAAGATCGCGGAGAATTCGCATAGCTTCCGGCCGCTCGGGCTGGGCTACGCGAATCTTGGCGCGCTGCTGATGTCCATGGCGCTGCCGTATGATTCGGACGAAGGGCGCGACGTGGCTGGCGCAATCACCGCGCTGATGTGCGGCGAAGCGTACGCGCAGTCTTCGCGCATTGCGGAGCGCATGGGGCCGTTCCCGGGCTACGAAGTGAACCGTGAGCCGATGCTGGACGTGATTCGCATGCACCGGGAAGCGATGCGCGGGATCAAGCCGGAGCACGTGCAGACGGAATTGTTTATGGGAGCGCAGGAATCCTGGGACACGGCGCTGGCGCACGGGGAAAAGTACGGCTACAAGAATTCGCAAGTTACCGTGCTGGCGCCGACGGGCACCATCGGCTTCATGATGGATTGCGACACGACGGGAATCGAACCGGACCTGGCGCTGGTGAAGTACAAGAAGTTGGTGGGCGGCGGGCTGATCAAGATCGTGAACAACACCGTGCCGGAAGCGCTGATGAAGCTGGGGTACACGCCGGAGCAGACCAGCGAAATCGTTTCCTACATTGACAAGAACGGGAAGATCGAAGGCGCGCCGTACCTGAAGATGGAAGATTATCCAGTGTTTGATTGCTCGCTGGCTCCGCAGGGCGGCGGGCGGTCGATTACCTGGACAGGACACGTGAAGATGATGGCGGCGGCGCAGCCGTTCCTTTCGGGCGCGATTTCGAAGACCATCAACATGCCCGAGGAATCGACGATCGAAGACATCATGAACGCATACATCGAATCGTGGAAGGTGGGGCTGAAGGCCGTGGCCATCTACCGCGACAATTCGAAGCGTTCGCAACCACTGAACGCCGGCGGGAAAAAGGAAGAAACCAAGACGGAAGCCGCGGCCGTGGTGGAACACATGCAACGTGAACTCTTTGCGCGGATGCAGCGCGAGAAGATGCCCGTGGAGCGCGCTTCGGTGACGCACAAGTTCAGCGTGGGGGGGCACGAAGGCTACATCACCGTCGGGATGTATGAGGATGGCCGGCCGGGCGAGGTCTTCATGAAGATGTCCAAGGAAGGCTCGACGCTTTCCGGCATGGTGGACGGTCTGGCGCTGACCATTTCGTTGGGCTTGCAGTATGGCGTGCCGCTAAAGGTATTCGTGGACAAGCTGTTGAACACACGGTTCGAGCCATCGGGCATCACTGCGAATCCGAATATCCGGTTTGTTTCTTCGGTGTTGGATTACATCGCGCGGTGGATGGGCGGGAAGTTCATCTCATCGGACTATCTGAAGCTAAACGGAGAACAGGCATCAGCTGCGCAAGCTCAGCCTTCGGCTCTTGTGCCATCTCCGGCGATTGGTAGCGGAGAAGATTGGACGGCTCAGCCGATGTTGAAACCAACCAACGCGCATGAAGGCGCGCCGACGTGCAGCGAATGCGGGATGCTGATGGTGCCGAACGGCGCGTGCTACAAGTGCGAAAATTGCGGCAGCACGAGCGGATGCAGTTGATCGTCGATCAACAGGAGAGAGCCCAGAAAAAACGATGAGCGCACTCCCCTCCGGTACAGGAGTAGCAGCACGACTCGCACCTGCAAAGCCAAAGACGCGCGGGTTTCTGCACATCGTCCGGCATGGCGCCGGACCCCACGCCATTTACATCCTGACGTACCATCGCCTGGACCGCGAAGGCCTGCACGCGAAACCGGCACTGGCGGAAGGCGCGCAGGCGCTGATCGAATTGCTGGAACGCATCGGGGTGGATTTTCATCTCAGCGAAGTGCGCGGGGCGCTGGAAGATATTCTTCGGCTAGGCTCAGCCAACATCCCCGATCTGTGGCTCAGCGATGAGGAGATGATCGAGAGGGGCCTCGTCGAGAGCTAGGGTCAAAGTGAGTAATGCGATGACGGCCGGAGCACGTCTGCTCCGGCCGTTTCGTTATAATATCGCACGAAAAATAAAAACGGGGTCAGCGCGGACGCGGTCGAAGTGGCGGGCGGGCAGTGAGGGAGCGAGGGCGCATGCGGAAGCGCGGGGCTAGCGGCGGGGGAACGTTGCGCAAGAAATCGCCGCAGCAGGGGCAGTGGCCGTTGTTGGGAGTGAGAACGGTGATATCGGCGCGCATCCACTGGCCGCGCGCTTCGCAAAGCGGATTGATGCACTGCACGGTGAAACCGGGCAAATATTGCATTTAGCTCCCTCAGAATCCGCAAAGCTCAAGTCAGATTTTTCGCGGCGATAAAATTCTCTCGAGCGAAAAATTTGCTGAGCCCCTGGCGGCCCATCACGATGCAATGCTCCCGTTGAAAAAAAACCGTTGAATACCATTTGGCCTGGGGACACGCGGGAACGGTGCAAGCGACGGGGCGAATTCTGGCGCGAGAAGGCTGTGGTGTCAAGGGAAAAGACTACAAGCTATTGTGGTGCTGTTGCGGAGGGTGTGAGCCAGGAGCCCCAGAAGAATCTTGGGGAAGTACGAAGATTTTCGTTGACAATACGAAGAGCTTCGTAATAGGCTCCGCGCATGGCACACGAACCTCTTCAAAAGCCAACGGCCTCGGAACTGGAAATCCTGCGCGTTTTGTGGACGCGTGGGCCTTCCACCGTTCGGGAAGTTTATGAGGCGTTGAGCGAACAGAAGTCGCTTGGTTACACCACGGTTTTAAAACTCCTGCAAATAATGACCGCCAAGGGCACCGTGCGTAGAAACGAAGACCAGCGTGCCCACGTCTACGAAGCTTGTCAGCCGGCCGCGGAAACGAAGCGCCAGCTTGTGGATGATGTGCTTCAGCGGGTGTTTGAAGGCTCTGCGAGCGAATTGATGATTCATGCGCTGGAGGGACGGCCGACGTCGAAGAAAGAGCTGGAAGAGCTACGCAGGCTGCTGGATGAGTATGAGGGGAGAAAGCCATGACGAACTTCGCGAATTGGATCTCGCCGGAAATTTTGCGGACGTTGGGCTGGACCTTGCTGCACTTTATCTGGCAAGGCGCGGCGCTTGCGGCCGTGTTTGCCGTCGCCGTGGCGGCTTTCCGGAGTGCGGCAGCGCGTTACGCGCTGGCGGTGGGCACACTGGCTGCGATGATGGCGGCACCGGCGATCACATTCGTCTTGCTGCATAGAGATTCGAATCCGGCCGTGCGGTCCGGGGCGCAGGGGACGTTGCCTTGGTTGGGAAAGACGGCGCAGCAAGCGGCAGTTGCCGCGCCATCCAGCGCTCCGGCCGCTGCATCGCGAACAGAAATGGGGATGTTGTGGCTGGTAGAAGCGTGGTTCCTGGGCGTTGTTCTACTGAGCCTGAGAACTGCGGGCGGACTGTTCTTGATCGAGCGGATGCGGCGCAAGGAGATCAGGCCGGTGGGGCGAGAGCTGCACGAACGATGTGCGGCGCTGCAACGGAAGATGGGTCTCGATCGCGTCATTCGATATTGCGAGTGTCACCGGCTGGATGCGCCTGCGGTTATGGGTTGGATTCGACCTCTGGTGCTCTTGCCGGTGCGGGCGCTGACCGGGCTGAGCGGTGAACAACTGGAAGCGGTGATAGCGCACGAGCTGGCACACATCCGGCGACTGGATTGCTTCGTGAATCTTTTCCAGATTGCGGCGGAAACGCTGCTGTTCTATCACCCGGCGGTGTGGTGGGTGAGCCAGCGGATTCGTGCCGAAAGGGAGCACTGCTGCGACGACGAAGCGATTTCCGTTTGCGGGGATGCGGTGGATTACGCGCGGGCTCTTACGCTGATGGAAGAGTGGAGGGCGGCGCCTGCGTTGATGATGGCGGCGAATCGCAGCCCGTTGGCGGAGCGCGTCGTCCGTTTGCTGGAACTGCATGGAGCTACAGGGAGGACGCGCATGGCAGGACTCGGAGTAAGTTTTGTCTGCCTGGCGGGCGCGCTGCTGGCGGGGAACGCGTTCCTGGGGGTAGCGCACGCGTCGCTGGGGAACAGCATTCCCTCAAAGGAGATCCAGGAAAGCGGCAGCGTGATCGTCGTGAGGCCGGAACCTGCCTCCCCAAAGGAACGCAGCCAACAAGCTCCGAAACCTGCCCCCGCGGCAGCGAGCCAGCCTACGCCGAAGCCGCAGCCGTCGACCGGCGGCAACAAACAATCCTATATGGACGCGATGGAAGCCGCGGGCTACAAGAACCTCGATGTGGATGAGCTGATTGCCATGAAGGTTCAGGGTGTCACACCCGAATACGTCAAAGCGATGCGCGATCTGGGATTGCAGCCAACCGCGGATGAAATCGTGGGAATGAAAGTCCAGGGCGTTACGCCGGAATATGTTCGCGAAATGAGAACGGTGGCGCCAAAGCCTTCCGTGGACGAACTGATCGGGATGAAGGTGCAGGGCATCACTCCTCAATACGCGCAGGAGATGCGCGAACTCGGACTGCAAGCAGGCCCCGACGAGTTGATAGGAATGAAGGTGCAGAGCGTGACACCGGAATACGTCCGCGGGATGAGGGCGACCGGGCTCAAGCCCGATGCCGATGAGTTGATCGGCATGAAGGTGCAAGGAATCACCCCGGAGTATGTGAAGTCGGTGCAGGCGGCGGGATTCAAAGACTTGACCTGCGACGAGTTGATCGGGGCCAAGGTGATGGGAGTCACGCCCGAGTTCATTGAGAAAGCGAAGAAGCATGGATTTCAGAATTTGACGCTGGAAAAACTGATTGCGCTGAAGAACGCCGATATTTTCTGAGGTGCGGGAAAGCCGCGGAAGGAGACGATCCATGAATTTTGAACGATTTGCCGGGCTGGTGCTTATCGTGGTGGGCGTGTTGTTTGGTGTCGCGAACACAATAGGCGTGGAGACGCAAAGCGGCGACTGGACGATTCACAAGTCTGACGTTCCCGGCAACGTGGAGTTTGCGCTAATGGATTCCCACGCGGGACGGCATTTTCAGCACAGCTCCGATTGGCCCGCCAGCGAATTTTCCGGAGTCGACTTTTCCAAGGCAGGACATCAGGAAGTGCACTTCACGATTTCGCGTGACGCCGGCAAGTTTGAATGCGAGGGATTCCTCAACGACGGCGAAGGCGCGGGCCTGTTTCATTTCGTGTCTGACCCGAAGTATGCGCAAGAGATGAAGTCGCTGGGTTTCGAAGGGATTGACACGGATAAGCAAGTGGCGATGGCCATTCACGATGTCAGCGTGAAATTCGCGAAGGAGATCAAAAGTAAGAATCTGCAGGGCCTGGATACCGACAAGCTCATCGCCTTCAAGATTCATGGAGTGACGCCGGAATTTATAGACGGCATCCGAGCAGCGGGCCTGAACGTTTCCGAGAGCGACAAGTTCATCGCGTTCCGGATTCATGGTGTCTCTCCGGAATTTATTTCGCAGATCCGATCAGCAGGTTTGAACATTACCGAAGCCGACAAGCTGATCGCTTTTCGCATTCACGGCGTGACGGCAGACATGATTGGCAGCCTGCACCAGGCGGGTTACTCGCCTGACGCGGACAAACTTATCGCCATGAGAATTCACGGAGTAACGCCGGAGTGGGTCGAGCAATTGAAAAAAGAGGGCTACGATCACGTGGATCTCGACAAGCTCGTCGCGTTTCGAATTCATGGAGTCTCGCCGGAGTTTATCGGGCAGATTCAGAAGCTGGGATTTACCCATCCAGAGCCGGACCAGCTGATCGCCATGCGCATTCACGGAGTGACGCCGGACTTCATTGCCGGGCTGCAGTCGCGGGGGATGAAGAACCTGACGGTCGATCAGCTCGTCAGCATGCGAATTCATGGAATCGATTAGGACACATTTAGGGTTGCTCTGGCTGGAGGAGAACCAGAGAGACCTGAGGGATCAAGGCGAGAATACTAAGGTTTGGGCGCTGCCGCCGGGGCAGGTGGCGGAGGGATTGGCTGCAATGCCGCGAGGCGCGCTTTCAGGGTATCGAGTGCCTGCTGTTTGTCACTGACCTGTTGCTTATATCCATCCACTTTGGCTTTTTGCGCGGTGGCACGGGTGTAGTCGGGATTAGAAAAGTAAGAATCCTGTTCCAGTGAAAGCTGACGCTGGGCAAGATCGAGCTCGTTCTGCGCTTGTTTGATCTCTTCCTTCAAATCCGCTATTTCCTTGGCAGTTTTTTCATCCTTCGGATCTGGCGCCGCAGAGCCCGCGGCCGCATTCCCAGCTGGCGGATTGGTTGTCCCGGAAACGGGCGCCGGTTCCGTCGAAGCGGGAGTCGCGGGCTTCACGTCATCATTGGTGATGACGGTAGCGGGCTTAGGGGCCGCCTTTTTCTGTTCGCGAGCGCGACGGGCGGCTTCCGCGACAGACTGCGTATCCTGAGACTGTGCAAACGCGGCCGCGGGAAGCAACGCGGATGCCAGGACAACGGAAATAGCCAGGCGCAGGGAGATCAAGCGCGACATAATACAACTCCTCGTGGAAGAGTGAACTGGGTCAATTCTCAAGATACGCCCGCGTGGCTGGAATGACAATCCAAAGGAGAGAGGGAGTGCGAAACAGCCAATGGTGGCTGCAGAATTTTGTGATCGAGCAAACGAGATCCCAGAGACGGTTTGGTTCCAGGTTGAAAGCTTGCGATGATACTCAATGAGGTCCTTCACCGGCGCGCGGGGCGGAATGCAAACTTTGACGAATCGAAAGAGAGTGGTTTCAGTGGTGATGATGGCGCTGATGAGCGCGGCAAACATCTGCGCGCAGGATTCAGCCACTACGGGGAAAACGACGGAGAAGAACGCGGCACCTGCCTCAGCGAGAGAAACAACAAAGAAGCAGCAGGACACTCCCCCACAGACATCGCGTGTGGAAGCAAACAGTGCCGAGCAGGTCAGCACGGAGCAGTACACGCTCTCGCATGAGCGCTATGAGAAAGCGGTAGCGTATTCGCGAGCGGGTTACACTTTATATTTTTTCTATTATTTTCTAGGAGCCATCGTGCTGTTCCTGATTCTTCGCCTGGGAGTGGCGGCGAAATTCCGGGACATCGCCGAGAATGTAAGCGACAAGAGGTGGATCCAAGCACTGGTGTTTGTTCCACTGCTCTTCCTGACGATCGATCTTCTCGACTTGCCGGTCAGCATCTACTGGCATGCGCTTTCCCGGCGCTATGAACAGTCCATCCAGGGCTGGGGGTCATGGCTTTCGGATTGGATGAAGCGCGAATTCCTGAGGATGGGATTCGCTTTCGTGATCATTTTGATTTTGTTTGCGGTGATGCGGCGCAGCCCGCGGCGGTGGTGGCTGTATTTCTGGTTTCCGACGGTGCTGATTTTGTTGGGATTGATCGTCGTCACGCCTCTAGTGATCGATCCGATGTTCAACAAGTTCGAACCGCTGAATAAACGATATCCCGATCTGGTGGCATCCATCGAAAAGCTTACAGAACATGCCGGCGTTCCCATTCCCGCGGAACAGATGTTCCTGATGATGGCGAGCGAAAAGACCAACGCGATCAATGCGTACGTAACGGGTCTGGGTGCTTCCAAGCGAGTCGTGATTTGGGACACCACCCTTCAAAAGACCTCCCGGGATGAAGCTCTGTTTATCGTGGGGCACGAGCTGGGGCACTACGTACTTGGGCATGTGCGAAGGGGTTTTTTTATGGGTGCGGCTGGCCTCTTGTTCGCGCTCTATTTCCTGTTTCGCGGATTGCAGTGGGCGCTCGACCGCTGGGGCAAGGACTGGAAGATCCGCGGGCAGGAAGATTGGGCAGCCTTCGTGGTACTGCTACTGCTGCTGCAAATGTTGCTGTTTTGCTCTTCACCGGTGATCAACGGGCTCAGCCGAATGGAGGAGCATGCGGCGGACATTTATGGACTGGAAGTGATTCACGGGCTGGTGCCGAATTCGGAGGAGGTCGCAGCGCACGCGTTTCAAATACTCGGGGAACTGGACTTGTCGGACCCGAATCCGCCTGAGTTCATTACGTTCTGGTTGTATTCGCATCCGCCGTTGGCCGACCGGCTGGTGTTCGCTCACACGTATGACCCGTGGGCAAAGGGCGAATCACCGAAATACGTGAAATAAAGACGAAGATAGCCAGAGTTTTCGATTTCCGGTCAGTTATCCCGCTGCAGCGTAGAATGCTTGCGGGCAAAGGCCGCGACCTTGCTGCGGTTGCCGCAGACGGCCATCGAACACCAGCGCCGACGGTGGGTGCGCGATTTGTCGTAGAAAAAAAGGCCGCAGTTGGGATTGGCACACAGCCTGAGCCGCGCCTTGGCACCCTCGGCGACCAGTTCCGCCGCAGAACGCGCCACGGCGGCCAGCAGCCAATCGAGACCGCCCTCGCGCGCGACGAATTCGATTTGCCAGGCCGTTTGGCGGTGAAAGAGTTCGTCATGACCTTCGGTGATCCGCAGGACTACGTTGATCGGTTCGATCCAATCCACAGTTATTTTTTGCTTCCGGTGCATGGCCATGAACACCATGTGGAGTGAGGAGCAGAGGTGTTGCGCCTTTCGGAGCAGGCCTTGAGCGGCTTGGGGGTCGGATTGGGGCAGAGCCAGAAGCTGGACGCAGCGTTCCTCAGAGACAACGCGCGCGGATTCGAGGAATAGAATGAGTTCCTCCCAGGTCAGCTCGGATTGGGCTGGTGTGGTATTGATGAAATCGAGGCAAAGACGGCCGCCGAGTAGACGATTTTTTGCGTTAGCGACAGGCAATGGGAGCCTCGAATAACCAGTTAAAGCTAACATAACGGTTACTCCCCGCAAAGACGTCTTTTACTCCAAATCCCGGTAACCTCTTGCGGTGGGGGCGAATCAGATGGGCTGTGAGAATAGGGGAGTAAGGCCATGAAGGTGGTACTAACAGGATCGGCAGCCCTTTCAGTGTGTATTTTGACGGCCTTTGCCGTCCTCCACTCTCCAACGCAAACCTCTCCTGCGGCGTCGGCTGGAACTCGTACTCCGGTGGTGGTGGAATTGTTCACCTCCGAGGGCTGCTCCAGTTGTCCTCCGGCGGATGCGTTGCTGGCCGGATTGGAGTTGCAACAGCCTATCGAGAATGTGGACGTGATCGCGCTCGAGGAGCACGTGGATTACTGGAATGAACTGGGCTGGGTGGATCCGTTTTCCTCGCATGATTGGACGGCCCGGCAGTACGCGTATTCCGGGGTCCTGGGCAATGGCAATCCGTACACTCCGCAAATGGTTGTGGACGGGAGAAGCGAATTTGTAGGCGGGCAGGCGCGGAAAGCCCGGCAGGTAATCTCCGAATCCGCTCGATCGGAAAAGGCTCAAGTGACGATCGCGCCGGGTAGCACCGGCAAGGCCGGCACGGAAACTCTATCGGTGAAGATCGGGAAACTCCCCGCTGCCAAACAGAACGACAAAGTGGAAGTGTGGCTGGCGATCACCGAGACGGGACTACATTCGGACGTAAAACGGGGAGAAAACTCGGGCCACGACCTTCATCACGCCGCCGTGGTGCGCTCCATTCGAAAGATCGGCGAAGCGAAAGGCGGAGAGGAAATCTCGTTCGCAGGGGATGTAAACGTGGCGCTTCAGTCAGATTGGAAACGTGAAAACCTGAAGGCGGTGGTATTTGTACAGGGGAAAAAAGGGCTGCAAATAGTTGGCGCAGCGGAAGCGCCTGTGGCACGATAGCGGCGGCCCTAATTCTGAGAAATGCCGCGGGACGGCAAAGCCATTCTCAGAATCGCTCACTCCCGGGTAGCGTGATGATGAGCGAATCAAACAAGACAACTAAATGTATTCTATGCAACGGTAAAACCTCTCTGAATCGGGAGAGCCGCGCTTACGGGGGGCCCCGGAACGCGTCTGAGAAGGACACGGGTTTCACATTTTTCCGTGAGGTGATTGTTGGACATTGAAGGTTCCACGGATTCTTCCTCACAACCGCTCCCTACGCCCCCGGCTCACGAAGGGAATTCTGGAAAGTTATTTTTCAACGAAGAGGGGGAATTGCGCGCGGGCTGGCGCCTGCTGGTTTACGCCACCTTCGTGATCGGACTTGAGTTTGGCGGTGGATTCCTATTTCTCCTCTTTGCGCCGCCGGGGCGTGAGCTGTATTCCCCTGGGTTTTTATTCGCAGAGGAAGTGCTCAGCTTTCTCGCTGTTTTTGGGGCGGCGCTGATCATGGCGCGGATCGAACGCCGGCCCGTCTGGGTGTACGGATTGCCGGCACGAGGCGCGTTTGGCAAGTTGTTCTGGCAAGGCTACCTGTTTGGATTGGTTGAAATATCCGCACTGATCGGGCTGATTTACGCTTTTGGCGGATATTCGTTCGGAAGTCTGGCGCTGCAAGGCGGGGAGCTGCTGCGCTGGGGCATCCTGTGGGCGATTGTTTTTATTTTTACGGGTCTGTTCGAAGAGTTCCTGTTCCGCGGCTACACTCAATACACACTTGCCGATGGGATCGGATTCTGGCCTGCGGCGATTCTGCTTTCCTGCTCCTTTGGCGCCGTGCACCTGCGAAACCCGGGAGAAAATTGGGTGGGCGCGGCGGGCGTCGTGACCATCGGACTGGTATTCGCCTTTGCCCTGCGGCGCACTGGCAATCTCTGGTTTGTGGTGGGATGGCATGCAAGTTTCGATTTTGGCGAGACTTTTCTCTATTCGGTGCCGGACAGCGGTGTGCGCTTTGATGGACACCTTTCCAATGCTGCTTTGCACGGTCCCACTTGGCTTACCGGGGGTTCCGTGGGCCCAGAAGGTAGCATCTTCAGTTTTATGATGATGGGGATCCTTGCACTGGCCGTTCATCTGTTCTTTCCCGCGAAAAACTCAACGCTCGCGCCGAGTTAACAGCAAAGCTTGCTCAGTGGATAAGGCCGGAGGCCAAGACCAGCTGAACGCCTTGTGCTTTGGCTTGCGGCAAGACGTCGCGTAAAGCTTGAAGTGTTGCGGGGTGAGGATGCCCGATGGCAATGGCTTCACCCTTTTCGCGAGCGCCGCGGAGGGCCAGATTCAACTGCTTTCGCACCGCTGCAACTTCTGCGACATCATCGAGGAACGGGACGTTTCGAAAGGCAGAGTGAACCCCGGAGTTTTGCGCAGTATCGAACGCCACCGTCGCTGCCGTGGTACGGCTGTCGATGTAGAAGAGATGCCGGTCACGCAACACGGGCATCAGTTCGGACATGAGCGCGGGATCAGACGTAGCCTGCGAGCCCTGGTGATTGTTGACGCCAACAACGCCAGGAACATTCTGCAGGAACTGGCTGACCATCGCGGACACCTCGGCCGCCTGCATCCCCGGACGAAGTTCCTGCGCTTCGGGCTGTTCGTTCGCGATGGATTGCATTGGCAGGTGGAGCAGCACCTCAAAGCCGCGGCGATGCGCTTCGTTGGCAATTTCGGTGGAATGCTCATGGTTGGGCAAAACAGAAATCGTCAGCGGGTAAGGAAGAGCAAAGATGGCCTCGGCGACGGCACGGTCGCTGCCGAGATCGTCGAGAATGATGGCAAGCTTTGGGGAAGAGGCCCGGCCGGTAGCGTTGCCGGAGCGCGACGAAGGATTCTCGCCGGAGTGAATGTGAATCGTGTGCGTCCTTACTCCGGATTTCAGGTAAAAGAAGAGAATTCCTTCGCGACTTTCTGAAGGCTCTTCCGTCAGGCTATTGCGGGTAGCTACCGCGCCGAGGGCTTGCTGGATTTTCGCAACCTGGGACCGCACAACGGCATCTGGTCCGCTCGGGGAAAGAGTGATGTCTACACGATCTGTGGGTTCGGCGTTTCCTTCGGACACTTGCAACCTGACACGGATTTCAGTTCCAGCCGGAGCCGCTGATTTGGCCGCGTCGGCGAGTTCCCGCGTGATGGCATGGATCTTCGAGGGTGCCGGGCGCTCTGCTTCCGGTTTCTTGCAGCCGATGGCGGCGAATAGAGCAAACAGAACGAAGAGCCATGTAAAGGTGGAACGGGTGGTCTGTGTTTCAGGTGCAAACGGAGAATGTGGTTTGATAAAGACGAGCCGCCAAGCCACGGAAAACTAAGCGGCCTTTTTTACAGGCGTCTTCAACAGGTCCAGCGCTCGATGGTAGATCGGATCTTCCGGAGAAAGCGGGCGCGGGCCAAGGCCGGGTTCTTTCTGATTCTCCGGCGCAGGCGCGGCATCTTCATCCCCGGAATCGGAATCGTCTTCGGCAACCGCGCGCACAACTTCCGTAGGTGTGACGCCTTCTTCCAGGATCGCTTTCCCGCCAGGATTGTAATAATTCGCTACCGTGAGAATCAGCGCGGCGCCATCGTCCATGGTGATCAGTTTTTGCTCGGAGGCGAGACCGAAGGTACGCTCTCCCACGACATCGCCACGATGGTTGGCAACCATGGCGGAGGCGAGAACCTCCGCAGCGCCGGAGGTGGTGACATCCACCAGCACCGAAACCGGGCCTTTCCAAATGACCTGCTTGGGCTCGGCCGCAAAGACCTGTGTCGAGACGGTTTGTCCGCGAAGCGTCGTCAGCGTGCCGGAGGGAACAAAAAGCCGCGCGATGGCGATGGCTTCAGAAACTGGGCCGCGGCCGCATTCCCGCAGATCCAGAATCACCTTGTGAATGCCCTGCTTCTCCGCTTCGATCAGCCGGTTGCGCACTTCCTCGGCTCGTCCGGCGTCCAGCGAGGGCAGGCGGAGCACGAGAATGTCCGGATCCGCCTTCTGGGTGATGATCTTGGGTGTGGAGAGTTTTTCGCGCACGATATCGACTTCTTCCGGCGTCGCTTTGCCACGGCGAATGACCGCTACTTTGATGCCGCTGCCGGGCTGGCCCGAGAGCAGGTTTAGCGCCTGACCGACGGACATATCGCGCGTCGTGAATCCGCCGATGGATTCAAAAATGTCGCCGCTGCGAATGCCAGCCTTCATGGCCGGGCTCTCAGGAAGAACGGAGAGAACAATGATGTAGCCGTAGCGCTTGCTTAGGGTGAGGCCAGTATCACCTGTGGCGGAGTTGGCGAGTTTCTTCTTGTACTCGTCGTATTCGCGCGGAGTGAGGTAGCTGGATTGAGCGTCAAGCGATTCGAGCAGACCGTGGAGCGAGCCTGCGGTCACCGTGTGCATATTTGGGTCATCGACGTAATCCTGCTGAATTTTTTGCAGGACCTCACCGTAGACCGTCAGTGACTTATACGCTTTGTCGTCGGTAGCGTGCCCCAGGACGTGCCCCAAGCCTGCGTAACAGAAGATGACCACCGAAACGGAGATGATTGCAATGCGAGCCGCTCGATTCATTCCTCACCTATCCTCAGAAAGCTACAAGTTTTGATTATAGCACCGCAAAGGATTGGGACGCGGTAGGAATGCAAAAGGAAGCCTGGGTAATCTTGCGGGACGAAGGTCATTTCGGGAAAGAGACACAGGGAATCACTGAAATGTTGTGAAATAACCACATGGCAGCGTTGGATGTGCAAGGGGTTGTTCTTAAGTTGTTGATATTAAAGAACAAGCTTGACAGCTGGTGGTACGCAACATGCTACCATTGAGTTGGGGCATGTTCCAGACATCCATCACTCGAGAAGCCAGCGCCGAGGGTGTGGGCCTTCACACCGGAGTGTACGGCCACGTGCGCCTGGTTCCGGCACCGGCGGAGACAGGCATCGTGTTTCGCCGCGTAGACCTGGACAACTTCCATATCGAAGCACAAGGCCAGAATGTCGCGCGTGTGAGTTACGCGACGAGCCTGATGAAGCAGGGCGTCCTGCTCTCCACCACCGAACATTTGCTTGCGGCCATTTATTCCTGCGGAATCGACAACGTATTCATCGATATTGACTCCATCGAAGTACCCATTCTGGACGGTTCGGCAGAGCCTTTCATGCAAATGCTGGAGCACTGCGGCATTCGAAAGCTGCGCAGGAAGCGGCGCTATCTAAAGGTCTTGAAGCCGCTGGAAGTTGTGGAGGGCGACCGGCGCATCGGGATCTATCCCGCCGATGAGTTTCGCGTGCGCTGCTATGTGGACTTTCCGCATCCGCTGGTTGGCCAGCAGGAAGTGGAGATGGTCGTCGGTCCGGAAACCTTTCGACATTTGCTGGCGCGGGCGCGAACGTTCTGTTTCGAACGAGACATTGAGCCACTGAAGGCCATGGGATTGATTCGCGGCGGGTCGCTCGACAATGCCATTGTCCTCACCAGTGACGGCGTCATGAACGGTCCCCTACGCTTCCCTGACGAGTTCGGCCGCCACAAGGCGCTGGACCTGATCGGTGACCTGGCTCTTGCGGGGCTTCCGCTGCTGGCGCGTGTGGAAGCACACAAGGCCGGCCACGCCCTGCACACCCAGCTCGTCAGCCGCCTGCTGGCCGACCCCTCGCTCTGGACTATCACGACCGAGGAAGCATCCCCCCCCGAACGGGATGAGAGCTACCTGGCCGCACTTTCTCCCGCCCCCGCTACTGATTAGGCATTCGCCGCGTCCTGTTCATCCCTTCATTGCGAATTGGCTGCTACTCCAGCAGAATGGGCTGAAAACCATGTCCAATAACGACCTTGCCATCGTGATCCTGGCCGCGGGAAAAGGCACGCGGCTGAAATCCAGCATTGCCAAGGTGCTGCACTGCGCGGGCGGACGAACACTCGTCGAGCAAGTGGTGCTGGCCTGCGCGCCGCTGAAGGCGCGGGAGACGATTGTCGTCGTGGGGCACCAGGCGGAGCAAGTGACGGCGATGGTTGAACCACTGGGTGCGGTCACCGTTCTACAGCAACCGCAAAATGGAACTGGCCACGCAATGCAGGTGGCGCGGCGCGCGCTGGGCAGGGCGAAATTTGCAATCGTCTTGCCTGGGGATGCACCACTGGTGCGCACGGAAACTTTGAAGAACTTAGTGGCGATGCATCGCAAAGGGAATGCCGCTGCAACCATTCTGACGGCGGTGCTCGCGGATCCCTCGGGCTACGGACGGGTAGTCCGAAAGTCCGAGAGCATGGTTTCCGCCATCGTTGAGGAATCGCAGCTCACCGAAGAGCAGCGCGAAATCAATGAAATCAATTCAGCGATTTACTGCTTTAGTCTGGAAAAACTCTGGCCGGCGCTCAGCCTGGTGAAGCCAAACAACCATCATCGCGAACTGTACCTGACCGATGCGATCGCGGCGCTGAATGCCAAAGGCGAGACGGTCATCGCTCAAGTGGCCGTCGATTCGCGGGAAGTTCTGGGATGCAATACGCGTGCGGACCTTGCCGAGGTAGACCGCGTGTTCAGAGAATGGAAGCGCAATGCGCTAATGGATGCGGGCGTTACGATCCAGTTGCCGGAGACGGTGCTGATCGATCCGGATGTGACGGCAGGCGAAGACACGATCCTCGAACCCGGAGTGCAGCTGCTCGGAAAAACGAAAATCGGCGCGCGCTGCACGATTCGAACCGGGAGCGTGCTGAAAGATGCGATTCTGGGCGATGACGTGATGGTTGAAGCGCATTGCGTGGTAGCCCAGAGCCGCCTCGATGACCGCGTGATCATCGGACCCTTCGCGCGATTGCGCCCGGACAATCACTTGAAAGCAGGCGCGCGCATCGGCAATTTCGTGGAGCTGAAGAAGAGCACCATCGGCGAAGGCACGAAGGCCATGCACCTCTCGTATCTCGGCGATGCAAAGATCGGGAAAAAATCGAATATCGGCGCCGGCACGATCACTTGCAACTACGACGGCTTCCACAAATATCCCACCACCATCGGCAACAAAGTGTTCATCGGCAGCGATTCCGCGCTGGTGGCGCCGGTGCGCGTCGGCGATGGCGCGTACATCGCCGCGGGATCAACCATCACCGAGAATGTTCCAGCCGAAGGGCTTGGCATCGCGCGCGGACGCCAGGAAAACAAGCCGGGCTGGGCCGCGAAGAAGCGGCGCGAACTGGCAGCCGAAAATTCAAAGAAGCCCGCAAAGAAAGCCCGTGCGAAGAAAAGATCGAAGCCGCGTCGCGCCTCGAAGAAGCGCCGATAGCTTTCACGCTTGTCGGGGCGCTGTCAATGCCGCTCCCAGAAACGCGACAAACGGAACCAGGGAGAACAGCAGCGGCGGCAGGAAGAAAAACGCAAATCCAATTCCCGTGCATGCGGCCATGCATAGCACGTTGAGCCAACAGAGCGAACGCAAAAACCGCGAATCCCCAGCCTGTCGAATCGTAAGCAAATTGATCAAGCCGAGAATGAGGATAAAGACGCTGTAGAGCAGGCTGAATCCTGTCAAGAAGTCACCCATCGAACGCACAAAACCGGCGCCCAGATGGAACTTGTAATTGTAGAGCAGGTCCAACAGCATTCTTTCCTGATCATTAGCGGGCACCGGTTTCCTGAGCGTTCCGAGCAGATGCACGGGCGCCGTAATCAGTTGAATCACGGTGCCTGTGTAAAATAACGTTCGAAATGCGCGCAACGTGCCTCCTCGCTGGACTTTCAGCCTGTACCAAACATGCGATATGTTTTATCACGGTCTGATACAACAAAATTCCGGAAATGAATAGGTGGACCGCGCTCTTCTACGGACACGCGCAATAGGTATCCTCGCTAGAGCCCCGGCCATTGAACAGCACCCATGCAGGTGCTATCGTCCGCGGTACGCGAAGCGGAAGGAGTCCTCCTTTGGGCAATTGGGTGAATTGGCTGCTGGTGATCGGCGGCATCGTGTGCGTGATCATCGAGCTGGCGCTAGGCGCATTGACGGGATTCGATCTGGCGCTTTTGGGTGCATCGCTGGCGGTCGGCGGCGGAATCGGACTTGTGGCGGGCTCGGCAAAAATTGGTTTGCTTGCCGCGGGCGTGCTTGCACTGCTTTATCTGGCGGTCTTCCGAAGCTGGCTGAAAAAGAAACTGACGGTAAAGGACCAGGCCAGCAACGTGGATGCGGTGGTGGGGAAAACCGGCGTGGTGACCAAACGGATCGCCATTCGCGAGCCTGGCATGGTGAAGGTGGGGTCCGAGATTTGGCGAGCGGAATTGTCCGGTGGAGATGAAGTCGCCCGCGATGCCGGCGCAGTGGTGGTGGTGCAATCGGTCGAAGGTGTGACGCTCAGAGTGAGGTGAAGAGATATGGATGCCATCGGCGGATTGGTCATGGTAGCGATCTTCGCGTTCCTGGTGCTTGGCCTGGTGGCGCTGGCCAAGGGCGCGCGAACGGTGAAGCAATATGAAAAAGGATTGATCACCCGGCTGGGCAAGTACCACGGCATGGCGCCCTCGGGGCTGACGTTCATCGTGCCCTTTGTGGACGATATCGTGCGCGTGGACATGCGCGAGCAGGTCATCACCGTGCCGCCGCAGAAACTCATCACCAAAGACAATGTGACCGTGGAAGTGGACGCGGTGGTCTATTACAAAGTGATCGATCCGGTGAAATCGCAATATGAAGTGCAGGATTTTGGCTATGCCTGCACCACGCTGGCGCAGACGAATTTGCGCAACCTGATTGGCGACCGCACGCTGGATGAAACTCTCGTCGCTCGCGACATGATCAATACCAACTTGCGCGAGGTTCTCGACGAGGCTACCAACGGCTGGGGCGTGAAGGTGACGCGCGTCGAGGTGCAGAAAATCGAGCCTCCCCGGGACATCACCGACGCCATGTCCCGCCAGATGAAAGCCGAACGCGAGAAGCGCGCCGCCGTGCTCGAAGCCGAAGGCATCAAGCAAAGCCAGATTTTGCAAGCGGAAGGCAAGAAGCAATCCGAAATCTTGAAAGCCGAAGGCGACGCGCAGGCCCGCGTTACGCGCGCCAATGCCGAAGCTGAAGCCATCAAGCTCGTCTCCACCGCGGCCGAAACTTATTTTAAGGAGCGCGCCGAGACGATGCGACGCCTTGAAGTTCTGAACAACACGCTGGCGCAAAACACGAAGTACATCGTGCCATCCAACTCCAGCCTCGTAAATGTGCTTGGCCTCGACGCCGCGGTGCAATCGTTACCCAAGTCCTCGCCGGATGCGCCCGCACCAGGTACTTCCGGACCCGCGGGCCGCTCTATCTGATCGTAGCGGGAGCTTTTTATGGCCGAGGCAAACGTCAAGCCAGGAATAAAGCTCACGACAATTTCTCCGGTGTTTGTTGTGCCGGATGTTGTGGCTGCGGCCGAATACTATCGCGACGTCCTCGGCTTTCGAATCCTCGGCTATTTTCTGGATCCGCCGGTATTCGCCATGGTGGCGCGAGATACCGCCGAGATTCACTTCGGCAAAGCCGATGGCGGAGCTCTCCCATCGCCCAACGTTGTGCGGCGCAGCATTAGCGTCGATGCCTACGTTTGGGTGAATGATCTCGATGCACTTCACGCGGAGTTGAAGGCCCGCGGCGCGAAGATCATCGAAGCTCCGACGCTGCGCGTCTACAATTGCTATGAAATGGTGGTCGAAGACAACGGTGGCTTCCGGCTGTGTTTTTCGATGGATCACAGCATGAAGGAGAGCTGAGGCAGAGCAGCTCTGCTTCCCCGCGTTATTTCTCTTCCTCGTTTGATCCTCCCCCGTTCGAACTCGCGCGTGTGTGCTAAAATAAGAGTTCCCGCAACGCTACAGGGAGCTGCAACCGCATGAAATTTGGAGTCGTAGTTTTTCCCGGGTCCAATTGCGACCACGATGCGTTTTACGCCATCGGCAACGTCCTGCAAAAACCTGTCGAATTCATCTGGCACCAATCTCAGGACCTTGCCAATTGTGACGCCATTATTCTGCCCGGCGGATTTTCCTACGGCGATTATCTTCGTACCGGGGCCATCGCGCGGTTTTCGCCGGTGATGAAGTCGGTGGAGAAATTCGCGAAGAGCGGCGGCCTGGTGCTAGGAGTCTGCAACGGATTTCAAACGCTGCTGGAGTCCGGCCTTCTTCCCGGCGCGATGATGCGCAACAGCGGCCTGAGATTCATTTGCCGCCATGTGTACGTCCGCGTCGAGCAGACCGACACGCCTTTCACCAACGCCGCGCAAAAAGGCCAGATTCTCAAGATGCCCATCGCGCACTCCGACGGCAACTACACTTGTGACGACGCGACCTACGCCGAACTCGAGAAAAATCGTCAGGTGATTTTCCGCTACACGACTCCCGACGGTTCGAACGACGAAGCGGGCAATCCCAACGGCTCGATGCACAACATCGCGGGAATCTGCAATCGCGAGCGCAACGTCGCCGGCTTGATGCCGCATCCGGAGCGCGCTGTGGAACCCGCGCTGGGCTCCGCCGACGGCCTCGTGATTTTGCGTTCCATGGCCGAAGCCCTCGTCGGCGCCGCAAAGGCCACGGCTTGAGCTGCAGTCCAAGAGGATTTTCTTGTAGGGGCGCAGCAATGCTGCGCCCTTGCGACTTCTAAGCAGGGGAAATGGCGACAGCAATCACAGAAATCAAAGTTACTCCGGAAATCGCGGCTGAACACGGCCTTAGCGCTGAAGAATACGCGCGCGTGAAGCAGATCCTCGGCCGCGAGCCAAACATCACGGAGCTGGGCATTTTCAGCGTGATGTGGAGCGAGCATTGCTCCTACAAATCGAGCAAGGTGCATCTGAAGCGCCTGCCGACGCGCGGCAAACTCGTTGTGCAAGGCCCGGGCGAAAACGCAGGCGTGGTGGACATCGGCGACGGGCTCGTCGCGGCCTTCAAGATCGAATCGCACAATCATCCGAGTTACGTCGAACCGTTCCAGGGTGCGACCACCGGCGTCGGCGGAATCTTGCGCGACATTTTTACCATGGGCGCGCGTCCGATCGCCGTGCTCGATTCGTTGCGCTTCGGCGAAATTACTGCAAGCAAGAATACTAGTGAAGAAGAAGCCGCGAAGAATCGACGCATTTTCGACAGCGTGATTCGCGGCATCGGAAATTATGGAAATTGTTTCGGCGTGCCTACCATCGGCGGCGAAGTCGGCTTTGAGCCGTGCTACTCGCAGAATCCGCTGGTGAATGCTCTCGCGCTGGGCATTGCGAGAAAAGAAGAAATTTTTCTGGCCAAAGCCAAGGGCATCGGCAATCCCGTGATTTATGTTGGCGCAAAAACCGGCCGCGACGGCATTCATGGCGCGTCGCTGCTGGCGTCGGCCGAATTCACCGAGGAATCGAAGCAGAAACGCCCGAACGTGCAGGTGGGCGACCCGTTCATGGAAAAGCTGCTGCTCGAGGCGTGCCTCGAAGCCATGCAAACCGGCGCGGTGGTCGCGATTCAGGACATGGGCGCTGCCGGACTGACCTGCTCCACCATGGAAATGGCCTCGCGCGGCGGCACCGGGATCGAAATCGACCTCGCCAAAGTTCCGCAACGCGAGACCGGCATGACGCCGTACGAAATCATGCTCAGCGAATCGCAGGAGCGCATGCTGCTCGTCGCGGAAAAAGGTCGCGAACACGAAGTGCTCGGCGTTTTCAAGAAGTGGGGACTGGACGCCACGGTCGTTGGCCAGGTCACCGAAGGCGGAATCGCCAGGATCAAGAACAACGGCAGAGTCGCCGCTGAAATTCCCGCGCATCCTCTCGCTGAGGAGGGGCCGGTTTACAATCGCCCCCTCTCCGCGCCCGCGCCGCGCGTCGAATCCGAAAAAGACTGGTTTGCGTTCGCTCCCGACGGAACAAATCTCACGCAGAATTTTGTGAAATTGTTGTCCTCGCCGGCGATTGCTTCAAAGCGCTGGATCACCGAGCAGTACGACACCAGCGTGCGCACCAACACGCTCGCAGGTCCCGGCGCGAGCGATGCTGCGGTGGTGCGCATCAAGGATCCAAAAACGGGAGAGGTAAAGCGCGCCCTTGCTTTGTCCACCGATGGCAACGGCCGCTGGTGCCAATTGAATCCCCGCCTCGGTGCCATGCACGCCGTCGCCGAAGCCGCGCGCAACGTCGCTGCCAGCGGCGCGCGCCCTATCGCGGCCACGAATTGCCTCAACTTTGGCAGCCCGGAGAAACCCGAGGTGATGTGGCAGTTTTCCCGGGCCATTGACGGCCTCAGCGAAGCCTGCACCGCCCTCGGCACTCCCATCACCGGGGGTAACGTCAGCTTCTACAACGAAACTCTCGGCAAATCCATTTACCCAACGCCGGTCGTCGGCGTCCTCGGCGTCATCGAAGGCGTCTCACGCGTCCTGAAAATCGCCTTCCGCGAAGAAGGCGACGTCATTCTTTTGCTGGACGGAGCGATGTCTGCTGCAAGGGCGCAGCATGCTGCGCCCCTACAAACGAATGAATCCATCGCACTTGCCCGCGAATTTTCCTCGAGCGAATACTCGAAGGCTATCGCCGGAATCACCGCCGGCGAACCCCCTGCGATCGATCTCGCCGCCGAAAAACGCCTCATCGACTGCCTTGTCGCGCTAGCCGCCGAAGGCAACGTCCAATCCGCCCACGACATCAGCGATGGCGGCCTCGCCGTCACCCTATCCGAATCCTGCTTCGCCTCCGCGTCTTCCGTAGGGGCGCAACATGTTGCGCCCCTGCTTGGCGCGATCGTAACCATCGCGGATTCTTTGCTCCCCGCCGAGGCCGCCGTCTTCAGCGAACGCGGCGCCCGCGCCGTCGTCTCCGTCACTCCATCAAAACTTGCCGCCGTTCTCAATACTGCGAGACAATATAGCGTTGCGGCGCACCAGATTGGCCAGGTCATCCGCGGCGATGCTTTCCGCATCCAATACAAGGGGAACGCGGTGATCGATAGTTCCGTTGAAGCGCTTCGCGACACCTGGGCCCATTCGCTCGAGCATACTTTAGGGGTTCGCTGATCGCCCGGCGATCAAACGTGAGATGACAACTAAGCGCGCTTACGACGACGACCATTTCCACGACGAGTGTGGCGTCTTCGGCGTCTTCGGCCATCCCGAAGCTGCCAACCTCGCTTATCTAGGTTTGTACGCGCTGCAGCATCGCGGGCAGGAATCTGCCGGCATCGTTTCCAGCGATGGCAATGAGCTGCATCTCCATCGCGCCATGGGCGAAGTCGAAGAAATCTTTCAACCCGGCGTGCTCGCACAATTGCCCGGCAGCCTAGCCATCGGCCACACGCGCTATTCCACTGCCGGCGACAAAGCTTTGCTCAACGCTCAGCCCATCATGATCGATTGCAACAAGGGCAAAGTCGCGCTCGGCCACAACGGAAACTTGACCAACGCCGCCGAGTGGCGCCGCAAGCTCGAGCATCGTGGCTCGATCTTCCAGACCAACAGCGACACCGAAGTCATCGTGCACCTGATCGCGCGCTCGCAAGCGCGAAATCTTTCCGGCGCGCTGGGCGATGCGCTCAATCAAGTCGAAGGCGCGTATTCGCTGGTGATGCTGACGCAAGATGAGCTCTATGCCGTGCGCGATCCCCGCGGCTTCCGTCCGCTAGCGCTGGGAAAGCTGACCACGCCGGGCGGCTTCGTTTCCTGGCTGGTGGCTTCAGAAACCTGCGCGTTCGATCTGCTCAACGCCCAATACGTCCGCGAAATCGAGCCCGGCGAAATGGTGCGCATTTCGAAATCCGGCATCGAGTCCATCCGTTTCGCGCCGCCGAAGCCTCTCCAGCAATGCATTTTCGAGCATGTCTATTTTTCCCGTCCCGACAGCATCGTCTTCGGCCGCTCCGTCAACGAGAGCCGCGAAATGCGCGGCCACCTTCTCGCGAAGGAACATCCCGTAGACGCGGACATCGTTGTGCCCGTGCCCGACTCCGGCGTTCCCGCGGCCGTCGGCTACGCGCTCGAATCCAAAATTCCGTTTCGCATGGGCCTCATCCGCAACCACTACATCGGCCGCACGTTCATTGAGCCGTCGCAGGCCATCCGCAATTTCGGCGTGAAGCTGAAATTGAATCCCATTCGTGGCTTGATCGAAGGCCAGCGCGTAATTTTAGTGGACGACTCCATCGTGCGCGGCACCACCAGCCGCAAAATCGTGCGCATGGTGCGCGAAGCGGGCGCCAAGGAAGTCCACGTGCGTATCAGTTGCCCGCCCACGATTTCGCCGTGCTACTACGGCGTGGACACACCCACGCGCGAGGAATTGATCGCCTCCTCCAACACCCCGGAAGAGATCTGCAAATTTCTAGGCGCCGATTCGCTCGGCTACGTTTCGCTCCCCGCGCTCCGCCAAGCCCTCAGTGATACCGAAGGCAAGTTTTGTACGTCTTGTTATACGGGTGTCTATCCCACGGATCTGGTGCAACTGGAAGTGCGCGAAGCCGGAGTATTTGCGAAACCGGGCGGCGCTTCGAACGGCAACGAAATGGAACCCGCGCCCGCGGAGCGGCCGGTAACGGTGGAACATGAAAGCTGACAAGAACAAGATGCAAGAGGAAACAAACGTACCGGTTAAGACCAAGATTCAACGCGAGATCATCGCGTGGTTCTGGGTAGGGCTGGCTTTTCTGTTGATCAATGGCACCATCGGCCAGGCGCGTGTGATTCCTTCCGGCTCCATGGAAAATACCTTGCTGATCGGCGATCACCTCATCATGAGCCGCATCGGCTACGATGCGGGTGTCCCGTTCACCAACTGGCATGTGCCGCTGTGGCGCAATCCCAAGCGCCAGCAAGTCATCATTTTCAAGCCGCCGTTCGCTCCGGACACACCGGACTACGTGAAACGCGTCATCGGATTGCCTGGCGACACTATCGACATTCACGATGGCGCAGTATGGATCAACGGACAGAAACTCGTCGAAAATTACACGACTGGCCCCAGTGAGCCCTACGAATTGCACACGCCGTACAAAGTTCCAGCCGATTGTTATTTTGTGATGGGAGACAATCGCGGGAATTCCTACGACAGCCGCTTCTGGGGCTGCGTTCCGCGCAAGGACATCATTGGCACGCCGGTGATGATTTACATGTCGCTGAATGTTTCGCCCGAAGCCTGGGAACCGGGGCAGATTCGCGAGCGTTTCTTCGCCTATGCGAATGCCCTCCTGCATCCGGGGATCGTGCGCTGGAAGCGGATTTTTCACACATTCTGATCTTGTCTTTTTGTGAGCGGTCGCAATCGGCAGCAAACGCCGCGACCCTCCGCGGCGTTCGAATTCATTCCTCAGCAAGAACACCGGGAGGCACGGTGCGCCCGGAGCAGAAACGGAAGCGGACAGGTTTCTCATGAAATATGCCGATGCCGGCGTGAACATCGCCGTCGCTGACGACGCCAAACAGAGAATCCGCCACCATGCCAGCCGCACTTTCACTCCCGGCGTGCTCGGCGGGATCGGAAGCTTTGGGGCGCTCTTTGCCCTCGACCGCAAAAAATGGAAAGAGCCCGTGCTGGTTTCGAGCGCCGACGGGGTGGGCACGAAGCTCAAGGTCGCCATGGCCACCGGCGTGCACTCCACCGTCGGCGGCGATCTTGTCAATCACTGCATCAACGACATTCTCGTGCAGGGCGCCAAGCCGCTTTTTTTTCTCGATTATCTGGCGATGGGTAAGCTCGATCCTGAAGTCGTCGAGCAGCTCGTCGAAGGCATGAGCCGCTCGTGCCGCAAAGCCGGCTGCGCCCTGATCGGCGGCGAGACCGCGGAGATGCCCGGTTTTTATGCGCCCGGCGAATACGACCTTGCGGGATTTATCGTCGGCGTTGTCGAGCGAAAAAAACTTCTAACCGGCAAAAATGTGAAGCCCGGAGATACGCTGCTCGCCTTGCCGTCCGCCGGGCTGCACACCAACGGATATTCGCTGGCGAGGAAACTTGTATTTGAAGTGGCTAGGCTGAAGCCGGACACGTACGTCGCCGAAGTGGGAAACAAAATTGGCGCCGAGCTGCTGAAGCCGCATCTGTGCTACGAGCCGGCGTTGAAAAACATCGTCGCGCGCGGCTGGGTTTCCGCTCTCGCGCACATCACCGGCGGAGGCATTCCGGGAAATCTGCCGCGCGTGCTGCCTAGCGGCGTCAAGGCGCAGATTGATCTGGCATCCTGGCCGGTGCCGCCGATTTTCAAGTATCTCGCCAAGCTCGGGAAGATCGATACGGACGAATTACTGCAATCCTTCAATATGGGCGTTGGCATGATTCTCATCGTTCCGCCGAAAAACGTGAAGACCGTCGAAGCCGACCTCAAAAAGCACCGCGAAAAATTCTTCCGCATCGGCCGCATCGAACGTAGCGAATCCGGAAAAGCGCGCGTGGCCTACTCCGGCTCACTGAACCTGTAGAGGCGAGTTCATCTTGCCATCTTCGGGGGGTTGCCGAAGCGATGCGAATCACCAGCTTGCTGCGCCGGCAACTCCCCGGCAACGAAGCCCTAGCCGATAAATTAGCCTCTTCTTACTGAACCGTGGCTGTCACGGTGACGGTGTAATTGGATCACTACTGCCTCTCGGCCTACTTCCGAAACGTCCGAAGGCTCGATGCAGCCGAAGCTGCTCGCGCATGGTTTGGGGCAGAACCGCGGCCGGGCGTACGCTGGCGCCAGATCGTCCCTCCTCAACAGCGTCCTGACATTCCTCGTTGTTCGTATCGCTTTGACCGCATGGGATTGCCAAGAACGCGGGGACCTCGTTGGTGCACGCGCCGTTGGACAGAACGCAGGCGCTCCCTGTAATTTCTCCTCGATCATTGATGCCTGCGCCGTAGGTCAAGTACAGCGGCGAGTTGCTGGAAATGAGTGTATTGAGATCCGTCATCACACCGTTTTCCCAAAGGAACGCTCGGCAGACGCTGAAGGTTGCATCGCACGAGACCCCTACCACTTGGCCCTTATCGTTGATGTCGTTGGCGGTGCTGTACGAGTCCCCCGGAAGTGTTCCGAGGTCGGTCATTATGCCGTTCTGCCAGAAGAAGGCATGTGTGGTAGTGTCGCCCGGCAGATCCGACTGGCCGACCACCTGCCCCGCATTATTGATGGCGATGGCTGCGTTGAACATCAGCCCGCCGAAGCCTCCCAGGTCGGTCACTGTGCCGTGTTGCCACAGCACGGGGTGAACGCCGAGGGCGAAGGACGTTGGGACGGCGCAGATGCCCGACGTGCCGACAACCTGGCTCTTGTTGTTGATCGCCGAAGCCGCGGCGACGGAGTCGCCAGGGAATACGGGGAGCACTTGAATCTGGTTAGGTCGAGGTCCCCAGATCACAGCCTCAAAGTCGAACACTTGGGGAGGAGCGCAGTTTGGATCTTGAATCGCGGTTTCCGCCACCCCGACAACTTGGCCCAGGTTGTTGACTCCCAAGGCTCCACTGTAATTGCCGCCAAGCGTGGGTAGCGCGGTCATGACGCCCTCATGCCACAGGAAGCCGCGCTCCAAGTTCTGGAACCCTTGGCAGCTGACGGTCGTACAAACGTAAGCTGCACCCCAGAACTCGCCCAAAGGATCAACGGTAGCAGTTTGGGCAAGCCCCACAATGAGACCTATGTCGTCCTTGACCGGGAAGGACACAGAGCTATTCGGGCCACCGAGGGCGCCCAAATCGGTCATTACGCCGTTGCGCCACAGGAAAGCATGCTCGTTCTGGTCACCCGGCAGGTTGGCATCACCCGTGACCCAACCTCGGTCGTTAGGACCGCCGTAGCCATTGCTGGCCGAACCGCCAAAAGTCCCCAGGCTAATAACAGAATAATGAATCCGGCCGGTGCTAGACTGCCCACTTTGTCCATGGAGCTGAAGCGAAATTGGCAGAGTGGCGAACGCCGTAATTGCGACAATGGATTTCAATATCCTTGACTTCATTTTGGCCTCCTGTTGTTGCAGTCGCAAGAAATCTCACCCGGAATGCGCGCCGTCAATCCGCGGCCAATCTTCTTTTTCTCCTTAGTAGGTATCCGTCTAAGTTCTTGATTTGATTGGGACGTTTGGAGAGAATGAACATCTCAGGATTGAAACCAGTCTGAGGGAGAAATGCGCGATCGAGGCAAGTGAGTGTGTCGCCGCCCGGCTCATCCCAGGCGCTCATTCAGTTCGGCGACTATGAAGTCGACTTGAACTCCGGTGAACTGCGCAAGCACGGCATCCGTATTAGACTCCAGGTTCAGCCCTTCCAAGTCCTTCAGATTTTGCTGGAGCGCTCAGGTCGGGTTGTCGCCCGCGAAGAGCTGCAGAAGTGCATCTGGCCCGCCGATACTTTCGTGGATTTCGATCACGGTTTGAACAATGCCGTAAAGAAATTGCGCGAAGCCCTGGGGGATGATGCCGGGGAGCCTCGTTACATCGAGACACTGGCGAGGCGGGGGTATCGCTTCATCGGAACGGTCACAGGGGCCAACCAGACAACAGGCGTCACCATTCCGGCAATGCTCCCACTAACAAGTACGCCGACAACACCAAGGAAGAAGTTCGCGTGGGGCTATATGCTGGGGGCTGGCGTGATGGCCGCGGTTGTCTCGGTGGCTGGTTTCAACGTGGGCGGGACTCGGGACCGTTTATTGGGGAAAAGCGCCCCGCCACGGATTCAATCGCTGGCGGTGTTGCCTCTGCAGAACCTCTCGGGCGACCCCGCCCAGGAGTATTTTTCGGATGGAATGACCGATGCGCTCATCACAGACCTCGCGCAGGTTGGTTCTCTGAAGATCATTTCCCGCACCTCCGTCATGCACTACAAAAATACTGACAAGACGCTGCCGGAAATCGCGCGCGAACTCAATGTGGACGGGATCATCGAAGGGACGGTGCAGCGCTCGGGCGACCGCGTGCGCATTACTGCACGGCTGATCCAGGTCCCTGAGGACAAGCACCTATGGGCCAATAGCTACGAGCGCGACATGCGCGATGCCTTCGCGCTCGAGCGAGACTTGGCACAGGAGATCGTTGAGCGAGTCCATGGGCAGATTGGGGGAGAGAGCCAGAAACCGCTTCGCCGGTCGGGGCCGGCAAACTCTAAGGCTCTCGACGCATATCTTCGGGGCAACTACTACCTCGCTCGAGGAGTGTGGAGCATCAGTGACGACGAAAAACGTGCGGCGGCGCAGTACTTCCAGCAGGCCATCGACGCCGATTCTGACTTCGCCCCCGCGTACATTGGCTTGGCGAACGCACATGACGACCTGCGGCTCGCGACCAGGGATGACATTGCCATCAGGAAAAGAGCAGCCGAGAGAGCCTTGGCGCTCGACGCCAATTCCTCAGAGCCGTGGGGCATTTTGGGAAAAATGAAGTGGCACGATTTGGACTGGGAGGGAGCGGAACAAGACTATCGCCGTGCCGTCGCCCTCAATCCTAACCGTGCCTCGTCCTTGTATGGATTGGGTATATTGCACGCTGCCATGGGACGGCTGGACGAAGCCTTGAAGGAGGGCGAGATTTCCCAGGGCTTAGATCCCAACGAAGAGCGCCTATCACACATTCTGGAAATGCGGGGCGAGCACAGGCGTGCCATTGAGTTGCTCCAGCGGATGGTCGAACTCCATCCAAACGATAGCGCTGGGTCTTACCTCCTCTTTCGAAACTATGCGGAAATGGGAATGTACAAGGAAGCTGTCCAGGAACTAGAAGCGGCGTTGACCCTGTGGGGCTTTCCAGAAAGCGCGGCCGATGTGCATCGTGGATTTGTGGTTTCCGGCTACCGGGGAGCGATGCGCGAGTATGCCAAGTTGTTGGAGAATCTCTACGCAGCCAATAAAGCATTTGCCCCGGAGAACATGGCCTATGCTCACTTGGCTTCAGGTGACAAGGACCGCGCTTTTTATTGGCTGGAGCAGGCCTACCTGCATCGCGACGTCGTGAGCACCGATTGGGGCTTGATGATAATTAAAGAGGACCGCCTGTTCGACCCCCTGCGAACTGACCCGCGATTCGCGGACTTGCTCCGCCGCGTTGGTCTGCCGCCGTAATCTGGTTCATGCATTCCGGATTCTTAGTGCGGCCGCGCCATTTCACTGGGGCAATCCTTCCGCGAACTGCGGATAGAGGGCGTTTGCCCTTCGCGCTAGCTCGCGCTCCAATCGCTTCGTCCACAGCACTTCCGCTCGCATCAGGTCGAGCATTAGGCCCACCATCCATACCGCCTCGTGATACTTGTGGCCGACCTCGCCGTAAATCGACAGCAGAGTCTTCTTTTCTCTCGCGATCTCTTTCAGCAAAAATTTCCGTCTTTGCTTCAACTGATTCCGAAAAACTCCCGGCCGCGCCTGCCAGGAAAGCGCCATCCAAGTCAAAAAAGGCGGGTGCTCTCTCTTTGTGGTCCAGCCCGCCTGTTCTAAAGCATCTGCGAGCACTTCGCGTCCCTTCTCCGTCGTCTCAAACGTGCTGCGCTCCGGACCCGCTGCGGGCTCGTCCGTTTCCAAAGCGCGAATCAAGCCCGCACGCGCCAATTTTTCCAGCGAGTAATAAATCTGCGGCCGCGAAATCTCCGCCCAATCCCGGATCTCCCGCCGCTCCAGCTCCAGGTTTGCCTGATACCCGTGCATCGGCCGTTCCGCCAACAAGCTCAGCAGCACCAGATCCGGCGTCGTCAGTCCTACACTTCTCGCGACCGGGCTCTTGCGCCGGAGTTGCGGAGTCCTCGCTTTCCGAATTTCGCTTTTCGGGTTTCTATTTTCCATTTTCTACTTTCCCTTTTCTTCCTGTTTCCTCTTTCTGCTCCAATACCACCACTGGCATTTTTCAACCGCTAACTTCGGATTCCGCGCCTGCGCCACCGCCGCGCAAAACGTGTCTAGCACGCAGACATCCTGATGGTGCCGCGCCACGCGTCCCAATTTGTCGTAGAGCCGCCGCGGATTCTGCCGGGCCAGTTGCGCCACGCTGCGAATCCCCAGCAGCTCGAAATCGCGAAGCATCGCCGGCCCGATGGAGATGAGATCGGTAAGCTGACGGTTGGGTTTGGCCATAAAAATCTCCTTGACTTGGAATGTGCCGTTTCCTACTCTTTAACTAGTCTAAATTAGACTAGTTGCCGCGTCAAGGAGAAAACCCGCCATGCGCCCATTCGCACTCGCGGTTTTTGCGCTTTTTTTCGGGTTCGTTTTTCTGCACGCCAATCAATCTCAGGAGAAAAAATCCATGAACGTCAAACGCATCACCCCGGTCTTGCTCGTCAGGGAAATCGAGCCCCTCGTGCCCTTCTGGGTCGATCGCCTCGGCTTCACCAAGACCATCGAAGTTCCCGACGGCAACAAAATCGGTTTTGTCACTTTCCAGAAAGGCGCCGCCGAAGTGATGTACCAGACTTATACGAGCGTGGAAAAAGACGCACCGCCTTCCATGTCCGCTGAGGCCAGGAAAGGTCCCACCTATCTCTACATGGAAGTCGACGATTTCGATGCCACGCTCGCCGCCATGAAAAACGCAAAAATCGTTATGCCCGTCCGCACCGCGTTCTACGGCATGAAGGAATTCGCCGTCCAGGACCCCGGCGGCCATTTCATCACTTTTGCTCAACAAGTCGCACCGCCGCAGCATTAGGACCTGGAGTCGCTCCGGCTCTTCAATGATTTGCCGCTGTTAATGCGCATTTTGAGCGGAGAAAGAGGCTTGCAACTCTTTCCGGGCGTTGGGGTTTAAAGAAATACAGGGGACGCTTCAGACTAACCTGAGGCGCCAGTAGGCCTTTCAGATCCAGTTAGGTGTAGAACAGGTCTTCCGGATCTGACGAAAGGTCTAAAATGCGCTACCTAAGATATTTCGCTTTACTCGGCATTTTCATGCTTACCGCAAGTTACTCCAAGGCTCAAGTTTCCGTCGGCATCGGAGTCGGCCCCGGTTATGGCCCTGGTTACGGCTACGTCGGTGCGGCTCCCGTCTGCTCGTACGGTTACTATGACTCGTACCCCTACGCATGCGCACCGTATGGCTTCTACGGTGCCAACTACTTCGTCGGCGGTGTCTTTGTCGGCGCTGGCCCGTGGTATCACGGCTACTATGGCCGTGGTGGTTACGGCTATAACGGACGCGGAGGCGGCTACAATCGCGGCTATAACGGCAACGGTTACTACCGTGGTGGCAACAGCTACTATGGCCACGGCAACTCCAACAGCAACAACGGATACAACGGTCGCGGCAATGGCAACTCCGGGTACAACGGCGACAATTCTGGGCGCGGCAACGGAAACTTTGCCCACGGCGGCAATGGTAATTCCGGGCATGGCGGAAATGGCCGCAGCTCGGGTGGCGGTAGAAACCAGGGCGGTCGCGGGGGCGGAAACTCTCACGGCAACCAGGGCGGCGGATCTCACGGCGGCGGGCATCAGTAATTCGCCCCGTCTATCTTCAACCTAGAACTGGAACGGCTGGCAGCGGTTGCTGTCAGCCGTTTTCGTTTGCGAGGCAACTGTTCGTTGCAGTTGCAGGCAATCCAAATATCCCGCGTTTATCGTCCGCGAATTCTCTCTGCTCATCCGCTCCTAATTCCTGGTGCCTCTCACTGATCACTGATCACTGATCTCTGATTACTACTCACCCGGTGCGGGCCGCTGCAACGGCAGCTTTGTTCATTGCGCCCTCCCAACGATTTTGTTACGCTTCGCGCGTTCCAGACTTTTGGGAGGAACAACCATGGCGTTCTGCAGCGCGTGCGGCGCAGATGTTGGCGGTGCGGCTTTCTGTCCGAAGTGCGGTACGAGCCAGAGTGCCGGGGCAGTTGTCGCGGCTCCTTCGAGCGAGGGACTTGCGGAGAACGTGGCCGGATTGCTCTGCTACGCTGTCGGCTGGGTCACCGGAATCATTTTTTTGCTGATCGACAAGCGGCCCTTCGTGAAGTTCCACGCCGCGCAATCGATTGTGGTCTTCGGCGGCCTGATGATTCTTCGAATCGGCGTGGGAATGGTCTTCGGGGTCAGTGGCTTGCTCGGTTTCGGTCTATGGGCCGCTGTTTCCATGCTGATCGGTTTGACGGCATTCGTTCTGTGGGTGCTTCTCATGGTCAAGGCGTTTCAGCACGAACTCTTTAAAGTGCCAATCGCAGCGGGAATCGCCGAAGGTATAGCCGGGAAGTAGCTTCCCCTCAAGCGCAAGCGGCCAACCAATATCTATTGTTTGCTCGGCGTAGAAAGTGGCGGAGGCCGGCGCTCGATTTCCGTCGGGACCGCGATGGACCGCGCGCCATTTTTGCCCACGGCGCGCACGGCAAAAAAATGATTGTCGGTAGAAACGCCCTTCAAAACCGTTTCGCCAGGCGCGGTTGCAAAATCATAAACCGTCCAGCGCGCATCGGTCGTCTCGCGCCACAGGATTTCGAATCCCGCGCGCTCGGGATCATCCCCGGCTGCCCAGGACACTTTCGCGTCCGGCGAGACGGCTCCAGTCAGTTTCACATTCGTCGGGGGAGCCGGCGCCAGCGCGAGCTGGCGTAACGCTTCCGCGTTGTCGCGCGCCACATCACCCATAAACGTAAAGTTCAGATACTTCTCGAAGTCTCCGTACTCGACGCCGTTTTCCGTGCGCGGAGTTTGATGCTGGTGATTGTAGTCCTCGAGAGGTTCCGTGAAGCGCACCGCGGGAAGCCCCGCTTTGTAAAAAGGATAGTGATCGCCACCGCGCCCATAGCGGTCCACACGGAAGATCATTCGAATCGCCGGGCGGCCGTCGATTTCTTCGACCGCTCGCGCCAATTCCCGCGAAGGTGAATCCGCATCATCGATCTCGCCATTTCCGGAAAAGAGCCGCACGCGATGAGGCGCACCGGGTGCGGGATCGGCGCCGACGATGTCATCATCAAGCATTCCCCCAACGGTATAGCCCTGCTGTTTCGTCCACTCCAGAAGGTGTGTGGCGCCAAGCAATCCCTGCTCTTCACCCGAAACGGCCGCAAAAAGTATCGTCGCGCGATACGTCCCACGCCCGTTGGCCCCCGCCTTGCTCAACAACCGCGCGCACTCCACGCTGACGGCCACGCCGGAAGCATCATCGTCCGCGCCAGGAGCGTCCGCGGTCGGATCCATCACATTCGAAGGCCGTGAATCAAAATGCCCGGAGACAATGAAAATCGTTTTCGCCAGCTGGGGGTCGGAACCGGGAAGAATCCCGTAGACGTTTTCGAGCGGCATCGGTTTGCCAGAGGTTCGTTCCGAAGTGGATTCGAATTTATCCACCACCACCTGCAGTTTTCCATTCGAATCTTTCGCGATTTCGTTGAACCGCGCAGCGATTGCATCGCGCCCGCATCCAGCCCCGCGCTTCAGGTCATCCCACGAGGAAAGCGTCAGCCGCGTCCCGCAAGCCACCAGTTTTCCGATCAGCGCGCGCATCGATTTCTCATCCACCGACGCCCGCGGAATGCTTCCCGCAGGCCGCGGCAAAATCCTGGGATGCGGTTTTCCCTGCGCGGGCTCCGCCGGATCACGCGGCAACGGTTTCTGTGCGGAAGCCGTCGCAGTGGCGAACAAAAGAATGGCGAGAGCGCACAAAATAGAACTCAACGAACGTCCGTAGTATTCGACCTGCCGCCTATTCATGATTTGTGATTCCCCGTTTGATTTGTCTATCGGCAAATCCGGAATTCTAGCAAAGATTCCCTCCGATGGCGCTAAGAAGCCCCCGATAGCAGGTTCCTTTGCATGGACCCGGAGAACTTGCCCATCGAATCCGCGATGAGAAAAATTCCCCGTCGGCGCTATAATGCAGGCTTCGCTAGAATGACCATCTGATCTCCTTGAGGCGCCGCGTTCCGCCGTACAAGCGCCGATCTGAGGATTATGGCGAAATTCACACAGATACATTGGGGCCGTGTATTGGTGGGCGGATTCTTGGCGGAGCTTCTTGTTTTCGCCATCGTCTTTCCCACGCGGTACCTGTTTGGCCAGCGGGCCTTTCTGGCGTCCATCCTGATGGCCTCCGCCGTGCTGCAATTCCTCTTCGCTCTGTGGGTCGGCCGGCGCATCGACTCCCTCTTCGTACTTCACGGAGCGCTTGTCGGTCTGGTCGCCGCGCTCATTTACTTTGGCTTGGCGTGGGGCCAGCCGCAACCTCTCCTGTACAAGATCGCTCATGGCCTCAAAATTGTGGGAGGGATGGCCGGCGGCGTCGTAGCTTCGCGCCGGAGATCGGCGGCCGCAGTCGTTATGCGGTCAGAGTGAAAGATCCCGGTGCCTGCCTCTGCGTCCCGTTTTGCCGATTCAAACGGTTATGCTAACGTTTTTCGTTTATGAAGCGCATAGGCGTGCTGGTAAGCGGCCGCGGCTCGAACTTTGAAGCCCTTGCGGAAAGTGTTGCCTCGGGCCGCATCCCGAACTCGGAAATTGGCATCGTCATCAGCAATCGCGATGGCGCGCCGGGAATCCAGCGTGCGGAAGCGCGTGGAATCAAGACGCGCGTGATTCCCTCGAAGGGCCTGGAGCGGGAAATCTATGACCGCCAGGTGGCCGCGGTCCTGAACGAATCCAAAGTGGACCTGATCTGCCTTGCGGGATACATGCGGCTGCTCTCGCCGTTCTTTGTCGCAGCATTTCCTAATCGTATATTGAATATCCATCCGTCGCTGCTGCCCTCGTTTCCCGGGCTGGAGTCGCAGCGGCAAGCGCTCGAATACGGCGTGAAATTCGCCGGGTGTACCGTGCATTTTGTGGACGAAAATCTGGACGCCGGTCCAATTGTGCTGCAAGCCGAAGTGCCCGTGCTGGATCAGGATACGGAAGCAACGCTTTCCGAAAAGATTCTGAAGGAAGAGCATCGGATTTATTCCGAGGCGGTGAAAATCGTACTCGAAGGAAAGTTCAAAATCGAAGGACGCCGCGTGCTTCGAACAAATTAAGAAAATCATGACGCAAACGAAATTCAAGCCCGTCGAAGAACAGCTCGCCTACCTGAAAAAAGGTGTCGCGGAAATCATTCCCGAAGAAGAGCTCAAGGCCAGCCTCGCGAAATCACTAAAAACCGGAACTCCGCTGCGCGTCTACCTGGGTGTAGACCCCACGGCACCGGATATCCATCTCGGTCATACCGTGGTCCTCCGCAAGCTGAAGCACTTTCAAGATATGGGCCACACCGCCGTTTTCCTCATCGGCGATTTCTCCGCGATGATTGGCGACCCTACCGGAGTATCCGAAACGCGGCCGCCGCTGACGCGGGAACAGGTCGACGCCAACGCGAAAACGTATCTCGAGCAAGTCTTCAAGATTCTCAACCGCGAAAAAACGGAAGTCCGCTACAACAGCGAGTGGCTCAGCAAGATGTCCGCCGAAGACGTCGTCCGGCTCTGTTCGCATTACCGCCTCGCGCGCATGTTGGAGCGCGAGGATTTTAGTTCGCGACTGGACAAGGGCCAGCCCATTTCCGTGCACGAGATCCTTTATCCTTTGCTGACGGCGATCGATGCTGTAAAACTGCAGTCCGATGTTGAGCTCGGCGCCACGGAGCAAAAATTCAATTTGCTGGTGCACCGTGAGATTCAGCGGGAATATGGCTTGCCCGGCCAAGCCATTCTGACCATGCCGATCCTAGTCGGCCTCGATGGTTCGCGCAAAATGTCCAAGAGCCTGGGCAACTATGTGGGCATTACGGAATCGCCTGAGGACATGTTTGGAAAACTCATGTCCATCCCGGACTTTTTAATGTGGTCCTATCTTCAACTTCTCACTGATAGAACAGTGAACGAAATCGAGAATTTAAAGACTAACGTCCAAGCTGGCACCGCTCACCCTAAACAGGTCAAGGTATCGCTCGCCAGCGAAATGGTTAGAGAGTTCTACGGTGAAGAGGCAGCACTCAAAGCAGCAGCGCATTTTCAACGAGTGTTCAGCGACCGCCAAGTGCCGGAAGATGCTCCTGTAAAGAATCTGCAGCCAGACAACTACACTGGATCCGAACCGGGCAAGATGAAGCTCTCAAGAGCATTGCTGAGGCTCGATGCCGCTCCTTCGCGTGCAGAGGCTGAGCGCTTGATAAAACAAGGAGCAGTGGAGCTGGACGAGAAGGTAATCACAGACCCGACGTACGAAATTGATCTTAACGTTCCTCAAAAACATCTGTTGAGAGTTGGGAAAAAGCAACTTTTCTATTTCATCGTTCAGGGCTAAATCGCCCCAGCGGATTCCACTAATTCAAAACCTCTCCGACAAGCTCTGAGACGTGATTGGCGATCGAGGGCGCGGCGGTCAACCCGGGCGACTCGATGCCAACAAGGTGGATCGCCTGTGGCACGTTCGGGTCGCGAGTAATCACGAAATCCGCGATCCCTCTTCCGCCGGGAGGAACGAGCTTCGGCCGCAGCCCCGAATACCCGAGCTGCAAATCGCGCTCCTCGATTTCCGGCAGGAGCGTTTTCGCGCTGTGAGCAAAATCGGCGATGGGCAGGCGATTTTTCTCGTAGTTATCCTTCCCCTCGACGTAAGTCGCAGTCGGCCCAACGAGCACGCTGCCCCAAAGCGTCTTCGTGAAATGCACGCCCAGGCTCAGCCCGTCGGAATGGGGCAACGGATAAACCAGATTCTTGATCAGCAAAGATTGTGGTCCGCGAATCTCGCAGTATTCGCCGCGAACGGGATAAATCCGCCATGAATGATTTCCAAGCAGCGCCGCAACCTCGTCGGCAAAAAGCCCCGCAGCATTGATCACGCATTTCGCATCAATCGTTTCGTCCTGGGAATCTTCTTCGTCGCCGATACGCAGGCCTACGCGGATGGTTTCGCCCGAAGGCTCCAGCGAAATCACGCGCGCGTGGGTAACGATGCTCGCGCCCTGATTCGTGGCCACGCGGGCGTAGCCGTGAACCAGTTCTTCGGCGGAGACAATTCCGGTGGACGGAACCTCGAGAGCCGCCACACCCCTGATAAACGGCTCGCGGGCGCGAATCTCAACAGGCCCGATGATGCGCAAGCCCTCAACGCCGTTCTCCTCCCCGCGCTTTTTCAGCGCGAGGAGTTCTTCTTCCTCGTGCGCATCGACAGCGACGACGAGTTTCCCCGTATGCCGGAAAGGAACGTTGTGCCTCTTGCAGAATTCGTACGTGAGCCGGTTACCCTCGACGCAGTGCCGCGCCTTCAGCGAATTCTTCGGATAGTAAATCCCCGAATGATTCACACCGCTGTTGCGCGTGCTGGTAGCCATGCCCAGCTTCGGAAATTGCTCGACAAGAAAAACGTCTTGCCAGCGATGGGAAACAGCCTGCGCGATGGCGCAGCCAACCACCCCACCGCCAATAATCAAAATGTTGGCCTGGTCCATGGTGTGTGAAATCAACGGCTATTGATCGCCGCCCGCTGCGTCAAAATAAGGCGTGCAGGGCACCAGCCGCGACTCCGTTCCATCATGCACAGCATAGGAAGCCTGCTTGTTCTCTTCATATCCATTGCGCCAGAGAGAAGCCGCGCCGTGAACGCCATCTTTGTTGATCGCATAGAAGTACAAGTGAAACGTTCCCAGCTTCGTCTTGTCGTTCTTATAGTGCTTGGCAACGCGTCCCATGGCCTCCAGGCAAGCGTCAGTGGGAGATTTACCCTGGCGCATCATTTCGACAATGATGCGTCCACCGGAAATCTTGATGTTTTCCTCGCCTTTGCCCGTCGAGCCAGCCGCGCCCACTTCATTGTCCACGCAGCATCCCGCGCCGATGATCGGTGAATCGCCCACGCGGCCGGGAATTTTCCAAGCCAAGCCGGAAGTCGTCGTCGTGGCGGAAATATCTCCCTTGGCATCCACGGCCATGCACGGAATCGTCCCCGTCGGCGGATGCGCGATGACGCGCTCCGCATAAGCGATTTGCGCGGCGTCGCCGTTGAAGATCTCGGAAACACGCTGCTTCCATTCCGGAGAGTCGATCCCCGGGCGCCAGTTGAAAGAAGTCGACGCTTTCCACGCCAGCCAGATTTTGCGCGAGTGATCCGTAAGCAGATTGATTTCTTCGAACCCTTCGTCCACGCCAAAGCGCCGCGCGCCATCGCCGACAATCATGACGTGATTCGTTTTCTCCATCACCGTCTTCGCCAGCCGCGAAACATTCTTGATATTGCGCACCGCGGCCACCGAACCCGCGCGGTACGTCGGCCCGTGCATCACGCTGGCATCCAGCTCGACGACTCCTTCCTCATTCGGGAGCCCGCCGTAGCCCACGGAGTCGTCGTTGGGGTCGTCCTCAACAATAGTGACTGCCACGACGACCGCCTCGAGTGTGTCCCCGCCTTGCTTGAGAATATCCATGCCCTTACCGAGAGCGTGCAGCCCATTGGCGCTGGAAATAATCAGCGGCCGCTTGCCTTGGGCGGCAGCAGCGGGGTTCGCAAGAGCGGACGCACTGCTGCTATTGGCCGACGGCGTGCTGCCAAATAATTTGCCGGCGCCGGCAATTGCGCTCCCCGCGAGAGAAGTCAAAAAGAATTTACGTCGTGACCAGAGTTCCATCTCGAAAGCCTCCAAAACATGCGGAGGCAATATACAACAGTTGAGCGCCCGCAGTTCAGGGGCGGAAGGGAAAAAGAGACCAGTGAGGGTGGAAATCGGCCGTTAGGAGTATTCTCGCGCGGCTAGAGCGCTGTTCCGAATGATAAAACCTAGCGCTGACCAAAATGTAGCGGGCCTCAGCCTACGATACGCTAGTGACCTTTTTCTTTCTGATCGAAGGCTTCGCGCAGGCCGTCGAGCATGTGCGTCGCGGCCTTTGGGCTGTCCGTCTTGCGCACGTCGGACCACAGCGAGCTTCCGGACTTGGGGTCGATCAGCGAGACGCGCGTGGAGCCCGGAGGCACCGCTCCATCCGCGCCAACCCAGTCTTGTTTGCCGGGTTTGGCTGCAGCGGCCGGTGAATCTTCCCCGCCGGGAACAAATTTCACGTAGTTGCCGTTCGAAAGCTGCAGCACGATATCCGCTTTCTCCGGGCTGTCCACAACCTGGAAGCGGCCCCATTTTGCCAGCTCGGTGAACGCGGTATTTTTCAGCTCGGCGGCAGTCGTGTGATTTTCAACGTAGATCGTCTTGGCATTCATGACCAGGGTGGGAAGCGAAGGGTGTTTGTCTTTTGCCGCGGCCGATAGCGGGCCTTGAGAGAGAATCAGAAAAGATGCGAGCAAAACACGCGCTAGGATTTTCATGAGGACACACTCCTTACCGGCACCATCTTGCGGCTAACTTCGAGCATGACTCCGCTAGGTCTTTCCGCAAACTGCTTCTGCTTTTAGCGGCAGTCTATGGTTGTCTACGGAACTGCGTAACTGGACGTGAGGCGCAAAAGCGGCCAGTTGGCGCCGCGGTAGCGCAGCCCTGTCCATTGGTGTAGTGAAACGATTCTCGGCGATCGCATCCCTGGAGGCTCGAATTGCCGACGAGGCAGGAAGATGATTTCAATGCGATGCGGGAGATTCGGCGGGAAATTCGCCCTCCCATCGAGCGATAACCACGCACGCGAGGCAATTGCCGAGCACGTTTACGGCAGTTCGTCCCATGTCCATCAGTTGATCGATTGCAAAGAGCAAGAAGAGCGGCTCGGTTGGCAGATGGAATGAAGTTGCCGCGGCGAAAACGATGACCAGCGACGCGCGCGCCACACCCGCGGTTCCTTTGCTGCTTACCAGCAGCGTCAAAAGCATGACGGCCTGCTGCCCGATGGTCAGGTGAATCCCCGCGGCTTGTGCGATGAACAGTAATGCGAGCGACTGGTAAAGACTGGAGCCATCGAGGTTGAAGCTGTAGCCCGTTGGCAACACAAACGCGACGGTCTCACGCGGCACGCCGAATGCTTCCATCTGTTCCATTGCGCGGGGAAGCGCGGCCTCCGAGCTCGCCGTGGCGAATGCGATGGTCACGGGTTCGGTCACCGCGCGGAGGAATTGCTGCACCGGCACGCGAGCCAGCAAGGCAATGGGAAACAAGACGCACGATATGAAAAAAATGAGCGCCACGTACATCGTCGCCAGCAGCTTCAAGAGCGGCAACAAAACGCCCAGGCCAAGATGGCCGACGGTGTAAGCGATGGCTCCAAACACTCCAATCGGTGCGGCCAGCATCACAATGTTCGTGAACTTGAACATCGTTTCCGAAAGGCTTTCGGCGAACGCGAGCATGGGACGCCGCTTGGGTTCGGGGACCAGCGCGAGCGCCATTGCAAACAAAATACTGAACACTACCACTTGTAAAACCTGTCCTTCGGCGACAGACTTCGCAATGTTCTCTGGAAAAATGTCGGTGATGAGTTGTGCCGCGGTGTGCGGCGTCGCGTTCAATGTTTCCGCGACCGCAGTGGGCGGCAACCGCACGCCTTCGCCGGCGCGGCTCAGATTGATGGCTGCGAAACCGATCAGCAGGGCAATCGTGGAGACGATCTCAAAATAAATCAGCGATTTCACGCCCAGCCGTCCGACCTTCTTCAAGTCGGCGTGGCCCGCAATGCCTACTACCAGCGTGCCAAACAAAAGCGGCGCGATGATCACCTTGATGAGTCGAAGAAAAATCGAGCCGAGGAACTGAAGCTTCACTGCGGCCGAGGGCCAGTCGTACCCTACTTCCGCGCCGGCCAGCAACCCCACAAGAATCCACGCGGTGAGCGAACGCCGTGACGCCGCATACGCGGCAATCAGCAGGATGGCGACCCAGCGCAAAATTACCGGGACAAAACCGGGCATCCCCGCCGCTGGAACTCCAGCGAAGAGCGAAACCGCCACGGCAATCGTAGCGGCCACAACCGCCGCCAGAAGAAGTCTGTTTTTCATCGGCCCCGAACGAAGCATTCCATCGGTGCCGAAAGGTATTCTGCTTAGGGGCCTGTGTCAATGGAGAGCGGACGTGACGGAGGCCAATGCAAGTATTCTTAGCTCAAGATTTTGGATCCGGGCAAAGCAGATTGCGAAGCAGAGTCTTGCCTTGCTCGTCCGTGAGGCTGCCCTGACGAATCAGCGAAATCGTCCGTTCGATGAGCGCGTAGCACTGTTCATCGCTCGATGGCTCCCTGACGTGATTGTCGCCGTTGCTCCTGCACCGTTCTGGTTCGAACGGCGCCGCGCCGCTCAATTCCGCCAGCCATCGATCGAGAATATTGAGTTGTTCCGGTTCCACCGTCGTGAACGCCAGCCCCATGCCCATTCCGGTTTTCGAATAGACGACATCCGCATGCGCTTCGAACGACCTCTTCTCACTCGTGATGCGCAGCTTCACGCCCGTCTTCAACGGGAACGGGCTGAACGCGTCGACATAGCATCCGCCCCGCCCGAGGTCGCTGATCCGCGCGTTCAACACCGACCGCTGCACCGTATCCACTGCCTGCACCGCAGCTGTGAACGAATATCGCGGATAGCGGCGGCGTTCAGTGCGCTCCGGCGCTGTTGAGCGTGAGCCAAGTTTCACAGATTCATTCGGCATTTTGACACAACACTTTCAGTGAGCAAGCCAAGAGGGAGTCTGACGGAAGAGGGAGGCAAACCGGCCGCAGAGACACCGCAGCAGGTTCCAGTCTAGTTTTCCTGCGGGGTCACAACAAGCGTTCCGACACGGCGAGTTGTCCTGCTTGCCACTTCGAGGGCGATGTTTTTCTTATCGTCAGGCCGGGGACGGCTGCGTGCTTAGCTCGTGAGCCCTGCCACTTCTAATCCACGCGCAGCGCCACGAGCGGATCAATGCGCGTCGCGCGACGCGCGGGAAGATAACATGCGAGCAGCGCGACACCCATCAGCAACAGCGTGATAGCCGCATAGGTAATCGGATCGGTCGCGCTCACTCCATACAGCAGCCCCGAAGCCAGCCGCGCCACCGGCAGCGCTACCAGGATGCCCACAGCCGCTCCGATTAGTGCGAGCAGCATTCCCTGCCTGAGCACCAGACGCAGCACTTGACGCGGCTGCGCTCCCAGCGCCATCCGTAATCCAATTTCGCTCGTTCGCTGCGCCACCGAATACGCCAGCACGCCGTAAATTCCAATCGAAGCAAGGATCAGCGCCAACGCCCCGAACAACCCGAGCAGCGCCGCGCCCATGCGCGCGGGCCACAATCCCTGCCCCAGAATCTGCTGCACCGTCTGCGTATTCGTAAATGCCAAGTTTTTGTCGAGTTGCTGCACTTGCGTGCGCACAGTTCCCAGAAGCCCATCGGGGTTTCCAGTAGTGCGTACAACCAGCGTGGCAAAGGGCGAGTATTTCTGCCGCATCGGAAAATAGGCGATCGGCTGGGGATCTTCCCCAATCTGGCCCACAACGGTGGTCCCCACCACTCCCACGACCTGAAGCAGGTTTGGTTCCTGCACGACCGCGAACCGTTTTCCGAGCGGTTCCTGGCCCGGCCAGAGGAGATTGGCCATGGCCTGGTTGATTACGGCTACTGGCGCAGTGTTTTCGCGGTCGAAGTCGGTGAAGTCGCGGCCGCCCAACAATGGGATGCGCATGGTTTCGAAGTGGCCGGGGGTCACCTCGTCAAGATTTACAAGCGTTCCGCGGTTATTCGGATCGGTCTGCTCGCCCTCGCGAAAGACGGTCGCTGAGATGCCGCCGCCGAACACGCCGTTCGCGGACACCGAAGCATTCGCCACTCCGGGGACCGTTTTCGCACGCTCGACAACGTCGCGGAAGAATTGCTGCCCATGATTCTCGTCGTAGCGCAGGGCGCCGAGATCAAAAAGCATCTGAAACATATTGTGCGATTCGAATCCGGGATTGAATTGCTGCGCATTCTGCATGCTACGCAGAAACAGTCCCGAGCCCACGAGCGCCACGAGTGCCAGCGCAATTTCCGAAATCACCAGCAAGCCGCGCAGCCGGTTGTGTGTCCAGCCCAGCGCGCCGCCACGCCCGCCGGTCTTCAAAACCTCGTTGACGTCCGTGCCGGAAGCCTTGATGGCTGGAATGATCCCGAAGAGCATGCCGGTCATCATGGAAATCAGCACGGTAAACCCCAGCACGCGGGCATCGAACGAAAGATTGATCGAGCCATCGATCAAGAATGGAGGCCGGAAGGACCACAACACATTGCGTCCCCAATATGCGACCAGCAGTCCCGCCAGGCCGCCCATCAACGAGAGCACCGTACTCTCCGTCAGCAGTTGCCGCACCAACCGCCACCGCCCCGCCCCCATCGCCGCGCGAATGCTCAACTCTTTTTCGCGTTTGGCGGATTGCGCGAGCAGCAAATTGGCCAGGTTGACGCAGGCGATCAACAGCACCAGGCCAACCACACCCATCAGCACCCCGCCAGCGAGAGAGAATTGCTTTCGCTGATTAATCCCCAGCGCCGACTCGTTCAGCGCATAGAGCTCCACGGTGCGGCCCTTGTTGTCGCGCGGATACTCCTTCTCGAGGCCGGCGGCAATCGTTTTCATGGCCGCCTGCGCCTCTACGATACCGACCTGCGGCTTCAGGCGGCCGACGATGGAAGTCCAGCGGAAACGCCGGTTGTTTTCGAGATCCTTGAGCTGCCCGGTGAGGACGTAGTCGCGCATGGTGATGGGGATCCAGAGCACGTCCGGACGTCCAAGCGAGACGATACCTTTGAAGCTCGGCGGCGTGATCCCCACCACGGTGTACGGTGTGCCATTGAGGCTGATAGTCTGGCCGACGAACTTGTCGTCGGAACCGAATCGCCGCGTCCACAAGCTGTAGCTCAACACCACTTCAGGGTTGCCGCCGATCTTTTTGTCTCCATCGGGGATGAAGGTGCGCCCGCGATAGGGTTTCACGCCCAGCACGTCGAAGAAGTTCCCGCTCACCAGCGAAGCGTTTAATTGCTGCGGCTCGGCTTGGCCGCCCCAATTCAGCGGTATTGGGAAGGTGACCACGGCCAGCCCGGAGAACACCGTGTTCTGATCCCGGTAGTCCTCGTAGTTGGGGAGTGAAGTCGGGGTAAGCTGGAAGTTGACGTTGGCGTCGACCGTCAGGGTGTCGCGCGTGAACATTTCCGCCAGCCGCGCAGGCTCTTCGACCGGCAGTGGATGCAGGAAAACTGCGTTGATAATCGTGAAGATAGCGGTATTCGCCCCGATCCCCAGCGCCAGCGACAGCACCGCGACAAAAGTGAATCCTGGGCTCTTCCGGAGCATCCGCAACCCGCCCCGCAAATCCTGTTGGAAGTTTCCCGCCATCTCGACACCTCCACCCAACGCATAGGACGGCCCAACTGCCTTTTCGTTTCCAGGATTCCCGCGCAACCTCGGCCTTAACCCAATCAGTCCTACTCCGAATCCCATTCCTTTCACCAGTAAATCCAACCTGATTCCCAGTTGATGCGATCATTCGCGATCAACAACCGCGACGGGGTTTCCACCAAATTGCCGTGGAAGCCTCGTCGCTTTTTCTACGCCCGCAAACGCAGACCGAAATTCCTTAAGCAGGTTCCAGTACGCAGAAAGTGACCGCTCCTTTTTTCTGGCTTGTATTTTCTACACTCTTCACAAATCAAGTCTCACCGCCCTTGGCTCCCTGCCACTCTTCTAAGCCACTGAATTTTAAGCCCCTTACCAAATTCAAACCGAGTTTGGCGCGGAAGTTGCCTTTCTAGCCTTGGGACCAAGAACAGCCTCGGGATCAGCCCGCCCGATAATAAAACCAAAAGTCTTCTGCACTCAGAAGCAGCACATCATGCGCTTAAGGAGGCGCAGCGAATGAAGTACACCAAATGTGGAATCATCTTAGTGGCGGGCGTACTCGCTTTGGGTCTATCGTCCTCTGCTAAGAATTCGAGCGATGCTAAGGCGGAAGAGGATCGTCTCCAGAACTCCGGAAAAGTCATGCAGGAAATCCTCAACGTTCCTGATGACATTCCGCAAGACCTGATCGACAAAGCTCGTTGTGTCGTCGTCATGCCCTCGGTCTTGAAAGCTGCATTCGTCGTTGGCGGAAGCTACGGCCGCGGCACCATGGTCTGCCGCACCGGCAAGGACTTCACTGGTCCTTGGGGAGCGCCAGCTATGTACGCGCTCGAAGGCGGCAGCGTTGGCCTGCAAATTGGTGGAGAAGCCACCGACTTCGTCTTTCTCGTCATGAATGACCGCGGCTCCAGCAGTCTCTTGCACTCCAAAGTGAAGCTCGGCGCGGATATTTCCGCGGCCGCCGGTCCGAAGGGACGTTCCGCTTCCGCCGATACCGACGCCTACATGCGCGCGGAAATTCTGAGCTACTCCCGCGCACGCGGCGCCTTCGCCGGCATTTCCCTGGAAGGCTCGACGCTCCGCCCCGATGAGGACGCCAATCGCAAGCTCTACGGCAAATCCACCAGCGCCGCAAAAATCATTTCGGAATCCGACGTCAATGCTCCCGAAGCGGCGCACGACTTGATCGCATCCCTGCAAAAGTCATCCCCCCAGCTCAAGCGGTAGTCATCTCGTTGGAACCCGCTCGAATTGCTTGCAGCACGTGAAGTATCCACACGGGAGCGCGGTCGAGTTGCCAATCGGCCGCATTCCAAAATCCAAAACCGCCCAGCGAACGCCAGAAAAGGTGAGGAGAATCATGCGTATCGCTCGTTTACTTTGTTTCTTATTGCTCGCAATTGAATTACTAACCATTCCGGTCCAGTCACGCTCTCAAGTGGTCGTAGGCGTTTCCGTTCGGATCGGTCCTCCGGCCTTGCCCGTTTATGAACAGCCCATTTGTCCGGGCCTCGGTTTTCTTTGGGTTCCTGGTTATTGGGCTTACGGCTCCGACGGTTATTTCTGGGTTCCCGGCACCTGGGTCGAGCCGCCAGAAGTCGGTCTGCTCTGGACTCCAGGTTACTGGGCTTGGGAGAACGACGCTTATCGTTGGCACGCCGGCTACTGGGGACCTGAAGTCGGCTTCTACGGCGGAATCAACTACGGCTTCGGCTACACCGGGGTCGGCTTCTTCGGCGGCTCTTGGAGAGGCCGCGAATTCTTCTATAACCGCGCTGTGACCAACGTAAACGTCACCGTGGTGCGCAGCACCTACAACACCACCGTCGTCAACAACACCACCGTGAATCGCGTCAGCTTCAACGGCGGCCCCGGTGGCGTGTCCGCTCGCCCAACATCTCGCGAAATCACCGCGGAGCATCAGCGGCATGTCACCATGACCGCTGAGCAATCCCAGCATCAACAAGCTGCTAGTTCGAATCGCACTCTACTGGCTTCCGTGAACCACGGCCGTCCGGACGTTGCCGCCAGTCCTCGCCCCGGCCAATTCGAATCTCACGGTGCCGTCGAAGCACGCACACCCGTGAATCCCAATCGGCCTCCCGCAAACGTGAGAGGACCGGCCGCGGCACCCAACGCCGCTCCCGTCAATCCCGCGCTGGAGCAGAAACACCAGCAACAAATGGATCGGCTACGCCAGCAGCAAGACCAGGAGCGCCAGCGCGTCGAGCAAAAACATCAGCAGGAGCAGCAAAAGTTGCAGCAGCAAGCCGCCGATGCCAACAAGCAACAGGACACGCAGCGCAGACAGCAGCAGCAACTCCAGCAACTACAACAAAAGCACGAACAGCAGCAACAAAAACTCCAGCAAAAGCAGCAGCAGGAACGCCAAAGGCAGCAAAAGCCGGAGAAACCGCCCGCTCCGTCAAAGCCGCATGACGAAAAGCCGACTTCTCAGCAATAGGCGGTCGCCGTCCACGCAGCTCCTCCCGGAGCCCTGAACTCCGGGGAGGACTGGAATCAATCACACGCGAGCAAATCTTAAGTCCGAACCAGGAGGAAACATTGTTCTCAGACCACTTGATCACTATCTCTGGCAGAAGCTTCACCATCACCAGTCACGACATGCTCATGATGTTCGTCTCCATCGTCACTGGCCTGTTGTTCTGGACCGCTCTCTACTTCAGCCGGAAACGCATCGTCGTGCTGAAGCGATCGACCGGGACCGACCAGGTGACCTTCGAGCTCTCGCGCATCGCCGATGCCCTCGAGCGTATCGCCAATCGCCCCGCCGATGACGCCATCGCCGCCGCTTCGCGCCGACAGCAACAAGTGCCACCGCCGCCGCAGCGCGATTCTAAAGGCATTTCGTACTCCATGTTAGGCCGATGAGTGGGCGATCCATCGGACTCTTGTAACGAAAAACGACGCTGCTTCGACCAGTAGATAGTGGAAGCAGCGTCATTTTTTTACCGCGTTCATGCGCGCGTTCACAGCGCCGGGGGACTGCCGGTGCGGCCTGCCTTAGCTCGCGAGCCGTGCCATCGCCACCTTCGCGAAGGTTTCCTCTTTCAGTCCGAGCACCACGCGCCCGTTGACCTGTCCCTTCTTGAGCCGGCTGAACACGTCGTTGATGGATTCCAGCGGCAATGTTTCAATCGTCGCCTTCACTTTGCCGTCTCCAGCAAACGCCAACGACTCTTCCAGGTCCAGGCGAGTTCCCACGATCGAGCCGCGTATCGTATAGCCGTTAAGAACCACGTCGAAAATCGAAACAGGAAACTCCCCGGGCGGGAGACCGTTCAACACGCAAGTCCCGCCGCGCCGAAGCATCCCGACCGCTTGCTTGAAGGCGATTGGCGAAACCGCCGTCACCAGTGCTCCATGCGCCCCGCCGATCTGTTTTTGGATTTCCTTTGCAGGGTCCTGTGTTTTCGCGTCAATCGCGATTTCCGCTCCGAGCTTCCGCGCCAGCGCCATCTTTTCGGGTCCCAGGTCCACGGCTGCGACGTGCATCCCCATGGCCTTCGCATACTGGATGGCCACGTGGCCCAGGCCGCCGACTCCGGAGATCACCACCCATTCACCGGGCCGCGCTTCCGTCATTTTCAATCCTTTGTAGGTGGTGACGCCCGCGCACAGGATTGGCGCCGCATCCACAAACGAAAGGTTCTTGGGAATTCGTCCCAAGTAATCGGCTTGCCCCAGTGCGTACTGCGCGAATGTTCCGTTGACCGAGTAACCCGAGTTTTGCTGCTGCGGGCAGAGTGTTTCCCATCCGGCAAGACAGTAATCGCAATGCCCACACGCGCTGTGCAGCCAGGCGATTCCCACGCGGTCGCCTTCTTTCAAATGAGTAACCCCCGGCCCGAGAGCTGTGACGATTCCTGCACCTTCATGGCCCGGGATGAGCGGCATCATCGGTTTGACTGGCCAATCGCCGTCCACGGCATGCAGGTCGGTGTGACAGACTCCCGACGCAAACACTTCGACCAGTGCTTGCCCTTGCCCAGGTGTAGGGATTGGAACTTCGCGCACGACCAACGGCTGGCCGAATTTTTCAACAACAGCCGCTTTCATGGTTTTTAGGTTTGGCACTTTGAATCTCCTTTTCGCCCCGAACTGCCATGACTCTAGCCCCCCGTCCAGGCAGCGGTATGTACCCTTCGGCACAGTCGGTTGTGACGCGGATCACAGGCCTGAGAATCGAACCCCTGTGTTTAAAGCCTGAAATTCACACGCTTGCCGTCAGCGGAGGTTTTCTTAGAACCCCATTCCTGGAAGCGCATGCCTCTTTCGATTGTGGAGGCGCTGGCGTGCGGATTGACTCGTTCGTGTAAACTGCTGGGCGTATGGAAGCAAATATGAGCGCCACCATAGTTTCCTGATCTCAGCGCGAGGCCAAAAAACATGACGCCATTGCATCGAGAGCTTCTCCAGGAGCTTCAGAGCTTTGCTCAGACCACTCCTACCGCCCAGTCCCTCATGGAGCGGATGGCCGAGCGCCTGCACGCGAAGATGACGCGCTATAATTGGGTGGGCTTTTATCTGGTCGATCCCGCGGACTCCAACTACCTGATCGTCGGACCCTTCGCAGGCAGCTTTACTCCCAACGCTCGCATTCCTCTCGGTACCGGGCTGTGCGGTGCGGCGGCCACCAGCGGTCAGGTAATCGTCGTGCAGGATGTTTCCGCGGATCCGCGCTATCTCGAGGGATCGTCCCTGGTGAAGTCTGAGATTGTTGTCCCCATATTCGTGAACAAGAAGCTTGCCGCTGAACTCGATATCGAAAGCTATTTCGCCGACACCTTCAGCAAATCGGAGCAGGAGTTCGTCGAAGCCTGCGCCGGCCTGGTTGCCAACCACTTGGCAAAAGAATAGGCGGCTTGAAATTGGCCCGGTGAAGCCGATGCCCTGAAACGCCCGCCACGCGTCACCTAACTCCGCGGGCCGCGCAGTGGACCGCCAGGGCAGAAAGCCACCTGCCCGTTTCCTGGCCTTCCCACCAGTTTCCTTCGCCAGAGCCGAGCTGTAAATTGGAGTTGCCCCGGTCCAAGGTGAGGCCATGAACGAATTCTCTACTTGGATGCAAACCAATTGGTATGCGCTGGGAAATCTTCTCTTACAAGCTTCCTTCCTAACTGCGGCGATCTGGTTCGCGCGTGACGTCCTCAGAACCATGCGGGCATCCCAGGAGCAAATCGGAGCACTGCTCAAGCTCTCGATGACTGGTGCGCTCACGGAGCGCCACTCGACAACTGCCGCCGAGCGCTCTTTCGCAACCGCCAGCCCATACTGGCTCACGCCCCAGGAATTTCCTCCTGCTCTCTTGTCCGAGCCCATCGAAAGCGGTCCAAGCCGTTGGGTCGTCGTGTTACACAGCGTAACCGCGTGGCTGCAAACGCCCATGAGCACCGGAGACGCTGCCCCCTGGCGCAAAGCCATCAAGTGGCTCCAGGCCCCCGCCCGCAGCTGACCCGTCGCAGTCCGCCCTCAGCGATAGGCCTTCACTCCATCAGACGTGTCTCCGAACTGCCGCAAGCGACGCAAGAGCTGTCAGGCGCCGTGCGTGCCAATGCGGATCTTGCTACAGCGCATTCCGGAAGCGTAAGCTGCGGCGGCACTTCCGTTATAAGGGTGGGGGAGAAGATCATGGCGCACAGCAATGCAATTCGAGATTCGGTTCTGCAGGCCATCGGCAATACGCCGGTGGTGAGACTACGGAAAGTCGTGACGCTATCCATGGCCGACGTGCTGGTCAAGCTTGAGTACTACAATCCCACCGGCTCCTACAAGGACCGTATGGCGCTGGCGATGATTGAAGGAGCGGAGGCGCGCGGCGAGCTACGCCCCGGAATGCGCGTTGTCGAGTGGACGGGAGGCAGCACGGGTTCGTCTCTCGCGATGGTCTGCGCGATCAAGGGCTACCACTTCACGCCCATTTCCTCGGACGGATTTTCGAAAGAAAAGCTGCAGACCATGCGTCTTTTCGGCGCGGACCTGGAGATTTTTCCAGCCGAAAACGGCAAGCTGGTGCCAGAGCTTTACCAGAGAATGAAGCGCCGCGCGGAAGAGCTGGCGCAGCAGCCGGGCACCTTCTACACCGACCAGTTCCACAACGCGGACGCCATTCGCGCCTACATGGGAATCGGCACGGAGCTGGTCGAACAGGCGGGCACCGGTTTGGCGGCATTTTGCGGCGGAGTGGGTACCGCTGGAATGATTTCCGGGGTGTCGCGGGCGCTGAAGGAAGCCGGATGCAAAGCGCGCATTGTGGCGCTTGAGCCCGCAACCTCGCCCGTGCTCACCACGGGGAAAGGCGGGCCCCACCGCGTCGAGGGGATCGCCGCCGGATTCCGCCCGCCGCACCTGAAGGACGGCGAATACGACGAAGTGCGCACGATCGAGGAACCCGCCGCCCGCGAAATGGCCCGCCGCTTGGCGAAGGAGGAAGGGATCTTCGCGGGTACCTCTTCCGGCCTCAACGTGACGGCCGCGCTGCAATTGGCACAAGAGCTTGGGCGCGGCAGCACCATCGCTACCGTGGCCGTGGATACCGGCTTCAAATATCTCGCGGGAGACCTATACCAGACGTAGTCGCCTATCCCGAAAACGCGGTCGTGGCGGGCTTGTAGCTCAGGTCTTCAGACCTGAAGCTTTGTTCTGCAACGACTATTCTGCGCCAAGGGGGAGGAAATACTGGGTGCCTTTGACCGGCTCCTGGAGCCGGCGCAACAACTGCTGTAAGTCTTCACTGCGCTCGACAAAATCGATCTCGGAGGTATTGATCACCAGCAGGTCGGAAGCGGCATAGCGGAAGAAGAAATGTTCGTAGGCGCGGGCGACTTCTTCAATGTACTCGGGCGAAATCTGGGATTCGTCGCGCGAAGCCTTCTTGGCGATGCGTGCGCGCAGGACTTCCGGCTTGGCCTGAAGATAGATCACCAGATCGGGTGAAGGAATGTCCGCGGTCAGCGCCGTGTAGTAGCGCTCATAAAGCTTCAGCTCTTCATCGTTCAGATTCAGGTTGGCGAAAATGCGGTCCTTTTCCATCAAATAGTCGGAAAGGATCGGGCCGGGAGCTTCGACGGCCAGGGCTTCCCGGAGCCGCTTCTGGCGTTCGAGTAGAAAGTACATCTGGGCGTGGAACGCCGAACCGGGCTTCTCCGCGTAAAAGTCGGCTAAAAACGGATTGTCTTCGCAGTCGTAAATGCGGCGGGCGTGGAGCTTTTCGGCGAGGACTCTGGCGAGAGTCGTCTTACCCACGCGAAGCGGGCCTTCGATAACGATGAACCGAGGCGCTTGCGGACCTCGCTGAGCAGTGCGAGCGCGCTTTGCTGCGGAAGCTTCGTGGGCGGCCATCGTTGGAGCTGACGCCACAACCGGGTCGGGGCGCCAACTGCCGGGATTATAGCAGAGTCATTCCCGGTGCGAGGCGGAGATCGAAGCGAAATCGCGCACCGAAAACATCAATGCGCCAAGCGAAAAGTGCAGCCGATGGTTTCCCAAGGAGCCAATTTTCACCAGTCGGAGAATGAGCTGGACGGTAGTACAGGGCCAGGAATGTAAAAATGTTTTCACATTTATGGCCTAGTACTGCCGTTTTAAAAGCGGTAAACGGAGGTGCCAGAAGGTCGTACCAACCAGAATGTGACCAACGGGCCAGTGCAACCTGCCCCTTTGTACAGTAATTTGCAGATATTGCGAGTGGGGATGGACTTGCAATACCCCCTGGCAATACTGAGGTGGCAAAATGGTCCTCGCAGCACTTCTTTTGGTTTGTTCCATCCCGCAGATGGATGATGCGGCAAAGCTTGGTTCTGACTTCCCGGCAGCGGCTTCCGAAACAAAAACGGCAGATTCCAAGACAAACGATGCTTCCGCGTCCGCTGGTTTGCCTGCCATGCCGACGCCGAAAGTGAAGAGCGACGCCGAAGCGGCCACCCCGAACCCAGCGGGGCAGCCCTTCCAGCCGGTGAAGCCGGCGTTTACCCGGCTCCAGGAGACGCCCAGGCAGAGAAAGATCTGGTATGGGCTTCTGATCGCGGGACACAGCGGAGCAGCGTTCGACGCCTGGTCCACGCACCGCGCGGTTTCCGGCGGATATGGAACGGAATCCAACCCGTTCCTGCGTCCTTTCGCCGGTTCGAACGCGATTTACGCAGTGACCCAGATTAGCCCCACGGTCATGGATTTTATCGGCAAGAAGATGATGGTCAGCCAGAACCGCTACATTCGAAAGGCGTGGTGGATCCCGCAACTGGCGGGCGCCAGCTTCTCGTTCGCGGCTGGAGCGCACAACGTCGGCGTCGTGCACTAAGAAAGTGCAATAAAAAGTTCCCTCAACCCCCAAACATGAAGCGTCCCGGTGACCCTCCTCACCGGGACGCTTCTGTTTTTGGAGCCCGCAGATTCGCGCCGCGCGATCGGATTCGAATTACTTGCCGACTACAACCAGCACGAACGAACCGGGCTTCATTTTTCCGCGGCGTTCGCCCGCGGCCGGTGCATCGAAATCCGCGGCGGGAAGAAAGATGTTGTGAGTTTTCAGGTCGAGGCCCATGGTGCGAGCCGACTTCTTCGTGGGGACATTCTCGACGACCGTATATTTGTCCGGAGAATCTTCATGGATAACGGTGAGGTTGCCGTCGCCGCAGGAAGCAAAAACATAACCGGTCGAGGGATCGAAAGCGCTGGCATCCGGGCCCTCGCAGATGGTCGGGGTGGCGACGACTTTGCCGGTATCGACGTTCATCACGGCCATCACTTTTTCGTCACAGACGGAAAAAGTGCGGCGATTCTTGACGTCCATAGCAAGACCAGACGGAGCCTTGCAGGGCGCGAGCGGCCAGTGGTGGAGCTCCTTGAGAGTTGCCGCATCGATATGATGAAGCTCGGAGCTATCTTCATTGTTTACGTAGACGGAGCCTTTGCCATCGGCGGCGGCGAATTCGGGCTTGCCGCGCAAGTCAATGTTGCCGAGCACGGCGCCGTCGGCGGCGTTAATCGCAGTGGCATTCTTGCCGCCGGCGACGTTTTTTCTGCCACCATTGAAGGTAAAAACACGCTTGGTCACGGGCTCGTAGAGGATGGCGTCGGGGTTGACGTCGGTCTTGACATTGCCGATGGCCTTTAAGGTTTTTAGGTCGAAGATGGTGACATCATTCGAACCGCCGTTGCTGGTGAAGCCGCGACCGAGGTCGGAAGCGATGGCGACGCCGTGAACACCTTGCGTGTCGGGAATGTCACCGACGACGGCGTAGGTGTCCGCATCGATGACCATAGTGTGCGTGCCGCGCGAGACGTAAACGCGGCGAGCGTCACTGTCCACATAGACGTAGTCCCAACCTCCCTCGCCACCAACGGCGACCGTCTTGATCACGTGATAGCCGGAGCCGGCGGGAGCGGGTGTTGCCGCATGTGAGAAGGATGCGGCACAAAAAACTGCCGCGATGGAAAGTGAAGCGAGGATCGTAAGAAGAGTAATACTCTTGCGCATGATTTTTCTCTCTTTGGCTAAATAGCCTGCGAACCAGAATGAGCCCAACTATCTATACGGCGATGAACCTAAACGCAAGATAAATGCGAGGGCTGGGCACCGTTCCGGCGATCACTTCCGGATTGCCGACATCGGGAATAAGAGGCGACAAGCGCGTTTGTCTGTACTAATCAGCCTGAATTCAATCAGCTGCGTTGCCATCCATATCCTGCTCCGGAATGCATATTGCGTTTTTCAGTATTCTGTTAGGCTCACGAGACCAAAAACGACTCTGCGGAGAGCAAGCGGGGCCCTATCGCCGTTACTCTTGCTCCCGAAATACCTGCCCGTAGGTTTTGCCATAGGGATAAAAGCCGTCATGTTCACCGCGTTCCCAAGCGGCTTTCAGTTCGGGCCTAGTAATGTCCCAGTCCGGACGGCATTTCTTCAACACAGCACGCAAGTCTTGCCGAAGCTCTTCGATGGTCGGCCGGCCAAAAAACCAGTAGCCGTTGTAGACCTTGAATATAACGAGACCAGGTTCGAGGACGATGACATGCGGGATCATGGGATTGTGCTCGGGGTCCGTGTACTCGGCGATGTCGAGGTCCTTCTGAACCTTTCGTCCGGGATCGGATAAAAAGGTCCAATGAGCGCCGACGCCGTCGCGGTACTCATTCGTCAGAAGCATGTTGTCGGTGCTGATGGTGACTAGCCGGGAGTAACCGACTTCCATCTCGTGGTGAAGTTGGACCAGACCTTCGGCCTGACGCCGATCCTTCGGGCAGAATCCTCCCCGGCTAAGCACAAGGATCATGGGATCTGGCCCCTGTAGATCGGAAAGTTTGCGACGTTTGCCCCTGTGGTCGGTCAGCTCATAATCGGGAAATACTGCTCCAGCTACAATGTCCGTTCTCATGCGGTTCAGCCTCCTCTGATCGGCTTGGTCCTGTACAGTTGATTTTCAGCGTGGATGACGGTTCAGCGGAACCGCCAAGCGAATCCTCGCGGCGGGGACTAACTACCCCGGCGGGCCCTTCCGGGTATTATTAGCACCACTTTGGGCAACGGTGAAAATACGTTCCGCAGCAAACTGCATCACTTAGATGCGCGCTGGCCTGTTTTGCAACTTGAGGGGATTGATCAACGTTGAAGGAAATACATCCGTGATTCACGCCACTTGCACCTCATCGGATACGACCGCTAGGGCCGCTCTCGCGCAATCGACATCGTTCTGCACCGTGGGCGCTCCGCTCACGCCGACCGCACCGACAATTTCGCCATCCACCTCGATGGGAAACCCTCCACCCCACGCGGCCATACGCGCCAGCGTGGGGACGCCGGCCAAAAGCGACGGGTCGCCTTGGATAAAGTTGAAAAAGTCCTGCGTGGAGACGCCGAAGAGAGCTGTATACGCCTTATTCTGCGCCATCTCAATCGTCGGAATTGGCGTCCCATCCATCCGGCTAAAGGCCTTGAGATTGCCGCCGTCATCGAGAATCGCTACGTTCTCAGTAACGCCAAGTTCTCTGGCTTTCGCCACCGCTGCATTCACCATTTTCTGTGCTAGCTCAGAAGAGATGGTATGTTTCTTCACTATATTTGACATTAGATACCTTTCTCCATTTGATATCTATTGCGTGTTGATCATCCCTCTGGTCGATCCAACTTGCGTTCAAGCGCCTTTAGGCGTTCATTCCGCCATCCACGGTAAGATTTGCCCCGGTAATGTACGAGGACTCCGGACCGGCGACGAAGGCCACCATCGCCGCGATTTCATCGACGTTCCCGTAACGGTCGAGTGCTGTGGCGGCCTTCTGTGGCACCGCCCATTCGCCTGCGGCGGGATTCAATTCCGTGTCGATCGGACCAGGCTGCACGTTGTTGACCGTGATGCCCCGGCTCCCGATCTCTCGGGCCAGCGCCTGAGTGAACATCTTGACGGCTCCCTTTGTGCCCGCGTATGGCACAAGCCCGGGCGCCGCGACACGCTCACCCACGGCCGAACCGATCATGATGACGCGACCGCCGCTCTTCATGTGCTTCAGCGCGGCCTGCGTCGCGACGAATACACCACGGACATTGATGGCAATCACGCGATCCATCTCTTCCAGCGTCGCCTCCTCGAACGGTTTCGGAATGGCCGTGCCCGCGTTGTTCACCAGCACATCCAGTCGGCCGAAGGTTGCAAACGCCTTTTCGACCGCGGCTTCGACGGCACCGGCATTAGTGGCGTCCGCCTGAATTGCTATAGCCTTTCCACCATCGCGTTCAATCGCTTTGACCACGGCTGAAGCCGCGCTGGCGTCCTTCGCGTACGTGATGGCTACGCTCGCTCCGTCCGCGGCCAGACGTTTCGCGATCGCTGCGCCAATGCCCCGCGAGCCGCCGGTAACTAGTGCCACTTTTTCGGTTAACTTAGACATGTAACCTCCTATAATTTTCTGTGAGCGATTCACTGCTCGAATGATTCAACTGACTGTTATCCCGCTCGCAGTCCTTAGACCTCCTATCTGATGTGTGATTACTGCGAGCAGATTTAGCACCCTGGGGAATGCCAGCTATTCCCAATAGGAATGCGTAACGCAGAGATCTCGCTTAGAATCCATTCCATAGAGGAATATGGAGGCTGCTGTGGACAAATTCGATGCAATGCAGATGTTCGTCCGAGTAATTGAAAAAGGGAGCTTCTCGGCTGTCGCGAAGGAACGTGGAATTGGTCAACCTGCTGTGAGCAAACAGATCTCCGGCCTTGAAGATGAACTCGGCACCGAACTCATTCACCGCACCTCTCGTTCTATCGCACTGACTGAGGCAGGCCGCGAATTTTACGAGTCTTCTTTGCGCATTCTCGACGACTTTGAAAACGCGACTTCACGAATCGGTCGAGGTCAAACTGCTCCGAAAGGCCTCATTCGTGTGACCGTTGCTCCCACGTTTGCCCGCCTCCACATGGTGTCAAAGCTGCCTGCTTTTTTTGCTGCTTACCCCGATATGGCAGTTGAGATGGCGGCATCGGAGAGCCCGACAACGATCATCGAAGACGGCTTTGATTTAGCGATCCACTCAGGTGATCTACCAGACTCGACTCTCGTTGCGCGAAGATTCGCGCAGACGATGACCATTCTCGTCGCCACTCCTCAATACCTCACACGCTTTGGTGCACCGGAATCCCCGGAAGAAATCCAACATTTTCGATCGGTCGTCTTTATCGAGCGGGGCTCCGTACAGCCGTGGAGTTTTGGCTCTGGACAGAACGCGACGCGTGTTATCCCCACAGGAGTCTTTCGAACCAGCGACATTGAACAGATGCGGATGGGTGTCCTTGAACATCTGGGGATTGCCCAGGCGCCAGCATGGCTTTTCGCCGCAGAACTCAGAGAAGGCACTGTCATCCGTCTTCTGACTGCCTTTGAGCGAACCGTGCCAATCCTTGCCATACGGCCTGCCAGCCGCCGGCTGTCCACCAAAGTTCGCATTTTCATCGAGCACTTGGAGAAAACTTTTGCGCTCTGTTCCCAGTTCAACCCGCGACCCAGTTAGGGGCACAGCGCAAACGACGGCCTAGGGCTTGGATTTGTGCTGTTCGAACCAGCCGGCGATGTAGAGCATTTTGGCGATGTGGTGGCTGGGGCGGCGGCCGATGCCGTGCGGTTCTTCTGGAACGCGCACCAGCACGGTATCGACATTCAAGAGTTTCAGCGCTTCGTAGAACTGTTCGGCCTCGGAGATGGGAGTGCGATAGTCGACTTCGCCGGTCATGACCATCGTGGGCGTTTTCACCTTGGCAACGAGATTGGTGAGCGAACGCTGCATGTAATTGTCGGTATTGTCCCAGGGCAGGCCGGGGAACCAGTATTTGGTGATGAAGGGGATATCCGACGTGAGAGCGAAGCTGTACCAGTTGATGACCGGGTAGAGAGAAGCGGCGGCGCGGAAACGTTCGGTGTGCTCAATGGTCCAGCAAGTGAGGACGCCGCCCCCACTTCCGCCGGTGACGAAAAGATTTTTGGTGTCGATGTAACCCTTGGCGATGACGGCGTCCACGCCGCTGTTGAGATCGAAGAAATCATCGCCGGGGTAGGCGTGATGGATGAGGTTGGAGAATTCCTCGCCGTAACTGGTGCTGCCGCGCGGGTTGGTATAAAGAACAACGTAGCCGCGGGAAGCGAGCACCTGTTTTTCGAAGTCAAAGCGGTCGCCGTAGTCGGCAAAGGGGCCGCCGTGAATTTCCAGAACGAGCGGATATTTTTTTGTGGGATCGAAATCGGGCGGGTGCACAATCCAGCCCTGGATCTTGCGGTTGTCCTTTGAGGATTCGAACGAAATCTCCTCGACATGGCCGGGTTTCTTCTGCGTAAGAAGCTCTTCATTCAGAGAGGTCAGGACTTTCATCGCGCCATTATTGAGGATGGCGATATCGCCGGGATTGTCGGTCCGTCCGTAGGTGAGAGCGATCATGCCCGTGCGAGAAAGTGAGAACGTGCCGCTGCCGCCGGCGTTCAACGTGGAAGCGAGGTGATCGGTGACTTTCTTGCAGGCCCCGTCGGGCGGACAGAAGCCGATTTTCGAATCACCTTGATCATCGTAGCGGAAGTAGATGCCGCTGCCGTCGGAAGCCCACTGCGGGTCCTGGACGTCGCGGTCGAGCTTGTCGGAGAGGGAGTGCGCGCCGGTGCCATCGCGGTTCATCAGATAGAGCTTGGTGGTTTGGTGGCCCTGGTAGCGGTCGTCGTATCCCGTGTAAGCGATGAATTTTCCGTTGGGAGAGACGGCAGGCGAATTGTCCGGGCCTTTGCGATTGGTGAGCGCGCGCAAGGAGCCGTCGGTGACGTTGAATTCGTAAACTTCATCGTCGAAGTATTCGTGATCGGATTCGGGGTGACGGTTGACGGAAACGATCAAGTACTTGCCGTCGGGAGTCCACGATGCGCGCGAGGGACCGAATTCATTGCCGCCGTTGGGAAAATTCCCGTTGGTGACCTGGCGTGGCGCGCCTCCTTCGGCGTTGACGACAAACACCTGCATGTAGCCGGGCTTCAGATAGCCCGTGCCATTGAAGCGATAGACCAGACGGTCATAAACAGTCGGGGGATCGGCCCACTTCGCGCCAGAGGGAGGGGAAGGAAGATCGGCGATGTGCGGACCCTTGCCGGGAACGAGTGAGGAAAAAGAAATCATTTTTCCGTCGGGCGACCAGGCGATGGCGTCGGGCGCCTGATCGAGATTGGTGATGCGCGCGGTCTGGCCGGTGTCCATCCAGCGGATGTAGAGCTGCTGCTTGCCGTCGGCATCGGAGAGATAAGCAAGGCGCGTGCCGTCGGGGGACCAGCGAGGCGAGACGTCGCTTCGATTGCCAGTAGTAAGCGGCCGATGATCCGTGCCGTCGGTGTTGATGGCCCAGAGATTTGCGTAGCGCTTGTCGGTCATGGGGTCGGCAAAGCGGCGGACATAGACGATTTTCTTGCCGTCCGGCGAAATTTGCGGATCGGTGGCGGTTTGCAGCTGGAACTCGTCCATGGCCGTCAGCCGATTGGCGGTGTCTTGCGCTTTCAGAGGGAGAGGGAGAGTAATTAAGACAGCAGCAGCCAGCGTAGCTACCGCAATGCGTGCTTTGAAAATCATGCGCAGGGACCTCCTCGCGGGGGCGAGTAAACAACGCGAAGGCTTGCGTGTCAAGGCGAAGAAGAAAAAGAATGGGAGGGATGTTGCGCGGGCTTCGTTGACACCTTTGCGCGGGGTTCGCTAGACTAACTCAGTCGTTGCTACGCGCGTTTCCACTTACACTGTTCCCCGGTAGCTCAATGGTAGAGCATTCGGCTGTTAACCGAAGGGTTGCTAGTTCGAATCTAGCCCGGGGAGCCAAATTCAAGATTCACAATGAATTGAAACACCGCAGAGCATATGCCGGTCGGGGGAAACCCGTTATTACTGTGCTCGGCTCCAACTGGTATCGGGGTCGAACTCGCTCATTGCGGCTGCTGTTTCCGCTGTGTTCTTGCCCAAATCCTTCTGCAGCAGTACGCCATCCTGGTTGATGAGGAATGTCATGACCCCCGAATTGCGGTATTCAGCTGGATAGGCGACGAAGGCGAATCCACCGGTCATCTTCCCATCGACCACGTAGTCCTTCGCGCCCCCTGGCGCGTGACTGCCTTGCCGCGTCAGCATATGGAAGTAATAGCCGTGAAAAGGCACATGCGAGTCCGGCTTTGCGCTATATCCTTCTTTGGTCGCGAATGCCGCCAGTGGTCCAAGCGGGCTTTTCGGCTGACCTTCCGATGACTCCCAGTACAAACCGTTCTGCTTGCCGGTGTCACTGATGAACTTCATAGCGAACTGGTGGGTGCTTCCGTCGGCGTGACGCTCTGAGTAATACTCAGACTGAGCGTCAGCCAGCGCCATACAAACGTCCATGATAGCCAGTTCGTTACGGCCGATACGGCGGGCCAGGATCTCTTCCCTTCCAGCGGCCGCGTCGAAGTACCACTGTCCCGCGGTATTTTTCTTTAGCGGGATCGGGAAGGGGAAATTGTCTGCCCCAACTAGGAGGATTTGGGATTCGTCAGGCATCTTGCGCCAGCGATGCATCACGCCGTAGGCGGCCACGAATCGGCCGGCGGTATCCTTGTCCTGCACCGGATCGCCGGAGAGAATGACGTCTTTCGAGTCCGCACCAAACACTGCGAGTATCGTGTTTGGATCGCCTGTCTTTGCGGCAGTCAACAGCCCGCTACCCGCGTCGTCGGGTGAAGCAAACACTTGGTACGAAGCCTTATCGGACTTGTGGCATCCGACAAATAGAATGAGTATCGCCAGAAGAATGACGCGACTCGTAGTAGCGATTGTCGTTCCTCGCGACATACCGACCCTCCAAAACTTGGACTATAAGCGCCTCACCAACGTACTTGACTTCACCTCGTTTGCAGTGGCCCCGCCGACGTTTGTTTCACCTGCGACCACCCCAGCCACCGCCGCGTCCCATGCTCGACGAGCCACGAGCACTGGCAGACCTGGAATTCCAGCCGCCGCCTCCGCTGTTCATGGCTGACGAGCCGCCGCTCTTTTCCTGGCCGCCCCAGCCGCCAGAATTAGATTTGTTGTAACTGGACGTGTTCGAACTTCCGCTCTTCTGGTCCCAACCGCTGCCGGTGTTGCTGTAGGTTTTGCCGTCAGCCGTCGCATACTTGTTGCCATTTGCGGTTTCGCCCACAGCGGCGCTGTTGCCGTTCTTGCCCGACGCGCCATAAGCCTTGGCACCGTTCGAGCTTTCCATCGAGCCTGTGGTTCCGTTAGCGTTCGTTTGATGTTGGCTGTTTACGGTGGTGCCGTTTTTCGAAGCCGTTGAGCTGCCCCAGCTCCCGTTGGCATTGGAACCTTGCTCCGTCGCACCGTACGCACCGGTTTTTGGGTTGTAAGCTTGAGCTGCGCTTTGACTGCCGTAACCGTTTGAGACCGTACCCCCACGCGCGTAAGTGCCGGTGGACGGGTTGTAGCCGTTACTATAGTGCGCGGAGCCGTTGGGACCATACGCAGAGCCACTGGAGCCGTAATAGCCGCCGTGCCAGGCGTTGTTTCCGTAGTACGCCCCACCGTTATAAACAACCGCAGTGGTGCCATGCCAGCCGCAGTTCCAACTGCTATATCCCCAACTGCAACACCCGCCGCTCATCATCGCGCCTACCGCGACGCCAACTCCAAATGCAACCATGCCGGTGGCCACAATGGCTGTATTGCTGTATCCGGGAGTCACATAAGGGTAGCCGTAAACCACCGCGGGGTTGTACACGGGTACATACACGACCTGCGGATTCGCAGGCTGAATTACGATGGTCTGCGGTGACTGTTGCGAAACAACAATCTGCGAGCCTGATTTCAGATTGCCGGCAGCTAGTGCTTTCGCACGCAAAACCTGGACGGCTAACATGACGTCGGCGGTCTGGACGTGATACGCCTCTCCCAGCGCGGAGGTCCAACTGAGGTTCTGCGCCAAGTTGCCGAGCACAGAAGGGAATTGTGTGAGCGCCTTCACACTGGGATCCCACGGCTGCGCATCGACGGCCTGCATTAGAGTCGTACCTGTGAGAGAGCTGTTTTGCTGAAGCCAGCTGGCAGCAGATGCAAGCTGGTCTGGGAAGGTCGAAGCTCCTAGAATCTGCGCCACCAGGGAGTCCGGGTACAGCGCGATGGGCGCCACGAGTTGTTGCAACTCATCTGCCGTAAGCGGGGCGCCTTGTCCTGAATAGCCCGCTGAACCCGATTGAGCTCCAACGCCCAACGGTAGAGCTCCCATTACCAGGAGGAAGGATAGCGTGGTTGACAGAAGCTGCTTCGCGAAGGTCCTGATCATTTTCTTATCTCCATTCAAGCAGCGTTGCCGGAAAAGCTGACAAACTTTCGCTCTGACGGATTGGCTACTTGCAACAAAACAAATCTCTTGCGCATACGCACGACCGCTGGCTCAGTCTGATGCTCTCACTGTCGCGCACCGGTTGCTACTGTAATAAATGACAGGCCAACAGCCATGTGAAGTCGCTATGGGATCGGCAGGTACTGTTGTTCCGGTAAGCTCGATTCGAGCGCCTAAGGTATGTGCCAAGCGGCCTCATCACGCATCGAATGGAAAGGAGAAACGCTTCATCCGTGGCCTCCGCGGCTTGACCGAACCCGCCGGGACATTTGGTCACCCTACTTGTTGAAGTGGCCCAGAAGTTGAATACTGCTAATGCATCATAAATGGGACCGAACATGGCGAAACCAATTCTGCTTAGTGTCGATGACGACTCCGATGTCCTGAGGGCGATTGAGCGCGACCTGCGTACAAAGTACGGCGCTGAATTCCGTGTGATTGGAAGTGATTCACCTGAAGCAGCGCTTACGCTTCTGAAGCAGCTGAAACTGCGAAATGATAGCGTGGCGTTGCTGATCGCCGATCAACGAATGCCTCATATGGATGGCGTCGCTTTTCTGCAGGAAGCGATGCACATCTTCCCGGAGGCGAAGCGGGCTCTGCTTACCGCTTACGCCGATACAAATGCTGCAATCAGCGCGATCAATCAGGCCAACATCAACTACTTCTTCTTGAAGCCGTGGGATCCTCCCAGCGAGCACCTTTACCCGCAATTGGATGATCTGCTCGATGATTGGCAAGCTTCTTACCGGCCGAAATTTCAAGGTATCCGCGTGCTAGGCACCCGTTGGTCGGCCAAGTCATATGAATTACGCGACTTTCTCGCACGCAATCGCGTTCCTTATCAGTGGACAGACGTCGAACTTTCCGCCAATGATCCGGAGACGAAGCGCCTCTTGGAAGTGTTGGGACCGGAGGCCTCGAGTTTGCCGATCGTTCTTTTCCCCGATGGTACGAAACTTCTCGAGAGCATACCTTCGCAAGTGGCGCAACGAGTCGGTTTGAAAACTCGCGCGCAAACTAATTTTTACGATTTAGCGATCGTGGGCGGCGGACCTGCTGGGCTGGCCGCAGCCGTCTATGGGGCGTCCGAGGGATTGCACACCGTGATGATTGAGCGTGAAGCTCCTGGCGGGCAGGCGGGCATGAGTTCGCGCATTGAAAACTATCTGGGATTTCCGATGGGGCTCAGTGGTGGCGACCTGGCCCGTCGTGCTGTTGTGCAAGCCCAGCGCTTTGGCGTGGAAATTCTCTCTCCTCAGGAAGCTCTCGGCGTGCGCATCGAAGGACCCTATCGCATAATCAAGCTGGCCGATGGGAATGAGATTTCCTGCCATGCATTGATGATTGCCACCGGCGTGCAGTGGCGGCGTCTTGAAGCCCCTGGGATCGATCGGTTGCAAGGGGCGGGCGTCTACTACGGCGGAGGCGCAACGGAAGCGTTGTCCTGCAAGGGCGAGGTCGTTTATGTGATCGGGGGTGCGAATTCCGCGGGGCAAGCAGCGATGAATTTCGCGAAGTACGCTGAGCGCGTCGTCATTGTTGTGCGGGGCAAATCTCTTTCGAGCACCATGTCTCAGTACCTGATCGACCAAATCAAGGAGATGCCAAACATCCAGTTGTGGGCGAATGCGAGCATAGCCGAAGTACACGGCGAAACTCACCTCGAGGAAATCTCATTTCTTTGTTCGGATACCAACAAGACGGAGCGCGTACCGGCGAGCGCCATGTTCATTTTTATTGGAGCGTCCCCGCGCACAGACTGGTTGGCTGATGTCGTCGAGCGTGATGCGCACGGGTTCGTCTTGACGGGTCCGGATCTCCTGCGAGATGGCCAGCGCCCGAAGGGCTGGATGCTTGATCGGGATCCCTTTCTGCTCGAGACCAATGTTCCAGGGCTCTTTGCGGTAGGTGACGTGCGCCACGGTTCGGTGAAGAGGGTGGCATCCGGTGTCGGTGAAGGGTCGGTCGCTGTTCAATTCATCCATCAATATTTGAGCAAGGTCTAAATGGTCGAGAAATCTGAGCTGCTTCGTGTGCCGGTCTTCTCCGGGTTGCCCGACGACCAGATAGCCTGGTTCATTGGCCAGGCCAAAGAAATGAATATCACCGCCGGCGACATGGCTTTTCGCCAGGACGAGCCTGCGGACGCCATGTACGTTGTTCTCGAAGGACAAATGCAAGCGCGAGGCGAACTGGGCGGCGAAGCCGTCGTCATTCCTATGAAGCCGGGAGACGTGACCGGAGTTCTGCCTTTTTCGAGAATGAAACAGTTTAGCGTAGGCGCTAGAGCCATCACCGACTCCCGAGTCCTGCGCTATCCAGCGTCCCTGTTCCCCGATCTTGTTCAGAAGATGCCGGAGTTGGCTCAGCGTCTCGTTGGCTTAATGTCCGACCGAATTCGGGAAACCACTCGAAGAGAGCAGCAGCGTGACAGGTTGGCTTCCTTGGGAAAACTTTCGGCGGGGCTCGCGCACGAGCTCAATAATCCAGCCTCCGCCGCCAAGCGCGCCACCAGCCAATTGCGCGATGTACTGAAGAAAATCCGTGACGCCAGCCACGCTTTGGGAAGCCGTGACCTCTCGCCCGAACAGAAAGCAGAAATCGAGAAGCTGGAAACTGCATTTGTCCAAAGCAACGAAGTGCCGCCCGATGCGCTCACCATCAGCGACCTCGAAGAGCAGATTGACTCCTTGTTGCGCAGTCATGGCCAGAATGACTTGTGGCAAATGGCGGCAGACTTGGCCCGCAAAAACGTCCAACCGGAAGCGCTTGAATCCTTATTTGCCATTCTCGACCCAGACACCGCCAGGGCGGCCCTGGTAAGGATCGCCGCCTCGGTGGAAGTTGCAACCCTTCTCGACGAAATCGAAAGCGGCACGTCCCGCATATCTGATCTGGTCGGTGCGATCAAGGAATACACATACATGGATCAGACGCCGCTGCAAAACGTCGACATCGTCAAAAGTCTGGAAACCACGCTTACCATTTTGAATCACAAGCTCAAGCACGGAGTCGTCGTCGAACGCGATTACCAAAAAATTCCCCTTCTCGTCAATTCCTTCGGCAGCGAGCTCAACCAGGTATGGACGAACCTCATCGACAACGCGATTGACGCCATGGGTGGCGAAGGCAAGATTCGGGTCCGAACCTATCGCGACGATAACTGCGTCGTGGTTGAAATCGCCGATAACGGCCCCGGAATTTCTCCCGACGTGCGCTCCCACATCTTCGAACCTTTCTTCACCACCAAGGGAGTTGGCGAAGGAACCGGCCTGGGCCTCGACACCGTTCAGCGTATCGTCAAGAAGCACCGCGGAAATATTCAAGTCAGCTCGAAACCCGGCGACACACGCTTTCAAGTGTGGCTTCCGTTGGCGGAGGGTCAGACTTAACGCCTGTTTTCTCTGGAGACATACTCAAACCAATTGGCTTGTCTTAACATTCCGAGTCAGGAATCGCATTTGCTGGGTCGGCTGAAGCGTTCCGGCGTCGTAGAAACGCTGTACCAGTCGCGGCGGATTCAAAGAAAAGCAATCGGTAGTTAGTCTACTCCGCTGTCTGTTACCCGAAAGTTTTCGCCTCAATTCGCAGGCACGTGCCGTACTTGTGTCGCTTGCGATCCCGGGCCGGGTTCTGGCGCGGGCTTGGGCATCTCGGCATCCTTGAAGCGCGGCACCATTTGATCGGCCATGGCCAGCGCGTACACCGCCGAAGCGATCTCCACCGCGCCTTCTCTCACGTCTTCTTCATAAATGCGTTCGTAGGTATCGAGATTCGTGTGGTGTGTGTACGATCCATAGTCAAACGGATCTTGCGTCAAGCCGATCCCCGGCAATCCCGCATTGTTGAACGATGTGCTGTCTGTCCCGCCCGTTCGTCGGCTGTCCGAGGGCAGCGTGCCCATGAAGCCCCACTCCGCAAATGGCTTCATTGCTTCGTTCACCATCTCGGCTGCGCCGGCCGGCCCAAATACGCCCGCGCCGCGCGGTTTCCCCGTGCCCGAATCAATATTGAAATACGCGTCCAGCTTCGCATACTCCGGCTTTTGATTTTCAAATGTTCCAAAATGCTGCTGCACGTATGCCAGTGACCCAAGCAGCCCCTCTTCTTCTCCGCTCCAGAGTGCGATTCGAATCGTGCGCCGAGGCTTCACGTGCAGCGCCGCCAGAATCCGCACCGCCTCCAGCATCATGGCCGAACCAATGCCATTGTCCGTGGCGCCCGTCGCGTCGTGCCACGAATCATAGTGCCCGCCGAGCATCACGACTTCATCCTTCTTGTCGCCGCCCGGAATCTCTCCAATCGCGTTGTAAACCGTCGTGCCTTCGGGATATTCCTTGTTCTGGATGTTGATGCGCAGAGTTACCGCGGTCCCGTCACCGATAATCCGCGAAATCCGCCCGTAGTCCTCATTGCGCATCACCAGCGTCGGCACAGCTCTCACCCAGTCGTAAGTGCCATTCTGTTGCGCGATGATCACCCCGTGCGTGCGTCCCGCGTCATTTACGCGCACCAGCGCCCCGTTATCCACCAGAAACTGGTCTACCTGCCGCGAAACTTCCGCACGCGTCAGTTGCCCCTCTGGAAGCTTCGGCTGCTCCGGGAATCGGAACGGGCGCGGATTCTTGGGATCAAATCGCGACGTCCATTCCTCCTCGGGCCGCCGCATCGGCGCGGGGTGCATGTCCTCGGCGACTTCTATGTGCTTGCCAACGAACACGATCGCTCCGCGCACTTTGTCTTTCACGGAATTCAGATACGCATCGAGCTCCGCCTGCATGGGCTGCTTTGGCTCCGCTGGCTTTGCTGCCGCCGGCATCGGCGGTGCTGCCCATTTCGGTTCCGGCGGTGGCGGCGCGGCTCCAAAGAAGTTGAATCCCCCACCCGTGGGAGGCGCCAATCCCGGCGGCTCGACCAGAACCACTTGCCCGGTCACCACTCCCTTTGTGCTCGGAGTCCAAGCCAGCGGCTTCACCATAAGCTGCCCGTGGAACGGCGCAACGGCGTCCGCCTGTAATTCCATGTTTTCCCATCCGGGCACGGGCGTTGCTGCGCTCGGTGGCTGAAAAGTCCACGGCTCCAGGTGCGTGTTCGTCAGTCCCCACGACGCCATGGTCTTCACCGCCCAGTCGTCGGCGGCCTTCAAATTCGGCGTCCCGGTCACGCGCGGCCCATGCACGTCCGCCACCTCGTGAATAATCCACATGATCTTGGAGTTGTTCGTCTCTTCCGCGCGGATCTGCGCGTACATTTCGGAAACTCCCGGCGCCTGCGCCGTCATCGGCATCGCCACCAGCAACAACAACCCCGCCATGCACGCCAGCACTCTCAGCACAGTTCCTCCTCGGCAACGCCATCCGTGAAGCTCGGCGGAATTTCTTTTTCCATTTCCGGGCCGCCCGCCAATATACGCTCGCTGGCGCCGCCACGCAATTGGCCGCCGGCGCTTGTTGCGCAACCCAAGGGTTGCATTTCATTTTGGACGATGTTAATGTGCAACCAGGAGGTTGCCTATGGACACGGATCGCATCGAAAAGAAGATTCTCTTGCGCGCCCCGAAAAAACGCGTCTGGCGCGCCCTGGCGGACTCCAAAGAGTTTGGGAACTGGTTCGGCATGAAGTTCGAAGGGCCGTTCACGCCCGGTGCCGTCATGCGCGGGGTGCTCTCGCCCACGAAGGTCAACGCGGAAGTCGCCAAAGCCCAGAAGTCGCACGAAGGCATGGTCTTCGAAATCACCATCGAGCAGATGGAACCAGAGCGGCTGTTCTCCTTCCGATGGCATCCTCACGCCGTGGATCGCGACATGGACTACTCCGCGGAGCCGACGACCCTGGTCGCTTTTGCGCTGGAGCAAGCAGCGGATGGCGTCCTGCTTACGGTCACTGAGTCCGGCTTCGATCAAATCCCGCTCGCGCGCCGAGCGAATGCGTTCACGGCGAACGAGGGAGGGTGGAGCATGATGGTGAAAGTCCTCGAGGAGTACCTCGCCGATGCGCGGTAGCTCAAGGGTGATGGCAGAGCCGAAGAGCTCTGCGCACCTTTTTGCGGCGCTGGGTGACGGCACCCGGTTACGGCTTGTTTCCCGTCTCTGTGATGGCGGCCCCATGTCCATTAGCAGGCTCACGGCAGGATCTAGAGTCACTCGTCAAGCAATTACGAAACACCTGCGCGTTATGGAGGACGCAGGGCTTGTCCACAGCACGCGGCGCGGGCGCGAACGCATTTGGAGATTGGACAGGCGGCGCCTCAGAGAGGCGCGCCGCCATCTCGACCTGATCTCCAAGCAGTGGGACGATGCCCTTGGCCGGCTGAAGGCGGCAGTGGAAGCTGACTAAAGGACCCAGGTTGGCTGAATTGAGCATTCCTCCATGGAGCTTCATGTGCTATGAAGGGACTCGAGGAATTGCGACCGGCTTCCGCGGCTCCATCCGGTGTGAGCGACAATAGATCTTCTCCCCAAGGAGAAACAAATGGCCGCCTACATTGTGTTCACTCGAGAAAAAACGCGCAATGCCTCCGCGCTGGAACAGTACAAAAAATTGGTTCCCCCAAGTTTCCAACAACACCCGGCCACGATTCGCGCCCTTCGTTGCCGTCATGAAGTTCTGGAAGGGCCTGCCATTGAAGACATCATTATTCTCGAGTTCCCGAGCTACGAAGAGGCAAAAGCCTGGTATCAAAGTCCGGAGTATCAGGCAGCATGCGAACGGCGGTTCCAGGGAGGAGACTACCGGTGCATTCTCACCGAAGGAGTAGCAACCAAGTGATCGAACCGCAAGATACCCGGCGCACTCCGGTCCCGCGCGAGGGAGAACTACTCAAAAATGCAGAGATTCCATCGGCAGTGAACGATGTACTAGCGACTACTCCAATCCTCGACATTCACACGCACTTGTTCCCGCCTGCGTTTGGCAAGCTCGGCTTGTGGGGCATCGACGAGCTTCTGACCTATCATTATCTCGAAGCGGAATTTTTCCGATCGGCGGATACCACTCCACAAGAGTACTGGGCTCTTTCGAAACGCGCGCAGGCAGATGCCATCTGGAAGACTCTATTCGTTGAGAACACCCCCATCTCGGAAGCCACGCGCGGCGTGATTGCCGTGCTCAAGGCTTTCCAACTGCCGACGGATCGCCCGGACCTCGCGGAGGCCAGGTCTTTCTTTAGCGCGCAACCGATCGAGGCACACGTTCAAAGAGTGTTTCAAATTGCGGGCGTGAATCGCGTGGTGATGACCAATGATCCACTCGATCCCCAGGAAGCTTCATTCTGGTTGAGAGACGTCGCGAGCCACCCTCAATTTCGCGCGGCGTTACGGCTGGATCGAATTTTGTGCAACTGGTCCACGCACTGGCAGATGCTGGCAGGTCAAGGCTATCGCGTTGACGAACAAGCCACTGGAAAGTCCGCCGCGGAAGTACGGCGTTTCTTGATGGACTGGCATGCGCGCATGCAGCCGGTGTATATGGCGGTTTCCCTGTCGGACACCTTCGAATATCCTGAGGATACCGCCGGCAACCGATTGCTCCGGGAGGCCGTGCTTCCGGCCTGCCATGAATTGGATTTGCCGCTCTCGCTCATGATTGGCGTGCGCCGGCAAGTCAATCCGTTGCTGCGTTTGGCGGGTGACGGCGTGGGAAGAGCGGACTTGCGGGCGCTGGAAAATTTGTGCCGCGAGTTTCCAGAGAATCGTTTTCTGGTGAGCGTGCTCAGCCGGGAGAACCAGCACGAACTTTGTGTTTATGCGCGAAAGTTCAGCAACCTGATGCCCTTCGGCTGCTGGTGGTTCCTGAATAATCCTTCCATCGTAGAGGAGATTACGCGCGAGCGAATCGAGATGCTGGGCACCAGTTTCGTCCCGCAACATTCCGACGCGCGCGTGCTCGAGCAAATCATCTACAAATGGAGCAATACGCGCAGGACTCTGGCTCATATTCTTTCGGAGCGTTACGTTCTTCTCCTGGAAGACGGTCGAGGCGTTATGCGCGGCGACATTCGGCGAGATGTTACCCGCCTCCTTCATTCGAACGCGCAAGCCTGGACGAGCCCGCGAGCTCCTCTCTCCGATGCGCCAACTCAAACCTTGTAGGCCCAGCTTCTTTTGCTAAAATCGCTCTGTGTCGTGAGCTACTTTGATCGTGAGGAGATTCGAACGATCGTGCCGTGTAGGTTTTTCGTCCTCACGGCTTCCTGATTAAAACTCGGTTTCCCCTTCGCGGAGGACACTCTTGAAACGGATCACACGAAACTTTGCCGGCGCACTCGGAATTTACCTGATGGTTTTTTTTCCGGGGTTCGCGGCATCGCAGGCGCAGGAGACGAGTTTTCATAATGCTCCGGCGTCGGCCAAGGAAATGAAAAATCCGTATGCAGGCCAGCAGGGGGCTTCCTCGAAGGCGACTTATCATCTCCGATGCGCGCGCTGCCACGGCGAGAACGGGGAAGGTTCGGGAAACATTCCCGCCCTGGCTACGGGCAAGGCGCAGTCGGCCACTGACGGGGAACTTTTCTGGTACATCACAAAAGGCGATGTGAACAACGGCATGCCATCCTGGCAGACCCTGCCGCGAGCGCAAAGGTGGCAGATTATCAATTATGTTCGAGTCCTTGGTGGCTCCAAACCGGGCTCTCCGCGTGTGGCCACGACACCCGACGAAGCGGTGGCGGTTGCCGTGAACGCGCCCCCGCCCAAGGCCCCTTTCACTGACTACCGTTTCGAGAAGCCCGGAGTTGTTCGCAAGATTACGTTGAATGACTTGCCTGCACCCTTCGCTACCAATTCGGCGGGCAACAGCCCCAAACTTGTGCCGCGTCCCCAGAAAGCCTGGCCCCAGGTTCCTTCCGGCTTCAAGGTGGAGCTGTACGCAACGGGTTTGAAAGAGCCACGGTTGATCCGCACGGCGCCTAACGGCGACTTCTTTGTTGCCGAAAGCAAAAGCGGGGAGATACTCGTCTTTCACGGCATCACCGCCGACGGGAAGCCGGAACGCACGGAAACTTTCGCCACCGGGCTGAACCGGCCTTTTGGCATCAACTTCTATCCTCCGGGACCGAATCCGCAATGGGTTTATGTCGGGAATACGGGCTCGGTCGTGCGCTTTCCTTACCAGAACGGGGATTTGAAAGCGCGCGGCCCCGCGGAACACATTGCCGATGTGCCCGCCGGAGACGGGCATTGGACCCGCGATATTCAGTTCTCGCTGGATGGCAAAAAAATGTTTGTTTCCGTTGGTTCAGCTTCGAATGTGGACGACTCCGATACTACGCCTGCGGAAAAAAATCGAGCCGATGTTCTCGAATTCAATCCCGATGGTTCGGAGATGCGCATTTATGCTTACGGAATTCGCAACTGCGTCGGGCTGGCGGTCAATTCGAAAACGGGCGAGTTGTGGTGCTCGGTGAACGAGCGCGACGCGCTGGGCGACAATCTCGTTCCGGACTACATTACGCATGTGCAGGACGGCGGCTTCTACGGCTGGCCCTGGTGGTACATGGGCGGACACCAGGATCCACGGCACAAAGGCAAGCATCCTGAGCTCAAAGACAAGGTCATCACGCCGGATGTGATTCTTCATCCGCACAATGCTTCGCTGGAACTCACCTTCTATGACGGCAAACAATTTCCGGCGGAATATCAGGGAGATATTTTCGCTGCCGAACATGGCTCCTGGAATCGGTCAGTCCGCGTGGGGTATGAGTTGATTCGCGTGCCTTTGCATCAGACCGGACACGCGAGCGGCGAATACGAGGACTTCATGACAGGATTCGTTGTGGACAATGGACACGTTTGGGGACGCCCTGTCGGCGTAACAGTCGCTCCCGATGGTTCACTGCTGGTTACCGACGACGGGTCGAAGTCCATCTGGCGGATCAGCTACACAGGAAAATGAAGTTCGCGAATGAGGTTCGCGGCATCGGGCGTGAAGTCGAGGCGCTTTGCCCTTGTACGGATGCGGCCGAATGCGCAGGTCCGGATGGAGTCTTGGGAGTTAGTATCCAAGTTTCTTGTCCACGACGTTGAGCAACGGCTCGCCCTTCCGGAACCGCTCGAATTGCGCGACGAAAAACCGCATGGCATTGTCCAGCCAGTCGGGCGTGTGGTCGGCACAGTGCGGAGAAAGCAAAACATTTTCGAGCTGATAGAAGGGATGGCCTTGCGGCAAGGGCTCCTGATCAAAAACATCCAGCGCCGCGCCTTTGATCCGGCCATTCGAGAGCGCACGGACGAGCGCTTTCTCTTCGATCACCGGGCCGCGGCCGACATTGATCACCACGGCCGTGGACTTCATCGCGGCAAACTCCGGCTCGCCGATCATCCCTCGCGTTTCCGCAGTTAACGGCGCCGCTACCACCACGTAGTCGCAACGCGAAAGCATTTCGATGCGGCGCTCCGGACCATAGACCTGCTCCACCAGCGGGTCCGCGGCGAGCGACGCCGAAACATGCCGTTTGACGGCGAGAACGGTCATCCCAAGCGGCCGCACCCTCGCGGCAATCGCGCGGCCAATGTCGCCATACCCGATGATTCCAACGGTGTGGCCCGAGACGGGCATCACGTCGAAGGGTTCCCACACGCTGGCTTGCTGATTGCGAATCATACGTCGGAAGTCCTTGGCGAAATACAAAATCGCGGCAAGCGCAAACTCGCCCAGGGATGCGCTGAAGACTCCGCTGCCATTGGTGAGCGGCACAGGGCTTTGCAGCAATTCCGGGAACAGCGCTTTATCCAGTCCCGCAGAGAGAGAATGGACCCAGCGCAAGCTGGGGCACATTCCAAATACTTTTCGAAACAGCGGGAGAGATCCCGACCAATTAAAAAGCACGGTGGCGTCGAGGGCCGATTGCACAAACGCTTCGGGGGAATTTCCGGCGACTATGTTCACACCACCGAGCGATGTCCTGAGGATACCCAGCTGCGGCGCGGCCGGATCGGCCAGGACAAGAATGGTGTCGTTTTCCATCGGAGTCGAAAAAGCCACATTATTACAACACAACCAGAATGCAGAAATTCCAGCACGCGCAGTCTGACAGCGGCGTCATGTGGGCTCCGGAATCGGCGCCATATTTCCCAGGAGAAACGCGTAGCCCGCGATGCCAACCACGAGGAATGCTGCGGCGGCTGCAAACGCCCAGAAAAACGAGTGCGTTCCGGAAACGATGTAGCCGGTGACGATCGGCGCGGCGATGGCAGAGAGTTGGGTGCAAAAATTCATGATCCCTCCCAAAGTTCCAACGCTCTCTCTTGGAGAAATCAGCGATGGAATCGACCATCCCACCGGTGAGGCCGCGGACAAACCGCCCAAAGCAATGCTGATCCAGAAAACCGCCTCAAATGGAGTGCGCGCTCGCGCCGCGCCTAAAATCACCAGCCCGAGGGCTGTCCCTCCAATGAGCACCACTTGACGGACGCGAACGGCATTCCACCCGCGCTGTATGAGCGAATCCACCAGCCACCCGCCGATCAGGAGGTCCGAGATGGCCGCAAAGAGCCAGGGCACGCTGGTATAAAGAACGGCGTGCAGAAGATCGACGTGATGAGTTTCGGACAGATATTCCGGCAGCCAGGTCAGAAAAAGATAAAAGCTGTAGTTGTACGATGCGAATCCCAGAGCCAGTCCGCAAACTCTCCTTTGCCGCAGCAGATAGCCCAGCGGCGCGCCTTTGGCCGCCCGAGCGCGATCTTCCGGCTGAGCTCCTCCCTGTTTGATAAATTCCCGTTCGGTGTCTGTAAGTAACTTGTCTTCGCTCGGGTTCCGGTAGAAAAAGTAAAACAGCACGGAATAGACCGCGCTGATGACGCCCGTGGCGGCAAAATTCCAGCGCCATCCGAAATACAGTAGCGTCAGACCCAGCAGTGGAACTCCGATGGCCGAAGCGAGTTTCGCCATGGAATCAAACATGGCCGTCGCCAGGCTCCGCTCCTTTTCAGGAAACCAGTAGCCGATGGCTTTTGCATTGCCGGGGAATGTCGGGGCTTCGCCGACTCCCAGAAGAAATCGCGACGCAAACATGCCTCCGATGCCCGTGGAGAGCGCGGCGCCGAACGAAGCGACACTCCAGACGATCGTGCTGACGATGCCCACGCGCCTGACGCCAAATCGATCGAGCAGTAAACCCGAAGGCAATTGCAGCACCGCGTAGGTCCAGTTGTAGGCGCTCAGCAGGTAACCGAACATCACGGTGGAAATCCCAAATGTAGCGTGCAGCGCGTCCCGGGAAACGGAGAGGTTCACGCGGTCGAAATAATTCACGAGCACGCCAAAACCCAAGAGCATGGCGATGCCCCAGCGCCTTTTGGGGACCGAGGACGCCTGCAAATTCGCCCGTTGCTTCACAGAGTCGTTCTGATCGGCTGGCATGCCGCGCGAAATATAGTGGAGAAATGAGGGTGGAGACAAGGGGAGGAGTGGGACAACGATCGTTTGCAGGTTAGGAGACGAGAAGATTGTTTGGAGCTTGGAAGGTTTGAGCGTTAGCCGGCTGGGAAAAGGAGGAGGAGGGGATTGGTGCGATGGAAGAATCCCCACCCACCGCGTGGGGCCAGTCGCGCTGAGTTCCGGAATGGGAATTGTTGGAGGGGGTGACACCCCGGCATTTTTTAGAAAGAGTGTGGATCCGTTTGATAGCAAAAGAGTTGTGAAACACTCTTGATGCAAAGAGTGACAAGAGAGAGCAAAAGAGCGAAGGATAAAAAAGGAAAGAGACCCTCCCCCCTATGTTTTTTGTAAGGATGTGATTCGATGGAGGTTAGAGGGTGGGGGCTGCTAAGGATGTGCGGGGAAAGGAGTTAGGGGAGAAGAGGAAATGGAAATGCGAAACGGGAAAATGGTGAAGAAGTGCGAGACAGGGATTTGAGTTGGGATACACCAGGGAGATTAGCACAAAAGTACACTGGTTGTCAATTACTTTGTTGTTAGCATTCTAATGGAATTGTAAAGTGTTGAAAAACAGAGACTTGGAAACTTGAAAAGAAGCGGGAAATTGAGAAGGAGGCGTAACAAGAAATAGAGGAAGAATCAAAGCAAAAGCTGGACAGTACCGGCTACAAATCCCACCTGAACCACATGTTACGAAGAGCATAGGCGGCTGCAATCAGTAGACGCCAAGCATCTAGCCCACTTGACGCGTTTGATTCCGTATTTCGGACGAAAGCCAGTCGATTGCGCAGCCTTGAGCAGGAATGGCGACTGATTGACTTGGAGCAATGAGCGACGCGCCTGCTTGTATTAGAATTATATTGAAAAGGAACAAATGCACAAATCTATAAAAATTCCGTGCTGTCTATGGGTTGCGTGCGCAATGCTATTCCTCTCTGCGCCGGATGACGTGCGGGCCCAATCGCGAAGGCTGTCGGCTCAGCAATCGTCCTCGCAAGAGGGCCGGGATCGTCACCTGCTGCTATACAACACGCACACCGCTGAGCGAATCGATATTGTTTACCGCCGGGGTGAGCAGTACATTCCAAGTGCGCTCGCCCAACTCGATTATTTCCTCCGCGATCATCGCACAGGCGACGTTCGCCATTTCGATCCGCGTTTGTACGATATCCTTTACGATCTCACATCCTCGATCGGACATGCCGATAGCGAGATCGACATCGTTTGCGGCTACCGCACTTCGTCGACGAACGAGTCTCTGCGCGCGCACACTGCGGGAGTCGCCAAGAACAGCCTTCACATCCAAGCGGAAGCGATCGACTTGCGCATGCCCGGCATCGACACGCTAAAGCTGCGCAAGGCGGCTCTCGCCCTGGGTCGCGGCGGCGTGGGCTACTATCCTCGCTCAGACTTCATCCACGTGGACGTCGGCCGCGTTCGCCAGTGGTGTTTCGACTGCCCTGCCAGCCTCATCGCCGGCGATTAGCCCGGATACGGGTAACCCTTCGCAAGAACTTTTTCGAGCGCAGCGTCGTGCCCGTAGATGTCGTCGTAAAAATGAACGAGTCCGTCCTCAGTCACTATAGCGGTGCCATAAACGATTAAGACCGGAATCGGGTGCGCAAGATTCACCTGCTGATTCGGACTTCCATTCATGGCCGCGCGGACGCGATCCATGTCCCAGCCCGGATTGTCGCGCAGGACCCACGCAGCCAGATCCGCGGGCTTTTCCAGACGAATGCAGCCATGGCTGAAATCGCGACGGGACTTCGCGAAGAATTCCTGAGCGGGCGTATCGTGCATGTAGACACTGAAACTATTCGGGAAGATAAATTTCGCGAGTCCGAGTGAGTTCTTCGGTCCGGGCGTTTGCCGGATGAAAAGTTTGCCTGAGCGGAGTTGCGCGAGCATGTCGCTCGTGACCGTTCCCGACGTGACGACCTCCTGGCGGCTGTTTACCACTTCGAATCCCTTTTTCGCCAGGTAGTCGGGATCGCGAGCGATGTGCGGAATGAATTCAGCTTTGGCAATGGAATAGGGAACACTCCAGTAGGGCCGGAATACGACATATTGCATGCTGTCGCTGAAAACCGGGGTATCGTGGTCATAGGCTTTCCCCACGACGACATTCATCGACAACACGACCTTGAAGTTTTCGTCGTAAGCGCGAAGGCGAAACTCAGGAATATTCGCGACGATCGGGGCCGTGCGGAGGCCAACGGGCAACCACCGCCAGCGTTCCAAAGTCAGCTGCATTTGTCTCACGCGTTTTGTGAGAGGCACATTCAAATCGGCCAATGTTTGCGTGGTGATTCGTCCATCCGGCGTACGGCCGTGCCGCCGCTGAAAATTCTTGACCGCTTCCACAAGCGGAGCCTGGTATACAGTTTCATCGGCCGGAATATTTGCATCCGTTGGGAGATCTCCCACCAGCCGGAGCAAGTGGATCAGTTGAGGAATGCCGGAATAGGAGTCCCCTGGTGCGATCGTTTTTTGTATAGCGGGGAGCTGATTCCCACCATATTCCTTGGCAAACCCCAGATAGGAACGCAGGGCTTGAATCGTACGCTGGTATCCAGGGTAGGGAGGTTCCACTTTCGCCATGACGGCGGCAACGTCGGAAGCGTCCACGACATCTTCTTTCAGGAATTCGGACAAGTCGTATTTCTTGGTTTCGACGTCGAGGCCAAAGTCAAAGTGCTTCGGGTTCACCTTGCCGATGTGAACGTCCGATACATATCTCATCACGCAAACGGTGAGCGCGACATCGAATCGCACCGCATCTGCTTCTGATGGCTGCGTCGTGGCGGGTTTGAGTGCCGCGAGCCGGTTGGTCCAGCGCGGCCCGTCGTAATCCTCAGCGGACAATCCCTCTTGCTCTGCTTTCAATAGAAGTGCAATGAGTTGCTGCGCCTGCGCGGTCGGCTGCATTCCCCTGACCCATGGCAGGGAAAAGCCGTACGACTCGTATAATTTCTGCACGTACTTGCCGTAATCGCTGAAATCGGGCCAGCGCAAGTCTGAGAGATTTCCCGCCTGGATGATGGCGCGCAACGAACCTTGGCCGTCAGAGCTGAGCTGTTGAAACGGTGCGACGGGCTTTGCGGAAGCTTCAATTTGTGTGCGTGCGCTTCTTGCGGAGCCGATGCGGTAGCTCCACAGCAGAGTGATAGCGACAATCGGCAACACTAACACCAGACCCACCGAAATCCGCGATCGCCTCACGGAATTCCTCCCTCTCCGCGTCCATCCTCGATGACTGGGGGTCGCAAGATACAGATGCGAGAAGTTATTAGCCGGAATATCCATTTTGACTTCCCGGCCGAGAGATAATGTACTTCTGACCGCCGCAGCATGCAATGCTCCGGCCAGATTGTTGAGTGCAGAGCCTTGTCCTGAAATGAACCGAGTGCCCGATAAGCGCATTTTGAAAGGGTTTGGGGGCTTCCAAAGGAGAGTCCATCATCAGCTGACTTGGTCAGTGATTACCGCACTACTCGGAAAAGTAAAGTAATACTGTACATGTCCGGTAAGGCGACGCAATATAAAAGGGCGTCCCTTTTGGAGTAGGGTTTTGAGTGTTCGGCTCGAACCCCTCCAGAAAGGAGCGCCCTGTATATGGATAGCGTGAAGTATATCGGCATGGATGTT